>Ga0182746_1000057_pt1 | contig 210724 bp, 207 predicted proteins | sample eDN3rd30CBELigOP_FD_128881 | JGI IMG/M metagenome (GOLD analysis project Ga0182746, IMG submission 128881) | Enriched Organic Plus compost microbial communities from Emeryville, California, USA - eDNA 3rd pass 30_C BE-Lig OP (version 2) (version 2) ...
CTCAGATCAGTCGGTGACCGCCTTCTCGCCGTTGCCTGCTCAATGCTCAAATCGGGCTCGGTCTTTGCACCCTCCCGGGAAACCGCAATCGCAGCTTGATAAACGGTGGGAAGTCCCCCCCGGAGCGCGCAGGGCTCGCTCCGAATTTCTTGTCCGGTGTTTTCAGCGACGTTTCCAAACGCGAATTCTCCTGCAGTCGGCCGCTTTCCGGGCTAACCGACACTACATCGGCGGCCATTCCTCGACCTTGAGCGCGACGCCTTTCGCGGGCCGCCAGCCTGCAATCGCGAACTTGTCCCAATTTCCCTTGGCTAGAACGCTGCGGTACCATGCGAGCGCATGCGCTTTGTCGGTCGTCATCCAACACGAGCCTCGTTCATTCTTTTCGTCTTCGACATATTTATTGAACTGGCCGACAAAGCTGTCGGAATAATAGCCCGTGATCGCGCGAACCTCGTGACTTTCCTTCGCGAACTCCCTCTCCCATGCGGCGGTCTTCTCTTTGGTATATTCGCCATAACTGTCTTTCAGCGCATAATCGTCGAGCGTGAAGAGTTGTGTGAAGGGATAAGCCCCCGTGTTGCCATCCTGATAGTAGCAGGCTGCATAGACTTCGGCCTGCGCGCCATACGGAACCGCGAGCCCTAGTGCCGCCGCTGCGAGAAAAATTGTCTTATTCATTTCGTCCCCTCGAGTGTAGAGCCCCATTTTAGGCGGTGCATCGCACCGCTTTTCATCCGCAATTCTCGGCCTCGTCAGTCCGGTTGGCAACCCTGTGGGACCGGGATTGCGGCCAATCCTAAATTTTTTTGGGCTGCGGGGCTTCTCCCAATTCGCTAGTCAAATCCGCCGTTTAGGCTATGTGCGCGGGTTCTCTGCCCTATCGACGCATATAGGGGTGGGGGGAATGGAGACGTCTCGCGCGATACGCTGCACCGCGCTGCTTTGCACGGGCCTTCTGATTGGCACGGCGCCCGCACGCGCGCAGATTTTTGCCGACGTCGTTGAATCCCTTCTCGAAGATCACCCGCGCATTCAATCGGCGGAGAGCGTGGCCGAGGCCGGAAAGTCGGAGGTGGCTGCCGCCCGCGCGGCGCGGCAGCCCCAGGTCGGTCTCTCCGCCGATGCAGGCTGGGAAGAGGGTGGAAGGGGCGGCCGTTCCGGAACTTATATCCTGCCAGAAATAACGGCCAGTCAGCTCCTGTTCGATGGCGGGCGAAGCGCCGCTGAAATCCGCAGGAGCCGGCTGCGCGCAGAGGCGCTGCGCGTTCAGGAAGACCGCGTGGCCGACGAGCTGGTCGCTTCGCTGGCGCAGGCCTGGGGGGAATGGAGCCGCCAATGCGATCTGGTCGAAATCAGCGAGGCCCAGGTCGCCGCGCTTGAGCAACTGCATGGGCTCGTCTCTGAAATCGCAAGCTTCGATCGCGGCCGCGGATCCGACGTCGTGCTCGTCGGAAGCCGTCTCGAGCAGGCGCGCTCGGCGCTCGACGCGCGGCGCATCGCCCGCGAAGAGGCGCGGGCAACCATCCGGGAGATCGCCTCCGCACCGGTGGAGCCCGCCGGCAGATTGCCGTCCCTCGCGTCCTTTCTGCCGGACACGCTGAGCGAGGCGATCGCGCTCGTGGACGCAACCCCGGTCGTACAGATCAGCGAGCTCCAGATCGGGGAGAGCGATGCGGCGGTGTCGGGAGCCAAAAGCTGGTGGCAACCCCAGCTCAATCTGGAGGTGGCGCGGACGTCCGAACGAACGGCCTTGGGCGATACCCACCTGTTCAACGCCTTCGGCGTGCGACTGCGCGCAGTGTCCCTGCCCTTTGGTGGGGGCGGGCGCGCGCGTCTCAATGCGGCGCGCGCCACCGCGTCGGCCGCACGCTTCGATGCCGAGCAGGCGCGCCAATCGCTGACCGATCGCATCGAGCGACTGTGGATGCTGGGCAATCAGCGTCGCGATCGGCTGCCGCGCCTGGCGCAGGTGGTCGTCGAAGCGGACGAGGCACGCAATATCGTTCAGGAACAATTCGGGATCGGTCGCCGCTCAATTCTCGACCTCCTCTCCTATGAAAGCGAACGGTTCAACGCGCGAAGCGGGCTCGCGAACGAACAGCACGATCTCATCGCCCTTGAATATCAACTGATGGGCGCGCTCGGCCGGATCGATTTCGCGATCGCGCGCGGCCTGGCCCCGACGGAAACGGTCCAGTGAGCGGGGCCGGAACGAACGATCGGCGAGCGGACGACCTCGTTCCCACAGCGAGCGGCGGGTGGTTCTGGCCTGTGCTGTGGGACCATCGCCGCTATTTCGGCGAAGCGATAGCGCTTTCGGCAGTCATCAACCTGCTGTCGCTCGCGGGCATCATCTTCATGATGACCGTCTATGATCGCATCCTCCCTAATCAGGCGTTCGTCACGCTCTGGTCGCTTTTCGTCGGGGTCCTCCTCGCGATGCTCTTCGAATTCATCGCGCGTACCATTCGCGGTCACGCGCTCGACAGCGCGGGCAAGCGGATCGACGTGCTGCTCGGCGATGCCGTGTTCCGCCGGGTACTGGGAACGCGGCTCGAGGCACGCTCGCAATCGTCAGGCGCCTTCGCCAACGTGCTCAAAGAGTTTGAATCGGTCCGCGCGTTCGTCACCTCGGCAACGCTGGCAGGGCTCGCCGACCTGCCCTTCGCCATGCTGTTTCTGGGCGTGACCGCGCTCATCGGCGGGCCGCTGGTCGCAGTGCCGCTCGCAGCCTTTGCGATCGTTGCGATCGTTTCATTGGTCGTCCAGATCCCCATGAAACGGATCGCCAACGAGAATCTGCGCGAAAGCGCCGTGCGGCACGGGACGGTAATCGAGAGCCTCGAAGGGCTGGAGACGCTGAAGGCTCTCAGGGCCGAGGAGCGGATGCGGGCGCGTCACGAGCAGTCGAGCCGGGTCATTGCTGAGCGGACGATGCGCAGCCAGTCGCTCTCGACCCTCGTGCTCAATGTGACGACGATGGTTCAGCAGACGGCGGGCGCAGTCCTCCTGCTTTGGGGCGTCTATCTCGCGAGCGAAGGAGCGGTGACGGCGGGGGCGCTGATAGCTTGCGTGCAGCTCAATTCGCGGTCGCTGGCGCCGCTGGTGAGCCTGTCCTCTCTCGCCGTGCGGTTCCAGCAGGCCCGTTCGGCGCTCGCCAGCCTCGACCGGATCATGCAGCTCCCTGCCGAGCGTGAAGAGGGGCGTGATCTGCTCACGGGATCGCATTGGCAGGGCGAGCTGCGACTGGCCGAAGTCGGATTTTCCTATGAAGAGGACGGGCGGCCGGTGCTCTTCGGCGTGTCCCTGTCCATCGCGCCGGGCGAACGGGTGGGGGTGATCGGGCGTGTGGGCAGCGGCAAATCGACTCTGCTGCGACTGCTCGCCGGCCTCTACCGCCCGCGCGAAGGTCAGATATTCCTCGACGGCGTCGATATGAGTGCGATCGAACCCGGCGACCAGCGCGCGACGATTGCGCTGGTGGGCCAGGACGCCCGTCTGTTCCACGGCTCGCTCAAGGAGAATATCGCCATCGCCGCCCCTGACGTCGATGACGAAAGCTTGCTGAAAGTGGCGGAGGAAACCGGCGTCGTCGCCATCGCCGCCGCGCATCCGCACGGCTTCGACCGCCCGATCGGCGAGCGCGGGGACACGGTTTCGGGCGGACAGCGGCAGGCAGTGGCGCTCGCCCGCGCGTTGCTCGCCCGGCCGAAGCTGCTGCTTCTCGACGAGCCAACCTCTGCGATGGATCAGGCATCCGAAGCCGAAATGCTCGCGACAATCCGGGGCGCGGCGGATGAAGGGATGGGACTTGTTATCGCGACGCACCGGCAGGCTGCGCTCGGAATTGTCGATCGGCTGATCGTCGTCGACAACGGCCGCATCGTCGCTGACGGTGCCCGCGACAAGGTGATCGCGGCGCTCGCCGAAGGCAAGGTGAGGTCGGCGGCATGAGCGGAGCCGATCCCTTTGCTCCGGTCGGCGAAGAGCCGATGCGCCATCGCGGCTGGCTGTGGCTCGCGCTGCTGCTCGCGGCGTTGCTCGCCGCGTTGATCATCTGGTCGCGCTTCGCGGTCGTCGAAGAGGTCACGATCGGTCAGGGCCAGGTCGTCCCATCGGGCCGCGTGCAAGTGGTCCAGTCACTGGAAGGCGGTATCGTATCCTCGCTCAAGGTTCGCGAAGGACAGGTGGTCGACGCAGGTCAGCCGCTGGTCATCATCGACCCCACCCGCGCCGCGACGAGCTTCAACGAAGTGGACAGCCGGCGGCGCGCGCTGATCGCGCAGGCCGCGCGGCTGCGTGCCGAAGCAACAGGTCTGGCGCTGTCCTTTCCTGCCGAGATCCGTTCCGACGCCGAGCTGATGCGCAACGAGCGCGCCACTTACGCCGCACGGCGCCAGGCCGTGGACGAAGCAACGTCGGGCTTGTCGCAGAGTCTGGCGCTGATGCGCCGCGAACTCGCGATCACCTCGCCGATGAGCGAGCGTGGGCTGGTGCCAGAAGTCGAGGTGCTGCGTCTTCGCCGCCAGATCAGCGACACGCAAACGCAGATTGCGGACCGCATCAACCGCTATCGCGCCGACGCGGGGACGGAATTGGTCCGCGTCGAATCCGAACTTGCCCAGGTGCAGGAAGTGACCGCGGGTCGCCGCGACGCGGTGGAGCGGACAGTCCTGCGCGCGCCGGTTCGCGGCACCGTCAAGAATATGCAGGTTACCACCGTCGGCGGCGTGATCCAGCCAGGTGCCGACGTTCTCGATATCGTGCCGCTCGAAGACGAGCTTTTGGTCGAGGCACGCATTCGCCCGTCCGATGTTGCCTTCCTGCGTCCCGGCCTGAAGGCGACCGTCAAGCTCGGAGCCTATAATTACCTTGTCTATGGGGCGCTCACCGGACGGGTCGAATCGATCAGTCCCGATACGATGCGCGAGCGCGGTCAGCCGGAGCAGGAGCCCTATTATCGGGTGCTGGTTCGCACGGATAATATCGGCCTTAAACATGATGGAAAAATCTTGCCGACCATAGTCGGTATGACTGCTACTGTCGAAATTCTTACAGGAAAACGCACTCTATTCGACTATTTTGTTAGACCAGTCCTGAAGGTAGAAGAAGCATTTCGAGAACGTTAAATGAATGTTCTGGAGAAATACTAATCTTTTTACATAATAATTATAAGCGGTCGTAGAATTCACCTTAATCTAGTTCATTGTGGGGGTATCTAATGATCATTGTAGCCAGAATATCGCGAGCCGCCGGTGGCCGGGTCCGGAACGTCCGTCTCGGGAAAGGCGCCAACCGTATCGTCCTGCAGCCCGGCGAGACGATCGAGTTCGTCGATGAGGCTACCGGCCGTCCCGTCGAGGGCGCCCAATGGGCGCAGGATGGCACCCAGAGCCATGTGGCCTTCTCATCGGCAAGCGCAACGGTCGCCATCGAGGGCGAGGACGGCGCAGCCGCCGAAGCGCAATCAGCCGCCGACGCGAGCGGCGCGGTCGAAAGCGCCCCGGCCGCGGACGAAGGCGGGGCCGGCGCTGGTACCGGGGGAGGCAACGGCACGATGCTCGGCGTCCTCGGCGGTCTGCTTGCCGTCGGTGTCGGCGCTGCGGCCGCAAGTGGGGGCGGTGGCGGAAAGCCGACCCCCCCGCCCGCGCCGCCCGCGCCGCCCGCTTCGGATACCACCCCTCCGGCAGCCCCGACCGGGCTTGCCCTCGCTGCGGCCGACGACAGCGGCGCATCGGCGAGCGATCGCATTACCAATGTCACGCAGGGCCTGACGATCACCGGCAATGCGGAGGCCAATGCCCGCGTAGAACTCTTCAACGGCCAGACCTCGCTAGGCACCACCACAGCCAATGCCTCGGGCGCCTTCTCGATCGATGTGACTCTCCCGGCAGGAGCCACGCACAGCATCACCGCGCGCGCGACCGATGCGGCCGGGAATGTCGGTGCATCGTCGGCGGCGCTGACGATCACCGTCGACACCGAGGCACCGGCTGCGCCCACCATCCCCGCAATTTCAGGCGGGCTGGTGAGCGGCGCGGAAGCGGCCGCTGGCGTGACCGCCACGCTCGATGGGATCGAAGCGGGAGCCAATGCATCCGCCAGCGTGTCGGGCACCGCAAAGGCGGACGGTGCGCCCCTGTCGGTCCCGCTGCCGGTCGCAGCAGATGGCGCGATTGAACTGACCCCCGCCATCCTCCAGCAGTTTGCCGACGGCACGCTCACCGTCTCGGCGCAGCAGACCGACGTGGCGGGCAATAGCGGGGCGCTGGGCAGCACGTCGTTGACGCTTGACACGGCAGGGCCGTCCGTTGCCGTCACAGCCTCCTCGGAAATGTTGCTTGCCGGGCAAACGGCAACGCTGACCTTTACCTTCAGCGAAGCTCCGGTCGACTTTAGCGCATCCGACGTCATGGTGACGGGCGCGACGCTTGGCGCCTTGCAGGCGACCGCAGATCCGCTGGTCTTTACCGCCGAACTGACCCCTACCCTCGCCAGCTCGGGCTCGATCGCGCTCGAGGTGGGAACGGGCTTTTCAGATGCGGCAGGCAATGCCGCAACTGAAGGCGCAAGCCTCTCGATCGCATTTGACGCCGGCGCCAGTGGTGCGGCGGTCGATGGTTATATTGCCAACGCCCTCTTGTTCCGCGACACGAACGGCAACGGGCTATGGGACCATGAGGCCTTTGTAGACGTCAACGGGAACGGGATCTTCGATGCCGGTGATATCGACGCCGATGGCGACGGGGTCCTCTCAGGAGAATATTGGACCGTCACCGACGCCCAGGGCAATTTCAGCAACTTGTTCGGCACGGGAAATATCGTCCTGACACCGATCGTGGCAGCAGATGGCACGGTGCTGAGCCGCGATATCGCGCTCGACAAGCCGTTCACAGGCCAGTTTGTCGCTCTCGATGGATCGACCGTGGTGTCGCCGCTGACCACGCTGGTAGCGGCGGTCGCGGGAGAAAATGCGGATGCATCAGCCGTGCAGGCGGCAGAAGCGGCGGTGAAATCCGCATTGGGCCTGCCGGCGGACGTGGATCTTTCCAGCTATGACCCGATCGCCGCGGCGGCGGGAGCCACCGATCCGGCGGCGCTCGCCGATGCGGTGGCGGTGCAGAAGGCGGCGGCGCAAGTCGCAAACCTCCTCACCGTTGTTGGTGCCACCGCCAATGCGGCAGGCGTCGAGGGCGGCGAGGCTGGCGCGAGCGCCGCAGCCGCGTCGGCTCTTGCAGCGGTGATCAATTCCACCGCGGGATCGCCTGTCGACCTCGCCAGTTCTGCCGTCATCGGCGCCGTGTTCGAAAATGTCGCGGAGGCATCGGGCGATGCCGGTGTCGCGGCAGCGATCAGCACGCAGGCGGCGGCCGTCGCCGACGCCCTTGCCAGCGTCAATACGGCGGTGGCGTCGGTCAGCGCAACCGATGCATCGAGCGCTCTTGGCGGCATCGCTGCCGCCCAGATCGTCGCTCAAGCCGGGCTCGCTGCGCAGGCCGCGCAAGCGGTCAACGACGGGCAGAGCTTTGATGCGGCGCCGTTCAGCGGCTCCGATCTGGCACAGAAGCTGGACGATGCGGGCGACGAAGTTGCCGTCCTGATCCCGGATGTGCCGCACTCAACGCTTCTTGGCGCACCGGAGCGGCCTGAGGTTGACGACGGCACGCGGGTTTCGGGAGCGGAAATCGCCGACGGGGTCGTCGTTACGCTGCGCTATGATGCCTCGGCGGGCGTGGCGGCCGGCGACCGGCTCAGCCTCCTTTATGCAGGGCAGGAGGTTGCGAGTGTCACACTCGGCGCCGACGATATCCCGGCTGCTGGCGAGACGCTGTCGATCGATATCCCGCTCAGCGCGGCGCAGCTTGGTTCCGATGGGACGCGAAGCCTCGAGGCTCGTTTCCTCAGCGCGGCCGGCGACACCGGCCCGCTCTCCCTGCCGCTGCTGCTGACGATCGACACCGGCACCGTCACGCCGGTTATCCCCGAGCTTTCAGGAGGCGTCATCAACGCCGCAGAAGCGGCTGCCGGGGTGAGCGGACAATTGCAGGGAATCGAGGTGGGTGCCACCGCGACCCTGACGATCAGCGGGCTCAGCGCCGCCAACCCGGATCAACCGCTCTCGTTGGCGGTCGCGGTCACGAACGGTGCATTCACCTTGTCGCCGGCGCTGCTCGCCCAGTTCGCCGACGGGTCGCTGTCGCTCAGCGCTCAGCAGACCGATTCTGCCGGGAACGTCAGCGCCGTCGCGTCGGGCTCCGTCCTCCTCGACCGTATCGATGACGCAGCTGTCACCGCCCTCACCGCGAGCGAGGGGCCCCATGTCGGCTTGTCCGAAGGGCTCGACGGTACGACGATTACCGGCTCGGCAACGGCTGGCAGCAGCGTCGCCGTCACCCTTTATAGCGCGAGGGCCACCTTTACGCGTGCTGCAACCGTCGATGCGGACGGCGAGTTCACATTGGCACTGTCGCAGGCTGATCTGACCGCTCTGGGTGAAGGGATGGTCCGCTTCGCGGCAGTCGCCACCGACGCAGCGGGCAATGTCGGCCCGGTGTCGCCGTCCAGCGCCTTTTACTACACGCGTTCGCCGATCGTGGATTCGTCGACGCGGATCGACAGTCCGGACAACCGCCTTGCCACCGATCTCGATGACGAGGAATATGTTCAGGTCAGTGCCCTGCCCGGGGGAGGCTTTGCGAGCCATTGGGCCGTGGACATCGATGGCGATGGAGAAAGCGACACGCTGGCAACCCAGCGCTTCTCTCCAGATGGCGCGAAGCTGGGCGCTCCGGTCCTGCTCGATGGCATTTCTCCGCTGCTCCTGGTGGACGACGAGGATACTCTCTCACCGGGATCGATCCAGGTGGCGGCCTTGGCCGATGGCAACTACGCCATTGCCTGGAAGCTGGAGGTGGAAAGTGACAACCGCTACGTCAGCTTGCAGGCGAATCCCAATGGTCTGACGCAGCTGACGATTCTGGGTGAGCCGCGATACATTCATGTGATTGACGCTCCGTCCGGCGCGATTTTCACCCTGTCAGGGGCGGGGCCGAACGGTCAGGTGAGCGTACCGCTGACTGTGGAAGGCGGGCGCATAGCCATCACCGAGGCGCAATTGTCGGGATTTCTCGCCACGGGCCGCTTCACCCTCACCGTGGAAACGCCTCCCAGCGCTCCGATTGCGCTGGAGATCGAGGCGGCGCGCCTTGTGTCCTACGACCTCGATGCGCCGCTCAAGGCGGTCAATCTCGATGCGACGGTGGGCGCCAACGGATCGGCGGTGCTGTCTGCGGCCGGCCGGGTGGAGAGTTTCGATGTCACGGGCTTTACCCCCGGCTCGGGACCAGCGCCCGCATTCATTCTGCAACTGCGCGGCCTCGATAGCTTCCATTATGATATCGGCCAGGTTCCCGGCGCGACGGGGCTCCCTGACGGGACGATCCAGATTGGCGTCGTGCCCGACGCCAACGGTGTGGTGGCCGTCCCGCCGGTTCTGCTCGATCAGCTCGGCACCAACGACTTCCTTGCCGTTCTGATCGGTATCAACCTGCAGGCCGGCAGCGCCCTGTCGGGGACGATGCAGGTACGCGAAGGCACGCCGCTGCCGCCAGAGGGCGTCTATGTGCAGACGTTCGGCGCGGACGGGCATGCGACGGGCGATGCGATCCGCATCGATGATGGCGCCTTCCCGCTCGCTGGCGATCTCGACGATGAGGAAGGCGTCCAGATCACCGCCTTGCCCGATGGCGGCTATGTCGTCCATTGGGCCTATGATCTCGACGGGGACGGCGACGCTGAAGGCATTGCGGTTCGGCGTTACGATCAGGATGGTTCACCGCTGGGCGATGCCATGGCCTTGCAGGGGCTTTCGCCCCTGCTCCTCAACGATAACGGGAGCGACGGTGTTGCCAATTCCGTCCGCGTCGTGGCGCTGGACGGGGGTGGTTACGCCGTGTCCTGGGCGACAGAAGTCGAATATGATTTCCAGGCGATCGGCTTGCCGGGAAATTCGAATGGCGTCCATCAGGTGCCGATCGTCGGCATTCCCTCGATCATCGCCACCTACGGCGTGGCGGACGGGTCGACTGTTCGTCTGGCAGGCACAGGCCCGTCGGGCCCGGTGAGCATCCCGCTGTCGATCGACGACAATGAAATCGTCATTACCGACGCCATCCTTGCCAACTTCAGCATCGAAGGCCGTTACACCCTGATCATCGAAACGGCCCCGAATACCCCCGTATCCTTCGCGATCGAATCGCGGCCCGCTTATAGCTATGGGCCGGACAGTCCGCTCGCCGAGGTCGACGGATCGGTGGTCGTGGGCGCGAACCGATCGGGAACGCTGACCAGTTTCGGCCGGGTCGAAAGCTTCGACGTCGAGGCCGCGACCCCTGCAGCGGGGCTCACTGTCAATTATCTGCTCCAGATCGCCGGGGCGCCGCAGGGGCTCGATCTCAGCGGAATTGCCGGCGCTCAATATCTGCCGAGCGGCGTCATCCTGATCAACGGAATCGTTCCCGACGCCAACGGCGTGATCGCTGTTCCGGATACGCTGCTCGATCAATTGGGCGGACGCGACGTGCTCGTAGTCCTTACCGGCACCAATCTCGAACCCGGAAGTAGCTTCTCGGCCACGATGGAGGTCCGCGAGCCCACCGCGCTGCCGGGCGAGGGTGCCTTCGTCCAGACATTCGGTCCGGGCGGACAGGCATTGGGCGATGCCGTGCAGGTCGACGGGGAAGGCCACCGCTTCTCGCGCTTCAACGACGATGGCGGGGTGCTGATCTCCGCCGCGCGCGATGGCGGTTACGCCGTCCATTGGGCAGCCGATATCGACGGCGATGGTGAGACCGACACGGTGGGTATCCAGCGCTTCGATGCGACCGGCGCGAAGCAGGGCAATGTCGTGCTGCTCAAGGATATTTCGCCGAACGCGCTCGACCTCGACGAGATCGAGATCGCTGACCTGCGCTTGCTGGATAACGGCGGCTATGCCGTAAGCTGGGCAGCATCCTTGCCGGAAACGGGGAAATATGTCCCGATCAACCCGGCGCAGCCTACCGCTTCGATCGGCATCGTCGGCCGGCCGAGCGTGATCTGGGTCAATGGCGATCCGTCGGCCGCTACCTTCACCCTGTCGGGTACGGGGCCTGATGGGCAAGTGAGCGTGCCCTTGACGGTTGAGGATGGAGAAATACGGATCACGGGAGCGATCCTCGCCAACTTTGCCGTGGCCGACGGCTTTACCCTGACCGTCGACGGCGTCGGGCCGAGCCTCAGCGGTGTCTTTATCAGCGGCCACAGGTTGGTGGGATACGACACGGCGAGCGATTTGCAGGTGGAGGCCCAGTCGCAGGTCGCGGCCGCGAGTGGGCCGACCGTTCTGGGTGCCCTCCAAGGGCGCGTCGAGGCGTTCGAGATCGACGGCTTGACCGCAAGGGCTGGAATGAATGCCACCTACCAGTTGCTGATCCGAACCCCACTCGAAATGGGCGCGCTCACCGGCGTGGCAACGTCACTAGGGGGTTTTGCGCTCCTCGATGGAAGCCTCATTCTCAACAATGTGACGCCGGATGCCAATGGGGTAATCGCGGTTCCTTTAGAGGTGCTGGACCTGCTTGGCGATCTCGATGCGGACGTGCTTCTGCTCGTGAATAATCTCGAGCCGGGGACAACGGTATCGGCATCGCTTTTCGTTCGCGAAGCGATCCCGCTGCCCGAAGGTGTCTTCGTCCAGACCTTCGGACCCGATGGTCAGGCGCTCGATGCGCCCGTGAACGCTGGCGGGCTCGCGCTGGCGGGAACGGCGGGTGACGACGTGCTGATCGGCGGGGCAGGCGACGATCTGCTCGAAGGCGGTGCGGGTAACGATACGCTGGACGGCGGCGTCGGCCGGGACACGCTGGTCGGCGGAGAAGGCGAAGACATCTTCGTCCTTGCCCCCAACGGTGCAGCCAGCCTGGCGCTCGCGGACCTCATCGTCGATTTCACGGTCGGCGAGGACAAGCTGCAATTGTCCGGCGGGCTTTCGTTTGAGGATCTCATCATCCAGCAGGGCACGCCGGGCAGCGGCGTGGCGCCCACCGATACGGTAATCCGTACCACCTCGGGGGACATGCTCGCCGTCATGCTCAACACGGATGCGCAGCAGGTGACGCAAGCCGCCTTTGCTGCCTGATGAAAGGGGGGATGGGACCGGCGGTCGCCCCGCTGGTCCCATTAGTCCCATTCGGGAGGTTCGGGTTCAGACTATCCGACCATCCCCCGACTATGAGCTTTCCCGACGCCGCTGATGTTATCGCTCCGAACCGACCGGTTCTGTCGCTGACGCGCCTTTTTTTTGAAGGTCGCGTGCTATGACAGCGCCAAAAGCCGAAAGCCTTGACCCTCAGCAGGGTTTTCATTCGGATCGCGGCGAAGGCCGATTTTTCGCTTCCCTTCTAGCCGAGCGACCTCCATCCTCATATGGTTGAGGCGCGGGCCTCCCAGGCCCCATCGGCCCGACAGGAGACCGCGCCATGATCGTTTCCGCCCTCACCCTTCTGTTCGCGGCGCAGGGACCGGTGCCCGCGCTCTGCTCGGCTGCCGTGATCGCAGCCGATGCAGGGGGCCGCAAGACGAACATCTACCGCACGCCGACCATCGCCGCGGGCAAAGTGGGCAAACTGGGCCGCGGAACGCCGGTCTATGTGTGCGGATCGCGCGGCAACTGGTTGTGGGTGCATTTCTCACAGGGGCGTCACATATGCCGCGGCACAAGGCAGGGCCTCGAGGTTCGTCATGCATCGACCTGCGCGAAAGGCTGGGTCGACCGGCGACGCGTCACGATCATTGCGCGCTAGACACAGCTTCGCATCAGATACGACCCCGGCCCGTAGGGGCCCTCCTGCCCGGGCGTCATCTCTTCAAAGCCTTGCGCGCGCCAATAGCTTTCGGCGCCATTCACCGCGACGAGCCGGATTTCCTCGCAGCCTGCAAGGCGCGCCTGTTGCCGGACGAAGGCGGTCGCCTCGACGCCGGCACCCATCCCTCGCGTCGCAGGAAGAAGCGCAATATCGTGCAGATAGTAGATATCGGCCGCCACCGGCAACGCGCCGAGTAGCGCCCCAAGCTTGGGTACCGCGCCGCGATGCCAGGGGTGGGTGACGAGGTAGCCGGCGACAGCAGCGTCCCGCTCGAGCACGCGGCATCCCGCCGGATACAGGTCGAGCCGCTCGGTATAGACACGGCGAGGTTCGGTGAAAGCGCCGTGCACCCTGTCGGAGATCGCGGCTACCGCATCGAGGTCCGCGGTACCCATCGAGCGCCAGCCGCAGGTCATGATGAGGACAGAAAGGGGGCCACCACCGCGCCGGTCACCCGGAGGGGGCGGCCGCTCGCCCTGTCGAGGAGCGCCCATACGGTCCGCGCGCGGACATGCACGCGCCCGTCTTCGCCCGTAAACTCCATGTATCGGTCAAACTTCGCTCCCTGCGGCGCGTCGGCAACCCAGGTGTGTGCCGTCACCCGCCCGCCAGGACCAAGCGCGCGCAGATAGTCGATTTCGTGCCTTACCACGACCCAGATATAGGCGTCCTTATGCGCCTGCGGCGCCGCAGCGTCCCAATGCGCGGTCGCGACCTGTTGAATCCACTGCACCCACACCGCGTTATTGACGTGCCCGAGCTCGTCGATCGTGTCGGGCGTTGCCACCAGATCGAGCGTGAACCCCTTCATGCGAGTTCGACGGTGGTCACCATATAGCCCGCCTCGCGCAGCGCGGCGACGAGGCTGTCGAGATGTTCGCGGTCGCGCGCTTCGCATTCGATGTCGGTGATCAGGCCCTTCGCGGGGAGGGTCGTGAAGATGCGTTGATGATAGATTTCGATGATGTTGACCTGTTTCTCGTCAAACAGCTTCATCACCTTGAAGAGCGCGCCCGGCCGGTCCTGCAGGCGAATGCGCAGCCGCGCTATGCGGCCCGAACGCGCGAGATCGCGCAGCAGAACATTCGCCAGAAGACGCGTGTCGATATTGCCGCCGGTCAGCACCAGCCCGACCTTGCGCCCGGCGAATTCCTCGGGATGCGCGAGCATCGCCGCCAATCCCGCCGCGCCCGCACCTTCGACTACCGTCTTCTCGATCTGAAGCAGCAGGCTGACCGCACGTTCAAGATGCCGCTCGGCGACGAGGACAATGTCATCGTTGAGTTCGGCGACGAGCTTGCGCGTATAGGCGCCGGGTTCTTTCACCGCGATCCCTTCGGCCAGGGTATCGCCCTCGCACGCCATGTCGACGCCATTGAGCTCAGCATACATCGAGGGGTAGAGTTCAGCCTGGACGCCCACAAGGCGCATGTCGTTCTTGATCCCGCGCGCTGCGGTGCCCATGCCCGAAAGCAGTCCGCCGCCGCCGATTGGCACGATCAGCGTGTCGAGTTCGGGCACGTCCTCGAGCATCTCCAGCGCCACCGTCCCCTGCCCCGCCGCGACGTGCGGATGGTCGAAGGGATGGACAAAGGTGAGTCCGCGTTCCTTTTCAAGCTCGCGCGCATGGGCGTAAGCATCGTCGAATTTCTCGCCATGAAGGACGATCGTCGCGCCGTGGCCTGCCGTCTGCGAGACCTTCACCTGCGGCGTCGTGCTCGGCATGACGATGGTCACAGGCACGCCGAGCCGCTTGCCGTGATACGCAAGGCCCTGCGCATGATTGCCTGCTGACGCGGCGATCACGCCGCGCGCGCGCGCATCCTCGTCCAGAAGGAGCAGCGCATTGAGCGCGCCGCGTTCCTTGTAGGCCGCCGTGAACTGCAGATTTTCGAACTTCAACCAGACGTCGGCCCCGACCAGTTCCGAGAGCGTCTGCGAATGGAGGGTCGGCGTCCGCACGACCGAGCCGTTAATTCGCCTTGCTGCCCCGCGCACATCATCCAATGTGATCGCCGGAAAATCGGCGGCGGAGGTCAGGGTGAGTTGATCGGTCATAGCGATAGGCCCCCTACCCCATCTGGCGCGCCGCGCAAACCATGGTTATGGACCGGGCATGAGCGAAACATCCTATCGCATTGCCTTCATCGGCACCGGCGTCATGGGCGGTCCGATGGCAGGTCACCTCGCCAGGGCCGGCCATCGCGTCACTGTCTACAACCGCACCCGCGCCAAGGCTGACGCCTGGGCGGAGCAATATGGCGGCGAGGTGGCCGCAACCCCTCGCGAGGCCGCGCAAGGAGTCGACGTCGTCCTCACCTGCGTCGGCAACGATGACGATCTCGCCGAAGTAACGCTGGGTGACGAAGGTGCCTTCGCAGCGATGCGCAAGGGGGCGCTGTTCATCGACCATACCACCGTTTCGGCACGCATCGCCCGCCGGCTCGCCGCCGCGGCCGAGGGGCGCGGACTGCATTGCCTCGATGCGCCGGTGTCGGGCGGCGAAGCGGGGGCGCAAAATGGCACGCTTTCGATCATGTGCGGGGGCAGCGCGGACGCCTTCGCAGCAGCCGAACCGGTGATGCGCGCTTACGCTGGCCGTATCGTCCATATCGGGGGTCCCGGCGCGGGGCAGACGACCAAGATGGTCAACCAGATCGCGATCGCTGGCGTGATTCAGGGCGTCTCCGAAGCGCTGCGCTTCGCGCAGGCGTCGGGCCTCGACACCGACAAGGTATTCGAGGCTGTCTCGGGCGGCGCTGCAGCAAGCTGGCAGATGCTCAATCGCTGGGGCACGATGGCGAAGGACGAGTTCGATTTTGGCTTCGCGGTCGACTGGATGCGCAAGGACCTCGGTCTCGCGCTCGAGGAAGCGAGGGTCAATGGCGCCACGCTGCCCGTCGCGAGCCTCGTTGACCAATTTTACGCCGATGTTCAGAAGGCTGGCGGCGGACGGAAAGACACAAGCTCGCTGGTAACGAGGTTGCCCAAATGATCCGCCGCGCGCTTCTGGCCTCGCTCGCCTTCATCATCTCGCCGCCCGTACAGGCCGACACGCTGATCGACAATGTGAACGGAATCACGCTCGACCAGAATGGCAAACTCGTCCGCTTTACAGGGCTTATCATCGACAAGGACGGCAAGGTCGCAAAGCTCCTCGACCGCAAGGACAAGCGTCCCGAGCGACCAGACTTCAAGGAGGACGGCAAGGGCAGAACGCTGATCCCGGGGCTCATTGACGCGCATGGCCACGTCATGGGTCTCGGCTTCTCGCTGATGCTGCTCGACCTTTCGGGCACAAGCAGCCTCGGCGAAGCCCAGGCTGCCGTCCGTCAATATGCCGCCGACAATCCGGACGTACCATGGATCATCGGCCGCGGGTGGAACCAGGAAAAATGGGGCCTCGGCCGCTTTCCAACCGCCGCCGACCTCGACGCCGCCGTCGCAGACCGTCCTGTCTGGCTCGAGCGCGTCGATGGCCATGCCGGTTGGGCGAACAGCGCGGCAATGAAGGCGGCGCGCGTCACCGCGGCGACCAAGGTGCCCGAGGGCGGGCGCATCGAGATGGCGGGCGGCCAGCCAAGCGGCATCTTCGTCGACGCCGCGACCAGCCTCATCGCCTCGGCTGTGCCAAAGCCGCTCGCGCGCGACCTCGACCGCGCCTTCCTCCTCGCGCAGGCCAAGCTGCTCGAGGAAGGGATCACGGCGATCGCCGACATGGGCACAACGATCCAGGACTGGCAGGCCTTCCGCCGGGCGGGTGACAAGCGCCAGCTCGCGGTGCGCATCATCAGCTATGGCCACGACATCGACAATATGGCGCTGATCGGCGGTCCGGGGCCGACGCCCTGGCTCTATGACGACAGGTTGCGCATGGTCGGGGTAAAGCTCTATCTCGACGGCGCGCTGGGCTCGCGCGGCGCTTGGCTGAAGCAGCCCTACAGCGATGCCCCTGGGCAAAAAGGGCTCCCGCTCCTCTCCCCTGCACAGCTTCGCAACAAGATGGTGCGCGCGTCCATGGACAAGTTTCAGGTCGCAATCCATGCGATCGGCGATGCCGCCAACGCCGAGGCCCTCGACGCGATCGCCGATCTCACTGCAGACCTGCCGGGCGAGCGGCGCTGGCGCATCGAGCATGCGCAGATCGTCGACCCCGCCGATTTTCCGCGCTTCCGGCAATTGGGCGTCGTCGCCTCGATGCAGCCCATCCACCAGCCGTCGGATCGGCTGATGGCCGAAGGACGGCTTGGCCCCGAGCGATTGAAGGGCGCCTATGCGTGGCGGAGTATGGAGAATGCCGGCGTCCGCCTCGCCTTCGGCTCCGACGTGCCGGTCGAGAGCGCCAACCCCTTCGCAGGTATGGCCGCGGCCATCTCGCGCACCGACGCGGCAGGTCAGCCCTTTGGCGGCTGGCACCCCGAGGAGGCGGTGAGCCGCGAGACCGTGCTCGACGGCTTCACGCGCAGCGCCGCCTTCGCGGGCTTTGCCGAAGACCGGATCGGTACGCTGATGCCCGGGATGCGCGCCGACTTTCTGATTCTCGAAAGCGATCCTTTGCTTGCAAGCCCCGACGAGATCCGCCGCATGACGCCGCTCGAAACCTGGGTCGGCGGCTATCGCTACTACAAGAAAAAGGCCGGCTGATGGACCGGCGGCGCCTCCTCGCCGCGCTGGCCGCCACCCCGGCGGCGCTTGCGCTCGGGGCTGCCAAGAAAGAACCCAAGCGAAAGGATCCGCCCGAACCGCGGCGGTCGCGGCGGCGCAAGGGCGCAAAGCCGCCCGAAAAGCAAGTTGACGTCGCGGTCGTGGGCGCGGGCGCGATTGGCGCCTGGACTGCATGGCATCTGGTGCGCCGCGGGTTCAGCGTCCGGCTGTTTGACGCCTATGGCGCGGGAAACGGCCGCGCCGCGTCGAACATGCCTTCGATGATGCTCGACCCGGTACAGGGCGGCGATCTGCTCTACGCGGGACTCGCCGACGAAAGCGCCAAGGCGTGGGGGCGCCTCTCTGAAACCGCAAGCCTGCCGATCCTCACCCCCTGCGAGGCGGTGACCACGCTCTCCGCAAGCGACCCCATATTCGAAGTTCGCGGCGTCGATCGGTTGACGGGCGACGAGCTGCGTCCCCGCTACACCCAGATCGCGTGGCGGCCGGACGCCGCGGCGCTTGTCGCCGAAAAGGGCGGCGCGATGCTTGCCGGACGGCGCGGGCTGCTTGAAACGATCCTCGACGCGCAGGTAACGCCAGAAGAGGTGGTGATGCCCGCCCCGCTCCGCGACAAGCGCCGCGACATCTATATGCTTCCCGATGGCGGGACTGCGAGAAGCCTTGTCTACGCCTGCGGCGCGTGGCTTACCGAACTCTTTCCCCAGATACTGACCCCGCAGCGCCTGTCGGCGGTGCGTCACCAGATCTTTCACTTCGGTCCCGGACAGGGCGACACCCAGTTTCGCCCGCCCGCGATGCCGGCACTGGTCGATCGCGCCTATGGTTTCCATCTGCTTCCCGACATCGAGGGGGTCGGCGTCAAGGTGTGGAAAGGCGCGCCCGATGCCACAATCGACCCCGATAGCTTCGATCGCCGTGCAGACGACCGCGCGCTGGCCGACGTTCGGCAGTGGCTGACCGCTCGGCTTCCAAGACTCGCCGGCGCGCCGGTGGTGGCGAGCGCGGCCACGCACGACTGCCGCACCGCGAGCGGCGACCTGCTGCTGGACCGCCTGCCCGATCATCCGCGGGTCTGGCTGGTCGGCGGAGGCACAGGCCGTGCCTTCGCCCTCGCGCCCGCCATCGGGGCGCGGGTCGCGGCGCATGTCGAGGATTCGGCGCGCGCGGTCGAGCCGCGCTGGGCGCTGGGACGATTGTTGGGAAGCTGGACATAATCCTGTCCGCTTGCCCCCAAGCTTGTCGAAGCGGCTGTCTTTCCGCCATAGATGGCCGGGAAGGACGATCCTTCAACAAGCTGAGGACGAACGGGGGGTTTGGGTGCGCCTGACCGACTGCCATAATATCGACGATTTCCGCAAGCTGGCCAAAAGGCGGCTGCCATGGCCGGTGTTCGACTATATCGACGGCGCGGCGGACGATGAGGTATCGCGGCGACGCAACCGTGAAGCCTTCGACAATTGCGACCTCATTCCGCGCGTTCTCGCGGGGGTGGAGGCTGTCGACATGAAAACGACGCTTTTCGGCCGCGAAATGGCGATGCCTCTCTTTCTTTCGCCCACAGCGCTTCAGCGGCTCTTCCACTGGCAGGGCGAGCGCGCCGTGCTGCGCGCAGCGGCGCAGGCAGGAACCGTTGCCGGCATCTCAAGCCTCGCGACGATCAGCCTCGCCGAGGCCGGGGCACTGACGAACGGGCCCAAGCTCTTCCAGCTTTATGTCCATCACGACGAGGGTCTCAACCGCGCGATGCTCGACGCCGCTCGCGACGCCAACTTCGATGCGGTCGCACTCACCGTCGACACGATCGTGGGCGGCAATCGCGAACGCTGCCTGCGCTCGGGTTTCACCTCGCCGCCGCGGTTCACCGCGCGCAACATGCTGAGCTATGCGGCAAAGCCCGCCTGGGGCCTCAACTATGTGCTGCGCGAGAAGTTCAGCCTGCCGAATCTCGCGACCCATGTGTCCGAGGGATCAAGCGTGCCCAAATCGGTGGCCGAATATTTCACGACGATGCTCGACCAGAGCCTTGACTGGAAGCGAGCCGAGACGATCCGCAAGCAATGGGATGGCCCCTTCTGTCTCAAGGGCATCGTCGCGGTCGAGGATGCGAAACGAGCCCTCGACATCGGCGCCAGCGCGATCATGGTGTCGAACCACGGCGGCCGTCAGCTTGACGGAAGCATCGCCCCCTTCGACGCACTCGCCGAAATCGTCGACGCGGTTGGCGACAGGCTGGAAGTCATCTGCGACGGCGGCATCACCCGCGGCACGCACGTCTTGAAGGCGCTCTCGGTCGGCGCCAAGGCGTGCTCGGGCGGCCGCCTTTACCTCTATGCGTTGGCCGCGGCTGGCGAGGATGGTGTGTCGCGCGCCATCTCGCTGCTCCGCGCGGAAATCGAGCGCGCGATGAAACTGATGGGAACAAGAAGTCTCGCCGATCTCGGCCGCGCGAATCTGCGCTGGCGATAAGGCGGAAAGGGGGCGGCCTCCCCCCAGAAAGCCGCCCCGGCCCGGCGTCAGAACGACGCGCCGAGCGAAAAGATCACCGCCCCGTCAGCGCCGACTGCTTCCTTGTACCCACCGAACTTCGGTGCGTCAGTGTTCACATAGGAAATGCCGAGCGTGAGCATCTTCCAGCTCGCCTCGACGCCAACCGAATAATCGACCACGTCACCGTCAAGACCGCCCAGGAAGCTGTCGCTCTTTGCGAAGCCGACATGTCCCTTCAGCGTGAAGGGCGTGTTCGGAATGCCGACCCCGGCGTCGGTGAAGATATAGACGCCGCTCGCGTCACCGAGCGAGTCCTGCCCGCCGGGTGCCCAGGCGATACCCGACTTGATCGATGCGGGGCCGATATCACCCGCCAGCGAGAAATAGGGCTCGATCACCGAGCTGTCCGACGTGCCGGGATAGAGGTAGAGGGTCGCGCCAATGTCAGCGGTCAGCCCCGGCACCACCTCTTTCGAAAAACCGCCGAATACGTCGATCTCGGTGCCGTTGGCAAAACCGATGCTCGACCCCCAGGTGCCGACATAAAAGCCACTGTCGTGACTGAGCGAAATACCGCCCTGAATGGCCGCCTCTTCGTTCGACTGGCTGAAACCACGGAAGCGGTAGTCGCTAACGACGGTTGCGCTACCCGAGATGGTGATGCCGCTGCCATCGTCTTCGGCGTCCTGGGCATAGGCGGGGGTGGAAAGCGCCGACAGCGCAAGAGCCATGCCGAAGCATGCGCGGGAGAAAGTCTTCATGGGTTGATCCCCTGAATAGGTTGAAGGATCGTCCCTGCCTGCCACACGGACGGCCGGCCTCATTGCGCGGGCCGGTCCGATCGTGTGGGCTGGATGTTGACGAAATTGCTGCGACGCACAACGAAAAGTTGCGATGAACCGAGTTTAAATGCACCGTTGTGACAAATTTGCAACAATCCATTGCGCCGAAAGTTCAATCATCGACATAAAGTTACGATCGTTACTTTCTTGCGGGTGCCAGGAATCTCCATGTGGCGCAGCGGCTTCGCACTTGGGGGGAGGCCCGCATTTGCCCCCGCTCCTTTTGATCTCAGAACGAGACCCCGAGAGACAGGACCACTCCGGCATCGAAATATTTGTCGACTGCCTTCACGCCCGTCGCCGGAATGTCGGTGTCGACATATCGGATCCCGGCCGTGAGCCGGCCAAAACTCGCCGAGGCGCCGAGCGACCAGTCCCAATAATGCCCGCCGGGCGCAAATCCGGCGAGCCCGCCGTCGGTATAGCCCAGCGACGCCGACACGGTCAGAGGCGTGGCCGGGATGCCAGCCGACAGGTCCGCCGCCAGATAGAGGCTGTCTTCCTGTCCCAGCGCGGCTTGGCGCGGCGCATAGGCGATCCGGACCCCGGCCTCGGCAGGCCCGAGCAGATGCGACAGGCGGGCGGCGGCCTCGACATAGTCGCTGGCTCCCGCGGCTCGCGCTCCGCCGGGATACCAATAATAGGTCAATCCGAGGTCGACCGAGGTACCTGGCGCCACTTCGGTCGCAAAGCCGCCGTAAAGGTCGACCTCAACCTCCCCCGTTGCGGGCGTCTCCTCGATATTCGACCCCCATGCCCCGATATAGAGGCCGGCGTTGTGGGTGAGCATGATCGCCGGCTGCACCGCGACGTCGCCGCCGCTGAGCGAAATCCCGCGAAAGCGGTAGTCCGACACGACCTCGACCGCAGCCGAAACGTCGACCGGACCGGTCGGCACGTCCTGCGCAGCGGCTGGCACCGCGGCCGCTCCTGAAAGCAGGAACAGGGCGGCGGCAAGCGGGCGGATCATCGTCTCTCCTCTGGGTCGTTTCGGTAGTCCAATCTTGGCCGCCGCGGCGATGATGCGCAACCGCTTTGCCAAGCGGGGGCGGGGCGGCTAAAGAGCGGGCACTCTCCCCGAGGACGACCCTATGAGCGATCACAATCCCGGCCTGCGCCCCTGGCGCGACATCGCGCGGCGCGACTGCCGCCGCATCATGGTGGGCAACGTCCCCGTTGGCGGCGGCGCCCCCATCAGCGTCCAGACAATGACAAATACGCCGACCAGCGATGCCGCTGCAACGATCGACCAGATCCGCCGCTGCGAGGAGGCGGGCGCCGACCTCATCCGCGTTTCGTGCCCCGATACCGAATCGACCGCGGCGCTCCGCTCAATCGTCCGCGCGGCGCGTATCCCCCTCATCGCCGACATCCATTTCCATTATAAGCGTGCTCTCGAGGCGGCTGACGCGGGCGCCGCGTGTCTGCGCATCAATCCCGGCAATATCGGTTCGTCCGAACGCGTCGGTGAGGTCGTGCGCGCGGCCAAGGCGAACGGCTGCGCCATCCGCATCGGAGTCAATGCGGGCAGCCTCGAAAAGGACTTGCTCGAAAAATATGGGGAGCCTTGCCCCGAGGCGCTGGTCGAAAGTGCGCTCGATCATATCAAGCTGCTGCAGGACCATGATTTCCACGACTATAAGGTCGCGGTGAAGGCGAGCGACGTCTTCCTCGCGGTCGCCTCCTACATGCAGCTCGCCGAGGCGGTCGACTGCCCGCTGCACCTCGGCATCACCGAGGCGGGCGGGCTGATCGGCGGCACGGTCAAATCGGCGCTCGGTATCGGAAACCTGCTTTGGGCCGGCGTCGGCGACACGATCCGCGTCAGCCTGTCGGCCGAACCCGAAGAGGAAGTGCGCGTAGGCTATGAGATACTGAAATCGCTGGGCTTGCGCACCCGCGGCGTCCGCGTCGTGAGCTGCCCGAGCTGCGCGCGCCAGGGGTTCGATGTCATCCGCACGGTCCAGGCGCTTGAGGATGCGCTCCAGCACATCAAGACGCCGATGTCGCTCTCGGTGCTCGGCTGCGTCGTCAACGGCCCCGGCGAGGCGCGCGAGACGGACATCGGGATCACCGGCGGCGGAAATGGCAAGCATATGGTCTATCTGTCGGGGGTGACGGACCACCATGTCGCCGATGCCGACATGATCGAGCACATCGTCAAGCTCGTCGAAGCAAAGGCGGCCGAGATCGAGGCGGGGCGCGCGGTGAGCATGGACACGCTCCACGGGAAGGCGGCGTAAGCCGGCACAACGCGCGCATGACCCTTAGCATCCGCCCCGCCAAGCCCGCCGACCTCCCGCTCATTGCGCAGTTCATCCGTGATCTCGCCGACTATGAAAAGCTGGCGCACGAGGTCCGCTTTGATGACGCGACGCTTGGCGAGAAACTCTTTGGAGCACGGCCCTATGCCGAGGTCCTCATCGGCGAGATCGACGGAGCAGCGCAGGGATTTGCGCTCTTCTTCCACAATTTCTCGACCTTCGAGGGAAAGCCCGGGATTTACCTTGAGGATCTGTTCGTCCGCCCCGATGCGCGCGGATCGGGGCTGGGCAAGGCGCTGCTTGCACATCTGGCGCTGCTTTGCGTCCAACGCGACTGCGCGCGTCTCGAATGGTCGGTGCTCGACTGGAACGCGCCGTCGATCGGATTCTACCAGAACCTCGGCGCCCGGATGATGGACGAATGGACGGTGATGCGCGTTGATGGCGAAGCGCTGGCAAGACTCGCCGGATCCAGAAGCGCGGTCACGCCGGACTGACCCGGCCTGAGGCGAGAGGCGACTAGCGCGCTCCGCGCGGCCTGCGCCTTTCCATCGGCCAGCTCGGCATATGCGCCTCGGAGAGGCGCTTCGCCTCGGCGGACGCGACGCCGAGTTCGGTGAGCGCGCGCTCGAGCGCCTCGGCGGCCGGCACGGCGATATCGGGCAATACGCCCTCGCCTTCCCAGTCCTTTCCCGTCACCGGATCATAGGTCCGGCCGACCGGGATGAAGGCCCCATAGCCGCCGCCCAGATCCTCGCCGCGGCCGAAATGATTGGCCCCCGCCGTCGGCGCGCCGACGAGCACAGCGCGGCCGGTATGCTTCATGGCGAGCGCAAAATGCTCGGCCGCCGAAGCGCTCGCGCCCGAGGTGAGCAGATAGATTTTCGCATCGCGCAGGCGCGGATCGGCATTGGGCGTCGCCCAGTGTTCGCGTGCCACGACAGCAGGATCCCCCTGGGCCGTCCGCATCGAGGCGACGCCCTCGATCGGCGAGCCGCCTGCGGCATCGACCGAGGCACGCGTCGCCATCGTCACCAGCCGCGTTTCCTTGTCGAAGAGCCAGGGAAAGATCACGTCCATCTGTTCGAGCCCGCCGCCGTTGTGCGTGCGGATGTCAAAGATGATCGCCCTCGCGTCGGCATGGTCCGCCATGAACTTCGCGGCGGCGGCGGTCACGGCGGGATCGTCTGGAAAGACGTTGAACCGGACAAAGGCAATTTCCGGCGCAATCCAGCCGGCCTGTTCCATGGGCACCTTGGACGGACGCCGCACGGGCGCCGTACCGCCCGAGGCGGACGTGGACGCAGCGGACGCCTCCGGAGGAATGCGGAGGCGCAGATGACCGTCAGGGGCCACCGCATGCACGTCGCTGTCGATCGCGGCTGCCAGCGCCTCGCCGCTCAGCCCTCGGTACCGACCCGCCGCGATAGCTGCCCGAATCGCCTCTGCGTAACGCTTGCCGATGTCAGGATAGACATAGTCGCGTTCGAGCAACTGCGCATATTTTGCGGCTATGGCATCCGCGCTCACCTCATCGGCTGCGAGTGCCGCGGGTGGTGTCATGAGGGACGAGGCTGCCGCCGCAGCGGCGAAAAGCAGTGCGGGCAATATGTGCGAGGAACGAATCACACCCATCTCCAGTTCAGCCCCGGCTGAAGGAGGTGTATCATATGTCCAACACAGATCAACTACATTTGTAGTCGATGGCGCTCACCGCTTGCGCGCGAACCAAAGCAGCACCACGCCGACCACGACCAGCACCACCCCGTTGCGGGTCCATGCCGGATCGCCGAGCATGAAGCTGCTGGAGGGCCAGCGCACGATATCGAGCCCCTGAAGCGCCCACAGCCCGCCCATCAACAGGGCTGCGACGCCGATGATCGCTGCCAGTCCCTTCACGATCCCCATCTTGCTTCTCCTCGACCGATACCGCTGAGGCTGACAGAAAGCCGCGCACCTGTCACGCGCTGCAGCCCAATCAGCGGGCGCAGCCAGTTCAAGCGCCGGCCGCCGAGGTAAAAGGCCCAGCAAGCTGCGACCGTCGCTGCGACAAGGATTGCAAAGCTGGCGAGAGGCCCCATCCCGGCCTCCAGCAGCCAGTAACCCACGAGAACAATCACCGTTTGGTGGATGATGTAGAAGGGGAACACCGCCTCTGCGAGCATCGGCCGAATCGCGTGGTCGCGATTCCAGAATCGGTCGGCGATCCCGACCAGCGCGATCATCGCTGCCCAACCCTGCACCAGCCGGATGACCATGAACCAGGTGACAACGCCGGCAGGGGGCGGCCCGTCACTCGGCGCGGTCCAGATCGACCAGGAGACATAGGCATAGGACGCGATCGCCACCACAGCGGCGGACCGCCAGCAGCGCGCCACGGCGCGGAACAGGACCGGCCGCACGCGCAGCAGCCAGCCGGTGAAAAAGGGCACCAGATAGTGGAGGTGGCTGGGGCCGTCGTCGACCAGCGCATGCGTCTCCTGGTACCCTGGAAACGCAAAGAGAATTGCCACCCACACCGCGAGCGGCAGGATCATGATCCCCCACCCCCCGAGCAGCCGCGCTGCCCCATCGGCGAGCCGGGCCCGCAACGCTTGGGGCATGGTGAGGAGCAGCAGCGCCGCAAGCCCCGTGTAGGCGAACAGGTAGACGACGAACCAGAGATGCTGCCACGTCGGCAGAACGATGCCCTCGAGCGTGCCGAAGCGGAAATAGTCGCGCGCCCAAAACTGCAAAAAGCCGCCCGCATAGCCGTGCTGCGTCACGAGCTCGATCCAGGGCTGGACCGGGATTACCACGATCATTCCGAAAGCGAGCGGAATCAGAATCCGCGCGCTGCGTGAGCGCATGAAGGCCATCGGCGTGCCCAGCTTTGCGAACAACGCCGCGCTCGCATAACCCGAGACGAGGAACAGCAAAGGCAGCCGCCAACTGTTGGTCGCCAACATCGGGATTTGTACCCAGTCCATCGGGTGCGGGGTTTTGACGTGCCAACCCCACGGCACGAAATACATGCCGATGTGATAGAAGATCAGCAGGCCGAAGGCGCCGATCCTGAGCCAATCCATTCCATAGTGTCGCTTCGTTTCCATCGCCCGCGAATCTCCTTTGCCGGTTCCGACCGCAGTCGCTAATCCCAACGGCGGCCGGCGGGCGATCCCGGCGGGACGAGAAGCGGAGCCGGTGTGACGGACGAGGAGCCACGAGGGACGAATGGCGGCGGGGCCGGGACGAACGGTCTCACTGGCGGGCTCAGCGCTCGCGCGCTCACCGCGCTGCTGCTTGGCGCGATGTTTCTCTTCGGACTCGTCCGCATCACAGCCAATGTCTATTCCTATATTGCTGACCGCGAAGGCGCGGGGCTTGCTGCCTCGCCGACCATCGCCTGGATGCTCGAGGGCAGCAGCCTTGTCGCCTGGACGATCATGCTGATCCCTTGCTGGTTCACCGTCGAGCGTATCCGCCCGCCGCGTATCTCCCTGCCCGCCGCGGCGGCGATACATGCGCTCCTCGCGATTCCTGTCTCACTCGGCCACGTCGCATTGATGGTCGGGTTTCGCGCCGCCCTTTGGTGGGGGATGGGGCTGGATTACCACTTTACGGCGCCCCAGGGATCGCCGATCGTCTACGAGTTTCGCAAGGATCTCTCCGCCTATGTCGAGCTTGTCTTCATCCTCTTCCTCGTCCAGTGGCTGGTCGCGCGCTATGCGGCTCCAACCGTCGCGGTCCCCCACCGGCGGACACTTGCGGTCGGCGACCGGTCCGTCACTCATCATCTGCCGGTCGACGAGATCGAGCATGTCACTGCCGCGGGCAATTATGTCGAGATTGCCTGGCGCGGCGAGCGCCTCCTCCATCGCGCAACGCTAAGCGCTCTCGAGGCCGAACTCGGCCCCGCCTTTGCCCGCATCCACAGGAGCCGCCTCATCAGCCGCGCCGCGGTGCGCCGCGTCGTCACCCACAAGACCGGCGATTTCGATGTCGAACTGGCGAGCGGCGAGACGCTGCGCGGGAGCAGGCGCTATCGGGAAAATATTACGGGTTGAGGGGGCGTTATTCCTTGAGCACTCGCCACGCCAGCTCGGCGAACTCGCACAGGAGCGGCCGCGTGTCGCGCGGGTCGATAATGTCCTCGACCCCGAATTTTTCCGCAGTGCGAAAGGGCGAGCGGACCCGGTTGAGACGCTCTCGGATTGCTGCCAGATGCGCTGCGGGGTCTTGGGCCGCCTCCAGCTCGCTCTTGTAGGCGACTTCGACGCCGCCCTCGATGGGCAGGCTGCCCCAGTCGCCCGAAGGCCAGGCGAAGCGATACTGAAAGCGCTCGGCATTCGACATCGCGCTCCCCGCGATCCCGTAGGCTCGTCGCACCACGACCGACGCGAGCGGGACCTTCGCTCGGTAGATGGCGTTCATCGCCTGCACACCGTAGCGGATCGTCCCCGTCCGTTCGGCTTCTCCGCCGATCATAAAGCCGGGATTGTCGACCAGATGGACGATCGGCAGGTGAAACTGGTCGGCGAGCTTCACGAAGCGTTCGGCCTTCTCGCTCGTCTTTGCGTCCCACGACCCGCCAAGATAGGAAGGGTCGCTGGCCAACACCGCGACTGGCCAGCCATCCAGCCGCGCGAAAGCGGTGATCGCCGCCCTCCCCCAACGCGCTCCCATCTCGAAGAAGCTGCCCTGGTCGAACACGGCGTTGCAGATGCGCCGCATCGAATAGACCTGCTTCGCCTCGCGCGGCACGATCGACAACAAGGCCTCCTCGCGCCGATCAACCGGATCGCTGCACGAAATGCGCGCCGCGCGCTCGTGGATCGACGACGGCAGATAGGAGAGAAAGCGCCGCGCTGCCGCGAACGCCTCCGCTTCGCTCGCCACCTCATCATCGACGACGCCATTGCGCGTATGCACGTCACTCCCGCCCAATTCCTCGCGATCCAGCGTATCGCCGATCGCCGCCGCGACCGCCGGGCCCGCCGCGAACAGCTGAGAAAGTCCGCGCACCATGATGCTGTAATGGCTTGCAACGACGCGGGCGGCGCCGAGTCCTGCGGTCGGCCCGAGCGCGAGCGCGACCACCGGCACCGTGTCGAGATTGGCGATAATCTCGTCCCAGCCGGGGACATGCGGGATATAGGTGTAGCCCATATCCTCAAGCGTCTTCACCGATCCGCCCCCACCCGTACCGTCGACCATGCGGATCAGCGGCAGGCGATACTCGTGCGCCATCGCTTCGCACTGGATGAACTTGCGATGCAGCGCCGCATCGGCCGCGCCGCCGCGCACTGTAAAATCGTCGGCCGAGGCGACCACCGGCCGCCCGTCGATATTGGCGCGGCCGAAGATGAAATTCGATGCCGCCAGATCTTCAAGGTCCCCATCCGGACCATAGGTTCCGCGACCCGCGATCTTCCCGATCTCGCGAAAGCTGCCCGGATCGACGATCGCGGCGATCCGGGCGCGCGCGTCCATCTTGCCGCGACTGTGCTGCCGCGCGACCTTTTCCTCTCCACCCATCTTCTCCGCCATCGTCCGGCGGAGCGCGAGCTCGTCGACTTCTTTTTTCCAGCTCATGCCGCGAAAGCTAGCTTACGTTGACGGAAACGTCATGCCATATTCGCAGCGTTGAACATGGAGAACCAGATGAACCACATCAATCTCGCGGGACGAACCGCGCTCGTCACCGGCGCTTCGCGCGGCATTGGGCGGGGCATCGCACTTGCACTGGCCAAGGCGGGCGCCGACGTCGCCGTGAACTATACCCGCGACGCCGATGCCGCTGCCGAAACCGTCGCAGCGATCGGGGCGCTCGGCTGCAAGGCGAAGGCCTACCAGGCTTCGGTGACCGACGAAGATGCCTGCGCGGCGATGATCGATGCGATAGAGGCCGATCTCGGGCCCATTTCCATCCTCATCAACAATGCCGGCATCGCCAGTCGCGGGAGAAGTGTCGCCGACACCGACCCTGCCGAACTCGAGCGCGTCATCGCAACGCACGCTCTTGGCCCGCACCGCGTCAGCCGCCTCGCGCTCCCGCAGCTTCGTACGCACCCGCGCAGCGACATTATCGTCATTTCCAGCGTCGCGACGCTCAGCCACAGTGCCAATGGTGCGCCCTACAATATGGGAAAGGCCGCAGGCGAGGCGCTCGCGCTGACCCTTGCCAAGGAAGAGATGAAAAATGGCGTCCGCGTCAATATCGTCGCCCCCTCGCTGACCGTCAGCGACATGGGCGAACGCCTGGCACGCGCCATCACGGGCAATGACGACATTCATCAGCTCGACGCCAAATTCCCCTTCGGTCGCGTTCCTACTCCCGATGACGTCGCAGCGGCAGTGCTGTGGTTCGTGAGCGATGCCAACCCCTATTGTTCGGGACAAAAGCTCAACATCGACGGGGCGGGATTGGCAACTTTCCGGTGAGCCCGGCGCCTCCCCTCGTAATGCCCCGGGAAGATCGATCGGCGCGGGCCATCCCATGTGCCGACTGAACCGCTGACGAAGGCCCTTCGAAGGAGAAGGTAGATTAGAGCCCCTTCCATGCGTCCTGACTCGCCTTCGCCGCTGATCCCCTTCCTCGTCGCCTGCGCGGGGATTGCGACCTTTTCGTCGATGGACGTGCTCATGAAGGGACTGTCGATCGCAATCGGGGCCTATAATGCCGTGCTCTGGCGCACGATTGCGGGGACGCTGCTGAGCGGCCTTATCTATTTCGCAGCGCGTCCAGCCTGGCCCGACGCGGAAACGATGCGCATCCATGCGCTGCGCTCGCTGTTCGTTGCGCTGATGGCGCTCGGCTTCTTCTGGGCGCTCGCAAGACTGCCGATGGCGGAGGCGATCGCGCTCGCGTTCGTTGCGCCGCTCCTGGCGCTCTATATGGCCGCGATCTTTCTCGGTGAACGGATCGGCCGCCGTTCGGTCGCGGCCTCGCTGCTCGGCTTCGCGGGTGTGCTGGTGATCGTTGCGGGAAAGTTCAGCGGCGAGAGCCACGACGCCGAAGCCTTGTGGGCGGTCGGGGCGGTATTCCTCTCGGCCGTATGCTACGCCTACAACCTCATCCTCGCGCGGCGACAGGCGAAAATGGCAGGACCGATGGAGATCGCTTTCTATCAGAACGCCTTTGTCGCGCTAATTCTCGCCCTTGCTGCACCCTGGTTCGCGGTGGTGCCGGCTGCCGCCGATGCGGCGCCCATCGTCGGCGCCGCGCTCCTCGCGATTCTGTCCCTCCTCCTCTTGAGCTGGGCCTACGCCCGCGCCGAGGCGCAAATCCTCGCGACCACCGAATATACGGGGTTCCTGTGGGCGATGATGTTCGGCTGGTATTTCTATGCCGAGCCTGTGACGCTGCCAACGCTCGCTGGCGCCATGTTGATCGTCGGTGCCTGCCTGATCGTTGCGCGCAAGGCGCCGCATGGCGATCCTGTAGAGCCCGCGGCGGCCTAGACTGCCGCGCGCGATAGCCGGTCGTTGATCGCAGCGCCCAGCCCTTCGTGCGGAATGGCCGCCACCGCGATCCTCGGTTTAGCGCTCGCGGCGCCCGCGTGGAGCGCGTCGAACAGATGCGCCGCCGCCTCGGTCAAATCGCCCGCCGCGCTCAACTGATAGTCACCGGGCACGTCGCCGAAGCCGATGCCGAATTCGTCGGGTTCGAACTCGTCCGCGCGGAGCCGCACCGGTTTTCCGGGCGCATAATGACTTGCCAGCATCCCTGGTGCCACGACCTCGGCGCCCTGTCTGTCGGTCACCCGCAGGCCGCTCGCCGCGTGCAACATTGCAGCCGTCACCGGTCCCGGCCGCAACACCTCGACGGCGCCGTGAGCCACCCGCGCGATCGTCGACTCGACCCCCGCTTTCGTCGCGCCATCATCGATGACCAGCGCGACCCGGTTCCCAAGGCTCGCCACGACATGGTCAGCCTTCGTCGGGCTCACCTGTCCGCTTGCATTGGCACTTGGCGCCGCCAGCGGTACCCCGGCCGAGGAAAGCAGTGCCTGCATCGCGCGGTGCCCCGGGACCCTGAGAGCGATCGTGTCGAGCCCCGCGGTCGCGATCCGCGCCACTGGGCAATCAGCCGAGCGCGGCACTACCAAGGTGAGCGGCCCCGGCCAGAACGCTTTCGCGAGCGCCCGCTCTGTTGCCCCGAACACGCCTAGGCGTTTAGCCGCGGCCAGATCCGGCACATGGACGATCAACGGGTTGAAATCGGGCCGCCCCTTTACGGCATAGATGCGGGCGACAGCCTCGGCACTGCGCGCGTCGGCGGCAAGGCCGTAGACGGTCTCGGTCGGCACCGCGACCGGCTGCCCCTGCGCGATCAGCCGCGCGGCGCGCGCGACCGCATCGGCCCCATAAAGGGCGATCTCGGTTTCCACACTCTTGATTGGACGCTCGGCCATGCCGCGCTATAGCGCCCGGCGCAACGGAATCACCCCCAAAAGCGGGAATGCTCATGACCTATACGGCGCCGACGACTGAACAGCTTTTCGTCCTCAATCATATCGCGCGCATCGACGCGATGGCGGCACACGAACGCTTTGCAGCGGCAACCCCCGATATGGTCGAGGCGATTGTCACCGGAATCGGCGACTTCGCCGCCGAGGTCTATGCCCCCCTCAACCGGGTCGGCGACACCAACAATCCCAAATGGCAGGACGGCAAGGTCACCATGCCCCCGGGCTTCAAGGAGGCCTACAAGCAATTTGTAGAGGCGGGCTGGGGCAGCATCGACGGCCCCGGCGAATATGGCGGGCAGGACTTGCCCTTCACGCTCGCGACCGTCGTGATCGAGGCGCTCGGCAGCGCCGACATGGGCTTTACGCTTTGCAACATCCTTACCCCTGGGGCGATCCACGCCCTGATGGCCTATGGCACCGAGGAGCAGCGGGCGACGTGGCTGCCCAAGCTGGTCTCGGGCGAATGGAACGGCACGATGAACCTCACCGAGCCGAGCGCGGGCAGCGACGTCGGCGCACTGCGCTCGACCGCCGAAAAGATCACCGAAGGCCCCAACGCCGGGCTCTACAAGATCAGGGGACAGAAGATCTTCATCACCTTCGGCGAGCACGACCTTACCGACAATATCGTGCATCTCGTTCTTGCGCGCACACCCGGTGCGCCCGAGGGCACGCGCGGCATTTCGCTCTTTCTTGTCCCCAAGTACCGCCTCGACGCCGACGGCAATCCGACAATTTCGAACGGGGTTCACTGCGCATCGATCGAGCACAAGCTCGGCATTCACGGGTCTCCGACCGCCGTGATGGTCTATGGTGAGGGCGAGGATTGCCTCGGCGAGATCGTCGGCGAGGAAATGGGCGGCATGCGCGCGATGTTCGTGATGATGAACAACGCCCGCCTGATGGTCGGCTGTCAGGGCGTCCAGATCGCGGAACGCGCGACGCAGCAGGCGCAGCGTTATGCCGCTGAGCGCGTGCAGTCGGCCCTTGCCGGTTCGCCCGATCGCTCGCCCGTGACGATCGACCGACACCCCGACGTCCGTCGCATGCTGTGGCGGATGCGCGCCCAGACGGAGGCCGCACGCGCGCTGGTCTATTACGCCGCCGCGCAGATCGACTTTGGCAAGCTCGGCGACGAGGCCGCCGCGATGCGGGCCGAGGTGCTGATCCCGCTCGTCAAGGCACACGCAACCGACATCGGCTGCGAGGTCGCAAGCCTCGGCGTGCAGGTCCATGGCGGAATGGGCTTCATCGAGGAAACCGGCGCCGCCCAGCATTATCGCGACGCGCGCATTGCCCCGATCTACGAAGGAACCAACGGCATCCAGGCGGCCGATCTGGTTGGCCGCAAGCTCGGAATGGCGGGCAGCGACCTCATTCGCGGTCTCATCAATGACATAGCGCATGGTGCGGGGGATTTCCCCGAACTGCAGCAACTCGCCGACGCCTGCCGCGCGGTCACCGACTGGATGGTCAGCGCCGGTACCGCGGATCGGCTCGCAGGAAGCTATCCCTATCTCACCATGCTCGCCACCGCGACCTGCGGCTGGCTGATGGCGCTTCAGCACCGCGCTGCAAAGGCGGCGCTCGGCGAAGGCGGCGACACGGCGTTTCTGGAGGCCAAGATTGCCTCCACGCGCTTTTATCTTCAGCAGATCGTTCCCGCGGCAACGGGCCTCGCCCCCGCGGCACTAGCCGGCGATGCGGCGCTTCCAACGCTGCCCGAAATCCTCTGATTTTTACCGGCCGAGGCGGGTTTTTCCGAAGCCTCCCGAGTAATTATCATTAACGCGATGATAACCATCGCTCGCTAGGTCCGTCCGACAATGGCCGGAGAAGCGCGCGTGTCGTTTATCGCGAACAAGATGATCATCAGCTGGCGCTCCTTTGCGCTATCGTTGGTGTTTGCCATCGTCGCCGCGCTGTCCTCTGCCGCAGAACCGATCGACAGGATTATCGAATCGGCGGTGGGTTGGGCCGCATGGCGCCCGGTTTCTGGCGAGATCGTTATGGTCGGCCTCGACGACCGGACGCTTGGTAGCGTGCCGGACGGCCGATTCACCCGTGCAGATCACGCCCGCGTTATTGAAGCCGTCAACAATGCTGGCGCGCGACGGTTGATGGTCGATTTCTACTATCAGCGACAGGAAGGAAGCGAAGGCACGTCTCAGTTAGCAGCCGCAGTCCAGAAGATGGGCAATCGCATCATTCTCGCCGTGTCGACGAAAACGGTGCCCGGGACGGACCGCCTGATTTCGATTTTTCCCGATCCGGCCATCAGCGGACCCAATGCGCAGCTCGCCAGCATCGCGTGGAATTATCAGATCTGGCAAGTCTGGAACTTGCCGCTGATGTTCGACGTCAATGGCCGGCTGCTTCCCAGCGTGGCCGCGGCGCTCGCGAACAAACGTGGTGACCGCGCGACCGAGTTCCGATTGGACCTCACATACGATCTTTCTACCATCACCGAATATAGTGCACTTGATGTTCTGGAAGGCAAAGTCGGGCCGCGCGAACTCGCAGGCAAGGACGTCATCTTCGGTGCTACCGCGTCGACGCTACCAGATCAGCATTATTTGCCCGGCCACGATCTAGTCCCCGGGGCATTCATTCACTTAATAGGCGCAGAAGCGCTCAAACGCGGCAATCCGGTCAACGTCGGCTGGCTTCCAGCGATGCTGATTTCAGCTGGAGGGTTACTGTTCGCGCTGCTGACGCCGTTGGAGCGACGGTTCACATGGATAGCGTTGGGCATGGCCGCGGCGCTCGTGGCCGCCAAGGTGATGCTGATGGGCTCGCTCGTGACCTCGTCGGTAGGCGTTGGACTCTTTCTGATATCGGCGGTCAGTGCCAACGTTTCGCGCAATCGTCGCCGCTTTTCGGCACAGCGCGAAAACCCTGTCTCGGGCCTTCCCAATTTCGAGGCACTGCGCGGCCAGGCGCCGTTCGGCAGCGCGACCGTCATCGCGGCAAAGCTCGTCAATTTCGAGGATCTCGCCGCTTTCCTTCCCGGCGAGGGCAGCCAGCAGCTCGTCGACCAGGTCGCGCGCCGCCTCACGCTTGCCTGCCACGGGACGCAGCTTCACCACGATCTCGATGGCACTTTCGCGTGGCTCGTTCCCTATTATCAGCATAGCCAGATCGAGGAGCATCTCGCGGGGCTTGCGGCGCTGTTCAACGCCCCGCTGACGATCGGCGAACTCAAGATTGACGTCGCCATCGCATTCGGCGTCAACGACGAGTTTGAAGGCTCGAATGCGCAGCGTCTCGCCGCGGCGCTGGTCGCGGCTGAAAAGTCGATCCGCACGCGCGCGCTATGGACCAAATATATGCCGCGACAGAAAGAGGATGCGGGCTGGCAGCTATCTTTCCACTCGCAGCTCGAAGATGCACTCGCCGGCGGGGACATCTGGGTCGCCTTCCAGCCACAATATGAGATTGCAACCCGCCGGCTCGTCGGGGTGGAAGCGCTTGCGCGCTGGACGCACCCGACGCGGGGCCCCATCCCGCCCGACGAATTCATCGTTCAGGCCGAAAAGAGCCAGGACATCTATCGTCTCACCCTTTTCGTGATGGATCAGGCGATCCGCTCGTCCGCTCATTTGCGAAGCCGCGGATTGCCGGTCAATATGTCGGTCAATCTGTCGGCGACGCTCCTCGACCATAGCGACCTGGTCGGGACGATCCGCGTCATGCTGACGGCGCATCATCTGCCCCCCGAAGCGCTCACCATCGAAATCACGGAAACCGCGCAGATCGAGAACAGCCGTCAGGCACGCCAGACGCTCGCGCAATTGCGCCGGACGGGAATCCGTCTGTCGATCGACGATTATGGCACCGGGCAGTCGAACCTTGAATATCTGACCGAGATCGAGGCCGATGAGATCAAGATCGACAAGCGATTCGTGATGACCATGCGCGATTCGCAGCGAAACTTTGAAGTGGTTAAATCGACGATCGATCTCGCGCACCGCCTCGGGGCCGTGGCAGTAGCCGAAGGCATTGAAGATGCCCCGACGATGGCGCTGCTCGAACAGCTCGGCTGCGATGTAGGCCAAGGTTATCACCTTGGAAAACCCCAGATATTCTCCGAACTCGCAGCCTCACTCCTCGCCTCGCCCCACAGCCGTTCGGCCTGACTGCCAATCTGGTAGCGTTTGTTAAGGTTAAGACTCGCTTTACCTTATTTTTTAAGGTATACGGCGCGTTAACTGTCCTGGTTGGCAGTGGGCATCAGGAGATCTGAAATGGGTTGGTTGTGGAAGTTCCTGGGCGGCGGCGGCACCGGTGGTGGTGGTCTCCCGGCCTGAGAATCCAGCAAGGATTTTCAAAAGGGCTCCAGCATTGCTGGGGCCCTTTTTCATTGCCAGATCCCGCGCGTGTCGGCCCTCAGGTCGTGGGCAATGGGTGAGCCAATTTTTCCTGAGCACCTGGCCGTCTCGGAAAGGCCCATCGATCATTGCGGCAAGAGGCTCCAGGAGTAGGAAATTTTTTCGCCCCCCTTTTCTCCTGACCTCCGATAGACCTCAACCCCGCGGAAAGCCTCAGCTCAGAGGCGCGAGACGTGCAAACTGAGCGATGAACCGAATCAAAATGTCGACGAATTGAGTCATTCATTCGTCATTTACCGTCTTGCATCGCCGGGCCGACGTGGCACTATAGATGGTGGGTCAGCCGACGGGGGCACCCAATAATTAGTATTTGGCCGAAAATGGCGGATTTCCGTCGCCCCTTTCATATGGGCACGGGAAGAACCCTTTTGCGCCCTAAAATATGTCCCCCGAAGGCGCGATAAAATGCTAGGCTGGGGCTTCGTCCCCGAGTCGAACAAGACGGGAACAAAGCGCGCTCGGGCGCGCTCATTATGGGGCGAGATCGATGGATTTTCGGGAAACGGATCGGGTGGAGACGAACGACGTGGCGACAATGGAATTGGCGAAAAACGACGCGTCCCAAGCGACCGAATCGGCTGGCGACGCGAAGAGCGAGCCTGCGGCACCCGCGAAGCTGAACGACGCCGGGGAGCCCAAGGTTCACGCCCGGCGCTTTAATGTCGTCACCGACGCGAGCCGCGACGCGCTCCTTACCGATTTTGGAAAGGAGACGCTTCAGGACCGCTACCTTCTGCCCGGAGAATCCTATCAGGATCTCTTCGCCCGCGTCGCATCAGCCTATGCGGACGACCAGGATCATGCCCAGCGCCTCTACGACTATATCTCGAAGCTGTGGTTCATGCCCGCGACCCCCGTGCTCTCGAACGGCGGCACGGGTCGCGGCCTTCCGATCAGCTGCTACCTCAATAGCGTCGACGACAGCCTCGAAGGCATCGTCGGCACCTGGAACGAGAATGTGTGGCTGGCCTCGCGCGGTGGGGGCATCGGCACCTATTGGGGTAATGTCCGCGGCATCGGCGAGCCGGTGGGCCTTAATGGCAAGACCAGCGGCATCATTCCGTTCGTCCGCGTGATGGACAGCCTGACTCTCGCGATCAGTCAGGGTTCGCTCCGCCGCGGTTCGGCCGCCTGCTATCTTGATATTTCGCACCCCGAGATCGAAGAATTCCTCGAAGTGCGCAAGCCCTCGGGGGACTTCAACCGCAAGGCGCTCAACCTGCACCACGGCGTGCTGATCACCGACGAGTTCATGGAGGCAGTCCGCGACGGCACCGAATTCAACCTCCGCAGCCCCAAGGACCAGAGCGTCCGCGGGACTGTCGACGCGCGCTCGCTCTTCCAGAAGCTGGTCGAGACGCGCCTTGCCACCGGCGAACCCTACATCATCTTCATCGATCAGGTGAACCGGATGATGCCCAAGCATCACCGCGACCTCGGCCTCAAGGTCTCGACCTCCAACCTGTGCAGCGAAATTACCCTGCCCACGGGACGGGATCATCTGGGCAATGACCGCACCGCAGTCTGCTGCCTTTCGAGCCTCAACCTCGAAACCTGGGACGAGTGGAACGGCGACAAGCGCTTCATCGAAGACGTCATGCGCATGCTCGACAATGTCCTTCAGGACTATATCGACCGCGCGCCGCCCGAAATGGCACGCGCCAAATATTCAGCCAGCCGCGAACGGTCGGTCGGCCTCGGCGTCATGGGCTTCCACAGCTTCCTGCAGGCGCGCGGCCTGCCCTTCGAGGGCGCAATGGCCAAGTCCTCGAACCTGCGCATCTTCAAGCATATCCGCAGCCAGGTCGATCAGGCATCGATGCTGCTCGCCAAGGAACGCGGCCCCTGCCCCGACGCTGCCGATCAGGGCGTCATGGAGCGCTTTTCGTGCAAGATGGCGATTGCGCCAACTGCATCGATCAGCATCATCTGCGGCGGCACCAGCGCCTGCATCGAGCCGATCCCAGCGAATATCTACACCCACAAGACGCTGTCGGGCAGCTTCGTGGTCAAGAATCCGCACCTTGAAAGCCTGCTCGTTGACAAGGCGAAGAACAGCGATGCGGTATGGAACTCGATCCTCGAAAAGGGCGGCAGCGTTCAGCACCTCGACTTCCTGACGCAGGACGAGAAGGATGTGTTCAAGACAAGCTTCGAGATCGACCAGCGCTGGCTGCTCGAACTTGCAGCCGACCGCACCCCCTATATCGATCAGGCGGCGTCGCTGAACCTCTTCATTCCGGCCGACGTCGAGAAGTGGGACCTCTTGATGCTCCACTACCGCGCGTGGGAACTTGGCATCAAATCGCTTTACTATCTCCGCTCGAAATCGGTGCAGCGCGCCGGCTTCGCGGGAGGGGTCGAGGCTGACAACACGCCCGAGGCCGCGAAGTTCGAACTGTCGGCCGGGACGACCGACTACGACGAGTGCCTGGCTTGCCAGTGACGCTCGCTCCGCCCCTCGCCCCAGCGCTGGGGTGAGCGGCGTGTATTGAGGTGAGCGATGCCAGCCTGGGCTGACATGACGATAGAGATTTGACGCAAGGATAAACCGATGCCTTTGTTGGAAGCCCGCAAGACCTACAAGCCCTTTGAATATCCCTGGGCCTATGATTTTTGGAAGCGCCAGCAGCAGATCCACTGGATGCCCGAAGAAGTGCCGCTGGGCGAGGATTGCCGCGACTGGGCGCAGAAGATCAGCGACCACGAGCGCAACCTCCTGACCCAGATCTTCCGCTTCTTCACCCAGGCAGACGTCGAGGTGCAGGATTGCTACCACGACAAATATGGCCGCGTGTTCAAGCCGACCGAGATCAAGATGATGCTGACTGCATTCAGCAATATGGAGACGGTTCATATCGCGGCGTACAGCCACCTGCTCGACACGATCGGCATGCCCGAAAGCGAGTATGGCATGTTCCTCGAATATGACGAGATGCGTGCCAAGCACGATTATATGGGCACGTTCGGCGTCGACAGCGACGAGGATATCGCGCGCACACTTGCCATGTTCGGCGGCTTTACCGAAGGGCTTCAGCTCTTCGCCAGTTTCGCGATGCTTATGAACTTTCCCCGCTTCAACAAGATGAAGGGCATGGGCCAGATCGTCAGCTGGTCGGTGCGCGACGAAAGCCTGCACTGCGAGGGCATCACCCGGCTGTTCCACGCCTTCGTCAAGGAACGCGACTGCCTGACCAAGAGCGTGCGCGAGGATATCATCGACTGCTGTCAAAAGACCGTGCGGCTCGAAGACGCCTTCATCGACCTTGCCTTCGAACAGGGACCCGTCCCCGGCATGACTCCCAAGGAGATCAAGCGCTACATTCGCTACATCGCCGACTGGCGCCTCGGCCAGCTTGGATTCCAGCCGATCTACATGATCGACGAGCACCCCCTGCCCTGGCTTGCGCCGCTCCTCAATGGCGTCGAACATGCGAACTTCTTCGAAACGCGCGCCACCGAATATTCCAAGGCTGCGACCCGCGGCGACTGGAACACCGTCTGGCAGAGCTTCGACAATCGCAAGAAAGCGAAGGCCAATGACGACGGCGCTCCTTCTCTTGAAGCCGAAAGCGACGGCGAGGATATGTTCAAACAGGCCGGCATCGCGGCAGAGTAAGCGCCGTTAAGCTCCTCCCATCGGGATCGGCATTGAAAGTGCCCGGATTCCCGCTGGTTGGAGCGGGTGCGAGAGGACGCCGCGGCAGCCAGCTGGAAAGGGCCGAAGGCAACACATGACCGAGAAGAAGCCCAAAGCGAAATTGCTGATCCTCAGCCAACCCCAGCGCGCCTGCCTCGAGGGTCTGTCTAACCGCCGTCCCCAGCTCCCAAGCGATCCGATTCGCGACGAACTCGTCGCATTGGGCCTCGTTGCGCCACAAGGTGCGAAATGGACGCTCACACCGACAGGCAAGAAGGTTCTGGCGGCGGGGTCCAACCGGCGAAACAAGGGCGGGTTTTCAGTTTAAGCTCACGCGCCCGACCCTCGACCCGCGTGTCGGCCGAGATCTTGCCCAGGTGCAAGTCGCCGCGCCCGCGCATGACGCGCGGGCGGATTTTCCAACCGGCAGGGCGCGCCCACCGGCGACGAGGCAGGGTCCCAGTGGCAGCGCGAACGCCGGGTCGGATTAGTTCACCATAACCCCGCTCGGCACCGCGCCCACGCGGGCCGCGGCGAACAGCACGCCGCCGCGCACCGCCTCGGGTGTGCCGTCAAGCAGGGGCAGCATCACCAACTCGCGCGTCGTCTCGCTGTCGTCGTCGACAACCAGCCGTAGCGACGAGTAACCAAGACTGCTGCGTTCGATCACCACATCGCGAATTGCCTCGAGCGGCCACGACAGGCCAGAGGCGCGATAGAGCCGTACGCCGTCATGAAAGATCCACGCCTCGCGATGGCGCCAGAGCTGCAGGCAGGTCCAGAAGACAAGCAAGGCCGCAAGCATCGCCGCGCTTGCCGCTATCTCGCCGAAGAGCACAGCGCGGAACATCGCCGCCGCACCGTCAGCTGCAACCGGGATCGCCTCCCTGGCAGCGATGGCGAAAAAGACGAGCGCGCTCAGCGCCTGCCCGGCCAACAGCGGCTTTGCCTTCAGCGCCGCGATCACGATGATTTGTCGGTCCCGATTGGTCATCACGAGCACACATAGGTACGGCGCTGCGGCAGCGCCAGCATGGAAGGCAATCCTGCCGACACCGCAGCCGCGACATGGTCGGCTTCAAAGCGCTGGCGCAGGAACGCCAAGCATAGGGGCGTGCCTGATCGGGCATCTGCCAGGGGGCGCTGCACTCCCACCGCCGCCCCACAGTGAAGGATAAGCGCCGCGCTTCTTAAAGGCGCGCCGCGAGCTGCTGGAGCATCGCCTGCACCGGCTGGGCGGGTTCGGCAGCGTTCCAGCCTGCCTCAAGTCCCGCGATACGCTCGAAGAGGCGCTCGCTTGCTGCAATAATCCGGCCAATATTCGGTTCGAAGGCCGCGCACACCGCCCAGTCGGCAGGGATCGGTTCGCCGATGCGCGCGGCGCTGTCGTGCGGGCCCGCGCCCGCATCGCCCGCGATCATCGCGCGGCGGTGAAGCAGCCAGGCGATGATGTGCATCAGCCGCGTCGTGGTCTTCAGCGATTCGCAGGCGAGGCTCAGCTGAAGCAGGCTGTCGCTGCGCCCGGCGCCGAAATCACGCGCGGCCGAAAAGGCCGAATGCGCCTCATCGGCAAGCAGCATCGCCTCGACATAGAGATTTTCCACTTGCGCGCGCTGCACGGGCGATGTGGCTGGCAGATGATCGGAGCCCCCTCTGGTCATGCGGGGACGATGGCACGGGCACGCGCCAGATCGCAACGCCGCTAACCATTTTTGTGAGGGACAACGCGTCCCGTTTTGAATTCGCGTCGGTCAGGCGATGATGTCGGGGATGATCTGGTCCTCGCACCACGCGATCTCGTCGCGCAAGCGCAGCTTCTTTTTCTTGAGCCGGGCGAGCTGGAGCTGGTCGGGGACCGGGCCTTCGCTGAGTGCGATAATCGCAGCATCGAGGTCGCGGTGCTCGACGCGGAGCAGTTCAAGGCGCTGGGCGATGTCTTCGGGGTTCACGCCCCTCCTCCTGCCACGATCACGGCCCATCCGCAACGGGGACCGGATGAGCGAATCGCCACGACATTCGCCGCAATTCATGATTTACTCATGAGCGCCAATCGAGTCGAAAAGGAGAATGGCAAATGAGCATTTCGCACCTTTCCGCCCTGAAGTCCCGTCACGCGGACCTCGATGCGAGAATTGCGAATGAAGAACGGCGCCCCGCCCCCGATGCGGCCCTGCTGGCGCAGATGAAAAAGCAGAAGCTTAAAATCAAAGAAGAGATGCTCGCGGTCAACTGACCGGCGCGCGTCCCTGCCGCCTCCGCTGGCGCTTCCCTTTCGCGGATAGCGTCAGCGCCGGCGGTAGACGGGGCCCCGATTGGGCCCCAATCGCTGCAGATGCGGCGGAAGATCGGGTTTCGAAACCACCTGACGGCGCACCGCCTGCGGATTGACCGGGCGGTCGAAGGCGATGCCGAATTTACCCTCGCCGACCCATACGATGCGTCCGGGCACTATGCCGACATTGCGAAGTTCAACCTCGACGGTGCCGCCCTGCGTTACCTTGGCAGGGCCTTCGGCGAGCATACCGCCGACGGACAGATTGCGCACGCGTACCGTCACAGGACCCTCGACCCCAGGAAGGACGAGGTTCGCCTGGAGAAACAGGCTGTCGCGATCGGAGCTGCGCGACAGCGCAGCCACCTGTTCGTCGAGTGTTTCCGGTATCCGCGATTCCATGCGCCCCATTCCCGCACCCAAAGTTTCGAGAGGGCGATCCTAAAAGCGAGCCCTTGCAGAAACGTAAATGGGCCGAGACGGCGGTCAGTCTTCGCGCGAGATACGCTCGTTGCGCTCGTGCCGCTCTTGCGCCTCAAGCGTCATCGTCGCAATCGGCCGTGCCTGCAGCCGCGCGAGAGAGATAGGCTCCCCGGTTACCGCGCAATAGCCATATTCGCCTTCATCGATGCGGCGAATCGCAGCGTCGATCTTAGCGATCAGCTTGCGCTGGCGATCGCGCGTGCGAAGCTCGATCGCCCAGTCGGTCTCGCTGGAGGCGCGGTCGGCAAGGTCGGGTTCGCGCAAGGGGCCATCCTGCAAGTGCGCCAGCGTCGATTCGGCTTCGGACAGGATCGACTTTTTCCAAGCGAGCAGCAGGCCGCGAAAATATTCCTGCTGCCGCTCATTCATGAACGGCTCGTCTTCGCTGGGAATATAGTCCGAATCGAGATTGGATTTGGCTTGGCGAAGCGCGTCGGCACCAACATCGGCAATCTGGGTTGGCATAGCGGCTTTTCGCGTCCTTTCCTCTCGCCTGGCCGCCGTGTGACGGTCCGAGGGATTGCGCCGCGCCTATACCGAGCCACCGGTTGCGATACAAGCGCCTAAGCTGCTGATAGAAGATGGGGCTGAAGCACGGCTGAACCGCGGGACCGATTCTCGCCGGCCCCCGCCCCCTTCGGACAATGTGATTTCTCGGGCTTCCCAAGCGGCCACGGTTAACCATTGGCCGAAATTCGGGTCTTTTCCGTTCCGTTTCGGGACACAAGGGATCATTCAGGTTGATTCCGCTCTCCAATTCCCGCTCTCGGACAATCAAACGCGGTTAACGCAATTGTCGCGTTCACAAAGCTTTGGCCTTTTGCCGCTAGCCGAAGGGCAAGCAGGTGCCGCGATGGGGTGTCGCGCCGCCTAGCAACGAGAAAAGAGAGAGAAACCTATGTCTGTCCGAATGGCTCTCGCCAAGCTTTGCGCCTGCACGTGCGGCGGCGCGATTATCGGCAGCGGCGCGATGCAGGTCGCAGATGTACCGGCCGCTGCCTACTCGAAAGCGCCCTCGTGCCAGCCCTGCACCAAGAAGGTCGTGCGCAAGCGCCACGCGGCGAAGCGCAAGGTCAAGCGAGTCCGCCGCGTCGTCACCACGAAGCGCGTGATCCGCACCGCGACCCCGCAGACACAGGTCGTCACCCAAACGATCCCGCTGCCGCCCATCCCCTATGCGCCCTTCCCACCCAGCGGTGGTTTCGAAGGTGGCGGCGGCGCCGGAGTCACGGTGATTGGCGGCGGCTTTGGCGGCGGATTCGGCGGCGGCTTCTTCGGGGGCTTCTTCGGAGGCAGCAGCGGGGGAAGCAGCGGAAGCGTCGTCGTCACCTCGACAACCACCGGCGGCGTCAGCACATCGACGAGCAGCACCTCGGGCGGCGTCTCCACCTCGACTGGCGGGGTCAGCACATCGACGTCCACGGGCGGCGTCTCGACTTCCACGGGGGGCGTAAGCACATCCACCGGCGGGGTCAGCACCTCCACCGGGGGCGTTTCGACCTCGACGGGTGGCGTTTCGACCTCGACGGGCGGGGTCAGCACCTCAACGGGGGGCGTTTCGACCTCTTCGTCGTCGAGCAGCAGCTCGTCGTCGAGCTCGTCCTCTTCCTCCTCGTCCTCGTCGAGTTCCTCTTCATCGGGCGGCAGCAGCTCGCACGGCCACGGTAGCTCAAGCTGGGGTGGAAGCTCGAGCTGGGGCGGCAGCTCTTCGCACGGCGGCTCCTCGTCGCACGGCGGCAGCTCGTCCCACGGCGGCTCGTCATCCTCCTCGGGCGGGTCGAGCAGCAGTTCCTCCTCGAGCTCCTCATCTTCGTCGTCGTCTTCATCGTCGAGCTCGACCTCGTCGGGTGCAACTGGCGGCAGCAGCAGCTTCGGTGCGAGCACGAGCAGCTCGTCCTCGTCGTCGAGCAGCAGCTCGTCTTCGAGTTCCTCGTCTTCCTCATCCTCGTCGTCGAGCTCGGGCGGCAGCAGCGGCGGCTCGTCGGGCGATCCGACCCCGGTGCCCGCTCCGCCGATGATGCTCCTCTTCGGCGCCGCCGCTGCCGCGCTCGTCGTGCGCCGCCGCACGGCGAACCGCAACAGCGCGAAAAGCAAGGCCGCATAAGATGTGCTGACGGCCCGGTGGGGGGCATGGGGCCGTCAATCGAGGGTCGCTCTACGGAGCGGCCCTTTTTTCATGCCTCTGGCTTGATCCTCGCGGCCGCGACGCGCTGAAGCAGAGGGCCCAATGCCGCCCGCGGGGCAGAGAGGCGCCGCCCCATTGTCATCGCCCATCGCTCGGCGTTTCGCGCTGCGAGCTTCCACCGCTCAGCGAGCGCGGAACAGCAACGTCGCGCTTGCACCGCCCGCCCCGCACCGCCATAGCGCGGCCATGCACGATATCCGCCTGATCCGGGAAAACCCCGAAGCGTTCGACGCCGGCCTCGCCCGCCGCGGGCTCGGCCCTTTGTCTACCGAAATTCTGGCCGCCGATGCCTCGCTCCGCGCGCTGCAGACCGAAATGCAGGCCGCGCTTGCACGGCGCAATGAAGCATCAAAGGCGATTGGTCAGGCGATGGCGAAGGGCGACAAGAAGAGCGCCGAGGCGCTGAAGGCCGAAGTCGCAGCCCTCAAACAGCGGCTTCCTGAACAGGAAGCCGCCGAGCGCGAGCAGCTCGCCGCGCTGCAGGATAGCCTGGCCGCGCTCCCCAACCTGCCTGCGCCCGACGTGCCCCAAGGGGAGGATGAGGAAAGCAATGTCGAGATTTCGCGCTGGGGCACACCGCGGAGCTTCGACTTTCAGCCCAGGGAACATGCCGATTTTGCCCCCGCGCTCGGGCTCGACTTCGAAACCGCTGCAAAAATGTCGGGAGCCCGCTTCGCCTTTCTCAAAGGTCCGATGGCAAGGCTCGAACGCGCGCTCGGCCAGTTCATGCTCGACAAGCAGACCAACGAGGCAGGCTACAGCGAGTGCGCGACCCCGCTTCTCGTCCGCGACGACGCAGCGTTCGGGACTGCGCAGCTCCCCAAGTTCCGCGAGGACCTGTTCCAGACCACCAATGGAATGTGGCTGATCTCGACCTCCGAGATGAGTCTCACCAATGCGGTGCGCGAGGAAATATTGGCGGAAACCGATTTGCCGATTCGCATGACCGGCCTCACCCCCTGCTTCCGGTCGGAGGCCGGGGCCGCAGGCCGCGACACGCGGGGCTATATCCGCCAGCATCAGTTCTGGAAGGTCGAACTGGTCTCCATCGTCCGCCCCGAGGACAGCGACGCCGAACTTGAGCGCAAGACCCGGGCGGCCGAGGCGATCCTTGAGGCGCTCGAACTTCCCTATCGCAAGATGCTGCTTTGCGCGGGCGACATGGGCTTTGCTGCGCGCAAGACCTACGATCTTGAAGTGTGGCTGCCGGGACAGAACAGCTACCGCGAGATTTCAAGCTGCTCGAACTGCGGCGATTTTCAAGCGCGGCGCATGAACGCTCGCTTCCGCCGCGAGGGCGCCAAGGGCACCGAGTTCGTCCATACGCTCAATGGCTCGGGACTCGCCGTTGGGCGCACCCTCGTCGCGATCCTCGAAAACTACCAGCAAGCCGACGGCAGCGTCGACATTCCCGAGGCGCTTCTCCCCTATATGGGCGGGATTACGCGGCTGACGCCCTGACCCCTACCGCCTGCTTTGGCTCAACCGTGTGATAAGCGGGGCAAGTTCGAGGAGAGCGGGGCGGCCCACAGCGAATAGAAAGAGACTATCGTGCGCATCCTTCTCACCAACGACGACGGTTATCACGCCCCCGGTTTCGCGGTGCTCGAAGCGATCGCACGCCAGCTCAGCGACGATATCTGGGTCTGCGCACCTGCCGAGGAACAGTCGGGCGCGGGCCATTCGCTCACGCTCTCGCAGCCTGTGCGCGTTCGCCAACATGGCGAGCGGCGCTGGTCGTGCACCGGCACCCCCACCGATTCGGTGATGATCGCGATCGGCAAACTGATGCCCGAACGCCCCGACCTCGTCCTCTCCGGCGTCAACCGCGGCGCCAACCTCGGTGACGATGTCACTTACTCGGGCACAGTCTCGGCGGCGATCGAGGGCGCACTTGCAGGGATTCCCGCCATTGCCTTGAGCCAGGTTTATGCGCGCGAGGGCATGGGCGACACGGTGCCGTTCGGCGCGGCAGAAGCATGGGGCGCGAAGGTGCTCGCGCCGTTGCTCAAGGCGCCCATGACCCCGCGCACCCTCATCAACATCAACTTCCCCGCCCTCCCCGCCGACGCGGTGCGCGGCATCCGTGTAACGCGGCAGGGCTTCCACGATTACGGCCGCGGCTCGATCGTCGAGGGCACCGACCCGCGCGGCTACACCTACTACTGGTTCGGCCTCCACGGCATCGAACATTCGCTGGGGCACGACAGCGATCTTGAGGCGATCGACGATGGCTATGTCTCGGTGACGCCGCTCCAGCTCGACCTCACCCACGACGCCTCGCTCGCCGCGTTGCGCAGCGCGTATGAAAGTTAGGGTCAGGGGCGGGGTCGCCGGCCAGGGGCGCCCCCCATATTCCCCGTGTCGCCCATAGGCCGGACCCGCAAAAGGCGCTGGAGGGGCGAGAGAAGTGCTGACAGGCCTGGACCCACCGCGGGCCCTGGCCGTGGGCACCTTGCGCCGCCGCGGCGAGGATCATTTCTCCTCGTCGATCGAAAGCAGTTGACCCGGCGAAGCGACTGCCCCCACCATGGCGCGCGATGGCAAGGCGATTGAGCAAAAGCGTCCAGCGGCAATTCGATGTGCTGCGCCGCGCGACGCGCTGGCCAGTGTGGGCCGACCTCGCGACGCGGCTCGGCGTCGCCTTTTTGCTGATCGGCATCGTCGTTCTCGTCCACTGGAGCGACCGCGAGGGGCTTCAGGACCTTTACGACGGTGATGTCAGCTTCCTTGACGTCGTCTATTTCACGATGATCTCGGTGACGACGACAGGTTTTGGGGACATCACCCCCGTGTCCGACCGTTCGCGGCTGATGGAAGCTGTGATCGTGACGCCGATCCGCATCGCCGTGCTCTTCATCTTCATCGGCACCGCCTATCAATTCGTCCTCAAACGCACATGGGAAAAATGGCGCATGGCCCGCATCCAGGCAAAGCTCACCGACCATATCGTCGTCCTCGGCTTCGGCGTCAGCGGCAGCGAAGCGGTCAAGGAACTCATCGCGCGCGGAACCGACCCCGCGAGGATCGTCGTCATCGACCAGGCGCGCGGGCGGATCAATGCCGCCGAGCATCTGGGCTGCAACGTGCTCGAGGGCGACGCCTCGAACGACGATACACTGATCCATATCCGCATTGCACAGGCGCGCTCGGTGCTCGTGTCCGCGGGCCGCGACGACACGTCGATCCTCATAGTCCTCACGGTCCGGCATCTCTCGCCGAATGTCCCGATCAGTGTCGTGATTCGCGCACAGGACAATGAGCTGCTGGCACGCCAGGCGGGCGCAAATAACGTCATCAACCCGGTCAGCTTTACCGGCCTGCTGCTCGCCGGATCGGCCGAGGGGGCGCATGTGGCCGACTATATGGCCGACCTCGCGGGCATCGCGGGGCGCGTTCAGCTCGTTGAGCGGCCAGTCAGCGACGAAGAGGTCGGACGCAGCCTCGAGCAGCTTGTCACCGGCGGCCGCGGTCTTCGCATCTACCGCGACGGCAAACCCTATGGCTTTTGGGAAGACGAGGCAAAGCGGCTCCAGGCGGGCGACCATGTCGTCGAAGTCGTGCGCTGCACCCCCCGCGAGGCTACGCCCTGAAATCCCGGCGCTAGTCCTGCCAGAACAGCCAGGCAGCCCAGAGCCATCCGGCAATCAGCAGCGCGCCTCCCACCGGCGTGACGGCCCCCAGCCACCGCGGCCCGCCGAGCGCCATCACATAGAGGGTGGCAGCGAACAGTGCGGAGCCGGCAAGCAGCACGATCGCCGGTCCGCGCGCATTGGCCATGATCGCGAGCACCGCAACCGCGTGAAGCAACTGATAGAGACCGCCGGTGCGCAGCCAGTCGGCCTCCTGTTCGCCCGAGGCACCATGCGCACCAAAGGCCCCCGCCGCCACGGCCAGCGCCGCGGAAATTGCTGCCAACATGCCCAGCATCGTGTCTAACCCTCTCTTTCGTAGATCTCCGCTCCTGCATGCCGCCGCGCGCCGTGCGTGACAAGCGCTGCAAAATCGACTAAGGGCGCGCCCAATCATGACAACCAAGACTCTTCCCGCCCAGCCGAAAGTCGGCATGGTGTCGCTCGGCTGCCCGAAGGCGCTGGTCGACAGCGAACGCATTTTGACCAAGCTGCGCTCCGATGGTTACGGCCTTTCGCCCGACTATGCCGGCGCCGACGTCGTGCTGGTCAATACCTGCGGCTTCCTCGATTCGGCGAAGGAAGAAAGCCTCGAGGCGATCGGCGAGGCGATGGCAGAGAATGGCCGCGTCATCGTTACCGGCTGCATGGGCAATGAGGCCGAGGCGATCCGTGCGCGCTTCCCGAAGGTGCTCGCGGTCACCGGCGCGCATCAATATGAGCAGGTCGTTGATGCAGTTCACGAAGCCGCGCCGCCGACGCAGGGCCCCTTCGTCGATCTGGTGCCCGAGGGCGGACTTAAGCTCACGCCCCGGCATTACAGCTATCTGAAAATCAGCGAGGGCTGCAACCACAGCTGCGCCTTCTGCATCATCCCCGATCTTCGTGGAAAGCTGGTGTCGCGCCGCGTCGATGCGGTGCTGCGCGAGGCTGAAAAGCTTGTGGCGGCCGGAACGCGCGAACTCTTGGTCATCAGCCAGGACACCTCGGCTTATGGCGTCGACTTAAAGCACGAAAGCCGCCAGTGGCACGGCGCCGAGGTTCGCGCCCACATGACCGATCTTGCGCGGCACCTTGGAGAGCTCCGGACGTCGGAAGGCCGTGCCCCTTGGGTTCGCCTCCACTATGTCTACCCCTACCCCCACGTCGATGCAGTGATCCCGCTGATGGCCGAGGGCCTGCTCACCCCCTACCTCGATATCCCGTTCCAGCACGCGAGCCCCCGGGTGCTGAAGGCAATGAAGCGCCCTGCCAATGAAGCCAAGGTGCTTGAACGGTTGAAAAGCTGGCGCGCCATCGCCCCCGACCTCGCGATCCGCTCGAGCTTCGTCGTGGGCTTCCCCGGAGAGACCGAGGAGGATTTCCAATATCTTCTCGATTGGCTCGACGAAGCGCAGCTCGACCGAGTCGGCGCCTTCCGCTTCGAGCCGGTCGCGGGCGCACAGGCGAACGCCCTGCCCGACCCGGTACCTGAGGCGGTCAAGGAAGAGCGCTATCAGCGCATCATGGAAAAGACCGCCGCGATCAGCGCCGCCAAGCTCCAGGCCAAGATCGGCCGGACCCTGCCCGTGATCATCGACGAGGTAGGCGAGGCTGACGAAGATGGCAGTATCGGCGCCACCGGCCGCAGCCAGGCCGATGCGCCGGAGATCGACGGCCATGTCTACCTTCGCGACGTTGCAGAGACGCTGAAGGCCGGCGATATCGTCGACGTCGAGATCGAGGACGCCGATGAGCATGATCTGTTCGGGGTGGTCGCGGCGTAAAGCGCCTGCCCGTCAGAAAAGGCGCGTCAACGAGTAGAAGAGCGCGGCGACGACTGCACTTGCGGGAATGGTGATGAACCAGGCCGCGACGACGTTCCCCGCGACGCCCCAGCGCACCGCGCTTGCGCGCCGCGCGACGCCCGCGCCGATGATGCTGCCGGTGATCGTATGCGTCGTCGAGACGGGAATACCGAGCAAGCTCGCGGTGAATACCATGATCGAGCCACCGGTCGACGCAGCGAAGCCCTGATGGTGCGACAGCTTCGTGATGCGTCCCCCCATCGTCTCGATGATCTTCCATCCGCCCGACAGCGTGCCGAAGGCGATCGCGATGTAGCAGCAAAAGGCGACCCAATGCGGCACATGGAATTCGCCCGTCATATAGCCGGTCGAATAAAGAAGTACCGCGATGATCCCCATCGTTTTCTGCGCATCGTTGAGCCCGTGGCTGAGCGAGTAGGCGGCCGAGGAGAAAAGGTGCAGCGTCCGAAAGCTGCGCTCGGTGAATTTCGCGGTCACGCCCCGCAGCGCCCAACTGCTGGCCAGCATGACCAGCATCGACAGCAGCATCCCCAGCATGGGCGACAGGAAGATCGCAATGACGGTCTTGTTCAGCCCCGCCCACTGGATGCCCTCGAACCCCGCGTGCGCGACGCCCGCGCCGACCACGCCGCCGACCAGCGCGTGGCTCGAAGATGAGGGAATGCCCTTCAGCCAGGTGACTATGTTCCAGAACATCGCGCCGACCAGCGCGCCAAACACGACCGCAGGGGTCACCAGATCCTTGTCGATCAGTCCAGCACCAATGGTCTCGGCGACCTTGTGCAGCGCAGGGAATGCGAGACTGAGGAAATAGGCGGCGAAATTGAAGAAAGCCGCGAACAGCACTGCCTGGACCGGCCGCAGCAGCCGCGTCGCAACGACCGTCGCGATGCTGTTCGCCGCGTCGTGCAGTCCATTGAGGAAGTCAAACGCCAACGCCAGCACGACGAGGCCAGCGAGAAGGGGAAATGCCAGTTCGTGCATGGTAAGCGCCCCGCCTTAGGCGTGATCGATGACCAAGCCGTCGATTTCGTTCGCGACGTCCTCGAACCGGTCCACGACGCGCTCGAGGTGGCTGTAGAGTTCGCGTGCGATCATGAAATGGACCGTATTCGTCTCGCCATGTTCGCGGAACAGGCGCTTCAATCCGGCGGCGTGGATCTCGTCGGCATGACCCTCCATGCGCACCAGTCGTTCGGTAAGTTCGTGGAGGCGCGCGCCGTTCGCCGAAATATTGCGGAGCAGCGGCAGTGCTTCGACGGTCAGCCGCGCAGCGTCGACGATGATCCCCGCAATGTCGCGCATCTCGGGGTAGAATTCGCGCACATCGTAAAGATCGACTGCGCCCGCGGTTTTCTGCATCTCGTCGATCGCGTCGTCCATGGAGGCGATCAGGTCGGTGATCGCGCTGCGGTCGAACGGGGTGAGGAAGGTGCGGCGCACGGTCTGCAGCACCTCGCGCGTGATCGCGTCGGCGTCATGTTCACGCTCGACGATCTCCTGGATATGGTCTGCCATGCCCTCGCCGCCCTGCAGCAACCGTGCGAGCGCCTCCGCCCCCGCCGCGAGCGTCGCTGCATGGCTTTCGAAAAGATCGAAGAAATTGCCCTGCTTGGGAAGCAGGCGCTGAAACCAGGCGAACATTTGGCTAACCCCCGTTTTCTCGGCAATATTTACGACGACGCCGCTGCTGCGGGCTACGGCGCGAAAGCCCGTGTCGCCGAACGAGCGGATCAGCGCCTGCAGATCGGCCTCATCGACCACCTTTGCCGCCTCGTCGAATGCGAACCAGCGCCGCTCGCGCTCATTCTGTTCTTTCCACTCGCCGAGTTCCCGGGTTACGGCAAGCGGAAAGACCTCGACGTCGAGCATGACCGACGCACCGTTGGGGCGCCGCTTGCGATATTGATAGCTGCCGATCGGAGTCGGACAAACGGCGCCGATCACGCCCGCCTCCTCCTCGGCTTCGATTGCGGCCGACGCGTGGCGGGGCAAGCCGTTGAGCGGGTTGCCCTTGGGAATCACCCACCGCCCGGTGCCGCGCGATGTGATCAGCAGAATTTCGGTCGGCCCATCCATTCCGGGACCGCCGAAACGATAGGGAAGGACGGCTATCTGACGCATTCGAAAGCCCTCCCTTTCCTGGCAGCGGCTGGTGATGGCAAGTTGGGGACGCCCCTATGACAATATCGCCTCAGCGGCAATGGCCGCGCTGGATCCGCCCCCGCTTTCCGTAAACGTCAATTCGATTGCAAATTGCAACGCTATGCGTAAGCTGCGTGCCTGAAACCGAGAGCCCGAACACGGGCCCGCGCCATATTCGCTGGAATGGACGGGAGACAAGATGATGGCAAGCACGGCGACGATGCAACGCCCCGCGGGCACAAAGGCTGCTCCGGTTGATCAGGATGTGCTGATCGTCGGCGCAGGCATTTCGGGCATCGGCATGGCGGTGCATCTCCAGATGAACTGTCCCGACCGCAGCTTCGGCCTCGTCGAGCGCCGCGCCAATCTGGGCGGCACCTGGGATCTGTTTCGCTATCCCGGCATCCGTTCGGACAGCGACATGCACACGCTCGGTTTCGTCTTCGAACCCTGGAAACATGAAAAGTCGATCGCCGACGGGCCCGCGATCCTCGAGTATCTGAACCGTATCGTCGATGAACGCCGCATTCGCGAACGCATCCGTTTCAACCGCAAGGTCGTCGGTGCCGACTGGAGCAGCACGGATGCTCGCTGGACGGTGACGATGGAGGATGAGGCCGGGCAGACCTCGACGACGACGGCGCGCTGGCTCTATCTTGGCTCGGGCTATTACGACTATGACGAGCCCTACGACGCCCATTTCCCTGGCCGCGAGGATTTTGAGGGGCAGATCGTCCATCCCCAATTCTGGCCAGAGAATTTCGACTATTCGGGCAAGAAGGTAGTCGTCATCGGGTCGGGTGCGACCGCGGTTACCATTGTCCCGTCGATGACCGAGAACGGCGACGGCAAGGGCGCCGCGCATGTCACGATGCTTCAGCGCACCCCAACCTGGTATTTCATCCGTCCGGCGAAGGACGGGCTTGCAAATTTTCTCAGAAAAATTCTTCCCGAGAAGCTTGCCTACAAGATCACGCGCTTCAAGAATGTGCGGCTGCAGGACCTCGCCTTTCGACGCGCGCGGGAAAAGCCCGAGAAGGTGCGCGAGTTCCTGACCAAGAAGCTGAAGGCCGCCCTTGGCGACCGTTACGACGAAAAGGCGTTCACTCCGCCCTACAACCCTTGGGAACAGCGGCTTTGCCTTGTCCCCGACGCCGATTTCTTCGAGGCAATGAAAGCCGGCAAGGCATCGGTCGTGACCGACCATATCGAGCGCTTCGACAAGACCGGCATCCAACTCAAATCGGGCGGGCACCTTGACGCCGACATCATCATTACCGCGACCGGGCTCAAGCTCGCGGTGGCTGGCAAGATTCCGGTGCGCGTCGACGGCGATCTGGTCGATTGGAGCCAGCATTTCTATTACAAGGCGTGCATGTTCTCGAACGTGCCGAATTTTGCGGTCGTGTTCGGCTATCTCAATGCCTCCTGGACGCTGCGCGCCGACATTGTGGCTGAATATGTCTGCCGCGTTCTCAACCATATGCGCGACACCGGGTCCGAGGTGGCAACGCCGGTGCTCGCTGATCCCTCCAGCCTGACCGAGGAGAATATCTTCGATTTCTCCTCAGGCTATATCCAGCGCTCGCTGCATATCATGCCCAAGAATGCGGACAAGTTGCCGTGGCGGCTCAACCAGAACTATGTCCAGGACCGCATCGATATGCGTACCGGCGCGATCGACGACGGTATCCTTACATTCAGCCGCGCCAGACTCCCGCAGGCGCATCCGGCCCCGACGGAACTGGAAGCGGCGGAGTAAGCGCGCCGCGGCGCCATCGATAGCGTATCGGGGCGCTCACCCCTGGCTGGCAAGGACAATCAATCAGTCGACGTGCTCGGGCTTGCCCTTGCGCGAGCCCTTCGCGAAATCCTCAAGCTGCTTTTCGCTCATGCTGTCGGCCATTTCGCGCGAGGCTCCCTTGAGCTTGGATTTGGGCGTATCGCCGCGCTTGGCGCTCAGCGCCGCGCCCGCGGCTTTTTGCTGGGCTTTGGACTTGGCTGGCATATCTCGTCTCCTGCCTGCCCCCCGCTAGCCATTAACGATCGTCCCGCCGTTGGGATGCAGCACCTGACCCGACATATAGCTGCTGTCGTCGCAGGCCAGGAACAGGAAGGCCGGCGCGACTTCATTGGGCTCGCCCGGCCGTTTCATGGGCGTGCTTTCGCCAAAATGCTCAACCTTGTCGGCCGGAGCGCCGCCCCGCGGGTTGAGCGGCGTCCAGATCGGCCCCGGAGCGACCGCATTGACGCGAATGCCCTTCTCCACGAGGTTTTCGCTCAAGGACCGGGTAAAGGCAGTGATCGCGCCCTTGGTTGCGCTGTAATCGAGCAGCCCCTTTGATCCCTGGTACATGGTAACACTCGTGCAATTGACGATAGCCGCCCCCTTTGAAAGGTGGGGCAGCACCGCCTGCACCAGGTAGAACATGCCGAAGATGTTGGTCGCAAACGTGCGCTGGAGCTGGTCGGGGGCGATATCGCGTATGTCTTCGGCGGGGTGCTGTTCGCCAGCATTATTGACAAGCACGTCGATCCGGCCGAACGCCTTGACCGTCTGGCGACGATCTTTTCCCCTGCCGCGACCTTTCCGACGTCAGCCTTGATGGTGATGGCGCGGCGCCCTTCATCGCGAACCATTGCAGCCGTGTCGTCAGCATCCGCCTTGTTGTCGAGATAAACGATCGCAACATCCGCCCCCTCGCGCGCGAAGAGCGCGCAGACAGCGCGGCCGATGCCGCTATCGCCGCCCGTGATGATCGCAACTTTCCCTTCAAGGCGTCCCGAGCCGGGGTAGCGCGGCTCCCATTGAGGTGCTCGCGTGAGATCGGCTTCGCGATCCGTCGGCGGCTTCGCGATGGATTTGGTCCGGCCGACCTCCTTCGCGAGTTTCGCGGCAGCGCGCTTCTTGCCCTCTTTCTCCTTCCGCGTTTCCCCGATCTTCCCCGCCTTGGATTGCTTGACCATTTCGTCTCTCCTCAGCTTGTGGGCCGGAAACTGCGCGCATATTCTACCTTCACCGCGTTCACGATCGCCTCGGACATCGGCAAGTTGATCTTGTAGCTCCCTTCCGCATAGGGGCCGATCTCATAAGGCGCGATCGCGATGGTGAGGCGGTCGAGATATTTGCCGTCCGATGAGCCCAGCCAGACCGTCTGTGCCGACGCCGAGGGGCATTTGCCGAACGGACTGTCGGGATCGCGCGACCAGCTTATGCCCCGCGCCGCCTTCGCGCGCTCGACCGCGGCGCACAGATCGTCGTTCGCCGCCTTGTCGAACGCTTCGCCGCTCTTGAACAGGTCGAGCGGCTTTAGCCGCGTGGCATGGCTGCGGTCCCACAGCAGCGAATCAAAGCTCTGCATGCCGTGCGCCCCGCCCATATATGTCGCAATCTCGCTCGAAAGGCTGAGGAAACGAGGCGTGTCGGTGATCGGCCTCCAGCTTTGAAGGTGGCTGTGCGCACGGTAGGAAAAGCCCTCCTTGTCCGCGACTGCCTTGTCGCGCGCTGCCGCCTCGACAAGCGCGCGGCGCTGCGCGGCGCGGCCGGCATCGAGAAAGGCCGCCAGGTCCGGGATGCGCGCCGCCTCGACCGGGTAGCTATAGGCGAACGCGATCAGCTCGTTCGACTCCTTGACGCTGGATGCACTCGCTTCCTTCGCAGCGACATCTGCAGCAGTGCTCGGAGGCGCGCCCGGAACCTCGGCGGCCGCTGCTACCTCGGCGGGGGTCGGGGCCTTCTGGGAACAGGCGGACGTAAGCAGCGCGCTCGAAAGGAGGAGCAGCCTCGTTCGATGCCGTCGGATCGTCGTCATGAGGGCTTAACGCCGGGAATCGACAAAGTTTCCCCGGAAGCCTAGCACCATTGCATGATCGACTATTCCGACCTGATCCAGCCCGACAAGGGGCAGGACGCCCACGCCATCCACCTCGTCGACAAGCAAAGCTATGATGAGTGGCTGAAGGGCCGCAGCGCGCGCGAGCGCGCCCATCTTGCTGCTACGCTGTACAAACCCGATGCCTTCGCCCACGCAATCCTGCCTGGTGATGCGGCCGAGAGCTGGTCGGTCGTCACCGCGGTGGCCGATGCGGAAAATCTGTCAGCCTGGTGTCTTTCAAAACTTGCGCAGTCACTCCCCGAGGGCCGCTATCGCCTCGACGGGCGCCAGCCGGGCAAGGCGCTGTTCGGCTGGATGAGCGCGCAATATCGTTTCGACGCCTATCGCACCAAGACCGAGGCGCGGGGCTCCCGCGTCCTGCTGACCGCCGACGTAGGCGCGATCGCGCCCATGGTCGCCGAAATGCGCGGCGTCGCGCTGGTCCGCGACTTGGTAAACACACCGGCGGCAGATATGGGGCCTGCCAAGATCGAGGCCGAGGCCGAACGCATCGCCAAGGCGCATGGCGGGACGCTCACCGTTACCAAAGGCGAGGCGCTCGAACAGGGCTACCCGATGATCCACGCGGTCGGCCGCGCCGCCGCCAAACACCACGCCCCGCGGCTGATCGAGGTCGTCTGGGGCAAGGAGGACCATCCACGCGTCGCCCTGGTCGGAAAGGGCATCAGCTTCGACAGCGGCGGGCTCGACATCAAACCCGCCGCGGGAATGCGGTTGATGAAAAAGGATATGGGAGGCGCAGCGCATGTGCTCGCACTCGCCGAGCTCGTGATGGCGGCGGGTCTTCCGATCCGCCTCCATTGCCTCGTCGCGACGGCAGAGAATGCCATTTCCGCCGATGCTTTCCGGCCTGGCGACGTGCTCAAGAGCCGTAAAGGCCTTACGATCGAGATCGGCAACACCGACGCTGAGGGTCGGCTCGTGCTCGGCGATGCACTGGCGCGGGCAGGTGAGGAGACCCCCGAATTGATCATCGACTTCGCGACCTTGACCGGCGCGGCGCGGGTCGCGCTCGGCCCCGACCTGCCCGCGCTCTATGCGAACGACGATGCGCTCGCAGGCGAGCTGATGGCATGCGGCGTCGACCGCGACGATCCTGTCTGGCGTATGCCATTGTGGGACGGCTATGCCGACCTGCTCGAAACCGACATCGCTGACCTTGGCAATGCGGGAAGCTCCGCCTTTGCCGGGTCGATCACCGCTGCGCTGTTTCTGAAGCGATTCATTCCCGAGGGCACAAGCTGGGCGCATTTTGACACCTTCGCCTGGCGCCCTTCGCCCAAACCGGGCCGCCCTAAGGGCGGTGCCGCGCTCGGCCTGCGCGCCGCCTGGGCCATGCTTCAGGGACGCTACGACCGCCGCGGGCGCAATCGCGCGGCCGATTGAACTTTCTTGATCAAGTCCGCTGGGCTGGTCTAATGGCGCGCGATTGGCCGCCTCTGAGGCGGAGATGCTATTAACAGGACGGCATGTGACAGCAGAAACGGGCCTTCATTCCGCGATCGACGGCGTGCGCATGGGACGCCCGGGCGTCGCTGGCGCAGGGCGCGATCGCTTTGGCCTGACTGGTGCGTCGCACAGTTTTGATCCGCGCGTCGTCGCGATCCGCCCTGACCTCGCTGACATCGCGGTTGCGGGGGTTCATTTCGCTCCCCACTATGCCGCGCCGATGATGCGCAGCTGCGCGCTGCCCGCCGCCGCGATGCGCGCGGCGCCGTCGCTTGACGCCGACCAGTCGAGCGAACTTTTGTACGGCGAGGGCTTCGCGCTGCTCGACCTGACGGGCGGCTGGGCTTGGGGCTACAGCCTCGCTGATCATTATGTAGGCTATCTCGCCGCCGATGCGCTCGGGGCGCCGATCGCGCCGACGCACCGCGTGAACATGGCCGAGGCTATGCTGCATTCGGCGCCCGACGCGGCCAGCGGAGGTCCCGCCGTGCTGCCCTTTGGGGCGATGGTGATGGGCGCGGTCGAGGGCGAATGGCTCAAGACGCCGCACGGCTACCTGCCGCTCGCAGCCTTGGTCGAGGCCGGATCAGCGGATGCAGATCCCGCAGCGATCGCCGAGGCAATGACCGGCGCGCCTTATCTGTGGGGCGGGCGCACTGCCCACGGCATCGACTGTTCGGGTCTCGTCCAGCTCGCCTGGAGCGCCGCTGGCATACAGTTGCCGCGCGACAGCGACCTGCAGCTTGCCTCCCTTGGTCCTGACAAGGATGTCGCGCCCGCCGACCTGGCGCGCGGCGATCTCGTCTTCTTCCCCGGCCATGTCGGGATCATGGCCGACCACGAGAGGATCATCCATGCGAGCCAACGATGGATGGAGGTCAGAACCGAGCCACTCGCCGACGTGATCGCGCATTCGGCGGAGAAAGGACATCAGCCGCCGGTGAGCGGCATGAAAAGATTGCGATAAGGTCATCATGACACAGACGGTTTTCATCGACGGCGCGGCGGGCACGACGGGTCTCGAAATCGCCGAGCGGCTTGGCGGGCGGTCCGAATTTTCGCTGGTCACCCTCGACGACGCGCACCGCAAGAATGCCACTGCACGCGCCGACGCGCTCAACGCCGCCGATTTCGTCATTCTTTGCCTTCCTGATGACGCTGCGCGCGAGGCGGTAGCGATGATCGCTAACAAGAGCACCCGCGTTATCGATGCCTCGACCGCGCATCGGGTGGCGCCGGGCTGGGTCTACGGATTTCCCGAAGTCAGCGGCCACGACGCCGTCGCCGGGGCGAAGCGCGTGTCGAACCCGGGATGCTACTCGACCGGCTTCATAGCGCTGGTCGCACCGCTGGTACGCGAAGGGCTCCTGCCCGCCGACTGGCCATACATCTGCCACGCGGTCAGCGGCTATTCGGGCGGCGGCAAAGCGCTGATCGAGCGGTTCGAAGTCGACCGCGACATTGCGTGGCGCAGCTATGCTCTGGCACTCGGTCACAAGCATGTACCCGAAATGCAAGCGCGCTGCGGGCTGTCGGTCGCGCCGCTCTTCTCGCCCGCCGTCATCCCGGCTCATCGCGGTATGGTTGTCGAAGTGCCGGTACCGCTCGCTGCGATGCGGGGCGCGGCGACACCGGAACGGCTTCGCGACGCGCTTGCCGCTTTCTATGCCCACAGTCCGGTTGTCGGCATGGGAGAAGCGCCCGAAGACGGCGAATTGCTGCTGCGCGCCTCCAACGCGGGTAGCGACCGGCTCGACCTGTTCGTTTTTGCCAGTCCGGATGGCAGCCAGGCACGCCTCGTCGCGCGGCTCGACAATCTGGGCAAGGGCGCGAGCGGAGCGTGCGTGCAGAACCTCAATATCATGGCGGGCCTATCCGAAACGGCAGGCCTCAGGCTCTAGGCCCTTTCGAGAAGGCGGCTATTGCACTGTGTCGAGCGCACTCTCAACCGACAGATAGGTGATCAACCGCTCGATCTGACGCCAGCGCGCGAAGTGGAGATGGTTGCCGAGCGCACGATATTGCTCGGCCCGCGCTGCAGCAGCAAATCCCGCTTCCTCCCCGTGCAGGTCGATCAGCGCGCAGGCGTCATCGACCGCAGCGCGATCGGCGAGAAAAGGTACTGAAAGCTGCATGGTATCCCCGGTTCCTGCGTGAAGACCCTAGCATAGCGCGCCGCTCTCACCGCGCCGTTCCCAACCGTGATGAACGGGAAGGTAAGGTTAATTCAGGACAGCTGCGCATTAACGTGGCTCCCCCGTTTCGCCCCTTTGCCGCTGCGAGCGCTCGGTGTAGACAGGCAATATGCGCAAAATCCTCAAATATGCCGCCCTCGCTCTCGTCGTGCTTCTGGTCGCGGGCGGGATCACCCTTTACGTGATGTCGCGCCCCGACGTGGCGCGCTTCTCGACCGCCGAGCTCAGCGGCCGGGTGCCGGTGATGGCGGCGCAGCGGCCCGAGACCTTCCCGACGATGAACGTACCCGAAGCGACGCACTGGCCCGCCGGGCAGGCGCCGGTTGCAGCTGACGGACTCGCGGTCCAACGGTTCGCCGAAGGCCTCGACCATCCGCGCTCGATCTTCGTGCTCCCGAATGGCGACGTGCTCGTTGCCGAGGCGCAGAGCCCGCCGCGCGACACTTCGGGCATCGAGGGCAAGGTGATGAGCAGCCTGATGAGCAAGGCCGGAGCGGGCGGCAAGTCGGCGAACCGCATCACCCTCCTCCGCGACGCCGACGGCGACGGCAAGGCGGAGGTGAAGAGCGCCTATATCACCGGCCTCAACTCGCCCTATGGCATGGCGCTCGTCGGCGACACTCTCTACGTCGCAAATACCGATGCCATCCTCGCCTTCCCCTATGTCGAAGGCGACGTCAGGATGAGCGGCAAGCCGAAAAAGATCGTCGACCTGCCCGCGAAGGGCACGAACCGCCACTGGACCAAGAGCCTTGTCGCGGCACCCAACGGCTGGCTTTATGTCGGCGTCGGTGCCGACAGCAATATCGGCGAAAAGGGCATCAACAACGAGTTTCGCCGCGCCGCCGTGCTCGAGGTGCGACCAGAGAACGGTTATGTCCGCACCTTCGCCGCGGGCCTGCGCAACCCCGTCGGCCTCGCCTGGTATCCCGGGAGCGACCAGCTCTGGACGGTGGTGAATGAACGCGACATGCTCGGGTCGGACCTTGTCCCCGACTATCTGACCAACGTCGACGAAGGCGATTTCTTCGGTTGGCCATGGTATTATTGGGGCGGCTTCGTCGACCCGCGCGTCGAGCCTGACGCCGAGGATCGCCGGCAATATGTGAAGCGCCCCGACTATGCTCTCGGCGCTCACGTCGCGCCGCTCGGTTTCACCTTTACGCACGGGCTCGATCTTGGCGAGCGCTGGGCGGACGGAGCGCTGATCGCGCTGCACGGATCGTGGAACCGCGAGCCGGTATCGGGCTACAGCGTGATATTCGTGAAGTTTGGCGCGCGGGGCAAACCCGTCGATGCGCTGCCGATCCCACTTCTCGACGGCTTCCTAGCCAATGACGGCAAGACCACCCGCGGCCGCCCCGCGGACGTCAAGATCGCAAAGGACGGCAGCGCGCTGGTCGCCGACGATACCGGCGGGGTGATCTGGCGGGTGGCAAAGGCCGGGTGAGGCGGGGCCGGCTCAGCCGGCGTCCCTGCTTCAATATCCCGCTTGCGAGGCGGCAAATCTGATAGTGTTGAGGCCGCAAGTTCGGCCTTATCCTGCGCCGTCACGCCGGGGCTTGCGCGATCAGCCGGCGCCGTACCCATCGATCCAAGGAACGCCGCGCCCACGGTCGGCGGAGGCGAAAACCGACGCAGCCCCGTCAAACCCGCATCGGCATCAGCACGTAGAGCGCCGGGCTTTTCTCGCTCTCGCGGATCAGCGTCGGCGCGTTGGCATCGGCGAGATGCAGCTCGACACTGTCACCGTCGACCTGACCCAGAATGTCGGACAGGTAGCGGGCGTTGAAGCCGATCTCCATCGCATCGCTGTCATAGCCCGCTGCCAGTTCCTCGGCCGCTGTGCCGTTCTCGGGGCTGGTGACGCTGAGCGTGATGCGATCCTTGTCGAGCCCGACCTTTACCGCGCGCGTCTTCTCACTCGCGATCGTCGAGACACGATCGACGCCCTGGAAGAGACTCTTGGGATCCACCTTCAGCAGCTTGTCGTTCGCGGTCGGGATCACGCGGCTATAATCAGGAAAGGTACCATCGATCAGCTTGGAGGTCAGCACCGCGTTGCCGAGCTGGAAGCGGATCTTCGACGCCGACAGGCTGATCTCGACATTGCCCTCGGCCTCATCGAGCAGCTTGCGGATTTCGCCCACACATTTGCGCGGCACAATCACGTCGGGCATGCCTGTCGCCCCTTCGGGACGCGTAACCGTATAGCGCGCAAGGCGATGGCCATCGGTCGCGGCCGCCTTCAGCACCGGCCCCGTTGCATCCTCCGCGACGTGCAGGAAAATCCCGTTCAGATAGTAGCGCGTTTCCTCGGTCGAGATGGCGAAGCGCGTTTTGTCGATAATCTGGATAAGCTCCGCCACCGGCAGCTCGAAACTCGTCGGCAGGTCGCCCTCGGCGATCACGGGAAAATCGTCGCGCGGGAGCGTCGGCAGGTTGAAATTCGAACGGCCTGCCTTGACCTGCATCTTGCCCTCGGCCGCCGACAGGCTGACCTCGGCGCCCTCGGGGAGCTTGCGGGCAATCTCGAACAGCGTGTGCGCCGACACAGTGGTAGTACCCGGCGTCTCGACCTTCGCTGCGACAGTCTCCACGACCTGCAGATCAAGGTCGGTCGCCATCAGCTTCAGCTGGCCCGAGGCATCGGCCTCGATCAGCACGTTCGACAGAATGGGAATGGTATTGCGCCGTTCCACCACCGACTGGACGTGGCCGAGGCTTTTCAGGAGCACTGCGCGTTCGATCGTCGCTTTCATTCTAATTCGTCATCCCTGCCTGTTCGGGAGAAGTCCCTGGAGGGGCGGCGGCTCGCGGGCGATTCGGCGTCGCGATTCCCTGCCCCTGAAAATGCCAACCTTCCTTAACGCACGCATCGCGCCGCGCAAGCCATGCTTGCAAAGCATTCCCAATCGCGCAAACGAGGGCGCGATGCGCCGCGCCCTTCCTCTTCTTCCGATGCTGCTCCTTCCCGTCGCTGCGGTCGCCGCACCCGCAGCTCTTGGCGTCTTTGACGGCTGGGGCGCCTTCCGCGACCCGGCCACTCCGCGCTGCTATGCCATCGCCGCGCCCGCAGCGACGATTGGCGCGCCCGAAGTCAAAGCCTATGCGAGCGTCGGCTATTGGCCCAAATCGGGCATACGGGGCCAATTCTACGTGCGCCTGTCGAAGGCGCGCCGCGACGGCGCCGAACTGAGGCTGACGATCGGCAGCCGCCGCTTCATCCTCGCGGGCAATGGCGTGCACGGCTGGGCGAGCGACGCGCGGATGGACGCGGGGATTGTCGCAGCGATGCGCTCAGCGCCGAGCATGAGCATTGAAAGCGTCTCGGCGCGCGGAGGAGCCATCGCGGACACCTACCGCCTGCGCGGCGCCGCAACTGCGATCGATGCTGCGGCGCTCGGCTGCGCGCGCGTGGGATAATCTAGCTCCGTGCCAGTCTCGTCAGCGCGCTCGCCAGAAAATCGAGCACCGTGCGCACGCGCGGCACATGGCGCAGCCGCTCGTGGGTGAGCAACCACAAGCCCGTCGTATCTTCCGCCTTCGGCGGCAGACAGCGGATGAGGTCCGGTTCGCGATCGGCGAGGAAGGCGGGCAGGATGGTGAGCCCCATGCCGGCGCGCACCCCTGCGAGCAGGCCCGAGGCCGAATCATATTGCATGACCACCGATTCCTCGAGCCGATATTGCCGCAGCCACGCCTGATAGGGCTCCCATACCGAGCCTCCACCGCCGATGAAGGGATGCGTTACCAGTTCATCGCGGCTCCGCGGGATTCCGTGAAGGTCGGCATAATCGCGGCTGCAATAGACCGTCCAGCTGTTGTCGGCGATCCGTCGCCCCACAAGACCCGCACCCGCTGGCTGCTTGCTGCTGCGGATCGCGATGTCCGCCGCGCCAGCGCCGAGATCGCGTGGCTCATCCGCGGTATCAAGGTGGATATGGATTTCGGGGTGCGCTGCGCGCAGATCGCGCAGGATCGGCGGAAGGATGGTGATTGCGAAGATTTCCATCACCGTGACGCTGACCGTCCCGCCAGCGTCGCGCGAGCGGGCCCCTGCAGCTTCGCTGAAGCGAGCCGCCGCATCGCGGACCGCCGATGCGCTCGGCATCATCGCCTCACCCACCGGAGTCAGTGCGTAACCCGCCTGTCGGCGCTCGAAGAGATTGAGCCCCGTCGCCGCCTCGAGCGCTGCGATGCGACGCGCAACCGTCGTCTGGCTGACGCGCAGCGCCTGGGCTGCGGCAAGCGTACTGCCCGTTTCCGCGACCGCGAGAAAGGATTTAAGATCGTCCCAATCGAACATGGCGTCTTTTGCCCAATAGCCACCGCGATGGCATTCTGCAATTTTGCAGAATACTCGCGCAACATCGTTGCTCCTCTGTCTCTGCCTGGCCCTCTACCTTGGGTTCACCGGCTTCCTCCCCTCCCTCACAGCCGGACGATGGAGACAAAAGATGTCCAAGCTTCTGATCCTCGCCGCTCTCGCCGCCGTCTCGTTCGCGCAGCCCGCGACAGCGCAGGCGGTCACCCAACCTCGAACCGCGGTCGTCACCCACAGCGATCTCGACCTTGCGACCGAAAAGGGCGCCAAGGCTCTCGACCGCCGCATCTGGCGCGCCGTCGTCAGCGTGTGCGGGACGGCCTCCGATTATGACCTTGAGGGCAGGAACGAAGTGCGTGAATGCCGCCGCGAAACCCGCGCAATCGCCTTAAACGAGGCCAAACGGGTGGTGGCAGACGCGGCGCGAGCCCGGCCGCTTCAGGTGACGACCCGCCGCAAGTAAAAGGGGTGGGCGCGTCAGTCGCGCCCGTCGAACGCGGCCCGCGCGGCCTCGACCTCGCCCAGGTGCGCCTCGGCCCAGTGCCAGACGCCGCAAAAAGCCTCGCCCAGACTACGACCGAGGTCGGTCAGCCGATATTCGACCTTCGGCGGAATCACAGGGTGGACGGTGCGGTGAACCAGGCCGTCGCGCTCCATCGCACGCAGTGTCTGTGTCAGCATCTTCTGGCTAATGCCGGGGACGAGCTTCGCGAGGCGGGTAAAGCGGCAGGTCCCATGCTCTTCCAGCTCCTCGAGCACGAGAAGCGTCCACTTGTCCGCGACTCGCCCGATCAGCTCGTTGACGAGCGTCTCGACGCGCGGATCGACCGGCGCGTCAGGGCCGGGGGACTTTTTTTCAGGCTGTAGCATGTTGAAAAACCCATTTCTCTCTCATGAGTAACTATAGCACTTTCGGGTGCCTACTTTCCTTTGGAGAGTATAGGCATAAATAGGCGTCCTCACCACCTGAGTTGAGGAGTTCGCGCGATGAAGACCACCGGCAACACTATCCTACTGACTGGCGGCGGCTCGGGCATAGGCCTCGCGCTGGCGCAGCGCTGGCACGACGCCGGCAATCATGTGATTGTCACTGGCCGCAACCCTGCGAAGCTAAAGGCCGCCGCTGCCGGCCGGGCAAACCTCCATGCGGTGCCACTCGACGTCGCCGACCCCGACGCCATCGCCGACTTCGCGAAGGAGGTGACCGACCGCTTCCCGGCCATCAATGTCCTCGTCAACAACGCGGGCGTGATGATGTACGAGACGATCGACGCCAGGCGCGAGCTCGCCGACGCGGAAGCGACGGTGATCACCAACCTGCTTGGTCCGATCCGGCTGATTGACGCACTGATCGATCATCTGGTCACCGCGCCCGACAGCGCGATCGTCAACATTACCTCGGGCCTCGCCTTCGTTCCGCTGCCCAAGGCACCGACCTATTCGGCGACGAAGGCGGCGCTGCATAGTTACACGCAGGCATTGCGCGTCCAGCTCGAAGGCAAGGTCGAGGTGATCGAGCTCGCGCCGCCCGCGGTGCGTACCGAGCTCACTCCGGGCCAATCGACGCGCGAGAATTATATGCCGCTCGGCGACTTCGCCGACGAGGTGATGTCGCTTTTCGCGCTCGAGCCGACCCCATCGGAGATCCTCGTGCGCAACGTTCTGCCGCTGCGGAATGCCGAGGCCGAGGGCGCCGTCGCCGAGCGGCTGGCATTACTCAAGGCGCTCTGACCCCCACCTCCTGCCCGCGGTGTGGCTGCGGGGAGGAGCTCGCGGATTGCGCAAACTGCCCTTCCGCCCTATATGCGCGCGCATCATGCAGATCCCAGGCCATATCGACCCGGTTACCACGGGCACCGTTCCGCTGCGCGGCGGCAATCGCGTCGATCTCGTCGGCCTGACACGCGAAGGGATTCGCGCCGCGCTCGAGGACGCCGGGCTCGACGCCAAGGCTGCAAAGCTGCGCAGCAAGCAGATCTGGCACTGGATCTATCATCGGGGCGTCACCGAATTCGGCGCGATGACCGATATTGCAAAGTCGATGCGCCCCTGGCTGACCGAGCGCTTCATCATCGGCCGGCCCACGGTCGTGACCGCGCAGGTATCAAACGACGGCACGCGCAAATGGCTGCTCGCCGCTGCCGACGGCCAGGAATATGAGATGGTGTTCATCCCGGACGCCGATCGCGGAACGCTCTGCGTGTCGAGCCAGGTGGGCTGCACCCTGAACTGCCGTTTCTGCCACACCGGCACCATGCGCCTCGTGCGCAACCTGACCGCCGGCGAGATCGTGGGGCAGGTGCTTCTCGCGCGCGATGCGCTCGGCGAATGGCCAAAGGGGACGATGGCGGGGGGCGCCGACGACGAGGATGATGACGCGGGGCACTACACCGCCGACGGCCGGATGCTCACCAACATCGTCATGATGGGCATGGGCGAGCCTCTCTACAATTTCGACGAGGTCAAGGGCGCGCTGAAGATCGTCATGGACGGCGATGGCCTCGCGCTGTCGAAGCGGCGCATCACCCTTTCGACCAGCGGCGTTGTCCCGATGATGGCGCGCGCCGGCGAAGAGATCGGCGTCAATCTCGCCGTCTCGCTCCACGCGGTGACCAAGGAAATCCGTGACGAGATCGTGCCTCTCAACCGCAAATATGGCATCGAGGAACTTCTCGCGGCCTGTGCCGCCTATCCGGGCGCGAACAACGCGCGCCGCATCACATTTGAATATGTGATGCTGAAGGACAAGAATGACGGCGACGAGGATGCCCGCGAGCTTGTGCGCCTCATCAAGCAGTACAGGCTGCCCGCCAAGGTCAATCTCATTCCCTTCAACCCGTGGCCCGGTGCACCCTATGAATGCTCCTCGCCCGAACGGGTGCGCGCGTTCAGTAACCTGATTTTCGAGGCCGGCATCTCTGCCCCCATCCGCACGCCGCGCGGGCGAGACATCATGGCAGCCTGCGGGCAGCTGAAAAGCGCGGCGACCAAGCCGACGCGCGCCGAACTCGACCGCATCGCCGAGGAAAAGCAGGCCGCGCTGGGATAAGGCATTCGCGCGCCGTTCCTTTCGGCGATCCCCGCAGCTGCGGGATAAATCCTTGAAATCCGGATCAAACCGGCACGTTTCCAAGGGTCCGCGTGCGGACTCTGACCAGCGGCGCCTTTCTGTACCGTGTTGTAAAAATAACACAGGTAAGAAAATTGTCTAATTCTGAACGGACCGTTCATTGACGCGACAGGTCCGAACGCCATCTAGGGGCGCGGGCCCCGACCCAAAGGGCGCGGTCCCTCTCAGAGAAAAAGGAAGAGAAAATGAAGAAGTTCGCAGTTGCAGCCGCTCTCCTCTCGGCCGTTGTTGCCGTCCCCGCCATGGCCGCCGAAGGCGGCGAAGCCCGCGTCGAAGTGCGCGGCGGCTACGTCACCGGCAGTGGTCTCGACGACGCCACCCTGGGCGCTGCGGCCGGCTATGACTTCGACCTCGGCTCGACGACTTTCGTCGGCGCCGAAGTGGCCGGCGACAAGGTGCTGATCGACGGTGCCGACGTTCAGTTCTCGGCCGGCGGCCGCGTCGGCGCGAAGATCGGCGAGAAGGGCAAGCTCTACGCCGCGGGCGGTTACACGTTCAGCGACATCGACGATCCTTATGCGGGCGTCGGCTACGAGCACAAGCTTGGCACGAACCTCTACGGCAAGGTCGAATATCGTCACCAGTTCATTGGCAACTTCAGCGATTTCGACACCTTCGCCGTTGGCGTCGGCTTTGCCTTCTGATCCGTTCCGACAGGATTAAGCGAGAGGGGCGGTCCTGCGGGGCCGCCCCTTTTCCTTGTATCGGGCACGCCGCGGACCCTTGCATCTCTCGGCAATGCAAGCCGATCGATTGAAGACCGTCGCGGCCCGTGCGATTTTCAGCCCAGCCCCCTGTCATCGAAGCGGCGGGCGGACACTATGACCTCGCTCTCCTCAAAAGAGCTGCTGCAAAAGGTGCCGCGATTTGGCCCGCGGGGATACGGACGAAACCGCTTCTTTCGTGAGCTCGAGGCGCTTTGCGGCCGTGAGGCAGAAGCAGCGCTGCAATCCTCCTTTGGACCGCACGTCATCGACCCGGTACGGGTCACGAATATGCTCCCATCAGACGGGGACGCAATGCCGTGCTTGATCGCGGCCGCGTCGGTTCCGGGCTGGGACTTGGCGTTTAGTGGAAACGAGGCATCTCCCGATCGAGACGATCTCGCCGCCCTTCCCATACCCCCTTCCCTTTCGGGCATCGCCGGGCCACGGTGAGGCATGACCGCTTTCGCTTATATCGGGGCCGCACTCGCCGAGATTGCCGGATGCTTTGCCTTCTGGGCGTGGCTGCGGATGGGCAAGTCTGCCGTCTGGCTCCTGCCCGGCATGGCCTCGCTGGCGCTCTTTGCCTGGCTTCTGACACTCGTCGATGCCAATCATGCGGGGCGCGCCTATGCCGCCTACGGCGGCGTATATATCGTGGCGGCACTTCTGTGGTTGTGGGCAGTCGAAGGTGCTCGGCCTGATCGCTGGGACCTTCTTGGCGGGCTTTTCTGCCTCGGCGGAGCCGCGATCATCCTCTTCGGCCCGCGCGGCAGTCCTGCATGAGTATCACCATCGACACGGTCCTGACCGGAAAAGCACGGCGCTTCGGCGACAAGGGCGAAGCGAGCGCAATTGCCAAAATCCCCGTTACGGGGCCGAGGCGCGTCGGTTTCCTCGGCATCGAGGGCGATGAGCAGGCTGACCTTTCGGTCCACGGCGGCCCGGACAAGGCAATCCATCACTATCCGCGCGATCATTATCCCTTCTGGCGCGAAAAGCTCGCCGACCATGCACTTCTCGCCGCGCCGGGCGCGTTTGGGGAGAATATCTCTACGAGCGGCCTCACCGAAGAAATTGTCTGCATCGGTGACCGGTTCCGACTCGGCAGCGCGCTGGTCGAGATCAGCCAGGGACGCCAGCCCTGCTGGAAGCTCGGGCACCGTTTCGGCGTCGCCAGTGTTCCCGCGACCGTGGTGAGCAGTGGGCGCAGCGGCTGGTATTACCGCGTGATCGAAGAAGGCACGGTCGCCGAGGGCGATGCGCTCGAGCGTGTCGAGAGCTCACTGCCCGACTGGACCGTCGCGCGCGTGTTTGCCCTGCTGATCGGAGGCGCTGGAAAACGCGAGCCCGACGCCCTGCGCAGGCTCGCCGAGACGGAGGCGCTCGCGGCCAGCTGGCGGGCGCGAGCGGAGAAACTTCTCGCCTAGATCGATCGCTTGCAAGCCGAAGGCCGCGAGACAAATTCTCGGTGGCTGCCGCGCCGGAAATTGGCGGCAGATCACTTCGTCGCCGGCGGCACGTCCGAAGCGTTGCGGACTATTGGGGCTCCGGCAGCGCCGCTTCGACCAGCGGTGCGAGCCCCTGCACGATCGCCTTCACCCCCTTGGCATTGGGATGAACATGGTCGTCGAGCATCAGCGACGGGTCGGTGACCACATCCTCGAGGATGAAGGGAAAGAGGCTCGCCCCATATTTCGTCGCGAGCTCGGGGAAGATCGGGTTGAACGCCTTGGCGTAGTCGGCCCCTAGGTTGGGCGCCGCAACCATTCCGGTCAACAGCACCGGAATGCCGCGCCGTTTAAGCTCGGCGAGCATGGCGTCGAGATTGGCGCGCGTCTGGTCGGGACCGATACCGCGCAGCATGTCGTTGCCGCCGAGCCCCAGCACCACGAGCGCAGGTTTGGATTTCGCATTGTCGAGGACGAAGGAGAGGCGCTGTCGTCCTGCCGCGGTGGTGTCGCCCGAAACGCCGGCGTTCTGGACACGCACGCGAATTCCGTCGGCGAGAAGCTGCGCCTGAAGCTGCGGCGCAAGGCCTTCCCTGGGCCCTAGCCGGTAGCCGGCATAGAGACTGTCGCCAAAGGCTATGACAAGCGGCGCGTCGGAGGGGAGCGCTGCGGGTGCGTCGGCTTTCGCCTCTTCGCGCGGCGCCGGCGGCGCATCGGCGCTGCCGCACGCGGCGAGTGGTTGGCAAAGCGCGATTGCGCAACCATATATCCCGACAGAACGCCATCCGGCCGTTTTCATTCCAAAGGGTTCCTTCCTTGCCCGACGCTCCCCGACTCCAGACCTCTCTGGCGCCAGAGCTGGCGATCGCCGCCCATAATGTGACGCTGACGCTCGGGAGCGACAAGGCCCCCGTCGAAATATTGCGCGGCGTGGATTTCGAGGTCGAGGCCGGCACGTCGGTCGCGCTGCTTGGCCCATCGGGGTCGGGCAAAAGCTCGCTGATGGCGGTTCTTGCCGGGCTCGAACGCGCAAACGGTGGCAGCATCCGCGTTGCAGGCCTCGATTTCACGGCGATGGACGAGGATGAGCTTGCGCGGGCGAGGCGCGGACGGATCGGTATCGTGCTCCAGGCCTTTCACCTGCTGCCGACGATGACGGCTCTGGAAAATGTTGCAGTGCCGCTCGAACTTGCGGGCGTGGCCGACCCCTTTCGCCGCGCACGGGCCGAGCTGGAGGCCGTGGGTCTTGGTCATCGGCTGACCCATTATCCCGCGCAGCTATCAGGAGGTGAGCAGCAGCGCGTGGCCATTGCGCGCGCTATGGCGAGCGAACCTGCGATTATTTTTGCCGACGAACCGACTGGGAATCTCGACACCGCGACTGGCCACTCCATCATCGAATTGATCTTTTCCCGCCGCGCCGCCCTGGGCGCGACGCTCCTCATCATCACCCACGACCCCGAGCTTGCCGAACACTGCGACCGTGTAATCACGATGCATGACGGGCGGATCGAGGAGCGCGCGGCTTGAGCCCCTTGTCTGTTTTGAGGCTGGGATCTTGAGCATCCCCCTCGCGGTCCTCTGGCGGATCGCCCGCCGCGACCTTGCCGCGCGCATCCGCGGGCTCCGGCTGCTCGCGGTCTGTCTCTTCCTCGGCGTCGCAACGCTTGCCGCAATCGGCAGCCTGACCCGCGGCATCACGTCCGAGCTTGAAGCGCGCGGGCAGACGATTCTCGGCGGTGATATCGAATTCGGCCTGCCCCAGCGCGAAGCGACCGCGGACGAGATGGCCGCCTTTCGCCGCGAAGGCCGCGTCTCGGCCACTGTGCGGCTGCGCGCCATGGCGAACAATGCGGACGGCGAGGCGCTCTTGTCCGAGCTCAAAGCCGTCGACGACGCCTATCCGCTCTACGGCACGCTGCGGCTCGAGGAGGGCGCGCGCCATGGCGCGCCGTCCGCCGGGCGCATCTGGATCGGCCAGGATCTCGCCTCCCGGCTCGGCCTCGAACGCGAGTCCAGTGTGAAATTCGGCGAAAAAACATTTGTTGTGGAGGGCATCATCGCCAATGAGCCTGACCGGCTGGGCGAGGGCTTCACGCTCGGACCGGTCGCGATTATCGGGCTGGGGGACCTCCCCGCGACGCAACTGATCCAACCCGGGAGCCTTTACGAAAGCAAGTACCGCATCCGTCTGCCGACAGGTGCCGACGTCAAGGCGGCAGGCAAACGGCTCGCCGCCGCTTTTCCCGATGCCGGCTGGGACATTACCGACCGCAACAACGGCGCACCAGGCACGCGGCGCTTTATCGAGCGCATGGGCCAGTTCCTGTCACTGGTCGGGCTTGCCGCGCTCGTCATCGCGGGCATTGGGGTCGGTAACGGGGTTGCAAGTTATCTCGCGGGCAAGCGTCCGGCGCTCGCGACGCTGAAAGTCCTCGGCGCCGACAGCGCCGCTGTGATGCGCATCTATGCGCTCCAAATCCTCGTGGTTGCAGCTGGCGCCATTGTCCTTGGCCTTGCAGTGGGGGCGCTTGCGCCGACGATTATCACGGCTATTGCGGGCGATGTGTTGCCGGTGAAGCCAGGACTGGCCATCTATCCGCTGCCGCTTGTCGTCAGCGCCGCTTATGGCCTGCTGATCGCTGTCGCTTTCGCCCTTCCTCCCCTCGCAGCGGCGCGCCACGTGCCCTCGGCAGGTCTGTTCCGCGCCACCGTCGACCGACCCGCGCGGCCCGAGAAGCGCACCGTCCTTGCGGTCGGCGGGGCGCTTGCTGCCATTGTCGCACTTGCGGTCGGTACCGCGCGCGAGCCCTGGTTCGCGCTCGGCTTTGTTAGCGCCGCGGCAGGACTTCTCCTCCTTCTTGTGGGGCTCGGCTGGCTGGTGCGACGCGGCGCCAGCAGGATGCCGCGGCCGCGCCGTCCGCTTCTGCGTCTCGCGCTCGCCAATCTTCACCGGCCGGGAGCCGCAACAGGCGCACTTGTCGTTGCGCTGGGGCTTGGCCTCACCCTGTTCGTCACCCTTGCCGCAATCCAGACGAGCATAACGGCTGAAATCGCGCGAACCGTGCCTCAGCGTGCGCCGAGCTTTTTCGTTCTCGACGTGCCCCGCGATAATGCGGAGCGCTTTCGCGGGCTGGTGACGCACGCGGAGCCAAAGGCCGAGATCAACCTCATCCCGGCGCTGCGGGGTAGCATCACGGAATTTGCAGGCCAGCGCGTCGACGAGCTCGCGGAGCTGCCCGAGGGCGCATGGGTGCTTCGCGGCGATCGCGGCCTCACCTATAGCGCCGAGCTGCCGCAAGGAAGCGCTCTGGTCGGCGGCAGCTGGTGGCCGGCAAACTACCAGGGCCCGCCCCTGGTCAGCGTCGAGCAGGAGGTCGCCAGATCGCTGGGTCTGAAACTTGGCGATACCCTGACAGTCAATGTGCTGGGCGTGGAAGTGCAAGCAAGGGTCGCCTCCTTGCGCACGGTCGAATGGGACAATTTCGGCCTTAACTACGTCCTCGTCTTCTCGCCGGGAAGCTTCGACGCTGCGCCGCATAATATGGTCGCAACCGTGGCGGTCGGTCCGGCGGCCGAAGCCGCGCTCGCCCGCGACATTCCGCGCGCCTTCCCCTCGGCCTCGCTCGTCGCGGTGCGCGACGTGGTGACGCAGGTGACAGCTCTTCTCACCCAGATGAGCCAGGCGATCGCCGCCGCGGCAAGCATTGCGATCCTCGCCGGCATAGCGGTTCTGATCGGCGCGATTGCGGCGAGCCGCGAGCGGCGCGTCTATGACAGCGTAATCCTGAAACTTCTCGGCGCAACGCGCGGACAGATACTCGCAGCGCAGGGAGTCGAATACGGCCTGCTCGCGGGGGTGCTTGCAATTTTGGCGCTCGGACTGGGCCTCGCCTCGGCCTGGTATGTGGTCACGCAGCTCTTCGATTTTCGCTTTGCGCCCGATCCCGTCATCGTCGGCCTGACCCTGCTTGGCGGCGCCGGCCTATCCTTTCTGATCGGCATCGCGGGAAGCTGGCCCTTGCTCTCGGCGCGCCCCGCGCGCGCACTGCGAAGCCTCTAGTTCAGCAGCCGGACCACCGCCGAAATGGCGGCAATACCGAGCACCACCGCAACCATCGCCTGCCAGACATGCGGCGGCACGCGGCCGAAATGGCGCCCCCCGGCCCGATTGCCGAGCCACATCGGGACGAAGAGCAGCAGAGCGATCAGGAAGAGCCGCTGCGTCGCGATGCCCACCCACAGCGCCGCCGCCGTCCCGGCGATCGAGGTCAGAAAGAAGATGAGGAGCATCGAGGCGCGCGCGACGCGCGGCTCGAGGTGGCGGCGAAGATAGAAGGGCACCACGGGAGGTCCCGGCATCGCCGCAAAGCCCGTCAATATTCCCGAGGCAACCCCGGTGCCGACCACCGCGCCGCGTCCCGGCCGGTGCCCCTCGGGCTGCTTTGGCAGCAGCACGGCAACGAAGGCTCCGACTGCAACCACCGTAATCAGCAGCCGCGCGACGTCGGGGCGCGTAACGTCGAGCACCGCCATTCCGATCGGCGTCGTTGCCATGGCGATCAGACCGATCGGAAGCGCGGTTTGCCGGTCAGCGTCGGCGTGGATCAGTCCTATTCCCACCGGGCCGATGAGCAACTGCAGCAATATGCCGAGAACCACCGCCTGCGCGGGCGGGATGATAAGCCCCAGCAGCGGCACGAGGATGATCGCCATCCCGAAGCCGGTCAGCCCGCGCACATAGGCGGCTCCAAAGGTCATCGCCGCCGCACCCGCAAGTGTCAGCGGCGCAAATCCGAGTATCTCGCCCAGCGCTGTCAAGCCGTGCGCAGGTCGGGCGGCGTGGCCTCAGCCTTCAGCATCGCAATCGCCTCGGCTTGCGGCATGATGCGCTGCCCCTCCTGACCCAGCGTGCGGACCGCGACCGTGCCTTCCTCGGCTTCGCGCTTGCCGACGACAAGGAGATGAGGGACCTTGGCGAGGCTGTGCTCGCGTACCTTGTAGTTGATCTTCTCGTTGCGAAGATCGCTCTCGACGCGGATGCCCGCCTTGCGAAGTTGCGCCGCAAAGTCACTCGCATAATCGTCGGCGTCGGATACGATCGTGGCAACCACCGCCTGGACTGGCGCGAGCCAGGTCGGAAAGCGGCCTGCGAAATGCTCGATCAGGATTCCGATGAAGCGCTCGTAACTACCGAAGATCGCGCGGTGGAGCATGATCGGGCGGTGGCGCTCGCCATCCTCGCCGATGTAGCTTGCGTCGAGACGCTCGGGGAGAACCCGGTCGGACTGGATGGTTCCCACCTGCCAGGTGCGACCGATCGCGTCCGTGAGATGCCATTCGAGCTTGGGCGCATAAAAGGCGCCCTCGCCCGGCAGCTCTTCCCACCCATATTCATCGGTGGCAAGCCCCGCGCGGACTACCGCGTCACGCAGCTCCGCCTCCGACAGGTCCCACATTTCCTCGCTGCCGAACCGCTTTTCCGGACGCAGCGCGAGCTTGATCGCATAGGAAAAGCCGAAGTCCTTGTAGATGCGATCGGCGAGCGCGCAGAAGCGGCGCACTTCATCGATGATCTGATCCTCGCGGCAAAAGATATGCGCGTCGTCCTGCGTGAACTGGCGCACGCGCATCAGGCCGTGAAGCGCGCCATGCGGCTCGTTACGGTGGCAACAGCCATTTTCATATATCCGCAGCGGCAAGTCGCGGTACGACTTGATCCCCTGGCGGAAGATCAGGACGTGCGCGGGACAGTTCATTGGCTTCAACGCCATCCACTGCGCCTCGTCCGACACGAGCGGACCTTCGTCCGCGGTGTTGGGGATTTCGTCGGGGATGACGAACATATTCTCGCGATATTTTCCCCAGTGGCCCGATTGTTCCCACTGGCGCGCGTCCATGACCTGCGGCGTCTTGACTTCCCTGTAGCCCGCGCCGTCGATGGCGCGGCGCATATAGGCTTCCAGTTCGCGCCAGACGATATAGCCATGTGGATGCCAGAAGACACTCCCGTGCGCCTCCTCCTGCAGGTGGAAGAGGTCCATCTCGCGGCCAAGCCGGCGATGGTCGCGCTTCGCAGCTTCCTCGAGCTTGTGAAGGTGCGCATCGAGCTGCTTCTTGTTGAGCCAACCGGTACCGTAGATGCGGGTCAGCTGTGCATTCTTCTGGTCGCCGCGCCAATAGGCCCCCGCGACCCGCATCAGCTTGAAAGCCTGGGGATCGACCTTGCCAGTGCTCGCAAGATGGGGGCCCCGGCACATGTCGAGCCAGTCGTCGCCCGACCAGTAGACCGTCAGCTCCTCGCCCTCGGGCAGTTCCTTCGCCCACTCGGCCTTGAAGACCTCGCCCTCCTTTTCCCATTTGGCAATGAGCGCGTCGCGGCTCCATACCTCGCGGCGGAGCGGCTTGTCAGCGCGAATGATCTCGCGCATTTTCTCCTCGATCGCGGGCAGGTCGTCCATCGAGAAGGGATCGCGGCTCTCGGGCGCCTTCACATCGTAGTAGAAACCGTCCTCGGTCGCGGGACCGAAAGTGATCTGCGTTCCAGGCCACAGCGCTTGCACCGCTTCAGCCAGGATATGCGCATAATCGTGACGCACGAGTTCGAGTGCGTCAGCTTCGTCGCGGCTTGTAATGAGCGCGAGGGTCGCGTCGGCTTCGAGCGGACGCATGATGTCGCGCACTTCGCCGTCGACCCTGGCAGCGAGCGCCGCCTTCGCAAGACCAGGGCCGATGGCCGCCGCAATCTGCGCCGGGGTGGTCCCGCGCGCAACTTCTCGGGCAGAGCCGTCGGGAAGGGTGACGCGGATCATGTCGGACATCGTGAAAACAGGCCTTTCGGGGCGGAATTGCCGGGCCCCTTTGCCAGTATGCGCGGGGAGCGGCAAGGGGCGGATTGGAGTCGATTGGCGGAGCGCGGCGCAAAGGCTATGCTGGCGCCATGTCCGACGCACCCCGCCACAGCATCGCCGCGATCCTGCCTTGCCGCGACCTAGACGCCAGCACGGCCTTTTACGAGCGGCTTGGGCTGAAACTCGTAAGCGACCATGGCAGCTATCGCCTGCTCGACGATGGCGCAGGCTGGCAGCTTCACCTTACGAGCGAGTCGCCTCCCGAATGGCTGGTAGCGGGACAAAATCCCTTCGGTCTCTATTTCTACACCGACAAGGTGGCTGAGATCGCAAAGACCGTCCGGGACGCGATCCTCGGCCCGGTCAAGGCGCCGACTCACACGCCGTGGGGAATGTATGAATTCGCTGTTTCAGACCCAAGCGACACCTTGGTGCGCGTCGGCTGGCCCAGTCGGCTGGTCCGGTAAATCGCCAGCATTCGCGCAGCCTTTCGCGCATCTTAGACAAGCAAACCAAGCACTTTGTCAATGTTACTTGACTTTTGCGCTGGGCAGTGTCAATGTTCCTTTACAGGTCAACAAGGGAGCTTGACACATGACGATGAACCCGGCGCAGCGCCGTTATCTCGGCCGAATGATGGTCGTATCGGTAACCTACGTGGCCGCGATCTTTCTGGCAGGCTCGCTCTTACCGAAGGGCTCGCCTGCGACGCCCCTCAGCGTCGCGATCGCGCTGCTGCCGGGTCTTGCGGTCTTCGGCTTCATCTGGGCAATCGGACGCTATTTCAGTGAGCTCACCGACGAATATCTGCGCCTGCTCGAGATCCGCAAAGCGCTGGTTGCAACAGCGCTCGCCCTCGGCGTCGCGAGCAGTTGGGGCATTCTTGAAATCTATACCGACGTCCCGCGCCTTCCCGTCTTCTGGGTATTTCCAATCTGGTGCCTCGGGCTGGGGGTAGGTGCCGCGGTCAACAAGCTGACGTTCGGTGACGGGGGGTGCGCGTGAAGAACCGCCTCAAGATTTTGCGCGCCGAGCGTGACTGGAGCCAGGGCGATCTTGCCGAACGCCTCGAAGTATCGCGCCAGTCGGTCAACGCGATCGAGACGGGCAAATATGACCCATCGCTTCCCCTGGCGTTCCGCATCGCCGACCTGTTCGGCCTCCCCATCGAAGAGATTTTCCTGAAGGATTGAGGTCATGCGAAAACCTGTCCCCGTCGTGGCGCTCTTCGCGCTCCTCCTCGCCAATCTCGCGGCCCATGCTGACGCCGCCCCGCCCGCGACCTCCTGCACTGCGCCGTACATCAAGGGCAAGCGGATCACCGTCGAGGTCGAGGGCGAAGGCCCGGACGTCGTCTTGATCCCCGGGCTTTCCTCGCCGCGCGCAGTGTGGGGTTCAAGCGCTCAGCAGCTGGAGGGCCGATATCGGCTCCATCTGGTGCAGGTGCGCGGGTTTGGAGACGAAGCGGGAGTCAACGCGGAAGGTCCGGTGCTCGAACCGATGATGCACGAGGTCGCAGACTATATCGCCGATTGCATCATCAACGCGGGGCGCCCCGCCCCTGCCATCGTCGGCCATTCGCTCGGCGGGTTGACCGGATTGATGATCGCGTCGCGCGCGCCGCAGAAAGTCGGCAAGCTGATGGTTGTCGACGCGGTACCATTTATCGGCACCATCTTCGCACCCGGTGCGACGGCCGCGATGATGAAGCCGCGTGCCGAAGCGATGGCGGCCGCGATGCGCGCGCAATATGGGGCGCCGAAGCCAGCGGCCCCCGTCGCCGATCCCGGCCCGGCAAGCATGGCCGGGGGCATGTCGAACACCCCCGCGGGCCGCATCGCAGTGGCAGGCTGGATGCGAGACGCCGACCCACGGGTGAGCGCCCAGCTTTTCTACGATGATCTGACTACCGACCTGCGCGGAGAACTCGGGCAAATCGCGGCGCCAGTCACCTTGCTCTATGCGCAGGACGACAGCATCATGACCGCCGACGCCGCCAAGGCAGCCTTCGAGCCTCAATATGAGGGCGTAGCGAACTTCAAGGCGCAAATGGTGACGGGTAGCCGCCATTTCATCATGCTCGACCAGCCCGAGGTGTTCGCCAAGGCGCTTGATGCGTTCCTGGCAGAGTGAGGTTTGCCTCTCGTTCGGAGGCGCGCTGAGAACCGCGAACGATGTGGGCCTGCCTTGCCCGGATCGCCTGCCCCCGCTAGGGGAAGCGGCAACCGGAAAGGAACCTTCATGTTCAAGCGCCTGTTCCTCGACCATCCGCGAAGCGTCGACGAAAATTACATCGAACATTTCGGTGTCGCCTCGCGCTTTGGCCTGACGATGATCTGGGGCGGACTGTGCGCGCTCGTTCATGCGTTCGTCCCCGGATGGTGCATCACCACCGGCAGCGATACGATTCAGCGTCTCAACCGCATCATGGTCGAACAGCGCCGTGCCAAGGGACAGGCCGTGATGCAGATGCAGACGGTCGACTGGGTTATCTGACCGCGTTTCATGTCGGAGCATCCCCTGCCTGCCTATCTCGACCGAACCGGTCGCCCCCGCCTCGCCTATCGCCATGTCGAAGGCGCCGGGCCGACGATCGTCTTTCTTCCCGGCTATATGTCCGACATGGAAGGAGGAAAGGCGAGCGCGCTGTTCGCCTGGGCTGCGGCCGAAGGACGCGCCTGCCTGCTTCTCGATTATGCGGGCTGCGGCGCGTCGGACGGACTGTTTCGCGACCAGACACTGCTCGACTGGCGCGGCGACGTGCTGGACCTGATCGACGCCAAGACGGACGGCCCGGTGCTGCTCGTTGGATCATCGATGGGTGGCTGGCTGATGCTGCTGGTGGCGCTGCTGCTTCAGGGGCGTGACGGACCAGGCCGGCTCGCGGGGCTGGTCGGCATCGCCGCGGCGCCCGATTTTACCGACTGGGGTTTCACGCCGGAAGAAAAGGCGATCATCCTCGCCGAAGGCGCGTTGATCGAGGCGACGCCCTATAGCGAGCAACCTTATGTCACAACCCGCGCCTTCTGGCAGTCCGGCGAGGCGAACCGTCTTCTGGGCGCTGAAATTCCGCTTAGCTGTCCGGTGCGCCTGCTCCATGGACAGGCGGACGGTGACGTTCCTCCCGAGGTCAGCTTTCGCCTGTCGGCGGCGCTGGCGAGCGATGACGTCCAGATCACGCTGGTCAAGGGAGGCGATCACCGTCTCTCCCGCGAGGGCGACATCGCGCTTCTGATCGACACGGTCGCACGTTTTGCGACCGGCACCCCTGTCGCGCCTATCGCGACCCCTGTCTGAAAGAAAATCATGGCCCGCAGCGATTTCCGTTTCCACCTTACCAAACGCGTCCGCTACGCCGAAATCGACGCGCAAGCGGTAGTGTTCAACAGCCGTTATCTTGAATATTTCGACATCGGCATCACCGAATACTGGCGTGCGGTGGGGGTTTATGACCGTTGGCCGCATCACGAGAGCCCCGAATTCCATGTCGCGCGGGCCGAAGTCGACTACAGGGCGCCTATCCTTCTCGATGAGCAGATCGACATTTGCGTGCGCTGCTCGCGGGTCGGGCGAAGCTCGATGACCTTCCTCTTCGAGTTGCACGGATCGGGGCGCGACGACCTTCGTGCAGCGGGCCTTGAGGTCAGCGTCCACGTCGCAGAGGCGCGCGGCGCACCGGCACCGGTGCCCGAGGAACTGCTCGCGATGTTCGAAGCGTTTGAAGGACGGCCCCTTCGCGCCTAGATAAGGGCATGACCAAATATCTTCACACCATGATCCGCGTCACCGACCCCGACGCGACCGTTGCCTTCTTCAAGCTCATCGGGCTCGAGGAGGTTCGCCGCTTTGACAATGAAGCGGGGCGCTTCACACTGATATTCCTTGCCGCTCCCGGCCAGGAGGAGATTGCCGAGGTCGAGCTGACCTATAATTGGCCGCCCGAAGACGGCAGCCCGGCCGAGACCTACACGGGCGGGCGCAACTTCGGTCACCTCGCCTATCGCGTCGATGATATTTACGCGACCTGCCAGCGGCTGATGGACGCGGGCGTGACCATCAATCGGCCGCCGCGCGATGGGCATATGGCCTTCGTGCGGTCGCCCGACGGCATTTCGGTCGAACTGCTGCAGGACGGTCACTTGCCCCCGCAGGAGCCTTGGGCATCAATGCCGAACAGCGGAAACTGGTAGAGGCATTACCGACCACCAAGGCTGAAGGCTGCCCGCTCCGTCGAAGGAGAGCAAGAGGCCGGAAGCGAAAGGAGACAATCGTGGCACAGCTCGATATCGTCCGTATCCCCGTCCTCAGCGACAATTATGTCTGGCTCGTCCACGATCCGCAAAGCCTGGAGACGGTGGTGGTCGACCCCGCGGTAGCCGAGCCGGTGCTCGCCGAGGCTGACGCGCGCGCCTGGACGATCACTGCAATCTGGAACACCCACTGGCACCCCGATCACACCGGCGGCAACGCCAGCATAAAGGCGAAGACCGGCTGCGAGATCATCGCCCCGGCGGCCGAGCGCGAGCGTATTCCCACCGCCGACCGGCTGGTGGCAGGGGGCGATCGTGTCCAGCTCGGCACGCATGTCGCGAACATATGGGACGTGCCCGCACACACCGCGGGCCATATCGCCTATCATTTTGCCGACGACGGCGCGATCTTCGTCGGCGACACGATGTTTGCGATGGGTTGCGGCCGCCTGTTCGAGGGTACGGCGGAACAGATGTTTGCCAATATGCAGCGACTCGGCACCCTCGACGATGCGACGCGCGTTTATTGCGCGCACGAATATACGCTGTCGAACGCGCGCTTCGCGGTGACCGTCGAGCCCGACAATGATGCGCTGGCAGCGCGCCTTGCCGAGGTCGAGGCCGCGCGCGCCGCGGGCGAGGCGACCGTCCCCACGACGATCGGCGACGAGCGAGCGACCAACCCTTTCTTGCGCGCACCGAGCGCAGCCGAACTTGGACGGATCCGCGCGCTCAAGGATGCCGCGTGACATCGCCCGCCATTTCAGCCCCCATTCATTGGGTAGGCTTTACGGCCCCCGCATAGTGCAAGGAGTGTGATCATGGCTCAATGGAATCTCCTCTGCGCCGCCGCGTTGATGACGGCAACCGGCCCGATTCTCGCAAGCTGCGCGCCGTCCGGCACGGCCGAGGCAGGAGCGGCAGCGCTCACGCCCAAACAGGCCGAGACGCTCGACAAGCAGCTCGCAGGCAAGGTGGCAGGCGCCCCTGAAAAATGCCTCCCAGGCTTCCGGACCAACGACGCGATCCGCGTGTCGGACACCATTCTGCTCTACCGCTCTGGAAGCAATCTCGTTTACCGTAACGACCTTAAGGGAAGTTGCCCGGGCCTCGCGCGCGACAGCGACATCATGGTGATCAAGCAGTTCGGATCGCAAGTCTGCAACGGGGATTTCTTCCACCTGGTCGACCGCTCGAGCGGTATCCGCGGCCCGACCTGCGTCTTCGGCGACTTCGTCCCCTATCGCAAACCGGCGGGGGACGCCGGCTGAGCCCCCGGTTCAGCGGCAGGCGGGCCCGGTTTGCGCCGAGCTCTTCGGGTCGCAGCCCGCCTGCCAATTGCAAGACCTACGTCCCGGCAGGCGACGGACCCGAGTTCGTCTAACTCCCGTATAGCGCTGCGATCTTGCCCGCATAGACCTCTTTCAGCACATGGCGGCGGATCTTCATCGAAGGCGTCATCTGCTCATTCTCGATCGTGAAGGGTTCGTCGGCGAAATCGAATTTTCGTACCTTTTCGATGACGGAAAGCTGGTCATTCACACGATCGACCGCCGAGCGCACCGCGGCGCGGAATTTTTCATGCTCGCGCAGCAGCTCAAGCTCCCGGGGCAGCCCCTCGGCCTCGGCCCATTCGGCCGCCCATTCGGGGTCGGGAACGAGGATGCCGACGAGGTGCGGGCGCTTGTCGCCATAGACCATCGCCTGGAGAATTTCGGGCTGGAGCGTCAGCATGCCCTCGACCCGCTGCGGGGAGACATTGTCCCCCTTGTCGTTGACGATCAGATCCTTCTTGCGGTCGGTAATGACGATGCGGCCCTTGGGGTCGATATGGCCGATGTCCCCGGTGTGGAGCCACGGCCCCTTGTCGGGTTCGGCGGGATCGGGGACGAGAACCCGCTGGGTTTCCGCCTCATTGCGCCAATAGCCCTGCATGACGAGTTCGCCGCGCACACAAATCTCTCCATCATCGGCAATCCGCACCTCGGTATTCATGAGCGGCGGGCCGACCGTATCCATCTTGAGCCCCGCCGACGGGCGGTTGCAACTGATCACCGGCCCCGCCTCGGTCTGACCATAGCCCTGAAGCAGCGTGAGGCCGATCGAGTGGAAGAATACACCGATTTCGGGGTTGAGAGGCGCCCCGCCCGAGACCAGCGCCTTCATCCGGCCACCGAAGCGCTGCTGGATCTTGGGCCGGAAAAGCTTGTTGAGGATAAGATCGACCGGGCGATCGAGAAGACCCATGCGGCGTTCATAATCCTTCTCGCCGACACGCAGCGCCTGCGAGAGCATCCAGTTTGCAAGCTTGCCCTGCTTTTCGACCGACTTGATCATCCGGGCGCGGATGACCTCAAACAAACGCGGGACGACGACCATGATCGTCGGCTTTGTCTCCTCGATGTTCGAGACGAGCTTCTCGAGTCCCTCGCTGTAATATATTTGTGCGCCAACCATGATCGGCAGGAACTGTCCGCCGGAATGCTCATAGGCGTGGCTGAGCGGCAGGAAGGAGAGGAACACCTCTTCGTCGCCGATCCCGAAGTCATTGACCAGAATCTCGGCCGCACCGGCGCCATTGTGCAGAATGGCGCCATGATGCTGCATCACCCCGCGCGGGGCGCCGCCAGTGCCGCTCGTGTAGATGAGGCAGGCAAGATCCTCGCGCTTCATCGTGAGCCCCCGCGCCCTTGCATCCTCCAGATGCGCTTCGCCACCCGCGACGAGCGGGCCCCAGTCGAGCACCCGGACGTCGCCCTGCTGGCCCACGCGCAGCGACTCCATGCTGACCACGATATTGGCGTTTGAGCGCAAGACGGCGGGCATCAGCACGCGCGCAAGCTTGGCGGTCGACACGATCACCGCGCGCGCACCGCTGTTGTCCAGAATATGCTGGTGATCACGCTCCGTGTTGGTTGTGTAGGTCGGAACGGTGATGCAGCCTGCGGCCATGATGCCAAGGTCCGCGATGCAGAATTCGGGTCGATTTTCGCTGACCAGCACCACCCGGTCGCCCTCTTTCAACCCCAATTCGCGCAAATTGTGCGCGAGTGCCGCCACCTGATGCGCAACCTGCCGCCAACTCAGCGGTTGCCACGCGCGATCCACCTTGCGCCACAGGAACGGGTCGTCACCGCCGCGCGTCGCGCGGTCGAAGAACATCGCGACCAGACTCGGGAAATGGTCGAGATGCGGATTTTCAAGCTTCATGCCTCTTCTCTCCCGGGAGGATAAGTCGCCTGGATATTATTCGGCGGCAGCCGTCGGATCGGCGTACGCCCAGCTACCGGGCGTACGCGGATCGGCGGCGCCGCGCCAGCCTGTCGGCGTTCGCTCGGCGGCATTGACCTTCGACCCGAAATTCGCGGGACGGATCGGCTTGCCGAACACGGCCGATTGCTGCGCGAGGATCTTGCCCATTGCATTATCCTCGATGATTGCGCCTTGCTCGTCGAAGAAGAGATTGGGGAGCGCGATCGCCTGTTCCGCGGTCAGCCCCCAGTCGAGAACGCCGATCAGCGTCTTGGTCACATGCATGATGATACGCTTGCCGCCCGCCGAACCGAGAGCGAGGATCGGCTGACCATCGGGGCCATAGACGATCGTGGGCGACATCGAGGAGAGCGGCCGCTTGCCCGCTTCGACCCGGTTGGCAACGGGTTTGCCGTCCTGCTCGCTCGCAAAGGTGAAATCGGTGAGTTCGTTGTTAAGCACATAGCCGTTGGCGACCAGATGGCTGCCAAAGATCGACTCGACGGTCGAGGTCATCGACGCGACATTTCCTTCACGGTCGACCGCGACAAAATGGGTCGTTCCATGTTCGGCGACCGGGCCTGATGGCGTGCGCGGCTCGGCACCCGGCGGCGTGCCGACCGGATAGGTGCTGCGCACCCCATAGGGCGATATCAGCATGCGGCGGGCGGCGAGATACTGCTTGTCGAGCAGACCCTTCACTGGAACGTCCACGAAATCACTATCGCCAAGATAGTGTCCGCGATCGGCATAGGCGAGCTGCATCGCCTCGGCGAGCAGATGCCAGCTCATCACATTATCCTTGCCCATCGCCTTCATGTCATAGGCTTCGAGCATGCCCAGAATGCCGAATACCGTGGTCGCGCCCGACGAGGGGGGCGCCATGCCGCAAACTTTGTAAATGCGGTAGGTCGTACAGATCGCGGGTCGCTCCTTCGCCTGGTAGGCTGCAAGGTCGGCAAGCGTCATCTTCGCTGGGTTCCGCGGCGCCTGCGTCACCGCCTTGACGATAGCCTGCGCATTGGCGCCGCTGTAAAAAGCGTCGGGGCCCCGCGCCGCCACCTCACGGAGCATCGTTGCATAGGCGGGATTCTTGATGACCGTTCCCACCGGCGCGGGCTTGTCATCGACATAGTAGATCGCGCGTATCTCGGGAAAATCCTTCCAGACATCGGCATAGCTGTTCATCAGATTGTGGAGGACGGGGGTGACCTCGAAGCCCTTGTCTGCAAGTGCAATCGCCGGTGCGAAGAGATCAGCCCAAGGCAGCTTGCCCCAGCGCTTGTGCACCTCCTGCATCAGGCGAATATTGCCAGGAACGCCCACCGAAAGCCCGCCGGGGACGACATCCATGAAGCCCCGCGGCTTGCCGTCCTTGCCGAGGAAGCGATCGGGCTTCGCAGCATCAGGCGCCGTTTCGCGGCCGTCGATCGTCGTGATCTCGCCCGTCCTGGCATCGTGATACAGGAAGAACCCGCCGCCGCCGACGCCGCTCGACTGCGGCTCCACCAGAGTCAGGACCAGCATCATCGCCATTTGGGCATCGGCGGCCGAGCCGCCCTTTTCCAGTATCTCGCGCCCGGCCTCGGTCGCGCGCGGATCGGCAGAAGAGGTGACACCCTGCGCCGCGGCGAGCGACGGAAGGACGATGACAAACAGGCTGAAGGCCGCAAGGAGTCGCTTGATCATGCGCGCGACATTGGCGCGAGGGCCCCGGCTGCGCAAGTCCGGCGGCACGGGAGAACTCCCTGTTTCGTCTTCTATACGGTGAAGCTCTCGCCGCAGCCGCACGCGCCCTTTGCATTGGGGTTTTCGAAGACGAATCCTGCGGAGAAGTCATCCTCCACCCAGTCCATGACGCTGCCGATCAAGTAGAGGACCGAAGCACCATCGATGTAGAAGGTTCCACCCGGGGTTTCGATCTTCTCGTCGAATCGGTCGGCCTCGGTGACATAATCGACCGAATAGGCGAGCCCCGAGCAGCCGCGCCGGGGGGTCGACAGCTTGACGCCGATGGCGCCCTCGGGCGCTGACGCCATCAGCTTCGCAATCCGCGCCTCCGCGGCGGGAGTGAGCGTCACTGCGGCAGGACGGATGCGGGTCTGGGTATCGGTCATAATCATCATCTCCCTCCTCCCGCGATCGCGGGAGAGGTGGGCGGTCACTCGGCTTTATATAGGGATGGTTTGACGCTGCGCCCACCCCCAACCCCCGAAAGGGCGGGAGGGCGGTTACAGCATCCCCAGTTCAAGACGCGCTTCATCACTCATGCTCGCAGGACTCCAGGGCGGATCCCACACAAGGTTAACCTCGGCATCGCCGACCCCGGGCACCGCGCCAACGCGAAGTTCAACCTCGCCGGGCATTGATTCTGCGACCGGGCAATGCGGCGTCGTCAGTGTCATGGTGATCATCACGTGGCCGTCGTTGATCTCGACATTGTAGATGAGCCCAAGATCATAGATATTCACCGGGATTTCAGGGTCGTAGATATCCTTGAGCGCGTTCACCACGGCTTCGTAAAGGTCGCCGCCGACCCCGTGCGGATCAACCTCGGCCGGCTTTGCGGCAAGAAAACCCTCCAGATAATCGCGCTTGCGCTCGAGCTTGTCGGCAGCGGGCTCGGCGTCCTCGACGCGCGCCTTCGGCGGCGGCGACACGCTTTCCACTTCCTCGACCCGAATCGTGCGTTCCTCGTTCATCCGAAAATCCTTTCGACGCGCGCCAGCCCTTCGATCAGCGCGGTCACATCATCCTGATTGCTGTAAAGTCCGAAGCTTGCCCGCGCCGTGGCCGGCACACCCAGATGGTCCATCAGCGGCTGCGCGCAATGGTGTCCGGCGCGGATAGCGACCCCATTCTCGTCCAGGATCGTTCCGATATCGTGAGGGTGCACCCCCGCCATCGCAAAGCTCACGATCCCTGCGCTGTTCGCGGGGCCAAAAAGGGTAATGCTATTCTTGCGCGCAAGCTGATCGCGCAGCGATGCCACCAGCGCGCATTCATGCGCGTGGATCGCCTCGACCCCTTGCTGCGCGACATATTCCACCGCTTCGGCCAGCGCCAGCGCCTCGACGATCGCCGGCGTTCCGGCCTCGAAGCGGGTTGGAGCCGGGGCATAGCTCGTCTTCTCGAAGGTCACGCGGTCGATCATCGACCCGCCACCCTGCCACGGCGGCAGCGCCTCGAGCTTGTTGCTCCAAAGTACCCCGATCCCGGTGGGGCCATAAAGCTTGTGCCCGGAAAACACATAATAGTCGCAGCCCAAGGCCCCGACGTCGACCGGCAATCGGGGCACGGCCTGGCACCCATCGATCAGGAGTTCAGCGCCGACGCGGTGAGCAAGTTCCGCCGCGCGCGCGACATCGAGCGGGCTGCCGAGCACATTCGAGACATGGGCAAAGGCGACCATGCTATGCTCAGCCGTGAGCAGCTTTTCGGCCGCAACAAGGTCTATGCGCCCATCCTCGGTCAGCGGGCAGACATCGACTTGCCACCCCGCGAGCTGCCACGGCACGATATTGCTGTGATGTTCGAGAATTGAGAGCAGGACCCGGCCCTTGCGGGGGTGGCTGTAGGCGACCAGATTGATCGCCTCGGTCGCCCCGCGCACAAAGGTGACGTCATGCTCGCGCGCGCCGATAAATGCCGCAATCCGCCGCCGGGCCGCCTCATAGGCGAGCGTCATGTCGGCCGAGCGCGCGTAGACGCCGCGATGAACAGTCGCGTAGTCGCGGCCCATCGCCTTCACTGTCGCGTCAATCACGGCCTGCGGCTTCTGCGCGGTAGCCGCGGTGTCGAGATAGTGCCAGCCGGGGGTCAGACCGGGAAAATCGGCGCGGACATCGGGCAGCACGCGAACGGCGGCTTTCGTGCTCACACCAGCTCTCCCAGTTTTGCGAGCGCCAGGTCCTGGAGCCGTGCCTCATCCGATGCCCCGTCGAACACCCCGGCGACGAACGCCTGAAGCAATATCGTCTTCGCCGCCGCGGGGGGCATCCCGCGCGACTGCATATAGAAAAGCGCCTCGCCATCGAGTTCGCCAATCGCGCAGCCGTGCGCGCACTTGACGTCGTCCGCGAAGATCTCGAGCTCGGGCTTCGCATTGGCGGTCGCACTGCGGTCGAGCAGCATCGCCTTCACGTCCTGCTCACTGTCGGTCTGCTGCGCATCGCGCGCCACCGCGACCTTTCCGAGATAGGTGCCGGTCGCAGTGCCGGCGAGAACCGAGCGTATCTTCTGCCGCGATGTCGCGCCGGGTTCGGCATGGATGATTGTCGTGACGATCTCGAGATTCTGTGTGCCGCCCCCGATCTGCGCCGCGCCGAGTGTGAAGTCGGCGCCTTCGTGGAGTGTCACGGCGACTTCAATCCGACCGTAGAGTCCGCCAATATTGAGGATGTGAAGCGAGGCAGCCGCGCTTTTGCCGACGCTCATTTCGATCCGGTGGATCGTGCCGGCATCTTGCACGATCGCCCGCCGAAAATCCCCGCCCGCGGGGACGACGATCGTCTCGGCCGGAGCGAGCGGCCACGCCGCAGCGACCGCCTCGATGTCGCTATAGCGCCACGCTTCGTCGCGGCGGGACGGAAGAGCGGTGATGGTCAAGCCGCGATCTCCGCATAGCCCTCGCGTTCGAGTTCGAGGGCGAGCTCTGCGCCGCCCGACTTGACGATGCGCCCAGCTGCGAGGACGTGGACAAAATCGGGCTCTACATAGTCGAGCAAGCGCTGATAGTGGGTGATCAGCAGCACCGCCTTGTCCGGGCGGCGCATGATCGCATTGATCCCGTCGCCCACGATGCGCAGCGCATCAATGTCCAGACCTGAGTCGGTTTCGTCGAGAATCGCGAGCCTCGGGTCGAGGACGCCCATCTGCACCATCTCGTTGCGCTTCTTTTCGCCGCCCGAAAAGCCGACGTTCACCGGACGTTTGAGCATATCCATGTCGAGCTTCAAGAGTCCCGCCTTTTCGCGCGCGACCTTCAGGAAATCGCCGCCCGAGAGCGGCTCCTCGCCGCGTGCCTTGCGCTGGGCATTGAGACTTTCGCGCAGAAACTGGACGTTCGAGACACCGGGGATTTCGACTGGATATTGAAAACCCAGAAAAAGGCCGGCAGCGGCGCGTTCGTGCGGCTCCATCTCGAGCAGATCCTGCCCCTCAAACGTCGCTGAACCCTCCGTGACGTCATAGCCGGGGCGCCCGCCAAGAACATAGGACAGCGTCGACTTGCCCGCGCCATTGGGGCCCATGATCGCGTGGATTTCACCCGCGTTGATAGTGAGTGAGAGCCCTTTCAGGATCGGCTTGTCGGCGACCGTTGCGTGGAGATTTTCAATTCTTAGCATTGCCGTCGATCCTGTATTCATTGGCTTCAATCTGGACGGGACTGCCATTGACCATCAGGGCCTCGTCCTGCGGAACTGCGACAAATTCGTGTGCGCCGCCGATCTGGTTATGGGGGTTCGCGACCAGTTCCGGGTGCGAACCCGATACGACCGGACGCCGCCTGCGAAAGTGCGACCGAAACATCACCCGACGCTTCCTTCCAGACTGATCCCCAACAGCTTCTGCGCCTCGACCGCAAATTCCATCGGCAGTTGCTGCAACACCTCCTTGGCGAAGCCGTTGACGATCAGCGCCACCGCCTCTTCCTGCGAAAGGCCGCGCTGCATCGCGTAAAAAAGTTGGTCATCGCTGATCTTGCTGGTCGTCGCCTCATGCTCGACCTGCGCCGAGGGATTGCGAACCTCGATGTAGGGCACGGTGTGCGCACCGCAGCGGTCGCCGAGCAGAAGGCTGTCACACTGGGTGAAGTTTCGCACGCCCTCGGCATTGGGCGCGACACGAACCAACCCGCGATAGGTGTTGTTCGACCGGCCCGCGCTGATGCCCTTCGAGACAATCGTCGAGCGGGTGCGCTTGCCATTATGGATCATCTTGGTGCCGGTGTCGGCCTGCTGATAATTGTTGGTGACCGCGACCGAGTAGAATTCGCCAACGCTGTCATCGCCGTTCAGCACACAGCTTGGATATTTCCACGTGATCGCGCTGCCGGTTTCGACCTGCGTCCATGATACCTTGGATCTTGCGCCCTGGCAGAGCGCGCGCTTGGTCACGAAATTGTAGATGCCGCCCTTGCCGTCGGCGTCGCCCGGGTACCAATTCTGAACGGTCGAATATTTGATCTCGGCATCGTCCAGGGCGACGAGCTCGACCACCGCGGCGTGGAGTTGGTTCTCGTCACGCATCGGCGCTGTGCAGCCTTCGAGATAGCTCACATACGCGCCCTTGTCGGCGACGATCAGCGTGCGCTCGAACTGTCCCGTATTCTCGGCATTGATGCGAAAATAGGTCGACAGCTCCATTGGACAGCGAACGCCCTTGGGCACATAGACGAAGGTACCGTCCGAAAAGACCGCGCAATTCAAGGCCGCGAAATAATTGTCATGCTGCGGCACGACCTTGCCGAGCCACTTTTTGACGAGCTCGGGATGTTCGCGGATCGCCTCGCTGATCGACAGGAAAATAACGCCCGCCTTCTTGAGTTCTTCGCGGAAAGTCGTCGCGACGCTGACGCTGTCGAAGACGGCATCGACCGCAACCTTGCGCGCGCCTTCGACGCCGGCAAGTACCTTTTGCTCCTCGATCGGGATGCCGAGCTTCTTGTAGACCTCGAGGATTTCGGGATCGACCTCGTCGAGACTGTTCAGCTTCGGCTTGGCCTTCGGCGCGGCATAATAATAAGCATCCTGATAGTCGATCGGCGGGACGTTGAGCTTTGCCCAGTCGGGCGGCGTCATCGTGAGCCAGTGGCGATAGGCCTTGAGCCGCCAGTCGAGCATCCACTCGGGCTCGTTCTTCTTCGCACTGATGAAGCGGACAATATCTTCCGAAAGCCCCTTGGGCGCGAATTCCTGCTCAATATCGGCGGACCAGCCATGCTCATAATCAGCGACGCGCAGGGCAGCCTCGCGCGCAGCCTGATCCTTGACGGGAGTTTCGGTGTTATCGGTCATATCTCTAACTCGTTGTCCCGGCGAAGGCCGGAGCCGCTACCGGCTTGCCGGCCGGGGCAGGATCGGATTGTCGAGCATGCCCCGCTCTGGCCGGGACAACGGCAAGGCTCGCCAGGCTGATCTCGGCAAGCGCTGCACGCACCGCACCGTTGACGACGCTGAAATGCGGCTGCACCTGACAGCTGCCCTCAAAGCCGCAGTCGTGACGGCCGTCGTCGCAGCAAGCCGTCAACGCAATCGGACCCTCGACCGCTTCGATAATCTCCGCGACGTTGATCGCGGCCGCAGGCCGCGCAAGCCGTACCCCGCCGCCGCTGCCACGCGAGGCGACAAGCAGACCGGCGCGCGCAAGGCTGCTCACCAGCTTTTGCGCAGTGGGGCCAGGAATCCCGGTCTGCTCAGCGAGCAAGGCCGCGTGCAGCGGGACCGATCCGCACTGTCGCGCGGCGGCGCTCATCAGCACCACGGCATAATCGGCAAGGTTTGACAGTCGCATCGTTTCCCCGTTCGCATTCTTGCGAACGATTCTTAACTGGAGCAATTTACTCCACTTATATAGGCACCGCTCCCGCGGCGCGCAACCGAGGGCGCATTTGCGCACGATAAAAAAAGGCACCCATCCGGCCGAAGCCAAATGAGTGCCAAGATGAAGGTCTCAGTCCTCGCAAAGAGGAAGAGCTCTTCTGGGTCGCAGCTTCCGATTAGGCGCGCGCAGCGATTCGCGATTGTATGGAAACGCCAAAAATGACAGCGTGATCGCCTTAGATGGTTAATGCGCGCTAGGTTTCCGACACGAGCGGACTGACCTTGCCTGCGAGCTCCTTGCGGCCGCGGGTTGTGGCCTCGGTATAGCGAGAAGGGCGGCTCAGCTGTCCGGGTGTCGCCCCGGCAAAGCGCTTGATCTCGCGGATCAGATGCGACTGGTCGTAAAAGGCGTCGCCCAGCTGCGCGGTGTCGAGATTTTCGCCTCGCGCGAGCGCCGAAGCGGCGCGTACCGCGCGGTACTTGCGCGCCAGCATTCGCGGCGACAGGCCGTAATAATGTTTGGTCATGCGTTCGACCGAGCGGATCGACATGCCCGTGGCCTCGACGAGATCGGCGACTTGCGGCGATGCGGTGTCGGTGAGCCACTTGTCGACCGTGCGGATGAACCACATCGGCGCCGCTTCCTGTTTCTGCAGCACCTCGCGCGCGAAATTATTGCCGATAACCAGCTGCTCGGTGACGTCGGCGGCCCTTGCAAGGGCGGTGGCGACAGCATCTACCCAGTCACCGAAAAGGTCGGCCGCGTCGATCGCACGGTCGGTAAGCTTTTCGGCATGGTCACCCATCAGGGCCCCCCACCCAGCCGGAAGCAGACCGAAACCGAACATGCGCGTGGGGCAATGGCTGATCGCGCGCACGCGACCACTTGTTGGACCGACGATGTTGGCACGGCAGACGGGCGAGCGATGACCATCGGCAAAGACATATTCGCCGTCCGCCGCCGTGACGAAGCGGAATTGCGGCCGGTCAGCGCGTTCATACTCGTCAAAATGCGGCATGTTGATCCGCGCGACGTAAAAACTGGACACCATGTCCGCGAGATCGGGATCCGGCGGAAAATATTGCAGTTCAAACGGCGCATCGCCGTTCGCGCCCTCTGGCGGCAAAATAGTGTCCGACATGACGAGACCGACCCCCGGCAGCTTTATTGCCGCCTGTTTACGATCCGTATAATTTTCCTTTTGTTGCGGTGCGTCAAGCCGCAATTTATCCAAAGCTATTCCTTTTCACCAGCCATCCAGCCATCGACCCGACGCTCCAATATGTCGAGCGGCACGGGCCCCGATTGCAGCACGACATCGTGGAAGGCGCGAATATCGAAGCGATCGCCGAGCGCCGCCTCGGCGCGGGTGCGCAGCTCCATGATCTTGAGCTTGCCCACTGTATAGGCGGTCGCCTGTCCCGGATAGACGATATAGCGCTCGACCGCTTTCTCGATATCACCGTCAGGATTGGGAGTGTTGGCCTTCAGATAGGCGATCGCCTGGGCGCGGCTCCAGCGTTTGTCGTGGATTCCAGTATCCACGACGAGCCGGCACGCGCGCCACAGCTCCATGCCGAGGCGGCCAAAATCGCTGTAGGGATCGGTGTAGAAACCCATGTCCTTGCCCAATTCCTCCGCGTAGAGGCCCCAGCCTTCGGTATAGGCGGTAAAATTGCCGAAGCGGCGAAAAGGGGGCAGGCCTTCGAGCTCGGTTTGCACCGCGCGCTGCAAATGATGACCCGGGATGCCTTCGTGGTAGACCAGCGCCTCGAGCTCGGTCTTCGACATGTCCTTAAGGTCATAAAGGTTGACATAATAGGTGCCCGGCCGCGTCCCGTCGGGCGAGGGCGACTGATAAAAGGCCTTCCCCGCCGATTCCTCCCTGAACGCTTCGACCGCCTTCACCTGCAGCGGCGCCTTGGGCAGGGTGTTGAAGAAGGCAGGTAATTGCGCCTCCATCGCCTTCACATGTGCGTCGACCTCGGCAAGATAGGCGCTGCGCGTCGTGTGATAATATTGGGGGCTTGTGCGCAGATGGTCGAAGAATTGCGCCAGCGTACCCTTGAACCCGACCTTCGCCATTATCGCCTGCATCGCGTCGTGGATGCGGGCAACCTCGGACAGACCGAGGTCGTGGATCTGCTGCGCCGTCATGTTGGTGGTCGTATAGCTGGCGAGCAACGCCTGATAATAGGCCGCACCGTCGGGCAGCCGCCAGACGCCGTCCTCACTCGGCGCCGTAGCCTGCTGGCGCTCCATTTCGGCGAGCAGACGCCGGTAGGCGGGATACGCATGATCCTGCCAGGCTGCCTGAGCATCGCTGACGAGCCGCGCCTTCGCGTCCGCGTCGATGTCGAGTTTCGAAACCTTTGCCGAAAAATCGGCGAGCACCGCATTCGGTGCAGGGCGGGCTGGATCGCTCGTCGTCAGGTTGCGGATATCTGCGATGACGTAGCCATAGACCCATTGAGGCGGCTGAATACCCCGCGCCGCACGTTCGGCGGACTGCGCGCTCAACGCGTCAAGCAGTGGGCCCATTCCTTTGATACGCTCGATATAGGCGAGTGCGTCTTCGGCACTGGTGACGCGGTGAATATTGATCAGAAAGGCGGGCATCTGGCTCTGCGACCCGCTCATCTGGTTGAAAATATAGCTGTAGTCGCGGAACGGAAACAGGCGCGCATTGCGTTCAGCCTGCGCGTTGAACAACTCGAACGACAGCGCATCGTTGGCATCAAGCGCCGCGGGATCAAAGCTGGAGCGCATCGCGGCCGCCGACGCCTGCAACAGCTTGTCCCGCGCCACCGCAGCCTCGTCACCGACATCATCCCAGCGGCCATAGTCTTCGTCGCGGATGCCGCGATAGGCTTTCGCCTCTGGGCTCAGCGACAGCTGCGCCGCGTCATATTTCCGGAAGAACTCGTCGAGGCCCGCGCCCGCAGGCGCCGGCTCCTGGGCGGCCGGCGCGGCAGCCACCTGCGCATTTGGGGCAGCGCACCCCGACAGGGCGAGCGCGGCGACGCAGACGGAGGCAGCAAGGGCAAGGCGGCGATGCGACACGATTTTCTCCCGATTTTTCGGCCATCGCGGGCTTGCCATAGCGCCCCGCGCAGCGCAATGGCGGGCCCATGTCGCTTTTCGCTTCCGCCGCCGATGCCGCCTATGCCTGCGTGCGCCCGCTTGTCCACGCGAGCGATGGCGAGGCAGCGCATAAACTGACGCTCCGCGCGCTCCAGCCGCTACCCCGTGCCCGGCGCGCGCTGACGAGCCCGGCGCTTGCGACCAGGCTCGCCGGAATCGCCTTTCCCAATCCGGTGGGGCTTGCCCCAGGCTTCGACAAGGATGCCCGCGTCGCCCATGCGATGCCGCACTTTGGCTTTGGCTTCGTCGAGGTCGGTACGCTCACCCCTCTGCCGCAGGAGGGCAATCCGCGCCCACGGCTGTTCCGGCTGGTCGAGGACGGTGCGATCATCAACCGCATGGGCTTCAACAACGGCGGTCAGGCAGCGGCAGCCGAGCACATTGCCTGCCTGCGCTCTTTTGGTCTTCCCGTACCGCTCGGCATCAATATCGGGGCGAACAAGGACAGCGCCGACCGCATCGCAGACTATGCGAAGGGCACCGCGGCCATGGCGCCGCTCGCCGACTATCTGACGGTAAATATCTCATCGCCGAACACGCCTGGACTTCGCGCGCTCCAGGACAAGGGCGCGCTCGAGGCCTTGCTCGACGCGGTCGCGGCGGCGCATGGCGAGACACCGAAGCCGGTGTTCCTGAAAGTCGCGCCGGACCTCGCACCCGCCGACATCGACGACATCGTCGCGGTTGCGCTCGACAAGAAGCTGGCGGCGGTGATCGTGTCGAACACGACGATCGAGCGTCCGCCGCTCGCCTCGCGCCATGCGGGCGAAGCGGGTGGCCTCTCGGGCGCGCCGCTTGGCAACCTCGCGCTCCAGCGGCTCAAGGATTTTCGGACCGCGAGCGGCAGCGGGCTGCCGCTGGTCGGCGTCGGCGGCATTGCGACTGCCGAACAGGCGTGGGAACGCATCCGCGCCGGGGCGAGCCTCATTCAGATCTATTCGGCGATGGTGTTCGAAGGACCGGGCCTTGCCCGCCGCATCGCGCGCGGGCTGGAGCGTCTTGCTGCCCGCGACGGCTTTGCGAAGGTGTCCGATGCCGTCGGGACGGCTGCCTAAGCGGCAGTTCCCCTTGAATCGAAGTCTAGTGGCAAATCGTCCAGCCCGCCGTCCGCACTGCCATGTCGAGGTGGAAATGATCGGCGTGCGCTTCGTTATAGTCGGGTGAGAGGACGGTGCCGAACAGGCCGCACGATTCATCGCGAACCGCGCGGAGAAACTCGCTGCGCACATCATTATCGTCCCAGTCGCCGATCAGCGAGATGCGCGTCCCGTCGGCAAGCATGAAGGCCGAAATGTCGATTGCATTGGCAGTGGAATGCTCGCTCTGCGCTGGGCGTCCAGCGATCGTCCGGCAATTGTAGGCACCGAGGTTTTCCATTTCGACCACTCGCTGCCCGAAATATTTGCGCGCAAGCGGTTGGACAATATCGCGGGTCCACAGGATCATCGCCGCGGTCACCGCGCACCCCGGCGCGGCATTCGCGGGACGCATCGTCGGCACGAAGCGATTTCCGGTCAGCAGCATGCGCTGCGAGGCGCGGCAGGCGCCCTTTCCCATTGGCGGCCTTCGCAAATAGCCGGCGCCCGCCCGGTCGAAGGCCGCAAAACAACCCGCATCGTCTTCCACAAGCGCCGCCAGCTTGCGGTGCGTTGCCCAGCCCTGCCGGTGCGCAAGCTCGAAACGGGCGGCAGGGTTATGCTCAGGATGCGCGCGCAGCCACGCCATGCCGCGGATTGCAGCGAGCGTAAGCAGGACGGCGATGCCGAACCAGACCAGATAGGGACGCAGGCTTGCCATCCTCCCCAACTGGGGCATCGCGCGCCGGGCGGCAAGCTCAGAGCGGCTGGAACGTCACCACAAGCCCGTCCTTGGGACGTGGAATCGGCAATATTTGCCACTCCGGCTCATACCCCTGCGCGACGACGATACGGTGCGTCGTGAGCACATGATGGAAGAAGATTTTCGCCTGCATATATGCAAAGTGCAGCCCGAGGCACATATGCGCGCCGCCGCCGAAGGGGACCCATGCATATTTGTGCCGCTCGCGCGCGACCTCGGGCGAAAAGCGCATTGGATCGAACTTTTCAGGCTCGGGCCAATGCTCCTCCATCATGTGCGTGAAGGCGGGACTGACCCCGACCGAGGTGCCCGCGGGAATTCGGTAGCCCCCGAATTCGAAATCCTTGAGCGCCCGGCGCGGGAAGCTCGGCACGGGGGGCACGAGCCGCAATGCCTCCTTGAAGGCCCATTCGGTAAGCTCAAGCTCTCCGAGGCTGTTATGCCCGACGCCCTCGCCCGCCGGCGCGACGCGCAGCATCTCCTCACGCAGCCGGTCCTGCCATTCGGGATGATCAGCAAGCTGCCAGACGAGCGTGGTGATCGAGCTGGTGATGGTATCGTGCGCGGCCATCATCAGGAAGTTCATATGGTCGACGATCGCATCGACCGGCAGATGATCGCCATTGTCGTCGAGGGCACGGCAGATCTGGCTGAAAATGTCGGCGCCTGTGCCTTCGCGGCGGTCGGGCACCATCCGGCTGAAATAATCGACCAGATAGGCACGGCCCTTTGCCCCGCGGCCCATCGCAGTGAAGGGGAGCGGCACGCGCACGACGCCTATCGACGCCTGCACCATGTCGACGAAGGCCTTGTTGACCTTGTCGGCCTCGGGTCCCCACGGAATGCCGAGAAAACTGGTCGCGGCGAGATCGAGGGTCAGTTCCTTGATCGCCGGATAGAATTTGAAGGTGCTGCCGCTCCATGCTGCGACGCGATGTCGGATCCCCTCGTTAAGCGATTCAGCGTAGTGGCGCATCGGTTCGGGTTTGAAGGCGACCGACAGCGTCTTGCGATCGGCGCGATGCTTTTCGAAATCCATCAGCATCAGCCCGCGCGGGAAGAGCAGGTTGAGAACCGGACCCCAACCTTGTTCGGATGAGAAAATCTTCTCGCGATCGAACATCACCAACTCATTGGCGTCCGGTCCGTGAAGCGAAACGCTGCGTCCGCCAAAGCTGTTGTTGCGATAAACATGGCCATATTTTGCGACCATGCGCCGCGTGAAGGCAGGATAGTCGCGAAGTTGGTCAAGCGTGTTGCCGAGGATCGGCAGACCATCCTCGCCGGGAATATGATCGAGCGCGCTGTCGGGGTTGCGCGGCAGCCAATGCTGCGTATCGGGACCAAAGCGCGCTTCCGACCATTCGATCCGTGCAGGGGCATTCATCGCGATCAGCATCCTCTGTCATTGTGGCTTTGGATCAGCCTATCCAACTACTGACATCAATGCAAGTAAGGCGTGAAGGCGGGGCCCGGTCCCATTCACCGCAAATTCAACTCGACTCGCGCATTCCGGGTTTCAAGACAGAGTGTCCTCATCGTGGGCTCTCATAAAGGACAAGATGATGGCCAGCATATTTCGGCGCCCCTTCTCCCTCGCCATCGGCGCGCTGGCGACCAGCACGCTCGGCGGCTGCTATTACGGCGACGTCTACGGGGCAAGCTACGCTTCCTCGGGCGTGTGTGCGGGCGATTATTATGACTATGATCCCTACGCCTATGACGACGGATATGGCTATGATTGCTACGATTCGGGCGACTATGGCAGCGGTTTCGTGCAGATCGGTTTCGGCGGAGGGTGGTACGACAGTTATTATTACCCTGGCTATGGCCTGTGGATGTTCGACAGGTACCGCAATCGCTATCCGCTAAGCGGCCGCCATCTGAACTATTGGGGTGGCCGCCGCGCCTGGTGGCGCCATCACGGCGGAAAGGGTGGCAGCCACGGCGGCCGACCAGGTCGGCCGGGCGACCACAGCAAACCGGACGGGCACGGTGGCAAAGGCGATCATCAGGGCCGGCCGGGACGCCCCGGTGGCTGGAGTGGAAATGATGACGCAAACCGGCCGCCGCACGGCACGCGGCCTGGAAGTCCCAAGCCCCCGCCCGCGGCAACGCGACCTGACGGGAAGAAACCCCAGATCCGCTCGGTGTTGACGGGTCGTCCTGCGCGCGATGCGGCGACGCCGCGGCCGCCTTCGGCGAGTAAGCCGACCGCGCGTCAGCCTGTCGCCAGGCCAGAGCGCAGCGCGCCCGCGGCGCGCGGCGCGCCGGCCGCTCGCCCTGCTCCGGCTGCTCGCCCTGTCCCCCCGCCGCGCGCCTCTGCGGAACGTCCCGCGCCGCGCGCCGAACGCCCGGCCGCAGCGCGTCCGAACCGCGGTGACCGCATCCGCGCGCAGCGCGATCAATAGATGATCAGGCGGGCGGCGGTGCCTCCGCCGGCGTCTCATCGACGCCCGCCGCCACGACGGTCGCCGCGACCAGATCGCCGATGACGTTGAGAACGGTTCGGCACATGTCGAGGAAGCGGTCGACGCCCAGCACGAGGCCGATCCCCTCGGGGGGGACCCCGACCGAGGCGAGAATCAGCGCGATGACAGGTAGCGATCCCGCGGGAACCCCCGCGGTGCCGATACCGCCGAGAATGCAGACGAGCATCACGGAAATCTGCTGCGTCAGCGTGAGATCTATACCGAAAAATTGCGCAAGGAAGATCACCGTGACGCCCTCGAACATCGCGGTGCCATTCTGGTTCGCGGTGGCCCCGATCGTCAGCACGAAACGCGCAACCCGGTCCGGGAGCCGAAGCTGATCGTGCGCAACCCGGAGCGACGTTGGCAGCGTCGCATTCGACGAGGCGGTGGCGAAGGCCATTACGAAGGCCTCCTGTGTCTCGCGGAAGAAGGCGACTGGCGATTTCCGCGCGAGCGTTTTCAGGATGATCGGGAAGATGACGAACATCTGGAGCCCCAGCGCGAGCAGCACGACCCCGACATAGGCCGACAGGCGGACAATCAGGTCCCACCCAAATTGGGCCGCAAGGTTGAACATGAAACAGAAGATCGCAATCGGCGCGAGCTGGATGACGAGCCCGATCAGCTTCATCGCCACCTCGAAGACGCCTTCGATCGCGGTTTTGAGCACCTGCGTCTGCGGCGTCTGGACGAGCATCAGCCCGATGCCGAAGAAAAGCGCAAAGAACATCACCGCAAGCACGTCGTTCTGGCTCATCGCATTGAAGAAATTGTCGGGGACGATCGCGACGACCGCCGCGACTCCCGATTTCGACTCATGCGCGCTCTGGATGATAGTGCCCGCGCGCGCCGCGCCTTCGGCAAGCAGCGTCTTGGCAAGCACGGGGTCAACGCCCGCCCCGGGCTGAAGCAGATTGACGACCACCAGGCTGACCGCGACCGCAATCGAGGACACAACGACGGTGTAGACAAGTGTGCGTAGCCCGACGGTCTTGAGCGCGCGCATTTCCCCCATTTCGGCGACGCCCACGATGAGTGCCGACACGAGTAGCGGAATGACGAGCATGAAGAGCAGCCGCAGGAAAATCTGCCCGACCGGTCCCGTGACATAGGTGGTAACCGCACCCACCCAGGGCGCATCCGCGGCGCCGTAATAGACCGCCAGCCCCGCGAGCAGGCCCGCCATGAAGCCGATAAGCATCCGCCATTGCAGGCGTCTGGCGCGCGCCTCTTCTCCCCCGGCCGGCGCCACGATGCTTGCTTCGGCCATCAATGTCTCCCCTTGTGCGAACATGAAGCGCGCGACCCTAACGGCGCGAGAGAAACCGCGCAACCGCCGCTGTCAGATCAGAAATATGACAATCGCAAGGCAGCTCGAGATGCCCGTGATGATGTTGAGCGGTACCCCGATCTTGACGAAATCGACGAAGCGATAGTCGCCCGCGGCATAGACGATGGTGTTGGTCTGATAGCCGATCGGCGTTGCAAAACAGGCCGACGCGCCGATCATCAGCGCAATGACGAGGGGTCGCGGATCGACGCCGAGCTCGGCAGCAAGGGCAAGCGTAACCGGGGTCATCAGCGCCGCGACAGCATTGTTGCTGAGCAGCTCGGAAAGGATCAAGGCGGCAAAGTAGATGCCGAAAACCAGCACCCAGCGGGGTGCATCGGCGAGAAGCGGCTCGACCCACCCCACCATCATCGCGACCGCGCCGCTCTTTTCGAGCGCGAGCCCGACCGCGAGCATTGCGAAAATCAGGATCAGCACATCGCCATCGATCGTGCCCCATGCCTCGTCGCTGTCGATGCAGCGAGTGACGAGGATAACCCCGATGGCGATAATGGCCGCGGCGCCAATCGGCATCACGTCGAGCGCCGCAAGACCTACGACACCCGCCATGCAAAGGATCGCGATCCACGCCTTGCGGCGGCGAAAGGCCCGCGTCTTGGCAAGGTCGGCGCCAATCAGCCCAGGGTTGTCGCGCAGCGCCTCCACCTCGCGCGGACCGCCAGTAACGAGCAGTCGGTCAGCAGGGCGAATACGTACATTTGCAAGGTCAGGGCCCGCTTCGTGGAGCGGCCGGTCGAGCCCGATGATGCGCGCGCGGATTTTCTGGAGAAAGGGGATATCGGCAAGCCGCTGGCCGATCGAGGGATGGGTCGGCGCGATCATCGTTTCGACCACCATGTCGTTCGCAGACGGTGTCCCGCCGCCGATCCCGAGGAGGAAACGCCTCTGCTCGCGCCAGGTCATCAGCGTCTGACCGTCGATGCGCACGACGAGCCGGTCGCCCGGCGCCAGCGTCCAGTGGTCGAGCTCGGCGCCGTGGACCACAGTCGCGCCGCGGCGCACTCCGACAACGCGGCCTGAGCGCGGCAGATCGCGAAACGCCTCCACCGTCATACCAACAAGAGCATCGTCATCGCCGAGCACAAGTTCGGTCAGATACTGGTGCGCGTCGTGCGTCCCCGCCGCACCGGGGATCGGTTTGTCACTCGGCAGCAGCCACCACATCATTGCAAGCCCGATCATACCCGACGCAGCGGTGACGAGGCCGATCGGCGTGATCTCGAAAATGCCGAAGCGCGGCATCCCGGCGTCGCGGACGATGCCGTCGACGACGAGGTTGGTCGAGGTTCCGATCAGCGTCAGCGTGCCCCCGAGCACCGCAGCAATCGAGAGCGGCATCAGCAATTTTTTCGCGCTGATCCCTGTCACGTCTGCCAACTTCATCATGATCGGCAGGAGCACGACGACAACAGGCGTATTGTTGAGAAAGGCCGAGGCGACGAGCGCACCGAGCAACACCTCGACAATGGCGAGACGTGGCTGTTTTTCGGCCCGCGCCATGATGGCGTCGGCGACGCGCTGGATCACGCCGGTGCGAAGGAGCGCACCCGATAGCACGAACATCGCGCCGATGACGATCGGGGCCGAGTTGGAGAAAACCGAATAGGCCGCCTCGGCATCGAGGATGCCAAGCGCGAGATAGGTGCAGGCGCCGAGAATCGCGATCACGGTCGCTGGCAATCGTTCCAGCAGAAATCCGACAAACATCGCGGCCAGAATCAGGAGCGAAAGCGCCGCCTGGTGCGCCTCGATGGCCGCGCGCACCGCCTCGATCATGCGTGCCTTACCCGCATTGGGCGCGGTGGAGCAGTTTATGGTCGGCAAGGACCAAAGCCATCATCGCCTCGACGACCGGGGCCCCGCGGATGCCGACGCAGGGGTCTTGACGGCCCTTGGTGACGATATCGGCCGCCTCGCCGGCGCGATTGACGGTGGGAACAGGGGTCAGGATCGAACTTGTGGGCTTGAAGGCGACGCGCACCACCACCGGCTGCCCCGTCGAGATGCCGCCTGCAATACCGCCCGCATTGTTCGACAGGAAATCGGGTCGATTGCTGCCGTCGGTCGCTGGTCGCATCGCGTCGGCATTCTCCTCGCCGCGCAGCCGCGCCGCGTGGAAGCCGGCCCCGATTTCGACGCCCTTCACGGCATTGATTCCCATCATCGCGGCGGCAAGGTCGGCATCGAGCTTGGCGTAGACGGGCGCCCCCCAGCCGGCAGGAACCCCGCTCGCTGCACATTCGATGACGGCCCCCAGCGAACTGCCCGCCTTGCGCGCCCTGTCCATCATGCCTTCCCAGCGCTGCGCAGCAGCAGGATCGGGACAGAAGAAAGGATTGCGGCCTATCTCTTCGAGATCGAAGTTCGCAGGATCGATTGCATCCCCGCCAATCTCGGCGACCCATGCATGGATCTGTACCTCGGGGATTACGAGCCGCGCTACCCCGCCCGCCGCGACCCGCGCCGCGGTCTCGCGTGCGCTCGACCGGCCGCCGCCGCGATAGTCGCGAATCCCGTATTTGGCGTCATAGGAATAGTCCGCGTGTCCCGGCCGATAGGCCTGCGCGATCTCGCCATAGTCTTTTGAGCGCTGATCGACATTCTCGATCATCAGGCTGATCGGAGTGCCGGTGGTCTTGCCCTCGAAAACCCCTGACAGGATGCGGACCTGGTCAGGCTCCTGCCGCTGCGTCGTGTGTCGCGACTGGCCCGGACGACGCTTGTCCAGGAACGGCTGGATGTCTGCCTCGGAGAGCGACAGACGCGGCGGACACCCGTCAACGACCGCGCCGAGCGCCGGTCCGTGGCTCTCGCCCCAGGTCGTGAATCGCAGTACACGTCCAAAGCTGTTGAAACTCATCGCCTATCCCATCCGGCCGAATGCGGGTGCATAATCCGCCCGTCCGCCTAGCGGCCAGGGCGCATCCGAGTCCAGCATCATCGCCATGAAATGCGGCCCCGCAAAAGGTGAGGCAAAGCGGGCTGCGAGGAGGGGCGAATAGCCAAAGCGCGGATAATAGGTCTCGTGACCCAAGACGAAGCTGATGGCGACGCCGCTCGCGCGCAAGGTGTCCAGCCCCGCCCGGATCAATGCATCGCCAATCCCAAGCCCCTGCCGTTCGGGCGCGACCGACACGGGCGCAAGGCCTCCGGCGAGAAGCTTGGCGCCGTCGGCTTCCACGTCCATCCGGCTGAAAAGCAGATGTCCGGCGATTGTCCCGTCCGCTTCGGCGACGAGCGAGACAAGCAGATCGCCATCGGCTTCGATCCTGCGCACAAGTTCAGCTTCGCCCTGGTAGCCGAATTCGGAGCCAGCAAAGGCCGCGCGAATGATCGCGTCAATCGCCTCGCCATCCGCCGCCGCTGCGGCGCGGATGACGATGCCGTCAGGCAAGTGCGATATCCGGCGCGTCTTCCTGCTTCATCCCAACGGTGTGGTAGCCTGCGTCGACATGGTGCGTTTCGCCCGTGACGCCCGAGGCAAGATCGCTCAGCAGATAGAGCGCCGAGCCGCCGACATCGTCGATCGTGACGTTGCGGCGCAGCGGGGCGTTGAATTCATTCCACTTGAGGATCAGGCGGAAGTCGCCGATTCCGCTGGCCGCCAAGGTCTTGATCGGTCCTGCCGAAATGGCGTTCACCCGCACCCCCTGCGGGCCATAGTCGTTCGCAAGATACTTCACGCTGGTCTCCAGCGCCGACTTGGCGACGCCCATGACATTGTAATGCGGGATGACCTTCTCTGCGCCATAATAGCTCAGCGTCAGCAGCGAGCCGCCGCCCTTCCCCGTTTCAGGATCATAGGGCGTCATCATCTTCGACGCGCGCTGCGCCACGGCGGTGAAGCTGTAGACGCTGATGTTCATCGTCATCAAAAAGTCGTCAAGGCCGATATCGGCATAATGACCGCGCAGCGCCTCCTTGTTGGTGTAGCCGATCGCGTGAACGACAAAATCGATCGTCGGCCAGCGCGCGGAGAGCGTCGCGAAAGCCTTGTCGAGATTTGCCATGTCGGAGACGTCGCAATCGATGAGGAAATCGCAGCCGAGTTCGTCGGCGAGCGGCTTCACCCGCTTCAGCATCACATCGCCCTGATAGCTGATGGCAAGTTCCGCCTCCGCGCCGTGCAGCGCCTTGGCAATGCCCCATGCGAGCGATTTGTCGTTCGCAAGGCCCATGATCAGCCCGCGCTTGCCCTTCATCAGACCCGTCATTTGGTTTCTCCGACCTTATTGTCTTCCACGATGGCATCGTCCACGCGCCCAATAGCGTCGTGCCCCAAATCCTCAACCTCGACGAGCGCGGCGTTCAGCTCGGCGCCGATCACCATACCCAATCCGACAAGGTAGAAAAAGAAAAGCGCGACCATGACGCCGGCCAGGCTGCCATAGGTCGCGTCATAGCTGAGCAGGCTGGCCAGCAAAGGCGGAAGCGCCAGGGTGACCCCGATCCACCACAGGGTGATGAACAGTGCACCCGGCCATTTGGGGCAATTTTTCTGTCTGCGATACTTGGCCGGCGTGAGCGAGTAGAAGAGGAGGTAGATGGCGATGAAAAGTCCCAGCCCCGAAACGCTGCGCGAGATCAGCACGACCCCCGCCGCCTGAAATTGCGCCGGCAGCACCCGCGTCACGAACTGCTCGATACCCACGATCAGCACCTGCATGCTGAAGGAAAGAAGCATCAGCACCACCGCACCGGTGATGATACCGATCGACAGCAATCGGTAATGAAAGAAGCCGCGGCTGAAATGGGTGCCGTAGGCACGGCGGAGAATGTCCCGGATTGTCTCGACGAGGCTGCCGACGGTCCACAATGCGACGAGCGCGCCAAGCCATAGAAAAAGACCGGTGCGCGCACCCATGACCTCGCGAATCGGTCCCGAAAGCGCCTTGGCGACGGTCGGCGGCATGATCGAGAAAACCGCGTCGATCGCAGCCTCGCCCCCTGCGCTCCCGCCAAAGAGGCTGAGGGCCGCCGCGAGAAGAATGAAGAAAGGAAAGAGCGCGATCAGCGCGAGATAGGCTAGATTGCCAGCATGAATGAAGCCGTCGGTATAGGTGCCGATGATCACCCGGCGGACGATGTGAAAGGCGCGCGTGCCCGGCCCGAGCCGCTCACGCCCCCGCTCGATGATGCCCTGTGCGCGGGCGCGCAAAAGCGTCCGCTTGGCGCGCTCGGCGCGCGCTTCGGGCGAATGGGGCGAATGACCCTCTGCGAGAAATTCCCTGCCGACTTCCTCGGCAACTTCGCGCTCGATCGCGGCGGCGGAGTCCGTCTGGCTGCGATCACCCACGCATCACACGCCGAGCTCGGCCCTGACCGGCCGCTTGTCGGTCCATTGGTCCACGAGCTTCACCAGCCCGGCATCGTCCTTCGGCAAGTCGATCATCAGCCGGACCAGCTGGTCGCCGCGCCCGCCTCCCTTCTGGCTGAAGCCCTTGCCCTTGAGCCGCATCACCCGGCCCGAGGACGAGCCCGGCGGAATTGACAACATCACCGGCCCATCGACTGTGGGAACCTTGACCTTCGCGCCCTTGACCGCCTCGCCGAGCGTAATGGGCAAGTCGAGGCGGATGTGGGCACCGTCGCGCTCGAAGAAGGGATGGTCCTTGACGGTGATCGTAACGATCCCGTCACCATTGCCGCCTGGCCCCGGCTGTCCCTTGCCCGCAAGGCGCATCTGCGTCCCCGTTTCGACCCCGGCGGGAAGCTTGAGGTCGATCGTCTTCCCGTCGGCCAAAGTGATGCGCTGCATCGCCTGCGTCGCGGCATCGACAAATGAGACCGAAAGGCGATAGGCGACGTTGGCGCCCTTGGGGGGCGGCGCGCTGCGACCCCCGAAACCGCCAAAGGGGCTGCCGCCGCCGCGGCCGCCGAACAACCCCTCGAAGATATCGCCAAAATCGGCGCCCTCGCCGCCAAAGCCTGCGAAACCGCCCTGTCCCCCGCGCGGGTCGCCGCGAAAGCCGCCGCCGCCGTAGCCGAATGGCATGGCAGGATTGCCGTCGGCGTCGATCTCGCCGCGGTCGAACTGGGCCCGCTTCGCCTTGTCGGAGAGCAGATCATAAGCCTTGGTGACGTCGGAGAATCTCTCCGCCGCTTTCGGATTGTCCTTGTTCCGGTCGGGGTGCAGCTCTTTCGCGAGCTTGCGATAGGCCGACTTGATTTCAGCTTCGCTCGCCGTTTTCGCGATGCCGAGGGTGGAATAGGGATCTGCCATTTTTCTCCTGTAGCCCGATAAGATGTTGGCCGGAAAGGCCCGATTGCGCGCGCGATGTGGGAATGAGAGGAAAGCCGGTCAAGTTCCCCGGCGCTCCTCTCCCTTGCTCCCCCGGACCCTGGCCGGCTTTTGCTCGACCGCGGAGCGGCGGCGCAGTAGAAGCCGGGCCATGACGACAAACCCCTTCGCCCTGTTCGACAGCTGGTTCGCTGAAGCGCGCGCCAGCGAGCCCAATGATTCGAACGCGATGGCGCTTGCCACCGCGACCCCGGACGGCCGCCCCTCGGTTCGCATGGTGCTCCTGAAGGGACACGGGCCCGACGGCTTCGTCTTCTACACCAATCTCGACAGCCGCAAGGGCAGCGAACTCGCCGAAAACCGGCAGGTCGCGCTGCTGTTTCACTGGAAGTCGCTGCGCCGCCAGATTCGCATCGAGGGACCGGCCGAGCCCGTTGCGGACAACATTGCCGACGCCTATTTCGCAACGCGCAGCCGCGATAGTCAGCTTGGTGCCTGGGCGAGCGACCAGTCGCGTCCGCTCGATAGCCGCGCGACCTTCGAGGCCCGCTTCGCCGAGGTGCAAGCGCGTTTCGCGGGACAGGACGTGCCGCGCCCGCCGCGCTGGTCGGGCTGGCGGGTGATCCCCGAGCGGATCGAGTTCTGGCAGGATCGCGCTCACCGCCTCCATGAACGCACCCTCTTCGTCCGCGAAAGCGAAGGCTGGACCAGCGGGCTGCTCTATCCATGAGCTGGCGGCGGCTCCCCATCACGCAGGTCGACGCTTTTGCCGACCGCCCGTTCACCGGCAATCCTGCCGCAGTCATGCCGCTCGAGTCATGGCTCGATGACGCAACGCTGCAGGCGATCGCGGCCGAGAACAATCTAGCCGAAACCGCTTTTCTGATCCCCGACGAGACCGGCGAGGCGGATTATGAGCTGCGCTGGTTCACGCCAGGGGTCGAGGTCGCGCTGTGCGGCCATGCGACGCTCGCAAGCGGACATGCGCTGCTGTCGGCAGCGCCTTGGCGGAGCGACATGCGTTTTCGCACGCGCAAGGCCGGAATATTACGGGTCGCGCGCGAGGGCGAGGGCGAGGATTCGGGCTACCGAATGGCGCTTCCCGCCTATCCGCCTGCGCCGAAAGCGATGCCGGAGATTGTTGGCGCAATGGGCGGCGAGCCGGTCGAAACCTTGTGGCATGAGGGCGGCTATGCGCTGATCGTCTACGCGGACGCCGCGCACGTCCGCGCGCTCGAACCCGATTTTCGTGCCCTCAAAGCCGGCGGCGACCTTCTCTATATCGCAACCGCCCCAGGCGAAGGCGATCCTTCGGGCGCCGACGTCATCAGCCGCGCTTTCGCGCCCGGCGCCGGCATTGATGAGGATCCGGTGACCGGATCGGCGCACTGTGTGCTGACCCCCTATTGGACGGCGCGGCTCGGCCGCGAGGCCTTCACAGCCTATCAGGCGAGTGCCCGCGGCGGCCATGTCGGCTGCCGGCTTGAGGGGGATGCGGTGGAATTATCGGGGAAATGCGTCACGATGCTGACGGGCGAGTTCCTGCTCTGACCCATCCCCTCTTTCGCAGGAGTTGGGGAGCCTAGAACGCCGCCTGCAAATCCGCCAGATGCCGGCGAAGTTCCGGAAACTGGTCGTCCTTCGTGATCCCCAGCCGCACGATCGTCAGGCGCTGCGAGGGCGAGACGATGATGTACTGGCCCTGGTGGCCGATACAGGCGAACAGGTCGTTGGGACCGCGGTCGGGCCACAGCGCGGCGGTTACCCCGGCGGGCCGCGCGCGGTTGAGCCAGATATGGCCGCCGTAGCCGCCGTCCGTTGGCGAAGGCGTCAGCATGAAGCGCATCCAGCTTTCAGGAAGCAGGCGCTGGCCGTTCACCACCCCGTGATTGCGAAGAAACTCGCCAAATTTCGCGTAATCGCGCGCGGTCGCATGCATGATCGAGCCGCCGACCATCGTACCGCGCGCATCGAACTCGGGCGTGAGGCTGGTCATGCCAAGCGGCTCGGTCAGCCGGCCTGCGATGAATTCCCGCACCGCCTCGCGCCGTGCCTCGGGGCCTCGCGCGGGTGTGAGCGTATTGGCGAGAATGTCGGCAAGGATCACGCTCGTCGCCGAGCTGTAGTTGAAAAGCTCACCCGGCCGCGCCACGGCAGGCTTCGCTTCGGCAAAGCCCGCCATATCCTGCGCGCCGCCCCCAAACAGCATTGCCACCGTGTCGCCTGCCCAGACGGGTTCCCCCTCCTCGACGTGCTCGAGCCCCGAGGACATGTGGAGCAGATGCTTGAGCGCGATCGCCCCGCGCGGATCGCCGGTGCGCTGCCACGCTGCGACCGGCGCGGGACCGTCGAGGGATAATTGCCCGTCGGAGACGAGGAATCCGACGAGTACCGCGGTGATGCTCTTCGCCATCGACCAGCTGATCAGCTTGCTGTCCGGGCCAAAGCCCGCGCCATAGCGTTCATAGACGAGTTCGCCGTTGCGCAGCACCAGCAGCGCGCGCGTCTCCCCCACCGCGTCTGCGTCGGTGAACAGCGCGTCGGCCTTCGCCTTGATCGGCGGATCGAGCGCGGGCAGCAGCGGCGGAGCGTCGACAGGCTCGGACGGCAGCGACGCGCCGAAACGCGGTGCGGGCGCGGCGGGCGCCATCGCCCCCTGAACCGCCGCCTGCGTCAGCGGCCAGGCAGCGAGGAGCGCGAGCGCGGCACTTGCCAGCATGGCTTTTTTGGTGATCATGGCGTCCCGTGACTAACACCAACTCGCCCGAGCCGGCAACGCCCGAGCCAATGCCGCAGGTGCCTCCCTCCGGGCGAGCGCGTGGCCGAGCAAGCCGCAGGACGGGATGCCTGCCCTGGGCGCTGATCGCGCTTGCCCTGCTCGCACTCCTGCTCGTCTGGAAACTCCCCTCGTTCAAGGCGCAGGCCGAGCTGGGCTCGGCCTATGCCGCGCGGATCGGCTGCTCGTGCCGCTACGTTCAGGGCCGAAGCCTCGAAAGCTGCCAGAGTGACTTCGAGCCAGGCATGGAGATGGTATCGGTGCGCGAGGATCCCGAGACGAAAACTGTTACGGGCAGCGTCCCGTTGCTCGCCTCGCGCAGCGCGCGCTTTGCGGGCGCAAGCGGGTGCCTGCTCCTACCCGAGGAATGAGGATCGCCTGACCGGTTCAGGCGGTCCCGACCGTCTGCTCGAGAAAGGCGTCCATCGCGGCATTGACCGCCTCCGGCGCCTCCCAGGGCACAAAATGGCCGCAGCCCGGTACTTTTGTGACCGTCACGCCGGGAACGTGCTCCTCAATGCCTTCCAGATTGCAGGCAGGCAGCGCGACATCGTCGAGCGCCCAGATCACGAGCGCCGGAATCGTCAACTTAGGGAAGGGGGCGGCGGGCGGCTCGACGAATGGCTCGTCCATTGCAGGTACGTTCATTGGCGAGGCGCGATACCAGTTGACCATTGCGCGGCAGGCGTCGCGGTCCTCCCAGTCGCTGAGCAACCGGGCGATCTCGTCGGGCGGCTGGATTCCGCCGCTCGGCACGCGCCCCTCGAAGGCGTGGGCGAGGAGGCCCGCGATGCCCTGTTCCTCGAGGATCGCATCGCTCGCGGGGTCACGGAAAATGCGGATATACTGGCTCGCGGCCCGCTGCCTGGCATCGACAGCCAAGAGCCGCTGAAAGATTGCGGGATGCGGCGCATTGGCGATCACCGCGCGCCTCACCCGTCCTGCCCATTCGGGATGCAGGCCGCCGGGCTGGCCGCCGAGCGCCACGCCCCAGGCAATCGCCCCGCCCCAGTCGTGGCCGACGATCGTGAACTCTCCGATGCCCAGCGCGTCGGCCAGCGCAAAAATGTCCGCGATCAGCTTGTCGGGCGTATAGGCTTTTGCGTCCTGCGGCTTGGATGAGCCGCGATAGCCGCGCTGGTCCGGCGCTATGCAGCGAAACCGCGCGGCAAAATGAGGAAGCTGGTGCCGCCATGTGCGGTGCGATTCGGGAAAGCCGTGCAGGAAGATCAGCGCTGGCGCGTCCCTTGGCCCCATATCGACCGCGTCCAGCTCGACGCCGGTCGAAAGCGCCAGCCGCACCTGCTCGAAATCGCCGTTCATGCATCGCTCCTCTGGTTTCATTTCGAAACTGTCTGGCGAAGCGGCGTCCGACAGGCAAGCGCCCAGATCATCGCGCCCGCGGTCGGATCCCCGGATCACACCGGCGGCGTCAGATTATCCGCATCGGTCGGCAAGGTCTTGAAGATCGGCCATTCGACCATGTCGCCCCCTTGCTTGCAGATGCGCGTCGAAATGATCGCCTCGCCCCGCATCACGATCAGCCCGCCATATTGGGCGGCGGGAACGCCAAATTCGATGTCGTTCGAGGGCGGAGCGGTCCAATGGGCGAAAACGACATAGGAATAATCGCCGTTCACAAAGCGCAGCGTCTGGTCCTCGCCGCGCGGATAGAGGGTGCGGTGATAAAAGACGCGGCCGCTCTTAGCATCGGCAACGATCCTCAGTTCGGCCTTTGCCTTCGTCCCATAGCGATAAACGAGTGCACCTTTCTCCTGCGTGACGCGCAGCTCCTTGGCGCCGAAACTACACTCGAAGACCGGACCCGGAAGCGGGGCGGGCGCCGACAGGGCAAGCGCGAGGGCGAGCGCCGCACTCATGGATAGCTCGGTGTCCGCGGCACCTCCGGAATCGGGATGAACTCTTCGCTATCGCCAGGAACGAGCGGGAACTTGCGGTCCTTCCAGTCGTGCTTTGCCGCGGTGATCCGGTCGCGCGACGAGCTGACGAAATTCCACCACAGGTGCCGGGGCGTCGTAAAGGCTTCGCCGCCGAGCAGCATCACGCGCGCGTCGGACGCGGCACGCAGCGTCATCGCTTCGCCAGGCTTCAGGATATAGAGGCTGTACCGCTCAAGGGCCTCGCCATCGAGGCTGGCGTCGCCCAGTGCAACAAGCACCGCGCGTTCATCGGCCTCGGCCTCGATAGGCAGGCTGGCGTCGGCGTTCATCAATATATCGGCGTAGATGGTCGCGCTGTGCTGCGTCGTGGGGGCCGTGGCGCCCCAGAGGCTGCCCATGATAACGCGTGCCGAGACCTTGCCATCCTCGACCAGCGGCAATTCCTCGGCCGCGACATGCTCAAACGCAGGGTCGATCTCTTCCTTGCTGTCGGGGAGCGCGAGCCATGTCTGCATGCCCGAGATCGCCGACCCCGTCGCGCGCTCAGCGGCGGGGGTGCGCTCCGAATGGACGATCCCGCTCCCTGCGGTCATCAGGTTGCATGCGCCGGGGCGGATCGTCGCATAGGTGCCGAGGCTGTCGCGGTGGTCGATCGCTCCCTCGAACAAATAGGTGAGGGTCGCAAGGTTGATATGGGGATGCGGCCGCACGTCCATCCCCTGCCCGATATCGAAATGCGCCGGACCGAACTGGTCGACGAAAATGAAGGGACCGACCATCGTACGTTCCTTGTCAGGCAAGGTCCGCCGCACGTCGAAGGCGCCGATGTCGTGGGTCGAGGGGGTGATGACGCTATACAATCGGAAGTTCCTTCCAGCTCTAGTCGGGCCTCCGCAGGATCTTGTCCATCGCCTTACCCCTGGCGAGTTCGTCGATCAGCTTGTCGAGGTAGCGGATTTCGCGCATCAGCGGCTCTTCGATATCTTCGACCCGGACGCCGCAGACCACCCCCTTGATCAGGCTGCGCGCGCTGTTCATCGCGGGAGCCTCGCCAAAAAAGTGGCGCAAATCTGTCTTGGCCGCGATCAGCTTCTCGAGCTGCTTCTGGCTGTAACCCGTCAGCCAGCGGATGATCTCGTCGACCTCGGCCTTGGTGCGCCCCTTGCGCTCCGCCTTGGCGACATAATGCGGATAGACGCTCGCGAAGCTGTACTGATAGACCCGCTCGCTCCCCATCGACGCCCCCTATTCTCCGGGTGCTTTCGCCCGGATCGCGAGCGCGTGGACGCGCTCTCCGGGCAAATCGCCGAGCGCCTTGTTCACCGCGCGCTGACGCGCGACGCGCGACTGCCCGGCAAAGCCCGCCCATTCGATCGCGAGGCTGAAATGCGATTCGCCGCTGCCGTCGTCCCCCGCATGGCCATGATGCTTCGCGCTGTCGTTGCTGAGAGTGAAGGAAGCACCCGGAAAAGCAGCGGAAAGCAGCCCCTCCATTTCGCGTTGCACTGGACCTTTTTCGCTCATGCCCCCATGTTGGGCACGAAAGCACAGCATGACAAGCCCCCGACCCAACCGATTCCACGGCCGCGTTCCGCGCGAAGCCGCTTGCGCCGTTCCGGGTTGCCACGAACCCGGCGAGTTTCGCGCGCCCCTCTCGCCCCATCGCTCGCCCGACGGCCCGCCGCCCTGGCGCTGGCTCTGCCTCGACCATGTGCGCGAGTTCAATGCAGGCTATAATTTCTTCGAGGGCATGAGCGCGGACCAGATCATGGCCGCCCAGTCGCCGACCGCTGGCTGGGAGACCGAAAGCCGTGCCTTTCGAGCCGCCGGAAGCGCCGACCTGCCGCCGCGCTGGGCGGATTTCAGGGACCCGATGGACGCGCTGGGCGCCCGGTTCCGTCAGCGGATGGACGAAGCCCGGCGCGAAGCCGCCGATCCGCGCTTCAGCCGCGAGGAGCATCGTGCACTGCAGACCATGGCACTCGCTCCTGATGCCGACCGCGCCGCGCTTCGCCGCCGCTACAGCGAGCTCGTCCGCAAGTATCACCCCGACCGCAACGGCGGCGACCGCAGCCACGAAACGCGGCTTAGCGAAGTCGTCGCAGCATACCAGCTTTTGAGGAAGAGCCGCGTTTTCGCATAGGGAGAGAGGCCATGAGCGATCTCGACGACAAGCGCATCGAAACCGTCCGCCGCCATATGGCGCTTGAGATCACGCATGATTGGGACGGCGTTCTCGCAACCTTCGAACATCCACGCTACGAGCTGCTCGGCCCCGGCACGGTCTTCGATGGCGAGGCAGCGGTGCGCTCCTACTTTGCCTCGTCGCGCGAGCCTTTTCCCGATCAGGCAAACGAAGTCATCGCAATCGCTGCCGATGCCGCAACCGATACGGTTCTGGTCGAATTCTGGCTGACCGGCACGCATCTGGGGCCGCTCAAGCTTGGACTGCGCACAGTCGAACCCACGGGAAAGACTTTCCGCATCCGCATGGCGGCTAGCTTCGAATTCGCGCCCGGTAGCGACAAGATCATCTGCGAGCGCCCCTATTACGACCAGGCTGCGGTGCTGAAGGCGCTCGGCGTCTTCTGAATAAGGCGTTGCAAGCAGCAACCCATGAGGATACGCGCTAGCCGAACTCTCCCACTCCCTCTCCCCTGGGAGGGGCTGCGAAGACTTGGCAGCTCGTTGCCTGGTCGAAGCTGGTTGAGGGGTATGCGGGCCCCTGGCTCGCGCGAAGCTGCGCTTCGCTACCCTCATCCCCCTTCGCCTGGTCGGCCAGCCGGCAAGGCTGCGTATCCTTCTCCTCTCAGGAGAGAAGGTTTGAAAGGCGACCAACGATGACCGATCTCCCCAACAGCCTCCCCGACCATCACGGCTCGACGCTGCTCGCCGCGCCCGATACCGAGGTCGATGCGCGCGAGGTCTTCGGGGTCGACATCGACATGAAGATTCCCGCGTTCAGCGAAGCCGACGAACGGGTTCCCGACCTCGACCCTGCCTATGTCTTCGACGGCGACACTACGCTCGCGATCCTGGCGGGGTTCAAGTTCAACCGTCGTGTGATGGTGCAGGGCTATCACGGCACCGGCAAGTCGACGCACATCGAACAGGTTGCAGCACGCCTCAAATGGCCGTGCATCCGCGTCAACCTCGACGCGCATATCAGCCGCATCGACCTCGTCGGTCGCGATGCGATCGTGCTGCGCGACGGCCAGCAGGTCACCGAATTTCGCGAAGGGCTGCTCCCCTGGGCGTTGCAGACCCCGACCGCGCTCGTTTTCGACGAATATGACGCGGGCCGTCCCGACGTGATGTTTGTCATCCAGCGCGTGCTGGAGGCGGAGGGCAAGCTGACCCTGCTCGACCAGAACCGGGTGATCCGCCCCAACCCGCATTTCCGCCTGTTCGCGACCGCGAACACGGTCGGGCTGGGCGACACGAGCGGCCTCTATCATGGGACGCAGCAGATCAACCAGGGACAGATGGACCGCTGGAACATCGTCGTCACGCTGAACTATCTGCCTGCCGCGACCGAAAGCGCGATCATCCTCGCCAAGGTCCCGGGCACCGACGATGCGACGGTCGCCAATATGGTCAAGGTCGCAGATCTGACCCGCCAGGGTTTCATCAATGGCGACATCTCGACCGTTATGAGCCCCCGCACGGTGATCAGTTGGGCGCAGAATGCCGCGATCTTCAACAACATCGGCTTCGCCTTCCGCCTGTCGTTCCTCAACAAGTGCGACGAGGCCGAACGGATGATCGTCGCCGAATATTATCAGCGGGTCTTCGGCGAGGACCTGCCCGAAAGCGTGATCGGCAAGTGAAGCCCGCGCCCGCGCCCGCCCTCTCCGGCCCGCTCGGCGCGAGGGGCAGCGAGATCTGGCGGCTTGCCGCCTAGTCGCAAGCGATGGGGCAGGGTCGCGGCATGAACCGACATTCGGCGTGGATGGCCCCGCTCGCCGCGCTCAGTCTCACCGGCTGCATCACGCCGGTCGACTATGGCGACGTCCGCCACGCCGACTATGTCGCCGACGCACGCTGCTCGCCGAAGGCGGGCGAGCAGATCGATTCAGCAGCACTACCGCTTTTCTTTGTGACCAGCCGGCTGCCCGATTGCCGCACGCCCGCGATCACCCTTACCCGCCATCGCGGCTACACCCTGCGTTACGGCCGCATCGCAGAGCCACGCGAGGCGAGGGCGAAAGAGAAAAAATTTCGCACCCCAATGGCTTTCGAGAACGAAAGCGAGTGGTGGCGAGCGCTCGAGGACGAGACCGATCGCAGGCACGGACGCATCCTTCTTTACGTCCATGGCTATCGCGAAACATTCGAGACGACATCGAAGGACGCCGCTCAAATTGCGCGAATGACTGGCTTCGACGGTCCAGTGATCCTCTATAGCTGGCCCTCGCAGGGCGAGGTGCTGAAATATGTGGTCGACGAAACCAACATGTATCACGACGTACGTCATTTTGGGACCTTCCTGCGGACGCTCGCCGACCGGCCATGGGCCAAGGAAATCGTCATCGTCTCGCACTCACTGGGCGCCCGGTTGGTCATCCCCGCCGTCGCGGCGGCCGACCGTCTGTCGCGGCGCGCCGCGCGAGAGACCAACATCTCGAATATCGTCCTCGCCTCCCCCGACATCGATCGCGAGACATTCGAACGCGACATCCGCGACGATGTCCTCGCTCCCGAAAGGGTCGAGCGGGGACGCCATATGACGATCTACACCTCGCTGCGCGACAAGGCGCTCGCTGCCTCGCGCGCGCTACACGGTTATCCAAGGCTTGGCTCGCCCTATTGCTTCGACCCGTTCAAAGCCGCCGATCTGGAAGAAAAGGGACTGCCTAAACGCTGCTATCCCGCCGGGATTCCCGGCCTGACCGTCATCGATACGACCGACGTCTCGCGTGGCTCGACCGGACACAGCAATTTCTTGCGCAGCGCGGCCGCGTGCCGCGATTTCATCGATGTCGTCGCGGACAAGCACACGCGGCCCGAACGCACGCCGACGCATCTTCCCCACGTCTTCCGCTTGCTTCCCGATCCCGCAACGCCCAAGGAACGCGACAACATCCTCTGCAAACGGATTCCCGACGCCGAAGCCCCATGACCAATCCCTCCCCTCTCGACGACCTGAAGACTGCGCTCTCGAGCGTCGCGCGAGCGGTGACGCGCGACCCGGAAGTAGAGGTCGGCTTTACCGCAGACGCGCCCGCGCAGATCGGCAAGGCGATAAAGGTGCCCACACCTTCGCGCACCCTTCCCGCCGACCAGGTCGCCGAAGCGCGCGGCTTCGCCGATGCCTATGCGCTGCGCATGAAGCATCACAGCGAGAAGCTCCATGCAGCAGGGCGCCCCGCCGAACCCCTGGCGGCCGCCGCCTTCGACGCGATGGAACGCGCGCGGGTCGAGGCGCTCGGTGCACGGCATATGGCAGGGATGCGAGGCAATCTGGCGGCCAGCCTTGCTATGCGGATGCGCTCGGACCCGATCAGCCGGGCGCAGACCCGCGAAGATGTCCCGATTTCGAGCGCCCTTGAGCTGATGCTGCGCGAGGCACTGACGGGCGACCAGGCGCCGCAGGGCACCGAAGCCGGTCTCTCGCTGGTGCGCGAATGGATCAACAAGGAGGCCGGGGGCGACCTGACGGCCCTCTCGATGCTGCTCGACGACCAGGCGGCCTTTGCCGAAACCGCGAAGCTCGCGCTCCGCCACCTCGACCTCATTTACAGCGACGAGCCCGTCGAGGAAGGCGCCGAGGACGGGGGCGAGGACAACGAGAGCGAGGCTGAGGAGCGCCAGGAGGAGCAGGAAAGCGAAGAGGGCGGTAGCGGGGAAAGCCAGGTCGACGCGCGCGCCGAAATGGCCGGCGATCAGGCCGACGAGGGCGACACCGATCCGAACGCGGATGAGATGGAGGCTGACGGCGAGCCAGAGATGGGGGGCGAAGGCGACGAGGGCATGCTGCCCGTGCGCCCGAACCGGCTGCCGACCGACGTTCCCGACTTCAATTATATTCGCTTCACCGAAAAGCATGACGAGATCATCGCCGCGACCGAATTGTGCGACGCCGACGAACTGACGCGGCTGCGCGCCTATCTCGACCAGCAGATGACGCACCTGCAGGGCGCGGTGACGAAGCTTGCGAACCGACTACAGCGACGATTGATGGCGCAGCAGAACCGCTCGTGGGATTTTGATCAGGAGGAAGGGCAACTTGACGCCGCCCGCCTCGCGCGGGTCATTGTCTCGCCCGGCCATTCGCTCTCCTACAAGATCGAGCGCGACACCGATTTTCGCGATACCGTCGTCACGCTGCTGATCGACAATTCGGGCTCGATGCGCGGGCGGCCGATCAGCATCGCCGCGATCAGCGCCGATATCCTTGCGCGCACCCTCGAGCGCTGCGGGGTCAAGACCGAAATCCTCGGCTTTACCACTCGGACGTGGAAGGGCGGACAGAGCCGCGAGGACTGGCTCGCCGCCGGGCGTCCGCCGCATCCGGGCCGCCTCAACGACCTCAGGCATATCATCTACAAGCCGGCTGACGAACCCTATCGCCGTGCGCGCAAATCGCTCGGGCTGATGATGCGCGAGGGACTGCTCAAGGAAAATATTGACGGCGAGGCGCTGATTTGGGCCCATAGCCGGATCGTGAATCGCCCCGAGGAACGCCGAATCCTCATGGTGATCAGCGACGGCGCGCCGGTGGACGACAGCACGCTCTCGGTCAACCATGGCGCCTATCTCGACCAGCATCTGCGCCAGGTCATCGAATGGATCGAGACCCGGTCACCGGTCGAACTTTGCGCAATCGGAATCGGACACGATGTCACGCGCTACTACAGCCGCGCGGTAACGATCATGGACGCCGAACAACTGGGCGGCACGATGGTCGAACAGCTCGCGGGACTTTTCGACGTGGATTGAGTTCGTCCCCGCCGCGGTCCGGCGGCGCGGCGGGCGTCCCCGTAGAATCTTGCGATGTGATATTGTAACCTCTGTCATGTTATGCCATATCAGGCACCGCAAATGCCGTTACGGAGAATCGGGTGATCGAAGTCGCCAGCCTTGTCCCTGCCCGCACGCGCCTCGGCGCGGTCATTCGGGCTGCGCGCGAGGCGCGGCCGCTGACCTCGCTTTCGGGCGATCAGCTCGCGATGGGGCTTTCGGGACTCTGCCTCGTCCATTGTCTTGCCAGCACCATCTTCTTCGCATCGATCGCCTCCGTCAGCGGGGTGCTGGAAAATCACCTTTTCCACGAGGTCGGGCTGATCGTCGCGATCGGTTTTGCGCTGGTGACGCTGGTCGCCGGGGTGCTGAGCCACGGCTATATGATGCCCTTTGCAGTCGGGAGTTTCGGGCTTGGCATGATGGCAGGGGCGCTGTCGCGGCCTCATGATGGGAGCGAGGTTCTGGCGACGATGATTGGCGTTGCCGTGGTCGCGCTTGGCCACGATCTCAATCGCCGCGCCGCGCGCTGAAGGCAGAGCGTCCCCGCGCCTTGCGGGCGCCCCCCGAAAGTCCTACATTCATTTGGCGTCGGCAGACCCGCGCGGCGCGCTGAGGAATCGCCGATGGGCAAGCATGATCATCCACACGTCGAGGCCAGCGGAGCCTCGCTTTCCGCGGCCGCGCAAAGGGCATTGGAAAGCGCGGGCGAGGCGTGGACCGACATGCGCGCCCAGATTTTCGACGCGGTCGCCGAAATCGGCAAGCCCGCGAGTGCCTACGAAATCGCGGATATCGTCTCGCAGAAGCGCGGCAAGCGCGTAGCCCCCAACAGCGTCTATCGCATCCTCGACCTGTTCGTCGCCAACAACCTCGTGCGCCGGGTCGAAAGCGCCAACGCCTTTGTCGCAAACAGTCACCCGGGCTGTTTGCACGATTGCATCTTTCTGATCTGCGATACCTGCGGGGCCGCGGTACATGTCGACAATGACCGTCTGTCGGATGGTGTCCGCGCGGCGGCCGAGGCCGCAGGCTTCGCTGCCGAACGCCCGGTCATCGAGGTGCGGGGCAAGTGCGCCGAGTGTCAGTGACAAGGCGTTGACCCTGCGCGGGTTGGCAAGCCCCCTTTTCGTCGCGCGCCCTCGGGTCTAGGGGAAGCCCCGACTCCGAACCACGGGCAAGAGGGCTGCATATGAACACCGTCATCATCCGCGAGGATGACCTCGTCGAAACCATCGCCGACGCGCTCCAGTACATCAGCTATTTCCATCCGATGGACTATATCCGCGCGCTCGCTGCGGCCTATGAGCGCGAGGTGTCGCCGGCCGCAAAGGACGCGATGGCGCAGATCCTCTCGAATAGTCGCATGTGCGCCGAAGGACACCGCCCGATCTGCCAGGATACGGGTATCGTGACCGTCTTCATCAAATGGGGCATGGACTGCCGCCTCGACAGTCCGCGCAGCCTGCAGCAGGTCGTCGACGAGGGTGTCCGCCGCGCCTATCTCCACCCTGACAACAAACTGCGCGCCTCGATCCTCGCCGATCCAGCGTTCAGCCGGGTCAATACCAAGGACAACACGCCCTCGGTCCTCAATGTCGAGATGGTTCCCGGTGACAAGGTCCATATCGAAGTTGCAGCCAAGGGCGGCGGCAGCGAGAACAAGTCGAAGTTCAAGATGCTGAACCCGAGCGATTCGATCGTCGACTGGGTGCTCGAAATGGTGCCGCAGATGGGCGCGGGCTGGTGCCCGCCGGGCATGCTTGGCATCGGCATTGGAGGGACCGCCGAAAAGGCGATGCTGCTTGCAAAGCAATCGCTGATGGACCCGATTGACATGACCGAACTTCTCGCGCGCGGGCCAGGCAACCCGATCGAGGAACTGCGCATCGAACTTTATGAAAAGGTCAATGCGCTCGGCATCGGCGCGCAGGGGCTCGGCGGGCTCTCGACCGTGCTCGACGTCAAGATCAGGGATTGGCCGACCCACGCCGCGTCGAAGCCCGTCGCGATGATCCCCAATTGCGCCGCAACGCGCCACGCCCATGTCACGCTCGACGGCAGCGGCCCGGCGTACCTCGAGCCGCCGGTGCTCGCCGACTATCCCGAGATCGACTGGGCGCCCGACAAGGCTGCGATCCGCGTCGATCTCGACACTCTCAGTCCCGAGGTGGTTGCGAGCTGGAAACAGGGCGACCGCCTCCTCCTCAATGGCAAGATGCTCACCGGCCGCGACGCTGCACACAAGCGCATCGCCGACATGCTGGCGAAGGGCGAGGAGCTGCCCGTCGATTTCAAGGGCCGCGTCATCTACTATGTCGGCCCGGTCGATCCGGTTGGCGAGGAAATTGTTGGCCCTGCTGGCCCGACGACGGCGACGCGCATGGACAAGTTCATGGATATGATGCTCGAGCAGGGCCTGCTCGCCTGCGTCGGCAAAGCCGAGCGCGGCCCCGCCGCGACCAACGCGATAGCCAAGCACAAGAGCGCCTATCTGATGGCAGTCGGCGGCGCGGCCTATCTTGTCGCGCGCGCGATCAAGGGGTCGAAGGTCGTCGGTTTTGCCGATCTCGGAATGGAGGCGATCTACGAATTCGAGGTCAAGGATTTCCCCGTCACCGTCGCGGTCGACAGCGAAGGCCAGAACGTCCACGTGAACGCGCCGCTTGTGTGGCAGAAGCGGATCAGGGACGAGGGTCTGCTCGAGCGAGTGTGACGGGACGGGGCGGGACGATGGCAAAGGGCGAACCGGTCGATCTGGTCTCACCGCTCCCGCCCGAGGCGATCGCGCATAAGCTTCAGGCAATCATGGCTGACCCGATGGAAGACGCGAAGGCCCGCGTCTTCGGTTCAGGCGACCAATATCGAATGCGGCTGCGCTATGCGCGGCGCGGCGTACAAAATGCATTGGCTCTTGAACTCGATGCCTCGATGGAGCCCCGCGATGGTGGCACCCGCATCACCGGAACGCTTGGCCGCTCCAAGGCGGGCCGGATCTTCCCCTACGCCTGGTACGGATTCCTTTCGATGTTCGTGATCATTGGCGTGGTGGTTAGCTCGCTCGCCCCCGACGCGCTGCTGTTCGGCGCGATCTTTGCGGGCGTTCCCCTCTTCATGATGGCCCTGGGGGGCGTAGCGATGAAGGCGAGCGAGAGCCATGAGGAGGAGGATCGCCGCGAGATCATGCGCTTTGTGACCCGTGAGCTTCAAACGAGGCCGATGCCATGAGCTGGACTCTTTCTCCCATAGGCCACGTCCGCGGCGGCCGCGGCGAACCGATCGATGACGATTGGGGCGCAAGTCGCGCACGGGTCGAACTCGACCCCGCACGCTTCACGGCCGACGCGCTCGCCGGACTTTCGGATTTCAGCCACGCGGAGGTCATCTTCCTCTTCGACCGGGTGCCGGAAGACAAGATCGAAACCGGTGTCCGCCATCCGCGCAACCGTGCCGACTGGCCGCTCGTCGGCATCTTCGCGCAGCGCGGCAAGAACCGCCCCAACCGCCTCGGCCTTACCACCTGCCGTATTGTCAAGGTCGAGGGCCTTTCGGTCGAGGTCGAAGGCCTTGACGCGATCGACGGCACTCCGGTGCTCGACATCAAGCCAGTCATGGCAGAATTTCTGCCGCGCGGCGACGTGCGCCAGCCCGACTGGTCGCGCGCCCTGATGCGGAACTATTGGGAGCGGAGCGAATGAACGATCTCAACGGCGTCGGGCACGTCATTCTGACCGCGGGCGACTTCGTGCGTTCGACTGCCTTCTGGCGCGCGCTCATCCGCTATCTCGAGCTCAAGATCGTGCTCGACAATGAGGCCATGCTCTATGGAGTGGGGGGCCGCACCGCCATCGGCGTGCGCCCCGCTACTGCCGGGAATGTAGGCAAACGCTTCGACCAGGGCACACCGGGGCTGCACCACGCCTGTTTCCGCCTCCGCGACCGTGCTGCGGTCGACCGGCTCTACGCCTTTCTCAGGCACCGCGACGATATCGCCATCGTCCACGCGCCGCAGGAGGAACCCTGGGCGCCTGGCTATTATTCGATCCTCTTTGAGGACCCCGATGGTATCCGCATCGAATTCAACCATGTCCCCGGCACCGGTCTCCTCGCCGAGGGGCAGGACATCGGCGGCACCGAGGCGCTGGACTAAAAGCCGTAAACCAGCGTGAAGCGGGTCAGCGTGTCGAGGTTCTCGACCCCGGCGGGCGGGTTGGTGTCGAGCTCGGCCGAATAGGACACGCGCGCCGACAGGGCGCCGGTCAGCTTGGCGTTGAGCGCAGTGAGCGAACTTGTCGTGGTAGTCCGTTCGCCGATGATCGTCGAGGCAACCTGCGACAGGCTGAGCGTAGGCGACAGTTTCCACCCGAGATCGAGCGCGGCAAGCCCCGTGAGCTCACTTTCGGTGTTTCCATAGACGAGGTCGATCTGGCGCCAGGCAGGCCCGGCCTTCAGATTGAGAGTGAGGTCCTTCTTCGCGATGACCTTGTAGCCAAGCCCTCCCGACAGGTTCCAGCGCGCGTGATAGCCCGCGGTCCGGTCACGTTCCCAGCGCCCGAGCCCGTAGGCGAAGGCGTGGTCGCCGATACGGGCTTGCGGCTCATATTCGGTCAGGAATTTCTCGACCGTCGTGCGGCCGTTCGTCCGCTGGTAATCGGCCTGCGCACGCAGACGGTGGCTCCAGTTGATCCCCTTCCGGTTGAGCGCGACGCCAAGGCTCAGCCCAACCGAATCCGTGTTGCCGCTACTGTGCGATGCGCCGATCTGTCCCTCGCCCTTCCAGTTCTCCCAGAATTTCGAGGCCGCGAGTTTCGCGCGCGCCGCCTCGGCGGCCGCCTTCTTCTCGGCAGCGCGCTTCGAACGATAGTCGATCAGCAAGGCATCGATGTCGGCCACCCGGTCAGGGCTGGTCTTTTTTGCCAGCGCGCCAACCGCCTCGACGTCGCCGTCCTTCTTGCTCGCCATCGCCGCCGCAAGCATCTGGCGGATCGGGTCGGGCTCGGGTTTGCCCTGGCCCTGCGCCTTCCAGGCGGCGAGTATCGCGTCGATATCGGTCAGCGAGTGCGGATTCGTCGCCTTCGCGAGCGCAATCACGGTTTCGACGTCCTTGCGCTCGCCGCTCGCGATCGCAGCCTCGATCATCGCGCGTACAGGGTCGGGAAGCGGCAAGGGGCGCGCTTCCATGCTTGCGACAACCATCGGGGCGATCGCCGCGGGAAGCGCGGGATCGGGCACCGCCGACCATGCCGGGCGCACGCCGGCGGCAATCAGGAAAATGGCGGCCGTGAGGCGCGCAGCTTGTCTCATCGAACGGGTCCTTCTCCGGGGGGAAAGAGGGCAGGATTTTCGATCGGAATAAAGGGCTTCGCCTCCCTTTGTCCCTCCATAACCGCAATCCCGCTGGCATTTCCAGCGATAAGACCCCATTTGCAAACCTATGCTGATTGCGATCCTTGCCATTTTCTGCGCCGGCGTGGGCAATTTCGCGATGCATCGCGCCTTTATGGAGAGTGATGACCCGCTGGTGCAGCAGATGGTGCGGCCCCTCGCCGACCGCGTCGGACCTCATGTGACCTATGTCTTCGAATTCTTGCTGCTCGTTGGTGCAATGGCGATCGCGACGCGCAACTGGTTTACCGGGCTGCTGCTCTACGGCCTCTACACCATCTTCAACGCGCTGGCATTCAGCTGGGTCATGCACCGGGGAGATTGAGGCGAGGCCAGCAGCCTGACGGCGTTACACCACTCCGTGATACCACCAGACACCGTCGCGGTCTTCCTTTCGCACCCGTCCTTCGATTTCGAGACGCTTGAGATGAGCGAGCGCTTCACCGGTTGCAAGACCCTGATTATGCTCACCGATCGGGCGGTTGAACAGCAGGGGGAAGCAGTCGACTGCGCGCATTGGCGTGTCGGCGATCGTCTCGGCGAGCCGGTAGAGCCGCATCCGGTGTTCATCGCGCAGCGCGGACAAGCGAACATGAAGCCCCTTGAAGGGCTCGCCGTGCGCAGGGCAGGTGATCACGTCGGGAGGAACGAGGCCGAGCAGCTTGTCGATCGACGCGAGCCATTCGCCCAACGGATCGGCATCGGGTTCGGTAATATTGACCGACACATTCGAGCTGATCCGGGGGAGGACCTGGTCGCCCGACACGAGCACACCCTCGCGCTCGTTCCATAGACAGGCATGTTCAGGACTATGGCCGGAGCCCGTGACGACGCGCCACTGATGCGCGCCCATGTCGATGCGGTCGCCGTCCTTTATTCGCACATAGCTGCGCGGCAGGGGGAAAACCATCATGCCGAACCGGCCCCAGCCCTCGCTCTTCTGCCGCTCGATCGCCGCCTCGTCCCAGCCCGCGGCGCGCGACTGCCGGAGCGCCTCGTCAGGGACGGTTTCGCTCGTGTCGTTCACGATCATCCGGGCGGTGAGCATTTCGCCGCGCGTCATCCACAGCTTCACGCCATGCTTCTTCGCGATCCAGCCGGCAAGTCCGATATGGTCGGGGTGCAGATGGGTGCCGATGACGCGCGTGATCGGCACTCCTTTCAGCGCGCCCGCATAGAGCGCCTTCCAGGCGTCGGAGCACAGCGTAAGGCAGACGCCGGTGTCGACGACCGCAACCCCATCCGCATCGTCAAGAAGCCAGCTGTTGATGTGGCCGAGCGAGCCCGGCATCGGGATGCGCGCCCAGCGGATCCCGTTGGCGATGCGGATCGTCTCGCCCGTCCCGGGGGCAGCCTCGCCCCATGGGTAGGTGAGGCCCGCATGGCTCGTTGCGGTAAAGCTGTCGTCCTGCGTCAGCGAGGCATCCGGCGAACCGCTGGCCGCCGGAATGCCGTCATCCTCGCCGTCGCTCGCCACGCCTCAGGCTTCGTCGCCGGCTTCAGCTTCCTCGGCGGCACGCGCTTCGGCGGCTGCAGTGCGTTCGGCCCGCAGTTCCTCGATGAGCGCTTCGCGGTCGCCTTCGAAGCGGCTGTCCTCGGGCGCCTTGATCCCGGCCTTCTTCGCTGCCTTGGCAACGAGTGCATCGAGCTCACGCTGCGAACAAAGGCCGAGCGTCACGGGGTCCTTGGGAACGATATTGGCGCTGTTCCAATGGCTGCGCTCGCGGATCGCGTTGATCGTATTGCGCGTCGTGCCGATCAGCTTGCCGATCGCGCCATCCGACACCTCGGGATGATTCTTGAGGATCCAGGCGATACCGTCGGGCTTGTCCTGGCGCTTGCTGACCGGCGTATAGCGCGGGCCTCGGGTGCGGCGGATCGTGTCCTGCCCCTGCACGCTCATCTTGAGCTTGTATTCAGGGTCATTCTGACCCTTTTCAATCTCTTCCATGGTCAATTCGTGCGCGCGTACCGGGTCGCGGCCAGTATATTTTGTCGCTGCGGTCTCGTCGGCAATAGCCTGCACTTCGAGAATGTGGATGCCGCAAAATTCGGCGATCTGGGCAAAGGTGAGGCCGGTGTTATCGACCAGCCAGGCGGCGGTCGCGTGCGGCATCAACGGAGTCGGATTGGCGTTGGCCATGGCTGGGTTTCTCCAAGCGGAAATAATAAGGGCCGCCCCTCACGGGGCGGCCGGACATTGACCATCGCTCTATACCGGATTGGCGAAGGGGGCAAGAGGCGCGCGAACGCAACCATCCTGCGCTCTGTTGCTCTGCGCTCTGGTGCCCATTTCCCGGTTGGACAGCCTCGCTGCACCGCGCCACAATGGAGGTATCGCGTATCTCCTGCCAAGGAAGACCCATGATCGCTCGCACCCTGCTGCTCAGTGCTGCCCTTGCCCTCGCCCCTGCCCCGGCTGCTGCCGAACCTGCGCCCGCCAAATCCGCGGCACCAGAAGGTGGCTCCGCCTTCGATTGGGAGATTGGGACATGGGCGACGGTGGTGAAGGTGCGGCAGAATCCCTTGTCGGGGGCAGATGCCCACTGGAGCGAATATCGCGGCACCAGCGTTGTGCGTCCGCTGATGGGCGGCCGCGCCAATTTCGTTGATCTTTCCGTATCAGGTGACGCGGGAAAGATCGAAGGCGGCTCGCTACGGCTTTTCAATCGCATGACCGGTCAATGGAGCCTCAACTATGCGAGCGCTGCGGGCGGCGAACTCACCGCCCCCGTCTATGGCGGTTTCGACGCCGCAGGCCGCGGCCTTTTCTATGGGCAGGACAGGGTCGACGGCCGGGTCATCCTCGTCCGGTTCATCGTTACCCGCGTCTCCGCCGACGAGGCGCGCTTCGAACAAGCCTATTCGGCCGACGGCGGGGTGACGTGGGAGGACAATTGGATTGCCGCCGACACGCGGCTGCCGGCGGCCTAGGGCACGACATCCCATGACCACCAGGCTTCTGATCCGCCCGCCAGTGCAAGGCGACTTCGATCGCTGGCTTCCGCTGTGGCAGGGCTATAATGAATTTTACGGCCGCAGCGGGACAACGGCGCTCCCCCCGGATATCACCTCCTCGACCTGGGTGCGTTTTTTCGACCCCGACCAGCCGGTCCATGCGCTCGTCGCGGAGGCCGAAGGCGAACTCGTCGGCCTCGTCCATTATCTCTATCACCGCAGCACGACGTCCATCGCCGACATCTGTTACCTGCAGGACCTGTTTACCGCCGAAGCCGCGCGCGGGCGAGGGATCGCCTCGGCGCTGATCCTGCGCGTGGCCGAAGAAGCGCGCAAGGCGGGCGCGGCGCGCGTCTATTGGCAGACGCACGAGACCAATCACACCGCGCGCCGTCTCTATGATGCCATTGCCGAACGGTCGGGCTTTCTCGTTTATCGCATGACGCTTTGAGCGGCTTTGCGGCGGCACCCTTGGAGACTATGCTCGCATCAAAGCAGCAGGATGCCCGCCGATGCCGATCATGGCCGCCCGTCTTTACAACCAAGGCAAGCTGGTGCGCGACATCGACCCCGATGAGGCAGCTTGCGACCCATGCGCCGAGGGCGACTTTTTCTGGCTCGGCCTCTTTGAGCCCACCGAGACGGAGCTGCAGCGAATCGCGGCGCGTTTCGGCCTGCATCCGCTCGCGGTTGAGGATGCGCTGAAGGCCAACCAGCTCCCCAAGGCCGACGTCTACGGCGAACAGCTCTTCGTCATCGCGCGGACCGCCAATCTTGAAGCCGACACCATCCAGCCCGGTGAAACGGCTTTTTTCGTCGGCCGCCATTTCATCATCTCTGTCCGCCACGGCTCGGCACGGGGGCACGCCGAGGTGCGCGCGCGGCTCGAGGCCTCACCCGCCCTGCTGGGCCACGGCCCCGATTATGTTCTCCACGCCGTTCTCGACTTCATCGTCGATGGCTATTTCCCTGTGATCGACGCGATCGAGGACCAGATGCTGATCCTCGAGGACAGCGTGATGGACACACCGCTCGACGCCGCCGAAATCCGGCATCTTTACGCCCAGCGACACGAAATCATCCGTTTCCAGCGCCTTGCCGGATTGATGAAGGATCTCGCCTACAAGCTCGCGACGACACCGCTGCCGTGCATCGATGATGCGGTGCGCCCATTTTTTCGCGACATCTGGGATCATGTTCAACGCGCGGAGTTTCGTCTGACCGGACTACGCGACATAGCCGCGAGCGTGATCGAGACCAACGGGCTGCTCGAACAGCAACGCCAGGGCGTGATCACTCGCCAGCTCGCGGCCTGGGCGGCAATTCTCGCGGTGCCAACGGCGATTGCCGGTATCTACGGCATGAATTTCACGCATATTCCCGAACTCGGCTGGACCTTCGGCTATCCCCTGGCGCTCGCGGTGATGGGCGGCATCTGCGGGCTTCTCTATTGGCGCTTCAAGAGCATCGGCTGGCTCTAGCCGACCATCCCCGTTGCGCCGCGCAGCGGCAATCCCTAGATTGGCGGCCCGAACGAACCGGAGTGGACCCCGTCATGGACAAGAAACTGACCGCAACGCCCGACCGCCTTGCCGCCAGGAAAGCCCTTGTCCATGTCTTCGATCACCATTGCCCATCTTCGCTGGTCCACCCCTGACGGCCGGACCGTCTTCACCGACCTCAATCTCCAGTTTCAGCGCGAGCGCACCGGCATAGTCGGGCGCAATGGCGTCGGAAAATCGACGCTTCTGCGTCTGATTGCGCAGGAACTCTCCCCCCCGACGGGACGTGTCATCATCGAGGGCAGCACCGCGATGCTGCGCCAGATGGTGCAGGTCCCTGACATGGAAACAATCGTCGACCTCTTCGGCGCGCGCGACGCAATCGCACTCGTGCGGAAGGCCGAAGCGGGCGACGCCACGGTAGACGAAATCGCCGAAACCGACTGGACAGTTGAGCCGCGCATCGAAGAGGCACTCGCCAAGACGCGCCTGCCGCTTCCCCTCGAGACGCCGCTCATTGCGCTGTCGGGAGGCCAGCGGACGCGCGCTGCGCTCGCCGCCATCGTCTTCGCCGCGCCCGATTTCCTCTTGCTCGACGAGCCGACGAACAATCTCGACCGCGAGGGCCGCGAAGCCGTGCGCGACCTGCTCGCGGGATGGCGCGGCGGCGCGCTTGTTGTCAGCCACGACCGCGAACTGCTCGAGGAAATGGATGCGATCGTCGAACTGACCGCGCTCGGGGCGACGCGCACGAGCGGTGGCTGGAGCGCCTATCGAGCTCATAAGGAGGCCGAACAGGCTGCCGCCGAAGCCAGGCTCGCGAATGCGGAAAAGAATGTTGATGAGGTTCGGCGCCGGGTGCAGGCGGCAAGCGAGAAACAGGACAAGCGCGATGCGGGCGGACGCCGCAAGGCGGCGCGCGGCGATATGCCGAACATCCTCCTTGGCGCCCGCAAGCGCCGCGCAGAAGAAAGTCGCGCTGCCGGGAGCCGTCTCGCCGATCGACAGCGCGAAGCCGCCGAGACACAGCTCGCCGAGGCGCGGCGCCGCGTCGAGACGGCGGATCCGCTCGCGGTGGCACTTGCGTCAAGCGGTCTGCCCCCGTCGCGCACGGTGCTCAAGCTCGACCGAGTTACCGCAGGCAATCTTCCGGGCAAACCCGTCGTGCGCGATCTCTCGCTCATGATCACCGGTCCCGAGCGGATCGCGATTGCCGGTCCCAATGGATCAGGCAAGTCGACCGTGCTCGCCCTCATCGCGGGATCGCTGGAACCGTGGCAGGGCAGCGTGCGAGCGCCGGTCCCCTTCGCCTTCTTTGACCAGCGCGTATCGCTCCTCGATCCCGCTCGATCGATCGCGGACAATTTTGTGCGTCTCAATCCCGGGACAACGAACAACCAATGTCGCGCCGCGCTCGCACGCTTCGGCTTTCGTTCGCTTGCAGCCGACCGTGCCGCGGGGACCCTGAGCGGCGGTCAGATGCTGCGCGCGGGCCTCGCCTGCACGCTCGGCGCGCCGACGCCTCCGCAACTGCTGATCCTCGATGAGCCCACCAATCATCTCGACCTCGACTCGCTCGGTGCGGTCGAGGCTGGGCTTGCCGCCTATGACGGGGCGCTGCTCGTCGTCAGCCATGACGCGGTCTTTCTGGAGGCGATCGGCATTACCCGGACGGTCGAGCTAGGCCCGTGAAGTGCGCAAGGACAGCGCCGCTTGCGCGCTCCCGTGCATCGGCTAAAGACACCCGATGGATCAGATCGTCATTCGCGGCGGCCAGCGACTCAAGGGCCGTATCCCTATTTCCGGCGCCAAGAATGCAGCGCTCACGCTGCTCCCCTGCGCACTGCTCACCGACGAGCCCCTGACTCTTCGCAACCTGCCGAGGCTCGCCGACGTCGACGGCTTTGGTCATCTTCTCAACCAGCTCGGTTGCTCGACGACAATAGAAGGGTCGCGGCCCGAGGATTTCGGGCGGGTCATGACAGCCCGGACGACGACACTGACATCGACCGTCGCTCCCTATGATATCGTGCGCAAGATGCGCGCCTCGATCCTCGTCCTCGGACCGCTGCTCGCACGCGCAGGCGAGGCGACGGTCAGCCTTCCGGGCGGCTGCGCGATCGGGAACCGGCCAATCGATCTCCACCTCAAGGCCCTTGAAGCCTTCGGCGCCGAGATTGAACTTGCCTCGGGCTATGTAAGAGCAAGCGCACCGAGCGGCGGCCGACTGCCCGGGGGCAAATATACCTTTCCGGTGGTCTCGGTCGGCGCGACCGAGAATGCGCTGATGGCCGCGGTGCTCGCCAAGGGAAGTTGCGTGCTTGAGAATGCGGCCCGTGAACCCGAGATTGTCGACCTTTGCAACTGCCTCGTCGCCATGGGCGCCATGATCGACGGCATCGGCACCGAGACGCTGACGATCGAAGGCGTCGACCGGCTGCACGGCGCGACCTATCGCGTGATGGCCGACCGGATCGAAGCGGGAAGCTACGCCTGCGCTGCGGTGATCACCGAGGGCGATGTGGAACTGGTCGGTGCGAAGGCGGCCGAGATGGAAGCGACGCTTGCCGCATTGCGCGAGGCGGGCGCCACGGTGGAGGAAACCAAGGCGGGCATCCGCGTTGCCATGACAGGCCGCGCCTACCCCGTCACGCTTTCGACCGCCCCCTACCCCGGCTTCGCGACCGACATGCAGGCGCAGTTCATGGCGATGGCGACGCTCGGCACTGGCGCGTCGCTCTTTACCGAGACGATTTTCGAGAACCGCTACATGCACGTTCCCGAACTTGCCCGCATGGGCTGCGACATTCAGGTCAAGGGTCGGACCGCGGTCGTCCGCGGGGTAGAACGGCTGATCGGTGCGCCGGTCATGGCGACCGACCTGCGCGCCTCGATGAGCTTGATCATCGCAGGCCTCGCCGCCGAAGGTCAGACCGAGGTCAACCGCGTCTATCACCTTGATCGCGGCTATGAACGGCTGGAAGAGAAGCTGCAGGCGGTCGGTGCCGATATTGAACGAATCAGCGCGGGCTAATCAGCGGCCTCATCTTCGCAGGGAAGCGACACCATATTGCCGCTGACCGAAGGCCGCGCCGGCCGCTTCGCGACCGCGATCACCAATCCGACCAACGCCACAGCACCGCCTGCGATCGACAACAACGACCAATGGTAGCCTTCGAACAGGGTCGAGAAACCCATCGCTATGATCGGGATCAGCACGCTTGACCAGGCCGCCTGTCCGGGCCCCACCGCGCGGATGATGCCGAAATAGAGCGGGAAGGTTACCGCACTCGCGATGACACCGAGATAGAATATGCCGCCGAGGTAGACAAAGCGCATGTCCACCACGGGCGGTCCGGTCGTGATCCAGGCAAAGGCCCCGTCGGCGAGGGCACCGAACAGCATCGCCCAGGCGATCATCACCGTCATCGATTGCGCGCGTGCGAAGGCGGTCCCCTGCATAACATTGGCGATCGAGGCACTGAGTACGCCCGAGAGGGTCAAGACGATTCCGAGGATCACCGCCGCTGCGCCAAGCGCTGCGACCTGATATTCGTGGATGATCATCATGGCGACCCCGCTGATCGCGATTCCGGCGCCGAGCAGGAATCGCCCCTCCAGCGGCGTCTTCAACAAGGCCCGGCCCAGCAGCGTGTTGGGCACGATCAGCAACGCGAAGAGCACCGCAACGAGGCCCGAGGTGATATGCTGTTCGGCGCGGTACACGAAATTGAAGTTGAAGGTGAACTGCGCCACGCCGAGCAGCGCGGCGAAGGCCAGCGCGCGAGCGTCGATCCAGATTCGTTCGCGGCGCAGCGCGGCAAAGGCGAACATCACCAGCGCCGCCACGGTAAAACGATACGTTACCGACCAGCTCGGCGGGACAACCCCGAGCTGCCCCTTGATCACAATCCACGTCGAACCCCACACCAGGGTCACCAAAGCGAAGGGGATGAGCACGCGCGGCGTGAGAAGCGTCGGCTGCATCCCGCTCATAGGGTAGCGATCGCAGTGGCAAGCGGTGCGACCGCGTCGGCGTCCTGGTCCCAGCTGACGACCAGGCGCGCCGCGTCTTTGCCCCAGTCATAAAAATCATAGCCCGCGGCCCGCAAACGCGTCGCTTCCTCTGCGGCCAGGCGGACAAACAACTCATTTGCCTCGACCGGGTGGATCAGCCGCTTGTCACAGGCCGCGGCCAGCGCTGCCGCGCCGGCATTCGCCGCACGCGCATTATCCAGCCACAGGTCGTTTCGCAGCATCGCGTGAATCTGCGCCGCGACGAAGCGCCCCTTGCTGAGCAGATGCCCGCCGCGCTTCTTGAGTTCGCGCACCCCTGCACCGCCGCATCCGCCAAAGAAAACGAGCGCCTCAGCCATCATTGCGCCATTTTTCGTAAAGCCGAACGACAAGGCATCAACGCCCGCGCGCCACGTCACATCCGCAGGGGCGCAGTCGAGAAAGGCAATGGCATTGGCAAAGCGCGCGCCATCCATGTGCAGCCTCAATCCCGCGGCGCGCGCAACCTCGCCGATCGCAGCGATCTCGTCCGGACGCCACGCGAGACCATATTCGGTTGCATTGGTGATGCTGATTGCCGCGGGCTGAACCTGATGGACATCGTTGCGTATGGCGGCAAGCCGCTCTCGGAGCGCTTCAACGTCGATCTTGGCGCCGCTTCCGGGAAGCGGCATCAACTTTGCACCGCCCGAATAAAAGGTTGGCGCCCCACATTCATCGACCTCGATATGCGCCTCTTCATGGCAGAAAATGCCCTGCCATGGCCGCACAAAATGGGCGAGGATGATGCTGTTGGCCGCTGTCCCCGACGCCATCCAGACCACTTCGCAGCGGGTTTCGAAGAGCTGAGAAAATGCGTCGTCGAGCGATTGGCTGAGCGCGTCGCCGTCATAGGCGGTATCGACGTGGTTGGCAGCGGCTATAGCCTCCATCACCGCAGGATGCACGGCTGCAGCATTGTCGGAGAAGAAGCGCGTCGCAGTCATCCGCGCGCCTTAGCGCAGGTCGCGCCGCCGTTGCCAGCCAATCTTCACGGGCGAGCTGCCTCAACCGAGGTCTGCATCGCCTCCCGACGCGCGCCGGTAAATCCGCCCGCCGAGCGTACGCGATCGGCGGACGAGATAATGACCCGGGAGAATTACGCGCGTGCGCACACCATGACGGCTGAGCATGGTGCCGATGCGGGGAAACAGGATGGAGCAGGGCTGCCATTCATAAGTGGCAGAATCTCCCGAAGCTTGGACCGACATAGGAACCTCACAGCAAGATTGCAGCTAGTCCCCCCCCCCACGAGAATCAGTGTTTCCAGATTGGCTGTTTCGAACGTCTGGAGTGAGCCAAAGCTATCATTTTGGCTGCATTTTTGAACACGCCGATAGTGCAGACCGGCCTCACTTTGGCACGATCTGGCGATAAATTTGCAGTGAACGCGACGCGCTCCGGCCGCGCATCCGACGAATCGAACGCGCCCGAGGCGCAGCAGGTTCCGCAAACCTCCTAGCGGTCGCGCTTCGCCAGCAGTTTCAGACGCAGTGCATTGAGCTTGATGAAGCCCCCCGCATCCTTCTGGTCATAAGCGCCAGCGTCGTCCTCGAAGGTCACATGTCGTTCGCTGTAGAGGCTATGCGGCGACTTGCGACCGACCACGCTCGCGCTGCCCTTGTAGAGCTTCACGCGCACCGTGCCGGAAACCTTCGCCTGGCTATGGTCGATTGCCGCCTGCAGCATCTCGCGCTCGGGCGCGAACCAGAAACCATTGTAGATGAGCTCGGCATATTTCGGCATCAGCTCGTCCTTGAGATGCGCCGCGCCGCGGTCGAGCGTGATGCTTTCGATCCCGCGGTGCGCCCGCGCATAGATTTCGCCGCCCGGCGTTTCGTACATGCCGCGCGACTTCATGCCCACGAAGCGGTTTTCGACGAGGTCGAGACGGCCGATGCCATGCTTGCGACCGAGATCGTTGAGTGCAGCAAGCAGGGCTGCAGGCGACATCGCCTGGCCGTTCAGAGCGACGCCGTCACCCTTTTCGAAATCGACCGTGATATATTCGGGGGCGTCGGGGGCATCCTCGGGGTTCACCGTCCGGGAATAGACATAATCGGGCGTCTCTTCCCACGGATCCTCAAGCACCTTGCCTTCGGAGGATGTGTGGAGAAGGTTGGCGTCGGTCGAGAAGGGACTTTCGCCGCGCTTGTCCTTCGGAACCGGAATCTGGTTCTTTTCGGCAAAATCGATCAGCGCGGTGCGGCTGGTCAGCTCCCATTCGCGCCACGGCGCGATAACCTTGATGTCGGGGTTCAGCGCATAGCAGGAGAGCTCGAAGCGCACCTGGTCGTTCCCCTTGCCCGTCGCGCCGTGCGCGACCGCGTCAGCGCCCGTTTCTTTCGCAATCTCAACCAGTCGCTTCGAAATCAGCGGGCGGGCAATGGATGTGCCGAGCAGATAATCGCCCTCATAACGGGCATTCGCGCGCATCATCGGGAAGACGAAATCGCGCACGAATTCCTCGCGCAGATCGTCGATGAAAATATGCTCGGGCCTGATGCCCATCAGCTCGGCCTTGGCGCGTGCGGGCTCGAGCTCCTCGCCCTGACCGAGGTCCGCTGTGAAGGTCACCACCTCACAGCCATAGGTCACCTGCAGCCATTTCAGGATGACGCTGGTGTCGAGCCCCCCCGAATAGGCGAGGACGACGCGCTTGATGGACTCGGACATGGCTAAACCTTTTGGCGGAAAATGACGCGGGCGCGGCTAGCAGGTGAGCCCGCCCGGCGCAACGGCCTGATGGCGCCTTAAGCTTCCGGCCGGTTGCCCTGTCTCAGTCCTGCGGGGGATAATGCAGGGCGAACCACGCTTCCAGTCGAGCGCAGGCCTCCTCGGCCAATTCGGTGCTCACGGCATAGCTGAAGCGGATGAAGCGCGAACCGCGTTCGGGATCGAAATCGAGCCCCGGCGCGGTGGCGACGCCGGTCTCGTCAAGCAGGCGCTTGCACAGCGACATGCTGTCGTCGGTCAGATGCGCGATCGAGGCATAGATGTAGAAGGCGCCGTCCGACGGGGCAATGTCGGTGATGCCGACGCGGGCGAGGCATTCGATCAGCCGTTCTCGGTTGCGGCGATAGCTGGCAACGCGCGCATCAAGCTCTTCCTCGCAATCGAAAGCCGCGAGCGCAGCCTGCTGACTGAGCGCGGGAGGTGAGAGGAAAAGATTGCCCATCCGCGCCCGTGCCTCGGCAACGAGGCCACCCGGGCAAACGATCCAGCCGAGGCGCCAGCCGGGCATGCCGTAATATTTCGAGAAGCTGTTGATGACAAAGGCATCGGGGTCATATTGCAGCATGCTGTGCGTGTCGGCGCCATAGCTTAGCCGGTGATAGATTTCGTCCGAGATGATGCGCACTCCGCGCGAGCGACAGGCATCGGCGAGCTCCGCGAGCGCGGCAGGCGGGATGATCGTACCGGTAGGGTTTGCAGGGCTGGCGACGATCAGCCCCTCGGGCGCGGGATCAGCGTCCCGAATATGGCGCGCCTGGATCTGAAAGCGGTCGCGCGCGCCGCATTCGATCTCGACGGGGACCATCCCGAGCGCGCGCAGCGAATTGCGATAGGCGACATAGCCGGGCCGCGCCGTCATGACGCGGCTCCCCGCCGCGAACCCGGTCAAGAGCGCAAGGACGAGCGCCGGCGACGCGCCGCAGGTCAGCAAGATCCGCTGCGGGTCGAGATCGAGCCCATAATGATCGCCATAGTGCCGTGCGATACGCTGGCGCAGCGGAACGCTCTCCCAATAGCCCATGTCGGGCTCGTCCAGCGCCGCTTTCGCCGCCGCGACGGCCCCGGCCGGTGCCCCGTCGGAGGGCTGGCCGAACTCCATATGAATCACGGAGCGCCCTTCGGCACGTAATTGTCGCGCAAGATGGCTGATCTCGATGGCCCGGAAGGGCGCGATGCCCTGCGACAAGGGTGAATGGGTCATGGTGCGATCCCAGCGTAGCGACAGATGGGCAGACGCCCCGGGGCACGCTCTAGGACGGCGAGACGAGCGAGGCGAGCGAAGTTTCTTCGCCGGCCATCATCCCCCATAACCCAGTTCTGCTGCTGCTATATAGTCGCGGGTCAGCGGCAGCGCATGGCGGCTGCGCGCGAATTGGATCTGGTAGTTGCCCATTCCGCCGCTTTCGAACGCGGAGGTCGCCCCCGCAAGATAGAAGGTCCACATGCGGAAAAACCGCTCGCCCATCATCCCGACGATCTCTTCCTCATGAGCAAGGGTGCGGGCGTACCACTCGCGCAAGGTCAGCGCATAATGAAGGCGCAGCGTTTCAACATCGGTGACGATCAGCCGACTCTTTTCGCTCGCGGCGAGCGTCTCGCTTAGCGCGGGGATGTAGCCGCCCGGAAAAATATACTTGCGGGTGAAGGCGTCGGTTGCCCCCGGCTTGCCGAAGCGACCGATGGTGTGGAGCAGCATGACCCCGTTCGCGGTCATCAGATTGGCGGCGGCACGAAAGAAGGTTTCGAAGTTGCGGGCGCCTACATGCTCGAACATGCCCACCGACACGATGCGGTCGAAACGCCCGGCGTCGCGTGCCGCAAGGTCGCGATAGTCGATCAGTTCGAAGGAGACCCGATCGGCGACCCCGGCCGCGGCGGCACGCTCCTTTGCCAGCGTCAGCTGTTCTTCCGACAGCGTAATGCCAAGCACCTCGACCTCGGCGAGCTTCGCCAGGGTGATCGCCATGCCGCCCCAGCCGCAGCCGATGTCGAGAATGCGCTGCCCGGGCGCGAGCGCGAGCTTTGCCGCAATATGCGCCTTTTTGGCGTCCTGTGCCTCCTCCAGCGTCATGCCGGCGCGCGCCCAATAGGCGCAGCTATACTGCATGTCGCTATCGAGGAAGAGGCGATAAAGATCGTTGCCGATGTCGTAGTGGTGCGCGACATTGGCACGCGAGCGGCTTCGCCGGTTGATCGAATTGATCCGCGTTTTCAACCAGTCGACGGCCTCGCCCACCGCGGTCTTGTCCTTGAGCTTTGCGCCGCGATCCCACGGCGTGTTCGCCCGGATGAGGGTGATCAGCTCCATGATGTCACCGCGCTCGATCCGCATCTCACCATCCATGAAGGCCTCGGCAGCGCCAAGCCGCGGGTCGAGGATGATCCGGCGCATGCCCTTGCGACTGGTGAAGCGGATCGTCACATCGGGATAGCCCGGCGCGGCGGTTCCAAAATATTCCTCACCGCCGTCCGGGTCTATGACGGTAAGCCGGCCCTGGCGCACGATGCGCGAGAGAAAGGGTCGGAGAATGGACATCGGGAGCGGCCTCCTTCTTCTTGTTCAGATCCCCGCATACCATTCATAGTCCACGCGATCTTCCCAGTAACCCCCTTTTCCTGCCCCGATATTCTCAAGGCTTGCAACCGCTTCGATCGCGCGCAGATATTTGGCGTGCTTGTAACCCAGTTGGCGCTCGATGCGGAGGCGCAGCGGCGCGCCATTGGCGATCGGCAGCAGCTGCCGGTTGAGGGCCCAGGCGAGAATCGTCTGGGGATGCAGGGCGTCGACGAGGTCGCAGCTTTCGTAATATTCAGCCGCGCCGATGCGGTCGGCGCAGCGAAAGACGATATAGCGCGCGCTGTCCTTCAGCCCTGCCGCGGCAAGAACCCGGCCCAGTTGAACGCCTGTCCATTCGCCCACCGCGCTCCAGCCTTCGACGCAGTCGTGACGGGTGATCTGGGTGCGCTGCGGCATGGCGCGAATATCTGCCATCGACAGCGCGAGCGGCCGCGCGACGAGTCCTCGCACCGCAACGCGCCAGTCAGCGAAGCCGCGCGCGGCGTGCGCAGCATAGGCATCGCCTTCGGGCAGCCGCGTGCCGTTTGAGCGAAAGACAGGCGAGAGATCGGCGCGGGTGAATTCGCGCGCGAGTGCGTCGCGGTCGGTCAGCGCCCGCTGGCTCGCGCGGTGCATTTTCTCTCCCATCGACAATATCTTGCGCACGGCGGGCGCGTCATTGATCGCATCGCAGCCTGACAAGAGCGGCAGCGCGCCCGCAGCTGCGACGAGACCGCCCGCGCGCGCGATCAGCTGCCGCCGCGGCAGAATGAGGTCATTCATGCCCTTCCCCTTTGGCAGGCGGCAGACGGAACCAGCCGGTGACGATCGAGCGCAATTCATTTGCGGGTCCAGCGAGCAGCACCATCGCGACATGGACGAGGAAGAAGAGCAGGAGGAACGTGGCGGCGATGAAATGGATCGAGCGCGCCGACTGGCGTCCGCCGAACAGGTCGATCAGCCAGGGGGCGGTCGCGTTGAACCCGGGCGACATGGCGAGGCCGGTGAAGATCATCAGCGGCAGCAGCAGGAAGATAACCCCGATATAGCTGAGTTTCTGGAGGATATTATAGCGTAGCGCCGCCTCGCCGGTGGGCAGGCGCAGCTGCGCATGAGCCTTAAGGTCCTGCCAGATGGCGCCCGGCGCCCACTCGCCGCGCCGGACGCGAAGATCCTTTGCCAGATGGCCGCCGAACAGGGTCCAAACCATATAGAGACTGAGCGCGAGCGCGAACACCCAGGCAAAGCTCAGGTGCCAGCGCCGCCCATCCGCCAGGCTGTAGCGGGTGGGAATCGTCGCCCAGCCTGGGAAAGCCCAGCGCTGCGTCGCCCCATCACCGTCCGCCCAGTGGCCGAGCACGCCTGTTGTGTCGACCTTCCACGACCCGACGCGCAGATAACCCGTTGCACGCGTCGACCCGATCTCGAGCCAGGCATGGTCGTGGTTTGCGCCATATTGGCCCCAGTAGAGCCGCGGATGGGCGTTGAAGATCATCAGCCCGCTCATCAGGAGGACGAGCAGCGTCGCGGCATTCAGCCAATGCCAAAGCCGCACCGGAAGCCGGTGGCGATAGACGCGCACCGGCCCGGCGGCCCGAGGCGAAGCGTCAAGGGTGTCGGCGGCGCCCATGCTCCCGGTTCGCTCCCCCGCGTTCAGCGGTTACGCGGCGTGCTCCGCTGCATATTCCTCCCGATACTGCTTGCGCAGGGCTACCTTGTCGATCTTTTCCGTGCCAAGTTTGGGCAGCGCCTCAGCGCTCAGCCAGATCTTGCTCGGCACCTTGTACGGCGCGAGCCGCTCCGCGAGGAATTCGGCCAGCATCGCAGCGTCGGCCTTGCTGCCCGGCGCCATCCACACAACGGCGCCAACGACTTCGCCAAGTCGCTCGTCGGGCAGGCCAAAAACGGCACACTCCTTCGCATCAGGGTGCTCGTAGATCGCCGCCTCGACCTCCTGGCAGCTGATATTCTCGCCGCCGCGGATAATGATGTCCTTCTTCCTGTCGACGATGAAGAGATATCCATCCTCATCGAGGTAACCAAGGTCCCCGGTCCGGAAATAGCCATTGTCGAAAAAAGCGGCCTTTGTCGCTTCCGGGTTGTTCCAATATCCTTCGAAATTGGCGATCGAGCGGATGCATACCTCGCCGACCTGGCCTTGGGGCAGCGCACGGCCGTTATCGTCGAGGATCGCCAGATCGACGAGTGGCTTCGACGCCGGACCCGTCGAGAGCGGCTTGGCGAGGTAATTTTCGTTGATGATCCCGCACCCGACCGCATTGGTTTCGGTAAGGCCGTAGCCGAGCAGTGGCTTGCCCTCGCCCATTTCGGTGGCGAGGCGCTTCACATGCTCGGGTGGCCGCGGCGCGCCGCCCCCCGCATAGCTCTTGCATGTCGAGAGATCATATTTCGCGCGATGCGGATGAACGAGGATTTCATAGCTCATCAGCGGCACGCCGACGAAGTAGTTGACCTTTTCATCCTGGATCAGCCGCATCGCTTCTTCAGCGTTCCATTTGGGCATCAGCACCAATTTTCGCCCGAGCGCAAAGCTCTGCAAGAACACGGGAATTTCGGCTGTAACATGGAATAGCGGTGTGCAGATCAGCGTTGCGGGCTGGAGGTCGGTCATCTGTCCGTCCTCGGTCAGCAGATGAACGATGCTCGCGGTCTGGGCGATATAGTTGAACGTTCCCTGCACAACCGCCTGATGGCGTGAATAGGCTCCCTTCGACTGGCCCGTCGAGCCCGAGGTGAAGAGGATGGTCGCCAGATCATCGGGACCAAGCTGCGGCAGCGCGGTCGCGTCGCTGCCGCCTGCCGCGGTGATCGGCGCGATCGCCTCCTCGATCGGGCGCGTGATGTCGAGGGTGACAACCTTGGCGCTGTGCTGGGCGCAGGCGAGCCGTTCGGCGCGCTGCGGATCGGCGATGACGAGCCTTGTCCCGCTGTCCTCAATCCCAGCGGCGAGCTCCGCGCCCTGCCACCAGCCGTTGAGCAAGGTCGCACAGCCTCCGGCCATCAGCGCACCCAGATAGGCAACGCACCAAGCATTGGCATTGCGCATCGCGATGCCAATGCGGTCGCCGCGCTTCACCCCATAGCCTTCGACCAGCCCCGCCGCGACCTTGCGGGCCGCGGCATGGAATTCGGCAAAACTCAGGCGCTCATTGCCCTCTACCAGAAAGGTCGCATCGCCATGCTGCGCACAAAAATAGGCGGCATAATCGACGATATTGGACGGTGCATTGGTGATGAAAGGCAGTTCGCGGCCGCCCCGCTCGATCGTCCCGACCTGGATTGGCCCCCCAGGACCGGTGATCAGCTTGTACGCGGCGTCCAGGCGCAAATCGAGCGCGGATGGCATCGGATATCTCTCCTCTTGGTCTCGCAGCGCTTACCCCCTATGGGGTAGGCCTCTCCTGGGGAAGGGCCGAGACTATATGACAATTTCTGCGCTCCTAACGGAAGCAACGCAATATCTCAATTTTCACGACTTGATGGGCGAAAACAGCGAAATCGCCTTCAGCGTCTTCGGCCTGCCCATCCGCTGGTACGCGCTCGCCTACCTCGCCGGTGTCTTTGTCGGCTACTGGTATCTTCTGCGGCTGATTGCACAACCCGGTGCCCCGATGGCGCGCCGCCACGCTGACGACATGATCTTTTATGCCATGCTCGGCATCATCCTCGGCGGGCGGCTGGGATATGTAATGTTCTACAACCTCGCCCACTATCTCCAAGCTCCCGTCGAGATACTGAAACTATGGGACGGGGGCATGTCGCTCCATGGCGGTGTCGCGGGCGTGCTGATCGCGATCTGGTATGTAACGCGCAAGGAAAAGCTCAGCTTTCTGCGCTTTTGCGACTATATCGCCTGCGTTGTTCCCTTCGGCCTCTTCTTCGGCCGCCTTGCCAATTTCGTGAACGGCGAGCTGTGGGGGCGGCCGACCACCGTGCCCTGGGCGATCATCTTTCCTGATAGCGGGACGATCGATCCGCGCCACCCGAGCCAGCTCTACGAGGCGGGCCTTGAAGGCATCATGATGTTCGCGGTCCTTGCCTACCTATTCTGGTGCACGAAGGCGCGTTACAAACCCGGTTTCCTGTTCGGCATGGCGGCGATCATTTACGGCGTCTGCCGCTTCGGTCTTGAATTCGTCCGCGAACCCGACGTCCAGCTCGGCACGCTGCCGTGGGGATTGACGATGGGGCAGACCTTGACGGTGCCGATGCTCGTTGCGGGCGTCTGGCTGGTCGCAACCGCAAAGGGACGTCGCCAGCGCGTGGAGCCGATCGCGGGGACCGACAGCGTTGCCTGACGGCCCACCAACGCCTGCTCATCTCATGCTTCAGATCGCCAGTACGCGCGCAATGACGGTCGCTGACTATATGGCGGCAGCCAACGCGCATTATTACGCGACGCGCGATCCGCTCGGCGCCGCGGGGGACTTCACCACGGCGCCGGAGATCAGCCAGATGTTCGGCGAGATGGTGGGGATCTGGATCGCGGACCTGTGGCTGCGCGCGGGCCGGCCGGCGTTTTGCTACGTCGAGCTTGGTCCCGGCCGCGGGACGCTCGCCAGCGATGCGTTACGCGCGATGGCGCGCTTCGGCGCCGTGCCGCAGGGCGTCCATCTGGTCGAGACGAGCCCGGCGCTGCGCGCAGCGCAGGCCGCACGGCTGCCTGCGGCCGTGCATCATGGCGACATCACCAGCCCACCAGACGATGTCGCCTCGATCATCGTTGCCAACGAATTCTTCGACGCGCTGCCGATCCACCAGTTCGTGCGCACCGGCGAGGGCTGGCGCGAGCGCGTGGTCGTGCGCGATCACGGCGCGCTCATGCCCAGAGCGGGCAGCGTCCCGGCCGACGAAGCAGTACCCGAGGCGCTCCGCCATCTTGGCGAAGACACGATCGTCGAGACTGCGCCTGCTGCGGCCGCGATCATGCAGAGCTGCGCCTTTCGCCTCGCACGCCGTGGCGGCGCGATGCTGGTCATCGACTATGGTTATAGTGGCCCTGCCGCGGGCGACACGCTGCAGGCGGTCAAGAATCACCGCTTCGCGAACCCCTTCGCGCAGCCGGGCGAGGTCGACCTGACGGCGCATGTGGATTTCTCGGCGCTTGCCTTTGCGGCGCGCGGGGGGGGAGCGCTGGTGGCCGGGCCAGTGAGTCAGGGCGAATGGCTCAGGCGGCTCGGCATCGACGCACGGATGAAGGCGCTCGCTGCGGCTGCGCCGGACCGCGCCGATGAACTCGCCGGTCAGCGCGACCGGCTGGTCGAGCCTGATGCGATGGGCGAACTCTTTCGCGCAATGGCGATCCATGCACCCACCTGGCCGGTGCCCGAGGGTTTTGCGCACCCGGGAGGACCCTCATGATTGCTATCGTTCGCGCTGAGGCCAGCGATGCCGACGCTCTTTCCACCTTTGCCGAGAGCTCGTTCCGACACACCTTCGGCCACATCTATGCCCCCGACGACCTCGCCACATTCCTCGCGGACTGGAACCCGCCCAACCGCATCCGCGCACAGCTTGCCGATCCCGACTGGGCGATCGCGCTGGCGCGCGGCAAGGACGGCGCCATTACCGGTTTCATCAAGCTCGGGCCGATCGATTTCGATCTGCCCGAACACCAACCGGCGGCGGGCGCGATCGAACTTCATCAGCTCTACGTCAGCGAGGATGCGAAAGGCACCGGGCTCGCCCCCGCGCTGATCGAATGGGGCATCGCCTGGGCGCGCGAGCGCGCGGCTGTTCTCTACCTTTCGGTTTTCTCGGAAAACGCCCGCGCGCAGGCTTTCTACCGCCGCTACGGTTTCGTCGATGTCGGCCGCAATGCCTTTCGCGTGGGCAATCATGTCGACGAAGATCGAATCTGGAGACTCGATCTGTGACGGTCCCTTTTACCACCGCTGCCGCGCTCGGCGGGCTGCCTCACGGTTTTTTCGGGCGGCAGGGCGGCGTGTCCACGGGCGATCTTGCGTCGCTCAACTGCGGCATCGGTTCGGGCGACGACCCCGCGCTGATTGCCGAAAACCGCCGTCGGGCCGCCACGGCTATCCTGCCCGGCGCAGCGCTTGCGGGGGTGTATCAGGTGCACGGCCGGCGCTGCATTATCGTCGATGAGACCACCGATCTTGCCGCGCGGCCCGAGGCTGACGCACTTGCGACCCGCACGCCCGGAATCCTGCTCGCCATTCTCACCGCTGACTGCGTTCCGATACTCTTCGCCGACCGGGAAGCCGGGGTGGTCGGTGCCGCCCATGCCGGGTGGAAGGGCGCCATCGCCGGCGTCGCCGAGGCGACGCTCGAGGCGATGGAGGAACTTGGCGCCCGCCGCGCACGCATCACCGCCGCCATCGGGCCCTGCATCGGCCGCGCCTCTTACGAGGTCGACGCAGACTTCGTGAGCCGCTTCCTTGCGGACGATCCGGCGAACGAACGATTCTTCGCCGCCGGCCGGCCTGGCCACGCGATGTTTGACATCGCAGCCTATGTCGCGGCGCGTCTCGCCGCAGCGCATGTCCCCACGGTCGCAATTGGCGGGCAGGATACGTGCGCACAGGAAGCCGATTATTTCAGCTACCGCCGCGCGTGCCTGCGCGGTGAAAAGGGCTACGGCCGGCAATTATCCGTGATCGGCATCCGCTGACCGCAACGAAGAGGGGGAGCGCAATGAAGGCCCTTGCGATACCGCGCAAACGGCTCGTCTCGATCATTGGCGGCTCGGCGGGCAATCTCGTCGAATGGTACGACTGGTTCGCCTATGCCGCATTCGCCATCTATTTCGCGCCCGTCTTCTTCCCCAAGGCCGATCCGACCGCGCAATTGCTCAGTACCGCCACGATCTTTGCCGTCGGTTTCGTCATGCGGCCGATCGGCGCGTGGGTGATGGGACGCTTTGCGGACGCGCGCGGGCGCAAGGCAGGCCTGACGCTGTCGGTGGCCCTGATGTTCGGCGGCTCGCTGTTGATTGCACTTGCGCCCACCTATGCCGAGGCGGGGCTCGCAGGACCCGCGGTTCTGGTCACCGCGCGCATCCTGCAGGGCCTGTCGCTAGGCGGCGAATATGGGGCGAGCGCGACTTATCTTTCCGAAATGGCGCCGCGCGAACACCGCGGCTTCTGGGCCAGCTTCCAGTATCTGACGCTGATCGGGGGCCAGCTCTCGGCGATCTTCGTTGCCATCATTCTCCAAGCCTTTCTGACGGAGGCCCAGTTGACCGCCTGGGGGTGGCGCATCCCCTTCGTGATCGGCGCGCTGCTGGCGCTCGGCGTTTATGTCCTGCGCCGAAATCTCGCCGAGACGCCGTCCTTCGAGAACCAGGCGGCCGACCGTCCTGCCTCGACCGCACGGCGGCTTTGGCGCGAACACCGCCGCGAAGCCATTCTTGTGGGCCTCTTGTCTGCCGGCGGCGGGATCGGTGCCTATACCTACATCACCTATATGCAGAAATTCCTGTTCAACAGCGTCGGCTTCGACAAGGAAACCGCGACCTGGATCATAGCAGCGGCGCTGCTCTGGTTCGCCGCGATGCAGCCTGTCTTCGGCGCACTCGCCGACCGTTTCGGGCGGCGGCCGATGCTGCTGCTTTTCGGCATCGGGGGGGCGGTCGTTGCCGTGCCGACCTTCTTCACACTCGAGCGCATCACCTCGCCAATCGCGGCGACGCTGGTCATCCTTGTCCCCCTCACCTTGCAGAGCGGCTACACGGCAAATAATGCGCTGGTGAAGGCCGAGCTTTTTCCCGCCCACATCCGCGGGCTTGGCGTCGCACTGCCCTACGCGATCGGCAACGCGATCTTCGGCGGCACGGTCGAAATGGTCGCGCTCTGGCTCAAGGGTCAGGGCGTTGAATGGCTCTTCTATTTCTACGTCGCGCTGATCATCGGGCTCGCCGGCGTCGCGACCCTGCTGCTCCCTGAAACCCGCGAACGCAGCCTTATCGTCGAGGACTGAGTTAAGGCAGGGTGACCGGCGCTCAAAAGCGCGCTAGTTGCAGGTGAAACCAATTCATCGGAGTCCGACCATGCCCGCCATCGACAATAATGACCTTACCGGCACCACGCGCCGCAAGCCCAAGGCCGACGTCACCGAAATCGGCGGCCACGCCCTGTCGCCCTCGACGCTGATGATGGGCTATGGTTACGACCCGATGCTGTCCGAAGGCTCGCTGAAGCCGCCGATCTTCCTGACTTCGACCTTTGCCTTCGAAAGCGCCGCGGCGGGCAAGCGCCACTTCGAGGGTATCACCGGCAAACGCCCCGGGGGAGCCGAAGGCCTGGTCTATTCGCGCTTCAACGGCCCGAACCAGGAGATACTCGAGGCACGGCTTGGCGTCTGGGAAAGGGCCGAGGACGCGCTCGTCTTTTCCTCGGGCATGTCGGCGATCGCGACATTGCTGCTTGCCCACGTCAACATGAATGATGTCATCGTTCATTCAGGCCCCCTCTATGCGGCAACCGAGACGCTGATCGCGCGGATATTGTCGCGCTTTGGCGCCACCTATGTCGATTTTCCCGCCGAAGCTTCGCGCGAGGAAATGAACGCGATCCTAGCCGAGGCGCAGGCCATGGCGGCCAAGCAGGGCGGCAAGGTCGCGATGGTCTACCTTGAAAGCCCCGCCAACCCCACCAACGCGCTCGTCGACGTCGAGGCGATGCGAGCGGCGGTCGACGCCGCCTTTGCCGAGGACGCGCGTCCCCCCATCGCGATCGACAACACCTTTCTCGGGCCGCTCTGGTCGAAGCCGCTTGCGCATGGGGCCGACATCGTCCTTTACAGTCTCACCAAATATGCCGGCGGCCACAGCGATCTCGTCGCGGGCGGCGTGCTCGGAGCAAAGCAATGGCTCGGCCCCATCCGGATGATGCGCAACACGATCGGCACGATCTGCGATCCCAACACGGCCTGGATGCTGCTGCGCAGCCTTGAGACCGTCGAATTGCGGATGACCCGGGCAGGCGAGAATGCCGAAAAGGTCTGCGCCTTCCTGAAGGACCATCCAAAGGTCGAGGGGCTGGGTTATCTCGGCTTTCTCGATGCCGGATCCCAGAAGGACATTTTCGACCGTCACTGCACGGGCGCGGGATCGACCTTCTCGCTCTTCATCAAGGGCGGCGAGGCGGAGAGCTTCCGCTTTCTTGACGCCCTCAAGATCGCCAAGCTCGCAGTCAGCCTCGGGGGCACCGAGACGCTCGCCAGCCACCCCGCGGCCATGACGCACTTGTCGGTTCCCGACGAACGAAAGGCGGCGCTCGGCATCACCGATAATCTGGTGCGCGTGTCGATCGGCATCGAGAATGCGGACGATCTGATTGCCGATTTCGATCAGGCGCTCGCGGCGGTCTGACGCGCGGAGGCTCTTCTGGCCGTCACCTCGGGATTTCCCACAGGTGACGCTAGCCAAGCGCTATTTGGGCCGTCTCCAATCCACCACCTGCCAGCCCATTTTCGGCGCCAGACGGCGTAGCTTGCGAGACGGTGTCGTCGCAACCGCTTCGTCTGCAAAGCGGAGCATGGGCTGGTCGGAAACATGGTCCGAATAGGCGCGAATATGAGCGTCTTCGCGCGTGATCGCATTGTCGGCAAGCCAGCCGGTGATGCGCGCGAACTTCGCCTCGCCATAACAATTGTCGCCGCTCAGTCGCGCGTGAATATGGTCCTCGCCATCGGCTTCGTCGAGCCGCGTCGCAAGCACATCATCCATGCCCAGCCGCCGCGCGATCGCGTCCACATAGAGGTGAAAGGAGGCGGTCGCGAGGAGCAGCCGGTACCCGGCTGCACGATCGGCCGCGATTTGCTCAAGCGCCGCCGGATGCAGGCCGCGCGCCACGACCTTGTCGGCATAGCTCTCGGCCAGCGGGGCGATTTCGGCGCGGCTGAAGCGTTTGCCGACCAAGAGGCGAAGGTTGATTGCCTTGAGCTGCGCCCGGTCGATCAGCCGCAATGAGTAGGCAATCCCCGCAAGACCCACGAGGGGCAGCAGCATCAGCCGCCACAGTTGCCGGCGCCGCGCGACGTGCATCAAAAAGCCGCTATAGGTACCCGCACGCGTGATCGTGCGGTCCATGTCGTACATGGCGACGCGGTGGGCGACCGGAGGGACGGCGGGCACTTCCATATCGGCGCCATAGCCTTCCAGCACCTGCCGGCCAAGTCCGGCACGGATGTCACGGATTAGCTTGCCGTTATTGGGCAAATCATCCAAGGTCCAAGCGCAATGGCGGCCAGCGCGGATTTCGAAACGGACGAAGGAGCCGACGGCGTCGATGTGCGCTTCACGGGGCGCCTGACCCTCGCGCGCCTCGGCGACCTGCCGGCTCGGCTCGACGCGCTCGGCCCGATCGCGGCACTCGATCTTTCAGATGTCGAGCGGATCGACACGGTCGGCGCCTGGATCGTAACCCGCACCGCCCGCGCGCATGATGCCAAAGTCACCGGTGCCAGCGAGGACGCGCAGCGGCTGTTGAAGGCCCTGGCCGAAGACAAGAGCGATTATCGCGTCCACCCCGACCGCCGCCCCATGTGGACACGCATGCTTGAGCAGCTTGGTTCGGCGAGCCTCGGCGTGTGGAACGAATTTATCGGCATTGTCGGCTTCTTCGGCGCGATGATCGTCGCCTTCATCACTCAGCTGCGCGCACGTCGGCGAATCCGCTGGCACGCGATCGTGACGCGGTTCCAGAGCGTTGGGGTCGATGCGCTCCCGATCATCGGTCTGATGAGCTTCCTCATCGGTATTGTCATCGCCCAGCAGGGGGCCGTCCAGCTGCGCCAGTTCGGGTTGGAAGTGTTCACAATCAACCTCGTCGGTCGCGCCTCGATCCGCGAGCTTGGTCTGCTGATGACCGCGATCATGGTCGCGGGCCGGTCAGGATCGGCCTTCGCCGCGCAGATCGGCACGATGAAATTGACCGAAGAGGTCGACGCGATGCGAACGATCGGTGTTTCGCCAATGGAGGCGATCGTGCTCCCACGCGTCGCCGCCTCGACGATCATCATGCCGCTCCTCGGCTTCTACGCCAGCCTGTGCGCGATCATAGGCGGCGGGGTCTTTTCGTGGGTCGGGCTCGACATCCCGCCGATCACCTATATCCAGCGGCTGCGCGAGATCATCCCGATGACCGATTTCTGGGCGATGCTGATCAAGGCCCCGGTGTTTGGCATCCTCGTCGGGGTCACCGGCTGCTATTCGGGGATGCAGGTGCGCCAGAATGCCGAGGAAGTCGGCCGCCGCACCACCTCTGCGGTGGTCGCTGCGATCTTCCTCGTCATCGTCCTCGATGCCTTCTTCGCTGTCTTCTTCTCCTCGATCGGGTGGAACTGATGACCGAGGAAGAGGAGCAGGACGAAATCCGGCAGGAGCTTGCGTCGGCTGACGCGGTGCGGCCCGAGAAATTCGACGTCGCGATCCGCGTACGCGGTCTCGTCAACCAGTTTGGCGACGCGGTAATCCACGACCATCTCGACCTCGACGTGCGCTCGGGGGAGATATTGGGCGTCGTCGGGGGTTCCGGGACCGGCAAGTCGGTGCTGATGCGTTCGATCGTCGGGCTGCAAACCCCCGCCGCTGGCGAAATCGAGGTTTATGGCAAGTCGCTCGACACCATCGCCGATGAAGAGGAATCGCGTGACCTTCGCCGTCGCTGGGGTGTGATGTTTCAGGGCGGCGCGCTCTTCTCGACGCTGAGCGTCGCTGAAAATATCCAGGTCCCGCTCCGCGAATATTATCCAAGGCTCGACCAGGCCCTGCTCGACGAGATCGCCGCCTACAAGGTCGCGATGGTCGGCCTGCCGCCCGATGCCGGACCCAAGTTCCCGGCCGAACTCTCGGGCGGCATGGTCAAGCGTGCCGGGCTGGCCCGCGCGCTGGCCCTCGACCCTGCGCTCCTGTTCCTTGATGAACCCACCGCCGGGCTCGACCCAATCGGCGCTGCCAAGTTTGACGAGCTGATCCGCGAGCTCGCCGACACGATGGGCCTCACGGTCTTTCTCATTACCCACGATCTCGATTCGCTTTATGCGACCTGCGACCGCGTCGCCGTGCTCGCCGAGAAAAAGGTGATCGCGGTGGGCACCATCCCGGAACTGCTTGCCACTGAGCATCCCTGGATACAGGATTATTTCAACGGGCCGCGCGGCCGCGCCGCGACAACCGCGCATGGTCGCGCTGCGCACGACAGGAAAAGCTGATGGAAACTCGCTCGAACAATGTGCTGGTGGGCGCCTTCGTGCTCTTCTTCACCCTCGCGATTGCGATCTTCGTCGTCTGGATGGCAAATGACAGCGGCGGCGCCAAGCGCGAGTATGACATATTCTTCAAGCAGTCGGTCGACGGGCTGAACAAGGGATCGCAGGTCCAGTTCTCGGGCGTGCCGGTGGGCCAGGTGCGCCAGATCGAACTGTGGCGGGACGATCCGCAATTCGTGCGCGTGCGCATCGAGGTCGACGAAACCGTCCCCATCCTTCAAGGGACCACCGCCGCGCTCGAGGGTGTCGGTTTCACCGGCGTTTCCCAGATTTCGCTCGACGGCGCGGTGAAGGGCGCCCCGCCCATCACGGACAAGGGACCCGCCGGCAAGCCCGTGATACCGAACCGGGTCGGCGGCCTCGGCGAGATCCTCAACACCGCGCCGCAGCTCCTTCAGCGCCTGTCTACCCTGACCGAGCGGCTCGCCGAACTCGCGGACGACAAGAATCAGGAGAGCTTTTCCGCCATCCTGAAAAATGTCGAGCAATCCACGGCGATCCTCGCCCGCAACGGACCGGCGCTCGAAGCAGCGCTTGCCGACACGCGCATCGCGATCCAGCAGACGGGCAATGCAGCCGAGCAGATCGGGAACCTCGCCGCCTCGGCGCAGGGGACGATCGACCGTAACGTCGATCCCGCGATGCAGAATCTGCGCAACACGCTCGCGTCCGCGAATGAATCCATGAAGACGCTCGAAAGCGCGATCGCGGACGCCCGCCCCGGCCTCAAGACCTTCAGCGAAACGACAATCCCCGAAGCCAACGCGCTGATCCGCGACCTTCGCCGTACCTCCACCTCGCTATCCAGCTTGACCGACAAGCTCGACCAGCAGGGCGCTGGGGCGGTAATCGGCGGCAGCAAGCTCCCCGATTACAAGCCATGAGGTATCCAGCCATGCTCCGCAGCCTACGCCTCCCCGTGCTCGCCGCTCTCGCGACGGCGACGCTGTCCGCCTGCGTCAGCTTCGGCGCCAAGCCACCGCCCTTCCTGCTGACGCTCAGCCCCGATGTCTCGCCCTCGGCGGGCGAGGCTCGCACCGCGAACGAGGCACAGGCGCTCACCATCCTCATCCCCACCGCGCCGCAGAAGCTGCGTACCCAGCGCATCCCCGTGCAGCAGGATGATGCCAGCATTGCCTATGTGAAGGATGCGCAATGGGTCGAGGCGCCGCAGCGCCTGTTCCAGCGCCTGCTCTCCGAAACGGTCGCGGCCCGCTCGAACCGCGTCGTCCTCGATGAAGGGCAGTATCTGACAGCTCCGGGCGAACAGCTTGCAGGTCAGTTGATGGAGTTCGGCGTCGACGAGGCGACCAACGAGGCCGTCGTTGTTTATCAGGCGATGCTGGTGAACAGCGGGGGCAAGAGCGTCACCCAGCGTCGCTTCGAAGCGCGCGAGCCGGTCGGCGGAAAGATCGAACCGAAGCGGGTAGGTGAAGCCTTGAGTGCAGCTGCGAACAGGGTCGCAGGCGAAGTCGCGGGATGGCTGGCGGGTTAGAAAGGAGGCGTGCCCTTCTTCTCCCTCCCGAAACGCTGAAACCGCGCGCGGACCTTACCCCATCAGGCTCTTCGACGCTTGTTCGGTCACATCGCGCGACAGCCCGGGCTGCGCCAGAATCCGTTCAAGCTCGGCCTTCATCAGCAGTTGTCGTCCCTCGTCAAACCGTCTCCAGCGCCCCAGCGGCGGGATCATCCGCGCGGCCGTTTGCGGGTTTCTCGGATCGAGCGCGATCACCAGATCGGCAAGCAGCCTGTAGCCCGCGCCGTCGGCCTGATGAAATGCGGCCTGATTGCCCGCAAACGCACCATAGAGCGAGCGCACGCGATTGGGATTCGTGAGCGTGAAATCGGGATGCTGCGCGAGCTCAGCGACGGTCGCAGCCGTATCGGCGCGCTGAGACCAGGCCTGGACCTGGAACCATTTGTCGAGCACCAGCGGATTGTCGCGATAGCGCTGATAGAAGATGTCCAGCGCATGCGTCCGCTCGTCGCTGTCTCCATGCGCGAGCGTGGCAAGCGCTGCCTGGCGTTCGGTCATCCCGTCGGCCTGCGAGAAGATCGCGAAGGCCAGGCCCGGCACATCCTCCTGTCCGCTTGCGGCCAGATAGGCGAGGGCCACCCCGCGTAGGCGGCGGCGCCCCTTCGCCTCGGGCGAGAGGTCTGTCGCAGCCGGCGCGGTCTTCGCAAGGATCGCGCGCCATTTCTTCTCAAGCGCCGTCCCGATCGCCCTCTGCAGCGCCAGCCGCTCTCGGCGGATTGCGTCGGGGTCGACCGTGACCATCTGGTCGCCGATGAAGGCTTCGCTGGGCAGCAGCACCGCTTCGGCGACGAAGGCAGGATCGTTGACGGCGCCTTCCAGCGTCTGCCCGACGGCGCCGATCAAAGCCTCGCGGTCGTCCGTCTCGCCCGAAACGGCGGCGACGAGCGTGTCGAGCATCAACTGCTGGAGCGCCTCGTAACGCGCGAAGGGATCATCGTCATGCGCCGCGAGCCACGCAAGCTCGCCCGGCGCGCGTTCGAGATCGATGATCACCGGTGCGGAAAAGCCCCGATTGACCGAGAGCGCGGGCCGCGCCGCGAACTGGCCGAGCGGGATGCGCTGCTCCGCTTCCGTCAGCGTCGCCAGCGTCTCGGGAAGCAACGCGCCGCTGCCATCCATCGCGAAAGCGGCAAGCCGCAGCGGCATCATCATCGGCGCCTTGGTGTCCTGCCCTGGCGTCGCCGGAATCGTCTGCGTAACGTCGAGGAACCACTCCCTGCCTTCCTGGGCCAGCGCGAGATGAAGTTTCGGCGTTCCGGCCTGCTCGTACCAGCGGCGGAACTGGCCGAGGTCGATGTCCCCGCCCTCCTCCATGGCGCGAACGAAATCTTCGCAGGTTGCCGCCTCGCCGTCGTGGCGCTCGAAATAAAGGTCGGTGCCCTTGCGGAAACGCTCGGCTCCGAGCAGCGTCGCCATCATCCGGATGACTTCGGCGCCCTTGTTGTAGACGGTTGCGGTGTAGAAGTTCGAAATCTCCTGATAGCTGTCGGGCCGGATGGGATGGGCAAGTGGTCCCGCATCTTCCGGGAATTGCGCGGCGCGGAGGAGGCGCACGTCTTCAATGCGTTTGACCGCCGGTGATCCCATCGCGGCCGAGAAACTCTGGTCGCGATAGACGGTGAAGCCCTCTTTGAGGCTCAGCTGGAACCAGTCCCGGCAGGTAACGCGGTTGCCCGACCAATTGTGAAAATATTCGTGCGCGACGACACCCTCGACACCGTCGAAATCCGCGTCGGTCGCGGTGTCGGGATCAGCAAGGATGTAGCGGGTGTTGAAGATATTGAGCCCCTTATTTTCCATTGCTCCCATGTTGAAATCGCTGACCGCCACGATGTTGAAGAGGTCGAGATCATATTCGCGCCCATAGATTTCCTCGTCCCACCGCATGCTGTGCTTGAGCGCGGCCATCGCATGATGGGTGCGCTCAAGATCGCCCGCGCGCACCCAGATGCCCAGTTCGACTTCGCGGCCCGACTTCGTCTTGAAGCTGTCGCGGTTGACGACGAGATCGCCTGCGACGAGCGCGAAGAGATAGGAGGGCTTGGGCCACGGATCTTCCCACAGCGCCCAATGGGTACCGTCCGCGCCCTCGCCTGCCGCGACCCGGTTGCCGTTGGAGAGCAGAACCGGAAAGGCGGTCTTGTCGCCCGTCATGCGCACCCGGTAGCGGCTCAGCACATCGGGCCGGTCGGGGTGGAAGGTGATGCGCCGGAACCCCTCGGCCTCGCACTGGGTGCACAGCATGCCATTCGAGGCATAAAGGCCTGAAAGCTGGGTGTTGGCAGCAGGGTCGATCACCGTGTCGACCTCGACGCTCGCCGCGCCGCGGTGGCCGAGATCGACGATCAGGTCGCTTCCGTCCATCCGCCAGTCGTTCCACACCGCGCCGTCGACACGCACCTCGGCTGCGGTGAGCCCGTCCCCGCGAAGCAGCAAAGGGGCGGGGGCGGGCGCGACACGCTCGACCGACAGCGTAGCGGTCACCCGCGTCATCGTGATGCCCAGGGCGAAATCGAGCGTGATGTCGGGGATCTGCCATTCGGGCGGACGATAGTCGCCGCGATGAATGGTGACGGGAATGGCGGGAGCAGAAGAAGCGTCGGTCATGGAAGCAGGTCTAGGCTTCGTGCCTTGGCTGCGCAATAAGGCCGCCGATGAGCGACATGCTGATTTTCGGAATGGGCTATACCGGGACCCGTCTCGCCAGACGTCTCCTGGCGCGGGGCTGGACCGTGACCGCGACAACGCGCGACGGCCGCGAGGGCACGCTTGCCTTTGACGACGCGGCGTCGGTCATCGCAGCCTTGCACAGCGCGACGCATATCCTCTCCAGCGTGCCGCCCGCTAAGGGCCCGGATCCGGTGTTGACGCGCTACGGCGACGTCATCGCGATCGCGCCTGCCGGTTGGGTCGGTTACCTCTCCTCCACCGGCGTCTATGGCGATACGGGCGGCGCATGGGTCGACGAGAGCGCTCCCATCAAGGGCCGCCGCCCGGACCGCAATGCGGCCGACGCGGCCTGGGCCGCGCTGCGCGGGAATATGCGCGTGTTTCGCTTGCCCGGTATTTATGGCCCCGGCCGCTCGGTCCTCGATCGTATCGCCGAAGGTCGCGCACACCGCATCGACCTGCCGAACCAGATATTCAGCCGCGTTCATGTCGACGATGTTGCCGCGGGCATTCTGGCTTCCTTTTCGGGGCCTCCTGGCGTTTACAATCTTGCCGATGAGGCACCCTGTTCCCAAAATCGCCTCGTCGAATGGGGCTGCGCAATGCTCGGTGCGCCATTGCCACCGCTGCTATCGCTCGATGAGGCGGGCCTTTCACCTGCCTCGCGGGCTTTCTATGCCGAAAACCGTCGCGTGGCGAACGGCAAGGCAAAACGCCTGCTGGGCTGGGTGCCGCGCTATCCGACATTTCGCGAGGGGCTGGCGCGCCTCGTCTGAGCCCTCAGATCCATATGTCGGCGGTGTGGATCAGAACCCCGACCAATCCGCCAACGAGGGTCCCGTTGATACGGATATACTGAAGGTCATCACCGACCGCATTTTCCAGCCGATCGGTAATCGTCTTCGCATCCCAACCGCGGATCGTGTCGGAGACGAGGCGCAGCGCCGTCTCGCCATAGCTGTCGACCGCCCCGACAACCGCGCGCCGCGCATAGCGGTTGAGCGTGCGCTTGATTGCCTCGTCTTCCCCTAGCATCGTGCCGAACTGGTGAACGAGTTCGCCGAGCCGTCCCGCCAGCATCGTGTCAGGGTCGCGCGCTGCGCGAAGCAGAGCGCTGCGCCCCTGTTCCCATAGCCCATCGAGCCAGCGCTTGACTGCGGCATTGTCGAGCAGCTCGTCGCGCACGCGCTCGACCTTTGCCTGGACCTCCGGGTCTTCCTGGAGGTCGAGCGCCATCTTGGCGAGCCCTTCCTCGACGCGGAGACGGATCGGGTGATCCGGTTCGGCAGCCATGTCGGTGAGCAGCTTGCCGAGCCCCGCCACGATGCGGTTCGCGATGCTCTCGTCGAGCCCGGTGAAGCGCACGATCGCGTTCGAATTGTCGTGGACCATCTGGTGGATCAGGTGCGCGTTGAGATCGAGCGTCTTTGAGCCCCATTTGACCATCGCATCGAGCAGCGGCTGGTGCCGCCCCTCGGCAAGCGCTGCCTGCAGGGCCTGGCCGAGTAGCGGTGCGATGTCGAGTTCGCGCAGGCGGTCGGCGATTGCCGATTTGACCATGCCGCCGAGCCTTTTCTGATCGAGCGCTGCCAGGGCGTCGGCAATGATGCGCGAGGCGCCGAGCTTGAGCCGCCCGCCGCCCGCCGCCGGCTGCGAGAGGAAATGGCCGACGGCGCCCGCGACATCGACCGTCTGCATTTTGCGCGCGATCAGCCGCGGCAACAGGAAATTGGTGAGCAGGAAACGCGCGAGAGTGTCGCCGATCCGGTTCTTGTTGCGGGGAACGATAGCAGTGTGGGGTATGGGCAAACCCATGGGGTGCCGAAACAGCGCGGTGACCGCGAACCAGTCAGCGAGCCCGCCGACCATTGCCGCCTCGGCAAACGCGCGGACAAAACCGACCGCAGGATGGAAATCCTGGAAATATTTCGCAGCGACGAAGACCGCGGCCATGACGAGGAGCAGTCCCGTCGCCACGACACGGATGTTGAGACCGCCCGTCGGCACGGCAACGCCCACCTCCCCGCTTCTCATGAAGAGGCGGGTGCGTGCCGCATCGGCCGGCGGAGTGAGGCGGTCCGTCATGCTCTGTCAAATGGCGCCGCGGCGCAAAGGTTGCAACCGCTGCCCCGTCCCCGGCAGCCCGATGTCACTCGGCTGGATGTGGGACGGGGTCGGCATGCGGCCGCGTGTCATCGCCAGGCCGATAGGTCAGCAGCGTACGCGAGAAGAAGCGGCCAAGCCGTTTCTCGATGCTGTCGGCGAGGCTGAATCCCGCAGGCACGATCAGCAGCGTCAGGAGCGTCGAGAGAATGAGTCCGCCGATCACCACCACGCCCATCGGCGCGCGCCAGGCCCCGTCGCCCGACAGCGACAGCGCGGTGGGAACCATGCCAGCAACCATCGCGACCGTGGTCATCACAATCGGCTGGGCACGCTTGCGCCCGGCGTCCATGAGCGCTGCCGCCTTCTCGATACCCTTGTCCATCTCCTCGATCGCGAAATCCACCAGCAGGATCGAGTTCTTCGCGACGATGCCAAGCAGCATCAGGAGGCCGATGAATACCGGCATGGAAATCTCCATCCGCGCAATGAGCAGGCCGAGCAAGCCGCCTAGCGGGGCGAGCAGCAGCGACGACATATTGACGAGCGGCGAGAGGAAACGGCGATAGAGGAGCACCAGCGTCGAGAAGACGAGCATCAGCCCGGCGATGACCGCGATCATGAAGTTTCGCATCATCTCGGCCTGCCACTTGGCGTCGCCCTGGATCACCTTGCGGATGCCCTGCGGCATATTCTTGACCGCGGGCAGCGCGTCGATCTTGGTCTGCGCGTTGCCCGTCACCAGCCCCGGCGCGAGGTCGGCACCGATCACGATGCGCCGCGTCTGGTTGTAGCGCCGAAGTTCGGTAGGGCCGGCGCCAAATCCGATCTCTGCAACCGATTTCAGCGGAACTGTCGATCCGCTCGCGGTGGGCACGGGGAGATTCTCGAGCGTCGCAAGACTACGGCGCGAATCCTCCGAGAGAAGAACCCGGATCGGGATCTGGCGGTCGGAGAGCGAGAATTTCGCCGCATTCTGGTCGATATCGCCAAGCGTCGCGATACGGATCGTCTGACTGAGCGCTGCGGTCGTGACACCGAGGTCTGCAGCGAGGTCGAGCCGCGGCGTGATGATGATTTCGGGCCGCGGAATATCGCCCTCGATCCGCGGCGCGCGAAGCTCCTTCAGTCCCTTCATCTGGTCGACGATCTTGAGCGCATGTTTCTCGAGCGCGACCGGATCGTCTCCGCCAAGGACGAAGGTGATGTCGCGGCCGGAAAAGCCGCCCGACTGGCTCTGGAAGCTCACGCGCGCGTCGGGGATTGCACCGAGCTTCGGCTGCAGGCTGCGCTCCCATTCGACGCTCGACACCTCGCGCTCCTTCTTGAGCGTGAGAAACGCGTTCCCGCCCCCGACATTGACGTCATAGAAGGCCGTGTCGACCACCGGGCTATCATCGAGGATTGCCGAGATCTGCCGCGCAATCGTTTCGCTCTGCTCAAGCGTCGAGCCCGGCGGCAGTTCATATTTGACCTGGCTGTAATCGCTGTTGATCGTCGGCTGGAACTGCTTCGGGATGAATATGAACAGAATAATGCTCATTGCGAACGCAAGGCCGCCGATGCCCACGATCCACACGCGGTGATCGAAGAGGCGCGCATAGGCGCGCCGCGCCACGAATTTGGCCCAGCGAGTCCACGCCCACTGCGCCCCCATGGAATCCAGCGTCGCCCCAATGACGATCATCAGGAAGCCCGCAAGGAGGAAGGTGGTGACCGCCGTGATCGGCGTCAGCAAGAGGAAGTGCACCGCCGTATTGGGAGCGTCCTGGCCGACCGGCACCGGTTGGAAATAGCTGTAAGTCGACAGCAGGATCGCCAAGACCGCCAGGGCGAGCGGGACGAGGAACAAGCTCGGGCGGGTCGGCACCGGCTCGTAGCGCGCGCGCACCGCCTTGTGCTTTTCGCTGTTCAGCGTCCAACCAAGGAGCCGTTCGTAGCGGTCGACCCAGGGTCCATTCGCATGCGCCTGTTCGCCCTCGGCGGCGAGGAAATAGGCGGCGATCATCGGCGTGATCATGCGCGCCACCGCGAGGCTGACAAGAACCGCGAAGACGACGGTCATGCCGAACTGGATGAAGAATTGCCCCGACACGCCGGGCATCAATGCGACGGGCAGGAACACCGCGACGATCGAACTCGTCGTCGCGACGACCGCAAGACCGATCTCGTCCGCGGCATCGATCGCCGCCTGGTAGGCGGTCTTGCCCATGCGCATGTGCCGGACGATATTCTCGATCTCCACAATCGCATCATCGACGAGCACCCCGGCAACGAGGCTCAGTGCGAGGAGCGAGAGGCCATTGAGTGAAAAGCCCATCAGCTCCATGAACCAGAAGGTGGGGATGGCCGAGAGCGGGATGGCCAGCGCGCTGATCAGCGTTGCGCGCCAGTCGCGCAGGAAGAGGAACACAACCACGACCGCAAGGACTGCGCCCTCAACCATGGCCGCCATCGAGCTGCGATATTGCTCCTTGGTATATTCGGTGCGGGTGAAGAGGATCTTGAAGTCGACCTTGGGGTTATTCTTCTTGATCTCCTCGAGTTTCTTCATCGCCTCGTCGTGAACGGTAACGTCGGAGGATCCCTTCGCCTTCTCGATCGAGAAGCTGAGGACCTGTCGTCCACCCATCTTTGCGAGATTGCGCTGCTCGGCGTAACCGTCACTGACTTTCGCGACGTCCGACAAGCGGATCGTGCGGCCACCGCCAATGGCGATGCGCGTCTGGCCGAGATCATAGGCGCTCGCGGCATTACCCAGCACGCGCACAGCCTGTTCCGACCCCGCGATCTCGGCGCGGCCGCCCGCGGCATTCAGATTGACCTGGCGGAGCTGCTGGTTGACCTGGCTTGCCGTGAGACCGTAGCTTTGCATGCGGGCAGGGTCGAGAATGACGCGGATTTCGCGATCGACACCGCCTGAGCGGCTGACCTTCGCCATGCCGGGGATCGAAAGCAGCTCCTTCGCCACCGTATTGTCGACGAACCAGCTGAGCTGTTCGAGCGTCATGTCGGCGGCTTCGACCGAGAAATAGGTGATCGGACCCCCCGCAATGTCGACGCGCACGACCTGCGGCTCGAGAATGCCGTCGGGCAGATCGCTACGGATCTGCTGCACCGCCTGGTTGACGTCATTGTATGCGCGGTCGATCGGTGTTCCGATCGCGAACTGCACGAATGTGCTGCTGTTGCCCTCGCCGACATAGGAGGACATCTCATCGACGCCGCTTACCGCGCGTACCGCCGCTTCGACCCGCTGGGTGACCTGTGTTTCGAGCTCGGTCGGTGCCGCGCCGGGCTGCGCGACGATGACCTGCACCGCCGGGAATTCGATGTCCGGATTGTCGTTGACGTCCATCCGGTTGAAGCTGACCAGGCCCGCGAGCAGCAGCAACACGAACAGGACGATCGGCGGGACCGGATTGCGGATGCACCAGGCGGAGATGTTGCGGAAGCTCATGTGTCAGACGCCCTGTAGCGATGATGCAGCGGTCGATTATTGCGACGATTTCTGGAGGACCGGCTTGACCTTGTCGCCGGGATTGAGGAAGGCGCCCGCGAGCACGACCACGCGCTCGTTGCCTGTCAGTCCCGACGCGATCGAGACACCACCGTCGGTGACGGTGCCGACCTTCACCGCCCGGCGCTGAACCTGGTTGTTCTTGTCGACGATCAGCACGTAATTGCCCTGAGGGCCGCTCAGGACCGCGCTTTCGGGAAGCAGCGGCGCCTGGCCGGTCCCCGAGACGAGACGTGCGTCGGCAAAGCCGCCCGGACGCAGCGCGGCGCTGTAAGGCAGCGCGATACGCACGGTTCCCTGCCGGGTCTCGGGATTTATGACGGGCGATTCCTGCCAGATCTGTCCCTCGATCTTGAGATCGGTTCCGACCGGCGTCACCGTTGCGCGGGTGCCGACAGACACGCGCTGCAGGTCCGCTTCGGCGAGCTGCGCGAGCATTTCCATCTCCCCGCCCTTCGCCATGCGGAACAGGACCCCGCTGCCCGCGCCGACAATCTGGCCGGGCTCAACCTCGCGCGTCAGCACGAGTCCGGCGGCGGGCGCGACAATGTTCAACCGGCTGTTCCGTGCCACCGCCTCGCGATACTGCGCCTGCGCGACGCGGACGCGCGCCTGCGCAGCATCGCGCGTCGCGCGCTTGCGATCCATGTCGGCCTTGGAGATGAAGCCCCGTGACACAAGCGCCTCGGCGCGCTTGAGCTCGGCCTCGGCGAGATCGGCATCGGCCTGCGCCACGCGGATCGACGCCGCAAGGCTCTCCGCCTGCTGGGCCTGGACCGAGCGGTCAATGATCGCGAGCGTCTGGCCAGCGCCAACCCATTGGCCCGGCTCGACGAGGACGCTCACCACCTGGCCGCCCTCACCCGCGACGCCGACCGGCATTTCGCGCCGTGCGGCGATTGTGCCATTGGCCGAAATGGCCGCCTGCACCGACTGCATGCCCGGTATCATGACGGTAACGGTCGGGGTGCTGGCAGCAGCGCCGTCCCCCGCAGCCGGGTCGCCGCTTTTGGTCGCCGAAAAACCATACCAGGCGGCCGCCAACACCAGCACGATGAGGACGACGGCGATGATCAGACGCTTGCGATTTCGGCGATCGTCCGCCTCTTCGTAAAATTCCTGCGCCGAGCCCGCCAAGCTGTCCATCGATTCCACTTTCCGCTCGTAGTTCACGCCGAATTCCCCTCTGCCGTCCACGATTGCGGGACCCGCTGCCGCACCGGCAACCGCCCCTCGATCCGCGCGACAGGACCCAAATAATCCGCAGGTGTATTATCGAATTAAATCACCGCTGGCAAGCGCGAAACTTGAACCTCCCCGCCCCGCGGAGGGCGGGCTTCATATCCGCATCGCGAGTGCCCGGTCCAGAATAAAAAGGCATTGCTGCGCTGCAGGCATGAAAAAGGGGCGGCCGAAGCTGAATCGGCCGCCCCTTTTTCAATCGGGCCCTGAAATGGCCGCGTTAACCTCGCCGGTTCAGCGCACGCGTCCGCGGCGGACGAGATTGACAATGGCGAGCAGGATCACCGCACCGATGAATGCCGTGAGCAGTGTCATCGGGTCGAATGCGTCGCCGCGCAGATGGCCGCCGCCCAGAAAGCGACCGAACAGGAATCGGCCAAGGATCGATCCCAAACAGCCGACGACGATGTTGAGGAATATCCCTTGCTGCGCATCGGTGCGCATGACGATGCTCGCCAGCCAGCCGATGATACCGCCCATGATGATTGCGATAATCCAAGTCATAGATGACCCCCTTGCGATATTCATTGTCACCTGCCGAGACAGGCGCTGCGATGGTAACGCAGATTTATCAATTCACCTAACGGAATGGCAGCGGCATGGCGCCGCTGCCGCCCTGTCAGCGCACGCTACCGCGGCGCACCAGATTCACGATCGCGAGCAGGACGATCGCACCGATGAAAGCCCACAGGAGGCCAACGGGGTCGAAAGTGCTGAGCGAGGCACCGCTGCCGAACATGCCGCCAAGAATATTGCCCAGAAAAGCACCCACGATGCCGACGACGACATTGAGGAAGATGCCCTGCTGCGCGTCGGTGCGCATGACGATGCTCGCCAGCCAGCCGATGATGCCGCCGACGATAAGCGTGATGATGATACCCATATATTTTGCTCCCATTTTTGGACCGGAGCGATGGGTCGCACGGGGGCGTCTTGGTAAGCGCCTTATCGTGTCCGAACATCGCTTTGCCGATGTCAGCACAATGCCAGCGTTGCGCAAAAGGTTCCCGGCCGGACTGAATGCAATCCGGCCGGGAAAGTAGGAACAGCTCCTGGTCGGGAGCTGGTCCGGGTCGCAGGCGCAGGAATAGAAGCCTCGCCCATGCCGTGATGTGACGCGGCTCACACCGAAGGAATTTTATGGGACGCCATGGGCTTTCAGGGGGAAAGGCAAGCCTTCTCGCCCCCGAAGGGGTGGGTTCATCCGATAGGCCAGCCTTCCCATTCTGGGAGAGGGGATCGAGGTCGACGACAAGGAAAGGGAAAGGAGGATGCAGACCGCCCATGCGAAATGGGGGCCGGCATCGCTGCCAACCCCCACTATCCGGTGTTGCTCCAGCCGCTAGCTCGGGCTCATCCCGGTCCGCTTCTCTTGCGATCAGCGGCCCGCAAAACGATCCTTCGCTGCGCACACGGAACCAGTCCGGCGGCGGTTTGGTCGGCCCCCTTTCGGGGGCCGGCCGCACCTGGAAAGCCCTTCATCATCCGGTCCGAGCCTCTGCCGAAGCAGTCGCTGTTATCCGGCGATGGACTGCGTTTCCATTCCGGTCGGGTCTGCTTCAACTCGTGGGAATTGGAGCGTTCCGTGACCAGAGTATCGGTCCACTTCCTCGTCGATCCGCTCCGTTCTTCTCGGGTTGGTCTTGCAACCATCCTTCGGTCCCGGGGGGTCCGACGTCTCTGTCGTCCGATGATTGGAAGCTGACACGAAGCCTGCTGGCCGCCAACAAAAAATGCGCTGAAAACTGCCGCACCTGTGGATAAGTCCGGCATTAGCAATTTGGCTTTGCTGCGCAGCATTTTTGTATCAGCGGCGCAACATTTTCGGATTCGAATCGGCGCCTTATTGCCCCCTGCCGCGAAAGCGACTCGGCTCGCCGAGGAGAACGAGGATCAGGCGCGACCCAGGTCGCCCTTGCCCACTGTTCCCGACGCCATCTCGAGCATCCGGTCGAGACTCTTCTTTGCCGCGAGGCGCAGCTCCTCGTCCATCTCGATCCGCGGCTGTAGATCACGAAGCGCGAGGTAAAGCTTTTCCATCGTGTTGAGCGCCATATAAGGGCAGATATTGCAGTTGCAGTTTCCATCGGCCCCCGGCGCGCCAATGAAGGTCTTTTGGGGCAGCGCCTTTTCCATCTGATGGATGATATGGGGCTCGGTCGCGACGATCAGCGTGTCGCCGGGGAAATTCTTGGCAAACTGCAGGATCCCGCTCGTCGATCCGACATAGTCGGCATGATCGATGATATGCGGCGGGCACTCAGGATGCGCTGCGACCGGCGCCTCGGGATGCTGCGCCTTGAGCTTGAGAAGCTCGGTCTCGCTGAACGCCTCATGCACAATGCACACCCCTGGCCACAGCAGCATCTCCCGCCCGAATTTGCGATTGAGATAGCCGCCGAGGTGGCGATCGGGGCCGAAGATGATCGGCTGGCTTTCGGGAATCTGGCTAATGATCGTCTCTGCGCTCGATGACGTGACGATGATGTCGGAAAGCGCCTTCACCGCGGCTGAGCAATTGATGTAGGTCAGCGCGATATGGTCGGGATGCTCGGCGCGAAAGCGCTTGAACTGTTCGGGGGGGCAGCTGTCCTCGAGGCTGCATCCCGCGTCCATGTCGGGCAGCACGACTATCTTTTCCGGGCTCAATATCTTCGCCGTCTCGGCCATGAACTTGACGCCGCAAAAAGCGATCACGTCGGCGTCGGTGTCTGCCGCCTTGCGCGACAGCTCCAGCGAATCGCCGACAAAATCGGCGAGATCCTGAATCTCGGGCTTTTGGTAATAATGCGCGAGGATCACGGCGTTTCGGTCCTTGCGCAGCCGGTCGATCTCAGCGCGCAGGTCGAGACCCGAAAGATTTTCACGGATGGGAGCAGTCATGGCTTGTCCTTGTCGTGGCGTTTGCCACGCGCCTCCTACACCGCGTCCCCCTGCAGGGCAATTCGGCGGATCAGCCGCCAGACAGACGGGCCGCGAGCGCAATGACGGGAGGCGTCATGGCAAGCAGCGATATGGCGACCCGCGTCGCGATAACAACCACCATGGTCGCCCAGGTCGCGGGATGGACCGCGCCGCGCGCGCGCCGATCGTAGGCTGCGACGAAGGCAACTGCCGCAAGCTGGCACAGCGCGACCGCGGGTTCGGCCCAGCCGCCCATCTGCGGGATCGGTAGCACCCGCCCGAGTGCCGGCTCAAGGATCACGATCGTTGCGCCGATCATCAATCGCCGGTGCCAGTCGGTCGCGCGGCGCTGCCGGATCGCCCAGACCACCATCGCGCCGAACACCATCGATTCGATCGCAGTGAGCGCAAGAAAATAGGCGGGATCGAAGAAAGGCGGCTGGCGATGCAGCACCAGGGCCATGACGCCGCTGAAAACACCAAGCCCCGTGATGATGAGCGCGAGCCCCGCGCCTAGCCAGCCGAGCCGGCGATGAAGCCCGAGGTTCTTGCGTGCAACCAGCGAGGGCTGGACGATGAGCAGTGCGAGCCAGGCAAGCATCGCGAGCGCGTGCACATGCACCCAGGCTGGCGCGCTCAGCGGATCGACGAAGCCGCGCGCCGCGGCCTGCAGGAAACCAAAGACGATGAAGGCAGCGAGACCAATCGCCATCCGCTGCCAGAATCGTGCGGCGCTTACCGCGCCCCCCGCTGTTGCCATATCCGCATCTCCCGATGCGACCCTGGCAAATTTCTTACCGCAGCATGCGGCGCACGGAAAGCCCGATTCAGTCGGCGAAGCGCGCAGCGACCTTTGCGTCAATCCCTGCCGCCTTCAGGGGCATAGCGAAGCTCTGTTCGATCGCGGCTCGCGCCGCGCTCTTGGCGAGGCGCATCGGCGTTGCCCCCGTCGCCTGCCTGATCAATTCCTCCTGCGCCGCCTTGCGGTTCGCGGCGTCGAGCAGTTGCTCCGCATCTGTTAGGGTCAGGAGGATCGCACCATCGCGAAATTCGCTGATTGCGTCGATGTCAATTTCCGGCCCCGCGAGCCGCAGCGGCGGCAAGGTAACCGTCAGCGCATTCGCCGTCGCATCCCAGTCGAGATCGACAGGCTTCAGCTTCGCCAGATCGAGCTCATAGCGCACGGTCCCCGGCATGATCAGCGTTTTCTTCGCGCTCAGCCCCAACCGGCTCTGCGTCGAGGTGACGACCGCGACATAACGCGCGGTGAAGGGGACGAGGACATTCTGCTCCTGAAGACCCTGAAGACTGGCGGCGACAACGGTTTCGGGGTCATAGCCTCGCTGCCAATCGCGCCACGCGGATACCGCCCACCAGGCGGCAAGCGCGAGCAGAGCCGCGGCGGCGAGGAGGATCAGACGGGGCAGAAGGCGGGGGGTGGTCTGCGTCATGACGTGGTATGGTCCAGGCGGCGGGAGTGGCAGTCGGTCTCGTAACGCACAATTCCTGCGCCGGATGCGCGAGCCCCCGCGCACAGCATATGCAGCACGGTCATGCCAGTTCCCAAGCCTCGTCGCGGACACGCACCAGCCCCCGCGACTTGAGGTCGAGCAGATGCGCGAGCACCGAGCGGCCCGCGGCGCCGGTCAGGCGCGGATCAAGGCCCTTGTACATATGGCTCACCATGACCGGGATCGCCGCAGTCCCCTTTTCAAGTTCGCGCAGGATCTGCCGCTCCCGCTGCTTGCGGTGGCCGAGCATACCGCGAACGAGCTGCCGCGGCTTGGTGACCGCGGGCCCGTGGGCGGGATAATAGACGCGGTCGTCGCGCTCGTAGAGCTTGCTCAGCGATGCCATATAGGCGGACATGTCGCCGTCGGGCGGGCTGACGACGCTGGTGGACCATGCCATGACATGATCGCCGGTAAACAGCGCCCCTGTCTCGACGAGCGCGAAGCAGAGATGGTTGGACGTGTGACCCGGCGTCGAGACCGCCTCCAGCGTCCAACCGTCCCCCGCAATGCGCTCGCCGTCGGCAAGCACGCGATCCGGAGCATAGTCCGGGTCGAACGCCGAATCGGCGCGCGGACCGTCGTCCGAAAGTGCGAGCGGAGCGCAGCCGACGATCGGCGCGCCCGTCGCCTTGCTGAGCGGCGCCGCGGCCGGGCTGTGATCGCGGTGCGTGTGGGTACAGAGGATCGCAGCGACCCGCTGTCCCTCGACCGCGCGCAGGATGGCATCGACATGGCCCTGCCCATTGGCATCAGGCGGATCGCCGATGCTCATCCCCGATCCGGTCGGGCCGGGGTCAATCACGGCAACATCGGCTCCGGAGCCGACAATCCAGGTCTGGGTGCCGGTGAAGGTATAAGGTGAGGGGTTGGGCGCGAGCACGCGGCGCACCAGCGGCTCGTGCTGCTCGCACTCGCCGGCGCGGATTGTGTCAGGCCAGGCATTTTCGTCGCTCATGCCCACCATGTGGCACCGCCCCCGCGAAAGGAAAAGGCTCGATCATCAGAAAAGGGAGCAGCGAGGCGCCACTCCCTTTCCCCGCCCCTGCCGCCGGTCCCTACCGGGGACAATGGACCGGCGTCGAAGCTCGATCGCCGCGAGCCTATTTTGTCTCGCGTTCAAGGTCGGCGATTGCGCGATCCATGTCGGCGATGACTTTGGCCCGCGTTTCGGCCGACATATGGTCCGAAGCACCGCCTTTGGCGAAGCGATCGCGCGCCTTGCGGAGCGCCGAGAGCTGACCCGACACGTCGGCTGCGTCTCCGCAGCGGACCATCAGCACGCGGCTGCGCTTCTTGCCGTCGCTGTCGTCGCGATCGACAAGCGGCATCGGCGTTTGACCCGGGCCGCAATGCGCAAATGCCATCGCCTTGCCATCCACTCCCTTCCAGTCGACTGTCGGTATGGGAGGGATGGGCGGCATCGGGGGAAGCGGCGCCATCGCGGTGCGGAAAGCTGCGTGGCGCTTCGCCTCCAGCTTGTCGGCGATGGCCTCGGCCTGCGCGCCGGTCACCCCTTGCTCCTTGAGCGTCGAGAGGATGTCGTCACGCGACAGTCCGCCCGGCATGCGAAACGCAACGCGGCGCGTGGCGGGCGAACCATTTTCGCCGTCCGCGCCCTCCCCCTCACTCCGGACCACGACCCGGGTCAGTTGCCGCCGCTCGCCATCGGCCCTCCCTCCCTCACCATCCTCATCGCTGGAGAAGATCACCATATGGTGCGCGCCTTCGATCGCCTCGGGAGGCCCTGGCGGCGCGGGCGGGGGCGGCGGAGCGACGGCCTCGGGAGGCGCCGGGGGTGCGGGAGGCACCGGCAGGTCCCCGGAGTGCGCCGTCGCTGCGGGAACGAGCGTTGCGGTCGCCGCGAGCGCCGCAATCGCGGCACCGCCGACGAGCAGGCGCCCGGCAAGCGTTCTGCGGCGCGATATATTCTGCTGCATCAGCATTGTCAGTCTCTCCTGCAAACTATCGTGTGAGGCCATCGGCGCCGCGAGGGCGAGCCGCGAGCCGACCGCGGCCTTGGCGATCGCGGTCGCGTAGCTCGCCGTGCGCGGACCGCGCGCCCCACCCTGTGTCATTACCAGCACCCGCGCGTCGCAGGCGGCCTCCTGATCGAAGCGGAAGGCACGGATCGCGCGCCAGGCGAGCGGGTTGAACCATTGACCCGCGAGCAGCAGCAGCGCAGCGGCATTGGCCCAAAGATCGCCGTGGCGATGGTGCGCGAGTTCATGGTCGATCGCCAGCGCGCGCTCTTCGGGCGCGTAGCGGGCAAAGAAGTCGCGCGGGACCGCGACGAAACGCCGGACGAGACCGAAGGCGACAGGCCCGTCGACCGCGTCGCTCATCACGAGCCGGATTGCTCCGAGCGGTTCAAGATCGACGCCCCGCGCCAGCACCTCGGACTTGAAGCGTCGATGCGCGAGTATGGCGCGCGCGAGAATGGCAAGGGCGCCCGCCAGCCAGGCTAGAAAGAGAAGCGGCACGGTGTCGGCGAGAACCCAGCCTGCCCCGGGAATGACGTCGGTTGCCGCGGCGCCATGCGGGAGTGCCGTCATTGCGTTCACTATTTCGCCTTCCGCTACCGCAGGTGCGGCAGCCATGGGCGCAGCCACGGGATCGGCAAGGGGGAGCGGCGGCAGCGCGAAACGGAGCGCGGGAATCGTCCAGAGCGCGTATGTGAGACGCGGACCGAACCGCCGCATGAAGGGCTTGCGGATCACGAGCACCGCCCCGACGAGAAGCGCCGTGGTGAGCATCGTGTCTCCCCACGCCTCCATCATCAGCGCCGCGTTCATGACTTGAGCCTCCTCAACAGCGCCTCAATCTCTTCGATGTCGGCGTCGGTCAGCGCCTCCCGCTCGGCGAGATGCGCGATCATAGGGCTAACGCGGCCCCCGAAGAGCCTGTCGACGAAACGCTGCGATTCCTCGCCCATCGCCTCGGCGCGGTCGACCGCAGGACGATAGAGATAGCGGCGTCCGTCAGCCTCCGCCGTCACGGCCCCCTTCTGGACGAGACGCGCGATCAGCGTCTTCACGGTCGCCAGTGTCCAGCCATTCGCCTTGCCGATCCGACGCGCAAGGTCGGCCGCGGTCAGCGGCGCCTCGTCCCATAGCGCATTCAGCACCTGCATTTCGGATTCGCTTGCCCGTTCGGCCATGCGGACCCCTCCCTTCGCTTGATACGATTACAAATGTAGTCAGTCAGCTGAATGGCCGATGAACGCAAAATCGTGCCAAAAGTGTCGGGAATTTTGACATCGATCCAAGGCGGTAAGCTTTTGCTAACCACCAAGGAGCGCCCGAAAGCCCGTAATACGCAAACTGGCACGGCGATTGAATGGTGATCGCTGTTCCCGAGTGTTCCGCTCAATGGAGCGGCGGGGGATATCGGTCTGGTCCCTGATGTCCCCCGCCCTCATTCGGGAAATCCCCACTTACCCCCGAGGCACGCGGGGGGCGGCGCGGCATAAGGGCCCCCGCCCCCCGGATGCTTCCCTGGGTCATTTGCCGCTCGAAGGTGGTAAAATCTGCCCCGCGCGGCCATCTTCGCGGCGACTTGCGCGAGGCAAGCTGGCGCCAGCTCAGATTTTCCCGAGCGTCTCCCGCCGCGGTCCCAGATAACCGAACAGATAGGCGGCCACCTTGCGCATCTGGATTTCTTCCGCGCCCTCGGTGATGCGGTAGCGGCGGTGATGGCGATAGATATGCTCGAAAGGCTTGTGCCGCGAATAGCCGATGCCGCCGTGAACCTGCATCGCGCGGTCCGCGGCTTGGCAGCAGAGGCGGTTCGCCCAGTAATTGCACATGCTGACCTTGTCGCTGAGGCGGTGCTCGACCTCCTTGTGGGGCATATTGTCCATTTCCCAAGCGGTCTTGCGAATGAGGAGGCGAAGCATTTCGGCCTGCGTCGCGAGCTCGACGAGCGGAAACTGGATCGCCTGGTTCTTGGCCAGCGCTTCGCCAAAGGGCTTCCTCTCGCGGGCGTAGCGGACGCTTTCCTCGATGCAGTAGACCGCGGCGCCGAGCGAGCTTGCCGCCTGCCGGATGCGGTTCTGATGCACGAAGCTCTGTGCGATCGATAGCCCGCCGTCGACCGGGCCGAGCCGGGCGCTGTCGGGCACCCAGACGTCGGTGAAGCTCACCCGCGGATGGTCGGTCGGCATGTTGAAGGTCCAAAGATACTCCTCGATCACGAGCCCCGGTGAGGGGTTGGGGACGAGCAGGCAGGTGATCCCTTTCGCATCACCATCCTCCCCGCTCGTGCGGCAGAAGGTCGCGCAGTGGGTCGCGACGTGCATACCGGTTGTCCACATCTTCTCGCCATTGATGCGCCAGCCCTCAACCCCGTCGCGCACCTCGCGCACCGCGCGCGTTTCCATATGCGTCGCGTCCGATCCGTGATCGGGCTCGGTGAGTCCGAACGCGGTGCGGCGCTTGCCTTCGAAGCCGCCAAGGATGAACTCCTGCTTCTGCTCCTCGCTGGTGGCAAACTGCTCGAACATCTCGACGAAGGGGAAGTTGCCCACGATGCTGTGTTCGTTCTGAAGATCATTGTGCAGCCCAAGCCCCTTTGCGGCGAAATGCTCGCGGATCACCGCCATCCAGAGGTTCGACCCGTCCTTGCCGCCATATTTCTTGGGCGCCGAGAAGCGCCAGTGCCCAGCGGCGTCGGCCCGGCGTTTCGCTTCGTTCAGCAGCTCTTCCCATTCGTGCCGCGGGAGGCCCTTATTGTCCCAGTCGGTACGGCTGTGCTCGCGGCGATGGTCGAAGAAGCGGATATTGTCGTCGGCCTCCTCGAGCGGCTTGATCTCGGCCTCGATGAAAGCATCGAGCTCGTCCAGATAGGCCTTCAGATCGGCCGGAACCGCAAAATCCATGTCTCTCTCCCTTGACTCAGCCGGGCCAATCGGTGCGCGCCGCCGCGAGCGCGGCATATTTCGGACTGTCGATAGCGCATTTGTCGAGCACCGCGCGCCGCAATCGCGCGAGCAGGCCTGGTTTGGCGAGCGTCGTCTCGCCGTTCATGATCGCCTCGGCGAGGGTCCGGTCCTCGGCGCGCACCCCCGCGTCGAGGTCGCGCGTCACGATGCCGAGCGCGTTCATCGCAACCACCGCCTCGAACTTCGCATGACCCTCGGCCTTCGGCTTGATCGCGCTTTCGATCCAGTCGCGCACCGCCTCGACCATTTCGCGGTTGGTCGGCTCGCCTACCGGCGTCTGGGCTGGATGGGCGCACGGCGGCAGCGGGCGTTGCCGTTCCGCCTCGGGCGCTTCTTCTTCCAGCAAGCGAATAAGGTCGAGCTCCTGCTCGGCCGTGCGACGTCCAACCACGACGCGCTCGACCGTCCTGTCGGCGCCGCTCCGCCACGCCTGCCCCATCTGGAGGCAGCCGAGCGCCCACCAGAGCGTGCGGTAGACGAGCCAAAAGCGGAACCGGTCCCGGTCAACCGCCTGCCCGCCCGCCGCTTCATAGGCCGCAAAATAATCCTCGAGGCTCCCTACTCCAAAGGCCGGCCGCTCGAGCCGACCGAAGCGCCACACGGTCATACAGCCGAACGCCAGATCTTCGTGCGCGTCGCCAAGATGCGCAAGCTCCCAGTCGAGAACCGCGGCGAGCCCCTGCGGGTCGACCATCACATTTCCCATGCGATAGTCGCCGTGGACCAGCACCAGCTCGGCGGGCGCCGGCAGGTGATCCTCGCACCAGCGAATCGCGAGCGCGATCGCCGGACGATCGCCGCCATAGGAGAGGAAGCGGGCTTTGAGTTCGGCAAGCGCCTCTGCGGTGTCCATCACCGGAATGCCCTCGGGGATCACAGCGCGCGGCAGCGCGTGAATGCGCGCGAGTTCGCGGCCCAAATCGGCGATCAGCGAGGGCGGCGGTGCGGACAGAATCTTCGCGGGACTGACCTCCGCGGTGATGCGCCGCATCACATAGCCCGTCCCCATGCCGTCGCTGTCGGCGAGAACGGCGACGACTTCGGGAGCCTTTACCCCGCCCGCATGCGCTGCCCGGACGAGCGCAGCCTCGACAGGGTGCCCATAAGGCCGGCCCTCCATATATTCTGCCGAAGGGGCTCGCCGAAGGACATAGCCAACCCCTGCCCAGTCGAACGCCCAGCTCTCCATGTTCGCCCCGCCCGAAAGACGCGACAGACCCGACAGCGCACCGGGTCCAAGGGCGCGCGACATGAAAGCGGAAAGCGGTTCGACAAGCTCGGTCATTACTTAACCTTGCTAAGTATTTTTCGCCTCCGCAAGGGGTAATCGAAGAACCCGCCCAGGGCGTGCAAATCCCCCTAGTTCGCAAACGCGAAGCGCACGCTGTCGCGGTAATAAGAGGCGATCGGCTGTCCATCCCGGTCGAGCGCTGGTTCAAAGCGGGCACGCTTCATCAGGCGGTCGCACACGGTTCGGTCAAAGCCCTCAGGGTGGGTCGATTGCTGGATGTGACAGGCTGTGGGAACCCCGTCCTCGCCGACATCCAGTCGGAACTCGACGAGGCCGGGCTGCCGTTTCAGCAACATGGCCAATGGGTAATCGCCATCTTTGAGCCAGGTTGACGGTGAGCGGGTGGGGATCGCAGAGCGCAGCCGCGTCTTGTGGCGCGCAGCATCGATGCCCCAATGGGTCAGCAACTCGTCGGTGCAGGCATCCATTGCGGCGAAACTTGCCTTCATGGGCCCCGTGCGCAGCCGCATGGGATGCCGCAGCGGTCTGCCGATGTCGATCGAGCTCACCGAGGCTTTCTCATCATCGGTAACGGGTGCGACCGGCGCGCTACCTCGCGCGGATAGCACTGCTTTTTCCGTGTCGGACAGCGGCCGGATGCGAATATCCGTTACAAATATCCATGCGGGATTTGTTCCGATCGAGCCCGAATAAAAAAGGACATCCTGTTGAGGCAGGGCTTCGCCGAACCGGATTCGGGCCTTGTCACTGCCTGCAGGGCTCTTCATTCGCCTGCCCATCAACGAGATGCGAAATTCATCGCCCGGCTCATACTGGTCAATGATCAGCGTGACGGCCTCCCGGCCGCTACCGAATACACGTATCAGCCGGCAATAATCATCGGCATAGTGAACGTTCCAGGGCGACGAAGGGTCGAGCCCTACAGGCTCGGCCGCGCCTGCTGCAACCGGCTGCGCGATGCTCGATAGCATCGCCACCCAAACGCCCAATCCCCCTGTTTTCATGGAGCTGATCTAGGGCCCAGCCGCCTTGCTGGCAAGTTGCTCTCCGATCAACCGGCGTGTTCCCTGCCACGGGCCATCACCGCGTGCCGGCGCGCTTCAACCTCGTCAGCGGTCACCATGCGGTTCGCGGCGGTAGATCGCGCTTTTTCGAGCGCTATTCCTTCGCGAAAAGGCAGCGCATAACCCTCATCAATAAGCGCCTTGTACCGCCGCACCATCGCCGGATCGGCGCTGGCAATGTCGCGAGCAAGCGCCTGCGCTGCAGGCAGAAGTTCTTCGGGCGCCACGACGCGATTGACCAGACCCCACTCGCGCGCCTCCTCAGCGCCGAGGAAATTGCCGGTCAGCGAGAGCTCCTTGGCGCGGCTGATGCCGATCAGCCGCGACAGTTTCTGCGACAGGCCCCAGCCCGGCATGATCCCGACGCGCGCATGGGTATCGGCAAAGCGGGCGTTGGTCGAGGCGATCAAAATGTCGCATGCAAGCGCAACTTCGAATCCACCGGTAATCGCGACACCGTTGACCGCACCGATAACGGGCTGCGGGCAGAGTTCGATCGCCTTGACAGGATTCTCGTCGGCGCTCTCCGCATTGGCGGCGCCCAGATGGCTCGTATCGCCGCCGAGTTCCTTCAAATCGAGACCAGCGGTGAAAGCCCGCGTTCCAGCACCCGTCAATACGATCGCGCGCACCGTCTCATCGGCGGCGAGATCGCGCATCACGCCGGCGAGTTCCGCACGGAGCGCCCGCGAGAGAGCATTCATCGTCTCGGGCCGGTTGAGCGTGACCGTCGCAACGGCATCGTCGCGGCTGACGAGGATCAGGGACATCTCATTCTCTCCAAAAAAGGAAAGGGCGGCCGAAACCGACCGCCCTTCGCAATCATGCCATGACGGCCCGGTTCAGATCTTGGCTGTCAGATCGGGCACGGCGCTGAACAGGTCGGCAACGAGGCCGAGGTCCGCGACCTGGAAGATCGGCGCATCCTCATCCTTGTTGATCGCGACGATCGTCTTTGAATCCTTCATCCCCGCAAGATGCTGGATCGCACCCGAGATACCGATCGCGAAATAGACCTCGGGCGCCACGATCTTGCCGGTCTGGCCGACCTGGTAGTCGTTGGGAACATAGCCCGCGTCGACCGCAGCGCGGCTCGCGCCGAGCGCAGCGCCGAGCTTGTCGGCGAGCGGGACAATGACTTCCTGATATTTCTCGCTCGATCCGAGCGCACGGCCGCCCGAGACGATGATCTTGGCCGAGGTGAGCTCAGGCCGCTCGGACTTTGCAATCTCGGCGCCGACGAAGCTCGAGATACCGGCGTCCCCGCCAGCCGAGACGGCTTCAACCGTGCCCGAGCCACCGGTCGCCGCCGCCTTGTCGAAGGCCGTACCGCGGACCGTGAGGACGAGCTTGGCGTCCGAGCTCTCGACCGTTGCGATCGCGTTGCCGGCATAGATGGGGCGGGTGAAGGTCTTGGGACCTTCGACCGACAGGATTTCCGAGATCTGCATCACGTCGAGCAGCGCAGCGACCCGCGGCGCGATATTCTTGCCGGTCGTGGTCGCGGGCGCGACGAACGCGTCGTGCGACGCCATCAGTTCGGCAACGAGCGGCGCGACATTTTCAGGCAGATTGTGCGCGAAGGCCGCATTGTCGGCGACGTGGACCTTGCCCACGCCGGTGATTTCCGACGCGGCCTTGGCGACGCCATCGACGCCTTCGCCGGCGACAAGCAGGTGGACTTCGCCGAGCTTGGCCGCGGCAGTGACCGCGGCCAGCGTGGCATCCTTGACGGCGCTGCCGTCATGTTCGACCCAAACGAGCGTTTTCATGAATGCACTCCCATCGCCTTCAGCTTGGCAACCAGTTCATCGACATCGGCGACCTTGACGCCGGCCGAGCGAACGGGCGGTTCGGACACCTTGACCACCTTAACGCGCGGTGCCGTGTCGACGCCGTAATCAGCGGGCGACTTGGTATCGAGCGGCTTCGACTTCGCCTTCATGATGTTTGGCAGCGATGCATAGCGCGGCTCGTTGAGGCGAAGGTCGGTGGTGACGATCGCGGGGAGCTTGAGCTTCACCGTCTCGAGGCCGCCGTCGACTTCGCGGGTCACGCTCACGCTGTCGCCCTCGACATTTACCGCGCTGGCAAAGGTGCCCTGCGCCCAGCCGGTCAGCGCAGCTAGCATCTGGCCAGTCTGGTTGTTGTCGTCGTCGATCGCCTGCTTGCCCAGGATCACAAGACCCGGCTGCTCAGCGTCGGCGATGGCCTTCAGGATCTTGGCGACAGCCAGGGGTTCGACTGGATCGTCGGTCTGAACGAGGATCGCGCGGTCGGCGCCCATCGCGAGCGCGGTGCGCAGCGTCTCCTGCGCCTTCGCAGGGCCGATGCTGACAGCGACGATTTCGGTCGCGACGCCCTTTTCCTTCAGGCGAATAGCCTCTTCGACCCCGATCTCGTCGAAAGGGTTCATCGACATCTTGACGTTCGCGAGATCGACGCCGGTGCCGTCGGCCTTCACCCGCGGCTTGACGTTGTAATCGAGCACCCGTTTTACGGGAACGAGGATTTTCATGGGCTCAAAGCTCCTCTTTGCAAATTGTGCACTGCGCCATAATTGGCGTTTACGTAAACGTCAACCAGCAGTCCCCATCATTCCTTCTCCCTTGAGAGGAGAAGGACCTCCGATGAGGGTGGCCGGAGCGCAGCTCCGCGCGAGCCTCCGGCCCGCATCCCCTCACCGAGCTTCAGCCTGGCAGCACGCTGCCAGCCTTCCAATCCCCTCCCTGACGGAGTGAGGGGAGCTGCATTCATGCCGCCTTGGCGACCTCGGCGACGATCTTCTTCGCCGCATCGCCCAGATCGTTCGCCGGAACGATTGGCAGACCCGAGTTTGCGAGGATGTCCTTGCCCTGCTGGACATTGGTGCCTTCAAGGCGAACGACGAGCGGAACCGAGAGATTCACTTCCTTCGCGGCCGCAACGATACCTTCGGCGATGATGTCGCATTTCATGATCCCGCCGAAGATGTTCACGAGGATGCCCTGGACAGCGGGGTCCTTCAGAATGATCTTGAAGGCGGCCGTGACCTTTTCCTTGCTCGCGCCGCCGCCGACATCGAGGAAGTTCGCAGGGAAGGCCCCATTGAGCTTGATGATATCCATCGTCGCCATCGCGAGACCGGCGCCGTTGACCATGCAGCCGATGTTACCGTCGAGCTTGATGTAGGCGAGGTCATATTCGCTCGCCTCCACCTCGGCGGGGTCTTCCTCAGTCAGGTCGCGCAGCTCGGCGAGGTCCTTGTGGCGGAACATCGCGTTCGAATCAAAGCCGACCTTGGCGTCGAGGACATAGAGCTTGTCGCCTTCGGCCGTCGGGCAGATGGCGAGCGGGTTGATCTCGATCTGCGAGGCGTCGGTTGCCAGGAACGCCGTGTATAGCCCCTCGAGGAGCTTCGCTGCCTGCTTGGCGAGATCGCCCGAAAGCCCCAGCGCCGCGGCGACCGAACGGCCGTGGTGCGGCTGGAGACCGGTGGCGGGGTCGATCGTGATGGTGTGGATCTTTTCCGGCGTGTCGTGCGCGACGGTCTCGATGTCCATGCCGCCTTCGGTCGAGGCGACGACCGCAACGCGGCTGGTTGCGCGATCGACGAGCAACGCAAGGTAGAATTCCTTGCCGATGTCGACGCCGTCGGTGATGTAGAGGCGGTTGACCTGCTTGCCGGCCTCACCGGTCTGGACAGTCACCAGCGTGTTGCCGAGCATCTCTTTCGCATGCGCTTCGACTTCTTCGAGGGTCTTGGCGAGGCGGACACCGCCCTTCGCGTCAGGACCGAGCTCCTTGAACTTGCCCTTGCCGCGGCCGCCAGCGTGGATCTGTGCCTTGACCACATAAAGCGGCCCGGGAAGCTGTTTTGCCGCCGCAACAGCTTCCTCGACGCTCAGCGCCGGAATGCCCGCGGGCACTGCGACGCCAAATTTCGCAAGCAGTTCTTTCGCCTGATATTCGTGAATGTTCATGGGGTCTGCCGGGCCTTTCGACTCTGGAGCGGGAGATATTCGGCGCCGCCTAAGCACAAGTTTGGCAGCAAGGCTACCCCTTGGTGCCCCGCGGGAGCGAAGAGATTTTCTACCCTAGCGCAAAGCGCAAACCGCCGCCGAGCTGGTCGAGACCGCCAAAATCTCAGGGTCCTTGAGCGCGCGAACCTTGTGCAGGAATTGATCGAGCGTCAGATCGGTGATCCTTCTGTCCTTGAGGCTGCCGAGCGATGCGAGGCGGCGCAATTGCAACAGCGACAGCCGGTCGACCATCCGCTCGGCCATGCACGCCGACATCGCCGGCGACAGCCCGGCGTCGATCAGTCCGCTGCGCAGGCGGGTCTCAGGCGTCGCGCAGGCGGACAAGGTGAGCGACAGGGCGATCAGATAAAGCGCAGGAGATGACTTCATGCCCGCGCCATATGCAAAAGCAGAAGGTCCCGCAAACCCGTTTCTTGCTGGAAGATGCCGCTATCGGCCGTGGAATTCGGCTACCGCGCCCGACACCGCCTGCATGAGCACCATGCGCTGCGGAATCGAGGCGGTTGTACTGCCGAGCATAACGACGATTGCATAGCGGGTGCCGTCGGGCGCGGTCGCGATCCCGATGTCGTTATAGCCCGCCGTCATCCCCTTATAATCCTGGCCCGTGCCGGTCTTGTGCAGGAATTTCCAGCCCGAGGGCAGCCCCGCCTTCAGCCGGTTCGGTCCGCTCCTCGTACGGCTCATCACGCCGAGAATATAGTCAGTCGATTCAGGGGAGAGCAGCGTGCCGCGGGCGAGCCGGGTCAGCGCGCGGGCGATCGCGGACGGGCTCGCCCCATCGACGGGATTGGCAAGATAATTGTCCATTGCTGCCTTGCGCGTTGCATCGGGAAGCGCCGCGCGCGCCTCCTGAAAGGCACGGCCGATCGAGTAGGACTGCTTCCATTCAAGCCCGGCGGTCCCGCTCTGGAGCAAGCGTTCACCGGGACCGAAGCGGATTGCGCCCAGATCTTTCGCTGCGATGAAGCGGCGTACCGCATCGGGGCCGCCTACGGTGCGCAGCAGGCTGTCGTTGGCGGTGTTGTCGCTGTGCGTGATGGCCGTCTCGATCAGCTCGCGCACACTCAACGTCACCGACCCTTCGGCGCGCACGCGTGCGGCGATCGGCTGATGGAACAGGGTGAGATCTGCAGGAGTGATGGTGACCTTTCGGTCGAGGGTCAGCGCGCCCCGGTCGACCGCATCGAGCACGGTCAGCGCCACCCACAGCTTGGATACGCTTTGCTGCGGGAAAAGCTCGTCACCGCGCTGCTGGAGCGTCCATTCGCCGTCGATGCGCTGCACGGCGATGCCAGTCTTGCCGGGAAAGCTTCGCCAGAGCTCGAAAATTCGCTGCTCGAGCCCTGTGGGCGGACGTCGGAAACCGGGGTCGATCACGCCCTGCGGTGCCGGGGTCGCCGCGCGCACCGGCTCGCCAATCGGGACGGTTACCGATCCTGCGGGGGTGCGAGGCGCCGGGGTCTGCTCACGCGACGGTGGTATCACGGCGGCGCTGCCGACGCATCCCGCCAGCACGACGGAGCTCATCACCATGGCGAGCAGCGGCCTGCCCGAAACCTTAACCTTCATTGAAACCCCGAAGCGGCTGTGGTCCTCAGTCTTGCCGGCCCCCGCGGCCGGATTTCGTTCGTCCCGCACCCCTCGCGGGCGGGCCAGCGATTTGCGACGAACGATTCTTCCCGCGCGACAAGTGGCGGAAAAAGGGAGGTGCCTGCTCAGGGTGCCGGCGCCCCACGAATCCAGGCTGGGTAGAACCGCTTGAATGCCGCGAGCTTCGGCGCGTCCCAGCGAACGATATAGGCGTGTGTCGGGTGCCGCTGCATGAAGTCCTGGTGATACGCCTCTGCCGGATAGAAGCCCGTGAAGCGTTCGATCTTCGCGGCGATGGGCTTGGCATAAAGGCCGCCCTTGCCGATCTGTGCGAGGTAGGCAGCCGCGACCTCGTGCTGCGCGCTGTCAAGCGGCACGATCGCGGCGCGGTATTGCGGGCCCTGGTCGGGCCCCTGTCGATTCTTCAGTGTCGGATCGGCCACAACCGAAAAGAGGATGCGCAGCAGCGATCCGTAACTGATCACGCGCGGGTCATAGGTGATGCGCACAGCCTCTGCATGCCCCGTGGCACCGCTGGAGGTCCGTTGGTAAGTCGCGTCCGCCTTGCTGCCGCCGTGATAGCCCGCCTCGACCGAGATCACGCCCTTGACGTTTGAAAAGACGCCCTCGACGCCCCAGAAGCAACCGCCCGCAAGCACCGCGGTCGCCCGCGGCGCCTTGATGGCGGGGTCATAGGCAGGAGCCGGCAGCCGGATGACATTTTCAGCCTGTGCCGGCGCGCATTGTGCGAGCACAGCGGCGGCGATGAGGGCTGCGATAAGCGGACGGGCGGATTTGCGCCGCCGCGGCATCAAGCGGGGATGGGTAGCGCCGGCTGGTTCAGGATCACGAAGGTCGCGCCGATCGCAAAGCCAGCGAGCATCGTCAGGAACCAGTCCGAGCGGAGGAGAGAAAGCATGGGAGCCTCTTGTCTTCATATCTGTCAGTTCGCGGGCAGTCCCGCACCGGTTACACCGACGATATGGCGCACCCCTTGCCGTCGTGCAGTGATCGCGATCACCCTATACGGAACAGCTTACCATGTGGTGAACCGGCTGCTTAACCACCGTTCATCCGCGGCAAATAAGCGCGCGCCCAAGCGAATTCAAGACCGATCGGTATATAATTGTTCGACCGGGTGCAAGGGTCGTCAGACGAGCGCCGCACATGCTTGCTGGATCCGTACGCACGCTTCCTTCAGCACCGCCTCCGACGTCGCATAGGAAACGCGAAACGCCGGCGACAGGCCAAAAGCGCCGCCGTGCACAGCGGCAACGCGCGCGGCGTCGAGAAAATAGTCGATCAACGCCTCATCACTGTCGATCACGTGCCCTGCCGGAGTCTTCTTGCCAATGCAGCCCGAGGCGTCGGGATAGACATAGAAAGCGCCATCGGGGACCGGGCATGACAGACCGGGCGCGTCATTGAGCATCGCAACGACCATATCGCGGCGCTTTCTGAAGGCGGCATTGCGCTCGTCGAGGAATTGCTGCGGCCCGCCGAGCGCCGCGGCGGCGGCGGCCTGCGCGATCGAGCAGGGGTTCGACGTCGACTGCGACTGGAGCTTGCCCATCGCCTTGATGATCCACGCAGGACCGCCCGCATAGCCGATGCGCCAGCCGGTCATCGCATAGGCTTTCGAACAGCCGTTTACGGTCAGGATCCGATCGACCAGATCGGGGCAGCGCTGTGCGAGGGTCGAGAAAGGGAAATCGGCATACCAGACATGCTCATACATATCGTCGGTCATCACCATGACGTGCGGATGACGGCGGATTACCTCGCCCAGCGCGTCGAGTTCCTCGGGCGAATAAGCGGCGCCTGACGGGTTCGACGGCGAGTTGAAAATGACCCAGCGCGTCTTCGGCGTGATGGCGGCGTCGAGCTGCTCCGGGGTGATCTTGTAGTTCTGCGCGGCGGTCGCCTCGATGGTCACCGGCGTTCCGCCCGCGAAGGCGACGATGTCGGGATAGCTGACCCAATAGGGCGCGGGGATGATCACCTCGTCGCCGGGGTCGACCGTCGCGACGAGCGCGTTGAACAGGGTATGCTTGCCGCCGACGTTGACGCTGATCTGATCGAGCGCGTAGTCGAGGCCGTTATCGCGGCGGAACTTGCCGCGGATCGCTTCCTTGAGCGCCACCGTGCCGTCGACCAGCGTATATTTGGTCTGGCCCGCGCGTATTGCCTCAATCGCGGCTTCCTTGACGAAATCGGGCGTGTCGAAATCGGGCTCGCCCGCCGAGAGGCCAATCACATCGACGCCCGCAGCTTTCAGCGCAGTCACGCGCGCGGTCATCGCGAGCGTAGCCGAGGGCTGGATGCGGTTGAGGGCGGCAGAGATGTGCGGCTCGATCGACATGGACGATGCTTTCCGGGACGATGGATTGACAGGAAATTGCGCGCGCCGCGCCTAATGCTTTCGGGCGCAAACCGCAAGGCGCGCCGCGGATATTTTACCTATGCAGACCTCACGTCAGTCTATCGGCACTTGCGCAGCCTCGGCGAGCCGTGCCGGGACGAGTCCGCGCAGCGAGTTGCCGATGAAGAATCCGTCAGACAGGTCGGCGATTCGCAGGTGCGATTCGACCGCGCGCCCCTTGTCGATCAGTTCGCCGCGCAGGACCCCCGGAAGCAGACCGAGCGAGAGCGGCGGGGTGAGGAGCACGCCGCCCCGTTCGACGAAAATATTGCTCCAGCTCCCCTCGGTGACGAAGCCCGGCTCGTCGACGAACACCACTTCTGGCGCACCGCTCGCCGCGCGCGCCTCGTCATAGGGCGCGCGCAGGCTCGTTTTGTGTACGAGGCGAAAATCGCCGCCAGCAAGCGGCGCGGGGTGCACAGCGACGGGCACGGGCAGCTCGGCGAGACGAGGCAGCGGCGACACTTCGACCGCGAGCGCCCCTGACACGGCGAGCCGCATCCGCACCCGCGCGGCGCTGCGAAGGCGAAAGGTCGCCGATTGCAGGCTGTTACGCGCGCCATGACGGTCGAATCGGAAGCCCAGAGTTTCGGCGCTGGCCTTCATCCGGGCAAGGTGCCCCTCGAGCCGCTGGATTCCCTCGACCGGGTCGAACTGCATTGTCTCTATGAGGTCGAAGCTTTCCCCCGCTGCGCCCACAAATTCCCCCTTGGCCAGACATTCGCGCCACTCTTCAGCCGCCTGGCTGTCGGCGACAACAGCCGATCCGAGCCCCAGCGTGGCGCAAGCCGGCGTATCGCGCAAGTCATCGGCTGCGGGAAAGACCAAAGTGCGGATCGCGACGTTGAAGGCGGCGTCGCCGCCAGCATCGATGTAACCGATCGATCCGGTGTAGAGGCCGCGCGGCTCTGCTTCCAGTTCTTCAATGATCTCCATCGCCCGGACCTTGGGCGCGCCTGTGATCGATCCGCACGGGAAGGCTGCGCGTAGCACGTCGACCGCCCCCGCGCCTTCGGGCAGCCGCGCGGTGACGTCGGAGACGAGCTGATGGATTGTCGGAAAGCTTTCCACCCGGAAGAGTTCGGGCACCGTAACCGACCCCGGCGCCGCGACGCGCGACAGATCGTTGCGAATGAGGTCAACGATCATCAGATTTTCGGCGCGCTGCTTGGGGTCGGCGGCAAGTGCCCGCGCGGCGCGCGCGTCGGCGGCGAGGTCGGCCACCCGCCCCGCAGTCCCTTTCATGGGCCGAGCGATGACCGCGCCGTCCCGGAGCGCAAAGAAGAGTTCGGGCGAGAGCGAGGCGATTGCCTGCGTGCCCGTCCAGATAAAGCCGCCATAGCCCGCTCGCGCCGTCTGCCGCAGGCGCGCATAGGCGGCGAGGGGATTGCCGGCAAATGGCACGTTCGCACGGAAGGTCAGATTGGCCTGATAGATGTCGCCCGCACGAATATAGGCGAGCACCGCCTCGACCGCGGCTTCATAGAGGGCCCGCGTTACCCTGGGCACTGGCCGCCCGACCCAGCTGCTCGCCGGATCGGGAAGCAGCGCACGCACCGCGCCGGGCTCGATACGATGGATCTGGTCGAACAGGCCGAACCAGGCGAGCGGTGCGCCGGCCGCGTCTCGGCCGCGCCCCCCCCGCCAGGCTGGAGCGAGGCCCTTCCCCGCCTCGTAGGCTAGATAGCCCGCGGCATGGAGGCCCCGCGCCCGCGCGGCGCCAAGCGCATCGAGAAGCGCGGGAACCTCGCCCGCGTGCCGTGCCGTCAGAAGCTCGACGGGATCGCGAAACAATCGCGCCGGAACCGCGCCCTCGGCGCGCGCATCGTCAAGCAGGACGAAGGGCGGGCTTTCCGGCCCGGGAACGGGGATGGCCGCATCATCTGTCATGTCCTGCCCTGCCACCCCATTGCGGCTGCCCGATATGCCGTCCGATTTGGAAAGGGCGATCCGATGCCCGCTCCTTTACCCCCGGCAAGACGACCGGGCAACATGCGCCAATTGCGATAAGGACTTACTTACCCTAGTGTCAGGAACGCCCCTCTTTGAGAAAGGATAGATCGCCCCGATGAGCAGCCCCTTTTCCTGGTCGAGCAACTATCGTCATCCGACGGCATGGGACCAGGATTTTCCGCCGCTCTCGCTTCCCGACATGCTGGCAGCGAGCGCCGCGCGCAATGGATCCGCGCCGGCGCTCGACTTCATGGGCCGGCAGTTCAGCTATGCCGAGATCGCACGCGGCGCGGCGCGCGTCGCAAAGGGGCTCCAACAGCGCGGTATCGGGAAGGGAAGCCGCGTGGGCCTCTACCTTCCCAATGTCCCGCATTATGTCGCGGCCTATTATGGCGCGCTCGCCGCGGGGGCTACCGTGGTCAATTTCTCGCCGCTTTACACTGTCGCCGAGCTGGAAGCCCAGGTCGAGGACTCGGGGACCGAGATACTCTTCACGATTAGCGCCGCCGCGCTCCTTCCGACTGCGCTCGCTGTGCTCGACGGGTCGAGCCTGAAGCAACTCGTCGTCGGTTCGGTGGCGGGAGGGTTGCCCGCAGCCAAATCCATGCTCTACCGCCTGCTCCGTCGCCGCGAGGTCGCAGCCCTGCCCGACGACCCTCGCGTCATTCGATTCTCGGCGCTCACCGACAATGACGGTGGACCCGGCCCTGTCGTGATCAACCCCGAGCATGACGTGGCGCTGATCCAGTATACCGGAGGCACCACCGGCACGCCGAAGGGCGCAAAGCTCACCCATCAGAATTTGACCGCCAATGCGCGGCAGGTGAACGCGATCGACCCCGACCATGACGCAGGAGACCGCATCCTTGGCGTCCTGCCCTTCTTCCACGTCTTTGCGAACACCTGCGTCCTCAACCGCACGATCCTGAACGGCGGCATGATTACGATGCTGCCGCGCTTCGACGCAAAGCAGACGCTGGAGGCGATCACTCGCACGAAGGCGACCGCCCTGCCCGGCGTGCCAACGATGTATCAGGCGCTGCTTGACCATCCTGACCTTCCCAGGACCGATTTTTCCAGCCTGCGCATCTGTATCTCGGGGGGCGCGCCGATGCCCGCTGAGCTGCGCGAGAAATTCGTCGCCGCCACGGGCGCCTCCCTTGTCGAGGGCTATGGTCTTACGGAAAGCTCCGGCGTCGTTGCGACAAACCCCTATGATGGCCCAGTCAAGGCGGGGACGATCGGTCAGCCGATCCCGGCAACCCGAATTCGTCTGCTCGACAGGGAGGATCCGTCAAAGGATGCGCCCGCGGGGCAGGAGGGCGAACTCGCGGTGAAGGGGCCCCAGATCATGCAGGGCTATTGGAACCGGCCCGAGGCGGACGGCGACAGCTTTACCGCCGACGGCTGGCTGCGCACCGGCGACGTCGCGACGATCGACGCCGAGGGCTATATTCGCATCGTCGACCGGCTGAAGGACATGATCTCGGTCGGGGGCTTCAAGGTCTATCCAAGCGTAATCGAGGCGCATCTTCATCAGCACCCCGCGGTCAAGGAGGCGATCGTTCTTGGTGTCCCCGATGCCTACCGCGGCGAGAGCCCCAAAGCCTTTGTGACCTTGGAAGAGGGATTCGACGTGGCGGGCGAGGCGCTCGCGGCCTGGCTCAATGCCCGGCTCGGCAAGCACGAGCGGGTGAGCGCAGTCGATGTTCGCGAGGAACTACCCAAGACGATGATCGGCAAGCTCGACCGCAAGGCGCTCCGCGCTGAAATGAAGGAGTGATAAGACCGGTCGCCGGAGAGGCCCTCGGGCCGCTTCTTCCCTTGGAGGTCGTTCGCCGCTAAGCGCTCTTGCATGAAACCCATTCGCAAAGCCGTCTTTCCCGTCGCTGGCCTCGGCACGCGCTTCCTGCCGGCCACCAAGGCGATACCCAAGGAGATGCTCCCCGTCGTCGACCGGCCACTCATTCAATATGCGGTCGACGAAGCGCGCGAGGCGGGGATCGAGCAGATGATCTTCGTCACCGGGCGGGGCAAGAGCGCGATCGAGGATCATTTCGACATCGCCTTCGAGCTGGAAAAGACGATGTCCGAGCGCGGCAAGGACCTGTCGGTCCTCGAACCCACACGGCTCGGCCCCGGCAACTGCGCCTATGTCCGCCAGCAGGAGCCGCTTGGCCTCGGCCACGCCATCTGGTGCGCGCGCGACATCGTCGGCGATGAACCTTTTGCCATCTTCCTGCCCGACGAGTTCATGCACGGCAGCCCCGGCTGCATGAAGCAGATGGTTGATGCCTATGCCCGCGTTGGCGGCAATCTGATCTCGGTGCTCGAAGTGCCGCACGCGCAGGTGTCGTCCTATGGCGTGATCGCCCCGGGGAAACGTGACGGCGCGCTGACCGAGGTCTTGGGACTGGTCGAAAAGCCCGAACCCGAAGCGGCACCGTCGAATCTCATCATTTCGGGCCGCTATATTCTCCAGCCCGAGGTGATGCGCGTGCTTGCCGACCAGGAAAAGGGCGCGGGCGGCGAAATCCAGCTGACCGACGCGATGGCATCAATGATCGGGACGCAGCCGTTCCACGCCGTGACCTTTGCGGGCGCCCGGTACGACTGCGGATCGAAGGCAGGCTATATTCAGGCCAATCTCGCCATCGCCCTCGAACGCCCTGACATGGCAAGCGACGTCCGTGCCTTCGCGGTCGATCTGCTCAAATGATCATAATGGCGCCGGCCGGGGGGAACCCGGCCGGCGCCATCCCCCTTATTCGCCCTCTATATTCGGCTTCGGGAAGCTGTCCGCTCCCACGGTGCGATAGAGCCAGCCGCCGACCGCGCCGCCGATGAGGGGTGCGATCCAGAAGAGCCAGAGCTGCTCCAGGGCAAGCCCTCCTGCGACCAGCGCCGGACCGGTACTGCGAGCCGGATTGACCGACGTATTTGTCACGGGAATGGCGATCAGGTGGATCAACGTCAGGGCGAGGCCAATCGCCAGCGGGGCAAAACCCACCGGCGCACGGCCATCCGTCGAGCCCATGATGATCCACAGGAAGAAGGCGGTCAGCACAATCTCTATGATGAGCCCTGACCATAGGTCGTAGCCTCCGGGAGACCCCTCGCCAAAGCCGTTGGCGGCAAGGCCGTTGACTGCGAGGTCGTAATTCGGGCTGCCGCTGGCGATGTAAAAGAGCAGGAAGGCGGCGACGATCGCGCCGAGGACCTGCGCGATAATGTAAAGGGGGATATCGCGCGCGTCGAAACGTCCGCCCGCCCAGAGTCCCACCGTCACTGCCGGATTGAGGTGACATCCTGAAATATGGCCGATCGCATAGGCCATGGTGACCACCGTCAGCCCAAATGCCAGCGCGACGCCGAGAAAGCCGATGCCGAGCTCGGGAAAGGCCGCCGCGAGCACCGCGCTGCCGCAGCCGCCAAAGACAAGCCAGAAGGTTCCGATAAACTCGGCAACGCCCTTTTGCATGTTGTTCATATGACCCTCTCCTCCGCCCGACGGTCATGCGCGCCGCCGGCGCCCCGACCACTCTAACATATTGAGAGACCACGGCAAGCAAAGTCATGGCGGGTTCACATGCCATGAGCTACAAAGGGGCGGGACCTCATCTATGGGCTGCCGAAAGGATTTGAAATGAGCGCAAGGCTCCTGTTCCTCGCCCCCGCCTGCCTGGCGCTCACTGGATGCGTAAGCACGGTCAAATCGGTCGTCACGGCACCGGTCAAGGCGGTAGGCAAGGTCGCTGACTGGTCAACAACCAGCCAGGAAGAAGCCGATCGGAACCGTGGTCGCGCGATGCGCGAGCGCGAAGCGAAGCTCGGCAAATTATCGCGCCAGCGCGACAAGGCGGCCGAGAAATGCCGCGACGGCGACGAAGCGCAATGCCGCCGCGCGGAGGTTCTCGATCACGAAATCGAGGCGGTGATGGCGGAGCCGATCTGAGGGTAGCCGGCGGCCCCCTCGTGGCGAAATCGACCGATGCCTTGCAAAGCACGGTGCCAGATCAGATCCGGCCCGAAGGACGCCTGGATTGCCCCGTTCGGTTCAGCGCACGCGCCGGCCGGTCCACACGACGCGGCCGACGAGCCGCACCTCCGACATCGGCAGGTCGTTCCAGCTGGGATATTGGGGATTGTCGCTGATGACCGAGAGTCGGCCCTGTCCGGGCGCACGTGCGACGCGCTTCACCATCAGCCCGTCGTCCATGCGCAGCACGTAGATGCCATCGCGCAGCCGCGCGGCTGCGTCGCTGCCGTCGACGAGAATGTCGTCGCCATCGTTCAGGGTCGGCGCCATCGAATCGCCCTCGACGCGAATGATGCTGAGCGCGCGCGGGTCGGCGCCGAGGTCGCGCAGCCAACGCGGATCGAAGGCGAGTTCACCCTCGATGGGCTCGCCGTCGATACTGGCGCCTGCTCCTGCCGACGCGCCGATCGCGAGCTTCGGCACAAGGATCATCCCCGGCCCGCGCACGCGGCTGGCGGCCGCGACGCGCCGCACCGGCCCGCCGAGGATCGCCTCGGACACGCCGAGATAGGCAGCGATGCGCGCCCGGTCTTCCTCGGCGAGCCGGCGCGGCGAACCGCGCTTGATATATTGCTGGATATAGGCCGGATTGCGCCCGATGCGCGCGGAGAGCTGGGCGTAGTCGATGCCCCTTTCCCGCAAGAGACGGTCGAGCGCGGCGCGCGGGTCATCGACGAAATCTTCCACCGGGTCGGTCCTTTCCTGTCCCGGTTATACAGATAGGATTTTTCCTAGACAAGTAGGAACTCGAAGTTCAGATAGGAAATATCCTATAGGGCGACTCGCCCGTCACACCACCCACGGGGAGCGGACAATGGAACGAAGGCTGCTGCAGCGGGTCAACACCTTCCTCGATGAAAGCGCAATGCCCCCTTCCACATTCGGCCGTATGGCCGTTCGCGATCCAAGGTTCGTCAGCGACCTGCGCAGGGGGCGTGTGCCCGGGCGCAAAACCACGGTGCGTGTGGAGAATTTCATAAGCAGATGGCACGCCGATCGGCGCGCGGGCGGCGCGATCGACGAAATCAGGAAAGGAGTCGCCCAATGAAACCATGGTCACCCGCAGCCGCGCCGCGCTCATCCTGTCCGCACCGCCGGCTGCGCTGCCTGCTCACGCGACAATTGCCGCATGGCCTGTCGCTGGGACCGTCGGCGCCACGCGCTTGGGCGAGCGCCAATTTCGTGGGGGCCCGCCATCTGTTTCGCTGCACATTTGCAGCAGGCGAAGCCGAAGCCCTCCGCGCCGCGCTTGATGCGCGATTGGGGGGCGCTGAATGGCGCCTGCCCGGCCATTTCGTTGCCGATACGGCGGTTCGGCTCGCAGCTGACGATCGGGCATTGCAGATCGAGATCTTGACGATCGAGGACTAGGCTTCGCCGTCACCTCCGTGGCGAATCAGCCCACCGCCAGGCGATTAAGGCGTTGCAGCGTCCCAAGCGCGGCCTCGAGCGCGAAGTCGACAGTCTCCCCCTCATCTTCGCTTTCCGAGGCGTCGGCTGCGGTCCGCCCGGCAAGCCGCGCCTCGCGGCGGCGCGCCAGCCCTGCCTCGAAACGCGCGACCATCGCGCCAAGCGATTGGTCGGCGGGATCGGGCATCGCGGAAGCGGACGGGATGACGACCTCCGCCGACATCTCTGCAGGCTGGAGCCAGGGTTCTTCCCCGGGCACTGCCTCGGCGGGAGCGAGGTCTGCAAGCACCAGCTCCTCCTCGCCGGACTCTATTCGCGCTGCCGTGTCAGCAGCGGCAGATACGAGCGCCCCGTCTGCTGCACCGCGCGTGCCCGCCTCGCGTGACGGCTCGGCAAGCGGCATCGCCGTGACCGGGCCCAGCCCCTGCGGGGGCAGGTCGCGGCCTGCGCGGAGCGGGGGGCGCGGCGGATCGTCCGGATGAACATCAGCGCGGCGGCGGCGCGGGGCTTCTTCAGGGTCGTCGCCAACTCGGGCTCTGCGCAGGCGAAGCGCCTCGGGCTTGGCGAGCGCAAGCGCGGCAAGCGCCGCGATGACCGCGGCCACGGCCGCCATGCCGAGCGCAAGCGCCAGCCGGCCGCCGTTCCCGACGGGGGGCTCGAACAGCGCAGATAACCGATCAAGATAGAGGTTCCAGCTGATCGCCGCGACCCAGGCCAGCGGTATGACCGCTGCAAACAGGAAGGTCAGCGCAGCCGCGCCGATCACCGCCGGCACCGCGGGGCGTAGCGCGCGGGCGAGTGCGTAGGCCCCATCCCGCCACGATTTTTCGCTGTCGTCGTCCATATCGCCCTGTTTTCTTATCCTAAGCTGCCGCTGACGCAGCCTTGCGCAGCAGCCGCTGGTAAACCGGTTCGTAACGTAAAATGTTTGACGACCAGTTACGATGGGTTTCAACGAAAATCCGCGCGGTGCGCCGCCTCTCGTCCCACGCGTCCCGCCTGCCGAGCAGACCCGCGAGCGCTGCAGCAATCGCAGCAGGATCATCGGGGGCGAACAGCGTCCCGGTCACCCCGTCCTCGACCAGTTCCCGATGTCCGCCGACGTCCGACGCCGCGACAAGCTTGCCCTGCGCCATCGCCTCGAGCGGTTTCAACGGCGTGACAAGGTCGGTCAGACGCATTTTCTTGCGCGGATAGGCGAGAATATCGATCAGCGAATAATAATGCTCGACCTCGGTGTGCGGCACTCGTCCTGCAAAATGGATGCGCTCCGCGGCGGCCGAGGCCGCAGCCTGGGCTCTCAGCGTCCGCTCCATCGGTCCCCCGCCAACAAGCAGGAGCCGCGCCCGCGGCTGCGCCGCAGCAAGCCGGGGCATCGCTGCGATCAGATCGTCGATGCCCTCATAGTCGTAGAAGCTGCCGATAAAGCCGATGACCGCGTCATCGGCGGCAAGACCGAGTCGCTTGGCAAGCACCGGGTCGCGCGGCGGCGGGTCGCCAAACAGGTTGAGGTCGACCCCATTGGGCGAGACTATGATCTTGTCCGGCTCAATTCCGCGCCCGATGAGGTCGCCGCGCAAACCCTCACAGATAACCGCAACCGCATCGGCGCGGCGGACCGCGCGGGTTTCAAGGAGGCGGGTGAGACGGTAGCGCAGGCTCCCTTCGCGCCCCGTGCCATTCCCGACCGCTGCATCCTCCCAGAACGCGCGGATTTCGTAGAGGACGGGGATAGCGTAGCGTTTGCCGACGCGCAGGGCTGCCATCGCATTGAGTACAGGCGAATGCGCATGAAGGAGGTCAGGCCGCCATTCGCGGGCGAGCGCCTCCACCCGCGCCGCCAACGCGCCGATCTCGCGCCATTCGCGGATCGGCGCTCTTGCGGGTGAGATCGGCGGGGTCCGGTAGAAAGTGAGTCCGTCGACGGTCTCTCCATCCGCGCCCGCTTCGGGATGGCGCACGCCGGTAACCCCCGCGACCTCCCAGCCTTTCGCGGCCTGCGCCTTCATGAGCGCCCTGGTGCGAAAGGTATAGCCGCTGTGGGCAGGGAGGCTGTGATCCAGAATGTGCAAAATACGCGTCATCGTGGCGGGCTCTGCCAGACAAGCCTTAACGCCGCGTCAACCCCGATCGGTTAGAGCCCCAGAAACGGGCTCCCGCGGGGGGTCGAAGTGAAGCTGGGTCTTGCCGCACAGATGGTCGACAATTTTTCCATTGCCCTGACCCACGTGCTGATCGGCATCGCGCTGTGGCGCCTGCTTTATCGCGATGATCTCGACCGCGAGGTCAGCCCGCGCATGGCGTGGCAGCAGCGCCGCAATGCCGAGCTGGCAGCGCGGGAGGCGGAAGGCGATGCGTGACCTCGCGCTCGTCGCCTTTCTGTTTGCGTTCATCGGGATCGGCTTTCGCAAGCCGTTCCTGTTCATCCTGTGCTTTTGCTATATCGACATCGTCGCGCCGCAGCGTTTGAGCTATTTCCTGATCAACTCGATCCCGGTTTCGTTGATCGTCTTCGGCCTCGCAATCGGAGGTTGGCTGATCGCCGACGACAAGCGCGACACGCGATGGTCGGGGCGGCAAGTCCTGCTTGTGGTCATCCTACTGTATTGCTGGGTTACAACGATCCAGGCCGATTTCCCGCTCGAGGCCCAGGACAAATGGGGATGGGTCTGGAAGGCGCTGGTCTGGGCGATTTTTCTCCCCCTGACGCTTCGCACAAAGCTGCGGATCGAGGCGCTCGCCCTGATCATGCTGCTGTCGGCAGCGTCGATCGCGATCGCGGGCGGAATCAAGACAGCGGCGGGCGGCGGCGGATACGGCTCGCTGCAACTGCTGCTCAACGAGAATTTCGGTCTCTATGAAGGCTCGATCATGTCGACGGTCGGCATCTCGATCATCCCGCTGATCCTCTGGTATCGCCGTCACGGCACCATTTTCCCGCCCGACTGGCGCGTCTCGCTCTTCTGCTTCGCCCTCTGCTTCGCCTGCATGCTGTTGCCGGTGGGAACGCAGGCGCGCACCGGGCTCGTCTGCCTCGTCGTGCTCGCAGTCCTGTCGCTGCGTGCTGTCAGCCACCGGTTCCTCTATATTGTCGGCGCGGGCTTGCTCGCCGCGGCTGCAATTCCCTTCCTGCCCCAGAGCTTTACAGAGCGCATGGAGACGATCGAGGGCTATCAGTCCGATGAGTCTGCCTCGACCCGCGTGGCGGTCTGGAAGTGGACGTGGGAATATGCAAAGGACCATCCCTTCGGCGGAGGGTTCAACGCCTATCTGCAGAACCATGTGCGGGTTAAGATGGCGGCGGGCGCCTATGATCCCGACGCGCCGCAGTCCGCCGAGCCGATCGTCTATGAAGATCGCGCACGCGCCTATCATTCGAGCTATTTCGAAATGCTCGGCGAACAAGGCTATCCCGGGCTCGCACTCTGGCTGATCCTGCACATTGGCGGGCTCATGCAGATGGAGCGGCTACGGCGCCGCTATCTGAAAACGCGCCGCGCCGAGGAACAGTGGATCGCGCCGCTCGCAACCGCGCTCCAGCACGGCCATATCATTTACATGGTCGGTTCGCTCTTCGTCGGCATTGCGTTCCAGCCATTCATCTACATGATGCTCGCGCTGGAGATGGGGCTTTCGACCTATTGCCGACGGCGCGAGCAACAGGCGGGTTGGCGGCCGCTCACCGCGCGGCCTGCGCAGGTACCCGCGCGCCATCCGGTGGCGAGCGTCTGACGAACTGGAGGCAGGACACCTCGAAGAGGCCATTGCGCTTCCGGGCCAGGCCGGAACCATCAGCGCCGGCAAAGCGCTATCCCCCCATGCCCACGCGCCTGATCCACGTCGATGACAGCTTGCCCGGCATCAGCCGCGAGCGCTGGCGCGGCGGCTGGCGTTACCGCGATGCCAAAGGAAGGCCGATCCGCGACAAGGATGAGATTGCCCGCCTCGATGCGATCGCCCTGCCCCCCGCCTATGAGGATGCCTGGTTCTGCCCCGCTTCCAACGGGCATATCCTCGCGACCGGCTATGATGCACGCGGGCGCAAGCAATATCGCTATCATCCCGACTTCCGGATGGCGCAGGAGGCCGACAAATATGATCGCTGCGCCGCATTCGGCCATGCGCTCCCGCTGCTTCGCGCGCGCCTCGCCGACGACCTCGTACGTCGGACGCTGGGGCCCGAGCGCGTCGTAGCGGCTGTGGTGCGTCTCCTTGACCTTGCAGCGCTACGTGTCGGGAATGAACAATATGTCGCGGCCAACAAGAGTTTTGGTGCAACGACGCTGCGCCGGCAGCACGCGCGCCTCCGCGGCGAGAGGCTGCACTTGAGGTACCGCGCCAAGGGCAGCACGATGCGTGAGGTGACGGTCACCGACCGCAGCCTCGCGACGCTGGTGCGCCGTCTCCAGGACCTGCCGGGGCAACATCTGTTTCAGTATGAGGATGGAGGCAGCCTCTGCGCCGTGGGATCGGACGAGGTCAACGCCTATATCCGCGAGGCGATGGGGGCAGATTTCAGTGCCAAGCATTTCCGTACCTGGTCGGCGAGCGTTACCGCCTTCACTTATCTTTATGATGCGGCGGAGCCGCCGACGCTGAAGGCGCTGCTCGCCCATGTTGCGCAGGGGCTCGGCAACACACCGGCGGTGGCCCGGCGCGCCTATGTTCATCCTGCAATGATCGCAGCAGCGCAGGCGCGCGAAAATTTTGCAATCGCGGCGGGATCGCTTCCGCGCGCGACCCGATATCTTTCACGTTACGAACGCGGGTTTTTGGCCTATCTGGAGCAGACGCCGGGCGCCGCCGCCCTGCTCCGCTCCGCCTGACACCCAAGAAATATCCACGAGGATCGACGTGACCTTCTCCCTTTTTGCCGCTGCCGCCTCTGTGCCCAAGACCGCCGCGCCGGCCAACCCACTCGACGACCTCAATTCCTGGTGGAACAGCAGCGTCGCCTGGGTGAACGGCCATTGGCTACAGATCGGCATTGCAGTGGGCGCAGGGCTGATCATCTATTTTCTCCTGTCCCTGCTGCGCAGCCTCGCGCTGAAGCGCGCGCAATCGGCCCCCGGGCACTATACGCTGACCAACATTGTCGGGCGCGTGATCCACAAGACCCGCTCAACGGTGCTTGCAATGGTCGCCATTCGGCTCGTAGCGGGCTATGCCAATCCGCCCGCAATCATCCTTGCCACCATCCAGTTCGTCTTCACCATCGCGGTGGTCTTTCAGGCTGCAATATGGGCGCGCGAGATTGTCATCGGCCTCATCCGGCGACGCGCGGCGGAGGGACATAACGAGACGCTGAACAATGCGATGGGGATCATTCGCCTGCTGATCAGCGTCGCGCTTTTTGCGATCGCAGCTATCGTGATCCTCGACAATATGGGGGTAAATGTTACCGGCCTCATTGCCGGGCTCGGCATCGGCGGCATCGCGATCGGTCTTGCAGCGCAGGGCATCTTCTCCGACCTCTTTGCTTCGCTGTCGATCATCTTCGACCGGCCGTTCAGGGTCGGACAGGCGATCAAATATGACAATTCGGCGGGCACGGTCGAGCGCATCGGACTGAAAAGCACACATATCCGCTCGGTCAACGGCGAGCTTCTCGTGATCTCGAATACCAACCTCTTATCAAAGGAGATCACCAATTATGCGCATCTCCACCGGCGGCGCATCCAGTTCGCGATCGGGGTCGTTTATCAGACCACGCCCGAAATGCTCCGCGCGCTGCCAGCGTTGCTCGAGGAACAGGTGAAGACGGCGGGACAGGATTTCATCCGGGCAAGCTTCACCGGTTTTGGAGCATCGAGCCTCGACTTCGAACTGATCTTCGACGTGCATGACGAAAATTACGACAAGGTCACCGCCGCGCGCACCGAAATCGGAATTCGGGTTTTCGAGGCCATGACCGCGGCGGGGTACGATTTTGCCTATCCGACCCAGACGACCTTCACCGCATCGCCCGACGGCACGATGATCATGCCCTACGCCGAGTCTTTGGCGCCTCGATCAGGCTCAGGCAGCGCAGAGCGGTCCAGCTGACGCTACGGCGCTGCGGCGCAATGCCCGGGGTCTTGTGCAATGCGGCAAGAGGGGCCTAGAACGCCCGCGAACCAGTCTTTGAGGGGATGAAAAATGGCCACGATCACGCCGCAGGAGTTGAAGACCAAGGTCGGTCAGCATCTCGGTACCTCCGAATGGGTCCTCGTCGATCAGGACATGATCAACAAGTTCGCAGACGCGACGGGCGACCATCAATTTATCCATGTCGACGAGGAAAAAGCGAAGCTAGCACCCTTCGGCGGCACGATCGCGCACGGCTTTCTCACGCTTTCGCTTATCCCGATGCTGGGACAAAAGACCGACGCGCCCAAGATCGAGGGCATCAAGATGGGCGTCAACTATGGGGGCAACAAGGTTCGCTTCCTTGCTCCCGTCCGGTCGGGCAAGCGCGTTCGCAGCCATGTGAAGCTCCTCGAGCTCGACGAGAAGCGCCCCGGTCAGTGGCAGCAGACCAATGAGATAACGGTCGAGATCGAAGGCGAGGAAAAGCCCGCGCTGATTGCCGAGTGGATCACGCAATTTTTCGTCTGAACCAGAAATTTCCGGCCGACCTCCCCCGAAAGATAACCGGAACCCCAGCAGAAGGACTTCATCATGCGTGACGCCGTTATCGTTTCCACCGCCCGCACACCGCTCACCAAGGCGGCGCGTGGCTCATTCAACAACACGCCGGCTCCGACGCTCGGCGCCTATTCGGTCAAAGCGGCCGTCGAGCGCGCGGGCCTCGAAGGCGGCGAGATCGACGACGTCCTGTTTGGCGCCGCGATGCAACAAGGCTCGCAGTCGCCGAACGTTGCACGCCTCATCGCGCTGCGGGCCGGCCTCCCCGTCACTGTCCCCGGCATGTCGATCGACCGCCAGTGTTCGTCGGGACTGATGACGATTGCGACCGCCGCGAAGCAGATAATTGTCGATCGTCAGGACATCGTGGTCGCCGGCGGCGTCGAGAGCATCTCCAAGGTTTCGGGCAGCGGCAAGGTGTTCATCGAGCCCGACGCCGAACTCCTCGCGATGCACAAGGATACCTATATGCCGATGATCGGCACAGCCGAGGTGGTCGCGAAGCGTTACAACATCAGCCGCGAGGCGCAGGACGAATATTCGCTCCAGTCGCAACAACGTACCGCCGCTGCTCAGGCGGCGGGCAAATACGACGATGAGATCATTCCCTGCAAGGCCACGATGGCGATTGTCGACAAGGAAACCAAGGAGGTCTCCTACAAGGAGGTCGTTGCCGACAAGGATGAGTGCAACCGTCCCGACACGACGCTTGAAGGCCTTGCGAGCCTCAAGCCGGTGATGGGCGAAGGCCATACGATCACCGCGGGTAATGCCAGTCAGTTGTCCGACGGATCCTCGGCCTGCGTCGTGATGGAGGCCAAGGTCGCCGAGAAGCGAGGCCTGACGCCGCTCGGACGCTATGTCGGCATGGCCGTCGCAGGCACCGAGCCCGACGAAATGGGCATCGGGCCCGTCTTTGCGATCCCGAAGCTCCTTGAGCGCTTCGAGCTCAAGATGGACGACATCGGCCTTTGGGAACTCAACGAAGCATTTGCGGTGCAGGTGCTTTATTGCCGCGACAAGCTCGGCATTCCCAACGAGCTGCTCAACGTCAACGGCGGCTCGATCTCGATCGGCCACCCCTTCGGCATGACGGGCGCCCGCTGCACCGGTCACGCGCTGATCGAGGGCAAACGCCGCGGCGCGAAATATGTCGTCGTGACCATGTGCATCGGCGGCGGCCAGGGCGCAGCAGGCCTGTTCGAGGTTTTCTGACTTGCGCCTGAGCGCCCCGCGGGTCGAGCCGGTCAATCTCGACCGGCTCGACGCCGAACAACGTGCCGCGCTCGAACCTCTCCTTGCCGCCGATGGCGGCAAGGTCGGGGGTGGGCGGGTGCTCAACATCTTTCGTACCCTCGCCCACGCGCCGCGGGCGCTGACCGCGTTTCTTGCCTGGGGTGGCTACATCCTTTCCAAGCGCAACGCGCTCTCGCCCCGCGATCGCGAGCTCGTCATCCTGCGCACCGGTTACAATTGCCGGTCAGGCTACGAGTGGACGCAGCACAAGCGGATCGGACTTGGCTGCGGGCTGACCGAAATCGAGATCGAGCGCATCAAGGCCGGCCCCCAAGCTGAGGGCTGGAGCGACCTCGATCGCGCGATGCTCAGCGCCGCTGACGAGTTGACCCGCGATCATTTCGTGAGCGACCAAAGCTGGGCTGCGCTCGCCCCGCTCGGCGAGAAGGGGCGGATGGACCTCGTTTTCACCGTGGGCCAATATACCCAGGTGTCGATGATCTTGAACAGCTTCGGAATCCAGGTCGAAGAAGGTTGGGAGACGGATCCTGATCTTCGTGCGTGAATCAAGGGAGACAGACATGAGTGACATTGGCGTGATCGCAACGCTGCGCGTGCAGCCGGGCAAGGAAGCCGAGTTCGAAGATGTGTTTGCCGAACTTGCCCCCGCCGTGCGTGCGAACGAGCCGGGCAACAGCTATTACCGTCTGTTCCGCACCGGCGAAACCGGTGTGTACAAGGTTATGGAATGCTATGCGGATTCGGACGCGCTCGAGGCGCACCGGGCCTCGGACCATTTTCGCACTCTTGGCGCAAGGCTCGCCCCCTGCCTCGTCGTCGCGCCAGAGATCGAGCGACTGATCGCCGTCTAGGCACCGTGGCCGGAAGGATCTCAGGCTAGCTCCCTGATCCCGTCACCTCTGCAATTTCCCCTGCGCGGTCGCCGAGCAAATAGCGCGGGCCGGCCCCCCGCTGCGCTGCCTTGTCGCCGCGATTGTAGAGCCCGCATTTCTTCAAGGACAGGCATCCGCAGCCGATGCACTGATCAAGCAGTTCGCGCGTCCGCTCGAGCGCGACAATCCGTGCATCGATCCGCCCGCGCAGGTCCGTGCTGATACGCGTCCAATCGGCGGCATTGGGGGTGCGCTGCGCCGGCAACCGCGCCAGTTCGTCCGCAATCTCCTCAAGGCTCAGACCCAGTTGCTGTGCAATCAGAATGAAGGAAACGCGGCGAATGTCCGCGCGCAGAAAACGCCGCTGGCCTCCGCCCGAGCGCAACGCCTCAATCAGACCTTTCGCCTCGTAGAAGCGGATCGCCGACACCGCTACGCCGGTCCGCGCCGCGAGTTCGCCGATCGCAATCAGGTCCGTCCGGTGCATATTCGTCCTCATTTGCCGCTTGATCTAAACCTGACTTGAGCTTGCAGGACTGCGTGCGTCAACACGAATCAGGAGTCTCATCGTGCCGCACCCTTTCATCGAGCATGTAAATATCACCGTCACCGACCCCGAACGCTCCGCCCAGCTGCTGTCTGCAATTTTTGGCTGGCACGAGCGCTGGCGCGGACCCGCGCGCGATGGGGGCACCACCATTCATGTTGGCAGCGACCGCGCCTATCTCGCTCTCTACACGGCCCCTGACGGCGAACATGCAGGAAAGCGGTGGCCCAAGGGCGAGCCGCTCAACCATGTCGGTGTGCAAGTGGATGACCTCGATGAGATCGAAGCGCGCGTTAAAGCTGTCGGGCTCGCGCCTTTCAATCACGCCGACTACGAGCCTGGTCGCCGCTTCTACTTCTTCGACCCAGACGGCATTGAATATGAGGTGGTCAGCTATACGGAGCCGCGCCTGCGCTAGACGGCGCAACGTCAGCGCCGCTGCCGCGTTGAGAGCATATCGGGGGGGACGCATGAGGAGTCTCAACCGATGAGCGAAGATATCAAACAGGCCTTCTGGAAGGCGCTCGATGCCAGTCCCTATGTCATGGTCGGCATGACCGGTGAGCGCGAGCATCATATCCCGATGAACGCGCAGCTCGACAAGAATGCGAACAGCGCCTGGTGGTTTTTTACCGCAACCGATAACCGGCTGGCGGCCGGGGGTCCTGCGATGGCGCAGTTTGCGGCGAAGGGCCACGACCTGTTCGCCTGCATATCCGGCACGCTTCGCCGGGAGGAAAGCCGCGAAGTGCTCGACAGATTGTGGAACAATGGCGTGGCGGCGTGGTATCCGGGCGGCAAGGACGATCCCAAGCTCGTGCTTTTGCGCTTCGACCTTGAAGACGCCGAAATCTGGACGGCCGATCCCGGAATCAAGGGGATGTTCAAGCTCGCGGCGGGTATGACCATGAAAGAAGGCGAGCTTGGCGAGCACGCGACGGTAGCGCTCTAGCGATCAGGCGGGGTCTGATAGGGGCCGGATACACCCGTCCTTAAACGTGAATCCCTCCTCGCGATCACGCGCCAGCAGCGCCGGGCCGTCGAGATCGACCCATTGCGCGCGCTGGGCGAGGACGAAGGCGGGGGCAATGCCGAGGCTGGTTGAGAGCATGCACCCGACCATGATCCCGAGCCCCGCCGCGTCGGCGGCGTCGGCAAGGCGGAGTGCCTCGGTGAGGCCCCCCGCTTTGTCGAGCTTGATGTTGACGCCATCATAGAAGGTGCCGATGCGCGCGATATCAGCGGCGGTCTGGCAGCTTTCGTCGGCAACGAACGGGAGCGGGGCATAAACCCCGTCGAGCAAAGCGTCTGCGCCGACGGGTACCGGCTGTTCGATCAATTCGACGCCCAGTTCGGCGAGCCCTTCAGCCTCACTGAGCAAATCGAGCTGGCCCCAGCTTTCATTGGCGTCCACGATCAATCTCGCATCGGGCGCGCCCTCCCGTACGGCCTTGACGCGCGCGCGGTCGCCCTCCCCTGTCAGCTTGAGTTTGAGCAGCCGCCAGCCGTCGGCAACGGCGGCCGCCGCCTCTGCCCTCATGCGGTCTGGGGGTGCAAGCGAAATGGTGATGGCAGTGACTCGCTCGGTCGGCGGGCCATCGCACCCCGCGAGCCGCCACAGCGGCACCCCCCGCTGCCGGGCCTCGAGATCCCACAGCGCGCAGTCAAGCGCGTTGCGTGCAGCGCCGGCATCGAGCAGTTCCTGGACCGCGGCGCGGGCCTCTACGACGTCCATGCCGGCCAGATGCGGCACCACGCGCAATATTGCATCGCGGCATCCGGCGGCACCCTCGCCGCGATAATAGATCGGTGTCCCCTCGCCGCGTCCAATGATCCCCTCACTCTCGATTTCGGCCACAACGAGGTCGACATGATCCTGCGCGCCGCGTGCAATCACGAACTCGCCCGCGACCGGCCAGCGCTCGACCCGCGCGCTTTTCAGTTGGATGGCCATCGAAGAACAGTAATGCTGTGCGCCATGCCCGGTAAATCCCTTTCCGAACGCGTCGCCGAATTCGGCCATCGCCTCGCCGTCGAAGCGCACGCCGCCTGGTTCGCGGCCCGTGATCCGCGCACACCCGCGCTCGCGCGCCTGCTCGCGGTCGCCGTCGCAGCCTATGCGCTGTCGCCTGTTGACCTGATTCCCGACTTCATCCCGGTGCTGGGATGGCTCGACGACCTCATCCTTGTTCCTGCCGGCCTGTGGGCGGTGCGCCAGCTGATCCCCACGCCGCTTTGGGCCGAGTTCCATCGCGCCGCCGAGGCCGCAAGTGAACGCCCATCGAGCCGCGCAGGCATGATCGTGATCCTGCTGATCTGGGCCGGCCTGCTCTACACGGTCTACTGGAGCGTACGAACATCGCCTTGGCATTGAGCGGAAATGAAAGACCCGTCGGTGCCGGGGAAGCAAATGGCCGCAGCAATCGCTAGTCAGCGTGCGAACGGATCCAATCCTCGACCACGGGCGCGATTTCGTCGCGCCACTTGCGGCCATTGAAGATGCCATAGTGGCCCACGCCCTTCGCCATCAGATATTTCTTCTTCGCAGCCGGCAGTGATTTTGCCAGCGTCAGCGCGGCCTTGGTCTGTCCGATCCCAGAAATATCGTCGCGCTCACCCTCAATCGCGAGGATGGCGATATCCTCGATCACTGCGACGTCAACGGGGTTACCGCGATGCCGCATCTCGCCCCTTGGGAGCAGGTGGCGCTGGAAGACGATATCGACGGTCTGGAGATAGAATTCCGCAGTCATGTCACAGACCGAGCGATATTCGTCATAAAATTCCTTGGTCTTGTCGGCGCTCTCACCGTCGCCATCGACCAGATGCTTGAACATCTCCCAATGGCTCATCATGTGGTTGCCGAGATTCATCGACATGAAGCCTGCGAGTTGCAGGAAGCCGGGATAGACACGGCGTCCCGCGCCGGGATACCAGGCGGGCACCGTCGCTATGACATTTTCCTGAAACCAGGCATAAGGGCGCGTTGTCGCGTGCTGGTTGACTGCAGTCGGCGCCTTGCGCGTGTCGATCGGGCCTCCCATCATGGTCAGCGTTCTTGGCCGAAACTTGTTCCCCTCCGCCGCCATGATCGCCGCTGCGGCGAGGCTCGGCACCGACGGCTGACATACCGCGAGCATGTGCGCGCCTGGCCCGATATGTTCGAGCCACGAGATGAGATAATCGATATAGTCGTCAAGATCGAACGCGCCTGCTTCCAGCGGCACATTGCGGGCGTCGCGCCAGTCGGTGATCCATACATCATGCCCCGGCAGCATCCGTTCGACCGTGCCGCGCAAAAGCGTCGCGTAGTGACCCGACATCGGCGCCACAATAAGCAGCTTGGGTGCGTCCTTTGAGCCCTTGTGCTTGAAGTGCTTCAGCTGACCAAAAGGTTTGCGGGCCTCGATCACCTCACTCACCCGAACCTTCTCGCCTTCAACGATCGTCTCGTAGAGGTCGAACGCCGGCTTGCCGCGCGGGGCGGCGGCGTGCGCGAAGACTTCAAGCGCCGAGGCGAAAAGCGGGCTGCCTCCGAAATAGCCAAGCGGATTGGCGGGGTGCTGTATCACCTGCGCGCCGGCGGTCGCCAACGCGCTCGCCCCCGCGAGCCAGCTCTTTTGCATGTCGAAAGCGTGATACAGCATCAAAGGGACTTCCTTGCGATTGAAGGCGCTCTCACGGCGCCACGTTTCAGCTCCATCCTAGGCTATCGGGGTCATTGTGCAACGCGTCATTTCGTTTCATTTGGCTGCGCTTCAAGCGCCTTGAAGCAGCGCGCCATTCTCCATCGTTGAGCACCGCCCGCGCGGCTGCTAGGGCGAGCGCAATGGCGACCACATCCGACCGATCCGCCCCACCCCCCGCACCGCAGGAATCCCGCGCCCGCAGGCTCGGTAGCCTGCGGATGATCTGGCGCTACGCCAGTCGCTACCCGTTGCAGCTGCTCGTGGCCGCCATTGCTCTCGGCATTGCGGCACTCGCAACGCTCGCGATACCGTGGCAGTTCAAGGAGATGATCGACAGCGGCTTCGTCGCGGGCGGGGGGGATGTTGCGCCGCATTTCCGGCTCTTCTACGTGATCGTCGTGATCCTCGCGCTGGCCACGGCGCTGCGCTTCTACTTCGTGAGCTGGCTTGGTGAGCGCACGGTCGCAGATATCCGCCAGGCGGTGCAGCGCAATCTCTTGCGGTTAGCTCCCGGCTTCTTCGAGGAAAATCGCCCTTCCGAAATCGCATCGCGCATGACGTCGGACACCGCGATCATCGAACAAGTGGTCGGCACCACCGTCTCGGTCGCGCTTCGCAATCTCGTGATGGGAGTGGGCGGCATTGCCTATCTTTTCACCCTCTCGCCCAAGCTGACGGGCGGCATTCTGATCGGCATTCCGGTGATCATCATGCCGATCGTCCTGCTCGGGCGCCGTCTCCAGAATGTTTCCCGATCGAGCCAGGACCGCGTCGCCGATATCGGCGCGACGACCGCGGAGCAATTGGGAGCGATGAAAATTGTCCAGGCTTTCGGTCAGGAAGCGCGAGAAGCCGAGCGTTTCAGTGCCGCGGTCGAAAGCAATTTCGCCACCGCGAAGCGCCGCATTCGTCTGCGCGCGGCGATGACAGCGATCGTGATCGGGTTGCTGTTTGGCGCCATCACCACACTGCTCTGGTATGGCGCCGCGGGTGTCGCAGCGGGGACGATCACCGGCGGTACGATCGCGGCTTTCGTCCTCACCGGCGGCCTGGTGGCGGGTGCCTTCGGCGCGCTCACCGAAGTCTATGGCGATCTTCTGCGTGCAGCGGGGGCGGCCGAGCGGCTTTCCGAACTGCTCCATGCCGAACCTGAAATCGCGCCGCCTCAGCATCCGCGCCAATTTCCTGAGCCACCAATCGGAACGCTCGAGTTCACGAATGTCGAGTTCCGCTATCCGACGCGTCTCGACGCTCCCGCGCTCCACGATTTCAGTCTCAGGATCGCGCCGCGAGAGACTGTCGCTATCGTCGGTCCGTCGGGAGCCGGGAAGTCGACCCTCTTCCAGCTTGCAGAACGCTTCTATGACCCTCAGTCCGGCGAGATTCGCCTCGACGGCGTCCCGCTGACCGAGGCCGATCCAGCCGACATTCGCGCTCGCATTGCCATGGTGCCTCAGGAGACAGTCATCTTCGCTGCCTCCGCTCGCGACAACCTGCGCTATGGCAACTGGTCCGCGAGCGATGAGGAGTTATGGGAGGCCGCGCGCGCCGCCAATGCGGAGGCTTTTTTGCGGAAGCTTCCACAGGGGCTCGACACCTTCATGGGCGAAGGCGGCGCACGCCTCTCGGGCGGCCAGCGGCAGCGCGTTGCAATCGCCCGCGCGCTGCTGCGCCGCGCTCCCCTGCTTCTCCTCGATGAAGCGACCTCGGCGCTCGATGCCGAGTCCGAGAAGCTTGTGCAGGATGCCCTCGAGACGCTGATGCATGACCGCACGACGATCGTTATCGCGCATCGCCTGGCCACGGTGCGCGCCGCCGACCGTATTGTGGTGATGGATGAAGGGCGCATCGTCGAGGAAGGACGCCATGACGCGCTTGTGGCGGCCGGCGGGCTCTACGCGCGGCTCGCGCATCTGCAATTTCAGAGCAATCCGGATACCGCCTAACGAGAGGAGACCCTGAATGCTGCATGGCATTACCGTACCTGCCTACGAAAATGCGCTGGGCGCGCTGTCGGCCCAGCTCGACAAGGCCCTCGCTTGGGGCGCCGACAACAATGTGGGTGAGCTGCAATTGCTCGCGGCGCGGCTTGCGCCCGACATGTTCCCGTTGCCAACGCAAATCCGCTTTTCCTGCGGTCAGGCACTCCAGGCGGTGTCGCGGCTCGGTGCCACCGGCGCGCCCGACTTCCCGGACGACGCGGACAGTTTTTCCGCGATGCAGGCTCAGATCGCCCAGACGCTCGCTTTCCTGTCCTCCATCAAGCCCGAGACCCTGGGCGAGGACGGCGCGCAACCCATCGAATTTTCGCTCCCCAACGGGATGACCTTCGATCTCAGCGCTGCAGCCTATGTTCGCGACTGGGCCCTGCCCCAATTTTATTTTCACATCGTTGCCGCCTATGCGATCATGCGCCACATGGGCGTACCGCTCGGAAAAGCCGATTATGCAAGCTACATGATACAGCATCTACGGCCCGGAACGGCGCCCACCGCCTGATGTTCGAACCGACCCGATCAGCCGCCCCTTTCCAGCAGCGCGCCCCGGGGCATGGCCAGATCGGGCACGGTCTCCTACGCTCTTAGATCAGCCCGCCATATCGCTGAATGCCCGGAAACGCGATCCGCGTCCCTCCATTGCGGCGAATGGCGCCAATCGCCTCGTCGACCCGCAGATACCGCGCGTGGGCGTCGGGTTCGAGCATCAGCGTCGCGGGCTCTGGACGCTCTGCGGCGGCTTTTACGAGCAATCCCAATTCGGCAAGGTCGACCGCCTCGTCGTTCCAGCGGATGACATCGGCCGTGTCGATCGTGACGTGATTTTCATCACGCACCGGGGCCGGGAGCACGGTCCCTTGAGGTAGGGTGACGTCGACGCTGTGAGTGGGCGGGGGAATGGTGATGATGAACATCACCAGCATCACCAACATGACATCGATGAGCGGTGTGGTGTTTATCATCGGATCGGCATTGGGGTCGGTTCGGAAAATGCTGCGACGTCGGCGCATAGACTCTCTCCCTGTCGGGCGGCCGTCCACCGTGGGTGCCCGGCGCAAGACCGCCATGTCCCGGCGCCCATCACCGTCAGCGGGGCGCCCGGTAATGGTATGGTATAACATTTTATTATTTTGACAAGGAAAATGAAGCTCCGCGCCGCGACCAAGAAGAAAGGGCGGCACCTTGCGGTACCACCCTTCCTTTTCATTCCAGTCCCCGTCGGGATGGAAATCAATATTACATGCCCGAACCCGGACCGTAGGTGATTTCCACGCGGCGGTTCTGGTCGTTGCGAACGCCATCGGCCGTTGCAACCGCCGGGCGAGTTTCGCCGAACGCCTGCGTCGTGATTGAGGTATCGGCAACGCCACGTGCGGTCATGTAGCTGCGCACCGCATCGGCGCGACGCTGCGAGAGACCGACGTTGTACTTGGCCGAACCCGAACGGTCGGCGTGACCGGCGAGCATGACCTGCTGACCGCTACAGCCCTGGTTGTAGGCGCTGATCGCGTTGTCCAGCGTCGAAGCCGCTTCCGGAGTGATCGCCGACTGATCCCAGTCGAAGTACACAATATACGGCCCAGGCGCGCACACCGGCGGCGGCGGCGGGGGAGCCGGTTCAGGCGGCGGCGGCGGCGGCGGCGGCGGCGCCGGCGGTTCAGCCGGCGGCGGCGGCTCTGCGCCACCGAAGTTGAAGGTCAGCGTGCCGAGGATCGAGTGCGACCGGAAGCGCGTCGAAACGTCACGGCCGAGCTGATCGACGAGATCGAGCCCGCTGGCGTTGAAGAAGCGATACTTGAGGCCAGCATCGATGTTGCGGGTGAGCGGAGCGCGGATGCCCGCGATCGCCTGCCACGCGAAGCCCGTGTCCGAATCGTCGAGGAACGGACCGGCGAAGACCGGAGCGACCTTGACGCGCGCGACACCGGCACCGCCGCCGACGAAGCCCTGCAGGCCATCGTCGTCGCCGAAGTCGAACATGCCGTTGACCATGAAGCTGAGCGCGTTGGTGTCGCCGTTCAGGGCATAGGAACCCGTGTTAAGCGAACCCGCCCCGGAAGGCGTACCCGGGATGCCCGGAGCCACGAAGCGACCACTCTTGATGTCGGCTTCACGGTAACCGACTTCCACTTCCGCGCGGAACGCGCCGAAATCGTAGCCGACGGTACCTTCGAAGTCGTAACCCTTCCGGTGATCGAGAGTGCCGGCATTGTCGACGGTGCCGATATCGAGATCCATGTCCTCGACCAGCATCACGCCACCACCCACTCCTACATACCAGGAGTTGTCGCGCGCGATTGCGGGCGACGCAAGGGCAGTGGAGGCCAACGCCACGGCGACGGCAAGCTTCCTCATAGAAATTCCCCTTTCAATTGAGATTTACGTCTCGTCAGACGTCCTACGCGTCGCTTTGGTTCCACGCAAGATAACAAATCGCAAATCTGTTGCCAAAAAGTCGCACTTCTCGCTGTAAAGCACCAAAATCTCAGGCCGAAATCAAAACTTGCTTTACCATAAGCGCCAGAGAAGGGCCTCCGATCCTGGCATGCGCACCCGAAATCGATTGCCCTGTTGCCGTCCAGATTCGCGATCGCGCCGGGTTCAAGCGATACGCTCCAAACTCGGCGCGGTTGCGCGCTGCCCTTTGGATGGCAAAAAGTCCGCAGATCCTCCCACAGCGGCAAAGCCTCATCCGGGACCGCGCCGAACGCGGGTGCCGACTGAGCAGCACCCAGGTGCGGACGGTGACGCCCTGACGTGCCGGCGCTGGTCCGCCGGGCAGCGGGCGGGAGAGCGGCACCTCGCCCCCGACGAGAAAGCGAAAAGCGCTCCCCTTTTTCATTCGCATCGTCTATTCTCTTCGCCATCAAGATCACTGCAAAATGGGGAGTCGCAGGATGCTGATCACCGCCCTACTTCTGGCCGTTGCCGCGCCTTCACCCGCCGAGGCTGTCAGCTCGACACGCGCCGCCTTCACCAAGTGCCTGCGCAGCGATCTCAAGAAATCGCTCGATGCCAAGAAGTCGCCCGCGGACTATGAGACCGCGATCAAGACGGTTTGCCAGTCCGAGCGCGACGCCTTTCGCAGCGCCGTGATCGCGCTCGACCGCGCCAGCGGTGATTCACAGGCTGATGCTGCAGAAGACGCTGACATGCAGATCAATGATTATCACGACAATTTTATCGGTCAGTTCAAGGATTATTCCGAGTCCAACACCATGCCGGCCGACTGAATTCATCCCCCTCCTATCGCGCTCGGGTGGAAATGGCGCACCGCGCTCCACGAATAGACGGTGGCAGATGCTGCCCTGCCCCAGCCAGACCCGCACTGCGCCGCGCCAGCCCGGTCCCGCGGGCGCGGTAGCCCCCTATCCCAATTCGGGTTGCGTACCGCCTTTCGTACGGATCGGCTTTCCAAGTTCAACGCTTGGCGCCCGGCCCGGCCCGAAAGGGGTGGCCGAACCGGGCGCCGCATCGCGCACCAGCCGCTGAGCTGGCGGCGAATTTCTCCAGCTTGCTCGCCCTTGATTCGATGATCGCTTCGGCCACCCGCTTGGTTGCATGGAAATGCACAAAGGTCCTATTCTTGCGGGCCTTCCCGAAAATTGTCTCGCTCGCGGCCTGCGGTCAGGCAGCGCTGGGTGAACTGCCAGCGCCGCCCTTCACCGATGAGGCCGGAAAAGATCGCACCGGAGAGCCTCGAAAATGATCGGGCAGCGCCCGGTTTATCCCGAAACGCCAGCCCGTTCTCATCAGCATTGGCCCAAATCAGCGCGGTGATGCTCAGAATGCTTTGCGCCACTGCAGCTCGACATAGCGGCCGCGCGGATCAATATAGCCTGGCTGATAGATCAAAGGCACCGTCCCGCCCGCGTCGGTGACCTTGCGCTGCGCGTCAAACAGATTGTTCACCGACAGCCGCAACCGCGAGTTCTTGAGGAACGCGAGATCCTCGGTCAGCTTGGGCATCTGGTTGAAGTCCGCGAAGACGCGCAGGTTGAAGGTCGCCAAGTCGTGGAAGCGAAGATCGCCGTTGGCGCCGCCCGCCACCGTGCTGCCGCTGTCATATTTGGCGCCGACCCGGGCGCCGATTCCCTTGTAGAAGACCCCGCCGTCCAGTTCGACAAGGTGGCGGGTGCTCCCGCCGCCATTGCCGGTCGCCGAGCCGTTGAGCAGATCGAGCTCGGGAACGCCGGGGCCGATCAGTACTTTGTCGGTCAGCTTGACGGTATGATAGAGCGACACCTGCCAGCGACCGCCCTGCTGGCCGCCGCCGAAGGCCCCGCCGCGTCCGCCCCGGCCGAAGCCGCGGCCACCGCCGCGCCGCGGACCATCCGCAGCTGCCGGCGGCGATGCGGTCTGCTGGCCGTCGCCGCGATCCGCGCCCTCGGACCGCGGCGGCGTAGCGCCGCCTTCGGCCGGCGGCGCGCCCCCGCCCGCCCGGCCGCCTCCCGCGGCGCGGCGGCCTTCGCCGCCACGGGCCCCGGGTTCGGGCTGGCCAAAGCTCTTGCCAAAGTTGACGCCCCAGCGAATTTGCGAATTGCTGGCGCGGTCGAAGTTGACCGGCCTCTGATCGACAGCGAGCAGCGTGCCGTCAGGCGCGCGCGTCACACGATCGGGAAAAGCCGCCTCAATCTCGGGAGTCAGCAGCGGGAAGCTATTCGCCGTGTCATAGCTCTTGTTGCTGTTGTAATTGACGGAAAGGCGCAGCCCCTCGACCATCGGAACCTCCCAGTTGAGCCCCAGCTTGAAATCCCGCCGCCGTTCGGGGAGCAGGAAGGGGTTACCTCCGGTGGTTGTCGTGATCAGCCCCGTCTGCCCGGTCGCAAGGTCATAATATGTAACCCCCTCGGTCGTGAGCGGCGCGGCGCCGAGCTGCGTTACGCTGGGCGCTTCCTCGTCGCTGTTGAAGCTCGCAACGAGCGAAAGATTGTTGGTGACGATGACGTTGAGATTCGCCCCCCAATTCTTCAATGTCTTGAAGTCACTGGGCTTTTGCACCTGCCCGCTCAGCGTCGCCGAAACACGAATCGGCCCCACGCCATAATCGGGATCGAGCAGCGGGATATTGAGCGAGCCGAACACGCTCGGTACATCGCGCGAGAGGTCGGTGGTCGTCACCACCCCGCCGCGCTGCGACTGACTGTCGTATCGCAGCCCCGAATAGCTCGCTGTTGCCGACAAACGAAGCGGGCCGGCCCAAGCTTCGCCCAGGCTACCGGAGAAATTGGTGTTCGCACCAAAGCTCTGCTGAGAGCTGTCGAAGCGGTCGCGGGTACCGCCCGCGCGATCGGTCAAGGTGCGCGTGTCGGCGTCGGCATAATTGCCAGTGACAGCCCAGCGCCAGTCGCCGAGCATGCCATTGACGCTGGCGGAGCTCGTCCAGTTCTGCGTGCGGCTCTCGCGGCGCAGCGGGTCGCCCGCCCCGCCCAGATCAGGGCCGAGCAGGCTCAGACTGTCGGTCTGGTCGAAGCGCAAGCTCACCGACGCTTCGGTGACCTTGTCGATGTTGCGCACCAGCGTGCCGTCGATGACATATTGATCGCTCGCCGATGAGAGACTGCGCGCCGCCGCCCCTGCCGCGAGGACCGGGTCGTCGTACACAAGGTCCCGCTCGCTCTCGAGCAACATCGTCTGATGTTCCCAGCTGGCGTTGAGGTTTAGCCTCCCATTCTTGCCGATCGCGGTAAAAGCGGGTTCCAGCTGGCTCATGAACTGGCCGCCCTGCGTTGGCAGGCCCGCCTCTGCCTCGATCGACACCTGCCGGAAATCGGGCTTGAGCACGAAGTTGACCACCCGCTCGGTTGCGGCATAGCCATATTGCAGCGCCACCTCCTCGGGAAAAACCTCGACTTTCGCGATGGCCTCGGGAGGGATGTTGCGCACCGCGCCAAAGCCCGAGATACGGCGCCCGTTGACGAGGATGACGGGGCGCCCGCCGCCCCGGCCGCGCCCTGACCGCGTGATCGGCTCGAGCGAGGCGAGAAGCTCCTCGATCGACGATGCGCCATAACTTGCGATCGCCGCCTCATCGAGCTCGGCCTCGGCCGCTATGTCGGTTTCCAGCTGCCCGGCGAGGCGCTGGGCGGTCACGACGATCTCGCCCTCTTCCTCAACGTCATAATCGGTTTCTGGCACGCTCGTGCCGGTGTCGAGCGACGAATCGTCCGGAGCCACCGCGCTCGCATCGGACAACATATCGGCATCGGCGGCAAACGCCGGACTGGCTACAGCTGCAGCGCCTGCAAGTAACAGGGCGCGCGCAGACAGGGAAAAGCAGAGGTTTTTCATGGGAAGGAGAGCCTTCATATGGTCTTGTCTTGGTTTTTTCTTAATCACGCCGGTCTGAACCCGGCCTGACAGGGATTTGCCCCGGCGGTTCATCTGGTCGCAATTTGTCGCAGCAATATGGCAACGCGATAAAAGTTCGACGAGTTCCCGATAGCGACCGCTAGACAGCAGCGACGCGCCTCTTTATCGGCCCCCCATGCCGACTCCAGATAGCTCGCTCGCCCCCGAATCGATCCTGATCGTCGACTTTGGCAGTCAGGTCACTCAACTCATCGCCCGCCGCGTCCGCGAGGCCGGCGTTTACAGCGAGATCGTGCCTTTCAGCGGCGCTGCGGATGCCCTCGAGCGAATGCAACCCAAGGGCGTCATCCTCTCAGGCTCGCCGGCATCGGTGCCCGCGCAGGGCAGTCCTCGCGCGCCAGAGGTGATCTTTGACAGCGGCCTTCCAATTCTCGGCATCTGTTACGGGCAGCAGGTGATGACGCAGCAGCTCGGCGGGCAGGTCGAACCGGGCGGAGCAGACGGCGAGCGCGACGGCGAATTCGGCCGCGCCTTTCTGACCGTGACCGAGCCCTGCGTACTTTTCGACGGACTCTGGGACGTTGGCGAACGGCATCAAGTATGGATGAGTCACGGCGACCGGGTCACCCAGTTCGCCCCGGGCTTTCGCATCGTGGCGATCAGCGACGGCGCGCCCTTCGCACTCATCGCCGACGACGCGCGCCGCTACTATGGCACCCAATTCCACCCCGAGGTCGTGCACACGCCCGACGGCGCCAGGCTCATCGCAAACTTCGTCCGCCACGTGTGCGGCTGCTCGGGCGACTGGACGATGGCTGAATTTCGCGCCACGAAAATCGCCGAGATCCGCGCGCAAGTGGGCGACAAGCGTGTGCTGTGCGGTCTGTCGGGCGGCGTCGACAGCGCGGTCGCCGCGGTTCTGATTCACGAAGCAATCGGCGAACTGCTCACCTGCGTTTTTGTTGATCACGGGCTCCTTCGCATGAGCGAGCGAGCACAGGTCGAGCGGCTTTTCCGCGATCATTACAACATCCCGCTCGTTGTCGTTGATGCGGAGGAGCGCTTCATGGCGGGCCTCGCAGGGGTCACCGACCCTGAAAAGAAGCGCAAGTTCATCGGCGCCGAATTCATCAATGTATTCGAGGAAGAAGCGAAGAAACTCGGCGGAGCGGATTTCCTCGCGCAGGGGACGCTCTACCCTGACGTGATCGAAAGCGTTTCCTTCACGGGCGGGCCGAGCGTGACGATCAAGAGCCACCACAATGTCGGCGGCCTGCCCGAGCGGATGAACATGAAGCTCGTCGAACCGCTGCGCGAGCTCTTCAAGGACGAGGTGCGCTTGCTCGGCAAGGAGCTTGGCCTTCCCGAGGTCTTCGTCGGCCGCCATCCCTTCCCCGGCCCTGGCCTCGCAATCCGCATCCCGGGCGAAGTCAGCAAGGAACGCTGCGACATCCTGCGCAAGGCCGACGCGATTTATCTCGAGGAAATTCGCAACGCTGGCCTCTATGACGCGATCTGGCAGGCATTCGCGGTACTGCTTCCCGTCAAGACTGTCGGTGTCATGGGCGACGGGCGCACCTACGACCACGTCTGCGCACTGCGTGCCGTCACATCAACCGACGGCATGACTGCCGACATCTACCCGTTCGACGCGAGCTTCCTCAGCCGCTGCGCAACGCGCATCATCAACGAAGTGCAGGGCATCAACCGCGTGGTTTACGACTATACATCGAAGCCGCCGGGCACGATCGAGTGGGAATGATTTGGCGTCCGGCATGGACTGGCACGATCAAGCACCAAAGCACACGCAAGCCCGCAGAAATGCGGGCTTTTTTGCTTTTGTGTCTGGCACTGTCCGGCAGATTTTTGCATC
>Ga0182746_1000058_pt1 | contig 207292 bp, 165 predicted proteins | sample eDN3rd30CBELigOP_FD_128881 | JGI IMG/M metagenome (GOLD analysis project Ga0182746, IMG submission 128881) | Enriched Organic Plus compost microbial communities from Emeryville, California, USA - eDNA 3rd pass 30_C BE-Lig OP (version 2) (version 2) ...
AGCAGGGCATCGGCCACATGGATGGCGGCCGACTCGCGGGTGTCGTTGGTGTCCTTCTTGAAGGCCCACCCCAGGAAGGCGATCTTCTTCCCGGAGACGGTATTGTACATGGTCTGCACGATGTTGTCGGCGAACCGCTGTTTCTGGTGGTCGTTCATGGTGATGACCTGTTCCCAGTAATGGGCCACCTCCTCCAGCCCGTAGCTGCGGGCGATGTAGACCAGGTTGAGGATATCCTTCTGGAAGCAGGAGCCCCCGAAGCCCACCGAGGCTTTCAGGAACCTGGGGCCGATGCGGCTGTCGGTGCCGATGGCCCGGGCCACCTCCTCCACGTTGGCCCCCGTGCGCTCGCACAGCTCGGAGATGGCGTTGATGGAGGATACCCGCTGTGCCAGGAACGCGTTGGCCGTCAGCTTGGACAGTTCGGATGACCACAGGTTGGTGGTCAGGATGCGTTCACGGGGCACCCAGGAGGCGTAGATGTCCACCAGTGCCCGCACCGCCCCGTCGTTCTCCCCGCCGATCAGCACCCGGTCGGGGCTGTGCAGGTCGGCGATGGCCGTCCCCTCGGCCAGGAACTCCGGGTTGGACAGGATGTGGAAGTTCACCCCGTTGCCCGTGTTGTGCAGGATGCTTTTCAGCGCCTCGGCCGTGCGCACCGGCAGCGTCGATTTCTCCACGATGATCTTGTCGGAGGTGGAGGCCGCGGCGATCTGCCGTGCGCAGAGTTCGATGTACTTCAGGTCGGCGGCCATGCCCTTGCCCTTCCCGTAGGTCTTGGTGGGCGTGTTCACCGAGATGAACACCATGTCGGCCCCGGCGATGGCCCCGTCCACGTCCGTCGAGAAGAACAGGTTCCGCCCCCGGGCTTCGCCCACCACTTCGGCAAGACCCGGTTCGTACACCGGAAGACGCGACAGATCCGCATCGTTCCAGGCGGCGATCCGCTTCTCGTTGATGTCCACGATGGTGACCGTGAGGTGCGGGCATTGCTGGGCGATCACAGACATCGTCGGACCCCCAACGTAACCCGCTCCGATGCAACAGATATTCTTGATTTCCATTGTATTTATTTTTTTTCTTAAACACTATTTTTTATTGCCTTTCAGTTGGTAACTGATTCCTAATAATCCGCCCACGTTATCGTAAAGTCCGCCGGCATCTACTGCTACACCTGCAGAGAGAAGCAATCCCGGTACACGGGTGAGGGCAACGGATACTTCATGCAACGTGTATACCTGATTTCGGGGCATTGCCGTAATGGGATTACTAGACATATGGGTGCCGAAATTGCGGGTATAGGTCAGCATAGTCCTGCCGGTAATACCGGGTGCATAGCGATGCAGCATGCCGATGTGGCCGCCAACGATACGGTTATTGATAAAGTTTTTATTGCCCCATTCGGCGCTATTGTCTTTGCGCCAATCTACGGCTTCAACGGGAAGAAAGTTGGCACCCCGATACCGATTGAGGAACAACGGTGTGCCGATACTCCGGTATTGATATTCCCATCCCGATGCATATACGCCATTATTGTAATAGCTTTGTAATTCCGCCTTTTGAAAGCCTTCCATTTGCTTGGTATAGATGAATTCAACTACCAACCGGTCCAACCAATTATGGTTTTTCAAAGTCACCTGAAGGCCACCCACACGGTCGATATTACGAATATCGATGCCCATACCGCTTTCAAAGGGTACCTGGAAGTACAGGTGCCAAAGCGCATCATTGAGGTCTAGGTCGCCGCCGAACTCAATCAATCCACGTTGATCGCCAGCGCGATTCGGTAGTATCTCACCTCCAACACTGCCATCGTCTGCCTCTTTCACAAAAAGCACGTCAAAAAAGCCCTTCCAAGAGCGGTCCAGTTTAAAATCTCCCCGTTCCCCACCCCATATGGCAAAATGCTGTAAACCGCCGTATACTTTGAACGGGCCGTTTCCTAATTTGGCGTAGAAGGTCTTTTCGTGCAACCAGGCCCGTTTCATAGACTGCTCATTGCCCATCCAGCCGTGGCTGATCTGCCCTTTGACCTGCAGCCAACCGTTGGTAAAAGGCACCGGTGTATATTCAGGTAAGGCAAATCCGATTTTGGGGATAGGCAATGCGTTGCCGCTAACGCCTAAGGAGCCGGTGGACAACAACGGGTCGATGCCGCCGAGGATTTCCTCAAAGCGGCCGCCCCGGAACTCCAAGGCACCGTACCGCGCTTTCACATAGCCCTGTTGGATGATTACCTGGCTGAAATGGTGACTGTTAACGATATTCGCACCGTACTCGATGCGGAAATCGTGTTTTCCTGCCGGAAACGTATGTGTGTTCCATATTCCTGCATAAGTGGCCAGATCCGCGCCCTCGTCGCTTAGCAAGCCGAATCGGTTAGACGTAGTCCACAGTGGTTGGTATCCTTTCGATGAGAGCGTTGCTAGGGTACCAACCTGCAGTTTCAGGGTATCGGCCGGCTGTGCAAAAGCTATTGACGATAGGAGTAGGAAGGAAAGACTAAGTTTGTTTTTCATAAGTTGTCAACTTTACCAAGTGTCGTTCAAATTCCTTCAACAACTGTTCTTTGCTCAAAAAACGTTCCGCATATCGGCGCGCCCGTTCCCGGAATGGCGTGAGATCCATGTGTAATGCCTGCTGCAAGCCTGCAATCAGCGCTTTTGCCGATTCGGGTTCGATAAGGATACCTAATTGGTGCGTGCGCATGACGTCATGCAGGGAAGTGCCCTGCACGGCAGATACGATAGCGCAACCACCGGCAGCCAAGATACCGGTAAGTTTGCTGGGCATCACCAGATCGGATGCGGATTTCTTTTGCAGGACGAGATGTATGTCGGCCGTTGCCAACAGGGCAGGTAGTTTTTCATAGGGTTGGAGTGGATAGAACCGTACTTGTCGCAAACCTGCCCGATCGGCCATTTCCTCAAGGCGGTCGCGGGCACCGCCCGAACCGCAGATGACAAAATGCACATTCGACTTATCCTTGAATTGTTCTGCGGCATCGATGATGACTTCTAATCCCTGTTTTTCGCCCAAATTGCCCGAGTAGAGCACGACCTTGTCTTCCATGGGGATACCCCATTCGTTTCTTAGCGAATTTTCTTTGGTGAGCGGTTTGATCACTCCCTCGTCCACCCAATTGGGAAACATGATATATTTCGATTCGGGCACTCCTTTTGCAAGGATTTTCTTCTTCATTCCCAAGCTAATGGATGATACGGCATGGCTCTTGTCTAGCAGGTATTTCTCTGCCTTGAATAGCACATCCAATGCCTTTTTATTATTGATCATGCCAAGTTCTTTTGCGGCGTCCACCTGTAAATCCTGGATATGGGTGATCAGCTTGATACCCCGCAATTTTGCATAGGAGAAGGCTAAAAAACCGAGATGAAAGGGGGGAGTAATGTTGATGACGATGTCGTACCGTTTCTTCAGCAGCAAGCCGAACCATTTGGGGAGTACCGCGGCCAAAAACGAAAACTCGTGCAGGATGCGTTTCTTCGCAGTAACGTTCTTTGGTACGTATAGAGGTACACGGTATACGGTTACCCCTGCGATCTGCTCGGTTAGCCATCCGGTTCCCTTATAGGTTTGGTGTATTTCCCATTCCGGGTAGTAGGGTTTTGCGGTAACAACGGCCACGTCATGCCCCCGGGCCGCAAACCAAGCACCCATCTCACCGGTATATTTGCCGATGCCGGTCAATTCTGGCGAATAATTAATGCCGAAGATAAGGATACGCATGAGGGGAGATTATTGAGTGTTCGTTTGTTTTCGCATTAATTCTCGTGTCTTCAATACGATAAAATATTCATAAATGGATTGAAGCGTTGCATAGGTTGTGCCTGCTCGTCCGTCCAAAAAAGCCCGCCGTCCAATAACCATATATAGCCATTTAATAAATGGTCTGCCGGGCATTTTATAAAACAGTCCTTTTTGGTGGAACCGTTTTTCGGTGAAATCTTTACTAAACAATGCTTTTCTCCAGGAAAAGGAAGTTCCTTTATTCAAATCTTCCAATCGCATAGCCGCCTCCATGTCCGCGTAACCCAGGTGCCTTTGTAGCCAATAGCGGATTCCTTTGCTAAACGGGTAATGATCCAGAAAGCCAGAAATTCTCCCAACGGAACCGCCGGGTATGGAAACCGGGTTGACCAATCGCTCATAGCGCATCTTTTCAGGTCGGAATAACCGTAGGTAATAAGGAGATATTTGTGCATGTTTTAGCCAACGGCCATTCCATGCAAAATCCCGTCTTTGGATTTCGTAGGCAACGTGGCTAGCAGGTGAGCCATCAAAGGCCAACAAGCTTGTCTTTAGGCTTTCCGATACGCGTTCATCGGCATCGATATAGAGTACCCAAGGGTGTTTAAAGGAGATATTGGAAAGCCCCCAGTTTTGATGGGCAGCCCAATTGTCAAAGCGACGTTGCGTGACCGTTGCGCCCGCTTCGCGTGCGATTTCCACGGTGCGATCTTCACTATAGGAATCAAATAGGTGTACATCATCACACCAGGCAACGGATGCGAGGCAACCGGGTAAATCTTGCTCTTCGTTTTTTGTTAATATGAGTACCGAAATCATGTCCTTTTTTTTGAATTACTTGACAACTAATCGTCAGCCATTATTCGTTCCTTGATCGGTTTACATGGATGGCCGGCACAGACCATCCACGGTGGCATATCCTTGGTAACCACGGCACGTGCGCCGATCACGGCCCCTTCTCCGATAGTCACCCCGGGATGGATAAAACATTCCGCAGCTACCCATGCCCTGTCGCCGATAACGATCGGTTCGGTATAAAGCGGATGCCCTTTGTGCGTATAGTCGTGTGTCCCTGTACACACATTGGTGCCTTGTGAAACGATGGCACGGTAACCAATTGTTATTTTTCCTTGGGAATAAAGCTCCACCCCACTGGCTACGCCACATTCAGCTCCCAATTCAAGATTCCACGGGGCCCATATCTTCACGCCGGGATAGACATGGGCTCCCTTTCCGATTGTTGCACCGAACAAGCGAAGCAAAAAGGCCCTCCATCGATGAAACGGACGAGGGGAATGACGGAACAGCAGTGTATAGACAACTCCCCAAAGTACTCTCAGCAACCGGTTCGAAAGTGAAAACGACGCTTCGGTATATGTATCCTTGTGATTATGTAACGGCGTCATCGTATTCAACTTTTAAGGTATTAAGCAGTGTCTTGGCAGCTTGGTCTACCGTAAACCTCATTTCAAAGGTTTTTTTTGACGCAAGTGCCATTTCGTTTTTTTGATCACGACTCAACTCATGCCATTGTTTGAGTAAATTATAAGTTCCTGATGCAGAATCTTCGGCAATAAGCCCTCCACCCCCAGCTGCTATTTCGCGCCATATGTTCACTTTGTCACTGATTAACACCGGCTTTCCGCATGCCATTGCTTCGACAATGGCAATACCGAAATTCTCCTGATGGCTGGGCAGGATGAATAGCTCACATCCATACAGCGCCCCCCATTTGGCATCTCCGGTCAGCATACCAACGAATGATATTCCGGAAGTGGGTTTGGCCAGTTCGACCATTTCTTTGCCATAAGCGGTGTCCAACCCCGGGCCAGCAATGACCAATGATGGAAGCACATCAGTTTCTCTAGCTAATTTTTGATAGGCTTTGATTAATAAGTCAATTCCTTTTTTTTCATGGACACGACTTAAAAAGAGCCAATAAGACTGATTGAACTTGATATTGCACGCCATTTGGAACTCATGGATGAGCTTCACCGGATTGGAAGGTGCCGCCGGAATGCCGTAACCTACGTTCAGTTCTTTCCGCGGTTGATAATGAGCGAATGTTTGACGGGCAAGCAGCAATTCCTCTTCGCAGGTGAACAACATACCATCTGCATCATTGACGAGATGTCGTTCTATGATCCACCAAAACAGCCAATTACGGATCGCTTTTAGCTTACGGCCGGGTGCTTTCTGGAAATACGGGTCAAGCATACCATGCGGCATAACATATAGTGCAGGTGTTCGTTTACTTCCCTTCGATTTCCGGTATTGCTGCACCACCTTGTGGGTGGCGTAGCTAGGATATTGCCATAGGCCATGGATAATCAATGCATCGTACTGGTGAATGTTTGCCAGCAGCCAACGTTCCAAGCGAGGCTGATACGCCCAAGGGCCTTTGCCTTGACCCAACGCATGGATGGGGAAAGGATCCTTCCCGATAAAATCCGCTTGCGGATCGTCAAGGCAGACAACCTCGTTTTCGATACCCATCTGTTGGAGAGCGGGGATGGAATTCCGGATACCTTGGCTTGGTCCGCCATGTCGCGGATCCATACTTGTTATGATACGTAATGTCTTCATCTACCTGCTTGTGTCGTTTTTTATGTCAGAAAACAAATCCTTCTTGTCGGGTAAAATATTGGTAATCCTTATCCATGTATTTTACCAAATTGGCCGGGACACCGGCATAGAGACCCCACTCTTTATCATAGGCCTTGTTGAGCAGTGATTTGGCCCCCAACACGGAATAACTGGGAAGCTTAGCTCCTCCCAATACCACTACATTCGTACCTACAAAACAGTAGTCACCGATGGCAATGGGTATGCTGTCCTGCCGGTTAAGGCGGATATCGATGGAGTGTGTAAGGAACTGAGACTGGTACCCCGCAATGGTTGAAAAGCGGCCGACGTGGATACTGTTCGTGCAATCCAAATGATGATGCTTCGTGATAGCTGAATGATCACCTACAATAAGTTCGGACCGGCGTTGCCCGGATTGGTGTGCAAAATGTTTGGATTTTCCGGAGCTTGGAAACCCAGTGATCCAATTGCTCCGGCCGATCGACACGTATTTACCGAGTTCTATGTAATCGAGGTGTATCCCTACGGTGAAATGCCCAATTTTGGCCCGCTCTTTCATGATGAGTTTGCCCGGAAATACCCAGGCCCATCCAATACGTGCTGTTGGATGAATTTCATAACCGAACCAATAGTGGAGCAGTCTTCTGCGTAATCCCCATGGTAAAAGAAACGTAATGAGTTTTTTCAGCATAGCTTGTGTACTATTCCCTGTATAAATCGATAAATTCCTTGATTAACACATCATTGTCGAATCGTTTGCAGTTTTCGAATCCCTCTTGTATCAATCGTGACCTGATTGATGGTTGCAATACCTGTAGAAATGCCGCTGCAAATGCTTCTTTGTCAAGCGGGTCTGAATGTAACGCCGTTCCATTGCTGACTTCCGGCATGGGTTCAATATCGCTTGCTACAACAGGGGCACCACACGCTTGGGCCTCGATTAAGGGCCAGCCGAATCCCTCACTTAACGACGGAAAAATGAATGCTTCGCAGGCGTTATACAGGGCTACTAATGTTTGATGATCTGGTTTGACCACCGAGATTACCCGGTCACGCAATCCCAGGCTTGCAATGTGCCGTGCCAATGCTTCATCGATCGGTTGGCCGGCGAAACAAATAAGGCCATCCCATTGGTTGCCGACTGCGTCGATCATGTCGGCTACCATCTTCCTGTTTTTTCTGGGTAATGCGGAACCCACATGGAGGACATAAGGTTTGTCAGACGGAATACCACATCGCTTGAGGTAAGGCATGCATTCCGATTGCGGCATGGGTGTGAAAGATGCATTGAATGAATTGTATACAACTTTCCATTTTTTGCCTGACTGGTATTTTCCAGTCGTCGAGAGCGCGAGAAGCTGGTTCATGGTAAACTGCGAAACACAGGCAATCCGTTTGGCAGTGAGCAGATTTTTCAGGATCCACTTTTGGAGGATAACACCGGTTTTACTAGCAGGACAATAGGCATCCGCGTAGCCCAGTGCCCCCCGTATGGCTAAGACATCGTGGCAGGTGATTCCGGTCCTTAACAAAGGGAGGGAAGCAAGATAAGGCGCATTGGAATGATCGCAAATATGGAAAAATACGGTTTCTTTCCGGTATTCAGCGTGGAGTAGCCTCAGTCGCAGAATGACCGGAAATACAATCCATTTATCCAGGTATCCAAGCCACTTGCCAATGCCGGTGGTCGTCGATTTCCACCCTTTGGCGAAGAATGCCGGCGGATTCCACAGTTTTACCCTTATTTGCTGTGATTCCAACCCTTGGAGAAGGTTTGCGGCATATTTGCGCATGCTTTCCTGTTTATCCGGTGGATAGTTGCCAATAAGGATGATTTGACTTACGTTCATATGTTCGACTAAAAATTCAATCGCTTTAGAATAGCAGTGCAGATGTCCTCATTGCCCACTTTCAATGTCCTAACTTTGTCGTATCCTGCTTTTCGGATGTGTTCCCGCTGTTTATCGTCCGCGAGCAGTCGCCTGCATATACCGATGCACTCATCTACATCGTCCCAAAAGACCGCCTCCTGATTTTCTTCATACATGCCAAGGTGGACTGCTGTTCGCTGTGCGCAAAGCAGTCCGCCCGCATACGTTGTTTCTACCGATCTGCGGGTATGGAGGTCGCGGTTTCCGTGCGAAAGCATGCCGATGCAGATTTTTGCTCCCTGGATAGCCGCCACATAATCCCGTCCGCTCAGGGCTCCGCCTCTGTAGTGGGCTTTCAAAGCATCCCAATGAGGAGACTTCGGCCAACGGGCACCCCAAATACTGACGGGGATACCTGCACGGATAAGCTTCAGCAGAAATTCATCACGTTTTTCATGCCGCATCCACGTACCGATGAATGCAACATCCGAGATGAACTGGGCAGGAATTTCCGAAGGATGATCAAATGGTTTATGTACCTCTTCATCATACGACATATACACCCGCAGCACTTGGCGCACACCATATTTCAATAGTTCGTCTTCTTCTTTTTCTAACCGCACGACACACAGGTCGTAGTAAGGAAGCGCTTTACGCAGGGAATCAAACCGGCGGCCGTCCCGCGTCCCAGTGGGATCGTCATTGTTATACAAGACGATCGGTGTTCGCAATGCTTTCAGTACCTGCAGGCTTTTCCTGCCGAGGAGTTCACCGCCATTCACCCAAATCAGGTCTGGGTTCCCGACGTTGATGCGTTTTTTTAGAAAATTAGTCACTTGGCGCTGCAGCAACTTATATCCTGTTCTAAAATGTAATTTTCGCACCAAACCCGATCTTAGTAATGTTTCGGGATTGATAAGAGTCACCCGATGACCCAAACGTTTCAGGGCCATCGCGCGATGGTACGAGGTGCTGTGAAAGGAATCGTTGCCTATATAAAGAATATCCATGTTATCGCAATTTTATTCGTTTAATTAATTGGTGAGACGGGCGCTCTACCAAAAGGTACATCGCGTAGCAAAACGCCAATACTATGATGAGTTTAAGTATATGGGCGAAAACACGCTCCGGCTGAATCAAATGGAGATACAAATCGACAAAAATCATATGAAAAAGGTAAATAGAATAGCTCCATTTGCCGCCATTTTCCAACCACCTGATGGGGCGATGAGCTGTATAATAGCTGATTTCAGTAGCGATCCATAAGTAACAGAGGTAACTGAAAGCGGGAATAAATGTGATTTTATAGGATACCGCGAAGTGGAACCTGAGAACAGAGCAGGTCATCGCCACTAACCAAATAAGTACCCGGAGCAGTACGACCTTTTTGAACGCTGTATCACTATTGGCGATCTTATCGAAGTGTACGGCAATGCGTACCCCCATTAACCATGCGGGAAAGCCGAAAATCCAATTAAGTAGGTGGTTGGGTGTATGGAAATTAGCGGTTTCTTTAACCTTATGCTGTAGGAGGACACTGAAATCGTTAGTAAACCAACCAATTGCCAGTAGTGCCAGCATAATACTGCCCACGATAAAAATATCAATATTTTTCGGCGTGCTGACGAGATATCGGTACAATAGTGGGTAAAAAAGATAATAAATAATCTCGCAATACAGGCTCCAGACTACGAAAGGGACTTTTAGCTTAAACATCCAGCACAATAAAAACATCACCAAAAGTGGTAACACAATCCGGAGTAATCGCTTGCTGTAGAATTCATACACGTGTAATGGCTTGCCATTCCGATAAGGAAAGTGGATCACGAAACCCGATATGACAAAGAAGCCTATCACAGCGGCAATACCCACGAAGGCGTTGGCTAAGGTTAACTTAACTGCCATAGCGATAATGCTTGGGTTGGGACCGAGTTCATAATCGGGAATAAATCCGCTGTGGCCGATCAACACGATGGTTGCCAACACAAAGCGGATGGAATCCAACCCATAAACCCATGTATTCCTAGCGTTATTCATATAAAAAACCTTCGCAACTGCCGTGTCAAATAAAACAATACCAAATAAAGGACAACCAATTGGGGCCATGTCCGAAATAGGAATGGAATGAAGTTGATAGGATTTTCGATGTTCCCAGACAACAATCCGACGTGGCAAAAAATCTCCGGTAGAAAGATCAGTGAAACGATGCTGAATTTACCCTTATAGTAAAGCAAGTCGAGCAATAGAAAACAGGGTATAAGCGTGACAAACATAATAAGTAGGTAAAACCATCCGAAGGCCGCCATACCCACTCCCGCGAAGTGACCGACGCGGTAACCGCCTAGATAAGCCTTGTTGCCTGTTGACAGCGCTAATAAGTAATCACCATAGGAAGTTCCGATGGCGCCATATTTATCAATGGTAATTCCTAGGAAGTTCAACAATGGAGTGGGTAGAATAGCCAATGTACGCTCAATGCTATAGTTGAACATCAATTTATTTTTTTCGGGGCTATCCAACCGATAATAGTGTTCTAGACTCGCATCTACAAATTTGAGGTTAGAAAATCGGGCAACAAAAATATTATTGAAATAATATTCGTCCCAATCCGTCAATGGATTGTTTTTCGTGTCCATTGCTGCGGATTTATAACGGTTGAGCAATTCTTTGTTGTTGTATGTATCAAGTGTCAACGCCAGCAGTTCAGTAGGACTTACCTCGCCACGTTGGCTTCTGGTGACTACCATGGCTGTACCGAGGTCGCTAAGCGGCCCGGTAATCACCCAAAAAGCGACGGCAAGACCGATTGTATTCCGGAGCGTAAACACGCGGGGTGAAAAGGTGCCCAACAGTAAGCCCAGTAAGTAAGCAAGGCCCAAGCCGGTCAGCCCCATCATGAATGCTCCGCGGGAATTGAGCAAGACGCCGATTGCTAATAGAAAGCATACATAGGCGGCGATAAGTAATTTGGGGGTATCATATTGCTTTCTAGTATACAATGGGGATAGCATCATAAACAAAGGAGCGTAAGCATAGATTTGGAATCCTTGTACTAATTTGACAAGTATACCAGTGTTCGCGGCTCCATCATTACCCAAGCCAAGGATGCGGGTCGCAGACATGCCCAAGACACCCAATATTCCCATAAGCCATAATTGGTAAGGGTATGGCGTACTATATAAATAGGTCTTTGTCTTGAAAAAACGTGCTAAATAAGACCTGATGTGCAAGAGATTGGCTGTATAGACCAAGAAACTTCCCCACATAGCCAAGAAGGCCAAAAAATTGTGGAGGAATACGCTGTTGGGATAGTTAAGATTGAATACAAGTGGTTTACCTTCGATGAGTGTTAAAACCGGAGGAATCCAAAATTGCGTAAATGCGAAACCAATCAACACCATACTACTCAGGGTATATTTTTTTAGCGAAATTGGCAGTAGCACGTACTTGGAGCAGAGTGACCATCCTATGAGGCAACTTAAACAACCTGGCAGTTGGGCGTAACCTGGAAAAATGAGCAACTGAATGACCGTGGCAGCAATCAAAACAATAGACAGCCATTTCCGGGACACCGTTAGGAAAGTAGTGGGTTTCCGATGCGCGCCTACAGGCATCCCATGCGAGAAGTCTGTGAAAGGAATGAATTGTTGTTTTGATGTTGCCATACAGAATTGTTAATCGATGGTCAACGATTTTATTACTTGAATGTACTGGCCTCCATATTGATCCCATCCACCTAATGACTTGACTTTTTCCAATGCATTTTCCCCCAATTGATTTCTCAGATGAGGCTCGTCGGCGAGCTGCTGTATGCGGGCAAGTATATCTTCAGTCGACCGGATAGGAACAATAAATCCTTCTATCCCATTTGTAATGAGGTCCTCAGCACCTGTATGCTGTGTAGCAATCACCGGACATCCACAGGCCATGGCCTCTCCTTGTACCATTGCCAACCCTTCTTCTATACTCGAGAGCACGAAGACATGGGATGAACTATAGATGTCCGGTAGGGATGCATTTGCTACCTGTCCCATGAACCGAACATGTTCAAGTGACTCTCCGTTGAGCAGTGATTTCACCTCAGCTGATATGTTGCCGATGACAAGGAGTTCTTTATTGGGGTGAGAAAAGCGTTGGAATGCTTTCAGTAGATACATGAAGCCTTTCCTAATGGTGACCGCGCCGACCCACAATATCCTGAACCGGTTCTCGGGAGGATGTTGTGTGCGACTGAATCGCTCCAACCGGGCTCCGTAAGGTACTTTGTACAGTTTGTTGGCCGAAATCCCTTGGCGTACAAAGGATTGTCGGACAAATTCGGAAGGGACGGTAATGGCATCAGCCTGCTGATACTCTAATTGTTCCTTGTGGATAATCTTTTTATCGATACCGGCAAAAGGAATTCCCCACCGGGCATGTTCCTCACGAAGCAGCTCGTCCTGATAACTAATATGCGAGGAGCCTCTGTCGCAGATATATACACCTCCCAACCGTTGGATTTTGGTGCCCGCGTGCAATCCGGTGGAAGACAGCGAAACCAGTACACCAGGCGCATGGAGCCGGGACGCTACAAATCGATCTAATGAATCATGTGCTGCCCAATACCACCACTTGTTCAGCATGGCGAAATTGCCAAGTCCGATGCGGGACCGAAACATGTAAGGCGTATGTAGCCAAGGGAAAGACCGGATTTTATCCCTGGGAATACCCACCTCGTCGCGCAGCTTGAAATGCGGATATCCCGTATAGATGCGGTTCAGCAATCCATGCTTTTCCAACTGGCGCGCCAGATGAAAATGATGGAATCTGCCAATACATATTTGGGTGACGTTCATTTGCTTATTTTGCTAATTTTTTTGATCAAGACTGCCGAATCGCTCCATATTCCCTTAGGTAACTGCCAAACGTATTGCCCAAGGTAGCGGCAGCTAACAGGCAGCACGACGGCTACCATGATGACTTCGAGCGCCAAGCTGCCCAAGGCTGCTCCTACGAGGCCATGTGAAAGACAGAGGAAATAAGAAAGTCCTACCGAGATCACGGATCCTGCCAGTCCTGCCAATACTAATACATAAGGCTTGTTTACGGCCCGAAATATCATGCTGGCCGTCCACCATAGCGCATTGAAACCGATACCGATGATGAAAATATGCCACATCAGGGGCGGTGGGTCGAGCGAATGTTTCGTCCACCATGCGTACCATTGAGCTCCGAATAACCCTAATAGCAACATGCCAACGATGGCTGTGCCCAATACGAGTGTAAGCGAACGCCTGAAGAGCAATCGCGCGATATGTAGCCTGCCGGTAGATAATTCATACTGCAACTCAGGAAAGACGGTACTATTAACCATGTTGAACAGCTGATTAATGGATCGGCACACCGTCCTTACCGTGTTGAAGAGTGCCACGGCTTCAGGGCCCAGTGTGATACGTACTACAAACGTAGTTCCTTGAAAGTAAATGGATTGCCAGATGGGGGAAAGGAGGTATCCGAACCCCTTCTTGGCTACCATCCTCATATCCGATTTGATGATGTAACCTTTGGAAATGTAATTTTCATCCGTTTTCAACTGTTCCGTCGCCCGCCAACCGAAGTACGCATTGAATACGATGGAGGTTCCGAACGTAACGACTGCTACTGAAATAATGCCACCACCGAGGGTGAGCGCCAAGATGCTGCCTACGATTTTTATTAATGCGTAAACACTAAGTAGGTTGATACTTCGTGCGGCGTGCCGTGCGGCGCGAAAATGAGCCTCATACAACTGCTGGAAAAAATCGAGTAATTTGGCCAGCATCAGGAAAGACACGGCTAATATGGCATCGCTGCGTGCGATTAATGTCCTTGCAAAAACACCATAATGATCCAGCAATCCTATCACAATGCCCCCTAATAGGACACTGGCTAAAATGCTGGCTGAAATCAATCGGCGCCCACTCCGGTACACATTTGCGGCACCCTGATAATCCTTGGCACCATATCGAAGTACAAATGTATTGGCTGCTGCGGAACCGATGCCCAGGTCGGAGAGGCCGATAATGGTCGGAAATATTGTTAGCGTAAGCCATTCACCGTAATATGCAGCCCCCCAAGCAGAAATAAAGAAAGGCACCAAGGCCAGTTGCTCAAAGACGCGGATGAGCTTTTGGAATACTGTTGCCAGTCCGTTTTTCAGTAAATTTTTTTTCAAGGACATGGTTCCGTTAGATAACTTGCTTGATAGCGTCGGATAGCCTTTCGATTTCTTTGTCTATGATAACCGGATCAATCGGCCGGATAATGCCCTTATGATCCCGCTGATATCCTAAACGATCGAAAATCCCGGCGCGTGGGCTATCCGTGAGCAGCCTGGCGGGCTTGCCGAATGCTACACTTACAGCGCAGGAATGTACGCGATCTGAGATTGTAAAGTCGGCAGATTTGTAGATCGAAAGATAGGATAGGGGATTGAAGCTCATGAATGAATTGGGGTGAGAAAACTTGACATGGTAGAAATGTGTCGACAAGTCCTGATGTACCCTTATGATCCTGTGGTCGCCGAGGCACGCTTGTTGTGGTCGCCAGGCATTCAGGTGTCGCGAATAACGGTGTTTTAGTCCAAAAAGGGAGGTTTTTCGCTGTAATTTGATGTTTTCAATAGTCACGTCACCTTCTACCTGATAAACCGGCTCCAGTTCGTTGTAAAAACTGCTGATGAAAAAGGGCTGTTGGGGAGTAAATTCGAGCACAGGCAACATCCGATTGACGAGGAATGCGGTACATATGCCATTGTACAAGTTGATATTGAAAGGTTTGAATCTGTTAAATGTCTCTTCGTCCCGTGTAGCCATAAGCAGCGGTGGATATTGTTCGAGAAAGGCACCGGTTGCTAAGGTTGCCTGATCGGAGATATGTGCCGAGGAGACGCTGATAAGTACGTAACGATCGCCCCTTGCGACTATCTGCTTAATCTTTTCGCCGTAGTTCTCGATGAGTTTTTTGACAATGGGGCCTGAGAAAATGTGCAAGTCGGCATGCTGATCGTCCATTAGGCGGTAGGCCTTTGCCAAATGCTTTTTGGATCGGGGCCTAAACGCGCGTTTGAACGGGCCTTCTCCCATATACACTTCATCGTTTGGATACAGTTGCTTGAATAGCGCAAAGAGCGTGCTTTGGTAAAAGCCGTCTCCGATGTTGTTCCACGTTGAATTTTCAACTAAAATTTTCATTTATATTTTTATTTTTATTTTACCCCACCAAATGTTCCCATTGGGTCTTATCATCTTTTCTGAAAATATCCAGATCGGAAGCGACCATTTCTTTGCAAAGTGCCGGCAAATCGTATTGGGGCTCCCAACCTAATTTAGTCTTGGATTTCGTGGGATCGCCGATTAGCAGGTCCACTTCTGTTGGGCGGAAATAGGCGGGATCTACACTGACGACTTCTTGGCCGACTTTCAACGAGAAGTCCGAGCCGCTCACCGATTTGATTATACCTTTTTCGTGAACTCCCTCACCCGTGAATTCTACTTCAGCGCCGACCTCCGCAAACGCCATCTTCACGAAATCGCGGACTGGCGTAGTGATGCCCGTGGCGATGACATAATCTTCTGCCTTTTCCTGTTGGAGGATAAGCCACATGGCTCGTACATAGTCCTTCGCATGGCCCCAATCCCGGCGGGCGTCCAAATTTCCCAGAAACATTTTTTGCTGCAGACCGAGGGCGATGGCCGCCACGGCCCGGGTAATTTTGCGGGTGACAAACGTTTCGCCCCGTAGCGGGCTTTCGTGGTTAAAGAGAATCCCGTTGCAGGCATACAGATTGTATGCTTCCCGATAATTGACTGTAATCCAATAAGCATACAGCTTAGCAACCGCATAAGGACTCCGCGGATAAAAGGGAGTGGTTTCACTTTGAGGTACTGCCTGTACCAAGCCATACAATTCAGAAGTAGAAGCTTGATAAATGCGTGTCTTTTTTTCCAAACCCAATATACGGATGGCCTCCAACAAGCGCAGCGTGCCGATGCCATCGGCATTTGCCGTGTATTCAGGCGTATCAAAACTCACTTTCACATGGCTCATAGCTGCCAGATTGTAAATCTCATCGGGCTGTGTCTCCTGGATGATACGGATCAGGTTGGTACTGTCGGTCATATCACCGTAATGCAGCTTGAATCGTACGTTTTCGTCGTGGGGGTCCTGATATAGGTGATCAATACGGTCGGTATTGATGAGTGAGGAACGACGTTTGATGCCGTGTACCCTATAGCCTTTTTTGAGTAATAACTCAGCGAGATAAGCGCCGTCCTGTCCATTGACGCCGGTGATGAGTGCTGTTTTCATAAGCTTTTTTTACTTTATTTATCGTTCCACGTAGGTATGCCGAAGAAAATCTTGATATGCTTTTGATATCCCTTCTTCCAATGATGTGCTGTGTTTCCAGCCTAAGTTGTGCAGCTTGCTGACATCCATTAGTTTGCGCGGTGTGCCATCGGGTTTACTGGTGTCGAATGCCAACTTACCGTTGTAACCGACGACATCTTTTACCAGTTCGGCCAGTTCTTTGATCGAGAGGTCTTCTCCCGTACCCACATTAATCAGTTCGCGTTCGCTATAGTGATTCATCAGGTAAACACAGGCTGCCGCTAGATCGTCAGCATAGAGAAACTCGCGTTTTGGGGTGCCACTTCCCCAAATGGTGACGCTGGGTTGGTTCGTTTCCTTTGCTTCGTGGAAACGGCGTATCAATGCAGGCAATACATGCGAGTTTTCAGGATGGTAGTTGTCTCCGATACCGTAGAGATTGGTGGGCATGACACTGATAAAATCCTTTCCGTATTGATCCCGATAAGCTTCGCATAACTTGATCCCCGCGATCTTAGCAATGGCATAGGGTTCGTTCGTAGGTTCCAGCGGCCCGGTAAGTAAATAGGTTTCTTTCAGCGGCTGAGGGGCCATCTTGGGATAGATACAGCTACTACCCAGAAAGAGTAATTTTTTAACGCCGAATATGTGTGCAGCATGGATAACATGGGTTTCCATGATGAGGTTATCGTAAATAAAGTCTGCCCGGTAGGTATTGTTGGCAATAATACCACCTACTTTAGCGGCGGCCAAAAATACATATTCGGGTTGTTCCGATGTAAAAAAATCAGTTACGGCTTGTTGATCACGCAGGTCAAGTTCGGTTGAGGTGCGTAACAGCAAATTCGTGTATCCTATGTTTTCCAGATGGCGCTTGATCGCGCTGCCCACCATGCCTCGATGGCCGGCAATATAGATGGATGCATCTTTTTCCATTTCTTATCCGTTAGCTATTTTTTTTCGAAAAAAGCTTCCACCATTTTCGTTTTTCCTGTTTTTCGTTTCCATATTCGCCGTAACCGTATCCGTAACCATAACCATAATTTGTCTTTGCTTTTTGAATATCATTGACAACCAGGGCGATTTGTTTCATTTTTCCGCTATGGTAGAGTTCTGTGGGAATTCGCAATTGCCGTTTATAGGTGTATCCTTGTCTGGCGAGATACAGTGTCAGGTCCGCATGGTGGCTTAGCAATTGTGCGTCGGTAACCAGTCCAATGGGCGGAGCATCGATGATCACCACATCAAATTCCCGTTTCAAATAGGTCATCAATTCACCGGTCCGTTCGTGTAAGATCATCTCTGCAGGATTGGGCGGGATGGGACCTGAGCTGATCAGATAAAGTCCTTCGTGTACACCCGATGGCCGAATGATGCTTTCGGGAGTCTGAGAAGGGGAGATAATGTAATTGGTAAATCCGAAACTGTTTGATATATTGAGTTTAATGGATAAATTTGGCTTACGCAGGTCCATTTCCAACACAATCACCTTTTTGCCGGAAATGGCAAAGATCATCGCCATATTCAGGGCAACAAATGATTTGCCTTCTCCGCTCATGCTCGAAGTAAGGAGAATGGTCGGCTTATCAATATCACGTAAATAAAAAGCCAGATTGGTACGAAGCGACCGGAATTGCTCGGCAATTGGAGCACGGGAGTCTCTCGTTACCACCAGCGTTTGTTTGGAAGTGCTGTGGCTGATTTCTCCAACGATGGGCAAGGGGGTTTGCTTTTGTATGTCCTCCCGATTGCGAATACGGGTATTGAGCAGATCGCGGAGATAGATACTTGTCGCGGGAATGATGAGGCCTATTAACAAGCCCATTGCTAACGTGCGGGTGCGTCTTGGGGAGAATGGCAACGTCTTCGCTTTAGGAGGATCAATTATCCGGCTATTGGAGATGTTGGCCGTTTTGCTAATAGCGGTTTCTTCCCGCTTTTGCAACAGATAAATATACAATTCCTGCTTGATCTGCTGCTGTCGGGCGAGATCGAGGTATTGTCTTTCCGTAGCAGGGACACGCCTGACTTCCGACTCTAACTGGCCGGTTTTACGGCGAAGCTCGTTTCGGGTCGTTTCAAATCGGTTTCTTGTGTTTTCCAAGTTGGCAAGCATATCGGTCCGTAGATTGGCCAGTTGCTGATCGAGATTTCGAACCGTTGGATTGTCTGGTGTTGCACTCAACAGACGTCTATCGCGCTCCAAGAGCAAGGTATTATAGCGCTCTACCAAGCCATTAAATACCATGTCGTTGGGTAACAATGCACTGGGTACCACTCGCTGGTTTTTAGGATCTATCAGGTATCCGCGTAAATTGTCTAAAATGGTGAGCTGTGTTTCTACTTCGGTCAGTTGCTTGACATATTCAGCTGAATTTTCCAGCAACAGTTGAGATTGGGCAGAAATATCCGCAAGTTGTTTGGACTGCCGAAATGCCTGGATATCACCCTCAACAGCGCCCAATTCCTGACCCACAAACAGTAACCGATTATCGATAAAAGCAATGGTGCTATCGGCAATCGTGTTTTTATCCTGTAAGTTGTTTTCCGTATATGTTTCGAGAATAGTCCTAAGAATACTTTCGCCCTTAGCTTTGATGGGATAGTCAAATGCTAGGTCGATAATGGATACTTGCTTGTTTGTTACACCAACTGACAGCCTTCCCATATATTCGTTCACCCTTGTATCAAAAGATGCCACTTCAAACCTGTAGGTCGTTTTGCTAATAGGTACCGACGTGTTTCGGCTAATGAGGACCGAACCTACACCAGGAAGGTCAATGGTCGTGCCAAAGGTAGTTTCCTGCTCAAAATGGTCTTGGCTAACGCTGATATGCTCATTGTCTTTTAACTGCAGACGAAATATTCCGCCGGTCAAAGAATCAGGTCGCAGCAATGTAACATCGAACGGAGCGGGATATACTTCTACATCGCGGACATCGCCGGGGACAAAGTAATTAACCTGTGCATTTTGTTTACGTACCACTTGTTCCATCAAGTAACGGGTCTTAAGGATTTCGGCTTCGTTGTCTACTGAGTTGACACCACCGAAAAGACTGTTTAAGTCGCCGAGGAATACGCCCGTTCCGGTCGCAGAAGCACCTTTTTGTTCCTCGGTTACCAACAATTTGGCGTTTATTTTATAAACCGGTGTGCTGTAGCGCAAGTTCACATAAGCCACCATCAACCCAAGGAATCCGAATAATGCAAACCAATACCAATTGGCCCACAGTTTTCCTAGAAACTCGATGAGTTTCTGGTTGTCTTCCTGTCCATCAGGTTCAAAATCTTCATCAGGCCATTCCTTCATAGATTTCTATTGTATGATTGTAATCGTTTGTTGTCAAAAAAGTCGCGATACAATGACCGTGATGATCGTTACGGCACTGGCAAAAATCGAGATGGCCTGCGTCCGTGCCACATTAGTAGATGCAACCTTGCTCTTGCCCGGTTCAACATAAATCACGTCATTTTGCTTTAAGTAGAAGTAGGGTGATTCGAATGTTTCATATGAATTAAGATTGAAGCGGACAAACTCTTTTTTCCCATTATTATCACGCACCAAGAGTACATTTTCACGAAGACCATGAATCGTAAGGTCGCCAGCCATGCCAATCGCATCCAATAGCGTTACCTTTTCGTTTGGCACAGTGTAGGTAGCCGGCCGGGTGACTTCTCCGATTACCGTTACCTTAAAATTAGCAAACCGTACCTGTACCGTCGGATCGTTGAAGTATTTTGACGCTTCTTTGGCGATGAGCTTACGCGCCTCGGGGGTGGTCAGTCCGGCCACTTTTAGTGTACCCAGCATGGGGATGGTGACCTGTCCCTCGTCATCCACTAAATAACCATTGGGTACATCACTGCCGGTTGGGGCCGCAGGATTACCTGCATTAGCCGGAGCACCTGATAGTTGGTTGATGGCGGCTGTTGTACCCCCATCTATGGTTTGGATGGTGATATGCAGGATGTCATCCACCTGAATTAAAGGTTCTTGGTAAGTGGGGAGTGTCACCTCCGGATGGTCTGCTGGAATATCTCGGAAATACACTGTTTTTTCAGTGGAAACACAGGAACTGAATAAAAACAGTCCCCATGCGATCAATCGATATAATGTGTTTTTTATCATGCGCCAAATAATTCTTTATTTCTAATGGGGTTCTTCATAAAGGCACCGTGTGCGTCTCCACCCAGCACAAACCGTTCAATGGCGGCCAAGTGCTTTGCGTGATGGAGGTCTGTGCCCACGAGATCGGCCATACCCCGTTTGAGGAGCCATTTGGCTGCTTTTCGAACAGACGTGCCGTAATATCCCGAGGGTGATAGCAAATTGAGTTGAAAAAGACACCCTTGGTCCTTGAGTCGCTGATACCGCTCAGGGTGATCGTGGTAATACACATATCGCTCAGGATGGGCGAGGATGGGCGTATAGCCATTTACCTGCAATTCGAATAGGTGGCGATCGATCTCAGGATTCTCAGCGGCATACGACATTTCCACTAATACGTGATTGCCGGGCAACGTAAGTAAGCTACCCCCACGGTACAAATGGACAAAGTCCGTATCCATCATGTATTCAGCAGCCGCGTCGAGTTGGAACTCCGGCAATAGGGTTTTAGTAGCTGTTTGCAGACGGCGAAGCGCGGTGCCAATGGTTTCTGCATCGTTAGGGTACATCTCTTTAAATACGTGCGGGGTAGCAAAACTTACCGTAAGACCCAACGCACGGAGTCGGTTCAAAAAGCCAATGGAGGCTTCTACGTTGGGCGAACCATCATCAATACCTGGTAGAATATGTGAATGAATATCAACTTGCATCCAGGATAGGTTGGTAGCTGTCCTTGTTTTGTTTAAAACAGTAAATAATCCCATAGATACGAGTGTGTGTTATATGCAGATTAATATGCATTCTCTTCGCCTGTTATCACGTTGATTACAGTCATGAATACGATGCGCACATCCAGCATCGCAGTCCAGTTTTCAAGGTACCAAATGTCGTGTGCCACACGGCGCTCCATAAGCCGTGGATCGGTGGTTTCGCCACGGTAACCGTTGACCTGTGCCCAACCGGTAATGCCGGGTTTGAGAAACTGGCGCACCATGTATTGATTAATCAGTTCCCGGTATTGTTCAGTATGCTTGAGCATGTGTGGCCGTGGACCGACCACGCTCATGTGACCCTGCAGTACATTAAGGAACTGCGGCAACTCATCCAAACTGGTGCGGCGCAAAAAGGCCCCCACTCGGGTAATTCGTCGATCGCCGCGCTTCGCCTGCTTGTTGTCGCTATCTGTGTTAATCTGCATACTTCGGAATTTATAGCACCAAAAGGGCTTATTGTCCCGTCCGGTACGCTGCTGCTTGAATAGTACGGGGCCACGGCTTTCCAACTTAATGAGCAGGGCAATAATTGGGTAAAGCCAACTCAATAGCATGACGATAACCAGTGTGCTGAATACCAGATCGAATAACCTTTTCTTGAATCGGCTCTCGATGTCATACACGGGTTCCTGCCGTATACTTACCACCGGTACCGGGCCCAATATGCTCACTTCATAAGGTAGGTTGTCAGCCCTGACCAGATCGGGAACCAATTTTACACGCAGGCAATTCCGGTCCGCTTCTTCCAATAGCGCTGCTGCCTGCAACATGCGGTTGGAAGGCAGGGAGATATAAACTTCCTGTATCCGTTTTTTTATCGCCCGCTGGAACTGCTTGCGGGCGGCCTGCGTCACTTCCCCGCTGTCGGTAAGAAGAGTGTCGTCATTTTCAGCTAAGTAGCCTTCAAAATAATAATTGCGTTCGTGGGCTCTGAAATAATTGGCCAGTTTTCTACCGCCCTCGTTTTTACCCATGATCGCTACGGTTTTCCGCATATGGAAATGGCGGAGAAGCAGATCCTGTATGTAGGTTCCGATCAATCGGCTGAATACCAATAGGATTGCGAGTAAAACATAAAAGCTGAAAAGAAATGCACTGGCATCCACTCCCTGTCTGTGGGCTAATAGCAAGTAGACTGAAAACAGTACACCATGAAGTATGGCCGTACGCAACGTAGCCCGGTAAATGTTTTCCAAGCTATCCATCGTTGCTTGCATATACATGCGGAACATCCCGCCTGAAAGCATCCAAAGCAGGTTGGCAACGGGCAGATAGTAACTGTACAGTATTTCGGTATTGGCGTAGAAATATAACCGGGTTATTTCGCCAGCGGCGAAGAATGCTGTATTAAGAAATAGCAAATCAGTAAAGGCTAATACAAATTTCAAAAGGAAAATGTAACGCGTTTGCATATTTTTAAAGCTATAATAGTGAGAATCCGCTATTATCTATTAACTATCTTAATAATAGAGATATATTTATTAAGATAATGTTAATATTTTGTTTGTTTTAATAATGATTCTTTTAAAGAACCGGTAGATGTATTGCGAATATTTCAAAAAATGTGCCATTTATTCCGGTTTGTGATAGAATAAATTGTTGGATTCGATTTTTTTCAGTTACTTTTTGTTTTATATGTGCATATTAATGATGATTTTATGCTGTGCTGACTGTACCAACGGTTTGTTGGATTTTTTTATTTATCCAAATGTTATTTTGTGTTGCTTTTTAATGAAAGTGTCTCTATAATGAGGCGGATAATTTGAAGTGAATCGTTTCCGGCCCACTTGCTGATATTTTAGTCTGTGGAGCAAGGGAGTCATCGTCCGCATTTTGCGTGTTGTAATTTTCATAGAGCGTTGGTGTTTTTAGTGCATTAAGCAACGTTAAACATATTAACAACGTTGGGAACGGCATTTGCCGGCCAACATAAAAAAACACCCAAACTGGCAAATAGCAGTTTGGCCTCTCTCATTTTAATGGTTTACTTTGACCGTAATTGACAACTCAGTTCCCGCATGAGTTCCCCTTGGCCGGGGAAATTGTCAGTTACGGACGCTAACAATGGAATTTGTAAGAATCCACAAAAAGAACTTACATAGTCGGGGAGGCAATGTGCCGTTCCCCAATGGTAGATATTATCACAAATATAAACTGCTTAGTGATTCAATGCAAATGGTTTGTGTATTTTTTTAAAAAAGGCCCATTTGTCCGTTGTCATCAATCCGGATGTCGTCGGGATTAGTGATTTCGAAATCGACACTTGGCCGGTCCTTTGAAGGTGGTTCTGAATCGGTATGTGCCGGTTTGGGAGTGCTCTTTTCGGAGGTTTCGGCGGGAGCATCCGTTGGCTGCCCCGGTTCCGCGTCCGCGCCGGTTGTTTCGTCGTTATTTTTGGGTTGGGGATCTATTATCGCTTCCACATCCGGTGTGTCGGCAGGCTGTGTATTTGCCGGATCCGTTGTTTCTTCGTCGCTCACATTCACCACGCGGGTTACTTCGTGGGAACTTAACCGGTTACCCTGCGCTTTCATGCCTTTGACATCGATGAGATCCGCCAGGTTTTGTTCGATCGTTTCAGGCGTACGCGACTTTCCTTTTAACACGTCTACCTGAACCAAGGGGGTGGCCGCGGCCGTAATAAGTACAAGCTTCGACCCCGGTTCCTCGTTAATAATCAACGTGCGTTTGCCGATCGGCGTGTCGTCAAACAGGAACCGCTTTACATAGTAAATACCGGACTTGCCATCGCGGTGCACCACACTGTATACCCGTTGTGGATCGTATTTTTCAATGCGGATGAGCTTGTCGTCAAAGTGATTACTGAGGTCAAAACTACTTAACTCATAGGTTCCATCGGTCATGACCGTGAGTATCTTGTCGTCACCATCAAACTCTCCGAGGTATTGACCGCGGCCATCGGCGTTCAGCCGCTTAAGGACGTCGTCGAACCAGATCTTTCGACCCGAGAGGGTGGATACGCCCTTGCTTTTGAGCAAAATCTTCTTAACCGGATACTTGGTAACGATGTTGCCCTGTGAACTGCGGCCTTTGATGGCAATTTCGGCAAAGTCGATGTCAAATTGCAGTTTCCGGAGTTTGGAATGGGGCTTAAGCTGTATATTGACAACTTCGGCCTCCCCGTTCGGGTTGGCGGTGAAATACAGTACCTTGGAGCCTTTCTCGCCCTTGGTCAGATCGTATTCTTTATCGCGTGTGACACCTACTACCGAAAAGCGTTTTACATATGACACACCCGATTTTCCGTCGCGGTAAATCAGGTTATATACGGTGCGGTCATCACCCTTTTTAAACACCGCCACATGAATGATGTCCTTGCCGACAAATACCTTGTCTTGCACCTTGGTAACAAGGCATTTTCCATCTGCACGGAAAACAATGATATCATCGAGGTCGGAGCAATCGCCTACGTAATCGTCCTTGCGCATGCCGGTGCCAATAAATCCATCGGTGCGGTTTACGTAGAGCTTTACATTGGCGAGTGCTACCTGGGCGGCTTCCACCCGGTCGAATATGCGGATTTCGGTACGCCGTTCGCGTCCTTTGCCATATTTCTCTTTAAGCCGTTCAAACCAGGCAATGGCATAGTCGGTAAGGTGCCGGAGGTGATGTTTTACCTTTTTGATCTCCTCTTCCAGGGCAGCCATCTGCTCGTCGGCTTTCTTCACATCGAAGCGGGTGATGCTGCTCATGGGCTTTTCGATGAGCTTCTTATAATCTTCAGGAAGAATCTCCCGGTAAAATTGGTCAAAAAACGGGGTGAATAGCCGGGTGAGTACCTGTACCACTGTTTCGAAGTCGCCCGAGTTTTCGTAATCGGAATGTTTATACATTCCCTCCTGAATAAATATTTTGAGTAGGGTACTGAAAAAGATTTTTTCCTGTAGTTCCCGGAGCCGGATCTCAAGCTCCTGCTTCAGCAGGGCTTTGGTTTGTTTGGTGTTTTCAATGAGTACGTCGTTGACGCTCATGAAATGGGGTTTGTCATTCCGGATGACGCACGTATTGGGTGATATGGAAACCTCGCAGGCCGTAAACGCATACAATGCGTCTATGGTCACATCGGGAGAGATACCCGGGGCAAGGTGAATGATAATTTCGACATTTTTAGCGGTGTTATCTTCAATCTTCTTGATCTTGATCTTGCCTTTTTCGTTGGCGGCAACCACACTATCAATCAGTCCGCCAGTGGTGGTGCCATAGGGAATTTCGGTAATGGCAAGCGTTTTCTTATCCCGCTCTTCGATTTTGGCGCGTACCCGGATTTTACCACCGCGCTGTCCTTCGTTGTAGGCCGAGCAATCGGCCAGTCCGCCGGTAGGGAAATCAGGGAGGAGATTGGGTCGTCCGCCCCGCAGCACTTCGACGGATCCATCGATGAGCTCTAGGAAGTTATGGGGCATGATCTTGGTGGCAAGACCCACGGCAATCCCTTCGGCACCCTGTGCAAGCAGCAGGGGAAACTTGACCGGCAGCGTAACCGGCTCCCGGTTACGCCCATCGTAGCTTAACTGCCATTCGGTAGTATCCGGATTGAAAACCACCTCGTTGGCAAACTTAGACAGGCGCCCTTCGATGTAACGCGGTGCCGCTGCGGAATCACCCGTTACCGGGTCGCCCCAGTTACCCTGGCAATCGATGAGTAGATTTTTCTGGCCGATCTGTACCATGGCATCACCAATGGATGCATCCCCGTGCGGATGATATTTCATGGTGTTGCCGATCACGTTAGCTGCCTTATTGAACCGGCCGTCGTCCATTTCTTTCAGTGAATGCAGGATGCGGCGTTGGACCGGCTTGAACCCATCGTTGATGTGGGGTACCGCCCGGTCGAGAATCACATAGGAAGCATAGTCCAAAAACCAGTTTTCGTACAACCCCGACAGCGGAATGGTTTGGCTGCTGCCGGACGGATTATCTGTGGATTCGTTTGATTGGTTTTCTTCAGGAATGGGATTCGTTTCGTCGCTCATGTAAACGTGCTGATTTTTTCGCTGGGGTAAAAATACAAAATAAAATAAATTTCCCCCTAAGCGGGAAGTGGCCCAACCGGTAACCGTAACTTTTCTTATGCCGCTTCGTCCAATCTTCACAAAGCAGTACAACTTGCATATACAGCCAAGTTTGGCTAAGTTTGGACACAAAGATAGCATGTTTATGAAGTCATTTTTTAAATACGTTTTGGCCACGGTGACAGGTATTGTCATTTCCTTCATCCTATTGGTAGTGGTTGGACTCATTATTATCGGTGGAATGATCAGCTCAATGACAGCGGATAAAGCGGCGACGGTAGCAGATAACTCATTATTGCACATTGATCTGCGGCACCAAATTACCGAACGGACGATACCCGACCCATTCGAAGAGCTGGATGTGCCGGGATTTACCACAACCAAAAGTTTTGGGCTGAATGACATCCTGAAAGGCATTGAGGGCGCAAAGGATGACGACCGGATCAAGGGGATTTACCTGGACCTTTCGGCGGTGTCTGCTAGTTTCGCTACGCTGCAGGAAATCCGCGATGCCCTGTTGGATTTCAAGTCTTCGGGGAAGTTTATCGTTGCTTACAGTGAGGGGTATACCCAACGGGCCTATTACCTGGCGTCTACAGCGAATAAGATTTACGTAAACCCGGAAGGAACGGTTGACTTCCGGGGCTTGGCTTCCCAAACACCATTTATTAAAGGTACGCTCGATAAATTGGGTATCGAAATGCAGGTTGTGAAAGTGGGTACGTTCAAAAGCGCGGTCGAACCTTTCATCCTGGACCGGATGAGCGATGCGAACCGTGAACAGGTCACCTCTTTTTTGGGAAGTATTTACAATCATTTTATTGACCAAGTGGGAGCGAGCCGGCATCTAACTGCTGATTCATTGCGGACCATAGCCGATGGCTTTTTGGTGAAGACAGCAGACGATGCGATAACGTATGGGTTGGCCGATGGCAAACGCTATAAAGACGAACTTCTCGCGGAGTTGAAAGATTCGTTAGCTATTGACCAGGATAAGGATCTCAATGCGGTTGCGCTGACTAAATACAAGCCTTCCGTGCCGTCTAACCGGGCATCGGTGCGTGACCGGATCGCTGTGGTTTATGCTGTAGGCGAGATCGGTCCGGGCGAAGGCGGTGATGATATGATCGGTTCCGAACGTATTTCGCGCGAGCTTCGTAAGGTACGCAGAGACGACAAGGTAAAAGGGGTTGTATTCCGTATCAATTCACCGGGCGGCAGCGCGTTGGCGTCGGACGTAATCTGGCGTGAAGTGGATTTGTTGCGAAAGGAAAAGCCGGTGATTGTTTCCATGGGTGATGTGGCTGCCTCGGGCGGCTATTACATTGCCGCAGCCGCTGATTCTATCTTTGCACAACCCAACACCATCACCGGATCCATCGGTGTGTTTGGCGTGATCCCTAACATGCAGGGGCTGATGAATGATAAATTGGGCATTACCTTTGACGAAGTAAAAACGGGAAAATATGCTGATTTCCTGAGCAATGTAGACCGGCCACTTACGGCCGATGAGCGCAATATTCTCCAAATGGAGGTAAACCGGATTTATGACACGTTTATACAACGAGTGGCCGATGGGCGGCATTTGTCTAAAGGACAGGTAGATAGTATCGGGCAGGGGCGTGTGTGGAGCGGAGAGCAAGCGTTGGCCAATGGATTGGTAGACCGTTTGGGTAGCCTGGATGACGCCATTGCAGCGGCGGCTCACAAGGCAGGGTTGGAAGATTACCGATTGGTTACCTATCCGGCCATTAAAAATCCACTTGAATCTCTGCTGGGTGGTTCAACCGACCGGATCAGTGTATGGTTTGCCAAACGGGAACTTGGCGAGCAATATGCTTATTATGAACAGGTGAAAAACACACTCCGGCAGCGAGGGATCCAGGCAAGGCTTCCCTATGCCTTCGATATTCATTGATGCAACGCATTTCGATCACCGAATGCCCCCGCGATGCGATGCAGGGCATACGTCGCTTTATTCCCACAGAGGTGAAAGCAGCGTATATCCAGTTGCTACTGAAGGTGGGTTTTGACCGATTGGACGTTGGTAGTTTCGTGTCGCCCCGGGCCATTCCGCAGATGAAGGATACCGCGGAGGTACTGAAACGGTTGGATACGTCGGCAAATGCCACGCAGCTACTGGCCATTGTAGCCAATGTGCGTGGAGCGGAAGAGGCGGTAACGTATACGGACGTGGGAGTTATCGGATTTCCGTTTTCTGTATCGGAGACTTTTCAGTTGCGCAATGCAAACAGCACCCTAGCCCAAGCATTGGATACAGTAAGAGAGATTGTTGCGATTTGCCATGTAAATGGGAAAATCCCCTTGGTATACCTCTCCATGGGCTTTGGTAATCCATACGGCGACCCTTGGAGTCCTACGATCGTGGTGGATTACATGGATCAACTCTTCAAGATGGGAGTGCGGGACTTCGCTTTGGCCGATACCGTGGGCACCTCTACTCCCGAAGGCATCGCACGGCTATACCGGTATGTTGCAGGCACTTTTCCCGGTGTAGCACTGGGATTGCATCTGCATAGTACACCGTCAGAAAGCCGAAATAAACTGATAGCAGCATTGGATGCGGGGTGTACCCGGTTTGATACCGCATTGCGGGGATTTGGTGGCTGCCCCATGGCAGAAGACCAACTGACCGGTAACATAGCGACCGAAGCCTTGCTGCAGCTTCTGTATGAGCGGGGCATTGATGCCGGGTTGGATGGAGACGCCTGGGCGGAAGCCCTGCGATATAGCAATGAAGTGTTTTAAAATTCCAATTCTTATGTTAGCTTTGTTACCCCAAAATAAGTAAAAGATAGTATGAAGACCATAGACAATTTAGATTTTTCCGGTAAAAAAGCATTGATACGCGTAGATTTCAATGTGCCCCTGGATGAGCAGTACAACATCACCGATGACAACCGTATACAAGGTGCGGCACCAACGATCAAGAAGATATTGAACGACGGTGGGTCGGTCATCCTGATGTCTCATCTCGGAAGGCCAAAAGAAGGCCCTACAGAGAAATTCTCGTTGAAGCACATCGTTAAGCACCTGTCTGATGTGTTGGGTGTAACGGTACAGTTTGCCAATGATTGCATTGGCGATGAAGCTTTTTCCAAAGCTGCGGCCCTTAAACCAGGTGAAGTGCTGTTATTGGAAAACCTGCGCTTCTACAAAGAAGAGGAAAAAGGCGATAAAGATTTTGCAGAAAAGCTGGCTAAATTGGGCGACGTATATGTGAACGATGCATTTGGTACGGCGCACCGTGCACATGCTTCGACAGCGGTCATTGCGCAGTTTTTCCCCGATGCCAAGTATTTCGGATACCTGATGGCCGCCGAAATTGGTAATGCTGAAAAAGTATTGAATCATCCGCAGCGCCCGTTTACCGCTATTATGGGGGGTGCCAAGGTGTCTGATAAGCTGGAACTGATTGAAGCCCTGTTGGATAAGGTTGATAACTTGATCATCGGTGGGGGTATGGCGTATACCTTTGTAAAAGCGCGCGGCGGTGAAATCGGGAAGTCGCTGGTGGAATTGGATAAACTGGACCTTGCCAACAATTTGGTGAAGAAAGCAGACGAAAAGGGAGTCAATCTGGTACTGCCCACCGACTGTCAGATTGCCGATGAGTTTTCTCCGGATTCACCTGCCTATGACGGTCCCAACGATGCCATTCCCGCTGATAAAATGGGATTGGATATCGGAAAGGAATCTGGCGAGCATTTTGCACAGGTGATCCTGGCTTCGAACACCATCCTATGGAATGGACCGATGGGTGTATTTGAAATGGATAAATTTGCCAAAGGTACCAAAGCGGTTGCCGACGCAGTGGTAGCTGCCACCGAACGTGGCGCCTTTTCGCTGATCGGTGGTGGTGATTCCGCAGCTGCAGTCAGTAAATTTGGTATGACCGAACATGTAAGCTACGTGAGTACGGGGGGGGGGGCGCTGCTCGAATACATGGAAGGCAAGGAACTTCCCGGAGTGAAGGCAATTAACGAATAGCGAGTTTTCATGGCAAATATCATCGCAATAGTAGGACGACCAAACGTCGGGAAATCTACCTTGTATAACCGGTTGACGGAAAGCCGTAAGGCGATTGTTGACGATTACAGCGGGGTAACGCGCGACCGGCATTATGGCCAAGGGGAATGGATCGGAAAGAAATTTGCGGTGGTCGATACCGGTGGATATGTGCACGGCTCCGAGGATGTCTTCGAAGCCGCCATCCGTGAGCAGGTGCTGATTGCCATCGAAGAGGCATCGGTCATTTTGTTTATGGTGGATGTCACTACGGGCATCACCGATCTGGACGATGCCATTGCCGATGTGCTACGCCGTAGCAAGAAACCGGTTTTTGTGGTCGTCAATAAGGTAGACCATCCGCTTCTGCAACAGGAAGCCAGTATTTTCTATAGCTTCGGGCTGGGCGAAATTTATCCGCTCTCATCAATGACGGGTTCGGGCACCGGCGAACTGTTGGATGAAGTGGTCAAGCACTTTGAGCAGGAGGAGGAGGAAACCGAAGATCGACCGAAGTTTACCATCGTTGGCCGGCCGAATGTTGGCAAGTCTTCGATGATCAATGCCTTGATTGGTAAAGAGCGCAATATCGTGACCCCCGTGGCGGGCACTACCCGGGATTCCATCCGCATACACTATAATCAGTACGGACACGATTTTATTCTCATTGATACAGCAGGGTTGCGGCGTAAGGCAAAGGTAAAAGAAAACATTGAGTTTTATTCCGTAATGCGTACCATCAAAGCCTTGGAAGAATCAGATGTGGTCATCCTCATGCTGGATGCGACTGAAGGCATTGAAGCACAGGATATCAATATTTTCCATCTTGCCGAAAAGAATAAAAAGGGAATTGTGATCTTGGTGAATAAGTGGGATCTTATCGAGAAAAACCACAAAACCACCAAGGTATTTGAAGACCTCATCCGCGAGAAAATCGCACCGTTTTCAGATGTACCGATTGTTTTTACCTCGGTTACCGAAAAACAACGGATTTTTAAGGCGATTGAAGTAGCGACCCGCGTATATCAAAACAAGACAAAAAAGGTGCCCACGTCAAAACTGAACGACGTAATGCTGCCCATCATCGAAAATTACCCACCTCCGGCTACCAAAGGCAAATACATCAAAATTAAATACGTAACCCAATTGACGGGGAAGTCGCCGATGTTTGCCTTTTTCTGCAACCTGCCGCAATACATCAAAGAGCCTTACAAACGCTTTGTAGAGAACAAGCTGCGTGAAAACTTCGATTTCGAGGGTGTTCCTGTACAGGTGTATTTCAGGCAGAAATAAATTCGTATTTTCGCGCCCATGGACAACCGTTTGGTTCTTTACAATACGTTAACAAGAAAAAAAGAGAAGTTCGAACCGCTGAATCCGCCTTTCGTCGGAATGTATGTGTGCGGCCCCACGGTATACAGCGATGTGCATCTGGGCAATTGCCGTACGTTTGTGTCTTTCGACCTGATATTCCGATACCTGACTCACCTGGGTTACAAGGTGCGTTATGTCCGTAACATCACGGACGCAGGACACTTGGAAGGTGATAACGATGAAGGAGACGATAAGTTTGCAAAAAAGGCCAAACTGGAACAGTTGGAACCCATGGAGATTGTGCAGAAATATACGCTTGGGTTTCACGAGGTGCTGCGGCTGTTTAATACGTTGCCACCCAATATTGAGCCGACGGCTACGGGCCATATCTCTGAACAGATTGCCATGGTTCAGAAAATCCTGGAGCAGGGTTATGCATACGAAGTAAACGGAACGGTGTATTTCGATGTGGAGAAATATGTAAAAGAATACGATTACACCATTCTCACCAATCGGAAATTGGAAGATCTGCTGAACAATACCCGGGAACTGAACGGTCAGGACGAAAAGCGGGGTCGGTTGGATTTCGCATTATGGATCAAAGCCAAGCCTGAGCACATCATGCGCTGGCCCTCACCTTGGGGAGTGGGATTCCCGGGATGGCATATCGAGTGCTCGGCAATGAGCCGCAAATACCTGGGCGATCAGTTTGATATCCATGGAGGCGGAATGGACCTTGCTGCTACACACCACACCAATGAAATTGCACAGTCTCAGGCTTGCAACCACACCCAGCCTGCTAAGTATTGGATGCATACAAATATGCTGACGGTAAATGGCACACGGATGTCTAAATCTGCCGGTAACGGTTTCCTGCCTCATGAGCTCTTCAGTGGATCGCATCCCTTGCTGAATCGCGGGTATTCGCCGATGGCGGTACGCTTTTTCATGTTGCAGGCCCACTATCGGAGCACACTCGATTTTTCGAATGAAGCATTGGAGGCCGCAGATAGGGGGTATAAGCGGTTGATGAACGCAATGGCACTGCTACCTAAATTAAAGGCTTCGGGTAAAAAGGCGGAGAGTGATGTAGCGGCGCTGAGGCAGCGCTGCTACGAGGCGATGGACGACGATTTCAATAGTCCTGTGTTAATTGCTGAATTGTTTGAGGCCGTCCGTATCGTCAATAGCCTATACGATGGTAAACTGACCATAGACCCGCTTTCATTGGAGGAATTGCGTACGTTAATGCAGCATTTTGTACATGACGTACTGGGTCTATTGGATGACAATACAGGATCCGATGATTTTGAAAAAGTAATGGAGGTAATCATTGAGCTCCGCAATGAAGCCAAACAAAATAAAGATTATGCAACGTCCGATCGCATTCGAGAGGGGCTGAGCGCGATCGGTATCCAACTCAAAGACAGTAAAGAGGGGACACTTTGGAATAAGATTTGAATTCAGAATCAATTTGATGAGTCACATGATCCGGATTTTCGTATCCGTTTATTTTCTTCTGTGGTCGGCTTCGTCCTTCGCGCAGGTACTTGGAAAGGTCGGTAGTTTGCTGGCAGCAGACCGAACAGCCGCCCGGCTTTCGGCTACGGAAGGGCCGTATACCGCATTGCGGTCTATTGTCGATAAGAACTCACTGTTTTTCACCCCGGCACCGGTAGGAGCACTTGAATACTTGGATAGCCGGCCCAATATTCCGGATGTGATGACATGGAAACCGGCTTTCGCTGCGGTAGCTAAAAGTATGGAGTGGGGAGTAACCGTAGGTTCGCTTTCCTTTCAGCGTGTTGGAGCGATAAAACGGTATGGCGAGTACCTTACCGTGTGGCATCGCGACCGCAAAGGAAATTGGAAGATAAACTTACGTGCGCAGATTGAACACAAGGGCGGCAAAGAAGAGCCGGAACTCAAATACATTGAACCTGACGATAAAGATTATACGAGATTCAGAACAAAAGAGCGGATACAGCAGCGAAAGGAAATTGTATTGAGCAACGACCAATTGCTGTCTGCCGTGTTAAAATCAAACGCTGCTATCGCTTACGGCGAATTTTTGGCAGATGACGCCCGCTTTTATTTCCCTTGGAATACACCGATTGTTGGCAAAGAAAATATTCTATCATTTGTCAAAAAGCAGGATATGGCTATTCAGGCCGAGTCATTGGTAGCAAGCCGGTCTTACAGCGGAGAACTTGCTTACTCGTACGGCACCGCTACCGTAGCCACAAAAACCGACCAACTAAAATGCAATTACGTCCGGATATGGCAGTTGCAGCCGGACTTTCAGTGGCGGGTTATTATTGAAATGCTATTTGAAGCTTAGCAAATCAACGCTGGGCCACTGCTGTTCCATCCTGATCTTTCAGCCAGATCTTCAGATCGTCGCAGTCATGGTATTCTTGATTAATATCGATGAAAGTTACCTTGCGTCGACCTTCAAACCATTCGCTTAACTTGCGGTTGATCTTGTCCTGCAGGGCAGCTTCCTTGATTTTAGCAAAGTCCTGCTCAAGGTTTGCCTGATGAGGAGGGGTACGCGATTTGAGATAGGTAAACCGATATCCCGTTTTTCCGGTCCGGTCGGTGAATTCGGCTGGCCGGGAAAATTGTCCGGGTTGCAAGGTGTCAATGGCCGTAAATATCGAAGCATCGAGTTTATCTGCGGGAATCAATGTGGTGCGGCTTTGCTGGTTTTCCATATTGAGCAGCATCCCCCCGTTGTATTTGGTTTCCTTATTATCGGAATAAAGCGTTGCAGCGGTATAAAAATCAATTTTTTTATCAACAACGTGCTGATAAATGCTGTCGATATGTGTTTTGGCACGGTCCAAACTGGCTGCCGAGGGCTTGATCTGAACGAGGATATGCCGAGTGCGGACCTCTTCGCCGCGACGTTCTAATACTTCCAGAAAGTGGAACCCGTGTTCAGATTCAAAAACTGGCGAGAGTTCGCCTGGTTTCATACGAAAAGCCACCGCGGTGTATTCTTTTACCATCATATCCCGTGTGTGGAAACCTAAATCACCCCCATAGGGAGCCGAACCGCCGTCCTGCGAATATAAACGGGCTATTGTCGCAAAATCAGCCCCCTCAGCTACCTGGCGGCGTAAGTCCTCTGCCCGGTCACGAAACTGTTGCTTTTCCTCACGGGTAAGCTGCGGAAAGACAACCAATTCACCCACTTCCACCTCGGTGTTGAAATAAGGGAGGCTATCTTTATCCAAAGATTCAAAATAACGTTTGACTTCGAGGGGAGTCACATCGATGCCCGATACAATATTCTGCTGCATTTTATTGGCTTTCAGTTGCTCATATACACTCGGGCGCATTTCTTCCTTGTATTGAAGCAACGAACGATTGAGGAACCGTTCAAGCCTTTCCTGTCCCCCTGCTTGGTTGGACATGTAACGTAAGCGGGAATTGATGTTGTCATCCACTTCGCCTTCACTTACATCAATGGAGTCAATGGCGGCTTGCTGGGCCAATAGTTTTTGGGTAAGCTGCTGTTGCAGGATGTAACATTTGAAATCGTCATCTGCCTTATTGCCTTGTGCAAGGTATTGGGCATATTGCATCTCAATTTCCGATTGGAGGATGATATTGGAACCCACCACGGCTGCCACTTTGTCGATTACTTTTGCCTCCTGGGCCAATCCCCGATAGCAAATACCTATTAGGATCAAAAACAGAAAAATGCAGCGATTTCTATTCATTTAGTTATATATTTCAATGTTGTTTTTTTTTCGGGCATCCGTTACGATGCTTTTTTGCATTTGGTCAACCAAATCTATTTTGCGTTTATTCAAAATCAGGTTGCGGATGTTGTCATATTCCAATGACAGCGGCGAGCGGGCATCCCTGAACTTCGAATCGTGCAAAATTATCAGATATAATTCATTATTTTCAATTATTTCAAAAATTCGCCCGGTACGGCTGTAGTTTTCTTCGCTGATGTGTGAAAGGGGGATTTTTTTTATGAGGTTGTCGGCATACTGCCAGGTTGTGTCACGCAGGCTGTATTGGATGGCGTAACGGGCACAATATTTTTCCAGCAAATCCTGTTCTTCAAAATCGGGCGAAAGAAACAACCGCTTTACCCGGTCCAGCTCAGGAGCATCGGTGCGTAAGCGAATGTAAGAAAGTTTCAAGATCGGTTGTTTGAGTATGAATAACTCCCGTTGGGTATCGTAGTATGTACGGATTTCCGCATCGGTAACCACCGTATCAAGTTTTTGGCTCACCAATGCTTGCTCATATTCATAAACAATCAATCCGTTTTTGTATTCTTCGACTTGCGCTTCCAATCGTTTCGTATTAATCTTGATGTTGCGCTGGGCGTAATGCAATAGCGCCTGTTGACGTGTCCACTGTTCAATGTAAGCATTAATCAGTTGGATGCTGTCGTCACTGCTCACACCGGCAGGTACAACTCCCTGTAAATCTTCGGGGTATAAAAACCGGTCAAATGATCTCGCCAACGGTTTCGGCTTTTCGCGATGACATGCTACTAACAACGATATAGAAATGACAGCGATTGATATAAATACCCTAACCATTTAGTTTCCAAACAACACGGCACCCATTTATAATTCAAGAAGCTAAAGTACATATTTGTGCGCAATAGAACGGGAATTTAACCATTTTTAACACAATTGCCCCCGTTCGTAAAATGTTTAAAGTAAAGCAGGTTTTTTTGGGTATTAATGCTATTTTTGCGTATCGGCGGTTCCGTGAAACAGCTGCCGATAACCAAGGGTAATGCCAACGATAGCAGAAAAAAATTAAATCAAAATCAGTATAATTATGGTCAACAACAGCATCAATCGTAAACTCAGGATGGGGATGGTAGGGGGCGGCCAGGGAGCCTTCATCGGGGAAGTGCACCGCATTGCCGCCCAGTTAGATAACCAGATTGAATTGATCTGCGGAGCGTTCAGCTCAGATGCATCAAAATCCAAGGAGAGCGGGCGTTCCCTGTTCCTTCCGGAGAACCGGGTGTATGGGAGTTATCAGGAGATGATTGAACGGGAGCGTGAATTACCGGAAGGCGAACGCATGGATTTTGTTAGTATCGTTACGCCGAATCACGTTCATTTTAGCCCGGCAATGCTGGCGCTGGAAAATGGATTCCATGTTGTGCTGGACAAACCGATGACCTTCGATTCGGCCGAAGCCAAAAAGCTTAAAGAAAAGGTGGATGAGACGGGGTTGCTATTTTTATTGACCCATACGTATGTAGGCTATCCCATGGTCAGGCAGGCGAGGAAATTGGTGCGCGACGGTGCTTTGGGCAAAATCCGGAAAATTTATGTAGAATATCCGCAGGGCTGGCTGAGTCGCGAACAGGATGACAGCAACAAACAGGCATCCTGGCGTACAGATCCTGCAAAATCAGGCAAAGCCGGCTGCATGGGCGACATCGGTACACATGCGCTGCATCTCGCTGAGTTTATCTCGGGACTGAAGACCACACAACTCTGTGCTTCACTGTATACCTATGTTGAAGGAAGGAAATTGGACGACGATGGCAATGTATTGCTTCAATTTGACAACGGTGCAAGCGGGGTGCTGATCGCTTCGCAGGTTGCCGCTGGCGAAGAAAACGCCCTGAAGATACGCGTTTATGGAGAAAATGGTGGGTTGGAATGGCATCAGCAGGAGCCTAACACGTTACTGGTGAGGTGGTTGGATCAGCCTACACAAATCTATCGGGCAAACGGCCCCGGGCTGTCGGCTGAAGCGGCATCTCTGTGCCGTACTCCTTCGGGACACCCGGAAGGATACCTCGAGGCTTTTGCCAACCTCTATAAACTATTCGGAAATGCGCTGCGGGCAAAACTTTCAGGAGCAGAAATCAACGATTACGATTTCCCGTCTGTAGACGATGGCGTGCGTGGAATGGCGTTTCTGGATAACGTGGTACGTAGCAGCGAAAGCAGTGAAAAGTGGACCCCTTTTACCGTGTAGGGGCAGAGAATAATTGTTTTATTTTAAATGAGATTAAGATGCAGACACTAAAAGGACCAGGGATCTTCCTGGCGCAGTTTTTAGGCGATCAACCCCCGTTTGATTCTTTCGAGGCCATTTGCCGGTGGGCAAAGGGGTTGGGATTCAAAGGTATTCAGATCCCCACATGGGCAACCTCTTATTTTGACTTGCAAAAGGCGGCCGAAAGCAAAACTTATGCAGATGAAATTAAGGGGTTGGCAAATGAAATTGGTCTTGAGATTACTGAACTATCCACGCATTTACAGGGACAATTGGTGGCGGTGCATCCGGCATACGATCAGCTGTTTGATGGATTTGCACCTGCGCAGTACCACAACAATCCAAAAGCCCGGACCGAGTGGGCGGTACAGCAACTGAAATACGCAGCGCAGGCATCTGCCAACCTAGAGTTGAATGCGCATGGTACCTTCAGCGGGGCACTGCTATGGCATACCGTATACCCCTGGCCTCAGCGGCCACAAGGATTGGTAGATACCGGATTTGAAGAATTAGCTAGGCGCTGGCGACCCATATTGGATGTGTTTGATGAGCATGGTGTGGATGTATGTTATGAGATCCATCCCGGTGAGGATCTGCATGACGGAGTAAGCTATGAGCGCTTTTTGGAAAAGGTAGATAATCATCCAAGAGCGTGCCTGTTGTACGACCCTTCACACTTTGTGCTACAGTGCCTAGACTACTTATCCTACATTGATCATTACCACGAACGCATACGGATGTTCCATGTGAAAGATGCCGAGTTCAATCCCACGGGTAAGCAAGGTGTATACGGAGGTTATTCGGGTTGGGTAGAACGTGCCGGCCGATTCCGCTCGCTTGGTGATGGGCAGGTGGACTTCAAAGCCATATTCAGTAAGCTGACGGCATACGACTTTAAAGGCTGGGCTGTCATGGAGTGGGAATGTGCATTGAAGCATCCGGAAGATGGGGCGCGTGAAGGAGCCGTATTCATCCAGGATCACATTATCCGTGTAACGGAAAAGACGTTTGACGATTTTGCCGGAGGAAAGGCCGATGAGGCTAGCAACCGGCGGCTATTGGGTATTGATTAGCCGCATTAAGAGAAGAACCAGTGGGGGGAGAGGGAGAGAAGATGATCACTCGTCATCCCTCTTCTTCCTAAATTGTACGGTTTTTGACTCTAGTTATAGCTTTGTTTGATGAAACCTGTCCTATCAACGCCTAATACAAAAGGCAAAGAATATGCAGGTTCCATGTGGCAACTAAGAATAGATCATTTTCGAATGAAAACACAAATTGCGTTTCTCTTAATCACATTACCCACTATGATTTTTGCCCAGCACCACCCGATTGATCTATTGATCGGCACCTATACGGATAATGGGAAAAGCAAAGGTATCTATGTATATGCGTTCGATCCGGCTACAGGCAGTGCCACGCTGAAAAATACGGCAGCATCGGAAAACCCGTCCTTCCTGACCTTTAGCACCGATGGAAAGTATGTCTACGCAGTCAATGAAAATGGAGCGGGCAGAGGCGCGGCTAGCGCCTTTACCTATGAGAAGGCAACGGGAAAACTCAAATTACTGAACCAACAGCTGACGCAAGGAGATGCACCGTGCCATATCACGACCGATAAAGGGGGAACACACGTTATCGCCTCTAATTATACCGGTGGCAGTATCAGCGTGTTTGCAATTGAGCGGGATGGCAGCCTGGGTCCGCTTAAGCAATTGATTCAGCATACGGGTAGCGGGCCCGATAAAACCAGGCAACAGGAACCGCATGTGCATTCCGCTTTTTTTACACCCGACGAAAGACGCATCTATGTGCAGGACCTTGGAACGGATAAGATTAATATTTACGATTTTCAACCGACGAATGCGGACCATCCATTGGTTCCGGCAACACCGCCCTTTGTTAAAAGTGCACCGGGTGGTGGCCCACGGCACATTGCGCAATCCGCAGATGGAAGTGTAGTTTACCTCGTACAGGAAATGACAGCCAGGGTGATGGTTTATCGGCAACAGAATGAACAGTTGAAAGCTGTGCAAGAAGTAGAGATAAACGAAGAAGGCTTCTCGGGGAAAAATGGGGCTGCCGACATCAAATTATCACCCGATGGGAAATTTCTGTATGCCTCTAATCGGGGTGACGCCAACACACTGGCGATTTACCGTGTGAGTGTAGATGGCACGCTTGTTAAGGTAGGCAATCAATCGGTATTAGGGCGCGTACCCCGTAACTTTGCGATTTCGCCGGATGGCAGGTACCTGCTGGTTGCCAACCAAAATACGGATGAAGTGGTCGTATTTGCAAGGAATACAGAAACAGGTATGCTCACCGATACACAGCACCGCATTGCCGTGCCCGCGCCCGTATGTTTGGTATTCTAAGACATTAATCGACGTAATTTTGTAGCGCATCGGCGGATAGACTCGTCTTATCCTCTAAACACTGATTTACGAATCGATAAAACCTTGCAGGAGGAGATATCGCGTTATACAATGAAGGAGGCATCGTTGGCCTGTTTCCTTCGGATAAGTTTTCTTCCGACCGTACCAAATTCGGTGGGTACGGTCTGTTTGGTTTCGAGTTTTTTTTCCGGAGAAACGGCAATTACTTTATAGAGATTGGGGGAGTGGGGACAGGAGCAAAAGCAGACAAGCTTCCCAATCAACCTGTATTTTCGAACGGGTTGATTATCGGCACGGGATTCCGGTTTCATTTGCCGAAATAGTGCAATTACATGAAGTTTTCTGTATCCTTTTTTCCGCTGCTGAGTTTATGCGTCTCTTTGTCGTACATGCCGGCAAGATCGTCTCGTACTGTACCGCTCCATTTTTCGGTGCCGATGAAATAGGCTGCCCGGGCGATGAGGTGGGCAGCAACCGGAGCTGTAAGCGTCAGAAAGAAGATGATGGCCACTGCTTTGGTGGTTACGGAAACCTCTTCCGGAAAATAAAATGCGGCACAAAGCAGTAAAAGACCGCCACCCAGGGTAGCCGCTTTGACGGTGACGGACAGGCGCAGGTAAAAGTCTGGCATGCGTAGGATACCAATTGCGGCGATGAGAATGGCTAATGCACCGATGGTGCATAGGATGCCGATTAGAATAGCTATCATTTTCTACCTCTCTTTTCTAAATAATATGCAAATGCGATGGTACCCAAAAAGGCAATCAGTGCAAGGATCATCGCCACGTCAATAAAAGTTGATTTCTCCGTGCTGATGCTGTATACCGTAATGACACTTACGCCAATGGTAATGAGCAGGTCCAGGGCGATAACGCGATCAACCACATTCGGCCCCCGGAGCAGCCGGATAAAAACCAGTAGCAAGGACAATCCCAGGATGGGTAAAATCACGTAGTCTATGTAAGTGCTCAGTGTCATCGTAAGATTTCCAATAACCTCCGTTCGAAGCCGTCTTTAATTTGCTGGATAAACTGCTCCTTATCTTTCAAATACATCACGTGGATATACAATACCTTTCGGTCTTCGCTCACGTCGAGAATCAGCGTACCCGGTGTCAGCGATATTACCGTGGAAAGCAAATTAATCTCGATTTCGCTTTTTGCGTTCATCGGATATTTTACAATTCCCGGTTTCATGAAAAATTTTGGCGTAACCACATCGTAGGCAACCTGTATATTGGCTTTGATCATTTCATAGAGAAAATACAGGAAAAAACCAATGATTTTGGGTACCCGCGTAAAATAGCGCTGATCGCTCTCGTTGCGATTCATCAACCACATCAGAAAAAAACCGATTGCAAAACCAAACAGGAAGTTTGTGTAATACAGCACTCCTGTTAAGGCTACCCAAATAAAGGAGAGCAAAAGGTTCATCAAAAATTGTTTTACCATGGCATTCCTAATTATTGTGGTATATTTTTGCTCAAAACAGCTTCGATATACGGCGATGGATCTTTCATTTCTCGTGCAATATGCTGAACCACCAGCGTAATGTTCTCCGCTCCCAAACCAACATACAACGTAATGGCTGCTAAAAAGGCAATGGGGGCAACTAACAGGGCTTTCCGGAAGCGTGTCATGGGTTTGAAATCGTCCGTGAGCGGACTGTCGCCCGGCGTCTCCGGTGGATTTTTCCAAAAAACCTGCGCCCACAGGTTGGCAATTACGTAGAGTGTAGCAAAGCTACCGACAATAATTGCTCCGATCAGCACATAGTGACGATCCATAAACCCGGCTTCAAACAGATAGATTTTCGGCCAGAATCCGGATAGGGGAGGTATGCCCACCAGCGAGAAAAATACGATGGCTATTAACAGGGAAAGCAGTGGGTATTCAGCATAGAGTCCACCCAGTTTTTCCATGTTCATGGTGCCGCGTAGTTTCCGGATGAGCCCTGCAATGAGAAAACTGTTTGTCTTGACCAAAATATCGTGAAACAGGTAGAATAGTGCGCCCGTGAGCGCAATCTCTGAGTACATGCCCAATCCGCCTACCATGAAGCCGATGTGGCAGACAATAAGGTAGGAAAATACGCGCCTGATATTGTTTTTGATGACGGCGCCAAACGTACCAGTCAGGATGGTGAATATGGCTAATGCCACCAATAACGTACTGAGAAAGTTGTCCGGAATAAAAATCAACGTGAAGACGCGGAACAACGCATAGATGCCTACTTTGGTCAATAAACCACCGAATACTGCTGCTACAGCCGATGGGGGCGTATGGTAAGAGGAGGGGAGCCAGAAATATAAAGGGAATACCGCAGACTTGATACCAAATCCAATTACAAAAAAGATGGCGGTGATATCCACTAATTTACGGTTTTCAAGCGCACTGATTTTCAGCGATAGATCGGCCATGTTGAGCGTACCGGTGATGCCGTACAGAATGCCGATGCCGGTAAGAAAAAATGCAGAAGCCAGGATGTTCATCGCCATGTATTTGACGGACCCCTCGATCTGTGCCTTTCTGCCGCCTAATGTCATAAGCACAAAAGACGCGATGATAATGACTTCAAACCACACGTAAAGATTGAAGATATCACCCGTCAGGAATGCACCGTTGAGCCCCATCAACAGGAAATGAAAGATGGGGAAATAACCATACAGCATCCGCGCGCGCGCGATGCCTGTAGCCGAATACAACGATACGGCAAACCCCGAAAACGAGGTGAGCAGCACCATGCTGCAACTGAATACGTCGGCCACAAAGGAAATACCGAAAGGAGCATCCCAGCCTGCCGCCTGCAGGGTGAGGATACCACCGGTCCATACCTTGACGAACAATTCGATGGATAGCCCCATGGCAACGGCGCTTCCCACAATGCTGATTATGCGCTGGGAGACCGTCTTCTGCCAGAAAAAGAGCGATACGATGGCTGTGAAGAGGTGTGTAAGCACCGGAAAAATAAGTGTGTTATCTGTCATATGTCTTCTTCCTCCGGTGTGTTCAAATCGTCGAGATCATCTGAATTGACCAGTACATAAACCCGTTTTAATAAAACGATGGCAAACGCCTGCAGACCAAAACTGATGACAATCGCTGTCAAAATCAACGCTTGCGGAACCGGATCGGCATACACGTCGGTAAACAGTTTGGCCGCGGTATCAATGACCGGTGGTTTTCCTTTGGTAATCCTACCCAGTAAGAAAATCAACAGGTTGGCACCATTTCCCAGCAAAGTAAGTCCGATCAACAGTTTCACCATGCTCCTTCGGAGCAGCATGAAGATGCCCGAAGCGTACAGTATGCCGATTAGTAGAACCAGTACAATTTCCATGCTTATTCGCTGTATTGGGAAATGGTAAACAGAATGGTGAGTACGACTCCAATAACCACCAGGTATACCCCTAGGTCGAAGAACAATGCTGAGCCGATCAGGCCAATCACGGGCAGGGGCTCTTCAATCCACAATCCGGTCATCACCGGATGTCCGGTTAATACAGGCGCAAACATGCTCAGCGCCGCAAGCCCCAGGCCTACTGGGATCAGCACACCCGGATGGATCCGGAGCAGTCGCAACGTAGCATCTGTTCCGTGGGTAAAGCCATGCAGTACAAAAGCAATGGAAGCGATCAGTCCGCCCACGAATCCGCCGCCGGGGTGATAATGCCCCCGCAGCAACAGAAAGACGGAGAAGAGCAGCAAAATGGGCAGCAGGTAATTGGACGCAGTTTTTAAAATGGAGCTGTTCATATTATTCTTTTTCCGATGCTTTAAGCCTTAATTTCAATAAACTGAATACGCCGATGGCTGCAATACTCAATACCACAATTTCGAACATCGTGTCGAAACCTCTGAAATCGACAAGAATTACGTTGACCACGTTTTTTCCCTTAGCCAACGTGTATGCGTTGTCACCGTAAAAGCGGCTGACGGCCTCGTCAAATGGCTGGTTCAATACCTGGATGGCAATCAGTGAGATTACGGCACCGAAAGCCAATGCAACTGTCCAATCGCGCAGACGGGTTGAGCGGTTCGCAAAATTGAGAAAGGGTGGGAGCCGGAAAAGTACCAGTACGAACAGAACCACCGTGAGCGTATCGATGGAAAACTGGGTCATCGCCAAATCGGGTGCGCTGTAAAATACGAATTGGAGGCAAATGCAGTAGCCGATGACGCTGGTGGCTACCACGGCGGTAAGCCGCGACGGCGTGGTGACCGCCAGAAATATCGCCCCAATGAGAATGGCTGCTACGATGATTTCATATGCACTGATCGGAGAGAGGTGGTTTAAGGTCAGGCTGACGGCCCCCCCTGTAAACAGCCGGAATCCAAGCAGTAAAACGGCAAATACGATAATCCGTAGTAAGTACACCCGTAGAAAGCCGTTGTGTAGCGTATTTGTATAGCGACGGGATATTACCTTGGCAAAGCGGGCAATCCGGCCAACGATATATCGGGGAGAAAGCGTATTGAACCGCTCAACGAAAGCCAAGTTGTGAGATGACGGCTTCCGTATCACATACAGCAAGGTGCCGATTGCCAATGTGATGCCGCTGAGCAATAGTACAGGATTGAAACCATGCCAGATCTTCAAAGGTGTTCCGATAGGTGCCTGGAGTATCGCCCGCGCGGCTGGATTCAACAAGGCCCCATCCACGAGAAACGGGAAGCATCCAAATAATAAACCCAAGAGCGCTAACAGCAATGGGGCAAGCCACATCAGTGGATTTGGAAGGTGGATGTGAGCATAACGTTCGGGGAGCGCCCCGGCAAAAGGTTTGATGCCTGCGAGAAAACCGGCGTATAAAACCCATATGTTGGTAAGCACGGCAACCGCGGTGAGAACAATCGGTAATATGCCCTGTGTGTGTAACGTTGCCTCGTAGATCAGATCTTTGCCAATGAAGCGAAAGGTAAGCGGTACACCGGCGCTTGATAGAGCGGCTACTACCCCCGCAATGGAAAGCGGCCATAAAACCTTACGGAGTCCACCCAATTGCGTGATATCACGGGTGCCTGTTTCATGGTCAATTACGCCCGTGGTAAGAAATAGCGATGCTTTATATAATGCGTGAACCAAAATAAATACCGAAGCTGCCAGTAACGATTCCGGGGTGCCGATACCGATGAGAAAAACCAGTATACCCAGTGCTGCGATGGTTGAATAAGCCAATATGGCTTTCAAATCCGTTCGGAACAGGGAATGGAACGCACTGTAAAGCATGGTGAGACCGCCAACAATAACGAGCGGGTACATCCAATAATCCGTGCCGCCCAACACCGGATTGAGCCGGGCAAGCAGGTATATGCCAGCCTTTACCATAGTGGCAGAATGTAGATAAGCCGACACCGGCGTAGGAGCTTTCATTGCTCCCGGGAGCCAGAAATGGAAAGGGAATTGCGCCGATTTCGTGAATGCTCCTGCAAATACTAATGCCAGTATCCATCCATACAGCGCATGGCTTTTCAGGTACTCATTCGTGCCCAGCATCTCCTGGATTGAGTAACTGCCCGAAAGATGACCCATCAGAATCAAACCGGCCATCAGGAAAAAACCTCCCCCGGCGGTTATCCCCAATGCAATTAATGAGCTTTTCCTCGAATCGGCATTATCGTTGTTAAAACCGATCAGAAAAAAAGAGCTGATGCTCGTAAGTTCCCAAAAGATAAACAACAACAACACATTATCGGCCAGTACAACGCCCAGCATGGCTGCCATGAATAAACTCAGGTAGGCATAGAAACGATCGAGGTATCGGTGGCCCTGCAGGTAAGGTGCAGCATATAAAAAGACCAATGAACCTATACCCGTAATCAATAAACTGAATAGGAGAGAAAGCCCGTCCAGGTGGAAATCAAAATTGACACCCAGGGAAGGAACCCACGGATAGTGAAAGGTAACATGGTTGCCTCCGCGGATAGAAGGGATAAAACTGGCAAAATAAGCAAACAGGGTGATCGGCAACAGCGACACACAAATGGAAAGCCTGCCTTTGAGGTATTTACCAAAGGGGACGTATAAAATAGAAACAATTAAACCTGACAGAACCGCAATTAACATTTGCCTTTTGTTTGAACGGTGACTAAAATATATAAATTCTGCCAAGGGTATCGTCAAAAAATTGAAAAAAGTGGAATATTTCCCGTATTTGAAAAGTTCTTCTTATTATTGAGATTCTAAAGGAAATACGCAAATGAACCTCGTTGTATTAGATGGCTATACCTTAAATCCGGGCGATTTAAGCTGGAGTGACCTGCAACAGCATGGAAACCTGACTGTTTATGACCGTACTGCTGTGCCGGATATTGTGGAGCGTGCAAAAGACGCTGAGGCCCTATTCACCAACAAAGTGCCGCTGGATAAGACTACCTTGGAAAAGCTTCCCAAATTGAGGTATATCGGCGTATTAGCTACCGGTTATAACATCATCGATGTAGACGTTGCCAAACAACGGGGTGTCGTAGTAACCAATGTGCCGGGATATGGTACCAATTCGGTGGTACAGCTGACATTTGCGCTCTTGTTGGAATTATGTCAACGGGTGCAACGGCACAGTGATAGTGTAACCAAAGGCAAGTGGTCGCAGTCGCCCGATTTCTGTTTCTGGGAATACCCGTTGGTTGAACTTTCGGGGAAAACATTGGGTATCATCGGATTTGGTGATATCGGCCAGCAAGTGGCCGATGTAGCATCGGCATTTGGAATGAAAATACTGGGATATAGCCGCACAAAGACCGATCAATCCCATCGCCGTAATTTCAGCTGGGCGAGTTTGGATGAATTGTTGGAACAGTCGGACGTGGTGAGTATCCATTGTCCGCTTACTCCACAGACAAAGGGATTGATCCATGCCGGAACGCTGGCCAAAATGAAAGCGAGTGCCTTTCTGCTCAATACGTCCAGAGGTCCGATTATCGTAGAAGAAGATTTAGCCGATGCACTGAAGCGTGGACAATTGGCCGGAGCCGGACTGGACGTCCTATCCACCGAGCCTCCTCCTTCGGACCATCCGTTGTTTGGTATCGAAAGTTGCCTCATTACGCCTCATATTGCCTGGGCTACCCGCGAGGCAAGAAGTCGCATGATGAAAATGGTGGTTTCAAATTTGGCGGCATTTCTTGAGGGTAAATCTATAAATGTAGTAAATCTTTAATCATGCGTACTCCTTACTTCATCCGGCTATTAGCCATTGTTTTTATTGGTTTTTCAACGCTCGGTGGCAAGGCACAGATCGCTTCTTATCAGCCGCCCACATTAAGCAACCCCGGCTCCTGGTCGTTGGTGTTGCTACCTGACCCGCAGAGTTACGTAAAGTTTGAACGCAATCAGGGGATTTTGGAACTGATGACGGGATGGGTCAGTGAACAGATTGAGCCATTGAATATCGGTATGGTACTGTGCACGGGCGACTTGGTGGAACACAACGATTGGCTGAATCCGAATGGAACTCAAGCCAATCAACCTGGAAAGAAACAATGGGAAGCGGTGGCAGGTGCATTTAGCCGATTGGATGGAAAGGTACCCTATATCGCAGCGACAGGTAATCACGATTATGGTGTAAAGAGTATCGAATACCGCCGGACGAATTATAACCACTACTTTCCGGTGGATAAGAATCCCTTATCGCAACGGCTATTGCGGGATGTTGGGATTGACAATGACGGTTATCCATCGCTGACCAATGCAACATACGAGTTTATGAGTCCTCACGGACGCAAATTTCTCTTCATGGTGCTTGAATTCGCACCGAGGGATACCGTGCTCCGTTGGGCATTGGAAATTGTCAATCAGGAAAAGTATGCGGATTATACGGTTGTCCTGTTAACCCATTCGTTCCTTAATGCCGGGGGTGAACACATCGTCAAGGAAGGTTATCCCATCACCGATGGAAACTATGGTGCCGCAGTTTGGGAGAAACTGGTAAAGCCTTCAAAAAATATCCAACTGGTGTTCAGCGGGCATATCGGTAAACCCGATGATATACTGGGGCATATCGGATTCCGGACAGATACCAACGCCGCCGGAAAACGTGTACAGCAGATGGTGTTCAATGCGCAGGCATTGGGTGGTGGATGGCACGGCAACGGAGGAGACGGTTGGTTACGCTACCTGGAATTTTTACCAGACGGGAAGACGGTCAATGTCAGGACCTTTTCACCGTTGTTTGCCATCTCTCCTTCTACACGGCAACATGCGTGGCGCACGGCTGAATACGACCAGTTTACATTTGAGCTGGATTAAAAAAGATAGGACACGGAGGACGCAGATTGAGCAGATCCATCATAAATCCGTTTTTTCCGCGTCATCCGTGTTCAATACTCCCTTATCCCCGTAGCTTTTCTGCACCTTCCTTGATTTCATCCACCACGCCCGGGTCAAGTAGCGTCGTCGTGTCTCCCAGATTCGAGGTGTCTCCTTCGGCAATTTTCCGCAAAATGCGCCGCATGATTTTCCCCGAGCGCGTTTTAGGTAGACCGCTTACAAACTGGATCTTATCCGGCTTGGCAATGGCACCTATGATACGGCTTACCGTTTGGTTGATGTCCTGACGGGTAAGATCTTCGTCGACATGGTGTCCGGAGGCAATCACGTAGGCGTAGATACCCTGGCCTTTGACAGGATGCGGATACCCCACGATCGCTGATTCCACCACATCGCTGTGCATGTTGATCGCATTTTCCAATTCTGCGGTACCAATGCGGTGTCCAGAGACATTCAGCACATCGTCTACCCGTCCTGTAATGCGATAGTACCCATCTTCATTGCGTAAGCAGCCGTCGCCGGTGAAATACATATTTTCATAAGCGGAGAAATACGTCTGCCTGCAGCGCTCGTGGTCGCCATACGTAGTACGGATCATCCCCGGCCACGGGAATTTGATACAGAGATTTCCGCTTACGCCATTGCCCTGCAGTTCCTTTCCATTTTCATCCACCAGAACAGGTTGTACGCCCGGAAGCGGAAGCATGGCATAACTCGGGATGGTGGGGGTGACCCCGGCGATGGGCGAGATCAGGATACCACCGTTTTCAGTTTGCCACCAGGTATCCACAATGGGAGCTTTTCCTTTCCCGATTTTTTCGTTGTACCAATTCCAGGCTTCCTCGTTGATGGGTTCGCCCACACTGCCGAGTTTTCGGATACTGCTAAGGTCTTTTCCGTCAACGTATTCATCGCCTGCGGCCATCAAGGAGCGGATCGCTGTTGGCGCCGTATACAGGATATTCACTTTATGCTTATCCACAATATCCCAGAAACGTCCCGCGTCTGGCCACGTGGGTATTCCTTCAAACATCAATGAGGTTGCTCCCTGGGATAGCGGGCCATAGATGATATACGAGTGTCCGGTAATCCATCCGATATCGGCGGTACAGAAATAAACTTCATCCGGTTGGTATTGGAATACATTGGCAAAGGTGTACCCTGTATAAACCATGTAACCGCCGCAGGTATGTACAACTCCCTTGGGTTTGCCGGTAGATCCCGAGGTGTAAAGAATGAATAGCATATCTTCAGCATCCATCTCCTCTGCGGGGAAAGCGGGGTTGCCCTGGGTTTCTACTTTTTTTATCTCGTCTTCCCACCATACATCGCGGCCTTTGATCATGGATACCGGTGTGCGGGTACGGGTAAGTACAATCACGCGGTCTACGGATTTGCACTGTACCAATGCATCGTCGACGATGTTTTTTAGCTCAATGGTTTTCGTGCCGCGGAAACCACCATCCGATGTGATGACCAATCGGCAACCCGTGTCGTTAATGCGGTCTGCAATTGATTGTGCTGAGAATCCACCAAAAACTACGGAGTGAATCGCTCCGATACGGGCACAGGCAAGTACCGAAATGACCAATTCAGGTACCATCGGTAGGTAAATGCACACACGATCTCCTTTGCGGACACCATTGTTTTTGAGTACATTGGAAAATTGCTCTACTTTTTCCAGCAGTTGCTTGTAGGTAAGCACACGATGGGCCTCGTTGGGATCGTTGGGTTCCCAAATGATGGCCGGCTTGTCACCGAGTTTGTAAATGTGCCGGTCGAGGCAGTTTTCAGTAATATTGAGTCGAGCACCCTCAAACCATTTGATCTTGGGCTCCTTAAAATTCCACTCCAATACCCGGTTCCACTTGCGCTTCCAATAAAAATGCGCTGCGATTTCTGCCCAAAAATCCTCGGGTTTTTCAACACTCTTTTGGTAAACCCGTTGATATTCCTCAAACGATTTGATTTGTAAATCCATGTTTAGTTTAACTTTTTATGTGTTATTTTGCTGGACACATTGGCCTAATTTGGTTTTATTGCTGGCTAATTTACACACTTTTTGTAAAAAAGAGAATTTTCTGCCAAATGCTTCGAAATTACGCACAGCGGATTTTAGACATGTTATTATTTAGTAATGTGTTCATTGCCCTGTGTGCCGTTGCACAAGGCGGGATGATTTATCTTTTGCTTGCACTGCCTTTCAATGGAGAAGTATTGACCATATTGGGATGTTCGACGCTGGCGCTGTACAATTTCAGCATGATATTGGCCAAACCCCCGCAGCCGGATAAATCACGTTTCCGTCGTGTGCGTTGGGTATTTACACACGAGCGTTCGCTTTGGATCTGGACTGGGATTGCAGTGGTTGTATTGGTCGTGTTGGGATTGCGGCTACACCGGCCATCGTTTCTGCTGTTAGGTTTCATGGGGGCAATGGGTGTTGCCTATAACCTTCCCGTACTTCCAATCCGGGGTAAACGGCACTGGACAGGGTTACGTCAGATTACCGGGCTTAAGCTATTTTACATCGGTTTGATGTGGGCGATGAGCAATGTGCTGCTTCCCGTAGCGGAAGCCTATCACGATGGTTTTGCTATTGATACGGGGCAGGTGGCCCAATTATTCGCATGGGTGTTTTTATTTATCGTGGCTATCACGATTCCTTTTGATATCCGCGATATTTATCAGGACAAATACTATGGACTCAAAACCATTCCGGTTATGGTCGGCGAGCGTAAGGCGTTGGCGCTATCTGCAATGTTATTGATTTTGCATACCGGTTGGATTTGGTTAAGCAGGTACCCCCTACCCGTTCGTTTGGGGTTATCGTCGGTATCCCTGCTCTGCTTGGCTGTAATTTTATTTCCGCTGGTGAAAAAAAATGAATACTATTATTTCCTGCTGTTGGATGGAATGATGGCAATTCAGTTCTTGGTGATGTGGGGAGTGAGCGGTAGCTAGCGGGGATATTTAATCTAAAAATGCAATTACTTTATTCACCAATACATCCGCAATTTTAAAGTAGCTTTCCACACTCCAGCCGGCTACGTGCGGGCTTAATGCCACTTTTTCGTGTTGTGTCAAGGGAATAAACCATGGCTGTTGCGTCAAGTCAGGAATTTTTTCTACGGGCAATACGTCAAATGCAGCCCCCAATATCCGGCCTTCGTCAAGTGCCTTCAGAATCGAGGGAATGTTGACGATTTCTCCCCGCGCGCCATTGAGGAAGAAAATAGGTTTTCGAAAGAGGCGCATGTATTCATCGTCTACCAGGTTGCGTGTCTCGTGGGTAAGGGGAATGTGAAGGCTGAGCACGTCGGCCCGCTTGACCACTTCTTCCATGCTTACCTCAGTCGCATAGGCATCGCTGAACCCGGTTTTGTACTTATCATATGCAATTACCGTCACGCCGAATCCGGACAACTTGCGGGCCATGGCCTGCCCATTATTACCATAGCCGATCAAGGCAACGGTTCGGCCGCCCAATTCCACTCCGCGATTTTCCTCGCGTCGCCACAATCCGCTTTTTACTTCCATATTGCCGCGGTTGAGGTTGTTCATCAGTCCCAATAGCATGCCCACCATGTGTTCGCCTACTGCATCACGGTTGCCCTCGGGTGCATTGAGCAATGTGATTCCCTTTTGCAATGCGTGACGTTCGTCAATGTTGTCCATGCCCGCTCCGCCGCGGGCAATAAAAGTCAATTGTGGAGCGGCGTCGATGAAGGCAGCATCGACTTTAAATTTGGATCGGATAACCAATCCGGTATACTGGGGTATAATTTGCAGGGTTTCTTCTTTATTAATTGTGGGACGATAGTCAAATGCAATATGTTTGCCTTGCAGCTTCTCCATAAATATGGGATGAATGTCATCCACGATCAGTACTTTCGTAGGAAGTGTTGTCATAAGCGTTGGGAAATTTCGTTCGTCAATGTGGTAAAGTCGGTTACAGAAAGCCGTTCGGCACGTAGATCGTACAGCGGGTTACTACCCATCCGGTCTTTCGGAATAAGGCCTGCCAGTGCATTGCGTAATGTTTTGCGCCGTTGGTTGAAAGCAGCTTTAACGACACGTCCGAATAGCAGCTCATCGCAATCCAATGTTTCGGTGGCATTACGTGTAAGCCGGATGACACCCGAAAGCACTTTCGGGGGAGGGTTAAATGCGCCGGCCTTGACGGTAAAAAGATATTCCACACCGTAATAAGCTTGGATCAATACACTAAGAATGCCATATTCCTTGCCGCCCGGCGGGGCAACACATCGTTCGGCTACTTCTTTCTGAAACATGCCTACAACTTCGACCACGCGGTGGCGTTCTTCCAGCACCTTGAATAGAATCTGTGAAGAAATATTGTAGGGGAAATTACCGATAACGGCTAGTTTGCCCTGAAAATGGGCTGAAAAATCCAACCGGAGAAAATCACCGTAGATAAGCTGCTTGTCTAATTGCGGATAGTGCTGTTTCAGGAATTCAATGGATTCGCCATCGACGTCGATAAGCCACGTTTGATAGGCGTCCTGAGCGAGTAGAAAGTCCGACAGGATTCCCATGCCGGGGCCAACCTCCAATACGGTGTCGTACCCCAGTTGTGGGCGAAGTGCGCCCACAATCTTGGCTGCGGTATTCTTATCCGTCAAAAAATGCTGACCCAGATGTTTTTTTGCGCGGACGCTGCTCATTAATGCTTGGATTTGCGAAAGACCGAGCAAAAATAGCCTTTTTAATTGAAGGCGCCAATATCCATATTTTGTAGCTTTGCAGATGAGATGAAAGACATTGCCAGAATATTGATGTTTGGAGGCGGATCACTTTTGGTGATCGGACTGATTATTTATTTTCTCGGTGACCGGTTAAGGGGATTCGGCAATCTTCCTGGCGATATCCGCATAGAAAAACCGGGATTTAGCTTCTATATGCCGCTTACCAGCATGTTATTGCTGAGCGCAGTACTTAGCTTGATCATCTGGCTCGCTCGTAAATTGTTTTGAGAGCGTCCTTTAAATTCATACTTTTGGTAGCCAAACTAGGAAACGGATATGAGCGATAAACTGAAGATCGGAATTTCGATAGGCGATGTAAACGGTATCGGGTTGGAGGTTATTATTAAAACCTTGATGGACAATCGGATACTGGAATATTTTACACCTATTGTTTATGGAAATACCAAAGTCGCTTCTTTCCATCGCAAGGCACTCGGCATCAATGATTTCAGTTTTCATGTAATCAATTCTCCCGAACAGGCACATAGCAAACGCCCTAATATGATTAATTGCTGGCAGGAGGAAGTGAAGATTAGCCTGGGGGAGGAAAATGAAATCGGGGGGAAATATGCGTTCTTATCGTTGAAGCATGCTGTGGATGACTTGGTGGACGGTAAGATTGATGCGCTGGTGACCGCTCCGATCAACAAACACAACATTCAGCGGAATGAATTTGAATTTCCCGGCCATACTGAATACCTGCAATCCCGGACAAATAGCGAGGATGTGCTCATGTTTATGATTTGTGAGGACCTGCGCATCGGCGTCGTTACGGGGCATATTCCGGTGAAAGACATTGCTCCGAATATTACGGTCGAAGCCATTGTTTCCAAGCTTGCGCTGATGAATGCAAGCCTGAAGCGGGATTTTTGGGTGCAAAAACCGAAAATTGCGGTATTGGGTTTGAATCCTCATGCGGGCGACCACGGGTTGATCGGTTCGGAAGATGAGCAGATCATCGGCCCTGCCATTGAACAGGCAAAAGCGGCAGGAATTTTTTGCTTCGGCCCTTATCCGGCGGATGGTTTCTTTGCTTCGGACACATATACCAAATTTGACGCGGTATTGGCTATGTATCACGATCAGGGACTTATCCCTTTCAAGCACATAGCTTCGCGCAGCGGCGTTAATTTTACAGCTGGGCTGCCGGTTGTACGCACGTCGCCGGATCACGGCACAGGTTACGATATTGCCGGCAAGAACCTGGCTTCGGAAGCCTCGTTCCGTGAAGCAATTTTTTCGGCGATCCATATTGTCAGACAACGGAGAGAACAGGCAGAATTGTCATCAAATCCGTTGGTCACCAAGCGCTTGTCGCGTGACCGGGACTAATCAGCAGGGACAATATCGGAAACTATCATGAAGGAATTTTTACAACATCCCATCTTCTCGCTATTGAGCGACGTTGCCGATGAATCCCAGATAGCTTGTTACGTTGTGGGCGGGTACGTACGGGATCAAATCATGAAACGCGACTTTAAAAACGATGTCGATATTGTCGTCGTCGGAAGCGGTATTGATTTTGCAAGCCGGGTGGGTAACCGACTAGGTGTTAAGGTTAAGGTTTACAAGAATTTCGGTACAGCCATGCTCAACCATGGACCGCTGCAGCTGGAATTTGTGGGAGCCCGCAAAGAGTCGTATCGTTCGGACTCACGTAAACCCATTGTTGAGAACGGAAGTTTGGAAGATGATCAGAACCGGCGCGATTTTACCATCAACGCGATGGCGCTATCACTCAATAAACGTGATTTCGGACAATTGATCGACCCATTCGGGGGAATTTCAGATATTCAGCACCGGATGATCCGGACACCTTTAAATCCCGTTGACACCTTTTCGGACGATCCGCTGCGGATGATGCGCGCGATCCGGTTTGCAACGCAACTGAATTTTAAAATTGATATTCAGGCTGTTAAGGCGATAGCAGAACTCCGCGAACGGATCAATATCATTTCCAAAGAGCGCATCATTGATGAGCTTAACAAGATTGTTTTAGCAGAGAAGCCCTCGCTTGGATTCAAATACCTGTTTGATACCGGTCTGCTAGCAATTATTTTTCCGGCGATGGCGAACCTCTACGGTGTGGAAATCATTGATGGAAAAGGGCATAAGGATAACTTTTACCATACATTGGAGGTGCTGGATAACGTGGCAACGGTAAGCGATGACCTCTGGCTGAGGTGGGCAGCGATTATGCACGATATCGCCAAGCCCGCCACCAAGCGCTTTGACCGGCGGCATGGGTGGACATTTCACGGCCACGAAGATAAGGGGGCTAGGATGGTACCGAAGCTGTTCGCAGCGCTTAAACTGCCGCTCAACGAAAAAATGAAATTCGTGCAAAAGTTGGTGCTGCTGCATTTGAGGCCTATTGTATTGGCTCAGGATATTGTTACCGATTCGGCCGTCAGGCGGCTGCTGTTTGAGGCAGGCGATGATATCGATAGCCTCATGATACTTTGCCATGCTGACGTAACGACCAAAAATGAGTATAAACGAAAAAAATACCGGCAGAACTTCGAATTGGTGAAACGGAAACTCCGTGATGTGGAGGAACGGGATAAAATCCGGAATTGGCAACCTCCAGTTACCGGAGCGGATATCATGGCTGCGTTTGAACTGAAACCCGGCAGGGAAGTGGGAATCATTAAAAATGCCATCCGGGAAGCAATCCTAGAGGGAGATATCGCCAATAGCCGTGAAGAAGCATACCGGTTTATGCTCGAAAAAGGACAGGAAATGGGATTAATTTCAGATATTCGTAATTAAAATAGATTAAAAAATAAAATAATCACAGGGAAGCGTTATGGCCATCTATCGTTTTAGGGTTTCATTCGAAGATTATGATGATATCATCCGTGAGATTGATGTACTGCCAAAGCAGACCTTTCTGGATCTGCATAAAGCATTGCATGCCACAACAGGTTATAATCCGGAAATACCGTCATCTTTTTACGTGAGCAATGACCATTGGAAAAAGGGCGATGAGATCGCTTATTTACCTGACGAGCGGAAAAAAGAACGGGGTGTTGCATTGATGGAAGACTCGAAGCTAAGCAAATTTATCGACGATCCCCATCAGAAATTTTACTATGTATATAACATCAGTCAGCCATTTGATTTCCATGTGCAACTGATCAAAATTCTGAAAGAGGAAGCAGGGAAGGAATATCCCGCTTTATTCAAGAGTGTGGGGCAAGCTCCCAAACTTCCAGGTGCGGCTGTATTACCTACTGATGCGGTTACAAAGAAAGGAGGAGATGAGTATGATTTCCTTCAGGAAACGGAATACGGCATCAACGAAGAAGAGGATTTCGACATGCTGGACGAGGAGGAGCAGACCGAAGGGAAAGAGGAGGAGAACGGGAGCTATGAGGATGAATATTAATGGAGCATGCGGCGGCAAAGACGTTGGTGTGTGTGGTGGGTCCCACCGCTATCGGTAAGACTGCGGTCGCTATCCAGTTGGCACAACACCTTCAGACGGTTATCTTATCCGCTGATTCCCGGCAGTTTTACCGGGAAATGAATATCGGTACCGCCAAACCTACTCCCGAAGAATTGGCGGCGGTTCCCCATTATTTTGTCAATTCCCACCGTTTGACGGATCTATACTCCGCCGGTGATTTTGAGCGTAATGCGTTACAGCTGTTAAAAGAACTGTTTGCACAGCACGATGTCGTCCTGCTGGTCGGTGGATCGGGATTATTTGTAGATGCTGTATGTCGTGGACTGGATGACCTGCCCCAGCCACTGCCGGGTGTACGCGACCAACTGAATCGGCTGTATGCGGACAAAGGACTTCCATACCTTCAACAACGGCTGAAGGAAGTAGATCCGCTTTATTACCAAGAAGTAGATATCTATAATCCCCAACGGGTAATCCGGGCGTTGGAAGTCCACGAGAGTACCGGGCAGCCCTTTTCCCATTTTCGAAAACAGCAACGGAGTAATCGTCCTTTCCAGATACATAAACTTGGTTTGAATACGGACCGCCAAAACCTTTATCAGCGCATCAATGCGCGGGTAGACGCCATGATGGATGCAGGCTTATTGGAAGAAGTAGCGTCCTTATTGCCATACCGAAACCTTCCGCCGCTGCAGACGGTGGGGTACGCCGAACTGTTTGAGTACTTGGATGGTAATTGCGCGCTGGAAGAGGCCGTAGACCGCATTAAACAAAATACCCGTAGGTATGCGAAAAGACAGCTTACCTGGTTCCGGAAAGATCCGTTAACCCAGTGGTTTGAACCCACTGATGTAGCGGAAATGAAAGCCTATATTACCGGCGATTAAATCAATCTATAATAAAATTCCATCCAAACTCATCCTCAATACGGCCATAACGCAGGTCGTTGAGGTATTGCAGCACTTTGTTGGAAAACTCGCGCGTAGCGGGATCTGATAAGGTGTATCGTTTGCCTTCGTATCCGATTTCTGTAATCGGGGTAAGTGTGGCAGCCGTGCCGGCGGCAAATGCTTCGGTGACACTACCGTTTTCGATGCCGTCGATCAATTCTTTGACTGACACTTTGCGTTCTTCCGCCTGATATCCCCAATGCCGGGCAATTTCGATAATCGTACGGCGTGTGATACCATGGAGGATGGTGTCTGCTGATGGCGTGATGATCGTGTCGCCTACACGAAATACCAGATTGGCCGTTCCGGCTTCTTCCACGTACTTGTGTTCTTTGGCATCCGTCCACATCAATTGGTCGTATCCCTCTTCCTGTGCAAGCCGCGTAGGATGAAGTGAGAGGGCATAGTTGCCTGCATTCTTAGAAAAACCAACCCCTCCTTCGGCGGCACGGGTGAACTGTGTTTCCACTTTCAGCCGCAGGGGTTTGTTATAGTAGGCACCTACCGGACCGGTGATGATGATAAATTTATACGAGTTGGAAGGATGTACGCCCAATGCTGCTTCCGTACCAAACATAAAAGGGCGGATATAGAGCGAAGCACCATCCGTACCCGGTACCCAATTGCGATCGAGATCGATCAACGCTTTCAGTCCGCCAATGAATATTTCTTCGGGTACCTCGGGCATTTCCAGCCGGCGGGCGGATTTGTTGAAGCGCTCATTGTTTTTGTCGGGCCGGAACATGCTGATCGTTCCATCGGCAAATTTGTAAGCTTTCAATCCTTCGAAAATCGCCTGTCCATAATGCAAGGCAGACGTGGCAGGACTCAACGACAGGTTTCCGTATGGCACGATGCTCACATCCTCCCAGTGGCCGTGTGCGTATTCCGCCACCAGCATATGATCCGATAAAATTTGACCGAATGTAAGGTTGTTGAAATCGACTTGCGGGAGCCTCGAATGCTGCGTTTGCTCCACCCGGATTGCTGTTGTTGCTGCCTCGTTCATAGCTATAAAATCTAAGGTGTGCAAGTTAGCAAAAAAAGCGGATCGGAAGAAAGGTTTTCTTGCCAATCCGCGTATAAACTATACGGTTTGGTCTTCAATAGTGGCGTCCGGTGCATTGCGTTTTACGGACTCAATCCCCTTGTCGCGCCCGGAAGCAGATTCATACAATTCGCTGGTGCCGATTACCTGGCCATTACGGGCTTTCAGATTGAACATAAACTTTCCGTTTTTCGATTCCTTCCGTTCATAACGGTTGTCATCAGCCGCATTTTTACGTACGGATTCGATGCCGTTTATGGCTGAAGTCTTTGCAACGTATCCTTCGCTTGCTAGGATGACCTCTCCATTACCGGCTTTTAGGTTGAATTGAAATTCCCCATTCTTACGCGTTGAAATCACGAATTTTCCCATGATATTGATGAATTGGTTTAAATAATTAATAATTAACCCTTGATAATTGAAAATTAACAAGTTTCTGCCATGCTAATTTAAACATCTGTCTTTTAAATCAAAATTAATTTTTGGTGTTGGGGCATAGGTAACAATCTGAAGTTAGGGTTGATATACCGGAAAAGAACAGAATTTTTAATCGTAATGCAATTTGTTATGAAGAAGTTTTTACTCGGGACATTGGCGGTACTGTTTGTATGGCTGATGTGGCATCAATCGGCGAAATCTCAGGAGCGTGATCCGTGGCAAATCGGCGTATTCGGCGGGATAAGTCCGACGTTGGGTACCTACCATGGAGATACCGCACAGGCGAATATGGGATATGTAGGTGGAGCATTTGCCGATTATTATTTCGGCGGTGGTGATTTCGGCATTGGTGTCGATGCACGGTGGATGCAGCATCCATTATGGGGTAATGACAGCGTGTTTTTCAGGAATGGATTTATGGCGACTACCTTTCATACGGCAAAGCGGTTTCAACACATCGGATTAGCCGCAGGACCTAGCTACCGGTTCGGTACCGGTAGATTTGCTTTGGAACTATTTGCAAAAGGCGGTGTATTATTCCAGCAATTTCCCAACTATGAACGGCAGCTTGTTTATGAAGCAACCGATCCACGTGGAGGAACGGTTACGCAATCCCTGATCATTCGCAAAACGGCCAACGCGGCTGACAGGGCGTTAGCGTGGATGGGAGTGGGGGGTGTCCGTTTCAATTACGAAGTAGCACGTAATTTAAGTGTTTTTGTACAGGGAGACTATTTAAGTGCATTTGGTGCACGCTTTGGGGGCAAGTCGGCTGAATTTTTCGTGGAGGAGTTACCGGTTGTCCAACCGTTGACAGCAGTGCATTTCGTTGACAGTCCTTATGAGTTTTTTGGGGAAAAGCCCGAGTTGCGCCGTACGTTTACGCAAGCGCTGAATTTCACCGCCGGTGTCAAGTATGCTTTCGGCCGAAAGCGGGATATTGAGCCAGCCGTATCATCCCAACTGACTGAAACTATTCCGGTCAATTCTGAACAGCCCAAAACTAAGGATGTTGTCATCGTCGTAAAAGATAAGCAAACAGGTTTAGCTTTAAGCGGTGTGAAGGTATCGGTGCATGGAGCGGAATTGGAGCATATAACCACAACGAATGCCAATGGCGAGGCAGAACGCCTGATAGCCGTGCCGGTAGGGACTTATCACATTCAGGGGGATAAAAATGGCATCAAAACAACAGACGTTACGCTCACAGCAGCTGATTTTTCCGCCGCAGGACAGGTGATTTACAGGGAACTGTTGCACGACGATCCCCGTTTTACCTTGGTAGGAGAGACCGTGGAATGCGATACGGAACAGAAGATTTCAGGTATCAATACCACGCTGACCCACGAGGGTAATGATTTCAATATCAGTCAGGTGTCTGACGCTGAAGGTAAATTTATTTTTCAATTGGAGCCTCAGTCAACTTACAATGTGGTAGCCAACCAAGCGGGTAAATATTCGCAGACCGAGCGGGTTTCTACCCGGGGGCTAGACCGCAGCAAAACCCTGTATGTAACGCTAAAGCTTGGTGTCTGCATGCTGGAAGCGGGAGCTTCCTGGGTAGTGAAAAACATCCTGTATGATTTTGATAAGAGTGATATCCGCCGGGATGCAGCATTGGTGCTTGACAATGTCGCCAATATTCTAAAACAAAATCCGACGATGCGCATCGAGCTTTCGTCCCATACGGATAGCCGGGGAAATGACGCTTACAACATGCGCCTTTCACAACACCGAGCCGAAGCCGCGGTGCGCTACCTGGAATCAAAAGGAATATTCCGTGGAAGGATGATTGCCCGTGGATATGGCGAAACCCAGTTAGTGAACGGGTGCAGCAACGGCGTGGATTGCCCGGAAGATGCACACGAACAAAACCGTCGTACGGAAATCAAAGTATTGGAGTACTAGCCATGGAAATAATCAAACTTTTAATCGGCTTTTTGGTGTTTGCGGTGAAATGGACGTTTCGTGGCTTTTGAGAGCCACCATCCGATACCGCCCACTGCTACTATGCAGCTCAAGACAAGCAGTGTTCCCACCACCGGCCGGCGTTGGTCGGGGTAAAGAATGGTGTCTGTACCGGTAAACTGGAGCGATGACCAATACCAAGGATTTTGCGCCGCCGCCGGAGCCGAAGCCAGGTACCGACGCTTGGCAGTAGCCAGCGCAAGGGAAGGGTGGCGGGCCTCCGCAAGTGCTTCATAGAACAACCGGGTCAGCAAGGGGGCCGTCGCATCGTCTATCGCCCAATAGGATGCGATGACCCCCTTAATACCTTTACTGAGGAGGGCCTTGTTCAGGCTTTCCATGCCTTCGCCGGGAAGCAGGTTTCCGGAAGCAGTTTCGCAGGCGGCTAGGAAAATCAGTGGGGAAGCTGCCGGAATGTAGCGTATCTGATTTAATGTCACCGGCTGGCTGAGCGCAATATAGGGGCCGTTTTCGCTGTCAGCTACGGCGTGAGCTGCCAGGTGAATCAGCTTTCCTTCGGTCAATGCATGGGAGAAGGAATGATCATTGGCGGCCGTATCCAGGTAACAGGTGGCCTGGAAGTGCCGGGTGAGGTAATCGATTTCCGTCGCCACGAAGGGTAAGTCTGGCAGTCCCCTATCTTGGTAATGGGTTTGTGCAAAGACGGACATTTCAGTACGATAGCCTTCTCCACCGGCATCATCAAGTATTGGAAGCAACAGCGTATAGGTATAATGGACTGTTCTCTGCTGTGCAATAAAATGTCCTCGATGGAACAATGCGTCGAAAGGGAGTGTCAGTAGCGGACCATCGGCGGAAATGACGATGCGGTCATGAGGAGAGGTCGAAATATCCGGAAGCAGTTGGGTTGCCAGCTGCGAGGCGAGATCGCGGTATCGATTCGGATCATTTTCATAGGCTGCCGGACTTTCTCCGAAATAGGTGGCCACAAAGTGGGGTAGTTCCGCAAAAATTTCCGGTGCAAGATGGAAAACTTCAGTCCGGCTATTTGCGATACTTGTACAATAGGCGTCGCCGGTCGGACTGACAAAGTAACTAACGATCGTCATAGCCTCTGATGAGGCGGTAATGTGCTGATGGAAGGCACCGAAATCAGGCGGGGAGAACGATTGTGCAAAATGGTTTTCTGCCAATTGGAGCCGGTAAGCGAGGTTGTCCGCTTCCCGTTCCAACTCTTGTTTTTTTTCGGGGTCCTGTTCCTCTGCCAGCGTCCGGAAAATGAATTGCAATCGTCCTCTTAAATTTTCGTGAAGGGAATCTGCGTCGTTCCACTGGTTTGAACGGTTGATTTCCTGAAGCAGTTGTCTGCCCTTGGACAATTCCGTGATCCAAAGCATGGTGGTGGCGAGCGACTGCCGTATATTTTCACTGTGCTGTTGTTGGTACGTTTGCCACAGATAGGCCATTGCATCACTGAGCAGCGTGCGATTCCACGCTGAGTTTTGGTAATGGCTTTGATTGCTGACAATCAGTTGTTGTGTATAGTAGGCGTTTTCGATCGACTTCACATAATAATAAATTGTGGAGTCAGGCTGAACGTTTGCATAAGCCCGTGCCGTTGCCCAGAGTGCTTCGGTGAAGGTATAGTCGGGGAAGAGGTGCGGAGTGGCCGGGGAAGGTGAAAACAAATGCAGCACTTGCTGGAAATCTTCCCGCGCCTGATTGAATCGTTGCTGCAGCAAATGGAGGTTCCCCCGCGCATAATAATACTTTGCTTTTTCACGTTGTTTGGTGTTTGGAAAATGCATTTCGGCGAGAGCAATAGCCCGGTTGATGGTTCGCTGGGCGGATACTGACTGGTTGTCCTGAATTTGCAGAACGCTCTGCTGGTGCAAAGCGGCGGTGTACCAAATCAATGTGTCCTCTTGCAACGGCCGATTGGAAAATAGCGTGAGAGCCATGTGGTTATAGTGCCGTGCACTGTCCAGGTTGCCGAGGTCCTGATGGGTGCGTGCCAAGGTGTTGTAGAGCAATGCCGCATGGATGTCATTTTTTCGCAGATGGGACAGGCCGTGGGTACAGGCAAGTAAAACGCTATCGGGCAAACCGGCTTGCTGGTAAATGATGGCCATATTTCCATACAGTGCCGGGAGTTGCTGTACGGTTCCCAGTTTTTTCTGGTGGGCAATGGCAAGCTGATGGATATGCAGCGCCTTCTGTAGATCGCCGATCTGTGTGTAGAGATTGCCGAGCGGCTTGGCGATGTACGCGACAAAATCGGGCTCCCTCAGGCTATGCTGGGTACAATACTCCATCGCCATTTCGTAATACCGGGTACTTCCCAGGATATTTCCATTTTCCCGCAAGGCGTAACCGATATTCAGCAACAGCCAGGCAAACATCTCTTGCCCTTCGGCCGTTACAGGTTTAGCGGTAAGCTGGTTTAAAAACGAATCGGGGTTGTGGATGAACTGTTCCGGATGATCATATGCGATATTACCCAACGTTTCCAGTTGGTCAAGTAGGGCAAACGTATCCGTGGGCACATCCGCAATTTTGCCATCGGAGGGCAACTGCGCGGGATATTGACAGCTAAACAGGCTTCCCAGGAAGAGCCATCCAAGTATCGCTGAGATCTTTTCTAAAACCGCCATGCTGCATATACGTGCCCGAATTGCCCCTGATTGCCACCGTACACATACCGTAATCCAACGACAGGACCTAAATAGGTCCGTCCGAAATTGACGTCGGCAAACGGCTGTACGTGAAGCCGCCCCATGGCCAGCCGCTCGTCCGATTGCGATAACGGGGTAGCCATTTCTCCGTTAGCTGTGAGTAAATAATAGGTGCGCGCTTCGGAATACCGGGTATTGATGGTCGTTTCTACCAAGGCACCCAGACCGGCGGATAGCCAGCTATTGACGTTGTATCGTATGTGCAGGGGCACAATCCGTAGTTGAATGAATCGGGCAAGCTGATGTGCATCATACCGCTCATATTCATATTTTTGGATGCGGTCAGTGCCGGGATCCGGAAGCTCAATCACTCCATGGTCATAAACGGTAGCAGATTCCGATGTCCGGTAGGCATTGGCATACACTTCTACCTGCCAGTAGAGTTTACGATACGGTGCTATCGGCGCAAGTCCCAAGCCGAGCAATGGCCCATTTTTCACCGTTTCATCTTTATGCGTCTGTTCCGGTTTTTGGAGGAAATGATGATACCCGGCAAATACGATTGGCGAAAAGCCTTTCCGGAACCTGCCCGTAGCGAAATTTGTTACGATGGGTTCATTTTTGTCGAAATAGATATCGGTATGCCCTTTAAACGACTGGTTTGGCAATTTCTTTTTGGGGCGGACGGTAAACCGGATAAACCCTTGGGTACTGTCCTTGTCATGCACATCCGCTGCTTTAGAACCCGGTAGGGCAATGTCTTTAAAGTGGAACACCAAAGTATCGGCACCCTGGATGCTGTATTGGTAACATGCCGTTTGCTCCGCGGTGGTACAGGAGTCACATTGGGGATACAAGTTAAGTAACTTGAAGGTTGCCGGATCGAGTATCTCCGGTAATTTAATTTCAAGACGTATGTTTTTGGCATCGCCCTCGCCATCGTTTTGGAATTGCACTTTGTAAGTCAGCTCTTTCCGTTTGGATAGCAAACGGTAACTCAGACGGGATTGCTTAAGCGACATTTTATTGGGGTCGTGGGACGTCACAATCGGTACGTCTAGCCGATGTACCCGCGCCGGGCCTTTTTCAGGGATGAATACGCCGGTAATGGTCACCGTGGCGTTGGTATCCGCCAGCATTTCCGGGGTGATGTCCAAATTAATCAACGAAAACTGGGCGGTGTTCCTGCCCGTAACTTCATAGGATGTCACGGTTTTATAGCTGCCATACAGCTCGGCAAAATAGTCGATAGCCTCGCTGCCTTTGAAGTCCAGCTCTTCGCGGATGCCATAATCGGGGCTGCCGCTTTGGGTTACGGTTACGCTGGGTACCGCTGCCCATAGGCTTTCGAGGCTTTTCGGGTCAGTTGACGGTGTGACGACTTCATCGTTATAGGTTGTCTGACCAGCATAGGCAAATCCTTCGGGCCCAAAAATCTTTTCGTTGGTCAACAAGAATATCTTTCCTTTTTCGGTTGTGTTTATTCCGGCAATGACTACCATGTCTTGCCCAGGCAATGCATTGGCATTTTTGGAAAGTTTAAAGGTACCATCGGTATCGAAAAAGTTCTGTTCCGCAGTAGATGCCATGGGTTTCGGTGTTACCTTGGTTGAATCTACATTAATCTTCCTCGTTGGGCGTTTCGGTCGGGGGCCATTGTCGTAATTATTGACCGTATAGAGAGTCACTTCATAATCACCGGGTTCGGCATATTGATGTTTGGGAGCTTCGTCGGTACTGAAATGACCGTCGCCAAAATCCCATAAGTAGGTATAAAAGGGTTGACGTCCACCGGGAATACCATTGAGTTCAGGTAAGTCTGCCCGGAATGCGGCTTGGTTACCAAGGAATTGTACGTTAATCTTTGCTTGGACGGTGTCAATACCATCCGCATGTGCGGTTGCATAAATGGTCAGAAGCGTACATAACGTTAGGTAGTGTTTTATTTCCATACGTGTTTAAAAACGGTTCGTAAAGAAACCGGTTTGGCATCGTCCCGATGGAAAAGTTTGTGTCAAAAACCTTCGCAGGCCGCATACCAATTGTGATTTGTGATGTTTTGGCTGAAAAGTAAGAATTTTTTTTATTTTTACCACCATCGCATCTGATTACACCATGCATCCCGATCAACGGTTCATCAACTATTTACGGAATAACGACAGTCAGGGGATTGCGGAGATTTACCGTCTATACGCCAATAAGATTGTTCGGATAATCAGCCATAACAATGGTAATGACGCGGATGCTGCCGATATTCTCCAAGAAGCGCTGATAGACATCTATCGGCTGAGTGCCGATGGAAAATTCGTGCTGACGTGCCCCTTCGAAGCTTTTTTGGTAACGGTCTGTAAACGCAAATGGTTGAATGTGCTGAAAAAAAAGACGCGCAACCCCGTAACAAAATCACTGGACGAAGGATTTACATTCGAACGGAACGATGAAACGGAAGCCAATATACACGCAGATCAGCTGGAACGGGAAAATGCAGTGATGCAGGTGCTTGAAACGATGGGTTCAACCTGCCGAGACATCATAAAGGCGTGTATGGGGAAAGAGCATCAGGAAAAGGTGGCTGAGCAATTGGGACTGACCTATGGCTATCTACGCAAGAAAAAGAGCGAATGTATGGCACAACTGGGAAAAATGGTGAACGCGCATCCATTGTTTAACCGTGAACAGTAACAACATGGATAACTATTTTGAACATATCCAGGATTATTTGGACGGCACCTTATCTCCGGAGGAGAGGCTGCGTTTTGAAGAGGCGCTGGAACGGGATGTCGATTTGCGAATAGAAACCGATCATCAGCGTATGCTCCGGGAAACCGTTGCAAAGCGCCTTCAAGCCAATGAAGGGGTACCCACATTAGCTGAAACATTACGGACCGTCAGTGTGGCTCATTTCACGAAGATACGGAAGCGAAAATCCGCAACAACCGTGCGATGGCTGATCCCGTTGGCAGCAGCTGCGTGTTTGCTATGGGTGTTTACCATACCCGGTTGGTGGACTACTGATTATGAATCTTTACCTGATATGCCATCGACTGTGACAAGGGGCGCAGACGCCGATGATATGGCTCGGGAAGCTGCGAAAGCATTCAATGCCAAAGCCTATGCCCGCAGTACCCAGTTACTTACTACGTTGGTTGATGCCGATACGACCAATGTACGGAACCGGTATTACCTCGGCCTAAGCTACCTCGGAGAAAAGAAATACCAGCAAAGTGTTGACATACTGCAACCCGTTGCTGATGGAACAGCTGTATATGCCGATGATGCCCGTTATTTTGTGGCGGTTGCTTTGTGGCGTTTAGGTAAACAGGATGACGCACGGCATTACGCGACACGTGTTACCTCCCAAAGCGATTACCACCGGAAGGCCCGGAAACTGGCAGATCGCTTAATGCAGTAGTCCCCGATTTTTCTCTTTTTCATTGCCTGTGCATTTTTTACTGCCGGATGGTAACAATGTACTACCTCCATTGATATACGAATAAAACGGGTCGGAAGTGGTTTCCGGCTGAATGGTTTAACTAAAAAAAGTAATCATGAAAAAGTTTTTATTTGTAACCGGGATCGTTGGAGCATGTACCTTGCTGTTCTCAGCTTGTCATAAAGGGGAAGAGCACTTTACTCCCCAGTCAATCAATGCTGCAGCGTTTTACAATGAACATGGAGCAACCCTTCAGTTATTCAGCGGCGACGCGTCTGCCGGGTTTGTCATTACAGGTGCCGGTGGCACGGAAATCAGTTTTCCGGTCAACGCTTTCGTAGACGAAGATGGCCATGTGGTATCGGGTCAGGTGGAGATCGGCATCATCGAAATCCTGACTAAAAAGGACCTGCTGCTTTCGGGAGTAGCCACAGAATCAAATGGGCAGCTTTTGGAATCGGGAGGCGAATTGTACATCCAGGCACTCCAAAACGGAAATACATTACAACTCAATCCGGATCATGGTCAATGGAGTAATGATCCTGTGCATGTGAAGTTGCCGCGCAGCATGGGGGCCGACCCCGCCGGAATGATTTTATTCAATCAGGGACCGCGTTATGATGAGAATCTGCTGAACGACGACTCGTTTACCTGGTTGGTGTTTGACGAGTCGCCTCAGGCGATGGTGCAGCCCTATTCGTACGACTTCAATATCCCAACTTTTGGCTGGATCAATGTGGATAAGTTTTTGGTTTATCCCGCTGATCAACTTACGTATATGCATGTGAAATTGACGCCGGGGTCGGCAAACGGACTGCAAGACATTGCCGTGATGATGATATTTGAAAACCTGAATGCGGTGATAGGCCTCAACTACGATCCGGCAATGGAGTGGTTCGGTACGGAAAGCTTTTCATTGACGCCTAATTTGCCGATCGGGGAAATCATTTCGGTCGCGGTTATCGCGAAAGATGCACAGGATAACCTATATTTTGCTAAACAAGAAAATATCACGATCGCGCCAAACGGCCTTTATACCCTCACGCCGCAGCCAGCGAACCAGCAGGATATCAATTGGCTGAATAATTTGTGATTCGGTTCCTACATCTCACCTTTATCAATCTGGATGCGCCTGCACAAAACGTGCGGGCGTTTTCGTTGCAGTAACTTGTCGAATCCCAGCGTTCACTCATTAAAATAGGGTGTTCACTCATTCCGAGAAATCGATTGGAAATTATTTGGCTATTTGGCAGTGTCGGAATCACCGATGCATCGTATCAATTTCACGTAGCTATGAAGACACTTCACTTGATCAGATCCGTATTGTTTGTTGTTATGATCGCCTGTTTTTCACCTGGTTGTGAGAAGACGGGAGCGATGGGGCCGCAGGGAGAGCAGGGGAAGGACGGTCCGAAGGGAGCGCAGGGCGACCGGGGCGCTGCGGGGGAAAAAGGGGCAAAAGGCGACCGGGGTAACACGGGACCCACCGGTGCCAAAGGCGATAGAGGTGATCGTGGCGATGCCGGATCACAGGGGCCTGCCGGGCCGCGGGGGGCACAGGGCGCTCGGGGAATTGCCAATGTAATTTATTCCGAATGGATCGACCCGACCTCGCTTTCGATGGCGTCAGATGGAAGACTTGAGATCGACGTTCCCAAACTCACTTCGGAAATTTTGGATCAAGGTGAAGTTTATGTGTATTTGAGGAATCCCAGCAGTTCTTCCGGCGCGGTTTATCTGGTAGATGGCTATATCCATTCATATTGGCAGTTTCGGTATTCGGTTGGGAAGGGAAAGATTTGGATAGAAACGGTTGAGCTGTTAGCTTCAAATTCGGACAAACAGGCGGATTTGGGTTTGCGCACGCTGGCAGCCTTATTGAAAAGTGTGGTATTGTCAAACCCTGGTCTTTCTAGCCTCACATGGGCCTATTCTGCTTCCTATGTGCAGGAAGCAGATCCAATCATGCGTTACGAATATCGATATGTGCTGGTTCCCGGTGGCACGCCCGGCACCAGTGTTATAAGCCCTACGGATTACCGTAGCGTATCGCGCACATTTCAATTTGAAAATTAACTGATCATTTTATTACGAAGAAACCATGAAAATATTACGGTATTTAATAATGTTGGTGGCTTTGGGCCTTTACACCGTTTCCTGCACGAAAGAAGGCGATGTAGGTCCGCAGGGCGAACAAGGAACACAGGGTGAGCAGGGAGAAAAGGGTGATACGGGACCCAGAGGTACGAATGGTGCCAAAGGCGACAGGGGAGATACGGGACCACGTGGCGCCACAGGCCCGAAAGGTGATAAAGGTGACCGCGGCGCTACGGGTCCGGCGGGTCCGCGGGGTGCTACGGGTCCACAGGGCCCGGCGGGTTCGGTGAATGTGACGTATAGCGGGTGGTTGAACATGCCGCAGGGAGAGTGGGAAGAATTTACCATCAATGTACCTCAGTTGACCCAAGATATAGCGGATAAAGGAGTAGTGGCTGTTTATGCGAAGGTTTATAAAGGTGGGAGTGGCAGTACGGGAACGCTGTTGGGGACTTATAAATTACCATTCAATTCTCCTCACGGTGAATATATTGAGTTTTCAATCGCAAAAAGCGCGATACGGGTAATGTCCAGAGGGACGATGGTCGCAGCTGATTATCAATTCCGGTATGTGCTGATTCCCGGTTCGGTTGCTGCAACCTTGGGGCTAAATTTACAGGACTATGGCAGTGTGAAGGCAATGTTCAGCATGGTAGATTAGTTGTGTCAAGGCCCCTGACTATGAAAAGCTTTTTGTTTGTATACCTGTTAATAAGTGGTGTCACGGTGGCCTTACCCTTGCATGGGCAAGATCTTTCTAATTTAGAAGCCCAGCGGCCACTTGGGTTCTCCGGCGCATTGGAACTTCGGGGCATCTATTACAATGCCAACGGCATCGCCAACCGCCGTGAGCCTTTTACCTACCTACTGAGCGGCAGCCCTACGGTAAGCCTTTATGGTTGGAGCATCCCCTTCAGTTTCATGGTGAGCAAGGATGAACGCTCGTTCCGGCAGCCGTTCAACCAGTTTGGGATGAGCCCTACCTATAGGTGGATCACCCTGCACGCGGGCTACCGCAACGTCACGTTTTCGCCTTATACTTTAGCTGGCCATACCATGCTGGGTGGCGGTTTCGAAATCAATCCGGGCAAGCTACGTGCAGGCTTCATGTATGGACGGCTTAACCGCGCTACGGTCATCGATACCACGACCCAGTCGCTGGTTCCGTTTTCATTCAGCCGCAAAGGCATGGCCGCCAAACTCGGTTACGGTACGGCTACCAATCATTTCGATCTGAATTTTCTTCATGCTAAAGACGATAGTACCTCCGGACCGGGTATTCCGCTGCATGACAGTACACGGGTGCTGGCGGCGGCCAACACGGTGCTTGGGTACAGCATGAAGTTTCTGTTATTCAAAAAACTGTCCATTGAGAGCGAAGGTGCAGCGAGTATCTACACCCGCGATCTCAATTCACCCATTACGTTTGATTCGATTGCCGACCCGATGTTGAAGCGCCTGAAGGGATTGCTCGATGTGAACGGTTCCACGGAATGGTTTTTGGCCTTCAACGCGGGTATTGGCTACCGGGAGAAAAATTATGGCATCAAGGTAAACTACCGCCGCATTGAACCCGATTTCAAGACCATGGGAGCCTATTTCTTCGCCAACGATGTGGAGAATTTGACCATCAACCCGAATTTTACGCTGCCTAATGGCAAGTTTCGTGTCAATGCCAGTCTGGGGATACAGCAGGATAACGTGAACCTGCAGAAACAGGCAACCAACAAGCGCATCATCGGAGCCGGTACGATCGGTGCTGAATTTACGGATCAACTGGGTGTCGATATCAACTACAGCAACTTTTCCAACAATCAGCGCCCCAATACGCTGCGGTTTGCCGATTCACTGAAAATTGTGCAGACAACCCAAACGTTCAATGTAATGCCACGCTACACCGTGGTGGGCGAGCGCATGGTGCACATGGTGATGCTGTCGGTAAACCTCAGCGGCATGAAAGATTACAACAGTTATTTTGAACAGGAAGCGGCAAATCGGGATATCCATACCAGCCAATACCTGTTAAACTACAACATTAGCTTCCCGGCGAAGCTGCTGAGTGTTTTTGCCAGTGTAAGTCATACCGCGATGGAAGGAGCCGGTACGGAAACCAGCTATGACGGTGTCACGCTGGGCGGCAATTACAGCCTGGCTAAACCGCAATTGCAGGCGGGAATCAACACCAGTCTGATGCAAGGAAAGACGATAGCAGGTAAGAGTATGATCGTCAATGGATCGCTGAACCTGAACTACCGCATCAATGGTTGGCAGTCCATCCGTGCATCATTCTTTTTAACCAACAACAATCCCGGCAGTGTGGTGACGGGTGTAAACCCTGCATTCACCGAAACACGCGGGGAGTTGGCATATCAAATCAATTTTGGGCTATGAAGACATTATCCTTAACGTATCGTTTCATCTTTTTTTTAGTAGCACTCGTGGCTGCACACGCGGCCATGGGGCAGGTTAATGTGACGATCCGGATATTACCTCCCTATCAAAGCCGCATTACCGAATATGCATCGCGACCGGATCTGATGTTGCTCACGCTGACCAATACGTCTACCTCGGTGCGCCGTGTGCAACTGACGGCGGCCATCAGCGGCGACAACGGTATAGGTGCTTGGGTAAACCCCGGCTATCGCAGTCCGCAGCCTATTGAGCTGGCATCCGGACAGGTTGTTACGCTTAACGGCAGTGATATCGCTTTTTTATTTGATCACAACCAGATTCAATACACGGGTATCAGCCAGGCCGACTTCACCCGGGGAAGGGGCTTGTTAGAAGGCACGTATCAGCTATGTGTCCGCGCATTGGATTACGATACCCACGAACCGCTGAGCCCCGAAGAACCGATGGGATGTACGCAGTTGGTGATCAGCAGCGTGGAGCCACCTACCATTATCCAACCGTTTAACGAACAGGAACTGCGAGCCGATGGCCCCCAGGCGTTCCCCATCACGTGGAGTACCCCACCGGGGTCTTCACCCCTAACCCAATACAAGGTCAAAATGGTGGAGATCATTGCTCCCCGGAACCCCAACGATGCGATGCAATCGGCTACCACGCCACCCTTTTTCGAGGAAACCGTGAATACCAATATGCTGCTCTATGGACCGCAGTATCCACAGCTTACACCCGGTAGGCAGTATGCGCTGATGGTACAGGCCATCGATCCATACGGTACGATCAGTTTCCGCAACCAGGGAATGAGTGAAGTGACCGTATTCACCTATGGGCAGGATTCAAAAGGAGTGGCATCATCGGGGGAAACCAACTCGCAAAAGAGGGAGGAACCTTCGGACGTGGAATATGCCACCAATCGCATTACGGGTAAACTTTTCTGGGCATTCAAGGCGTCGGAAGAACGGTTTTCAAAGGGACCCTCATCGTATGGAGGTCAAGCCGTGATGTCAGGGGTTGTATCGCAAAATGTTAGGGAATTTCAGGCGAGTGCCGCAATCCTGTCATCATCGGCGATGGCCGTCCAGTCCACAGTCGGGCGGAACACGGTCCAGCAGGGAACGCAGATCGGAAATAGCGCATTGGTTCAATTGTATACGGGTGGTAACCCGACGCAGCAAATCAATGCTTCGGGTATGGCCCAATCTGACCCTACGTTAAATGCATACGGTACTCTCAACCCTCCTCCGGAAGCGAGTGACGTCATCAGCGCTCCCGGGTCGTCTTCGCTGGCCATTTCTTATGAATCCGTGCAGGTGGATACGGGAAGCCAGCGGCATCCGTTGGCTAACGTGACGGTAACGTTGGCGGGTGTACAAGATGAAACAACGGTGCCCACGTTTAGCATGGTGTCGACGACCGCATCGTTAACATCCGTAACGCGCAGCCAGGATATCACGTGGGCGGGACTCCGCACCCAAACCACCTTGGAACAGACCCTGAAAAACGGTGTGACCGTGGCTCCCGTAGTTGCCCCGCAAGGTGTTAACATCCCGCAAGGTGTTAATAGGTCGGTCGCTGCACCGACAGCGATTTCGGCAACGGCAGGAGTAATGGCGGGCAATAGGACCCTCCAAGACTTGCAGCCTGTGAATACCCGGACGGGAAATGATCCCGCCTCGACCATATTGGCCACAGCCCGCACGGATGCGGAAGGCAATTTTTCGCTGCAACTACTGAATCCGCGTTACGAAGGGCAAAAACGTTACGATCGATTGGTAGTGTCCATAAAGAGTCCGGGCTTTGAGCCTTATGAATACACATTGCCATCCAACCAGTTGGATTCGCTCGAAACCATCAACCTCGGCGAAATCCTTGTACTTGCGCGGACCTATCGGCTGACTCCGAAAATGGAACTGGAACAGCCAACAGCAGATGTTGCAGACCCCGGTATGCGGTTCAGGATATTCCGCCTCGCCAGCGAAGTGGATCAGCATCCCTATCTGCAACTGGAGGGCAACTTAACGGGTGAAGCGAAAAATCCCGTTGTGGTGAACGGGCGGAAATACATTCCCGTGGCCGACGAACGTGTGGAGGCAGGCGGGAATATCAGAAAGGCAATCGAATTTTCGGTGGGAAAACTGTTCTACGAGGGAAGCCTCTACGTAGAACTGGAGCCGCTGGCACCGAGCTATCAAAAGCGGACGTCGACCATCCGGCTGACCGATCCGGAAACAAGTGCTTCCCGTATTTTAGTAGCCAAGCCGCAATTTAATAGCAGTTTGGCGAAACCCGGTGTGCAGGGAGAGGTGATTCTTGAAGCGGGTGAATCGATGATTCCCGTGGGAGGTGCTGTGGTCATGGTTTCGTTCAATACGGAGGCTGTCGTGCATGAGCATGCCGGTGCGGCGGCAAGCAGCCAACTGATACAGGTAGGACAAGATGTCCGTCAGGCAAACTTTAATTTCGTTGGCGGCGGTTTGAACGGCAATGCCGGCACGGTGTCGTATGCTACCGGATCGAACGCCAATCCGATGGCGATCGGTGCCGCATTGAGCAGCGACGGGATATCCCGTGCAGTAGCCGTCGAGGAAGTATCCGCATCCGTCGGGCAGTCCGTCGGTGCGGCATCCCTATCGTACGCATTAGCGGGAGCAGATGGCGGCCTGACAGATGCACAGATCCGTTCCAAATATGGGCCATATGCCGTTAAAACGGATAGTGCTGGTCAGTTCTACATCGGCAACCTTCCACTTTTGGCAGATTCGGCAAACTATACGGTAAAACTGGTTGATGTTCCGTACAACTACCGCAACATGGAAGTTGCCGACGGCAAAGAAAGGCAGGTGAAGGCGCTGAAAGGAGAAAATCCCAACGTAGCGTTCCGCATCCAGCCCGAAGTATTTAATTTGGTGGGGCGGATTGTTGACGGAGAGAAAAATGGCATTCCATCGGCACGTGTTTACTTTAAAGGAAGCACCACCTATTTTGACACGGGGGAGACGGGCATCTTCCAGACGAGCTTCTACGAGGGCGATCATACGTTGGTTGTCGAGAAAGAGGGTTACCTTACCCTGGAGTTTCCTGTCAAGCTGGGTGGCGAAGTGGTCGATGGCAAAACGAAAAACCTATTGAAGGAAGCGGCCAGGAAGCTGACAAAAAAAACCACGGTAGCGCCGGGTGCCGATGTGATGATGAATATGGCCAGTCCGGGGGCATGGGTTGAAAGCATGCAGTCTTCACCCACGGTACAGCAGGCGGTTGCTGCCGGTGAGGTGTTTTCCCCGGCCATGTTCGGATTTGCGGTCGGCAGTCCGATGAACGGCGGCGGGGCTGTTGCTCCGCAGCTACCGGGTGCACTGCGTGGCGGCCCGGCTCCCATGGAACCCGAAGCTCCTGTGTTAAGCCAGCAACAGATGCTGAACACGGCCTTTGCTCCCCAGATTCTGGCTACATTTAACGCCAATCAGTATTCATTCGCCACGAAGACAACCGACCTGGGCGACATCGGCCCGATGTTGCCTCGGGTAGGTAAGGTACGCTTTACCGTCGTGGAACAGGGAAGCGGTACGCCGGTTCCGGGGGCCGCGGTGCAGCTGTTTGATTCGACACAGGTGACCGATGCGGAAGGCAAATGGCTATACGAAGGTTTTGGTGGGCAAGCGACCGTAACAGTCACTCCTCCCGCGGGAAAAGGACTGATTACCTTGCAACGTTCGATCCAGGTCAACGAAACTGGAAAAATTACCGAGGTGACCCTTGAATTGGAAAAAGGTGTACGGCTATATGGAAAAATAACCGGGGGTGGAGACGCGTTGGAAAATGCAAAGGTAACGGTAGAGGGCCGGGAATACCTCCAGGTCCTTTCCGAAGCCGATGGAAGTTACGAGTTTTTCCTTCCAGCGGGTGAACAGGTGGTCCGGGCGGCTAAAAACGGTTACCTCTCCAAAAAGGAAAACCGGAACATCCAGCCGGGAGCCGAACTGGAACTGAATTTTAATTTGGACGATGGAGGCGGAAAGAACATTTCCAAGCTGTTGGGCTTCGACATCGAATTAGACAAACGGATTCCCGACGGGAACGGCGAAAAATGGAGCGGGCGTTTCGTGAATCTCAAACCCTCGACGGCGTGGTTCGGAAATGGGGCATCGGTTTCGCTGCCTTTTGCCAATGTCAACGTCACCTTCGACGCACAGGGGAATCCTACGCCACAAGGCAACGAGGTGCAAACCGATGTTACGAATCTGCCGCTGAAAATATTTGGTTATCTGCCTGTTGTGCTTCAGGGTGATCCGCAGATCAAGGTCGAAGGCAATGCCCAGGACAACGGGGTGATTCAGGGTAAGCTGCGGTTGGATGTAGGCCAGATACAGGGGAGCCGCGGTTTTGCCTTCCCTCAGCAGAAAGTGCTGTATGTCAGTGCAGTGGATGCAGGGTCAGATCAGGTGGTGATCTTCAGCAGCGCCGGAGATCGGGGTGGAAGTACTGCTTCCAATTTGCGCCTGGTGGCCGACCAAGCCGGGGATGTGTCCATGGACCTCTATGGTTTTTTGCTTACGCTGAGCCTATCGGAATCCACTATCGGACAGACCGGGTTGGACCTCGTCGGTTCTATCTCCACGCCTTCGATGGGTCCGATTTCAGGCATGTCTGTGGCCATCGAGAAATTCAGTATCAGCAAAGAATTGCGTATCCAATCGGTGAAAGTGAAGACCACCGATCTTCCTACCTTGAAAATAGCTGACTGGAGTGCGTCGCTTACTTCCTTGCTGTTCAACGAAAATGGATTCAAATTGGGGGGAAAGCTGAAATTTACACTTCCCAAATCCGGAGCATCCACGGTTGAATTTTCGAACCTGAGCTTCGGCAAAGACGCGCTGTACGGCGGCCAATTCAGCTTCCCCAATGAAGGTGTCAATGTGCTGAATATCGTCCAACTGACTTCGGGCGGCAGCCCCTTGGGCTTCGGACGGGTTGGCAATCTCCAGGTCTATTACCTGTCCGGCAGCGCCAACATGAAATTCGACAAGCTGATCACGAAGACCATCAAGATTCCCTCGTTCCAGGTGCAGACAGACGGACGGTTCCTGCTGGAATCGCCGGTGAATTACGATGCCGATCTGGCGTTTGCCAAATTTAAGATCAAGACCCTTACGGTCAGTACGCTTTCTGGCCAAGCGCCTGCCATAAGCGTACAAGGTGAGTTCAAGGTTGAATTCCCGGGGCTTAAGTTCAACGCTTCCGACATCCGGTTTACGGCCAACCCCAATGGGGGAACAAACTTCTCGGTGGGCACCATCGGCGGTGAGCTGTCGGTAGCGGTTATGAAGGTGGGCGTAACGGTGGGACTGAAGGAAAATGGATTTGAAGGAGGCGGGAAGCTCGGGATACCGGGTACACCCATCAATGCGGAGGTAAACTTCCACTATTATAAGGTGAGTGGGGGCGTAGACATCGGGGCAAGCTTCAAATCCGGTATTTCCATTCCGATCGGGATTGTGGAAATCACCCGGGTGGGTGGAGGCTTCAGCTACAATACGGCCAACAAGAAGTTCATGATCAACATCAACGGCGGAGCAACCATCACCGGCATGCGGGCATTGGTGGAGCTGAACCCGATCAGCCTCACCGTGGAATCGGGACCGATTATTACGGGCCAGGTAGGGGTGGTGGTAGGCACGGCCTTCAAATTGGTGGATGCATCCGTAACGTTGAACATGCCGGGTAAGTTCTTTGCCATCCATGTCGATTCCGATATCGAGCCGATCAAAGGAGTGGCTTCCGCCCGGCTCCAGGGGCTACTCCGCATCAAGTGGGATCCGGACGACCGTTATGTGTTCCTGGGTGTGAATACCGATGTTAACCTGCTTGGGTTCATCCACAATTATGGCGAATATGCATTGGGTGTCAATATCTGGGATCCGAAATACCGGAACGACGACATCGCGGGATATTTCCGGTATCTCGACGAAGACCTCTATGCCAGCGGTGAAGATTATACGTTTTCGGGTGTGTATCTGCACACGCAGAGTTCCATCGGGGTGCCCAAGGAAAAGGCGGTAGGATTCGACCTGAAAGTGGTGAGCGGAAAGGCATGGTTTCATTCGACTTCGGATGTATTGCTGTTGCTGAATTTTGCCGCCAATGATTATCGGTTCAGGCTGGCGGGGTCACTGAGCGCGGGTGCCGAGGGTTGCTTGGCTTTCGCATGCATCGGAGCAGGATTTGATGCCTGCTACATGTTTACCGGTGGTTACAGTGATTACGAAGGTTGGTTTCTGGCCGGTAAAGCCGCAGGCGCTTTTGAGGCGAGGATTGGCTGCGATGCGGATTGCAATTCAATCGGGAAGAAACTCATTTTCCCGTGCGGAGCACGGATATGTATCGGTGCACATGCCTCCTTTAAGATCAGTACCCACAATGGCATTGACCTCGGCGTCGGATTGGGCCGAAGTAACGACGGTAATATTTGTTCAAATTAGAGAATATGAAGCAACTGATTTTAGCAATCTTTTTTCTGCCGCTTTGCGCAATCGCGCAAGACGAATCGTTTCCACTGGTGCTTCCGGGACCGGACCATACCCTGGTACTGGTGGGCGCATTGTTGGACGACTCCCGTCCGACCGGATTTCTAAGGGAAAATGAATCGTTTGTTGTCGAGCGGGCCGATGGGCAAATGCAGAATTACAAACGGATTGGCGTGGTTACCTTTCCGGCATCCGCGGCTGAATTGGAGAAACGGACCGGCGCATTTACCACAGAAATATTGAACAAGCTGTCCGTACGTACCATAAAGGAAGCATATGACCGGCTGGTAAGCACCGGCCCCGACACGTTGGGCCTGTTGCTGATCAGTACGGAAATCCAGGAGGCGCTGGGACTGATTTTTGTTGACCGCGATCGGGACCCCGGGGTTTCGTCGTCCTATCGGATAACCTGGCAGCAGGACGGAAAAGAAGCAAAGCAGATGGAGGCCGTTGTAAAGGCCGGACTGCCCACATTGAGTGAGCGGTACCGAGGAAACACCTTTTTAACAACGGACAGTACAGTTTCCGTTAGTTGGTTTTCATTAGCGCAACATTTTGAAGGGGAGATGCCGTCGTTTGCAACGGTTTACCGGAGTGTCGGCGATACGGAATTCCAGCAGGTGTCGAGGTTGATGGTTGCAACCGATGGGGTTTCCGACAGCACACGGGTTTATTTCAGCGAAACGGTTACACCCGGGCAACGCTACCGCTATTTTATGCGTGTTTCGGATTTCGCCGGCAACGAGGGCCCGGCTTCCGATACGCTTTATACGATTGCTGTGGAGCCGGCGAAGATTGCCCGCATCAGCAACCTGAAAACGGCCGACACGCTGGGCGGCATATTGCTCACCTGGGATCCGCTTCCCCGGCAGGCGGTTTATGGGGGCGTCCAGATTCTGAAATCCCGTCAGGTAGGATCCGATTATGTGGAACTGGATACCATTCCGGCTACGGAAACCCGTTATTTGGATACACGGGTGATCAATGCCACGTCGTACTTCTACAAGGTGAGGCCGCTGATCCTGAATCTGCCGGGAAGTGCCCCGCTGGCTTTTTCCGAAGTGAGCGGTTATAAGAAAGGCGTGGATAGCCTGCCACCAACGGCACCGAGGGTCGTAAATGCGTCGGTCACGCCAGAAGGAATAAAAATCAATTGGCAGCCGGGAGATGAGCTTGATTTATTTGGTTACTATGTGCTGAGGGGCACCTCGGCGACGAATATGGAAGTCATATCCTCGCCTGTACAGGATACCGTGTTTGTCGATACGACATTTTCGGTGCAACAGGCCGGACAGTTACACTATGCGTTGCAGTCCATCAACCTGCATCAGGTGGTTAGCGATACTTCCGAAGTGGCTTCCGTAACCCTTCGGCAACCGGTTGTATTGACCGCGCCAGGGGGCATCCAGGCCCGCCATACGGTGGATGGGACTTCTCTCCAATGGGATAACGTGATGCTTCGGGACGACAACGTGGCGGGATTTGTCGTGTATAGGCGTAAAGAAGGAGATGAAAATTACCAGGTGATCTCGCCGGAACTGCTTAAACTCCCGTTTTTTACCGATAGTACGGTCGATAAAACGGTGGCCCTTGAATACGCTGTTGCATCAGTGGATGCCTGGGGCAACCAAAGTATCCTTTCGCCCAATACTGCACTTGCCGCAGACCTAACAGCGGAATTGGCGGCACCCACTCAGCTGTACCTGCGCAACCTGACTGCCGGGATTGAGGTTGCGTGGCCTGTTCCGCTAACGGTCGCCGGAAAGCAGTATGTTATTTACCGAAAGGCGGCCGGGCAGGCGGAGTTTTCAAAGATCGGTACAACAGCCGTGAACAGCGTATTTGTTGATAAAAATGTCAAGAACGACACGCTGTATGAATATGCGGTCGGCGTAGCCTCGGGAACAGCGGAGGGCAACCGGGGCTTGGCCCAGTCGATTCGCAGGCAATGAAATCCGGCCGTATCCGTATTCCGTCCCTATTGTACGACAGACGGTTCTGTTGCAGGGATCAGGGGCAGGATTAGCTATGCGCGGGTACCTGTTTTTCCGGGGCTGTTAATTTCAGTGACGGTAAGACGGGCACGGCTTTGGGGATACTGACCTTCCAACGCAGCCAGCCGGTCTTCGATCCCTGCCAGGCCAATCGATTTTTCTTTGTATGCCGTTGGATACGCGACTAGCTAAGTAGGTATCCGCCCAACGAAATAAGTAACACAATCAACAGTGCGCCATACGGCCAAAGTTGCTTGATTTAGGTATGTAAAAAAAGCCAAACTGTTAAGCAATTCGGCACGGCGATCGTCATGCTGCGGATGGGCATTGAGCAGCTGTTGCAGCGAATCCTGTGCGGGAAGTTGAGCGTGTAAGGCAGGAGTACTTATCCAGGTGGCCATCCAAAGTAAGCGGATCGCACGTGAAATCGGTTTCATGGCAGTTTTAATCATCAATGGGGAGTAATTTTTATTGAAACTACGAGCGCGGTGGCCTGTTGGTTTTTTAACAATGCGTAAAGGGTAGGGTTGAATGAGCGGACACTGCCCTGCGATAAGGGAAGGCCATTTTATCCATTCCCTCAATAACAGGTTCGTTTCGCTCATTCAAAGGAGTCATCTGCGCACTGGTCAGTTAACGGATTGTTATTTTCTTTTTATTTGAGTGGAAAAAATTGGATATTTACGTAGGTCGATAAGCGTTGATAGCAAAGATAGTACCCGGTTGGTTGATGATGGTGATGCTCATACACGTGAGCAGCGCGCAGGAACGTCTTTACAATTTTGAGTGGTTTACGAAAGAAGGACAGGTACCGGGTAATGCCATCCGGCGAATCATCACCGACCGTGAAGGGTTTGTATGGCTGGCAACCAATAAGGGGCTTTACCTGTTCGACCTGGTCAATAGCAAGAATTTTACGCACGACCACCAAAATCCAACCTCTATTTCCAGTAATAACCTCTCGGGCATTTACGAGGACGAACATGGCGGGATGTGGATTACCAGTTATACGGGTGGGTTGAGCTATTATGACAAATCGCTGCCCAGCCCCCGGGCATTTACCAATTATACCTACTATTGGGACGGCCGAGATACCCTTTCGATACGGATGCTTAACGATGTCGTATCCGATGCGGACGGCAATATCTGGTTTGGTGGGCAGGATACCGGTGTGCTGAAGATGGATGCATCCACGAAGCAGATTTCAAAGGTTACCTTGGTGCCCGACTCCCTCGGGCCGCTATCTATCTACGATCTTTTCCGGGCGGAAGACGGTACTATCTGGGTAGGTACCCGGCATCACGGTATTTTTTGCGTCAACCCGAAAACAGGAGTCACAAAAGCATATAATTTAAAACCGGAAGCAAAACCCTGGGTCGATGAAAATGGCTGTGGCAGTTTTGCAGAACACGATGGCATCCTGTGGTTTTCCTATTACGATTATAACCTTTGCAGCCTGAATTTGAAAACCGGTGAACTGCGTACGGATTTGCTGGGCATTGGCCCTAACGATCGGGTCTATGACAACGCGATCCATGCCGTGGCCATCCGGGGAAATACAGTGCTGGCGGGGCATCAGTCAAAAGGGATATACCGCTATGACCGGACTACCGGGTCCTGTAGCTTGTTGGATTGGGAGACACTAACCCCAGAAGACCCCACGGTTGATGTCATTGCGACAATACATGTGGACGCAGGAGGTACGATCTGGATCGGTACACGTAATAAAGGCCTGATCCGGTATTCGGATTATCAGAACCGTTTTTCGTCTTTTTATTCCCTGTCCCTATCGGAGCCAATCAAGCAACTGCGCATGGCAGGGGGCGACCGGTGGTGGTACCGTACGGCATCCCATATACAGCTATACGACAAGAGGGAGAAAAGAACAGTCAAGCGTTACGACTTGAATGGTTTGTGGATAAGTAATTTTACCGAAATCGGAGGGAAACTATACTTGTCTACATACGATAAAGGGGTTTGGATACAGGATGGCAGCACACCCCCGTACCCCTTGCCCATCCGGGGAGACACCTATGGTTTTCGCCAGGCCGATTGCGGAAATGTTGTCTCGGATACGATTGACGGGGCGCCCTATTTATGGATTGCTGCCTGGAATTCGGGGCTTTATAAATACAACTGTACCGACCGAACCCTGACGTTAACCAATGCGGGGAATGGACTGCCCGACAACAAACTGATTTGCATGACCAAAGACATGAATGGGGATATATGGGTAGGCACGGATGGCTTCGGTTTATTGCATATTTCGGATAAGAAGTTGGTCGCCGTTGATCGGTTCCGGACTGAAATGCCTAACTCCATTCCATCGAATACCGTACGGGCTATCGTACCGGCAATGGACGGGTCTGTATGGGTGGTAACCGAATACTTGGGGATTTCCAACGTCAAAAAATCAGGAAACGGCTACACGTTTCAGAACTTTCCGAATACCAATCCGACACCTTGGCAAAACCCGCATGACGCGTCGGAAGATGCGCTGGGTAACCTTTGGATTGCTACGGAAGATGGGCTGGTGGTGTTTGATGCCGGTTCTAAAAAATTTAAGCAGTTGCAACCCGGGCAGGGCATTGTCCCTCCCCGGCACATCGCCTTGCAAACCTGTGCTGCCAATTCAGACTCCACCGTTGTGATGGCTACCGATAGGGGTTTTGTGATGGGGCGTGCAGCCGATGTAGTGGCAAAAAGAACGCTTCCAAAAGCAGTAGTTAACTCCTTTTTTGTGCACGATCAGGATTTTTCCCACCTACTGCGGCAAGGGCCGATCGAACTCGATCATGAACAGAACTTTTTTACCCTCACCCTCTCTGCCCCCGGTGCCATTGACCCGCATGAAATGCAATTTGCGTTTATGCTGGAAGGGGTGGATAAAGACTGGCGTCTGGCGAAAGCAGATTTTTCGGTCTCCTATACCGATATCAGCAGAGGCGACTACCGTTTTCTGGTGCGTACGGGTGACTACATGGGCAATTGGAATACGCACCTAAGTGAAATTCCGATCCATATCAAAGGACCGTATTGGCAGACTCCCTGGTTTTACGGAGTCGTTATCATCCTGTTTTTTTTGATTGCATACAGTGTCTTCCGGTATCGGCTTGATCAATCAAAGAAGCTCAACGCCATGCAGATTGCCTTCAATGAGGATTTGAAGCAGCAACTGGCATTGAAGACCGCCGAAGTAACCGCGCAGATGGAACGCATCGAAGCAGGGCGGAAAGAAAAACTGGAATCAGATTACCAAAAACGCTTATCCGAAAGCGAATTAAAGGCTATCCGCGCACAGATGAATCCGCATTTTATATTCAATGTGCTTAGCTCCATTGAATCCTATATTTTGGAGAAAGATGCAGAAGCAGCGAGTCGTTTGGTGCAGAAGTTTGCCAAGCTGAACAGGTTGGTGCTCGAAAATTCGGCTTACAGTTACGTGAGTGTTGCGAGAGAATGGGAAGCACTGAATTTATACGTGGAATTGGAGGCGTTGCGGTTCAATAATGAGTTCGATTATGATTTTTCGATTTTAGGAAATCTTGATATGAAGAATCTTTTTATCCCTCCGATGCTGGTACAGCCGCTGATCGAAAATGCCATCCATCACGGGATACGGCAGCAGGTAAACTGGCGGGGCAAGATACAGGTTACCGTCCAGCAGGATGGAAGCAGTATCTGCTTTACCATCGTCGATAACGGGATAGGGTTGGGAAAATCACGGTCAAAACCGAATCATCCCTATAAGAAAGCATCAATGGGGCTGGCTATGATTGAAGAACGCCTTAAATTGATCAATCGGAATGCAGGTTGTACGGCTGGAAAGCTGGAATTGACGAATCTGGCGGGAGACGGATTAAGCGGAACGAAAGCGGTATTGTGTGTTCCGCTGGTATTGACACCATTTAGTATACTAGATATTCACTAAACCTTGATCGATATGCTCAAAGCAGTTATTTTGGATGACGAACCCCGGGGGTGCAAGTTGCTGGCTCACAAGTTGCAATATTTTGAAGCGGATATCTCCCTTGTGGCCACTTTCTACGATCCCGAAGTTGCACTTATTGAGATCAATAATCACAAGCCGGATGTACTTTTTCTTGACGTAGAAATGCCGGGTATGAATGGCTTCCAGTTTTTGGAGCGGCTCTCCGGTTTTGCCTTTGAGGTCATATTTACGACGGCGTATGATTCGTATACCTTAGATGCGTTGCGTCTGAGTGCTGTAGACTACCTGCTCAAGCCGATCGCAGACGACGAACTGAGTCAGGCGATTGTTCGGTTGAAAAGCCGTGTGGCCCAAAAAACAACAGCTGCGCCCAAACCTTCGGGCGAATTTGCGAGCAAAAGATTGTCGCTCTCCACCGCAGAAGGGGTGTACTTTGTAGATAAATCCCACATTATCCGCATTGAGGCTATGAGCAATTATTGTACGTTTTACCTCATCGAGGGAAAGAAAATCGTGGTGTCGAAAACATTAAAGGAGTTTGAGGGTGCATTGGCAGCCGATACCTTCCTGCGGGTCAACCGTTCCTCGATGATCAATCTCCACTACATCAATCGCTATCGTAAGGGGAATGGCGGTACGCTGGAAATGGCAGATGGGATGGAAATCGAAGTATCGCCCCAACGGAAAGACGACTTAATGGCCTTGCTATTTGGAAGGTGAGTTGCAGGCTGGTTTGGGCTCGTGTTTTTGTCGCAAATACCCCTTTATATTGGCGCATTGTACCAATGCATCGTTCAACAATTGGTCCCTATCTTTGTTAGGTTAGTTTATAAGTAAAAAACCTTAAAAACAGATTACGATGGAAAGGATGCAATTTACGACATCGATCAATGCCCCCGTGGCTACGGTGTACGACAAAATGATCGGCAAAGAAACCTTCAAGCAGTGGACATCGGTATTTAACCCCAGCTCGGACTACGAAGGAGGAGATATGGAAGGAACCTGGCAAAAGGGGGCTAAAGTATTGTTTGTGGGCACCGATAAGCAGGGAAAACGGGAAGGAATGGTGGGTTATATCCGGGAGAATATCCCAAATCGCTATATTTCCATCGAATATGTAGGCATTTTGGACGGTGAGAATGAAATTACGGAAGGACCTGTGGCGGAAGATTGGCAAGGTTTTGAAAATTATGCATTTGAAGGCCATAACGGTTCAACTACTGTGACCGTTGATATCGACGTGAACGATCAGATGGTGGAATATTTTCGGAATACCTATCCCAAAGCGTTGGAAAAGCTCAGAGAAATCTGTGAACGCAACTGAATCCATGAAACCTGCGATGTCAGTGCCTGACGCAAAAGGCAATGAAAATGCAGGTTCCATCAGACCTTTAAAGGCAAACTGCAACGCATTCATTGATGCCGCTAAAACAGACTATAGATCAATAATTATTTGATTAAGCGCAACCAGCGCGGCGTGCATTGATGAGCACACAAGTGTCCACGACCTGAATTTGACTGTCCAGCCCTTTTTTCCGAGCTCGTTGTGGGATTTCAGCCTTTCTTGCAGGTTGGAGGTATATCCAATATAGATTTTGCCGTACTTTTCGGAATGCAATACGTAAACGGTAAACATGGTTTTCGGTTTAAAAATAAAGCCGATCAATTTCTTGACCGGCTTCCTTTGGTAGCGGGGACTGGACTCGAACCAGTGACCTTCGGGTTATGAGCCCGACGAGCTACCAACTGCTCCACCCCGCAATGTATTTTCAGTATTTCATTCTCATTCGGACTCGAACCAGTGTCCGCCAACTGGCGGATATGAGCCCGACGAGCTACCAACTGCTCCACCCCGCAATGTTTCTTTTATATTGTATCCGAACACTCGCTGCCGGATTTTTTTAATTCCTTTTCCGAATTGGACTGCAAAGATATAATTTGTTTCTTTGCAAAACAAATCAAATTTCAAAAAATGTCCCATAAAGCCGGATTTGTTAGTATCATTGGAAAGCCGAATGCGGGTAAGTCCACGTTAATGAACGCGTTAGTAGGAGAGAAGATGTCTATTGTAACGCCAAAGGCACAGACAACGCGGCACCGCATTATCGGAATTGTCAATGAGCCGGACTATCAGATTGTTTTTTCCGACACGCCTGGCGTGATTAAACCTGCGTATACACTGCAGGAGTCCATGATGAGTTCCGTCCAAGGTTCACTTATTGATGCCGATCTGATTTTATTGGTCACGGATATCCATGAGAAATACGACGAAAACGATGTGATTGAAAAATTAAAGAAGACGGATTCGCCGGTTGCGATACTCATTAATAAAATCGATACATCGACAGAAGAGGAAGTTAAACAGAAAATAGTAAGCTGGCAGGAACTTGTTAATCCCCAAGCAATTTTTGCTGTGTCCGCACTTCATGGGCACAACATGGAGTCGGTAATGCAGTTTATTTTGGACCGTCTTCCCGAACATCCGCCTTACTACGAAAAAGATGCGCTCACCGATCGGAACGAGCGTTTTTTCGTGTCGGAAATCATCCGGGAAAAGGTATTTAAGCTATATGAAAAAGAGATTCCGTACAGTACGGAAGTGGTAATCACCACTTTTAAGGAGGAAGCCAGCATCACCCGGATCAGTGCGGAAATCATTGTTGAACGGGATTCGCAGAAAAATATCCTCATCGGGAAAGCAGGCAGTATGATAAAAAAAGTAGGTACGTATGCACGGGAGGATATAGAGGACTTTTTGCAGACAAAAGTATTTTTGGAGCTGTTTGTCAAAGTGATCCCCGATTGGCGGAAAAAAGATAATTACCTAAAGAGGTTTGGTTATGAACGATAGTTTTTCTATCTTTGCAGCCCCGCAGCAGAGCGCTCCGGGGTTATGTTGAATACATATTTTAAAGAACAGAATGGCAGTTAAAATCAGATTGCAAAGACACGGTAAAAAAGGAAAGCCTTTTTACCATGTAGTAGTTGCCGATTCGCGTGCTCCACGTGACGGTAAGTTTATTGAGCGTATTGGCTCATACAATCCCAACACCAATCCGGCAACGATTGATTTAAATTTCGATAAGGCGCTTGATTGGTTGAACAAAGGTGCACAACCCACAGATACTACCCGTGCGATTTTGTCGTATAAAGGTGTGCTTTATAAAAAGCACTTGCAAGGCGGTGTGAAAAAGGGTGCTTTTGACGAAGCAACTGCCGATGCTAAGTTTGAAGAATGGCTTAGCGCAAAAGAAGCTAGAATCCAAGGTAAAAAAGACGGATTGGCTCAGACTAAAGAAGAGGCGAGAAAAGCAGCATTGGCTGCTGAAGCGAAGAAGAAAGCAGAAATGGCTGCTGCCATCGAAGCGAAAAACACGCCTCCGGCAGAAGAAGCTCCCGAGACAGAGGAAGAAGTCCCTGCAGTGGATGCTGCTGCTGAGACAGCCGATGAAGCTCCGGCTACTGAAGAAGCTCCGGCTGATGAAGAGTCAAAGACGGAAGAGTAATCAAATTATTCTTCAAACAAAACAAAACCGCTCCGGGGAATTCATCCTTGAGCGGTTTTTCATTATTCGGTTACATCCTGACCATCTATTGAATGGAGTTGACAGATAGTTTCTACATCGGCTATATAATCAAAACCCGTGGACTCAAAGGGGAGGTGCAGCTGTTTTTTGAGTTTGACGACTATGAAGCACTGGAGATGGACGTGCTCTTTTTGGAAATGGAGCGGAAGCTTGTTCCCTTCTTTGTTGACAGCCTGAAAATCCACAGTAACCGTACCGCATACTTGTTCCTGGAAGATGTAGACCACATCGACAAGGCGAAGGCTCTTGTCCGAAAAAAGGTGTATCTGCCCAATAACAAACTGCCTCAACGTAATCCGGATGATTTTAGGATCGGCGATTTGAAAGGATTTAGGGTGTATGATTTGACCCATGGCGAATTGGGTGAAATCGTCGAAGTGCACGAATATCCGCAGCAATTTGTTGCAGCAGTCGCTTATAGAGGTAAAGAATTGATGTTTCCGTTGATTGAAGATCTGATTGTTTCGATCGATCAGGAAGGTCATCGATTACAGGTAAATCTACCCGAAGGATTGGTAGATGTGTATTCATAAATAAACCGGTTTGATTCCATAAGCGATCACAGTATTTTTCGCTTAAAAAGAATATTGATCCATACCAATAATTTGTCTAAGTTTGGCGGCTGCCATAGTCAGGCTCGATGAAATGAAGATAACTGAACATATAAAAAACGCCAACGGAAAACCCCTGTTTTCATTTGAACTGCTGCCTCCGATGAAGGGGCAAAGTATTGCCAGTATCTATAATACGATCGATGCATTGATGGAGTTCAAGCCACCTTTCATTGATGTGACGTATCATCGCGAAGACTACATCTACAAGCAGCATCCGCATGGCTTGCTCGAACGTATCGCCTATCGCAAACGTCCGGGTACGGTGGCCATATGTGCAGCGATCATGAACAAATATAAGGTGGACGCCGTGCCACACCTGATTTGTGGTGGATTTACAAAGGAGGAAACCGAAAACGCACTGATCGACCTACACTTCCTGGGTATTGATAACGTACTGGTTTTACGGGGTGATGCACGTAAAGCGGACAAAGATTTCGTGCCGACTCCAGGTGGACATGCCTATGCCACCGATCTGTTGCAGCATGTCAAGGATATGAATGGTGGTAAATACCTCCACGAAGACATTGAGAATTCGGAATGTACCGACTTTTGTGTGGGGGTGGCTGGTTATCCTGAAAAGCACTTTGAAGCGCCTAATTTCGAAACTGACTTTAGGTACTTAAAGAAAAAAGTTGAAATGGGTGCCGATTTTATCGTAACGCAGATGTTTTTTGACAATAGTAAGTACAAAGCATTTGTGGAACGCTGTAGGGCCGATGGGATTAATGTACCCATTATTCCCGGATTAAAACCCATTACTTCCGCCAAACAACTGATTACGCTTCCGAAGATTTTCCACATTGACATCCCGGTGGAACTCAGCGAAGCAATCGGGGCCTGTAAAACCGCGCAACAGGTGAAAGAAGTGGGCATTGAATGGATGGTACAGCAGTGCAAGGAGCTGGTTGAATTCGGTGCTCCGGTATTACATTTTTATACGATGGGTAACCCGGCTCCGACTAGACAAATTGTGGAGCAGGTATTCTAATTCCTGCCCCACGTCCATATCCTTACGTTGTTTTTATCCTTGCTCTCTAAATCCTTGCTCCTTATTTAAAATCCTTACTCCCTATTCATCTCTTTCACCCAGGTATCCCGCAGTGTCACCGTACGGTTAAATACGAGATGGTCCGGAGTGGATTGTTGGTCATCTAACGTAAAATAACCTTTGCGGATAAATTGATAACCTTTGCCTGGAACCGCATTCAGTAGATCAGGTTCTGCATAGGCTTTCTCGATGATTTGCAGGCTCTCCGGATTGATGGTCAATTTAAAATTTTCTTCTGCGGCCGGATTTTCCACGTTGAAGAGCCGGTCGTATAGCCTGACTTCAGCGGTTTTGGCGTGGGGTACACTTACCCAATGGATGGTGCCTTTCACCTTTATGCCGCTGGTATCTTCACCACTCTTGGATTCAGGTAAATAGGTGCAGCGGATTTCCGTAATATTTCCTTCGCTATCTTTTACGGCTTCATCGCACTTGATGATGTAAGCATGTTTTAGCCTTACCATCAGTCCGGGGGCAAGCCTGAAAAATTTCTTGGGGGGATTTTCCATAAAATCTTCCCGCTCAATCCACAGTTCATTGCTGAAAGGTATGCTACGTTCGCCTTCCCCTCCCTCAACTTCCGGATTGTTTTCGCCTATCAATGTTTCCGTTTTTCCGGCGGGATAATTGGTGATAACCAATTTCACCGGATCGAGCACTGCCATGCGCCGCCATGCGGTTTGGTTGAGGTCTTCCCGGATGCAAAACTCCAATAGTCCCACATCGATTATATTTTCGCGTTTAGCCACGCCGATACGTTCGCAGAAGTTGCGGATACTGGCAGGCGTATACCCACGGCGGCGTAGTCCGCTGATGGTGGGCATGCGCGGGTCATCCCAGCCGTCTACATACTTCTCATTGACCAGTTGGAGTAATTTCCGCTTACTCATTACGGTATAATTCAGGTTGAGCCGGGCAAACTCGTATTGTTTAGACGGAAAAATTTCGAGCTGCTCAATCAACCAGTCGTACAGCGGCCGGTGCGGTATGAATTCCAGCGTACAGATGGAATGTGTGATGTTTTCGATCGAATCGCTTTGTCCATGTGCAAAATCATACATGGGATAGATGCACCACTTGTTGCCCGTTCGATGATGGTGTGCATGTTTGATCCGGTAAAGCAATGGATCGCGAAGGTGCATGTTGGGATTGGCCAAATCGATTTTAGCACGCAGCACTTTCGCTCCGTCCGGATATTTCCCTTCGCGCATTTCCGCAAACAAGCGGAGATTTTCTTCCACGCTCCGGTCACGGTAAGGAGTGGGCTTGCCCGGTTCCGTGGGGGTACCTTTGGATGCAGCGATTTCTTCCGAAGAACTGTCGTCTACATAAGCAAGGCCCTTTTTAATAAGTTTAACGGCATAGCCATATAAGGTCTCGAAATAATCAGAAGTATATAATTCTTCGGCCCACTGGAAGCCCAACCATTTAATGTCGTTTTTGATGCTTTCCACGTATTCCGTTTCTTCGGTAACGGGGTTGGTATCATCAAATCGAAGGTTAGTTTTGCCCATATATTTTTGGGCTAATCCGAAGTTAAGTACGATGGATTTAGCATGCCCGATGTGCAGATAGCCATTGGGTTCGGGTGGGAAACGTGTCAGCACCCTTCCGCCGTGCTTTCCATTGCGGATATCTTCTTCAATAATTTCCTCGATGAAATTGAGAGATTTTTCGTCGTTTAACATGCTGCAAAGGTAATTATTAGTTTTGATCAAAAAATAAACCTTACTGAAGCATTTATGTCTAATTTTACGTCTTCATGAATCGAAGCTGCGAAACCTGAAACGATAGGTTTCCTTGGGCCTTTACGAATAAATGATTTTCTAATGAATAAAATACGGTTTTCCTTTTGTTTGCTGCTGGTCCTGCCGATGATCGGTCTTGCCCAAAGCAAAAAACGACCCCAGGTATTCGTGTATGGATATGGAGTAGATGCCTATGCCGCGGCATTGCAATCTTCTTTATCGAACCTGAATACGGTTTGGGTGGTCAACGGGGACAAAATGATTCCCGAGTTGACTTCGGAAATAATTTCCATTCCTTCCGATGCGGGACTGGATGCGGGAATTTGGGCCAATCTCCTGGCGAAAACATTGCGATCCGATAAACCCAGCGACTCACTTTCGGCGATAGCCCGGCGACGGATAAATCCACGGATTGTACAGAATGTGATCGATAGTGTGCTGAAAGCCACCCAAAATCTGACGATTATTGAACAGGGGCAGGTTCGCTCCATCAAGAAATCCGGAAAGGATTGGCAGATCGAGCTGACAGATAAGAGCCGTATGAAAGTCAAGGCTGTGGTGGATGCCTCTAAAGACGCCTATCTATATCAGTTGGCGGGGGGAAAGATTGATAGCATCGCTACACGGGCAACCATACCCGATTCGTATTTCGAATCTGCAGTTTCCAGTGAACTTTTCCGTACGGGAGTCGCTGTGGGCGAGCGGGATGGCCGTGCGTTTACCTTACCACTGTCGGGGTTGATACCGGGCGACGACAGGAACTTGTTTCTGACCCAACGGACGCCTGTGGTCCAGCACCTGTTAACCGGCGATGAGCAAGACATCCCGTTATTGATGCATGTGGGCCAGGCGGTTGGAGCTGCGGCTGCTTATGTCGCTTTTTTTAAAACAACCTCGGATAAGGTGGATGTACGAGATGTGCAGGGCGAATTGTTGAAATATGGAGGCCGATTGATACCGTTTAGCGATGTAGCAGTCGAAAAGCCCTATTTTTCGGCGATTCAGCGGACGGGTGCTACGGGTATGCTGTCCGGTAGGATCAGCGAAGATGGACGTATGTATTTTGATGCCGATGAGGCCGTGACAGTGGCCGAGATCAAGCCGGTCTTGAATCAACTTTTTTCAAGGAGCCAGATTTGGTTTGTTGATCATGCCGATGTTGATACACTTACATTGGCAGATGTATTCAGCTATATTAAGTTTGTCGGCCAACGGGGTAATGAGTTAGAAGGCCAGGTGCAGAAAAACTGGAAACGGCGTTTTCATTTCGAGGATGAATACGATGAGCAACGCATCGCAACGCGTAAGTATGTAGCCGTGCTATTAGACGCCTACTGCGGTCCTTTTTCCGTGAAAGTAGGGCTTAACGGTACCATTCAGCGCTGAAAATCAGGTCAAACTGATCTGGCGCTTAATGCTTTCTTCTAGGGAGATAATGGTCTCCGTCCGTTGTATACCTTTCACCGCTTGAATATCTTCATTCAATACTTTACGCAAATGGGTGGTATCGCGGCAGATGATTTTAGCGAACATGCTGTACGTCCCCGTACAATAATGTAATTCCACTACTTCTTTTACTTGTTTTAGCTGCTCAACGGCGTTATTATATTGAGAACCTTTCTCTAAATAGATTCCCAGAAAGGCAGTGATGTCAAATCCGACCTTTTGCGGATTAATTATTAGGTTTGAGCCTCTGATTATTCCCAATTCTTCCATCTTTTTCATCCTAACATGAATAGTTCCGCCGGAAACGATCAATTTTTTTGCTATTTCTGTGTATGGTATCGATGCATCATTCATTAAAATGGATAAAATTTGTATATCCAAGTTGTCAAGATCTAAATTTTCGAGCTTTTTTTCCATATAAAACGATATTTATTTCAATTTATCTCAAAAATAATTATAAAAAACGTAAAAATTGAATTTTTTTAATAAAAACTCTTTAATAATTTGTGGTTATTGTTATATTTGTATCAATCGATCAGCAATTAAATAAGGAAATGTTGATCAAAGTAGTTTGCCCTCCCTCAATTTAATATAGGTTTATAATTGGTTAGCGTAGAAGCTCCTCTCCCAAAGGAGCTTCTTCCTTTTAAACATAAATTGTCAATCATTCAAGTTAGCGATAATAGCGGGTTTTCATTGTAAATTTCTCAAAAATATAGACAAAAATCGGTTCATTTATGAAAATATTACAATTATTTACGCGGCGCAATTAAAAATGTATCTTTACGCTTCAAAATAACCTTAAAATGGCGTTTGACGATGGAGACGGATGATGTAAAAATTTCGCGCAAGAAGCCGATATATCCGGTAACTCCTGCATTACAAAAGTATCTACGTGCTTATCAACGCGATGCAAGGATGCCTATCAGCTATGGGAATCTGTTAGATTTTTATGAGACGGTTCCGGTAATCGATAAAAACGGAAAGGATACGTTGTGGGAAACGCCCTTATACCCACCGCATGTACAAGAAACGCTTTACAACGGATTGAAGATTATTTATGCCGAGCTTAAGGCGTCAGGGAATAGGCGGGTCGTGGAACATAAATATATTGATCGGGTCGAATATTGCAGTTTTGGCAACACACATCCGTTCCGCATACGCATTGTCAATCGGCTAAACGATGTATACGATTATTTTTATGTAAAGCAAGCGGATGCTTCCAGAATATACGGCTTGGAATTGGAACAGATTATCTCGCCGAATCCGGTGAACTACTTGGTAGACGGACAGACTTTGGTGGAGGAACATATTGTCGGTATTCCGGGCGATGTATTTGCTCGTACGTTGATGCATAATCCCGATTATAATCCCAAGCGGATCGCCAAAGAGTTTGTTAAATTCAACGAACGGTGTATCATTACCCTACTAGGCGATATGCGATCGTATAATTTTGTCATGCAAATTACCCCTGACTTTGATGATTTCCAGTTTCGGATACGTGCCATCGACTTTGACCAGCAATTCTATGAGGGGAATCCCAAAATATACATGCCGCAGTTTTTTAAAGACAACCTGCCTTACGTGCAGCTGTGTATGGAGCACCTGACTGACCGCACTGCATCCCAATATCAGCAAGAGGAGCGTTCATCCATTGTGCATCGTGTGCGCAGCGAACGTCACCGGATTGCTGCGCTGCGGGATGTATCCAATACCGAAGAATTGTCAACCTCCGCCAATGTGAAACGGCTTAGGGAAGGGTATGCGGCTTATTACCAAAATGAACAATACCTGAAATGCCGTACCATGACGGATATTATCGAATTGAATGTCAAAAATGTGATCAGGCAGGTGAAATTGTAGGAATGGCTAACCCAAACGATCTGCGTTATCCCTGATAAAGTCGTTCCAACCGGAGTACCCTTTTCTGGAGCTTCTTTGCGAATTGTTTTGGAACGCGTGGCACACCGCCACAGCTAGCCCATCTGTAGCATCCAGAAATTGGGGAGTCTCTTGAAATTTCAGTAAGGTCTTAAGCATGGCAGCTACTTGTTCTTTGCCCGCATTCCCATTGCCGGTAACCGATTGCTTGATTTTCCGCGGCGCATATTCGAAAATCGGGATGTCCCGATTCAATGCGGCGGCCATAGCGACACCCTGTGCCCGACCCAGTTTGAGCATTACCTGGATGTTTTTTCCATAAAAAGGTGCTTCTAAGGCCATACAGTCCGGCTGATACTGTTCAATAAGCGCCGTTGTTTTCTGGAAAATCTGCTGCAATTTAAGGCCATGATCGGATAGGTGATCCAATTTGATGATACCTAAACTGATCAGGGATAGCTGTTTGCCGATTTCCCGGACGATGCCATAACCTAATACTGCAGTGCCCGGATCAATACCCAAGATAATCCGCTCCTTATCCGTGGACTTTTGCATCTTGCAATATTAGGGTTTTCCCGGGAGATTACGAATCAGCTGCTCCTTAAATGATCTTGTTAGGTTTGCCATATAAAAATTAGTAACATTGCACGCTAAATCATCGGGTTTGAGCAATAAGGCAAAGAAGATACTGGGTATCGTACTCAAAGTTACTATCCTGCTATTGGTAGCGTGGGTATTATACCGTAAGCTTAATAATCACCAAAACTTGTTGGAATTCGAACGCCTGATGCACGGGTTAGGTACAGCAACTGTTGCAATTACCTTATCTGTGGTGGTTGCCCTGATGTTTGTCAACTGGTTGCTGGAAGCGGTAAAATGGCGATATCTGTGCCGGTATATCGAACCGATCAGTTTGTGGAAGGCGACTCAATCGGTATTTTGTGGGTTAACATGGGCCGTATTTACGCCCAACCGTATCGGTGAATTCGGCGGTCGGGTACTCTTTCTCAAGCCACGCAAGCGTATTTTTGGTGTAGTAGCCATGGGAGTCGGTGCATTGGCGCAGTTGGTGTTGACAAGCGTAGCAGGGTCACTTAGCATTGCTTGGTTCGTCAATCGGTTTTTTGATGTCAGCGTCTTCGCAGGTGGGGCGTTATGGCTGTTGGCGGTGCTATATGCGGGGTTTTTCCTGGCGCTTTATTTTAATGTGAGGTGGATTGACGGTTGGATAAAGCGGATTGGGTTCCTGCGCAGGTTTCATCGTTTTTTTGAGATTCTTACACGTTATAACCGAAAGGAATTACTCATCGTTTTCCTGAATTCGTTGGCACGTTTTTTTATTTTTACTTCCCAGTATTGCATACTGATGCTGGTCCTTATCCCCGGTATTGACTTTGTGCCGATGCTGCTTTTGATCTTTATTCTATTTTTTGTTCAGGCGGCTTTGCCCACACTGGATCTGTTTGATTTTGGCGTCCGCAGTGTTACGGCGAGTTATTTATATGGACACATTACCGATCAGGACATTGCAGTGATGGCAATCGCATCCTGTATTTGGTTTATAAACCTTATATTGCCCGCCATTTTAGGTTCAGTGTTTGTCTTAAAAATTAATTTCTTTGGCGATTCAGTTGATTAGTATCGCATTGGTAATCTTCACCGGTGTTTATATACTGTTGGTGGGGTATATGCGTAGCGGTTGGGGCGCGTTGCCTGTCTTTTCGCGTGGGGAGAAAAAGGCCGGAACGAAGGTCAGTGTGCTGATTGCGGCACGTAATGAAGAGGCAAATATAGGTCGTACGCTTTCGGATATTTTGGCCCAGGATTTTCCCAGAGAGCTGCTGGAAATTATTGTAGTTGATGATCATTCTACGGATCGTACATCTGCCATCGTGCAGTCTTTTTCTAAGCAGGGTGTGAAATTGTTGACCCTCCGTGAATCAGAACCTTTGAATTCTTATAAAAAGAAAGCGATATCCATGGCAATCGCCGAAGCTATCGGTGAGCTGATTATTACAACGGACGCCGACTGCCGGATGGGAAAAAATTGGTTAACCACGGTGGTTACCTGCATAGAGCAGCATCATTATTTTCTTTTATCGGCACCGGTGGTTTATTCGCAGCAGCGTAGTTTTTTTGAAGAGTTACAGACATTGGAGTTTCTTTATCTCATCGGACTGGGAGCAGCCGGTATTGGAAACCGATATCCCGCTACCTGCAATGGAGCCAACCTTGCCTATCGACGGGATGTGTTTTACGAAATGGGAGGATTCAATGGAATTGATCACCTTGCTTCAGGCGATGATGAATTGTTCCTTCATAAAGTGGCGGCTAAATATCCGGATAAAATCGGATTCTGTAAGTCAAGGGATGCAATTGTCTATACGGACGCCAAAAGAAATTTACGGGGATTTATGAACCAACGGAGACGCTGGGCATCCAAGAGTACGCATTATAAAAACCGGGGGATTGTTGCGTTGGGTATTTCCATTTGGTTTTTCAACGTTCTGCTGTTATTGAGCGGAGTGGCAGCGTTAACGTGCTGCCAGGAGCTGTGGCCGGTATTTGCTGCGGCAATTTCGCTGAAATTCCTGATCGAATTCATTTTTCTCTATCCGCTCTGCAGGTTTGCCCAACGGAAGGACTTACTGGCGTACCTTCCCGTATTGACCATCGTGCACGTGGTTTATATGGTATATATCGGAGTTGCCGGCAATATGGGTAAATACCAATGGAAAGGCCGGCGGGTCAATTAATTGATTTTTTCACGGATCCGGGTTTCTGCCTGGGCTACCACTTCGTCAGGGCTGAGTCCCTGGGGTTCTATGGGAGGAAGGACTTCCCATGACATCCGGGTAAACGTGTTCAGTGGGAAAAAACCATATTGAACCATCTGCCAGGAGTTATTTATTGCCACAGGCACCACCAGCACATTTGGAACCTTTTTCAATATGGTTGCGATTCCTCCCACATTAAATGGTTTGATTTTTCCGGTTCTCGCACGGGTACCCTCGGGAAAGATAAAAGCCGACCAATTTTTGGATTTCATATTATTTGCCAGTTTGAGGATTTCGGCAATGGATTGCTTGGGATCCTTCCGGTTGATGTTGGCAGCCCCGCCATGGCGTAGATTGAATGATATGCTTGGGATGCCTTTCGCGAGCTCAATTTTCGAGATAAACTTTCCGTGATGCTTGCGCAGAAAAAAAATCAATGGCGGAATGTCATACATGCTTTGGTGGTTTGCCACAAACAGAATGGGACGGTCTATCGGTAGCTGCTGCCTGTTGGTGAACTTCACCGTGTTTCCCAGCACGTAATACGTACAGAGTAAAAAGCAGTTGAGTACATCCACGCATTTTTTGTGGGCTTTGTATCCCCCCAGTTTCAGGCAAATCCATTGTATCGGATGAAAAACTGTAATGATAATGCCGAAAAGTAAATAAAAAATTGGCGAAAGGATATAACCGAAAAGTTTTCTCATGTATGGTTGTCCACTAACGGGTTCATTGAAAAACTGCAAAGATACGATTAATCAACAGTTTAGCAAGCGTTCGCCGCGGTAGGTATGGGATCTACTGTACCCTGGACCGTTGGTTGAAGCTATTGCGTGTGTAATTTCCCGGCAAGGCATGATCCCCTTCTTCAAAACTGAAATGTACGACATTGATATTGGGTAATTCAGTGTATGCATAGGTAGCTTCCATTAAGTACATCTGTGCCCCGGCCGATCCCATCTGTTGCGTAAGATATTGAGCATCGGTGATATGCAGGTAAAGTGTGTCGTTGGAAATCCGATCGATTTCCGGTTTGATTTCAGGGTAATTGGTTATCAATTCCTGTGTAAGAGCATCGGCATTCAATGAAGCCGTATCGAAATCTGTATTCTTCTCAATCGTTAGTTGTTCGGTTTGCTCATCAAAAACGGCAAGGTAGGGCAGCGCAGGCAGGGGTGCCTCCATATCTTCGGCAATTTCTTCAGCTACCTCGTCATCGCGGATTTCCGATGCCTTATGCTGTCGGGAGTCATTCCGGCATGAAAATGCTGTTAAAATGAGAAGGGATAGAACTAAAGATCGCAGATTTGACGTATTCATGGCTTTCCGTACATTTTAATGTGTTCTTTTATGGGGTTGTGACTGCAACAGGCAGTATTTTTCCATTAAAGAACTGATGGCCGGTGAGGGCAAAATGGGCAACATATTTACCCATCTCTGCGGCAGTCACTGGCGACTTGTATCCTGGAAACGCTTTTTCCAGCATTTCTGTTTGCGCCGAACCCAAAGCTAAGCAATTTATTTTGATATTCATATCCGTGAATTCCAAGGCCAAGCATTCCGTAAGTGCATGCAATGCAGCCTTGCTGGCCGAATAGGCTGCTAGTCCGGGAAATTTCACGCTGCCTTGGAAACCACCCATGCTTCCGATATTGACAATATGGCTGTTGGTTGTCAGGTAAGGTAACAGCTGTTGAATGATTTGCACGTGACCCAATAGGTTGCTTTCCGTCATCGATAGAAAATCAGCAGCCGATGTTTCCACAAAGGGTTTATTCAGCAACGCACCGGCGTTATTGATGAGCGCGTGGACTTTTCCCAATTTTTTGTTAACCATGGGGGTGAGTATCCGCTTATAATCCCCGTTTATGATGTCAAAAGGAAGAATGTGGATGTTAGAAGCGTATGCCTTCCCCGAGGTGGCGGATTGTAGTCCGGCGAGTCTCTCCCCGGTGCGGGCAATTGCCAGCACCTTGTTCCCCTGTTCCGCTAAGGCCAAGGCGGCCTCAAAGCCAATTCCATTACTTGCTCCGGTAATCACAATATTTGCCATGGCAGTCAGTTTTATTCATTTTCATCGTCTTCCTCATCCATCTCCGCTTCGGCCGTAGTAGGCAGCCTGTCTTCGCCCAAGCCCTGCGGATGGAAAATAAAATACGAACCGGTAATGGAAAGCGCCGCAGATATGAGATAGAAGAGTAGACTGATCAATACAGCTAAATGAGGATCCAGTTCAAAAAGCTGTGCTCCATACATGTTCCCAACTTCGCGTAAACCCAAACCGCCTGCAGAAAAAGGAATGACGGCAACCAGCGACGAAAGTAAAAACATCAGTAAGTAGGGAGAAAATTTACCGTCAAAGCGAAGGGCATAGAGAATGAGAACAGCAGTAACTGCCTGCATGGATTGTACACCCAGGGCTTTCAGGTGTGTTAGAAAAAAATGTTTGCTATAGGTAGGGAAATAACGTTTCAATACTGCATAATAAGCCACCGTACCCAATGCAACTGCAGCGATCGGAACCTCATTCGGTATTTGCAAACGGGGGATAAAGATGACCAGGGTAGCGGTAATGAAGCAGAGTGCCCAAAGACCGCTAAGGCGGTCGAAGAAAACGGCGGATAATAGCCTTCGGCCTTTAACTTTAAACTTACGGCGCAAAAAATAGATTTTATATCCGTCACCTCCCACTCCGCCCGGCAGAAAGAGGTTGTAGCACGACCCCAAAAGATACAACTTAAAATTATACCGTTCCGAAAGAATTAACCCCATCCCTTTGAAAAAGCCGTTTAATCGTGAAGAAGCAATTAAAATTGAACACGCATAGGCCAAAAATGCCAATACAAGGAATAGGGGGTTGGAGTCGATCAGCGCCTCCTTCAGGTCGGCCACATTTACTTTGCGGAATACCCAATATAACGCGGCTGCTGTAAAGCAAAGTTTAAGAACCGTTTTTAAAATATTCCACAACCTTTTTTTATTCATAATCTACGCGTGAAGCTCCAAAGGTATAAAAAACGTTAAGAGTAATGCAATGGCTTCAACCGAAGATGAGGGGATAAAGTCGGGCATACAGCATAATCACGTATACAATCAGCAGGCCGGTGTTCAAGGACAACATCCAGTTCAGATCTGCTTTTTGATACTTATGGCGCAGCGTGAGAATAAGCAACGTTAAAAAACTCAGAAAGAGGATACCGGGAAAAATAAAGGCCCATTTATTTTGTATGTACACAAAGGTGGAACTCAATGGCTTGGCTATTTTATTTTCAAGAATAGCTGGCGCAAACGCAAACAGCAGCAGTAGCATGAAAAGTCTGACCAGCAATTTTGCAACAAATTTACTGATGGTATGGTTTTTGGGAGAGATTGTCATACAGAATAATTATTTTTACAAGCGAATCTATTATCTTTACGGCACAAAAATACAATTCCAATCACACAGATTTTTGCGATACTATGAATAGGTCATTATTTGTACTCACAGTGCTTCTGTCTTCGGTTTTATTTTCGACGTCCTGTTCCTCTCAGCAGGGGTCTGTTGAAGGGGGGCCGTCTGCGACTGCGTGGAAAAACGGGGTGAAAGGACAATGGGTACTGCATTCTATTGACAAAGAAAATTTTCCTTCTGCATATTCGGTGAAATCAGTTTTTGAAGAAGCTCCACCGGAGTGTTTTGTCGGCAGTGTTTGGAACCTGCCAAACAATGGCAAAGGTACCATCACCTTCGATGCAGAAGGTACACTTTGCGCACCGGGGGCTGTACGCAACATTGTGTGGTCTATTTATAACCCCGGGAAGGGCAACGGGCAGCCGCAGTTTCAGTTCAAGAAAATATACCCTGGAGATAAGCCGAGTAACGTGACCGCCGGTTATCGGCTGGATCTTTCCTACGCAGATAGTGAACAGCTTGTGCTGCGGATGCCATTGGATTTAGAGGGTACTGCAGGTTACCTGGTTTTTAATTTTGAACGGCTTCAATGATACATTGTAAACTTAATAATTAAAACGTATGAAAGCAACCGTGTTATCTTTCGTGTTTGTAATGGCCCTGTCTGTGCTATCTTTTGCACAACAGGATAAAAGTAAACGGGCGAGCCCTCCGGCTCATACTACCGTAACTACGGCGGACGGAGTCACCATTGACATCCATTACAGTCAGCCTTCCTTAAAAGGGCGCAAAATAGGTGTTGATATTGCACCTTTTGGCAAGGTATGGCGTACCGGTGCAAATGAAGCCACTACCTTTGAAGTGAACAAAGACGTGCTGGTGCAGGGACAGGCACTTCCCGCAGGAAAATACAGTCTGTATTCCATCCCCACCGAACAGAACACAACGATCATTTTCAACAAAGTGTGGGATCAGTGGGGCACTCAGTACGACGAGTCCCAGGATGCCCTTCGCGTAGTTGTTATGGGCAACGAAAGCGGGCAGTCCGTTGAGCAGTTTACCATCAAAGCCGATAAAAACGGTACGGTTACGCTGGTTTGGGGACCTTATTCGGTACCTTTTACGGTTAAAGCCGCTAATTAATTAGCAGTAAAGTCTTCGTGGATGCGCGGCTCATTCAATTGACACCGGCTCCACGAAGTTTTAATTGACTAAACCTGTTTACCCATCCATTTTAATCCGTAAAATTTAATACTTTTGGCTTTTTACAGTCAAAATAAAGGTACAGTGGAACTTGCTAGAGCAGCGCGTTCCACAGACCATTGAACAAACACTAGTTGAATGAAAGGTATTATTCTGGCCGGGGGCTCCGGTACGCGTTTACATCCATTAACGCTGGCGATAAGCAAGCAAATGATGCCCGTGTATGACAAGCCAATGATTTATTATCCACTATCCACCTTGATGCTATCCGGTATCCGTGAAGTGCTGATTATTTCCACCCCCCATGACTTGCCCGCTTTCCGCAAATTATTGGGAGATGGTTCGCAATTGGGATGTTCTTTTTCTTACGCCGTACAGGAGGTTCCAAATGGATTAGCCCAGGCTTTCGTAATTGGAGAGTCATTTGTGGGGCGTGAAGACGTTGCCTTAATATTGGGAGACAATATATTTCACGGTGAAGGGTTGTCGCGCTTGCTGCAGCAAAGTGCTAAGTTGCCGGAAGGAGGAGGGGTCGTGTTTGCGTATCCCGTATCCGATCCTGAACGTTATGGTGTGGTCGAATTTGATGAGCAACGAAATGTGGTGTCCATTGAAGAAAAGCCGGCTTCCCCTAAGTCTAATTATGCGGTCCCGGGTCTCTACTTTTATGACAATACGGTCATCGAAATCGCTAAGAATATACAACCGTCAGCCCGCGGTGAATATGAAATCACAGATGTCAATAAAGTATACCTGGAACAGGGACGGCTGAAAGTAGGAGTTTTTAGCCGCGGCACAGCTTGGCTGGATACTGGAACCTTTACTTCGCTGATGCAGGCAGGACAATTTGTGCAGGTCATCGAAGAACGGCAAGGGTTGAAAATCGGGTGTATAGAAGAGGTCGCCTACCGCATGGGATTCATCGATGGCCAGCAATTAGAAACCATTGCCCAACCGTTGCTAAAAAGCGGATACGGCCAATACCTGCTGAAATCGGTATTGAAGAAACCTGTATGAGCTACCGCTCAAAAAAGGATATAAATAAACGGCTCATGCAAGCTTCATCACCTTTTAGAAACAATTTATTCTAATGAAAAATAACTGAAGGAATGTCAAAAACTGCGTTGATTACCGGCATAACTGGACAGGATGGAGCCTATTTAGCCGAGTTCTTGCTGAAAAAAGGGTATCGGGTGCATGGCTTAAAACGAAGGAGTTCGCTGTTCAACACAGACCGTATTGACCATTTGTACCAAGATCCCCATGAGTCGGGTCGTCATTTTACATTACATTACGGCGATCTCACTGATGCCACCAATCTGATCCGGATTATCCAGGAGACGCAGCCGGATGAAATTTATAACCTAGCCGCACAAAGTCACGTTAAAGTGAGTTTTGATACACCGGAGTATACAGCGAATGCCGATGGATTGGGAACACTCCGCATATTGGAAGCCATCCGGTTATTAGGTCTTGGTAATAAATGCCGTTTTTATCAGGCGGCTACTTCCGAGTTGTATGGTCTCGTTCAGGAAGTACCCCAGCATGAAAAAACCCCCTTTTACCCGCGCAGCCCGTACGCAGTGGCTAAGTTGTATGCCTATTGGATTACCGTCAATTATCGGGAAGCGTATAACCTTTTCGCCTGCAACGGAATACTGTTCAACCACGAAAGCCCCATCCGCGGCGAGACTTTTGTGACACGTAAAATAACAAGGGCCGTAGCCCGGATAGTACTGGGGTTACAGGACAAACTGTATCTGGGTAATCTTTCCGCCCAACGTGACTGGGGGCATGCAAAAGATTACGTAGAAGCAATGTGGCTGATGTTGCAACAGGAGACAGCAGAAGATTATGTGATTGCAACAGGTGTGACGACAACGGTACGTGATTTTGTAAAGATGAGTTTTGCAGAGCTGGGTATTGAAGTGGAATTCAGTGGAAAGGGGGATCGTGAAAAGGGCGTAATCATTGATGCGGATGAAAAGCGGCTTATTGAACTGGGTATTCAACCATCAACCGTGAAATTCGGCCAAACGGTGGTTAAGGTAGATCCAACGTATTATCGCCCAACTGAAGTAGATTTATTAATCGGTGATGCCACAAAGGCCCAGGTGAAATTGGGTTGGCAACCTAAATACAACCTAGAAGCACTTGTACAGGATATGATACATTCAGACTTACTGCTGATGCGTAAGGAGGAATATCTTAAAAAGGGTGGTTTCGGGACGCTGAATTATTTTGAATAAGCCGGTGGGTTGCCTTGGCGGCCTACGTTCGAAGGATGTTGGAACAATTTTTGCATGGGTTTGTGTGTTGTAAGGAAAGGGGTTTTGCCGTACATAAACCATGCAAGAAATACATACCATGCAAGAAACAGGTACTGAATCCAAGCCTGAGGAGATAAGAAAAGATTCAACCAAGATTTATTTCTTTGTGGTGGCCATTGTTGCGTTGCTTGCTACCAACGTGTACTTTTATGTGAAGTATAAAAATACGGGCGATCAGGTTTATGAGTTGACGGGCGAGAAGGTGAATATGCAGGCTGAGATTGATCGTATTGAAGCGGAAATGGATCGGCTGACCAATGAAAATGTTGAAATCAATGCTGCATTGAAGGCTTCCCAGGATAGTGTCCAGTCTGCCATTGCATCCCTTCGACACCAATTGGAACAAAACAATCTTACGCGGGAGCAGCTGACAGAAGCCCAACAGGAAATCAATCAACTAAAGCTGCAGGTTTCTCAGTACAAAGAGGAAATAGAACAGCTGAAGAATCAAAACGCACGCCTTACATCGGAGAGGGATGAGTTGAAACGGGAAATCTCATCGTCTTCAGAACGGGTTGCCGAACTTGAGGATCTGAATACAGATCTAACAGATAAAGTAAAGGTAGCATCGGCATTGAAAATTTCAGACATTGTGGTGAATGGTGTGAAGGAACGCAATAGCGATAAAGAAAATGTCGAAACGCGTGCAAGAAGGACCGATAAGCTAAAAATCACATTTACGATAGCCGATAATCCGTTGGCAGAAAGGGGGATGCATGATGTTTACCTTCGTGTAATTGATCCCAATGGTAATTTACGTACGGCGGATTACGGGCTTTTTGAAGTGAATGGAAATCAAATTCAATACACCTATAAAACGGCCATCGAATTCCTGAATGACGGTGCATCCTACACCATTGACTGGAAGGATACCCGGGCTTTCCAAAAAGGCGCATATACCATCCTGTTATATGCGAACAATGCAATAATGGGACAGGGAAGTGTCGTATTGAAATAACAATGCCTATGCTTAGTAACCTATGTCAAAGGCTGTTTTACACCTACTGCCGGAATCCGGATAAAAAACGTCGTACCTTTTCCAACATACGTTTCGTACTGAATGCTTCCTCCCATTCCTTCGACGGCTTGTTTTACGAATGCCAAACCGAGGCCTGTTCCTGAACTTTTGGTGGTGAAGTTGGGCTGGAATAGTTTTTCCCGTGCCTCGGGACTGATTCCATGGCCGTTGTCTTCGATTGCGATCGAAACGTAATTGTCGGACTCATAGTTAATGTGGATGTCGATCAGACATTTTCGTTTGGTAATCGCTGCTTCAATTGAATTTTTAATCAGATTGTTGAACGATCTCAGCAGTTGGTCGCGGTCTCCCTGTATCTTAATCTCGGGGTCCCCGCAACGATTAAAAATCTGTATTTTGACACCGATATTGTTACTGAATACCTCCACTGTCTTATTTATGATATCCAGCACATCTACTTCTTTGAGTTGTGTATCCGGCATTCTCGCAAATTCCGAAAATTCGGAGGCTATCAGCGATAGGCTATCGATCTGTTCGATGAATGATTCGCTGAATCGGGCAAACCGTTCGTCAAACCGTGGATCTTTCTCTTTCCACGAGCGTTCCAACTGTTGAATCCCCAGTTTCAAAGGGGTCAATGGATTTTTGATTTCATGGGCCACCTGTTTTGCCATTTCCCGCCAGGCAGATTCCCGCTCCGATCGCATAATCGTATTAGCACTCTGTTCGAGTGCCGCAATCATGAGATTATATTCTTTAATTAAGCTCCCAATTTCGTCGTGACGTTTCCAAAAGATCGGCTCATTTTGTTTGCCGATACTGGTTTTGGCCAGGCTGCGTTGTACCAGCGCCAATGGAGCGGTTATTTTATTGGCAACAAATACAGCGAATAGTCCCAACACAAGAATAACCAGTGCATAGATATTGACCAGCGTGTTGAGGAGCAGTCCGATATTCTGTTCAAATTCCTTTTGGTAACTATAGTGGGGCAAACTCAGAAAAGCCACCGGTTCATATGCATCATTTCGGATCGGCGCATAGGCGGCAATAAAATTCAAATTGCCGATCTGTTCATGCTGAATAAACTCCGACCGTTGCTGGCGGGCTAAATGAAGCCAGGCTTTGGGGTTTATGTACCGGGATACCAAGCGAAGGTCATAGATACGGGGTTGGGTGGAATAGGTCAGTTGTCCATCAATCCCGTATAGATTAAGATCCGAAGCAATGGATTCCGCAATGGTATTGAATTGCTCGTCAGTGGAAATTTCCCGGTTAACATTTGCCTCCTTAAGGATTTTTGACTCTAATCTCCCCGCGATGTCTACCACATATTTCAGTACGGCACTTTCCTGTTGTTTTCTGAATTGGCTGCTGATGCTAAAGAAAGTGATGATTCCCGCCACGATTAGCGTAAATACGACTGCAGCCACCATAAATGTCTGTATGCGCGTGCTGTACAATACACGATTGGTGAGAATTAAGAAGCTCCATCGGAGGTTCCGCAAGCTGAAATCGTTGCTGTTCAGTGTCAATACCAACCACCGTGAAATGAAAGCAAGAATGGCAAATAACAGAAAGACAAGGAAAATAAAGGAAAGTGCTGCCAGCTGCTTCCAGCTGCTTTGCTGTGGCTGGCTGACAACGATCAGCGTCCGGCTGTTGGGCCGGTACATCATGTGATCGAAACCACCTTCGTTGCCAAGGGGGATGTATTTGCGTTGATCCGGCGGATACGCTTCCGATGACAATGGATAAACGTAGTCGCCGTATTGACTTACAAGGGTGCCGTCCCGGTAAAATGCAAAAGAATACTGTGTAACCAATTCTGTCTGCCGTTGATCGATTCGGCTGTCGATTAGAATGTCGGGATAAGCGGCAAGCTGGCTGAACGAGCGGTTTTGCAATTCGATGAGCAGAATGCCTAGCAGATTTCCGTCTTTTTCGACCGGCAGCTGCGCGAAGTACTCGAAATTGCCGAACCGGCTGTTTCCCCTGTAAAAATTTTCAGACACTTTAATGGCGCCTGATATTACTTTATTGCGGTATGATTCGAGTTTACTAACCGAACTTTCCCCAATGGGAATCCAATTGGTATCATATTCATTCGCCACAAATTCGTATTTCGAGAGATAGCCGCTTAGGTAAGTTCTTTTGAGGTGTTCGTTAAGCAGATCTCGGTTCTCAGCTTCCGGCCATTCAAAATATTCGATCAGAACGGGGTCTTTTACGATTTCTTTTTCAAGGTCATGAAACAAAGCAATCGCGTTGCCATCATCCGGGGCTTCCATTCTAAAAATGGCCAGTTTTTGCGCTTCCTCTTTTTTATAGCGCTGGAATTGATCGTGCTTTATAGCGGTGATGGCAGCAAGTAATAATAAGGTCGAGATAAAGATGGCCAAATCGAATTGGCCCTCCCATTTTTTGACATACCAACCACGTAATCCGATCAATACAAATAATAAAATGAAGGTAACGGGGAAATTATCAAGTGAAAGTTTCACAAAGAAAACACTACGGATTATCCCCGCACATAGAATAAAGGCAATGCCAATAAAAAGTAGCCTCCTTGGATTGGGAACAATTGCGTGTGCCAGTGTAACCAGCAAATCGATCAGCAGGAGCAGCGACATAATACTGAGGCATAGGGCAATGATCCCAATCCAACTGTATATATTCAGGTTCAGTATATTGGTGACATCAAAGTTAATGTCTGAATTGGTGACAAGTCCGGCGAATACATTTTTGATACCCAGACTCACCAAATAAATAAACAATCCGAACAGCAGCAGTAAAACAAAGCTGCCTGCTTTGGTGTATCCAAATGCAGGGATTTTCAGCTGATTCCGGAATGCAAAAAGATATCCCGTAAACCAGGTAAATGCAATCACATTGAGCAGGAGGCCACCCAAATGGGGAAACAGAAAGCTAGAAGCAAAATTTCTGGGATCAAAAATTCCGGTGTAGAAATGGGAGGCTAGCCAGCCGTAGTGAAGCTCTAGATAGCGTATGCCCGCCAAGCTACAGGCAAACAGTAAAACCGAATACCAAACCCAACCTCGTTTTGCCATCCACGCACAGATGATATTGAGCAATAATACCACGCAGAATCCTGCGAGCAGCCACATGGCAAGTTCCAGCTTTGAAAAAAAGGTGTCGTGCTGGCCTTCACGTAATTTGACGGAAAACAGGTATTCGCCGGTCACACTCCGGATGTTGTGGATCAGCTGATCGTCGTATCCGGCAATTTCAAGATTGTCGGTCTCAACGAGGTTTTTCGAAAATACATTCCGTAAATATTCGTTGTTTTTTTGGAAATCTGATTTTATCGGAATCAGGAACAGCACGGCGAAATTTCCAGTACTCTTTTTGATGGATTCATACCATCCGTTTTCCGTTTTTATCATGTCAACCCCGTTGCGGATACCTGCATCGGTTTTCGGTACGAACGTATCCGTTCCCCAAAAGATTAATTCGTTATTTATGTATGTAAAGGGATAGATGTCATTCTGGTCAACGAAGTAATCAAGGATGTCTTCCGTAAGTTTGACATCGGTGTCCAATGCTTTCAGTGCATTGAACCGGCTGGTATCGTTGAGGAAGTCAAGAACAATTTGTTCCTTCTTGTGTAGGTTACTCTGGATTTTCCGGGCGTCTAAGAGAAGAATCTCTTCGTCATTGAAGGTAAGGTTAATGGAAATAGCAGTGCCGATGAAACACAAAGTCAGCACCAACAGCAGCAACCTTATTTTGACGACTGTACTCAACCTTTAGACGGGTTAATCACGTAAAAATAGCAAATCCCCCGCTAAATACCAATGGCGATCAATGAGCCTCTTCTTCTTTAAAGATTTTGGCGTTGAGGTATTCACGGTTCATCCGTGCAATATTTGTCAATTTGATGCCTACCGGGCACTCGGCCTCACAGGCACCTGTGTTGGTGCAGCTGCCGAAACCTTCAGCATCCATTTGAGCCACCATGGCCTGCGCACGGCTGTAGCGTTCCGTCTGCCCCTGCGGCATCAACGCATATTGGGAAATTTTTGCAGAGACAAACAGCATGGCAGATGCATTTTTACAGGCAGCCACACAGGCTCCACACCCGATGCAGGTGGCAGATTCAAAAGCTTCGTCGGCTACAACCTTCGGAATGGGAATGGTGTTTGCATCCGGTACACCGCCGGTATTCACGTTAACATAGCCGCCTGCCTGTTGAATGCGGTCAAACGCTGTACGATCTACCGCCAGATCCTTGATTACGGGAAAAGCTGCGGCTCTCCACGGTTCAATTACAATGGTCTGCCCGTCGTGAAAACTGCGCATATGCAACTGGCAGGTGGTCGTTCCCTGCTTAGGGCCATGGGGGCGGCCATTGATGTGTAGGGAACACATTCCACAAATGCCTTCGCGGCAATCATGGTCAAAGTGGATGGGGTCTTCACCTTTGCGTACCAGATCTTCGTTGACAACGTCCAGCATTTCTAAAAAAGACATGTCCTGAGAAATCCCGTTCGCTTGGTAGGTTACAAATTTACCCCTCGTTTTGTCATTTTTTTGACGCCATACTTTCAACGTCAGGTTCATGTTTCCACTCATGATTATCTTATTTTGACTTCTCTTTTCAGAGATTTCGTACCTCTAACCTCGTACCTCTAACCTCGTACCTCGTACCTCGTACTTCCTATTTATAGCTCCGCTGTGTCAGCTTCACATTTTCAAATTCCAATGCTTCCTTGTGGAGTACCTCGGGTTGATTTTCACCCTGATATTCCCAAGCGGCTACATACCGGAAATTTTCATCATCCCGTTTGGCCTCACCTTCCTCGGTTTGGCTTTCTTCACGGAAATGCCCCCCACATGATTCGCGCCGGTTGAGCGCATCGTCTACCATCAGTTCTCCCAGTTCAAGGAAATCGGCCACACGACCGGCTTTTTCGAGCGACTGATTCATCTCCTCATTTTCACCCAATACGGTTACATCAGACCAAAACTCCCTGCGTAATTCCTGAATAAGCCCTTTTGCCTTTGTCAACCCGACTTCGTTGCGTGCCATGCCGCAATACTCCCACATGATGTGCCCCAGCTTTTTATGGATGTCGTCCACTGTTTTGCTTCCTTTCAGCGAAAGCAATCTGTGTACGTTCTCTTCAACTTCTTTACGGGTTTTTTCGAAGTTCGGATGATTTTTGTCAACAGGGTCGAAGCCCAGTCCGGCTAAGTAATCGCCCACGGTATATGGAATTACGAAATACCCATCGGCTAGCCCCTGCATCAGTGCTGATGCCCCGAGCCGGTTTGCACCGTGATCGGAAAAATTACATTCACCCAAGGCATATAAGCCTGGAACTGACGTCATCAGGTTGTAATCTACCCAAAGGCCGCCCATCGTGTAATGCACAGCAGGATAAATCCGCATGGGCTGCTTGTACGGATTTTCATCCGTAATTTGATAATACATATCAAACAGGTTTCCATACTTCGCCCGTACAGTATCTTCACCCAGCCGTTTGATTGCATCTTCGAAGTCTAGGAAAACTGCAATACCTGAGGCGCCTACGCCGCGGCCTTCGTCCACAACCTCCTTGGCATTACGGGAAGCCACGTCACGCGGTACCAGGTTGCCAAAGGAAGGGTATTTGCGTTCTAAATAATAATCGCGGTCCTCTTCCTTGATGTCGGATATCTTGATTTCCCCTTTACGTAGTTTTTGGGCCAATTCCACCGTTTTCGGTACCCATACCCGTCCGTCGTTCCGGAGCGATTCCGACATCAGCGTCAATTTTGACTGGTGATCCCCTGTGACCGGAATGCAGGTAGGGTGGATCTGTGTATAGCAGGGATTTGCAAAGAACGCCCCGCGTTTATGAGCGCGCCACGCGGCGGTAACGTTACAGCCCATGGCATTTGTGGATAGGAAGAATACGTTGCCATATCCCCCGGTACACAATAGCACGGCATGACCTTCATGCGATTCGATGGCTCCCGTTACCATGTTGCGGGTAATAATGCCGCGGGCATGCCCATCGATGGTAACCAGGTCCAGCATCTCATGCCGGTTGAACATTTCTATTTTTCCTTTATTGATCTGGCGGTTCAGGGCAGAATACGCACCGAGCAGCAGCTGCTGACCCGTTTGTCCGCGGGCATAAAATGTCCGGGATACCTGTGCACCGCCAAATGAGCGGTTATCCAACAAACCGCCGTATTCCCGGGCAAACGGAACACCCTGGGCCACACATTGGTCAATGATGTTTACGGAGACTTCAGCTAGTCGGTATACATTGGCTTCGCGCGCGCGGTAGTCGCCTCCCTTGATCGTGTCGTAAAACAAACGGTACACACTGTCACCATCATTCTGATAGTTTTTGGCCGCATTGATCCCGCCCTGTGCGGCAATGGAGTGGGCCCGCCTTGGGCTATCCTGGTAGCAGAAAGCTTTGACGTTGTACCCCAGCTCTGCTAGGGAAGCTGCAGCAGACGATCCCGCCAATCCGGTACCTACCACAATGATGGTGTATTTCCGCTTGTTGGCCGGGTTGACCAGTTTCAGATTGAACTTATGTTTCGACCATTTTTCGGCCAAGGGCCCTGCTGGTACTTTTGAATCTAACATAGTGTAATAACCATTATATCAATATGCCCGCTATGGGCATCGCGAATCGCTTAACTGGAAAAATAAAAATACAACGGCATGGCGGCAAACCCGATGGGGATGGCGACTCCGAATAACCAGACACCCAGAAACCGGATGACGGGTGCATATTTCTTATGATCAAATCCCAGTGTTTGGAATGCACTTTTAAAGCCGTGGATCAGGTGAAAGGAGAGGGCAGCCATGGAAATCACATAAAATGCAACCAGAAGCCAGTTTTTAAAGGTAAACTGAACTTGTTTATATAAATCCTTTGCCTTGATTACCTCCACATCGTTGTCGATGTATTTCACGTAATCCGTGTATTCATCTCCGATTAATTCAGTTACCGTGGTTTCCTGGGTGGCCAGGTCAGTCCGATATTCAATGTAAGGCACACCGTCGTTATGGTACTTCCACCAGAAATTGCTCATATGGGTCACAATGAAGACCAGTAGCACCGTACCAAGTATCCCCATGTTGCGCGAATTCCAGGCGCTGTTTGCGGATCCGCGGTATACGGCATATTTTACGGGTCTTGCCTTCCGGTTATGGATCGTTATTACCAGCGCATAAATCGCGTGTATAACAATGGACGCATACAGCAGATAGGAAACGACCCGGATGGGGGTGAAGTGGGTCATAAAGTGGGCGTAGTCATTGAATGCTTTACCTTGATCGTTGTAAAATAACTGCAGGTTGCCAATCAGATGGACGATCAGGAATGTACATAGGAACAGACCCGTTAAACTCATTATCAACTTCTTCCCCAGTGATGAAGAAAGCAGATGTCTTGATTTGCTCATTCTCCTCGATTATTTGCTTTTGGTAAGCAAATCTACCAATTGATTTATTATCGGTAAAAACAAACAAGCAAAATAGTTAATTTAGAACTGTTCTAAGTTTTTGACATATAGGAGCATAAAAAAGCCATGCCAGAAATGGCATGGCCGTGTTCAGACACGATCGTGCTAAGTCGCTAAAACAACCTGTATCCAACCCCAACGGTCCAAAGATTTAACTTTTGGGGAGCGCTGTCATTTTTGCTCAATTCACTCAATCCGTGTTCGTACCGTAAGTCTACACGGAAGTTACTGATGTCAAGGCCAAGACCACCGGTCACTGCCCACGCCTGATTTTTATAGTCATCGACATTCAGTACCTGTTCTGTAAACGTATTAGCGATATTTTTGTCTACTACAAAGGAGACAACCGGTCCTGCAACAATGCGCAATCCCGCAGGACCCATGCCGATACGGGTACCCAATAATAAGGGCAGGTCCAAGGAGGTGAAGGATACCTTTCCTTCCTCATTTTGTTCAACCAGTTTTGCTTCAGAACTTTTGCCTGTCACATAAAGTTCGGGTTGAAAGTGTACACCTGCACCGCCGATGCGGGCCCAAACACCAGCCTGATAACCTGTACGGGTACTGGCGTCCAAATACTTTTCGTTGTCCGACTTTAAACTGGAGAAGTTCAGCCCTGCTTTAACGCCAAACTGTAAGCTTGGCAATAACTGGGCATTCGCCCCGACAATTGCCGATGTCAATAGAAAAGCTGTGATAAAAAACTTTTTCATAGTATTTAATAATTTAAATACATTTCACTACAAAATTCGAGCCGAAATCGTCGCTTTCCCATTGTAGGCCGGTCAAGGATTTGTGCAGTCGATGTCTTCGTATTGTGCGATCGCCTCTTCCAGTTCCTTCCGGTTAGCAAGCGTACAGTTCTTTATCTTTTCCAGCAGCGTAGTTGCGGTCTGTTTCAGACGTTCGCAATTTTCGACGGAGGACGGATCGGCAACATAGGCTTCTATTGCCTGTTGGTAGGCCGCAGACTCCCGCTCGGCTTTGCAGCCCAATGGGCCTGTTCCTCCGTCTTTTTTGCAGCCGGATATCAGTAGAAACCCGGCGATAAACAGCATCCCGAAAATTGATTTGTTCGTGTTCATAACGTTTAAAATTTAAAATGGTAATTAACTGATTCTGGTTTATTTTAATCCTTTATTGGTGATAATCGCCAGCCACCTGCCGGTCATGGTAAATCCCTGAGCAATCCGGTCATTGTGGTTGGGGGTGCCTACAAAAAAATTGTCGCCGGGTACCCGGTCGGCCTCAATCTCCAGAAGCGTATTACCCGGATTTGCCGTCTCCACAAAGGTTAAGGTGGAACTTACTTTGGCATGCTGGTTTCTTATGCCACCGAACCAACCCGGATAGATCCATTTGGTTTTGACAATGAGTGTATACGGTGTTTCTCCTTCTTTGACAAAGCGGATGCCGGTCTTGGCGTGTTTCTCCGCGCCGGCGATGAAATGGTCCAGGAAGCGGTTGGTTCTGGCGTCATTCCAATCCGTTAACCAATCCGCTGATTCCCCGGGCTTTTTTTCTTCGATTTCCTTAACGCGCTTGTCGATGTACTGCTGTTCACTGAGATTTTCATCGTAAAACCTGACCTCACTGAGGTCTAGTTTTACAGCGACGTTTTCCTGCCCTTTCAGGAAGTCGAGATTGCCGGATACGACCTTCGGTTTTTGGGCAAAACCTGCAGATACCGTTACGGCTGTGATGAACACTGCCATGCACAGTCCTTTCATTAATTTGCCATTCTTCATTTGCTGATTAGTTGTGTGTTTAAAAATTTCTGATAGATATATGCTTTTCCGATCCAAAGATAGAACGTGTCTTTCGTACTGATACCCCCCTAAAGGGGGTTTTGGAGTTCGCTTCGGCGTCAATTTTTAGATGCCTGTGTGGAGTTCAAAAAACTTCATGTACTTTTGTTAGCAGTTAATCAATTGGTAAAACAGGTAGGATATGGCAGATATGAAAATCACAATACCGGAATGGGAAATCCTGAAAAAGAAACTCAGGCGGAAATACAACCATCTTTCTGATGAAGATCTTGCGTTCGAGCAGGGGAAAGAGGACGAGTTGGTAAGCCGTTTAGCCAACCGGATAAAACGGACCCGCGATTATGTGCTGTTTACCTTGAAAAAGGGGTTGGCGGATTTGGAGAGCAATCGAGTTTAAAAAGGATATTGCATGGAAGAAATTTCGTGGCAGGACTTTGAAAAAGTAGAACTGCGTGTGGGTACCATTATCGACGTTTCAGATTTTCCAAAAGCCAGAAAGCCAGCCTATAAATTACGAGTTGATTTCGGAGAAGAAATAGGAGTGCGCCAAAGCAGTGCACAGATTACCAAACACTACAGCAAGGAGGACTTATTGGGAAAACAGGTGATCGGGGTGGTTAATTTTCCCAAAAAGCAGATAGCAGACTTCCTATCGGAGTGCCTGATTACCGGATTTTCCGATAAAAACGGTGATATTGTCCTAAGCACGGTCGAACGCCCGGTACCCAATGGAGCCAAGTTGATTTGATTCACGGAAGAGCGCATGAAATATATCAACTTTGAAGAAGCCAGCGATACGGTTTCCGACGAAATATACATGAAGGAAGCGCTGAAGGAAGCGCATAAAGCGTTGGAGCAGGGTGAGGTTCCGATCGGTGCAGTTATTGTATCCAATGGCAGGATCATCGGTCGCGGCCACAACCTGACAGAGCGGCTGAACGATGTCACCGCCCATGCGGAGATGCAGGCATTTACCGCTGCGGCAAATTACGTTGGCGGCAAATACCTACACGACTGCACCTTGTATGTAACCATAGAGCCCTGTGTGATGTGTGCGGGTGCAGCATATTGGACTCAAATCACCCGCATCGTGTTTGGGGCCCGTGACGAAAAGCGCGGTTTTTCCAATTTGGGCCGCGCCAATGTACTGCATCCCAAAACAACGCTCATGAGTGGCGTGCTGGAAGCCGAATGTGCGGAGCTGATCACGTCATTTTTTCGTAATAAACGTATTAAATAATCATTAATGATTGGCCCTGCAAACAAATTAGCTTTGATAATCGTTAATTATGCTAGCAGGGCGGCTTTCAGGCAGCGTCGCTGCGATCAATAAAATTGCTTTTGTGGGCAACTTTAGCTAAGTTTGTCCAACACTAATAACTAATTTTTAATTAAAATATACGTATTATGGCTTTTGAATTACCGGCGTTACCTTACGCCTCAGATGCATTAGAACCCCATATTGACAAGGAAACCATGGAAATCCACCATGGCAAGCATCACCAAGCTTATGTGGATAACCTTAATAAAGCGATTGCAGGTACAGATGCGGAGAATCTGACGATCGAAGAAATCTGCAAAAACATTTCCAAATACCCTGCAGCGGTACGCAACAATGGTGGGGGGCATTACAATCACTCATTGTTCTGGACGGTTCTTTCGTCAAATGGTGGAGGTACACCTTCCGGTGACCTTGCGGCTGCCATCGATGAAACATTTGGGTCGTTTGATGAGTTAAAAAAGAAACTGCAGGAAGCAGGAGCTACCCGTTTCGGTTCGGGATGGGCCTGGCTCGTTGTGGATGATTCCGGTAAATTGCAGGTTACATCAACGCCTAATCAAGACAATCCGCTATTCGACATTGCTGAGGTAAAGGGTACACCTATCCTAGGAATCGATGTGTGGGAACACGCTTATTATCTGAAGTATCAGAATAAACGTCCGGGCTATCTGGAAGCGATTTTCAATGTAATCGACTGGAATGCAGTAGGCAAGCGCTATGCCGATGCAAAGAAGTAAAAAGTAAAAGATAGAAAGTAAAAAAGCGGCTGTACATCCTTGTATGAGCCGCTTTTTTGGCAGTATAGTCTTTTAAGCTGATAGCCGACAGCTGATCTCTCATATCTAAAAAATGAAAGCGATCGTTCTTCACGGAATCAAAAAGCCTTTAGTAATACAGGAAGTGCCTGCACCCCAATTAAGTGGTCACGAGGCGTTGGTACGTGTCAAGGCCGCCGCGTTGAATCGCCGAGATTGGTGGATACAGCAAGGACAATATGCAGGGTTGAAGTTTCCCATTATTCTGGGTTCCGACGGTATGGGAATTGTCGAAGCCGTCGGTGCAGATGCGGACAATACCTGGGTGGGCAAAGAGGTTATCCTCAATCCTTCCCTGGCCTGGGGAGATCATGAAGCATTCCAGCAAAAGTCTTTTTCTATTTTGGGACTGCCGCAGGATGGAACCTTTGCAGAATATGTACGTGTACCGGTGGAAAATTTGCACGAGAAACCCAGGCACCTTTCTTTTGAGGAAGCAGCTGCGTTACCACTCGGCGGGCTTACCGCATATCGGGCCCTTTTCAGCCGTGCTAAGCTGGTAGCCCGCGAAAAAGTGCTGGTGGTCGGTACCGGTGGTGGCGTAGCCTCCTTTACCCTGCAGTTTGCGTTACATGCCGGTGCAGAAGTGTACGTTACTTCGGGAAGCCGGATAAAAATTGAACAGGCGATTGCTATGGGTGCATCGGGCGGTGCATTGTATACTGAGGAAGGCTGGGCACAGCAATTGTTGGAAAAGACAGGTGGATTTGATGTAATCGTAGACAGTGCACTGGGAGATGCGTTTACACATCATCTCGATTTGATGAATCCAGGGGGCAGGATCGTGTTTTTTGGGGGAACAGCCGGAAATATTCCCCCGCTCAATGCACGGAAGATATTCTGGAAGCAACTTTCCATATTAGGAACCACTATGGGATCACCCCGCGATTTTTCACACATGCTGTCCTTTGTTGATGACCATCGAATCAAGCCTGTTGTGGACAGTGTGTATGCCCTCGATGAGGCGGAGGCTGCTATTCGGAGTATGGACGACTCGTCGCAGTTCGGGAAAATTGTGTTGAGTGTAGAAAGGATGTGAATTTCGGAAAACAAGGAAAAAGGGGCACATGTACTATCCGCCATATCGGGGCTCCGTGGCGGAATAAAAGGAATCGATTGATCATGTGATCAACTTAACCATGGCCGAACAAAAGTATTTCAAAGTTTTTAAGAGATTTTACGGTTTCCCGTAAGAATGGGTTTTTCGTCCTGCAACGAAAACAGTTATGAATACAGGAAATCTTGACCCGAATGGAAAACAAACCTAACGATGAGTTACCGTGTCAATAGATCTAATGTTATGGTAAAAAAGCAAGAGAATCAAGGAGAGGAAATGCCTGAAATTTTCGGATGAAATCGACGAACAACGAAACCAAAATTATTGTATCTTAGAAATTGGTATCAGACCATCACGTATATGAAATATTGTTACTTTTTAATCACCTTATTCCTACTGGCATTCACTTTCGCTTGCAAAAAGGATAATCCAGAGACCGAACGTATCGTAAAACCGAAATTAACCGGTGCGGTTGAAAAAGGACCCTTTTTAAAAGGTTCCCAAATATCGATCGTGGAGTTGTCAGCAGATCTAAATCCAACGGGTCGGATTTTTAAAACGGAGATACTGAGTGATTTGGGGCATTTTGAGATGAATGATCTAGCGTTAGTGTCGCCTTATGTGCAGGTATTGGTAGACGGTTTCTATTTTAATGAGGTAACTGGGGCACTTTCGAACTCACGTATCACATTGGGTGCCTTGGTCGATATCAGTTCGCAGAATACGGTCAATGTCAATGTCATTACCCATCTTGAGCAAAGACGCGTAAAACATTTGATGCAGGAAGGGGCTACTTTTGTGCAGGCAAAGAAGCAAGCGAGTAGCGAAATCCTGCAGGCGTTTTACATTGGCGAAGAGCTGGACGGCACGTCCGATAATGTGAGCCTTGTAGACAACAATAACAATGCAGCTTCATTGCTAGCTATATCGTCCGCGCTGCTCAATATGGTTTCGTCTGATGCAGCGTTGACTGAGACGCTGAGTTCCATAGCGCAGCAAATCGAGTCGGATGGGGCGCTCAGTGAAGCAGACAGTGAACGGATCAAGCAATCAATACGGTCGCTGAATATGGAGTATATTGCCGACAATGTCGTTACACGGTACCGTGATCTGGGAATGGAAGTGGAGATTCCAGATTTTTTGGACGTAATACCCATAGATGAAATCACTGAACAAGATTTTTTTACGACCGAAGAAGATTTTATTGTGGCCTACGGTGCGGCGGTAAAATCATTTTATGAGTATTACCAGGCATTTGCAGTATTTGAAGCTGCATATACTCACACCGTAGACGCGAGCACCAATCCAACCTATTTTGAAATTGCAGGGCATCAATTTGCACCTACTAATACACCGGTATTCCAATTATGGGTAAAAGCTTACGGAACCGTGCGGATGTTTAGTTTGCTGGTACAAAAGGGGGAAGGTAGTCAATTGACGATGGCAAACGAGATTGCGCGCTACGCACATACCCACCTAGGTTACCTTTATTGGTCAATGATGACCTTATGGGGGGATATTCCGTATTTGGATCCTGCGCAGTTGGATAATATAATAACTCCCCCCAGAACCCGGATGATTGATATCCTGTCTTACCTCACTCCGTCGATTGAAGCTGCGGCGCAACACATTCAGGCAGCAAGCAATCAATATGGCGTCAGCAGGTCATTTCCGTTGGCTGTTTTAGCGAGGCTATACCTGTCGGAAGGCAATTATCTCAAGGCAAAGCAATACGCAGAGGATGTTATTCAAAGCGGATTGTTCAGCCTTTCACCCGATCCGTGGGGAGGGACTGAAAACGTATATGGTTATACCCTGTCAGCCGATTTTCTCGAAGAATTAGTTAATCCAGACTACCGAGAGCTGATTAATAGCAGCAATACCATCCAATATGTTACTTATCCTGAAATCGTGTTAACGGCATCGGAGGCCTGTCTTAATTTGGGAGAAGTTGACCAAGCCGTCGGATATCTGAATCAAATTAGGCAGAGTAAAGGCAAATCTGCATCGGCTTCAACAGATCGTACCGTAATCGAACAGGCACTGTTGGACGAAATTAAAGACGAATTGGGGAAAGACGGCCTTTGGTTTTCGGCGCTAAAGCGAAATGGTAAAGCAGAAGAAGTACTGGATATACCGGCCTATCGGGAACTGATACCCATACCGCAGCAGGAAATGGAAAGAAATCCCACCATGACGCAAAACCCGGGGTACTGATTGGGTTTATGGCGCTCGCAGCCACGGACGTGATCCGCTAATGGTATGTGTGGACGTAGGATTTGTCGCAGAACTACCGTTTGTAAAAGATATAATCCGTAATCAACGGTTCCATTCCGTTTTGTCGGAATAAGAGTGCAATTTGTCCGCGATGGTAGGTAGAATGGTTGATGACATGGAAAAGAATATCCCCCACTGTATTGACAAAAAGTCGTCCGTCGCTGGTCTTATAGGTGATTGGGTCGGTTAATCCGAAACTGCCCAACAGGGTAATCGTCTGGTTAAAATTGTGCCGATCTATTGCTGCGAATGTGTCACTTGGACGGCTTTCCCATACGGTACAGCCGGTTGGTTGGCCCAGAATCCGGTTATTCCATATCTGGTGAGCATTCAGCATATGGCTGAACAGAGACATTGATTTTACATCGGCTTGCTCGGGTTTTTCACTCAATATGGCTGCTAATTGCTGGTTGCAGTGGTGATTATACGTAAACAGATTCTCAAAGAATGTTTTCATTTTCTTGCCTACTTTACTCCTTGGTAAACGTAAATTCCCCGCCGTTTTGTTTGAGCACAAAGGAACTTTCCGCCGGATTGAATTCAATGACCACCCCAGCTTGGTCAAAACTAAATTTATCCTTTCCGGTAGCCTCCAGGGGAAACGAAGGCTGTCCCGTTGCTTGCGCCAGTAAATGACTCCCGTCGCTTGTGATGGTAATATGTATCGGTAGTTGGGAAGACGAATATACGCCCAGATACTGAGGGATTTTGTCTTCTTCCAACAAGTAGCTACTGAACACAGGGATGTCATACGGTTTGTTAAACGTTGCACTCAATACGGCTATTGCAACATCGTTGTTATTCATTGCTGTACCATTAGACAGAAGGGCAAACGAAACTTGGTCCTCGGGAAAATAGCCCCAGGTAGAGCGGAATCCATCGATACCGCCCGAGTGTCCAAATGCTTTCCTTTCGTAAAACGGTGGTTGGAACAGTCCCATTCCATAGCCATCCCGGATGGTTTCCATTTGCGCTACGCTTTCTTCCGACAAGATTTTTCCCGTAAGCAGGGCTTCGCCGAATTTAATGATGTCGGTGGGCGTAGAAATGATGGCTCCGGCTCCAAGCGGTATCGAACGGTCGGTCTCGGAATCCCTGATCCATCCGTTTGAAGCTGTATAGGACCGCGCTTCGTTGTTTTCTGGGTCAATCTTGCCACCGAGGAATGTATAGCTTAAACCTACCGGCTTAGTGATATACTGATCCAGTAGTTGTGCATAGGGCTTTCCAAAAGCTTTTTCCAGTATGTAGGTCAGCAATACATAATTGGAATTGCTGTAACTCGCTTTGGAATCCGGCTCAAAATCACTACCGGATGCCGAAATGATTTCCACCATTTCCTTTTCCGATTTCGGTTGCTTATTCCATTCTAAGTAATCGTCGTTATTGGTGAAATTGGCTATACCGCTTCGATGGTTCAGCAACTGGCTGATGGTTATTTTTTCCGCATTTGCTATCGTTGGGAAATATGAATCGATCGTTTGATTGAGACGCAGTTTATTTTCCTCTATTGCTTTCAGCACCAGCGTTGCGGTGAATGTCTTGCTTATGGAGCCAATTCGGTATTTGGTGTTTTCATCCGGCTTTTTTTGCCCTTCCACATCGAGGTATCCCACGGATTTCGTGTAAATCAGTTTTCCGTTTTTTGATATGGCTACGCTACCCATGAACCTGTTATTCTTTTCAAGGGTGTCGAAGTAAGCGTCCAGTTTGCTTTTGTCAACGTCTTGGCAAAAGGCAACTACCCCGCCGAATAAACACAGTAATGTAATAAAAGTTGATTTTTTCATGCTGCTTTGACGCCTAGCCACTCCAGATTGTTACGATAACCAGATTATGTCACACCTATGCTCCTGCCCGCTTCCCTTACCCTTCCTTCGGTCCCTATCCCCATATCCCCCGCATATACCTCGGTAAAAGTGCCCGCCATCGACCTATTAGCGAAGGACAAGCGGCTAGATAGCGGAGTAAAGGTGTATGAGGGGGAGCATGGATGAGGAGGCACACTTCCGCGTGCTCACCGCTTGAAATCCGGAATCGGATACCCCGCTGCTGCATGATCGATTACCAGTACCCAATCTTTGCCGAAACCTTGCGTCGGTGCCACCAGCTGAAGTTCTCCTGTACGGTTTAATGTTCCCAAATCGGTGGTTTCTGCAGTAGCCGGATTAAACCACCATCCCCGCAGTGCACCGGCTTTGAGTGCTGATGTATTGACGGTGATGTCCCGTCCCTGAGGTATATAGATCATGAGGTAACTTCTCCTACGATCCCGGAACGCACGTATGTGTTCTCCTTTTTTTCCCTGTCCGCCGGCAACGATGGTCTGATCGGGTACGCGGTCCTTAAACGGACGTGATTCGATGAGTTGACGGAGATAACCGACCTGGAATGCACCCGGTCGGTCAAGGGCTTCGGTCCAATACCGATCCGCATGGTTGATTTTTTCCTCTCTCTCACTCCAGAATTGCCAGATGCTGTGATGTCCGTATGTCACTCCGCATGCACCCGCAAAGACGGAACGGTAGGTTTGTTTGCGAACGTCGTAATCGTTGAAATAACCATTTTTAGGATCCCATGCCGGCCAAGGATTTACCGGATGATCTTCATAATTCGGCTCCGAATCCAATGTCGGCTTCGTCGGCGCTCTTTCGCGGTCGCGTGTAATCCATTCCCATACAGGTACATCGTGTCCCGACCCGTGCCCGGACTGCATCATGTTTACGTGTAGCCACGGTTCGTCGTGGATTTGCTGGGAGGTCGAGTTCGGTCCGCCCGAAATGTGATAGGAGAGGAGTGCTTGCCCTCCGGTGGCATCAAGAATGCCGTTGGCCATCGCACGCCATACCGGGCGGGTATCTACGGAATCATGGATGGCCGGACGGTCACCCCCTAAAATCCAGATGATATTTTCCCTGTCTTTGTAACGGTTGCCGAGCCAGCTGCCATAATGGTAGGCATTCTCGGTAGTGAAAATCTCCGGACCGCCGCCCCACATGCGGGTCACCTTGTCGCCCCACGTTGGCAACAATCCGATGAACAGCTGTCTTTCGTACGCCGATGTGATCACCTCATCCACCAGTTGAAAATAGGATTCATTCGGCTTCTCGGGATCCTGGTCGGCCAGCGGAATATCTCCATATTGATTCGGGCGCTTTAAACCGTCCATCTCAGCCAGCACCACGGCTTGGATAACATTGAAACCTTTGGCTTTCCGGTTATCGAGGTATTGCGCAATTTCTTCCCTTGTAAGGCGGTGAAACAGTTCCCATGCCGTATCTCCCAACCAAAAAAATGGGGTCCCATCCTCATACTGCAGGTAGTGGCCATCCGGTGTAACCTGTAGGCGGCCATGTTCCCAGTTTGTTTGTCCGTAGGCGGCGGTGGCGATGGAAAAGGCAGCCAATGCCGGTAGTAGCGTGCGTAGCGGATTCATAAAGCTAATTTCTTTTCAAAACAAACACTGTTTTCAATACCGATATACTGACCATAGTTTTCAGTCCGCGTGTAGCCGTTCTTTTCATACAGGGCAATAGCTTCGGGTTGTTTTTTCCCTGTTTCCAATAAGCAGCGTTTATGAAGCAGTTCAACAGCCCAGCTTTCCAGTTCGGCAAGCACCTGGGTGGCGATACCCCTGCCTCTAGATTCGGGCAGTGCATACATCCGCTTGATTTCCATTATTTCGGACGCATATTCTTTCATGGCCCCGCAGCCAACGGGTTTATTGTTTTCATAGGCGACGATGGCGTGTTTAATGCGGTCAATTTTATTGAACTGGTGATAAAAAGCATGTTCACTCCCATCCCGTTGCGCCAGGTCGGCATCCAGCAACCCGACAAGCATTGCAAAGTCCGGATTGCCCGAGTCGGTTCTTGTGAGTTTAATCATGGCTCTTGCGTTTACCTGGGCACAGCAATCCCTTTGATGATCTGTGACACCACGTCGTCTGCCGTCAACCCTTCCATCTCACGTTCAGGGGTGAGGATGAGGCGGTGGCGTAATACAGCAGGGGCCACGCGTATTACATCGTCCGGTGTAATGAAGTCGCGGTCATCCATTACGGCGATTGCTTTGGCGCTGTTGGCAATTGCCAACGAGGCACGGGGCGACGCTCCCAAGTAGATGGATTTGTGGTTGCGCGTTTCATGTACGATACGGGCGATAAACTCCAATAATTTATCTTCGATATGCAGGCTTTTCACCGTCTTGCGGTAATTGCGGATATCTGCCGTGGTAAGTATGGGTTTGATGGAGGTAATTTTTTCATCCAGTTTCTGCGTATGATGGTAGGCCAATATCTGTGTTTCTTCTTCCAGGGAAGGATATCCAACTTCTATTTTAAATAAAAAGCGGTCCAATTGGGCCTCCGGCAACCGGTAGGTACCTTCCTGTTCAATCGGGTTCTGTGTAGCCAGTACCACAAAGGGTTCCTCCATCGGATAGGTATGGCCGTCTAAGGTAACCTGCCGTTCTTCCATCACTTCAAATAAGGCAGCCTGTGTCTTTGCGGGCGAACGGTTGATTTCGTCGACCAGGATAATATGACCGAAAATGGGTCCGGGTTTAAAGCTGAATTCATTTTCCTTCGGGTTGAATACAGATGTACCCAAAACGTCCGAAGGCACGAGATCCGGCGTAAATTGAATGCGGGAAAACTTGGCATCAATGCACTGGGCGATCAGCTTTGCACTGAGCGTTTTTGCTACGCCCGGTACACCTTCTATGAGGAGATGCCCATCGGCAAGGATCCCCGCAATAAGCAGATCGACCATCTGCTGTTGCCCCACAATTACGGTTGCCAGCAGGTCCCTGATCTGTTGGATAGCACCTGTTAGTCCACTCAGGTCAGTACGTTGTTCGAAATGTTGTTCTTCCATAAAGTTTGCTGATAAAAAAGTTCAAGATCACGATGATAGGATACCAATTTCTTGTCGTCAATGGTGCTGCCGCGCTGTATCTCGTTCATACCCTGAAGGATGTTTAACAAAATAGACGCATCCACGCCCGATCGTAAACTCAGGTATTGCATGAAGTTTCCGTCGACTTCGTTGGTGTTTAGATGGTAGGCCGAACGCACGTGTTCCAGAAAATAGCGGTACTGCTTGGCAAGTAAATCGCGGTTATCCCGACGTTGGTAATAAACCGAGCTGACTACCTGTACGAATTCGATGCTTGTATTTTTAAGAGGTTCCACAACGGGAATCGCCCGCTGGCGGCGTTTGATGCCGTAAAGTACAAAAGCGAGTAAACTGAACAACGCGATGATGTAGGCGGGGCGTAGGTGTTCATTGGTGAGAAAGAAGCGCAAGGGAGACTGTTGTGTCGGGTCTCCCAATGTCTGGTAATCGTCCCAGATCAACTGCCGCTGCGGATTCAGGTACGAAAGTGCATTGGCTGCAAAAGCAGCCCCTTCCGGCGACAAGAGTGCATAATTGGTGAAATAGTCGGGAGATGACAGCAAGTACAGGTTGCCATCGCCGACCGGATGACGGAGAAAGACTGCATTGCCCCTGCCGTTGGTTGCCAGTACCGTAGTCCGTAACGTATCAAATTCTGTGAAATGCCCTTCCGATATACGTTTGTCAAACCAAAATCCCGTTTCGGAATGGAGTGCTGGGTTTGTGAAGTTGACCGTTTTTACGGTGTCGCCCCATGGGAAATAGCCCTGGGTTGTTAGTTTTAGACTGTCGGAAAATACAGATCCGAATAGATGCGCCGCGATAAACAGGTCATTTCCGCTTTTTACATAAGCCAGCAATTTCCGATAGTCCGGCTCGTCCATATCCAGTTGGGAGGCAATAATCAGGTAACTATCGGCGCCGTTGCCCGCTTCCTCAAGGGTATTGTATATCCGTTTTCGGTAAGGGCGAACGGCCACTCCGCCAAACAAGTTGGATAATTCGTGGTGCAGGATATACGTTCCGTAGGGGATCTTATCCGTTCTGGCATAGGTTTTTGTCCAGTTCACCGGAGCTGGTTTCCGGTATTGGACGTATAGAAATGTGCCCAATGCCAGCAACGCAATGATGATGTATACCTTCAGATCCTTCATTTCAGCTCTTCATCAAACTGTTGGAATGCTTCGTGCAATTGGTTAAAATGTTGGCGATTGACGCCGAAATCACCGTACCAGATGTATTCAAATTGCCGGGTGAGCCGTTTAAATTCCGATTGAACCCTGGTGTCCTCCAGTTCGCCTACATAGGCAGCGTTGGTCTTGGCCGGCTGCCAATGGATGAGGCCTGAATCACTGAGTTTTTTCAGGCAGTCCAGGTACAACAACCGTACTGCGAGCCGGTAATTCCCGTTTTCCATCGCTTTCTGGAGTTCCGCTGCGAAATCGATGCCATGGATGTTTTCAGTATGCTCGGTAACACCGAGATCGGAAGTTCTTGACTTCCGGGAAAAAATGCCTGCCGCATCCATCCCCAGCAATTTTATGACGAGGTACAGCAGTGCTGCGATACCCAAGACGACGAGCACGTTTTTCAACAGCGCATGGGAGCCTTCCCGGCTCATCAATTCCGCGATCTTGTACGCGAGCCATTGTTTAAAGCGCTGCCACCACGACAGGTCTACCCGCTGTTCGTCGTATTGGAAGTCGGCGCGTGCCTTATAGCTGTCCAGCGAAGCTTGGTCAAACTGTCGGGGAGTTACCGCAGACGAGTCCGGCATGACGATTTTGGCCGTTTGGTCTGCCGGGGCATGGTCTGCATAGGCAGAGACACTTAGCCAGCTACTGCAGCAGAGTAACCAAAGGATATATCGGAACTTCCACATCAGTTTCAATATTCTTCATCGGGTAAATCCCGGCCCGTATCCGTGTTTGTGCCGAGGTTTTCAATACGTTCCATCAGCCCGGTGCCCTCCTTTTCTTCGCGGAGGTTGAAATAGCAAAGTGCCGTGGTAATTGTGGGAAGGGAGTAGACCAGCATGCCGAAGGATTGGACAACCACATTCAGTATCGCTCCGGTCAACGACAGGGAGGATGTTTCACCCAAAAGTAAACTACTCATGGTCATCAGGGTGCCGGGCAGGGCAACCAATCCGACACTGAAGTAGGCAATCAGCCAAACGATGAAAAGTGCGCCGAACGTTTTCCACCAATTGTCTTTGATCAAGGTAAATGCCCGGGTAAACGCTTGATCGAATGGCGCACCATCCATAATGATCATTACATACACCAAACTCGCAATCGGAAATAGATAGATCCCCGGGATGATGCAAAACAGGGTGCCAATAGCCACGATGATACTCAATAAGAGCGAGGCCAGTGTGAAGCGCCAAAAATGTGTTTTGCAGGCATTCCAAACTTCTTCTTTGGTGGGAGCAACGTTGCCGTTTTTCTTGTATAGATCGATGAAACACAACGTAACCAACTGGACAATGGTAAAAGAAAGGAAATAAAACAGCAGATACAGTACATAGTTAATTCCAAATCCGGCAAGAAATGCCGTACCGCCAAAAGCACCCAATGTACCGGCTCTTTCCGCGCCCAGGAGTCCGATGGTCTTGACCTGGATCAGGATACCGGTGGCCATGGCTGCCAGTATGAAAATAAGGCAGATGTAAAGCAGCGGCGTAAACAATGCTTTAAAGTTTTGCCTGACGAAATTGATGCTGTCATTGATCATTTCGCCAAAATCGCGGGTACGGCTAAATTCGACCTTCTGTTCCATGGTGCAACTTAGTTAATTTAGAGGATAGATGTAAACGATTCGGATAGATTACCACATACCAGCTGATAAAGGCGAGCGATCCGGCTAATATGGAGCAACTCACCCATAGGGGCATCCCGGTATGACGGGTTACAAAACCTTCGAGGAAAGCTGCCGCTACAAAAACCGGAATCAGGCCGATGATCATTTTCAGTCCATCTTTGGCCCCCTGTTTAAAGGCAACCATCCGTTTATAGGTTTTAGGGAATAAGAAGCTGTTGCCCATGACAAGGCCGGCAGCGCCGGCGATGACAATGGCTGAAATCTCCAATGTGCCGTGAATCCAGATGACCAACACCGAATCCCAGCCCAGTCCTTTGCTGAAAAAATAATACTGAAACGATCCCAGCATGATACCGTTTCGGACAAGCACATAGAGTGTACCCACCGAAAAGATAATGCCCAGGGCAAAGGCAAGAAAGGATACCCAGATATTATTGATGGCAATGAAAAAAAACATTTCGAACGGATCTGCCTGTTTGTAAACACCAAATGGATCCCCATTTTGAATGTTTTCATTCGTCATGTTTACATAGCTATCACCCAGGATGAGCCGTACAAATGTGTCATCGTATCGGGCAGACAAGGCTCCCATGAGGCAAAAGGTCAGGAAAAACAGCAGTGCATACAGCAACTGCTTTTCGTGTTGCTTAAAAAGCAACGGCAGTTCGTACTTCCAAAAGGTGATGAACCTTCCCCCTTTTTCACGTTTATTCCGGTAGATGGACTGGTGTAGCCTCGCAGCAAGCCCGTTGAGATAGGCCGTTGTCCGCGATTTGGGATAGAAAGTCTTGGCATATGCAAGGTCATCCGTGATGGAAATAAAACGGTCTGCCAACTCGTCCGGCGAATTGGATTGCATATTTTCAAACTGGTCCCACTTCGCTGCGTTCTGCTTTACAAATAATGCTTCGCGCATGTTTCAGTCACTTATCGTTAATGGATGGCAATAAAAATAGTAAACATCGGCCAATGTTTTAGCACATCCACTATATTTCCGCTATAAAAGTTGTCGCTCAATGGTAGCGGAGAGATCGATAAATTCGCTTTTATATTTAACGCAATTATATTGCTTAAAAAAGCGAATTTATCTAAGTTTGTTCAAATGAATACCATCAAAGTAAGCACCACACAAAATATCGATATCGAATACGATGTTGCCGGACTTGGCGAACGTATCGCCGCCCGACTGATCGACATGGGTATATTTATATTATTATACATTTTAGGAGCCATACTGGCCGGAATATTATTCGGCGCTGGTGCGGATGAGGTGGGGTTTGTCGTCTTATTGATCATCTTTGGTGTATTTTATGTGTTCTACGATCTGGTATGTGAGCTCTTTTTCAACGGGCAGAGCGTGGGCAAGCGTGCCATGAAAATCAAGGTCATCAGCCTGGACGGAGCGCAACCGAGCCTTGGGCAGTATCTATTGCGGTGGACGTTCCGGATCGTTGATTTTTTGCTTACCAGTGGTTTGGGCGCACTTATTTCCGTAGCAGTAACCACCAACAAGCAACGGATCGGCGATATAGTCGCCAATACGACCCTTATCAAAACCACACCGCGCACGGGGTTATCAGCTGTCGCCTTTAAGCCGGTTCTTGAAGGGTACCAGCCCCGTTTTCCGGAAGTTGACGCATTGAACGATCGCGATATTGCCTTGGTACATGAAGTGTTGCTGAACTATTCAAAGTCTGGAAACAGTCTATTGATTTATCAACTGGCAAATAAGCTGAAAAGCCACCTGAATCTTGAAATCCCTGAGGGAATGGATGAAATGGGATTTCTCCATACCATCGTCAAAGATTACAATGCCATCACCGCTCGGGAGGTAAATTAATTGCACAGTCCTGTGGGTTTTGGTAGCTTTGTTGCGTCACACAAATGAATGAAAGCATGTCAAAAGGATTTTTTAAGGTACCGGATCCGGTAAATGAGCCGGTACTCTCGTACGCTGTAGGGAGCAAAGAACGTAAACTGCTGCAACAGGCACTGCAAGCCGCCTTGGCGGTGCAGGTGGATATTCCGATGTATATCGGGGGCGAGGCGGTCCGTACCGAATATCAAGTTGCTATCCGTCCACCGCACGCGCACAAGCACGTGCTCGGATATTACCATTACGGAGACAAAAGTCATGTGCAGGCGGCCATCGATGCCGCGTTGAAAGCAAAGGAGGCCTGGGAAGGATTGCCCTGGGAAGAACGGGCGGCTATCTTCTTGAGAGCAGCCGACCTGATAGCAGGTCCCTATCGATATAAGTTGAACGCCGCAACGATGCTGGGGCAGTCTAAGAACGCATTTCAGGCGGAGATTGATTCGGCGTGCGAAATCGTGGATTTCCTCCGGTTCAACGTCAGGTACATGAGTGAGATCTACGCCCAGCAACCTCCGGTTTCGCCTCGGGGAAGTTGGAACCGGGTGGAACAGCGTCCGTTGGAAGGGTTCGTCTTCGCGCTGACTCCCTTCAATTTCACGGCAATCGCGGGTAACCTGCCCACCTCTGCTGCATTGATGGGGAATGTGGTGGTTTGGAAGCCAGCGAATACCCAGGTGTATGCTGCCCATGTATTAATGGAGGTGTTCCGGGAAGCGGGTGTGCCCGATGGGGTAATCAACCTGATTTACACAGATGGGCCAGAAGCGGGGGAGGTGATTTTCAAACATCGCGACTTTGCGGGAATCCACTTCACGGGTTCAACAGCCGTGTTTCAACAGATATGGAAAACCATCGGAGAGAATATCCACCGTTACCGCAGCTATCCACGGATCGTAGGAGAGACAGGCGGCAAGGACTTTATCCTGGTACACCGGTCGGCCGATGTAAAGGTAGCCGCAACCGCGATCGTGCGGGGCGCATTTGAATACCAGGGCCAGAAATGCTCCGCAGCATCCCGGGTGTACATTCCGCAATCCTTGTGGCCGGAATTGAAGGACTTGATTGTAAGGGATGTGGAGTCATTCAAAGTCGGTCCCGTGGATGATTTCACTAATTTCATCAATGCAGTAATCGACGAGAAATCATTCGATAAACTGGCGAAATACATCGATGCAGCAAAACAGGATTCCGATGCCGAAATTCTGGTAGGAGGTACGTATGATAAAAGTGAAGGGTACTATATTTATCCGACGGTGATTCAGGTGAAACGGCCCGACTATGTGACGATGTGCGAGGAATTGTTCGGACCGGTATTGACCGTATACGTTTACGAAGACGGAAAATGGGGCGAGATACTGGAAGTGATTGACAACACCTCCATTTATGCGCTGACGGGAGCCGTGATTGCCCGCGACCGCTATGCCATCAGCGAAGCGACGCATGCCCTTCGTCATTCAGCAGGCAACTTCTACGTGAATGATAAGTGTACCGGTGCGGTTGTCGGGCAGCAACCCTTCGGTGGTGCCCGCGGATCGGGCACGAACGACAAGGCTGGATCAATGATCAACCTGCTGAGGTGGGTATCGCCGCGGACGATCAAAGAAACATTTGATCCGCCTACGGATTACCGGTACCCTTTTATGGAAGAGAAATAAGATTTTTGCCCTCGTCGGGCGGGCTTCGTTCTTTTCTCTTGAAAGAAAAGAACCAAAAGTTCAAGGCTTTGAAGCCTCGGTCGTAGGCTGATTGCAAAGCATTCATAGCGCGGATTGCAGCCGCTGCGCTCCCTCAATCCGCTTGTTTGTTGCCGGTACGGTTGTTTCTGCACATGCTTTGCTGCTCCCTACTTCCCGATCCTTCAAGGCCGATCCCCCTCTGAACGGAGGTTTGGTGGGGGAGGACGGCCATTCTCCTACGAACGACCCTTCCGTGCGTCTATCCGCACGGACCCGCCGTATCGTTTTTTATGCCACATGGGAGATCCTGCGGGATGCAGTGGGATGCACTACCAACCGTAGCAGGATCTCCAAGAGGATCTCCAAGAGGCGAGTCTTTGGTTACTTTCTGCGGTCAGAAAGTAACGCCTTGTCGCGGCGAGCGACGGAAAGCCTTGTGCGCTTCGCCAACAAGCCCTTGCAGCGATTGAGCAAAGCCTCCGCGGCTTGAGCGGAAAAATGCCGCGGAAGCAACTCTCTTTTATTTAAATGCAAATACTTTACCCAAACCCAAACTATCCGTGAAGGTGATATTAAGGTCGATCAATTTACCTGTAGCAATATCAATGACCATCCCATGCACCGCCAGGTCGTTCCGTTCCTTCCAAGCATTCTGTACAATCGATGTGGTGCATAAATTAAATACCTGCTCGGCAACATTCAGCTCAACCAAACGGTTTACTTTTTGCACCTCGTCCTCAATGGCGTCAATTTCATCACTGTGGAACCGGTATACATCCTTGATATGGCACAGCCAGTTATCAATAATGCCGAATTGATTACGGCTGAGTGCGGCCGATACCCCCCCGCAACCGTAATGCCCTGCTACGATGATGTGTTTTACTTTCAGTACGTTAACAGCATAGTCAAGTACACTCAGCATATTCATGTCCGAATGCACACACATATTGGCGATATTGCGGTGAACAAACACCTCTCCCGGCAGTGTGTTGGTGATTTGATTAGCCGGCACCCGGCTGTCGGCGCAGCCAATCCATAATAGTTCGGGGCTTTGGCCCTGGGCCAATTGCTGAAGTTTACCCGTTGTATCTTCCTTAACTTGCTTTACCCATTCCTCATTGCCAGCTAGTATTTTCTCGAAGCTTGCTTTTAATATTGGGTTTTCTAACTGTTTTTTATACATGGTATGTTTTTATTAAATGGTTTCTGATGGTTTTTTTACTATAGGACGTGTCGGTGAGCCGTTTTTCAGGATCGCTTGTGTAAAACGCTTGATATTCGGCACATTTTTCCGGTTTACGATTCCTGCCAGTTCGATGGTCTTGCCTTTGCTCACGGCATGCTGTTCGAAATCTTTGATGACTTCAATAACGTCTTTGTCTATAAAGCGGCTTTGCGAACCATCAATGACAATTTCATTAATGCGTTTTGGGAGGGCATAAAGGGCCTTTTGTATCGCTGCTTTGTTGAGGAATGTCACTTCTTCCGCTAAGATAAAAGTTATTTTCGCTCCATCCTCATTTTCTTCAATATCATATTCAAAAGCATTGGATAAATTGTTCCTTAGAATATAGAACATCGCTACCAATAGACCTACGCCGACTCCGGTAAGCAGGTCGGTGAAAACTACGGCAACAATGGTTACTAAAAATGGAACGAATTGATCCAGTCCCTTGTGCCACATTTGTTTGAATGCCGATGGCTTCGCCAGCTTATAGCCGGTGTGCAACAATATCGCTGCGAGGCACGAGAGCGGTATAAGGTTAATTATTTGGGGGATGGTAATCACCGCAAGCAATAACCAGATGCCATGCAAGATAGCACTCTGCCGTGTACGGCCACCTGCGTTGACATTGGCCGATGACCGCACAATTACAGCCGTCATGGGGATGCCACCCAGCAAGCCACTGGTGGCATTGCCGATACCCTGCGCAAAAAGCTCACGGTTGGTTGGTGAGTTGCGCTTGAAGGGGTCTATTTTATCTACCGCCTCAACGCTGAGCAGGGTCTCCAAACTGGCAATAATGGCAATGGTAAAAGCCACTACCCAGACCTCTTGATTGAAAATCTGCGTAAAATCCGGGAAGATAAATAATCCCAAAAACTCGCCGAATGATTGTACGACCGGAATTACCACCAAATGCTTTGTATCCAACGCGAAGGAAGTACCTTCAAAAACCTGACCCAACACGACGGCCAGAATGACCACAACAAGGGGGGCAGGAACCAGTCTCAGTCGCTTAAATGTCGGCCACACGATTAGTATGGCCAGGGAAATCAGACAAATGACGGTGGCGCCGTAATTAATGGCTCCGAGTGCTTTCTGGAGCGCTGAGAAGGTATTATCCTGATTAAGTTGGGAAAAGCTCTCTTCGCCAAAGAACCCCGAGTCATAGCCAACGGCATGTGGAAGCTGCTTAAGGATGATAATGATACCAATAGCTGCCAACATGCCGATGATGACGGCCGATGGAAAGTAGTTGCCAATCATGCCGGCTTTGATGATACCTAAAACTAACTGGATCAATCCGGCAATGACCACCGCAAGCAGAAAAGTCTCGTAAGCACCCAGTTGCTGGATGGCGCCCAATACGATAACGGTCAGTCCCGCTGCGGGACCACTCACACTCAATTGCGAACCACTAAAAGAGGCGACAACAATGCCTCCGATGATTCCTGTTAACAAACCGGAGAATAGCGGTGCACCCGAGGCCATAGCAATCCCCAAACATAACGGCAAGGCTACCAAAAAAACTACAATACTTGCCGGAAAGTCATATTTCAAATCCCGTTTTGATAATTTCAAAAACGCGGATACACGTGTACCAAACATAGGAACAACTCATATAAAATGTACAACATCTCTGGAATCCCCGCTATGAACAGGCTCACGAATCCCTTATCGGAAACACTGTGCAAGGGGTTATCCAATTAAATTAACTGATTAATAAAGAGGCGTTAACAGTTGGGAGGGGGAGTTGGCACAGATGGGTAAAAGGCACAGATATGCCTCGCATCGTCTGAAATAAAATTTGTACGGATGAAAAAGTCTGTAGGGGGTTGCAGTGTGAAATGGATTGCCGACTTGGCATAATCCTTGGCGAAAGTATCCTTTACCTGATCGCCTATGCCAGATTTCCCGGTATTGTTTTCGATCTCAAGCTGCATGACCACCTGTAATAAGGTGTCTCTATCAAACTGCTGAATGAAAATAGGTGCAGTGGAAATAAACATCTTTGCGAAAAAGATGGCAAAGAACAGTTTTGCAAATATTTTCCTAGTAACCTGCGTCGACATAACCATGCTTGGTATGTTATGGGAACAAAAGTAGTTAAAAAAATGATTAAAATTATAGACCTCTTCTGAAAATGTTACAAAATAAACTAGAAAATAATGTAATTTTAACAATTGACATGGAGGAGGTGTAAATCGCATAAGACAATATGTCGAAATAATGAGACAAAAAAGCTTGATTTTGTACCTATATTCGTTGCCTTAATTATCCATACATAAACAGATATATATAAAAACGGATCCACTATGCGATAACTTGGTATAAAAACCTGCAAGTTTCGTAAGTATTAAAAACAATTTATTCAAATGAAGAAAACAGGAAAAAGAGAATTCGTGTCAGTCTTGTTAGGTTTATTCTGCCTACAGGCAGGACATCTTGTTGCCCAGCAGCCAGCGGTTTGGCAGCCGGTTGGCAACAAAATCCGATCGGCATGGGCTGAAAACATTGATCCCAAGCAACCACTGCCGGAATATCCACGCCCGAATCTTGTACGCAGTGGATGGCAAAATCTCAATGGCTCTTGGGAATATGCCATCGCACCCGGCAAACTGGGAACAGCTCCCACGGGTTACGATGGACAGATTTTAGTCCCGTATGCGGTAGAATCGTCGCTTTCGGGTGTAGGAAAGACAGTTGGTAAAGACAGTTCTTTATGGTATCGTAGGACGATAGCTGTGGATAAAAACATCCGCAAGCAACGGGTGCTTTTGCACTTCGGAGCCGTAGATTGGCAATGCGAAGTGTATGTCAACGGTCAGAAGGCAGGTTCGCATGAGGGAGGTTACGATCCGTTTTCAATTGATATTACTTCTTATCTGAAAAAAGGCGCCGACCAGGAGATTGTGGTAGGCGTGTGGGATCCCACCAACGAAGGCCCTCAGCCCAATGGCAAGCAGGTTGTAAATCCCCATGGTATATGGTACACGCCCGTTACGGGCATCTGGCAAACCGTATGGCTGGAAGGTGTCCCCGAAACCTATATTGCAGCAACGAAACAAACCCCTGATGTCGACCAACGTAAGCTTCTGGTGCAAGCTGCGGTGGAATCGGCCAAAGAAGGTGACCAACTGCGGATTTCTGCCTGGAAAGGACAGGAGAAGGTTGCTGAAGAAACAGCGGCTGTAGGTGCGGACGTGTCGTTGTCAATCGGCAATGCTGAACTGTGGTCTCCATCCAATCCATTCCTCTATGATTTGAAGGTGTCGGTGTTGCGGAAGGGAAAAGTGATCGACGAGGTATCCTCCTATTTCGCCATGCGTAAAATCTCCATGGGGAAAGATGCGAAGGGGATTCAGCGCATGTTACTCAACAATGAATTTTTATTTCAGTACGGTCCGTTGGATCAGGGCTGGTGGCCGGATGGACTGTATACCGCACCCACAGATGAGGCGTTGCGTTTCGATGTGGAAAAAACCAAGGCAATGGGTTTCAACATGATCCGCAAGCACATCAAGGTAGAACCGGCTCGTTGGTATTATTACTGCGACAGCATTGGTGTGATGGTATGGCAGGATATGCCCAGCGGCGATCTGGGTGGCAATCATTGGGATATGCGTCCGGGTATTACTTCGGGCAAACAGCATGACAAAGACCGGTCGGCCGCCTCAGAGGCCATCTATCGCAAAGAATGGAAGGCCATCCTAGATGCCCTGCATAATTACCCCAGTATTGTTGTATGGGTTCCCTTCAACGAAGCCTGGGGGCAATTCAAAACCGTCGAAATTACCGAATGGACCATGAAATATGATCCTTCCCGGTTGGTGAACAGCGCCAGCGGAGGCAACTTCTTCCCAACAGGCCACATTTTCGATATCCACAATTACCCAGATGCAGTGATGCCACGGCCGGAATTGTTCGGAAATGACCGGATTCTGGTGTTGGGAGAATTCGGTGGACTCGGGTTGCCCATTGAAGGGCACACGTGGCAGGAAAAAGACAACTGGGGATACCAAAGCTTCAAAAATGTAGACGAATTGAAAAACCGTTACAAAGGTTTGGTAAGTGACCTCGCGAGGCTTATTCCGCTTGGACTTTCGGCTGCCGTATACACACAGACCACGGATGTCGAAATTGAAACCAATGGGTTGATGACTTACGACCGCAAGGTAATTAAGATGCCCGAGACGGAATTGCATCAATGGCATCAACAGCTGTATAATACGAAGACCGACTGATATTGAATTGGTTCAGTTAGCGAAGCCCCGACAGCGCACCTGCCTGCCGGGGCTTACGTTTTGAATTGGGCCATGTATTCGCTCGGAGACATGCCGAATTGTTTCTGGAAATTCCTCCCGAAATGGGTTTGTGAACTATACCCCACGCGATCAGAAATTTCGTAGATTTTATATTGGCCTTCGCTGAGGAGTTGAGCCGCTTTTTTTAGCCGGGCCACGTTGATGAGGTCATTCGGCGTCAGGTCAGATATCGCTTTGATTTTTCGGTACAGGGTGGGGCGACTCATATTCATTTTGTCTGCCAGATGTTCTACGTCAAAGCTGGCATCGCCCATGCAATCGAGGATCAATTCATTTAATTTTTCCAGAAATCGCTCATCAGCCCGGGTGTGCGCCATGGTTTTGATATGTGCCAGTGGTGAGCTTGCAAAAAATTCGCGGACTTTATTCCGGTTCGACAGGAGGCTGTTAATCTGGGCGTGTAAGTGTTCCGGTGAAAACGGTTTTTCAATATATGCATCGGCACCCTGTTCCAGCCCCTGTATTTTCGACTGAAGGGTGTTTTTTGCGGTCAATAGGATTACCGGGATATGACTGTGTTCCACATCTGATTTGATCAGCCGGCAAAGCGCATAGCCATCCATTTCAGGCATCATCACGTCGCTCACGACAAGCTGTACGGCATGATCGGTTAATATTTCGATAGCCTGATGACCGTTTTCTGCCCGCAAAACTTCATAGTCATCACTCAGATCATCGGCGATAAAATCCAGTATTTCCACATGGTCATCTACGACCAATATGAGCGGACGTTCGGTCTGTTGGGGTACTCGTTCCATGTCACATTTCATTTTTTTGCTGCTCAAGCGGCAATGTCAATACAAAGACATTCATATCGTTGTCAGGCATTCCTAAACGGAGGCTGCCATTGTGCAGTTGGGCTAAGGAACGGGCCAACGCCAGGCCTAATCCCGAGCCCGGCTGGTTGCCTGTTGCCTTTAGCCGTACAAATGTTTCAAAAATTTTCTCACGCATCTCCGTAGGGATCAGGTAACCGTCGTTTTTGATCAGAATGGTACATGTGCTGTCGCCCGGGGATTGTTCCGAGAGCGAAATATGGATCGTGCGTTCAGCGTACTTAAGTCCGTTCGTCAGCAGGTTACTGATGATTTGGGTTACGGCTTCTTTGTCGACGGAGGCCACACACGAAGCAGCGGGCAGGTCAAGCTTCAGACGGATATTTTTTTGCGCGGCAACCCATTTAAAGTTGCGGCAATTTTCTTTGAGCAACTCGTTGATGGAGATGGGAGCGAAGGTCAATTGGTAACCCGTCACTTCGGTTTTCCGGAAGTCAAGCAACTGATTGGTCAGTTCCAGGAGCCGCTCGGTATTCCGCTCCATCGTTTGCAGGTGCCGTTTGACGACCGGCAATTCATCCGCTTGTTTCATTACCTTTTCCAGCGGTGCTTTGATCAGTGTAAGCGGTGTGCGTATTTCATGGGTTACATTCGTGAAAAAATCAATCTTTGCCCGGTAGAGTTCTTCTTCTTTGCGATGCCGTATCAACTCCAGTTTCCGTTTGTTTTTCTCCCGGATGCGGCGATGATAGCTCCGGATGATGTACCAGGTTACGGCAAGCACCAGTGCGGCATAAAGCAGGTATGCAGGGATACTCGCCCAGAAAGGTGGCAGGATGGTAATATGCAGGGTGGTTTCCCTGCCCTTAAAGCCACCGCCGTTATCTGCCACATTGACCCTGAACAGGTAGTCGCCCGGAGGCAGTTTGGTGAAATAAGCTTTTCGGTTGGTGCGTATATGCGTCCATTCTTTGTCCAATCCCTCCATTTTATACGCATATTCCGTCATGCCGGGAGACACGAAGCTCAGCGCCGCAAAGTCGATGCTGAAGGACGACTGGTTGTATTTGAGCTCGATGTCATCCGTAAAGGTGATTGACTGCCGCAGGGGCGAACCTTCCTTGTTGATTTCCAGCTCACGGTTGTATACCTGTAATCCGGTGATATAGACGGGGGGTTGGAACGTATTTTCAACGTAATTAGCCGGATTGAAACGAACCAAACCTTTCACGCTGCCGAAATACAAGGTACCATCGGGGTCCTTGTATGCGGAATTGTAGTTAAACTGGTCGCTCAGCAAGCCATTGGCTTGTGTAAACACCTTGATTTTCTCGGTGGCTGTATCAAAGCGGACAAGCCCTTTCGAGGTAGTTACCCACAACTTGTTATCGGCATCTTCCAAAATGGCCAATATCAGATTACTTGGCAATCCATGCGTAGTGCCATACCGCTTGAAAGTGCCATCAGGTGCATGCAGGCGGCATAAGCCGCCTTCGGTCGCAACCCAAAGCGTGCCCTTGCTATCTTCAAAAATCCGGTTTACGCGATTGCTGCCGATGCTGTGGGAATTACCGGCATCGTGGGTAAACGTGCCGTGTTCGCCTGTCTTCGGATTAACGTAGTATAACCCATCACGCCAGGTACCGGCCCATATCGTTCCCCTGCTGTCTTCAAATAACGTGGTGTAAAAGATGTGCTCCGGAAATCCGGCAACAAAACGGAAACTTTTTTCTGTTTTTACGTATTCATATAAGCCCTGTCCCGTTGCCAACAATACCTGGCCCCGTTGGGTCTGATAACAGTTGAATATGAAATTATTATGCAGCGATCCCGTGCGGTTTTCGGCATCATAGTGCCGGATGACCTTTCCTGTACGGATATCCAGCAGGTCGAGTCCGTGTTCAAACGTGCCCACCCACAGTGTATCACCCGTAACAAGCAGTCCGTGGATGTTTGAATAAGCAAGACTGTGCGGATCACCGGTAGGCCGGTAATTGGTCATCCGACCCGTAGCCCCGTCCATTTTGTTCAATCCGGCATCTTCCGTACCAATCCATAAATTTCCGTGGCGATCTGCGCAGATTTCCCTTACGGCATTGCCTGAAATGGTATGAGTAGTCTCCCCCTGCGGAAAGAACTTTTCAAAAAAGGTATTGGCTGCTGCGTAATGGTTGAGGCCTCCGAAGTAGGTTCCCGCCCATATACTGTGCTCGCGGTCCCTGCAGAGTGTATAGACCGCATTGTCGGATAAGGCCCACGGATTACCCCGTTGTTTTCTCAGATTGGTCCATTGGCCATTGTTGTGTCTGAAAATGAAAATACCGGATTCGGTAGCCAGCCAGTACTCATCGGCTCGATGTGCCAATATATCCCTCACGAAGATGTCCGTTCCGTAGTTATCGTGCGTTAACAAGTCTTCATAAGTGCCTGTCTGTATATCAAATACTTTCAAACCCTGTTTGGAGGTGCCTATTAGGAGAAAGCCTTTATCGCTGCAATATACTTTTTCAATCCATTGGGAAACCACATGCGGCGAATGATCGAATAATGAATACCGGCCTTTTATCCGGGTGGAATGGTAATGAAGCAGATCTCCGTGTATGGTACCTACCCAGGCATCCCCGGTGTTAGCCAAGCCGAATGAGCTTACCGAAAACTCCGGGTCGGTAATGGTCACCAGGCTATCGGTCTTCGGGGAATATCGATACAGCGTAAGGTTATCGACAAACCAAACGTTGCCCGAACGGTCGCCTTTTATCCCGAGTATTTCGTTGGTGATGGTGGGATGAAACAGCGAGAACGTTTCGGATTTTGGATCGAAGATGTAAATTCCCTGATCGGTGCCGGCCCAGACACGTCCGGTTTTGTCAACAAACAAGGCCCGGATAAAATTACTGCCCAGTCCGTTGGGATTATCGGGATCGCTATGAAAAACTTTGAATGAATAACCGTCGAAGCGGTTCAGGCCGTCCTTGGTGCCAAACCACATAAAACCCATTTCATCCTGTGCGCTGCACAGCACGGCATTGTTTGATAAGCCGTTTTCTACCTGGTAATGCGTAAAGTAATAAGGCTGGCAGTAGGCGTAGTTATGTAACGCCAACAAACATACTAGGTATTTCAGCAAAAGCGCTCTCACGGCCACGTGGTCCGACGGTTATCGGCCAAAGATAACAGTAAAATTGGCAAGATTACGGTATTTGTTTTACCTTGGCTTCGTCAATCCGATACCCAATCCCCGCATTCAATTTGAGTCGGACATCGCAAAGACAAGCAATATACAAAGGAGGTGCCTCGTAGATACCTTCTTTAGGGTGAGTCCATAGTGAGTCCGAAGTGAGTCCGACTTTTTACGGTAAATACTTGGACTCACCTCGGACTCACCCTGCTGTTATCTTAGATTCATGGCGAAGAAAGTATAAACATGTCTACCAGTAGGTAAGAAGAATGTTGGGAATTAAAAGTTTGGAAGGGAAGTAGATTGAACAATGTTACTAAGTTAATAAAATTCCGTGAGACAAAATAGGGAAAAATTGAAACAAAATGGTATCCATCGCTGCGGAGGTAATGCCGTCCTTTGTATGGAGGATGGCCGAGCGCCGATTTTTAATAACCAATAATGAAACCAATGGCAATACGGATTACCAGTACATTTCTGTTTTTTCTTTCCGTTTTATTATGCGGCTGCGACAGTCGTCAACGAACCAGTACTACCGCCCCAAACCGAAATATCTGGACGGCAGAAGAAGCCAATGACTGGTATGCACGGCAAAAATGGCTGGTCGGGCCCAATTATACGCCCGCTACGGCCATCAATCAATTGGAGATGTGGCAGGAAGATACGTTTGATCCTGAAACCATCGACAAAGAATTGGGTTGGGCAGCTGGTTTGGGCATGAATACTGCCCGTGTTTACCTCCATGACCTGCCTTATGAACAGGATTCGCTGGGATTCCTAACCCGGATAGACCGCTTTTTACAATTGGCCGATAAGCATGGTATACGGCCGTTATTGGTGTTTTTCGACTCTTGTTGGGATCCCTTCCCGGTATCGGGTAAGCAGCGTGCACCCAAACCGCACGTCCATAATTCGGGTTGGGTACAAAGCCCGGGGCAATATGCATTGAAGGACAGCACACAATACCCTCGTCTGGAGCGCTACGTCAAAGGAGTGATTGGGCATTTTGCCAACGATGGTCGGATTTTGGGTTGGGATGTGTGGAATGAGCCTGATAACATGACGGGGCCTTCGTATGAAGCCATGGAAATCAAGGATAAGGTAGCTTATGTGCTGCCATTGTTGGCACAGGCATTTGAATGGGCAAGGTCTGCGAACCCGGCCCAACCGCTGACTTCCGGTATCTGGGCGGGCGACTGGTCGTCAGACAGTACCTTGAAGCCGATCGAACGGTTACAGATCGAGCAGTCGGACATCATCAGTTTTCACAACTACGATACGCCGGAAGATTTTGAAAAGCGCATCCAGCAACTCCAGCGTTACGGCAAGCCGCTTTTATGTACCGAATACATGGCGCGGCCCAACGGCAGCACATTCGCGGGCTTTTTGCCGATCGCAAAAAAATATAATGTGGCAATGTTCAATTGGGGGTTCGTGGATGGCAAAACGCAGACCATTTATCCCTGGGATAGCTGGACCAAGACCTACACGGCGGAGCCTCCGCTATGGTTCCACGACATTTTCAGGGGAGATGGTACACCGTACAGGCAGGAAGAGGTCGATGTAATTAAACAGCTTTTAACCAACCGATAGGTATCAGATGCACATTTAACCAATAATAAATATGATTTTATGAATACAAACTTAACAGACATGACTTATGTACTGAAGCGGCTCAAGGCAGTGGCCTATGTAATCGCGTGTTTCGGTACATTGACAAGCGCCTACGCCGTAAATTCCGGCGTGGTGACAGCGCATGGGGCAATCGGTACGGCCGGAACACAACAGGCAGTTGTAACAGGGCGTGTTGTCGACGCTGCTGGAAATCCGTTGGAAGACATCACGGTTAAGGTGAAGGAAAGTGATGCAGCGACTTTGACGGCAGCCGACGGTAGCTTTTCCATACGGATCCCAGCGAGTAACGCTGTCTTGGTTTTTTCGTTAATCGGGTACGAAACGAAAGAGATTGCGGTAAACGCCGGGCAGCAACTGAATGTCACCCTCTTGGAAAGTCTGGAGGAACTACAGGAAGTGGTTGTCATTGGCTACGGCAGTGTCAAGAAAAAAGATTTAACCGGTGCGGTATCCGTCATCGATACCCGGGAGATGGCCAAGGTGGGGGCGAGCACAATCGGTCAGTCCATCCAGGGGCTCGCTACTGGCGTAAATATACGGAATACCGGAAATGCAGGTGGTGATGCAACGATTGAAATCCGTGGGCTGGGAACACTTCAGAATAACGATCCGCTGTGGGTTATCGATGGTATGATTACATCCGGTGGGGCCGATTTTAACCCTAATGATGTAGAGTCCATCCAGATTCTGAAGGATGCCTCGGCGGCGGCGATCTACGGATCGCGGGCTGCGAACGGCGTGATTATCGTGACCACCAAAAAAGGAAAAGAAGGCCCAGCTATAGTTGATTTTTCGGTACGCGAATCGTTCGATTGGTCTCCCAAATATGACCTGATGAACGCGGAGGAGTTCAAAAAGTATAATGACATGGCCTATCGCGAAGGAATAAAAGATGGAACCTGGAGCGGGACGCTGCAGGACCACCGGGATTTTGATACCGATTGGCAAAAGGAAACCATGAAAACGGCACTTGTTCAGGATTACAACGTTTCTTTGTCGGGCGGCGGACAAGCCGGAAATTACTTTGTCTCCGGTGGATATTATAACAACGAGGGGATGATGTACGGCAATTCGTTTGACCGTTACACGTTCCGTGTAAATACCGCAGGTACAAAAGGAAGATTCTCATTTGGCCAGACGTTCAATTTTGCCCAGACCGACCGGGATCCGCTGCAGACCAGTTCTTACATAGACATTGTCCGGATGGTGCCGACGATTCCCGTCCGCGATCCCGACAACCTCGGCGGGTTTGGCTATGGCAGCGAAGCCAATGCGCGCACCTTCGGTACCAACCCGATCGCCCGGGAAGAACTGGAAGATACCAATACCCAGATTTACCGGTTACGGGGTACGTTTTGGGGTGAGGCGCGGATCACCGACTACCTCAGGTACAAACTTAACGCAGGTATAGACTATACGTTTGATGAATACCGCTATTTCCGGAAGGAAGGTAACTGGACCATGAACCAGGAGTACCGCGATCCGACCGGACAGAAAAACCGGATAAAACGAACCACCGAGCTCATCGAGCACACGCTGGATTTCGGCCAGGATTTCGGCCGGCATCGCGTCGATGCCGTGGCGGGACTTACCTATCAGCACTATTACTTTGAAGATGTCGGCGCGCAGCGGCTGAAGTTTCCATTTTTGGGTGGCGATTATATCACCGTGCTCAATGCCGGCCAAACCAACCAGACCAACTGGAACAGCATTGGAGAGTCTGTCTTACTTTCTTATCTGGGACGGGCAAACTACAATTTCGATGATCGGTACTATGCAACATTTACGTTCAGAAGGGACGGCTCTTCGAAGCTAAGCCCGGCAAACCGGTGGGATAATTTCTATTCGGTGTCCGGCGCCTGGCGGATCAGCGGCGAACAATTTTTCAATGTCCCCTGGATCAACGACCTGAAGCTGCGCGCCAACTATGGCCAGCTGGGCAACGCAGCCATCAACGATTGGGATTACCTCGGAACCATTAATCCCAACATCATCACCATATTCGGTGATAACCAGCAAATCGTAAACGGCGCTACCCAGGTAAAGATTGTCAACGAGAACCTCCGGTGGGAAAAGACCGAGCAGATCAATGCCGGTATCGATGCCACTGTGTTATCGAATCGCTTGACACTGGTGGCTGAATACTACAATTCGAAGACCAGCGATATCCTGACGGGTATGCAGATTTCGATGACCACCGGAAATCAGGGAGGTGCACCACTGGCCAATGCGGCAAGTCTCCGGAATACAGGTGTGGAACTCGCTGCAACGTGGCGGGATAAAGTCGGTAACGTCGGGTATACTGTAGGGGCCAATTTTACTACACAGAAGAATACTATCCTCGAATTGGGTTATGGCAACGAAGTGTTTTACACCGGCCAAACACGCAGTGAAATCGGCCGTTCCCTTGGCGAATACTATTTGCTTAAAACCGATGGACTTTTCCGTTCACAGGCGGAAATCGATGCCTATGTGAATTCGCAGGGAGTCCCGATTACCATTGAAGGCAAGAGACCTCAATTGGGTGACCTGCGGTATATCGATACCGATGACAACGGACAGATTACCACCAACGACAGGCAGATCGTGGGTGATCCGTGGGCGGATGCATTGGTGTCTGTAAATGCAGGTGTGACCTGGAAAAACATCGACTTTTCCATGTTCTGGAATGGCCAGTTCGGTAACGATGTGCTCAATGGCGGTATGCGCCAAGGCCGCCTTTTTTCTGACAATTCTAACTATATCCGCTTTGAAAAGGGCCACGAACCCTATCAGGAAAATCCGGACAGCGATTTTCCGCGGATTATCTATGGCGACACCCGTAATACCCGGGGCGACAGCGATATCTGGTTGGAAAGCGGCTCTTACCTGCGTCTTCGTAACGTCCAATTAGGTTACACGTTTGATAAAGCGGCATTGGCTCGCCTTCACCTGAGCGGTTTACGGGTATTCGTAAGCGGAAATAACTTGGTTACACTGACTAAGTACAAAGGGCTCGATCCGGATTTCATCAATACCAGTGTGTGGGATCGGGGTACCGACAACATGGCGTTCCCCAACCCCAGGACCGTGATGATGGGCCTTCAGCTGAGTTTTTAGTGATAAACCTTTTTTCAAATTGAAGACAATGAAAAGAATTAACATCGTAATATGTGGGCTGCTTGCCACCTTGGTTTATACAAGTTGCAGCCACGATCTGTTAGATATTGAAAATCCCAATGAGCCGACCACCGGTACGTTTTGGAAAACGGAAGACGATGCTCAGAAAGGATTGGATGCTGTTTACAGTCGCTTTTATAAAGAGGGAACATGGATGCGTTGGCTGTCATTCAGGTATGATTTGGGATCTGACGAAGGCTGGAGTACCAGTCCGTGGAATGAGCTTGCCGATTGGACACGGTTCAACTACGTGAATTATAACTTTTGGGAAGGAAATAATCAGCATTGGGAAGATTTTTACGTAAGCATTTTCAGAGCTAACCAAGTACTGCATTACGTCCCCGAAATATCGTTTACGGATGATACGAAGAAGAACCGGATTATTGGCCAGGCGGAGTTTCTCAGGGCATTGTGGTATTTCCAGGTGGCAACGCTTTGGGAAAAAGGTGCCCTGGTACTGGAACCCAAAGACGGAAGTTACAAACCGGAAGAAGTGCCCGAAGCACGACTGTGGGCACAGGTAGAAGCGGATCTGCAAAGTGCAGCAGCGAAGCTGCCTGAATCGTGGGATGCCGACAATCGGGGAAGAGCCACCATCGGCGCAGCCAAAGCCCTGTTGGCCAAAGCCTATATGCAGCAGCATAAATTTGCGGAAGCAAAAGCCGAACTGCAGTGGTTGATCGATAAAGAAAACTCATTGTATGGGTTGATGGATGATTATATGGATAATTTCACCCACTACAACGAGAACAATAAAGAGAGTATTTTTGAGATCCAGTTTGATGATAAGAATAAAGGCGGAACGGGCAACGATGCATCAATGGCTACGGGTTTCCAACGGACACAGTTCTATGCACCGGGAGGAATCGGTTGGCAAGACGGCAAAGCACGTGCTTGGTTGGTCGGTGAGTATAAACGGGAAAAGAACCTCAGCGGTGAGAATGATATCCGCTTGTACCACAATTTGTATTACAAAACCAGCCCCCAGGATTTTCCGGATGAAAATCCCCTGATTTATGGTAGGCAATGGGATGATGGCGCTTGGGGCGATCACATGTTTATCCGGAAATATTCCACGGGATATTACCGCGACCGCGAGGATTATTTTGCACCCAACAACTACCGGTTGATCCGCTATGCAGATATACTCCTGATGTATGCGGAGTGTATCGTGGAGACGGGGGGCACACCCACAGAGGCGGCCGTATACGTCAACAAAGTCCGCACCCGACTTTCGACCAACTTGCCAACGCTGCAAAACAGTATCTTTGCAAATGCCCTGAGTTCGAAGGATGCGTTTTTGAAGCGGCTGCAGATGGAACGTGCCCTTGAGCTTTGCTTCGAGGGGTGGCGTTGGGCGGATCTGAAGCGGTGGGGCTTGCTCGATACTCAGGAGGGAATTGACGAGTTGAAGTCAAGAGATGGTGATTTCAATAATTTTATTCTCGGTAAGCACAAGCGGCTGCCCATTCCACAGATTGAAGTGGATAACAGCGACGGCAAGCTAACCCAAAATCCAGGTTATTAAGCGATGCACAACGTTCATAGAATTAACACGCGGATAGTCGCTATCTGCTTATTGGTTGTAACTACTCTTGTTGAGGGGAGGAGCCAGCAGCCAGACCCTCCAGGTCAGGTTCACCGCGCTGCAGAGGCGGTGAACCAGGCTTACCTGTTTGCACACATGACCCATCAGGATTATGGCCGGTTATACTATTCGGTTAGCACCGATGGCCTGCATTGGCAGGCACTGAACGGAAAGAAGCGGATATTCGATGCGTACCGCGGTCATCCTGACATCTGTAAGGGGCACGATGGCAGGTATTACTTGGCGGGAAATACCAATGATGCTTCCCCCGATATTGACATTTGGGTTTCTGCAGACCTGATTACCTGGGAGAAATACCATACCTACACGCCTGATCTGCGGAGTACACCGGATTATGCACATGCCCTGCAACGGATCGGAGCACCCAAGCTGTATTTTGATGAGCCGTCCAGGGAGTATATCCTGACGTGGCATACCCCGCACAAGGAGGGGACCAAGGAAGATCCTGAGCGGTATTGGGCAAGTCAGCGGACTCTTTATGTATTGTCAAAAGACCTCAAATCCTTTTCCGATCACCCGGTCAAATTATTTGACTGGGATATGGGTACCATTGATGTATTCATCCGGAAAGTAGGCGAACATTATTATGCCATCATCAAGGATGAGACCTATCCGACTTTGTATTGGCCAACCGGAAAGACCATCCGCATCTCACGTGCGCCGTCACTCACCGGTCCGTATTCGGAGCCATCGGCTCCGATCAGCCCCAACTTCCGGGAAGCGCCGATGCTGATCCCGTCGCCCGATAACCAGATTTGGTATCTATATTATGAGCAATATCCGGGTGTTTCGTATGGATTGTCCATAGCCGACAACCTGAATGGCCCTTGGTACCAAGCATCGGGATATACGTTTCATGCCGATTGGGATAAGTACAGTTTGCCGGCATCTGTACGCCATGGTTGTATGATTACGATTTCGAGGGGAGAATACGATGCATTGGTGAAGCGTTTTGGAATGGTCAACGAATAAATAAACAATATGATTACTCAGATAAGGAATTCGGTTATAGGAATCCTCAGCATTGGTGTTTGTGTATTAGCCTGTTCGTCCGGCCATTCGGACGCCAAACCCGAAATACCTATTGAGCGGGTAGCAACCCATGTATTTTTCGGAGATCCTTTCATCCTTTTACATGAGGGTACCTACTATGCGTATGGAACTGCTGAAGAGGATGGCATTGCCGTGCTTGTGTCGCAGGACCTGCTTACGTGGGAGGCAGTTCCAGGTAACCGGCTCGCGCTAAATAAGCAGGATTCCTGGGGCGATAGGTGGTTTTGGGCACCCGAAGTGTACGCAATAGATGGAAAGTTCTATATGTACTATACAGCCGATGAACATATCTGTGTAGCCACCAGTGATAGCCCATTGGGGCCGTTTAAACAAGCGGAAAAGAAACCCATGATTGCCGAGGAGAAGTGTATCGACAACTCGCTGTTTATCGATGACGACGACAAGGCCTATCTTTTTTTCGATCGTTTCAACGATGGACTTAACATTTGGGTGGCCGAGTTGGAAGCTGACCTGATGACCATTGATAAAGAAACCATGCGCCCGTGTATCCATGTGTCCCAGGAATGGGAAACTGTTTGGCCGCGGGTCAACGAGGGACCTTTTGTCATAAAACATGAAGGTACCTATTACCTGACTTATTCCGCCAATAGCTACGAAAGCCCGTTTTATGGAATCGGCTTTGCCACAGCCGATCACCCAACAGGCCCCTGGAAGAAGTACGAAGGTAATCCGGTTTTGCAGAAACCCGGAGATTTGGTAGGTGTGGGGCATAGTGCGATGTTTAGCGACAAGGAGGGTAATCTTTGCATGGTATTCCATTCGCATTACAGTGACACGCAGATACATCCCCGGATGATGCATATCAGCAAGGTTACATTTGAAAAGAAAAACGGGAAAACCACGCTGAAAGTTGATGAAAATTATCTTACACCTCAACGGCTCGAATAAAATCAGATCATGTCTATGAAAAGCTATTACCTATTAATCACTGTAGTTTTCGTCACGGTGATGCACTTGACAGCGCAGGAAAAGCGGGAGCTATTTTTTGCAGACCCGACCATATACATTGAAAATGGTCATTATTACCTAACCGGAACGGGGGGAAGCGGAAAAGGCGCATCGGGATTTTCTATGCTGGAATCCAAAGACCTGAAAACGTGGACCCCGCCGGCAAGGACAAAAGACTCGGTGTATATGATCCTATCTAAGGGCGATCAGACCTTTGGTGCCGAGGGTTTTTGGGCACCACAATTATTCAACGTCAATAACACGTATTATTTGACCTATACCGCCAACGAGCAAACGGTGCTGGCCCAGTCCGAGTCCTTGCTGGGACCCTATCGGCAAAAGGAAATTGCTACCATTGACGGATCTGAAAAAAATATCGATTCGTATATTTTCAAAGACGACGACGGGAAGTACTACCTTTACCATGTCCGGTTTAACAACGGTAATTACCTGTGGGTTGCTGAGTTTGACCTGGAAAAGGGAAAGATCAAACCGGAGACGCTACGGAAATGCTTTGGCCAAACAGAACCGTGGGAAGCCACTCCGGCTTATGAGTCGGCACCCATTATGGAGGGTCCGACCGTAATCAAATTAAAAGATAAATACTACCTGTTTTATTCCGCCAATCATTTCCGGAATATCGATTATGCAGTTGGTTATGCGGTTTCGGATTCACCATACGGACCCTGGATCAAGCAAAAGGATAGCCCGATCATCCATCGTTCGATCGTTGGTGAAAACGGAGCCGGACATGGAGATTTATTTGAAGGATTAGACGGTCAATTGTATTATGTTTACCACGTTCACTTCGATCAACAACAAGTTGGCCCACGGCGGACACGGATCGTACCCGTAACCAAGCACTGGGATGCTGAGAAAGGCCACTATACGTTTAGTGTAAAACGAGACGAAGTCATTAAGCCTGTACGTCAAACACTTGCAGATTAATAATAAAATGTAAATCTTTGAAGATGCTACTGAATATATTTGCTTATCCATTTTTTGCGCTTTTGCTGGCCGCTGCGGGGTGTGGAAAATCGACGGAGAGTCAAAATCCGGATGAAAAGAAGCCACCCGTCAAGGAGGAAGGCACTTACGTTAACCCTGTTTTTGAACCGGTCCTCGCGGATCCGACGGTTATCCGTGACCCCGAATCTGGACTGTTCTACGCGTATGGTACACAGGATGACTGGGGTGATGGGCAAGGCAGCCGACTGATGCCGATTCTGCAATCGACCAATCTAGTGGATTGGAAGGCGGTGGGCCAGGCGTTTTCCAATAAGCCCACGTGGAAGGACAACGGCGGGCTTTGGGCGCCTGATGTCAACGTTGTAGATGGAACCTATTACCTCTACTATGCTTACTCTACATGGGGCGACCCGAATCCGGGCATTGGGGTAGCGGTGGCAGAGAAACCGGCCGGACCTTTCATCGATCACGGTAAGCTGTTTACGAGTGAAGAAGTAGACGTGCCGAACTCGATTGATCCGTTTTATTTCGAAGAGGCAGGAAAGAAATACCTGTTCTGGGGTAGTTTCAGTAATGCCCCTACCCAGGGCACCTATGGTGTGCAACTATCGGACGATGGTCTGTCGGTGCCGGATTTAAATCGTAAATTTAAAATTGCTGCGGGCGATTTCGAGGCGGTGATGATCCACAAACGGGATGGATACTATTATTTCTTTGGCTCCAAGGGGAGCTGCTGTGAAGGCGCGAATAGTCAATACCATGTATTGGTGGCGCGAGCGACGGATTTAATGGGGCCTTATTTGGATAAAAACGGCGACGATATCTCGGAACGGGGTAAAGGAACGCTGTTCCTCAAAGGTAACGAAAAGTTTGTGGGCCCTGGACACAATGCACGGCTGATCCCGGATGACGAGGGAACAGACTGGTTTCTTTACCACGGCATCGACAAGGCGCGCGGTAAGGTTTCCAGCGGTGCCAGCCGACGGATGCTGATGCTTGACAAAGTTGTTTGGCGTGATAGATGGCCGGAGATTTCGGGGGGTACGCCGAGTACAACGGTGCAGGATGCGCCGGTGTTTCAATGATAATGGTGGTAGGTTTCCAATGCTACTTTCAGGTATTCATTTCGGTATTGATGTGGTTGTTTTCCGGTGACCATTTTGAACTGTTTATTGAAATTGGTCAATGATTGGAAGCCGCACTCATAACCGATCCGGTCAATGCTCATCTTCCCTTCTTTCAGCAGCTTGCAGGCATATTCGATGCGTATTTCTTTGAGGAAATCCGAAAAAGACTGATTGACACGCGATTTGAAATACCTGCTGAAGGATGTACACGTCATGCTGGCGATGGAGGCAACTTCTTCCAGGTGGATTTTCCGGTGAAAGTTTTTCATGATGAATTCATATACTTTGTTCATGCGGTCCGTCTCGGCTTCGGTATTGTAAGATTTGGAATGGGTATCGGTGATCAGGTGGCATTCATTCGACATCGCAATGGTATTCAGTATCTTTAATAGGTGGATAATACTGTCGGCACCGCTCAGTTCCAGCAATTCCAACATCAGCCGGCTCACCTGCTTCTGTGTGTTGCCGGTAATCTCGATGCCGCACTGCGACCGTTGAAACAGGTGTTTGATGCTTTCAAATTCTTCTTTATCGTGAATGATTTCACCCAAAAAATAATCATGGAAATAAATGACCACAACCGTTGTGCTTAATTGGCTGTCTTTTTCAAAATAGGCGTTGTGGCTGCGCCATACATGGGGTAAATTCGGACCAATCAATACGAGGTCATTTGCCTTGAAAGGCTTAATGCTATCGCCAACAAATCGGTTTCCTTCGCCCTCCATGACATAGGAAATCTGGAATTCGGGGTGCAGGTGAAAAGTGGGATCAAAATAAGGTTCGATTTGTTTCCGTATGACAAAAGAACGGTTTTCCGGGATGAGCGCTTTCGGTATTACATGGCTTTTTTTCATTCGAATAAATTGTTTTTAAGCGGCAATGAAGCTTGCATGAGCGAATTTATTCGCATCCTTTTTTGAGTGGCAGCTCATGCAGGTTTCATCTATATATAATTGATCTTTTTTTATGGTGATGAAGCTATCAGATTTTTCACTTGAATAAGTTTGGCTTTTGTGTTCAAGAACTCGCGAGCTCGGTTTATTCATTCCATCGGTCAGATGGAGCTTATCCTGTTTAAAATTTATATTTCCTTGTGTGATAAAAATGAAATTTTAGACATGGACGATTCATAATTTATCATTACTTGATTGCAAATATAATATATCATGATATAATTTGACTATAAAGAGATAATATAACGCGGTTTTTCTAAAGCTTTCCGACCTAATTTTGTTTTTGTAAACAATTGTAAAACTATATTTTATGAGCCGAATATTATCCTGCTTCTTTATTAGTATTGCCTGCATCCTGCTTGTCCGCTGTACCAGCGATTCGAATCCCCGAAGAGCTGAGGTATTGTTTTTGGCAGGTAACGATGCATCGATCGAGTCCGGGAAGTATGCCTCGTGGCTGGCTATTGAACTTTTTAAAAGCGGGATTAATCTCACATATACGGCTGATTGGAACGATCTGAATGAAGCTAATATAGACCGATATGATGGGATTGTGCTGTTTTCCCGTGTGGATTCGATTTCTTCCGATCAGGAAAACACGTTGGATGACTTCGTAAAAGGCGGGAAAGGACTGATCGCTATCGGTGTGAAACCACCTATAAGTGGAGACGTGGTTGAGGGAGACGCAGGTAATGCGGCTGCGGATTCGGCAGATCGGATGACCAAGGGCAGGGGGCGCATCTTTCATACGCCTCATGGTAACGATGCAGCCACTTGGAAGCGGCTTGATTTTCTGCGGTTGGTCAGCAACGGTACCCAATGGGCTATCGGAGACAGGGTGATGGGGTTGGTTGCGCAACTGAAGATTCCCCAAGTAAGCATCTATGAAGATACCATTGCTGATTTTACCGCACGGCATTTTGTTCCGAAGATGCAGGACCCGTTGTCGCCTGAGGAGTCACAGAAATTGATGCAGATTCCGATAGGTTTCGAATTGCAATTGTTTGCTTCTGAACCCGATATCGTTAACCCGATGGCGATGAGTTGGGATGAAAAGGGTCGGTTGTGGATCATTGAAGCCATGGATTATCCCAACAATTTTGTGGAGTTGAAGGGAGAGGCCAACGACCGGGTTAAGATCTGTGAAGATACAGATGGCGACGGTGTGGCCGATAAGTTTACGGTATTTGCCGACGGTCTGAATATCGCGACAAGCCTGACATTTGCCAATGACGGTGTTATTGTTTCCATGGCACCGCACTTCATTTTCTTGAAGGATACGGATGGCGATGACGTTGCCGACCAGCGGGACACGCTGATGACCGGATGGAATAAGAATGACACGCACGCGGGGCCTTCCAATCTGCAATATGGTTTTGACAACAAGATTTGGGGAGTTACCGGGTACGCCGGTTTCAATGGCCTTATCAATGGGCAGCGGCTTGCCTTTGGTCAGGGTGTTTATCGTTTTAAGCCGGATGGGTCAGATTTTGAATACTTAGCAACGACCAGTAACAACACGTGGGGACTGGGGATGACCGAAGATAACAACGTGTTTATTTCTACTGCTAACAATACGCACAGTGCATTTTATTCGATGCCCGAGCAGTTGATGCTGCGTAGGCTGAAGGAAGATGACCGAAAGCTCAACGTCAGTGCCGTCCAGAAAATCGATGGGCATTATGAAGTACATGCGATGACACCCAACCTACGTCAGGTAGACGTTGTGGGCGGCTTCACTTCTGCAGCGGGACACCAGCTATATACCGCGAGGGATTATCCGCAGCACTATTGGAATAAGGTCGCTTTTGTGACCGAACCGACGGTACGCTTAATCCACAACGCGGTCATCGAACCGGATGGTGCCGGTTTCAAAGAACATGACGGGTGGAACCTTGTCGCCAGTTCAGATGAATGGTACGGACCTGTTCACGCAGAAGTTGGCCCGGATGGTGCCGTCTGGATACTCGACTGGTACAATTTTATCATCCAGCACAACGTATTCGTCCCCGCCCAGGCTCCTTCTGACAAAGTATTGCCGTTTGTTGACCAACCGCATGGCCCAGGCAACGCGTTCGAGAGCGACTTGAGGGACAAAAAATACGGCCGCGTTTACCGGCTCGTATATAAAGATGCTAAACATAAAACTGGTCATAAGCTTTCAAAAGACGATTCAAAAGGATTACTGAATGCACTGAAAAGCGACAACAAGTTCTGGCGGATGCACGCCCAGCGGTTATTGGTCGAACGGAAGCAAGATGACGTTGCAGGCGACCTGATCCGGATTGCATCCGACCAAAAGGTTGATAAAATCGGATTAAACAGCCCAGCCGTCCATGCATTGTGGACCTTGCAGGGGCTTAACCTGATCGAAAAGCGACCGGATGTGTTTGACGCCGTTGTAAAGGCTTTCAACCACCCGGCTGCCGGTGTGCGGAAGGCTGCCGTGCAAGTGCTGCCTTTGAACAGCCGATCCCTCGATGCCCTGTTACAGAGTGGGCTTCTGAAAGATAGTAATCTCAATACGCGCTTGGCGGTATTCGTGAAGCTTGCGGAATATCCTGCATCGGATGCGGTCGCCAGTGCGCTGGTTGATGCTACCAATGACGCAGTCAATGAGAACGACCGGTGGTTGTCACAGGCTCTGTTCAGCGCGATCGCACGCCACGAAGATGCATTCTTCAAAGCAGCGGCTACTGCTTCGGCAAGCAACTTTACCAAGCGTATCCTCGAATCGCTGGCTAATGAACAATACGGATTGGGACGCCGTACCCGCTTTCCGTTTTCACCAGACGTTTCCAATAAAGAGATTTATATCCAAACGGAAGTAAGCCGTCGCGATAATCAGCCTTACCGTGGCCTGATCGTCGGGCAGGGCGACAAGACTGCAGGATATGCACTCTTCGTGAAGAACAACAAGCTCTTTTTTGAAGTTTACCAGCATGGCCAGACTGCTTCGGTATCTTCCCGTGGCAGCGTGCCGAACAATTTCTTGGCCGAAGCACGCTTAAAAGCAGACGCAACGATCGAGTTATCTGTGAATGGCGTCAGCCAGGGTACTGCGAAAGCCATGCATCTCTTCGCCGAGCCGTTGAAACTCAACCTGCGCTCGGGCGAGGATTTTGATGAAGCCTATGCCTTCACCGATTACGGTGGATCCTCAGAGTTCACGGGCAATGTCAACAACATCACTGTAAGACTGGCTAAGGCAAACCAGCCCGCGGTTGGCGCCCAGGAAAATGCCAGCTTGGATGATCCTGCCAATGCTACGCCATCAGCGCGTATCGAGCTGAAAGCAGTGAAAGACATCATGCAGTACGACAAGAAAACGTTTACGGTCCAGGCGGGCAAACGCATCACATTGGTGTTCGAAAACCCAGATGGTATGCAGCACAATCTGTTGATTATCCAGCCCGGTACGCTGGATATCGTGGGCAAGGCGGCTGATGACATGTTGCGTTCGTCCGAAGCGTTTGACAAGCAGTATATCCCTTCGATTCCTGAAGTGCTGCACCATACGCCGCTGGTCAATCCCGGCGAAAGCTTTACGCTGGAATTTACCGCTCCGACGGAAGCCGGGGATTATCCTTACGTATGTACTTTCCCCGGTCATTGGCGGGGGATGAATGGTATTATGCACGTTGTAAAATAGAGCACTCACTAATTATATTGAAGATGAACAAGACGATGAAACTATTGGCAGGGTTTGCCCTGGTATTGATGAGCACGGGTGTGGTATTGGCCCAAAAGCCGCTCCGGATTTTGATGGTAGGCGGCGGGGGATCCCATGATTTCGGTCGGTGGTACGGCCAGGAAGACAAAAAGACCATCGAGTCGACCGGTAAATATAGCGTGACATATACCGAACAGACGGATTCCATACCAGCCTATCTGAAACAAGCTGACCTGCTGATTTTGACAAACAATCAACCGATCAATGCAACAGGGCAGGCAGCTATCACCAAGTTCGTCGAGAAGGGACATGGGCTGTTGCTCCTCCATGCCGCGGTATGGTATAACTGGGAAGACTGGCCCGCTTATAACCTAAACTATGTGGGCGGAGGCAGCAAAAGCCACGAAAAGCTTCAGGAAATAAAAAGCTTTGTCGTTAATTCCGGGCATCCGATTACACAAGGTGTTCCGGCTAAGTTTGAATTTGTGGATGAGTTGTATCGCCACGTACCCGATCCCGCTGCGAAAGGAATCGAGGTATTGGTCATTGGTCAATCCAAGGAAACCGACGCAGTTTATCCAGGCGTATTTACGGTGAAGCACCGGAAAGCAAAAATAGCCGGAATTACAACAGGCCACGATGAGCGCAGCCATCAACATGAAGCATATAAGACCTTGTTAATTAACGCGGTCAATTGGATTGCGGACTAAATAGAAAAAATATAATTAGCTAATAAGAATCAGAATATGTCAAAAATCACTGTCGTTATCGTAGGTATGGGTTTTGGGAAGGAATTCATTCCCATTTATCAGAAGCACCCGAATATTAAAGCCGTAGGAATCTGTACCCGGAATGAGGACACACTTAATGAATTAAAGGACAAGTTTAATTTAGATGATAACCTGATTTTCACTGATTTCGAAGAGGTCGTGAAGCGGGATGACGTCGATGCCGTTCACATTGTGACGCCCGTGCCGGAACACGCACGCATGACGCTGGCATCGCTGAATGCGAACAAGCATACCGCCTGTACCATTCCGATGGCGATGACGGTGGAAGATTGCAAAGCGATTGTAGCGGCCAAACGCAAGTCGGGCAAGGTATACATGATGATGGAGACCGCGCTGTACACCCGCGAATTCCTCTATGGGTTAAAGCTGGCCGAAACAGGGCAATTGGGAAAAATCCAGTTTGTGCGCGGGTCGCACATCCAGGATATGAGTATGGAAGGTTGGGCGGACTATTGGAAAGGATACCCGCCAATGCTGAACGGTACACACGCCATATCTCCATTGCTGCGTATCAATAACACGATTGCGGAATCGGTGGTTTGTCATGGCTCGGGCAGATTATCTGATGATCTGGCAAGCCGTTACAACGCACCCTATGCGGTTGAGACTGCGACTTTCAAATTGAAAAATTCCGACGTGGTTGCTGAGGCAACGCGGTCGTTGTTTGACGTCGTCCGCCAGTATCGCGAGAGCTATGATGTATATGGCACGAAGATGTCGTTTGAGTGGGAGCAGCTACAGGATGAAGAACACGTCATCTTCGACGGTGGGGAAAATGCACGGCGGATTGATGTGCCGGATACCGATGAATTGTTGATTCCGGAGATCGCCGACTTTACCAAGCGGGAAAAGATCGACGATCCCAACCACGTCTCCTTTCTTCAAGGGGCGGGACACGGTGGTTCACATCCCCACTTGGTACAGGAATTTGTTGCGGCCATTGTAGAAGGCAGGGATTCAGCCGTGGATGCTGCCCTTGCCGCAAACTATACCTGTGCAGGTATTTGTGCGCATGAGTCGGCCATGAAAGGTGGCGTGCGGGTAGAAATACCAAGTTTTGAATAGTGAACTGAGCTTGTAAAGATGGATATAGGAATAAGCACGTTTGTTTGGGTCTCACCGTTTTCTACGGCATCTTTTGATGTGCTGCGGAAAGCTAAGGACATCGGCTACGACGTCATTGAAATTGCCGTGGAAGACGGGGAATTGATCGATTGGGTGGCCTTGAAAAAGGCTTGTCACAGTTTGGGCCTGAAAGTGACCGTAAGCGGTGCGTTCGGGATGGACCGCGATATTTCCAGCGAGCAGGCCGGAGTCCGGGCGAACGGGCTTTCCTATATCATCGATTGCCTCGAAATAGCCAATGAACTGGAAAGCCCCATCTTCGGGGGGCCATTGTATTCTGCGGTAGGAAAGACCCGGCTGGTTCCCAAAACGCAGAAACAACAGGAACGCCAATGGTGTCTGGAAAACCTTCACTTGGCGGCACGCCGGGCAGAAGCACTGGGGGTAACTTTAGCATTGGAGCCGCTAAATCGTTTTGAGACCGATATGATCAATACGGTCGACCAAGCGATTGCATTAGTAGACGAGGTTGCAAGTGATCGGTTGAAAATTCTGTTGGATACGTTCCATAACAATATTGAAGAAAAAAATATCCCAGCCAGTATACTCAAGTTGGGTGATCGGCTGGTCCACGTACAGGCCAATGAAAATGATCGCGGAACACCGGGGACAGGCCACCTCGATTGGCTGGGAATACGCGATGCCTTACAGACGATCGGCTACGGGGGAAGTCTGGTCATAGAAACATTCGGTGCGCCCTCCAAAGAACTGGCGAGGGCAGCTAGTATCTGGCGGCCATTGGCGGCCAGTGCAGATGAGCTGGCGGCAGAGGGCTTTGGATTTCTAAAAAAGACATTTTGCGGTGGGGAGGGCCGCTATTCAAATCAGATAGATTGATCCAATGGTAATACCTAATTAAAACAAACCAAAAATGATTAAAAGAAGAGAATTTATCCGTGCATTGAATGCGGGTATGGCCCTCGGGCTGGTGTCTAAATCGGCCGTTGCAGGATGGTTCCTGCCTCCTGCGGAGACCGCTTTGCAGGATGAGCTGGCCTACCATACCATCCGGTCTGTCGACTTCCGAGACATACGGATGCAGTATCCACGTTTTGTGGGGAAGAATGCGAGATTGGATGTACACGGGTTCGGACCGCGCATCGAAGTATGCACCCTCACCACTGATAAAGGCGCAACGGGATGGGCTTCCCTGCGGGGTGGTCGGGGCGCTGCGCAACGGCTTGTACCGGAGTTGGTGGGCAAAAAACTGTCAGAAGTATTTCAGGTCACAGCAGGTCTTACCGATGATCGGTTCCTTCCATTCGATATTGCACTGCACGATTTGGCAGGCATCGTTTTGAATAAGCCGGTATACGCGTTGCTGGGCCGTGATAAACCGCTTACCACGAAGTACTACACGGGTATGATTTATTTCGATGATCTCGAACCAGCTCATGCACCCGGTGGGATAGACAAGGTATTGAGGGAATGCCGCCAAGATTATGAATTCGGATATCGGCAGTTCAAGCTGAAGATTGGGCGTGGCCACCGCTGGATGTCACTGAAAGATGGGCTTGCCCGCGATATTGAAGTGACGAAGGCCGTAGCGCAAGCCTTTCCGGATTGCGATATCCTAGTGGATGGTAACAACGGATTCACGTTCCACGAGTTTACTCAGTACCTTACCGGGATAGGGGATACCCCACTGTTCTGGATCGAAGAACCTTTCCACGAAACGGTGGAAGATTACCGCAAACTCAGGAACTGGATGAAAGATGCCAACGTCAAGAGCCTACTTGCAGATGGGGAAGCGGATCCGGATCCGGTGTTGCTGGATGAGCTGATGCGTCAGCAACTGATGGATGTACATATTTCGGATATCGAGGGATTAGGCTTTACCAATTGGCGGAAACTCATGCCCGGTCTCATCCGATACAACGTGCAGGCATCGCCCCACGCCTGGGGCTCGTTGCTTAAATCTTATTATACCGCCCACTTGGCGGGAGGCCTTGGAAATACCGTAACAATCGAGGGTGTTACCAGTACCTCTGATGACGTGGATCTCAGCGGATATACGATCAAAGATGGAAACCTAATTCCCTCCGACGCACCAGGGTTTGGAATGAAATTATTGAGATAGTCAGACGCGAGCCTTCCATAGGTCCGCCGCCTATAATTGAGTGTCAATAAATCAATTTAGCAGATATTCGAATTTAGTCAATTGAATGAGGATTAGTTAATACAGTTATCAACAATTAAAACAAAACAACAGAATTATGAGTAAATCTTTACTTGTAACATTGCTATGGTGCGTGGGACTATCCATGGCAATGGCCCAGACCCGTTCTATCACCGGGACGGTAAGGGATGCGGAGGGCAAGACTCCGATCGGCAGCGCCACTGTCAAAGCGTTGGTCAGCCAGCGAACCACTTCCAGCTCGGTGGATGGCACGTTCTCCATAGAGGTGGCGGCTGGGGGCGACTCTCTGCTGGTTTCCTACCTCGGTTATAATCAAGCCGTGATCCGGGTAGGTAATGCCAGTACGGTGTCTGTGGACCTGACGACTTCTTCTGAATCGTTGCAAGAAGTCATCGTAACAGGATTCGGTATGGCGCAGAAGAAGGAAACGTTGACCGGTGCCATTGCTTCTATTGGAGCGGAGGATATCAGTCGGTCGCTGTCGTCTACAACTTCCGGCGCTTTAGTGGGAAAATTGGCGGGTGTAAACTTCCGGCAGACCGATGGCAGACCAGGGGCGTCAACCCAACTGCGTATCCGGAACATGGGCGATCCGTTGTACGTCATCGATGGGGTACAAAAGGATGCTGGTCAGTTTAATAACTTGGATTTCAACGATATCGAATCGATTTCCGTACTAAAAGATGCTTCGGCAGCCATCTACGGTGTACGGGCGGCAAATGGTGTTGTGGTGGTTACGACCAAAAAGGGAAAGCGTAATACCAAAAATACGATTAGCCTGACATCCAACTACGGTTTCCAAAACTTGTCTACATTTCCGCAGCCAGCGGATGCGGTGACCTTTGTAAAGAGTTACATTCAGTCTGAAACCGTACAAGGAGTGGGCGACTATCGATATTCGCCTGAAGATCTTGCCAAATGGCAGCAGGGGACGGAGAAGGGCTATGTACCGTTTGATTGGTACGACTACATTTGGGAAACCTCGCCCCAGGTTTACTTGAATGCCAACGTATCGGGTGGTTCAGAGAAAATCAACTATTATTTCAGCGTAGGGCATCTCAATCAGCAGGATGTGATTGCAAACTACGGTGGTTTCAAGCGCACGAACGTGCAAATGAATATCAATGCTCAGATCTCTGAACGGTTTAAAGTAGGCGCCAGCTACAATGCCCGGTTAGAGGCGCGACGGAATCCGGGTGTACCGGGAGGCGACGACTTGTGGCTGCCACGTTTCGCAACATTCCGCAACTTGCCGACAGTGCGTCCATTTGCAAACGATAATCCGTTGTATCCCCAGTTGACTTCCACCGACCCGGGTACGAACTTCGCATGGTTGAATTACGATTTGGCCGGTGAACGGACGGAGGCTTGGCGGGTCAGCCAACTCAACTTTGATGCAGAATACGATATCATCGATGGACTGAAGGCTAAAGCATTGGTAGGTTACTATTTTGCCAACCAACGTATGGACAATCAAGAGTACACCTACAAATTGTACAAGTATAATGAAGCCGAGGATACCTATGAAGTGGATTTTGAAAACACCAATCCTTGGCGAGAGCGCACCATGGGTCACGTCGAAGAAATGACATCCAATATACAGTTGAATTACAATAAGGCATTTGGGGCACATAACCTCTCAGTAATCGGTGGTGTGGAGACCATCTTGAGGAAAGATCCATCTACATGGGTACACTCCATTCCTACGGCCAACGCATTACACCTGATTGACTATGAAACGATGGATACCTATGACGATCGGGGTGATAATCCACAAGCCCGGATCGGTTATATCGGGAAGATCAATTACGATTACAACGGCAAATACCTGTTGGAATTACTAGGTCGCTACGATGGGTCTTGGAAGTTCCCGCCGAATGACCGTTGGGGATTCTTCCCTGCGGCGTCTGCAGGTTGGCGCATTTCCCAAGAGTCGTTTTGGCAAGACAGCAAAATCGGAAATGTTGTCAACGATCTCAAAATTAGAGGATCATATGGTCTTGTTGGGGATGACAATACCGCCGGATATAACCCGTTCGACTATATGGCCGGCTATAACTACAAAAGATATAGAAATGCCAATGGCGATTGGGTGAACGTAGCTTCTTCAGTAATCGACGGAACCTATATCATCGGAACCCAACCCCGGGGACTTCCGGTGACGACACTGTCTTGGTTACGTGCTGAGATGGCTAATGTTGGTTTTGACGCTGCATTTCTTCGTAACCGATTGACTACTACGGTTGAATTCTTCCAGAGGAAACGTACGGGACTTCCAGCAGCACGGTATGATGTGTTGGTGCCTACGGAGGCTGGTTTTGCTTTGCCTAATGAAAACTTGAACTCCGACATGATTCGTGGTTACGAGGCTATGGTGCGTTGGAGCGATCAAACCAACGATTTTTCCTATTCCTTGGGTGGTAATGTCACATTCGCTCGTTTCTTCGATTGGGATCGCTACAAACCCCGTTTCAGCAACTCCTGGGACGAGTACCGGAACTCGCTTGTGCAACGTTATGGTTATTTGAACTGGGGCTTGCAGGCTGACGGGCAATTCCAAAGTTGGGAGGAAATTACCAATTGGCCAATCGATAATGACCGTCAGGGCAACCGTACCTTGCGTCCGGGCGACGTGAAATATAAAGATCTCAACGGCGATCGCGTAATCAATGATTTGGATCTTCGGCCGATTGGTTATCGCCAAGATGCTACACCTGCACTGAACTTTGGGCTGAATTTTGCCTTTGCTTACAAAGGATTTGATTTGGCGTTGGATTTTTCCGGTGGCGGTATGTATACCTTCTACAAGGAGTGGGAAATGCGTACCCCCTTTCAAAACGGCGGGAATATTCCGCAGTACTATGCGGATGACGCGTGGAAGCTTTCCGATATTTGGGATGCCAACAGTGACTTGATTCCGGGTAAATACCCCATGCTGTTGATTGGTAATGGTGACCACAGTAACTACTGGAATAGCGATTTTTGGAAGCAAAAAATCCGGTATATTAAACTGCGTAACCTGGACTTTGGTTATTCATTGCCTAAACGTATTCTGGAACCACTTTCCATTACAGGTGTCCGGGTGTATTTTTCGGGACAAAACCTCTTTACACTTACGAACCTGATTGGTATTGACCCCGAAATGCAGGATACAAACGGATTGGGTTATCCGACGATGCGGATCATGAATTTCGGTATAAACGTGAGATTTTAGTAGGTTGGATATCATTAAAAGAAAGAAAGTATTATGAAAAAGTCAAGCATATCAATATTCAAGGTGCTGATGCTGGCGGGCGGGATTACCTGCTTCAGCAGTTGTTCGGATTTCCTTGAGCGTCAGCCCGACACCATCATGACCGATGATCAAATTTTCGGTGACGAGGTAATGGTCCGCTCAGTATTGGCCAATTATTACGGCCGCGTGAGTTGGGGTCAACACATCAGCGACGACTATACATATACCATATTGGATGAGGCTGGAAAGTCCGACGGCGGTCCAGACAATATTCAAGGCTACTCAAATGAACTTTGGCGAGTCTACGATTATACGTTGATTCGTAACATTAATCAGTTCTTAAAAGGCCTGCGTGAGACTACGGCAATTGCGGAGGATGAAAAGCAGACATACGAAGGCGAAGCCAGATTTCTGCGTGCATGGACATATTTCAATATGGCGCGTGGAATGGGTGGTATGCCTATTGTTGGCGACGAAGTGTTTGAGTACGAAAGCGGTATGGATATAACAGTATTGCAATATCCACGTTCAACCGAGGCAGGAATATATGATTATATCATTGGCGAATGCGATGCCATTTCTACACTGTTATCTGACAAGAAGAATACGCATTCCGCTCGGGCTAATAAATGGGTAGCTTTAATGCTGAAAGCCCGTGCGGCAATTTATGCTGGTTCGTTGGCGAATTATAACAATAAGATGCCGAGCCCAATCAAAACTCCGGGTGGTGAAGTTGGTATTCCGGCTGATCGTGCACAAGGCTACTACGAACAAGCCTTAGCTGCAGCACAGGACGTCATCAACAATAGTCCGTACCAGCTGCAGTTGAATAAACCAGACGATCTGCAACGCAATTTCTACGAGGCTTTAAGTATTAAAGACAACAATACTGAGGTTATCTGGGCTCATGACCGTATTTATCCGGGTACAGGCCAACAGACGAGTTTTACTACGCGAAATATACCTGGCTCACATGCGGAGGATATCGACCGTGCCTACGCCGGCCCGATCTTGAATTTAGTGGAAGATTTTGAATACACCGACAATCGGAATGGCGCTATACATATCCGCGATAACCAAGGGAACTACATCTTCTACGATGACCCATTGGATGCTTTCGCGAATAAGGACGCGCGGTTAGGTGGTACAGTTATTCTACCGAATGCCCTGTTTAAGGGTACACCGGTGCCTTTGCAAGCGGGGCAGAAAATATGGAATAATGGTTCGTGGCAGACGGTAGTCGGCCAGTCGGACGAGCGGGATGCTGCCGGGCGGCTCATTACCTCGGCAAATGGACCGGTTCGTAACAACGACCCCTATGTCAATAAAACCGGATTCTTCTTCCGTAAGTTTCTGGATGAAGCCTCAGGGGCCTCGACCCGTGGACGTAACAGCGAGATGTGGTTTCCACGCTTCCGATTTGCCGAAGCGGTGTTGATTGCTGCCGAAGCAGCCATGGAACTGGGGCAGCAGCCGGTTGCGGTTGGTTATATCAACCAAATTCGTGAACGCGCGGGTATCCAACCGTTGACAAGCGTAACCTTGGATGATATTATCCAGGAACGTCGGGTAGAGTTTGCTTTTGAAAACCACCGGTATTGGGACTTGAAGCGTTTCCGTAGGGCACATATTGTATGGAATGGTGTGGTCAATAGCCCGACTGCCCAACAATATGCGTTGTTCCCTTATTTGGTGGTAGCACCCGGCACGGCGAATGATGGTAAGTATGTGTTCGATCGACAGGTATTTAGTAACTCGTTGCATCCGCGGTTTTTCGAGTTGCGGAATTACTATAACTTCATCGATTTGGGTTGGCAGAATGCGAATCCTAAGATTGTATTGAATCCGTTTCAATAACCTTTATGATTATAACAATGAGAAAATATGTGAATATGTTGTTGCTTCCCGCTATAGTGGCGGTAAGCAGCTGCGGACTGGATAACTATGATGAGCCGGAATCCAAATTGCTTGGACGGGTCGTCTATAACGGCGAACCGGTTGGTGTACGCGGTACGGGTGAGGCGGTACAGCTTCAGCTGTACCAAGATGGCTATGAATTGCACAGTCCCATTCCAGTGTATGTGGGGCAGGATGGCACTTTCGAGGCCAAATTATTCGACGGAGAATATAAGTTGGTAACCCGGGATAACAATGGTCCATGGGTAAATGATCGGGATACGACGGTTATTAACGTGAAAGGTACAGCTAATGTGGATATCGAGGTCACGCCGTTCTATACCCTGTCAAACGTACAGCTTGCGTTGAATGGGAGCAGTGTCAACGCATCGTTCCAGATTAATGAAGTGGCCGGCGGTCGGGACATTGATTATGTACTGATCTTGGCTGGAAAGACATCTTTCGTTGATGATGTGTCGTATACCGAACGGCTCGAAATCAAGGGTTTAACTCCTGGATCGACAATTACCGAAGTGTTGGATTTGGCTAATAATGCCGATTTCAAAGCAGGAAAACCGGTATTTGCCCGCATTGCATTGCGTTCTGTGGGCAAGGACCAGGCAATCTATTCGCAGGTCGTAAGATTGCGATAGGCTTATTCATTTTTTGATTTTTTAACCGCTATTATCCGAGAAGGGTAGTAGCGGTTATTTGACTATAATGAGATGAATAAATCTGATAATTTCATCGCTGTTGAAAAACAATTTATAAAGATGAAAACTATTGGCAAAAGTATACTTTTAGTTGGGTTGCTGCTTGGGAGTTCCGCTTCCTGGGGTCAGGAACAACCCAACATCCTGGTGATTCTGACCGATGACATGGGGTTCAGCGATATCGGTGCATTTGGCGGTGATTTTGTGCCGACTCCGCAGTTGGACAGCTTTGCCGCGGAAGGTACCCGGTTTACCCAGTACTACAGCGCCGCCCCGATTTGCAGTCCCTCACGGGCAAGTATCTTGACCGGTATGTTTCCGGCGGAGTGGAATTTTACCACCTTCCTCAACAACAGGCGGAGCAATGAGTTGGCCGAACAGGCCAACTACCTCAACGTACATGCGCCGTCCATCGCCAAGGTGCTGAAAAGTGCCGGCTATGCGACAGCACATTTTGGGAAATGGCATATGGGGGGTGGAAGGGATATCAAAAATGCACCGACGTTTGAAAAATATGGATTTGATGAACATGCCAGCACATACGAGAGTCCTGAGCCAGACCCGGTGCTGACCGCTACCGATTGGATATGGTCGGATGAAGATTCTATAAAGCGTTGGGACAGAACGGCATATTTCGTGGATAAGACGCTCGATTTCCTACGGAGGCATCGCGATAAACCCTGTTTCGTAAACCTTTGGCCGGATGATATGCATACGCCATGGGTTCCTGAGGAAAACCAACGGCAGCAGGGAAAGTTTCCGATGAATCCGGAAGAAGAGGAAGCTTTCAAACTCGTCCTCGCTGAATTTGACAGGCAATTGGGACGCTTGTTTGATGGATTGGAGGAGTTAGGTATCGCTGAAAACACCTTAGTGATTTTTACCAGCGATAACGGTCCATTACCCAGCTTCCGGGGCAGCCGGGCAGGAGGATTGCGGGGTAGCAAATTTTCTCTTTATGAAGGAGGAATACGCATGCCGTTTATCGTCCGCTGGCCCGGTCAGGTGCAGGCGGGTGCCATAGATAGCGTTTCGGTACTCAATTCGACCGATCTCTTTCCTACCTTGTCAAATATTGCAGCAGCGACGCTCCCCGCCAATTACCAGGGGGATGGGGAAGACCGTACGTCTGTATGGCTGGGCACTGCTGCGTCCCGGACTAAGGATATGTATTGGGAGTACGGTCGCAATGATTACGCTTTTAACTACCCGAAAGGAAATGATCGCAGTCCCAATCTGGCCATTCGGTCAGGGAAATGGAAATTATTGATCGATTACCGCAGGGACAATCCCGAGTTGTATGACCTGGAACAGGATCGGTACGAGACGACGAATCTTGCCGGTACACATCCGGATACGGTTAAGTTGCTGCAGAATAAATTGATTACTTGGCGGACTTACCTGCCTGAGTTGACTACTGGAAGGGCAAATCCGCCCATAAACTGAGCCGTTGACGGGGTAGCAGGTATAACACTTTTGTATCTGTGACAGAAAGCATAACTTTGATTAAAAGGACAATTATGGAAAAGTACGTTTACCGGGCATTGACGGCGTCTTTAATCGCGGTGTTTTTCAGTGGCACTGCGGCTTTGGCCCGATTGTACGAAAAACCGAACATCGTTATCATCATGGCAGACGACTTGGATTCGCATCAGTTGAGCTGCTATGGCGGGGAGAACCTCCGGACGACGCACATCGACCAACTGGCTTCCGAAGGAATGAAGTTCAATGCGATGATCGCTTCCGAAGCGATGTGCATACCCACCCGGGCCTCGCTGTTCACCGGATTGTATCCGGTGAAGCATGGTGCATACCAGAACCATAAGCCGGTGTACGATGATTTAAAAAGCATTGTACACTACCTCAATGATCTCGGATACCGCGTTGGGCTGACCGGGAAGGACCACATGACGAAACCGCGGACGGTTTTCCCCTTTGATTTGGTCGACGGATTCGAACCGAATTGCGTGGCATCAACGGATGCATATTTCCTGGATAGTGTAAGGAGCTATATCCAACAGGACGAGCCTTACTGCCTCTTTGTGATGAGCATCAACCCGCACACGCCGTGGACGGTAGGTAATCCGGACGAGTTTGATCCGGCACGGCTCAAATTGCCGGCCCACTGGGTGGATACCGAACGGACGAGAAGCGAATTTCGAAATTACTTGGCAGAGGTACGCCGACTGGACAATCAGGTAGGCGATGTGATGAACCTGCTGGAAGAAACTGGAGCTGTCGAGAACACGATTGTCATTTTCCTGGGCGAACAGGGACCGCAGTTTCCCGGTGGCAAATGGACCCTGTATGACAACGGGCAGAAGAGCTCGATGATTGTCAAATGGCCGGGAAAGGTGAAGCCGGGCACGGAGACCGATGCCATTGTCCAATACGAAGATATCACCCCGACTTTAATTGACATCCTGGGCAGAAATCCCATTGAGGGGTTGGATGGGCGGAGCTTTAAACCGGTATTGGAAGGGGAAAGCGCGGTACACCGTGACGTAGCCTACGGAATTCATAACAATATTCCCGAAGGACCGCCGTATCCGATCCGGAGTGTGCGGGACCGCCAATATAAACTGATCTGGAATCTTACTCCCGATTCGGCTTACTACATTAAGTATATGCTGAATACCGAAAACGAAAAGCTGGCTTGGACGAGTTGGGTAGATCGCGCGGCGTATGACGATCACGCAAAAGCATTGACGGAGCGGATCGTACACAAACCGGCAATTGAGTTTTATGATATCCGCAATGACCCGGATGAATTAAATAACCTGGCAGAAAAGCCGGAATACCAAACGTTGGTTCAAAATTACCTGGGGCAGCTGCAACAATGGATGGAAACACAGGGAGATCGCGGAGCCGCATTGGATGTCCCGATTAAACATAAGTAAGGTGCAACTAGCCGGTGACAGACGATAGGCATAAAATGTACATAATTGCGCATGATTTATGCATGTTGTTTTGAAATTCCATGGAAGAGTAGAAATTTGGCTTGGTAATATTCGTTGATCATGAACGATTTCAGCAAGCGTACGGATGATGTGCTTTTGGCGTTGATTCGAGATGACGACCAACAGGCGTTCAGGGCCTTGTATGATCGGTATTGGACAACGCTGTGGAGTTATGCCCGCAATGCCATGGCTGATCCGGACGATGCGGAAGACGTTGTGCAGGAATTGTTCATGACGCTTTGGGAGAAGCGGGATTCCCTGCAAATTAATAGCTCTCTGAAAGCGTACTTGTTTAGGGCTACGCTAAATAAAGTGATTGATCGCATCGATCGTTCGAAATACCGACGGTCCTACCTTCAAGACTTGAAACAAACCTATAGCGAGGGCAACTATACGACCGATGGTAAACTTTTTGAAAAAGAGTTGGAGCAACGGTTTGAAGCTTGCGTTGATAAAATGCCACCGAAAATGCGTACAATCTTTACGCTCAGCCGGCTCCAAATGATGACCCACCAACAAATCAGTGATTCCCTGAAAATCTCCCGGGATAACGTAAACCGGCAAATAAAAAATGCATTGATTCTCCTGAAAAAGAGTTTGTTGGCCGTTCCCTTGGTCTTAATTTTAAAATATTTTTTACCCTGATGGCAGTTTTGTCCGTCATCACTCTATAAACCGAGCGTATTGATGGACGAAAAAGACTTGACCAAGCTTTTGGATCGCTACCGGCGGGGCCAATGTACAGAAGCTGAACGCCTAATGATCGAAAGCCTGTATTTGCGTGCATACCCCAGCGAGTCCGCGACCGAGGATGCAGTTGAAGATTCAATCACTAAAAAGCGCGTTTGGAAGCATTTGCAGGGAAGGTTGCCAAAGGCTACCAAAACTGCCATTCCATGGCTCGCTGCTGCTGCGTCTATCGTGCTGATTACCACAATTGCGTTGCTGTACCGTTCAGAAACTAACAGTGCGGATGTCCGTCCATTGACAGACATACCGGCAGGGGGCAATAAAGCGATACTGAAGCTTGCAGGTGGACAGACTATTCATCTGGATAGCAGCCAACACGGAGTGATGATCTTGTCCGATCAACTGCTCTACACGGATAGCACGGTTGTGGGGAGCTTTCACGGAAACGCTGAGACAAGTGAAAGTACATACAACGAAATCATTACGCCAAAGGGAGGCACTTATCAGGTGGTACTTAGTGACGGTACGAAAGTCTGGCTCAATGCCGATTCCAGGTTGGCATTTCCACAACGGTTTGCTGGCACAGACCGTAACGTGGTGTTGGTTGGCGAGGCCTATTTTGAGGTAGCTAATAACTCCAACCGTCCGTTTATAGTCAAAACCGCAGAGCAGGAGATTGCCGTGCTCGGCACGTCATTCAATGTTACGGCCTATGCGGATGAAGCATCCGAACAAACAACACTGGTCGAAGGCAAAATCAGGATTGCGACTACACAGCGCACCCACCAATTGGCACCGGGTGACCAGGCCATCGTAAATGCGGGGGCAATATCGGTCGGACCAGTGGATACATCCCCGTTTATCGCCTGGAAATCGGGCTTTATAGCCTTCAATGAGGAAACGCTGGAAGATATCATGCGTGATATCAGCCGTTGGTATGACGTTGATGTTCATTTTGAGGGTGCAGATAAGCAGCTTCGATTCGGGGGAACAGTCTCCCGGTACGCGAACGTATCGGAAGTATTGCGCCGGTTGGAGCTGACGGGTCAAGTTCATTTTAAAATTGAAGAAAGGGGGATTGTGATTAAGCCGTAACACCGACTCATAAACGTAAAAGGACCGGAGATGCTTCACCACCTCCGGCTTATTGTGATGATAAATTAACTTTCGGACAGCCCGCCGTTTCGCGACTGACAGTCTGTTCGATTATCAAAACACAGACAAACATAATCAACACAAAGCAGCTTTCAAAGCTGGACGATCGTGTTTGTCAAAGCGTTAACCATTTTATGGACAATTATTCGTTAACATGCAATCGTGATACGGTTGCTACCCCTGCAAAGCTAATATTGAGGGTTATGAAAATTACGTATTTTCTACTGACGGTATGCTTGGTTCAGGTGTTTGCCGAAACCTCGGCGCAGAAGCTGACTATCCAGCGGGAACAGGTAGGGCTTCGCAATATCTTTTCCGAAATCCGCAACCAAACCGGATACTCCGTCGTGTATAGTGTGAAACATATCGAGCGAATGCCTACGGTAACGGTTTCCTTTACCGATATGGATATCAATGAGGCGATGACCCGTATCCTGGAGGGTCTGCCGTTGGATTTCGTAATTACCGGCAAAGAAATCGTAATCAAAGAGAAGCCCGGTGTGCGGAGAGCTTCCGATACACGGCGAGACATGGAGTTGCAACAGCAAACCATCTCCGGCCGTGTGCTCGATGAACATGGCAATCCGCTGCAAGGCGCTGCGGTGCGGATCAAAGGGTCGCAACAGGAAGTCAGCACAGGCAGTGACGGGAGTTTTACATTCAATAATGTGGAGCGGAATGCCGTCATCGTCATTTCTTTTGTGGGCTATGAAACCCGGGAACTTGCTGCTTCGGCAGATTTGACTTCCCTGACGATGAAGCCGATCGTTGCCGATCTGAGTGAAGTGGTGGTGGTGGGATATGGTACCCAGCGCAAAAGCGACATCACCGGGGCAGTGAGCTCCATCCGCGCGGAAGACTTCAATAAAGGAGTCAACGCAACATTTGATCAGCTCATAGCCGGTAAGGCGGCAGGCGTACAGTTCATTCAAAGTAGCGGTGAACCGGGCGGCGGCGTCGCGGTACGTATCCGCGGCGCGAGTTCGGTCAACGCCGGGACGAGCCCGCTATATGTGATCGATGGTTTGCCGATCGATAATTCTTCGGTGGCGGGTGGTGGCGGCGCTAATTTCGATGCCCCTCCATCTCCAAGGAATCCGTTGGCAGGTATTAATCCGGAGGATATCGAGTCAATAGAAATCCTTAAAGATGCATCGGCAACGGCAATCTACGGTTCCCGGGGTGCTAATGGCGTGATCATGGTTACTACCAAAAAAGGAAAGGCTGGCCGGAATACAGTATCATATAGTGGATCGTACGGACAACAGCAGGTTGCCAATACGATCGATTTGCTGTCCACCGCAGAATATATCCAGGTCATCAACGCATTGATCGATGCTGGCGGTGGTCCCGAGACCAACCGTATCACCGACGCCAATGTGGTGGGAACGGATTGGCAGGCACAGGTTTTCGATAACAACGCGCCCATCCAGAACCACAGTTTGGCATTCAGTGGAGGAAGTGAACAAACCCGGTATTACTTTGCACTCAACGCATTTGACCAGGGGGGGATTCTGAAGAATACGGCATTTAGCCGATATGCCGCAAAACTTAATATCAGTTCTCGTATTACGGATCGGTTGGAAGTGGGCACGGCCCTGAATGTGAGTTATTCCCATGATGAGCAGGTGCCGTCCGGCTTTGGAATCAATGCCCAATCGGGTGCCATGTATACGGCACTCAATTTCGACCCGACGCTACCGATCTATGACAATGATGGCAACTATCAGTTGTCATCGTTTCTGGACATGGATAACCCGATGTCATTGGTAAACGAGGCGCTGGCCACCTCCAATGCCTATCGGACGTTCGGTACTGCATATGCACAATATAAAATCACCCCCTACCTAACCGCAAAGGTCAATGCCGGTGGAGACATTAATAACCGGCGGAGGGATGTCTATGTGGGGCAGAAGACCCGGCGTGCGATGGCCGCGGGCGGTAGCGGATCGGTACTTAACGGCATGCTGGGCAACTACCTGCTCGAAGGGACGATCACGTATGACCGCCGGTGGGAACACCATTACCTCAATGTTATGGGCGGGGCCACCACGCAACGGTTCGTGTATACCTCTTCCTCTCAAAATGCCGACGGCTTCCCATCGGACGTCACCGGCTCCGACAATTTGGGCCTTGGCGATCAGGAAACCTTTCGGATGGGAACCAACCGGGCGGCCAATCGCCTGCTTTCTTATTTGGGGCGGGTGAACTACGAGTTGAATAACAAATACCTGTTTACGGCTTCGCTACGGGCCGATGGATCCTCGCGCTTCGGGATTAACAACCGGTTTGGTTTTTTCCCTTCCTTTGCCTTAGGCTGGAAATTGACGGAAGAGGATTTTATGCAGGATGTATCGGTGTTTTCCGAACTCAAGCCCCGGCTTAGCTGGGGGCAGACCGGCAATCAGGAAATCGGTAACTACAGTGCGCTTACCACCTTCGGCGGTGGTCCATCGGCGATTTTGGACGACCGGCTCAGTGTGGGTACGCAGCCGGCGCGTTATCCCAATCCGGACTTAAAATGGGAGACCACCGAACAACTGAATGCCGGAATTGATTTTGGCCTGTTCAACGGGCGAATTTCAGGCAGCGTGGATTACTTTACGAAAACTACATTCGATATGCTGTTTGAATTGCCCATACCGTCGTCCACCGGGTACCCTACCCGGCTTTCCAATGTGGGGAGTATACGCAACCGCGGCTGGGAGTTTGGCGTAAATAGCAACAACCTGACAGGCAATCTGAAATGGAATACACAATTGAACCTGGCTGTACTGGCCAATGAGGTGCTGAATATCGGTCAGGATAATCCGATTATCTCTGGAGGTGCCGGACAGACCACAGGCGTGTTCATCCTTCAACCGGGTAGTCCGTTGTTTTCTTTTTATGGGTGGGAAATCGACGGTATCTGGCAAACGGATGATGACTTTTCCGTAACGCGCGATGCAGTGGCACCGGGTGATATTAAATACCGCGACGTCAACAACGATGGAACCGTGAACGGCGAAGACCGGGTCTTGTTGGGTAATGCATTCCCGAAGCTAACCTGGTCCGTAGGAAACCAATTTTCCTATAGAGGATTCAACTTATCGATCTTTCTGGATGGTGTCTCAGGTGTGAAAATGCTGAACAACAACTTGGTGGAGTCGTATTTTCCGGTCAGCTTCAGGCGAAATCGGTATGCCGAGCTTTACCTGAACCGGTGGACGCCGGAAAATCCGTCAAACCGCTATCCTTCGTTCGTCAATCCCGGCGGCCAGGGTGATAAGCGGGTAAACAGTTATACGGTGGAAGATGCCTCCTATACACGCATCCGTAACATGTCGTTATCCTACCGGTTTTCACCGGGGTTGACTTACCTGAAGAATGTGGCTGTAAGTTTTTCGGTCGAAAACCTCGCAACATTCACCAACTACTCGGGATTTGATCCTTCAATTAATCCAAACGGTGGTGCTTTCAATCGGATTGATTACAATGCTTACCCGCTTGCCCGGACGTGGATGATCGGACTGACGGCTGATTTTTAATCTTTTATCTGAAAAGTCATGAACACAAATCATATCTTAATAATACAACGGTTGCGGCACCTGATAGGCATGTTGGTTTTGGTGTTTAGCACGGCGGGCTGCGAGAAGTACCTCGAAGAACCGGTCTATTCCGAAATGGATCCGGAATCGTTGTTGGCTACCGAAGCTGGTGTAAATTCGTTGCTGAATTCGACATTTGGCGAACTCTTCCTGAGTGGCTGGGACGGGAAGTCCCGGATTAACCTGGAAAACTGGTGTACGGATATCGAGTGGGAGACGGACGGGGGCGAGAACCTGATTGCCACACAGATGATCAACTTTACATGGGACGCGTCATTGGCTAGCAACTGGTTAAATAACATTCTTTGGCTACGGCCCTATCGTGCGATACGGAATGCCAACCTGTTATTGGAGAATATCGATCGGGGAACCTACGATGCTGCTCGAAAAGCGACCTATCTGGCGGAAGCACGCTTTATGCGGGCGTTGGCGTATGCGAAGATGTATAGTTGGTTCGGCCCGGTACCGCTCCGGACGTCGAGCGACGATCCGCTGGAGTTGGGACGGGCTACGGATGATGCCATGAAAGCGTTTATCGAAAGCGAACTGCAATCGGTGGTTGCCGAACTACCGTTACCGGGTGATGAAGCAAATTATGGACGACCGAACAGAGGGGCGGTGTTGGCCACCTTGTGCAAGTTTTACTTAAATACCAAGCAGTGGGAGAAGGTAGTTGATGCAGCCAACAGCATCATTGCACTCGATACGTACCGGCTATATCCAGAATATGGACAATTGTTCAGGGTAGAGAATGAACGCAATAACGAGTTCATTTTGGTATTTCCCCAATCACCGCAGGGTGGAGGTAACAATTACATCAATGGTGCGCTTCCGCCGGGTTTCCAGCGAAGTCCGGAAATGGGACTGGAATTTCGGAGTGGTTGGCAGAATTGGGCGGCACAATATCGTCTGTATGATCGCTTTTACAATTCGTTTACGAGTGCGGATAAGCGTAAAAATTTGATTATGACAAGTTATATCAACGGAGCGGGACAAACGGTATCGTTGCTGAATGATAACAATACGCGTGCCATCAAGTTTTGGCCCGACCCGAATGCGATCGTGAATGAACATGGCAATGACCTGCCGGAAATCCGGTATGCAGATATCCTGTTGGCCAAAGCGGAAGCACTTGCCGAGCTGAATTGGCCAAATCAGGAGGCTGTCGATCTGGTAAACCAAATACGGGAACGCGCCGGTCTTGTCGGTGACGATGCAGTTTCATTGACCGATTTTCCCGGCCTACAGGCATTCCGCGATCACTTGCTCAACGAACGGGCATGGGAGTTTTACGGGGAAGCAGGTATACGCCGCGAAGATCTCATCCGTTTCGGTAAGTTTGTATCCTCAGCTCATGAACGGGGAAAAACGAATGCCCGTGAAACCCATACACGATTCCCGATACCGCAGGATGCCATAGATGCGGATCCTTCATTGGAACAGAACGAGGGATATTGAATCTTGAAGGTATTGGAAAATTAATGTATTGTATAGCAACATGGTAACGGATAACACGACTATGAAGATGAATGATAAACAGCGTAACGTAATGAAGAAGCTGGCGGTGTTATGCACCGCTGGTCTTGCTTTTCTGGCGGGTACTTCGTGTACCTTCGTGCACAAACCGGAGCAGCCAAATGTGCTGTTGATACTGATCGACGATCTCCGGCCCGCCATCGGCGCATACGGAGATACACTGGCCATTACGCCCAATATAGATAAACTGGCTGCAAACGGTCTGTTGTTTGAGCGGGCATATGCCAACCAAGCCGTATGTGGGCCTTCCCGGTACAACCTCCTGTTGGGCAGCCGCTCCACCTCATCGGGAATCTATAATTTTGGTAGCGATTTCCGCGACCACTACCCCGACGCAGTGACGCTGCCCCAATATTTTAAACAGCATGGGTACCACGCCGAGTCGATGGGCAAGGTATTTCACATCGGACACAACACGTATAATGATACGGCGTCATGGAGCGTGCCACACCACAAAGACTTGTTGATTGAGTACGTCGATCCCGCTAGTAAAAAAGACGGATTTACACGTGAAGAGGCCTTATTTGCTAATAAAGACTGGGACTATGCACGTTCATTACCGAAAGGGATTGCCTGGGAGTCGCCCGATGTAGCTGACGATGCCTACGCGGATGGCCGTATCGCAAATCGGGCCATCGAACGGCTTCGGGGTCTGAAATCGCAGCCTGACCAACCGTTTTTTCTGGCTGTGGGCTTTGCCCGGCCCCATCTCCCGTTTTCAGTGCCCCAAAAATATTGGGATATGTATGACGAAAGCTCACTTCCCTTGCCCCAGCGTACCACCCGGCCGGAAGGCGCTCCGCCCTATGCGGTAAAATACGGAGACGAAATTGACCAGTATGTTCCTGTTCCCACGCCGGTGACTGATGAGCCGTTTCCCGATAGCCTTACGCGCAAACTGATTCATGGCTATTATGCAGGGGTAAGTTATGTAGATGCCCAAATCGGTAAAGTATTGGACGAGTTGGCAGCACTCGGATTGGATGAAAACACCATCGTCGTGCTTTGGGGGGATCATGGCTATATGCTTGGTGAAATGGGCATGTGGACCAAACATGTAAATTACGAGTTAGCCAATCATATACCGTTGATTATCTCTGCTCCGGGTGTCAGTCGGGCGGGATCACGAACGGCACAGCTCACCGAAACGGTAGACATCTACCCGACGTTGGTAGAACTTGCCGGTTTGCCCGCGCCGCAAGTAGCGCAACCGCTTGACGGCCTGAGCATGGTACCGGTACTCAAAAATCCGGAAACCCGCATCCGTGATCATGCCTACCATGCCTTCCCCAGAGGTGGCCATCTGGGGAGAGCTATCCGCACCGACCGCTACCGGCTAGTGGAATGGAGGAAAATTAATGATCCGACCGCGGTCGCCGAATATGAGTTATACGATTACGAACAGGGACCAATGGAATGGAAGAATATTGCCGCTGAACAGCCGGATGTACGTGCGAAGCTTGAGGCAATGCTCAAGCGGCACCCGGCACCGATGCCACCGCGCCCGCAGAGTCCGCGTAGGGAATGAATTTTATCTTTTCGACAGCATTGCGTACTTTAGCGGTTTCCACACAGAAAAGTCGTGTATTCAAATGATGAATCCCTCCATACATACAAAGCGGTGTTTACCGCTACTGATAAGCGGATACCTGATCGCCTTTGTGCTTACCGCACATGCACAACAGGCAGTGAAGTCGGATACTTATCAATTGGTAGAAAATATTCGTTATAGACCCGACACGGTGCAGGATACCTATAGCAAGGAGCGTTGTGTGCTGGACGTCTATTACCCGGAAAATGGAAACGACTTCCCGACGGTGGTTTGGTTTCACGGCGGTGGAATCACTGGCGGAGAAAAATTTATTCCAAACGAGCTGAAAGAAAAGGGGCTTGCAGTGGTGGCGGTTAACTATCGGCTGAGCCCGAAAGTGAAGGCACCTACTTATATTGACGACGCTGCGGCGGCAATCGCATGGGTTTTCAAGCACATTGAAGAATATGGGGGTAATCGGGGAAAGATCTTCATTTCCGGCCACTCAGCCGGGGGATATCTGGTTGCGATGGTGGGGCTTGACAAATCCTGGCTGCGGAAGTATGGCGAAGATGCAGACAAGCTTGCCGGAATTATTGACTTCAGTGGCCATGCGATTACGCACATGACCATCCGGGCGGAGCGGGGAATAAAAGACACACAACCGATTGTAGATGAATATGCACCGTTGTACCATGTGCGCCGGGACGCCCCACCGTTTGTATTGGTATCGGGAGATCGGGAGCAAGAGATGCTGGGTAGATACGAAGAAACTGCCTACTTTTACCGCATGATGAAGGTGGTTGGACATCCGCAGGTATACCTTTATGAGCTGGATGGTTTTGATCACGGTGCCATGGCTTCTCCCGGGTTCCATATCTTGCTTCATCATGTAAACGAATTGACAAAGGTTGCGCCGGAGGTTGCCGATGCGCAGGAAATAGCCACTTCATTCAACAACCCTCTGGATGTCGCCTTCGGTGATCCGTATGTCATCTATGACGATGCGATTGGGCGCTATTTTATGTATGGCACCGGTGGCGGTGCCAAGAACGGTTTTTCGGTTTATTCCTCTGCCGATCTGGCGAACTGGAAGAACGAAGGCCAGGTTTATCATGCCAGCAACAAAAATGGGTGGAGCGATTCCACTGCTGCATGGGGCGGCGCATACTGGGCACCTGAAGTATATGCGCATAAGGGTAAATTTTATCTATTCTACAGCGCACAATGGAAAGACAATCCCGGCAAGGAATTGGAAAACTTTCGCATTGGTGTTGCGGTGGCCGATAAGCCTACAGGGCCTTTTATCGACCTGCAAAGCCGTCCTGTCTTCGATCCCGGATATCCGATCATCGATGCGAACGTCTATTTCGCAGAAGATGGCCGTGTATACCTCTATTATTCGCGTTGTTGCTATAAGCATGCGGTAAAGAGCGAAGTGGCTGATTGGGCAAAGCAAAAGGGATGGTTTGATGAAATCGAAGAAAGTTGGGTGTATGGTGTCGAGCTCAAGCCGGATTTTTCAGGTATCATCGGCGAGCCCGTGCTGCTGCTGCGGCCTCCGGAAAAAATGGACGATGCGCAAGCCGAATGGGAGAGCCGCTCCGTGACCAGCCGTGAAGTAAACAGACGTTGGACAGAGGGCTCCTTTACATTCAAACATGGCGACACATACTATATGATGTATTCAGCCAACCATTTTGCAGGCGAAAACTATGCGGTCGGTTACGCCACGGCAAAAAGTCCCCTGGGGCCGTTTACCAAAGCGGCAAACAACCCAGTGCTGGAGAAAAATACGGCAAAGGGGGGTGAGGTGACCGGTACGGGGCATAACAGTGTCGTATTTCTGCCGGACGGCAGGATGCTGTGCGTATACCACGGACGGACAAAAAAGACGGGAGATGAACGCGTCGTGTTTATCGACGAAATGGGAATCAATGAACATGGGGTGCTGACTGTGTTAGGTCCGACAACCGCACGCTGACCGCAGTGTTAGAGGACCTTGATACTTTTCTGCGTGAAGGAACTTAACAGTTGATCCGTCGGATCCAGCTCAGTAATCAAGTAATCCACCTGATTAGCGGAGCAGATATTCAGCCATTTAACTGTATTCAGCTTTTCGGAAATGCTGATGACCGCTACTTTCTTAGCCGATCGGATGAGCGCTTTCTTTACCTGTACCACTTCCCAGTCCAGGTCTGTCAATCCTTCTTCAGATGAAAACGCGTTGGCTCCCAAGATGCACAGATCCGCTTTTAAACCCGCCAGTTGATTGACAACGCTCGCACCAATGTGGAGATTCGCGTTTTTTGTCAATTTTCCCCCGATGCTGATAACGTCAAGGCTTTCGTGCTGGGCGAGCGTGATCGCGACCTGTGGACTGATGGTGATGAAAGTTGCTTTCAGCGCAGTGGGAATGGTCTTCGCGAGTTCAAGCATGGTAGTGCCCCCTTCTGTAAGGATGACCATGCTGTTTTTAATCAACGATAAGGCTTTTCGCGCAATATGTGCCTTGGCATTGGCTGCATATACAATGTTATCCGCATTGAAAGGCGTGACGAAGGACTTACTGACAGCGCCCCCGTGTACGCGTATGATCTTGCCCTCTGCAGCCAATTCTTTAATATCGCGGCGGATGGTGTCGTCAGAAACATTGAGCTGCTCGCTTAAGTCCACAGAAAGAACTTTATTGTGCAAATCTACTTCCCGTAAAATAAGGGCTTGTCGTTTATCTTTTCTCATAGTTGGTTGTGTTAACGTGTTTGCGGTTTTACTGCATATAATGGTGTATTAAATACTGCAAATATAGCATGGTTTAATCGGAAAATCTACCTGATTCTGATCAGTAAGTGTAGTTTTTGAGGGCTTTATGTAAATTATTGCTGTGAATTACTTTCTGTTATTTTGCGGTTTTATATATTTTAAATCAAAATAAATATTGCAAATATTTGAAATGTAAGTTATATTTGTCGAGATAATGCCGATTTTGACTTAAGGCGGCAGAAAATAAGCATTAACCAAATTATATTTTATGAAGAGAGTTTACGTGGTAGTTTTTATCAGGCTAAGCATGATCAGATCGGCACTTTTACGTTTCGGGGGGATAATGGTGTTGCTGATGATTGCCCTGTTGTCTTCGGCCCAAGAAGGGAATCAGGCCCAAGTCTCCGGTCGGGTAACCGACGATAGCGGGCAGCCTGTTTCGGGCGTATCGGTGACGGTTAAATATCGCTCGGAGATTGACGTTGCAACCGACGACAAAGGACAATTTTCAATCGTTGTTTCACCAAATGACACGTTGCTTTTTACACATGTTGGCTATGCATCACAGGAAATTCCTGTAGAAAATCGCATTGTTTTTAATGTGATCATGGTGACTTCGGAAAGCATGATGGAGGAGATTACTGTCGTGGGTTATGGAACACAGCGGAAAATAACGTTCACCGGTGCACAATCAACCATTTCGATCCGCGAGATGGAAAAGACTTCCACGCCGTCTTTATCAAACGCGATCGCGGGTAAACTACCAGGCATCATTACACGGCAATCCAGCGGTGAACCGGGTGCTGACGCTGCGCAGGTTTTCATCAGGGGATTGTCGACATTTGGAAACAATGCACCACTGATCCTGATAGATGGGGTAGAACGAAACATGAACCAGATAAATGCACAGGAAATCGAAAGTTTCACGATCCTGAAAGACGCATCTGCCACGGCCGTCTACGGCGTCCGGGGGGCCAATGGCGTCATCATTATCAACACAAAACGGGGCACGGTCGGAAAGCCAACCGTTATGTTCAGAAGCGAGGCGGCATCATTGACTGCGTTGCGACTGCCGAATTACATCAATGGTGGTGAATATGCATTGCTCATGAATGAAGCGAGAAGTTACCAAGGTTTGGCACCCCGTTGGTCGGATGAAGAAGTCAATAAGTTTTTTGAACAAACGGATCCTTATTTATATCCCAATTCGGATTGGACCGCAACTGTGCTGAACCAAAAAACGTGGCAGACAATCAGCAACCTAAGTGTTACCGGAGGGTCCGAAATAATCAAGTATTATACGAACGTAGGATATACGTTGCAAAACGGAATCTATAAACAGGATCCTGCGAATAAATACAATACCAATGCGAATATTAAGCGGTATAATTTCAGGAGTAACGTCGATGTTAACTTGTCGAAAGACCTAACCATGCAGCTTGGGATAGGCGGCATTATTCAGAATGGCAATTACCCCGGCGCATCGGCTGATCAGATATTCAACATGTTGCGTGTGATCTCTCCAATTGCCTACCCAGTGCTGAATCCAGACGGCACACCGGGCGGTGCCTCCACGTACGTAGGGGGGAACCCTTGGGGATTAGCTACACAATCGGGCTATTCCACGCAAGACCATACAACCCTGCAAGCAACATTCGGCGGTCGGTGGGATCTCTCTTCGCTCCTCACCGAAGGATTGTCGGTGCGCGGGCTTTTTTCCTATGACCGTTATGCACTCACGAGTAATGTGCGGGCGAAAGAATTTGAAGTGAAACGTTATTTGGGTAAAGATCCCGATACCGGCAAGGATCTCTATAGTGCGCCTTATCGGGAAGAAAAGCCATTGGGCTATGGAATAAGCAATGCGGGAAACCGGGCGATTTACATGGAAGGCCAGGTTAATTTCGAGCGTCAAATTGATGCCCATTACGTGACGGCCATGTTACTATACAATCAACGGGACTATGTGGATCTTACTGCGGGTAGTTCGATATTGAATCTGCCGTTTCGAAAGCAGGGTGTCTCTGGCAGGGCTACTTATTCGTTTGATGACCGTTACTTGGCCGAGGTAAACTTTGGATACAATGGGTCAGAAAATTTCCCAAAGGGCAAACGTTTCGGGTTGTTTCCTGCTTTTTCAGCCGGTTGGGTGGTTTCAAACGAGAACTTTTGGAATATATCAGTGATCAACCACTTTAAAATCAGAGGATCCCATGGGAAAGTCGGTAACGACCAAATCGGCCAGCGGTTCTTGTTCCTCAATACCATTAATACCGCGGGACAATCCTATCTGTTCGGCCCGGATCAGCAGTTGTATTATGGGATGGAGGAAAACCAGATCGGGAATGATCGCATCACATGGGAACGTGCCACGAAAAATAACGTGGGTATTGACCTAGGGTTGTGGAATGACCGGATTACGCTGCAAGTCGATGCCTTCAATGAGCACCGGTCGGGAATATTGATGCGCCGATCAACGGTTCCAGACGTTGCAGGCTTTTTCCCGTGGTCTATTCCCTATGCCAACATCGGCGTGATGAAAAATAAGGGGTTGGATGCCTTGTTGGAGATGCGTAATTCAACTACCTCGGGTTGGATGTATACATTCCGCGGGAATTTTACTTTTGCCAAAAACACGATCGTTGAAAATGATGAACCTCAACGTCGATATCCGTACCTTTCGTCGAGGGGATTGGCACTGAATACGCATCATGTTTATATCGCAGATGGCTTATTTGCGAGCGAAGAAGAGATTAAAGCATGGCCTCGTCAGACATTTTCGGTAACCCGGCCGGGGGACGTCAAGTACCGTGATATAAACGGAGACGGAGTTATTGACTCGTACGACCAGGTGCCAGTAGGTTATCCCAGGCTGCCGCAAATGTCTTTCGGTTTCGGTGGTACGATTGCATATAAATGGTTTGATGTAAGCCTGTACTTTACCGGAGCGGCGCAGTCGAGCATTTTTCTAAATGGCTACTCCATTTGGCCATTCTATGATGGGGAAGGCGTTAATAATGTCCTGCGTGAATATTATGACAATCGCTGGACGCCCGATCAGCCGGACGCACATTATCCGGCGATCGATAGGGGCAATAATCCGAATAACTTTCTGAATTCGACGATTTGGCTTCGTAATGGCAATTACTTGAGGCTTCGTAATGCGGAAATCGGTTTCAATGTGCCGGAGCATTTGACCCACCGATTGCACCTGAAAGAACTACGATTGTTTGTCAACGGCATGAACTTATACACCTGGGATCACGTGAAGATCATCGATCCTGAATCAAATGACGGCACGGGTGGCTATCCGCTGCAACGCTCGGTCAATTTTGGACTGCAAATTAAATTCAATTGAAAATATTAATCATTATACAGATGAAGAAGTTCGTTGCATTTGGGCTGATTGCTGTTGTCCAGCTCATTGTCAGTTCATGCCAAAAAGGTTTTTTGGATAAGGCGCCTGAAGAGGATATTGTTATTGAGGAGGCGTTTCTACAGCGGCGTTACGCAGAGGCGTTCCTAACCGACATCTACGCAGGGATTCCGAATGAAATTTATTTTACAGATATGGCTGAAATTCAGCCGTTTGTTATCGCGTCTGATGAATTAAATGTACCTTGGCCTGAAAAATTCGCCAAGTTGATCAACCGGGGGTCATGGAATGCGTTCAATGTGGCGGGCCAGATTTGGAAGAATATGTACGAGGGGATCCGGAAGGCAAATATTTTCCTCAAGTATATCGAATTGACGCCATTGGATGGTTCATTTACCCAAGTGGATAAGGACAGATGGATCGGTGAAGCGGTATTTCTGCGTGCTTTTTACCATTTTATACTCATGCGGATATACGGGCCGGTGCCGATTATGGATTATGCAGCCAATTTGGATGACGATTTTCTGCAGATCAAGCGCCGGCCGTTGGATGAGTGTGTATCCTTTGTCGTTAGCCAGTGCGACGAGGCGATCCGGCTCCTGCCCATGCAGGTGGTTGACAGTCGCCATTTGGGGCGGCCCACTGCAGCGGCTGCACTGGCTCTTAAAGCGCGGGTGTTGCTTTACCATGCAAGCCCACTTTGGAATGGGAATCCGGATTATGCTGGATTTGTCGACAATGAGGGTACGCCCTTGTTTTCGGCGGCGCAGTCTCCGGATCGCTGGAAGATTGCTGCCGAAGCAAACAAACAATGCATCGATCGCTGCGAAGAAGCGGGGTATCGATTATTTCGGGTTGCCGGCAACAATCCCGTGGCCAATTATCAACAATTGTTCATCACCAATCACAATGAAGAGGTGCTTTTTGCGCGGAACAGCGGTCGTGATGGCTGGATGGAACGATGTGCATTTCCCGCGAGTTTGGGAGGGTGGAACGGATGGAATCCGACCCAGCGTATCATTGATGCATATGAAATGGCCAATGGCATGGCCCCGATAACGGGTTATTCAGGTAATGGTAATCCAATCATCAATGAAGCTTCGGGATACCAGGAGTCGGGTTATGCGGCATCGGATGATCCATCGGGCAGGTGGCTTGCGGGAGTTCGTAATATGTACGTTGGCCGTGATCCGCGGTTCTATGCGACAATTAATTTCAACGGTGCCGGTTTTGGGGGCAGGCGACTGGAATTTTGGCAAACAGGTGCCGATGGCAGAGGGAACGCGGGCAGGGACTACAACACAACGGGCTATTTGCTGAAGAAATTTCTAGAGCCTTCTGTGAATATTTCAAGAGGGGAGTACTCGTTAAAGACCTGGATTTTCTTTCGATTAGGCGAGTTTTATCTCAATTATGCAGAGGCGTTGAATGAGTCCGACGGTCCCGTTCCCGACGTGTATTATTATGTGAATGCTATCCGGGAGCGGGCAGGAATGCCTCCGCTCCCAACGGGACTTTCGCAAGCCCAGATGCGTGAACGTATCCGGCACGAAAGGCGGATTGAGCTAGCTTTTGAAACACATCGATATTTCGATTGTCACCGATGGAAGGTGGCTCAGCAAACGGAAAGTGGTGCCTTCCAGGGGATGAATGTTGCCGCAGGCACACATCTACAAGATGATGCATTTTATGAGCGGACTGTGTTTGAAACGCGCGTGTTCCAGGCACCCACACATTACCTGTTTCCCATACCCCAATCTGAAATTGACAAAAGCCCCGGTATCGTTCAAAACCCAGGTTGGTAATGTGCTATAAAAACCAATAAATATCATTGAAAATGAAATCTGCATAAATTGTCATAAACATAAAACATGAATTTAGCGAAGCGATCTCTTGAACGCCGCTGAGAACAAACAGCATGTAAAAAAAATGATCTTAATGAAAAAGAGTACAAATCTTGGTATTGCAATCACATCGATGCTGCTCCTGGCGGGCTGCAGTGCAGAGGTGCAGATCGACGAAGATACGGCTACTGTACAAGGGTTCGGTAAAGTATATATCCCGCAGGCAAACTATCGTCCACTTTCGGCAACTGTTACCTTGACAGCGGACGAATTTCTGCTGAAATACAACGCTTTTTACGGTGGAATGAAAAAGGCAGGGCATCGAATTTCGCTGTCGTTCGTTACGGACGAAACGCTGGTAGACGAATACAATGAGAAATACGGAACAGACTACCTGAGCTTGCCGGTAGGGAGCTATGAGATGCCCAACTTGACAGGCGCTATTGAATCCGGTCAAAACTCAACGCCGATTTTCAATGTTATATTAAAGCCAAAAGGATATCTGGAGCCATTTAAACCTTACCTGCTGCCGATTACCGTCGAGGCCGAGGGTGCACCCGTCAATGAGGCGCTCCAAACGGTATATTTTGAAGTCATTGCGTCTTTTGGGCCGGGGGAAGTGCCACGGGAAAAGATATTATCGTTAGGTGCAGATCAACGTAACTTGCTGATTCCATTCGTCGATGGTAAACTGATTGTACGGGATGGGGACGGCGCACTGCAACTGTATGCCACTGATGATGCAGGAGCGTTTGGCAACCCGGTGCAGATCGGTGCAGGGTGGCAGATTTTTAACCAGATTTTTTATTTTGAACCGGACCGGGTTGTGGGGATCGCTACAGACGTGATTCAATATCAAGTAGACGGTAACGGCGGGTTTGGAAGCAGTCGTACCATTGGATGGGGCTGGAATATATTCGAAAAGATTTTTCCATACAAGCATTTTTTGATCGGTGTGCGGCCCGATGGTTTAACGACAGCTTATCCGTATAATGAACAGGGTGATCTGGATGGGGCGAATATCCGCGATATTGCCTCAGATTGGAACCGGTATGAACAGCTGTTTGCTTACGGTTCTTCACTTTTGGGGATTGAGGCAGATGGTACGCTATGGCAAATTCCCATGTCTGAGACGAATATGCCGCAGCAACGGGTTCAATTGGGAAGCGGTTGGGATATGTATCAATCCGTGGTTGCGTCGGGAAATGACCTATTAGCGATCGACGAATCAGGGGATTTGTGGCGGTATAAATTTGATGTCAAAGGTTTTTGGCCCTTGAAAGCGGAATAATAACGGATGAAAGGTAATATTAGTTTTTCACTAAGCTTTAATTTTAATTGCATGAAACAAAAATTCAACAGAAGGGAATTTATTAGTATGGCTGCTGCTGCGGGAACCGGGTTAGCGGTTGCCGGTCCGAATTTTGCGCTCGGACAGGAATCAAAAAAACCAGCAATTCTCGGCGGCAGCAAAGCCTATACGAGTGGCTTTAGCGCATGGCCATTGTTCGATGACCGTGAGGAAAAAGCACTCGTTTCGGTGCTAAAAAGTGGGAATTGGGGACGCCTGAACGGCCCCGTAGTGGCGGAGTTTGAAAAGGCATATGCTGGCCTCAATGGAGCCGGTCATTGCCTGGGAGTATCCAGCGGTACGGCAGCGTTAACCACGATTTTGGGCGCATTGGGTATTGGGCCGGGGGATGAAGTAGTAATTCCGGTATATACCTTCATTGCTACTTACAATGTGGTGGTGCTCAACTATGCATTGCCAATCCTGGTGGATACGGATATCGAAACATTCCAGATTGATGTTAAAAAGGCGGAAGCTGCGGTAACCGCGCAGACAAAAGCTATCATGCCGGTGCATATCGGCGGTACGCCAGCAGATATCGATGCACTCATACGGCTGGGCGAAAAGGCTGGTATTCCAATCATCGAGGATGCTTGCCAGGCTCACCTTGCAGAGTGGAAAGGTAAAAAGGTGGGCAACTTCGGGCTGGCTGGCGCATTCAGCTTCCAGTCATCCAAAAACCTGAACTGCGCGGAAGGCGGAGCGATCCTGACCAACGATGCAGATTTCGCGCGTGCTTGTTATACGTTCCATAATCAAGGGCAGGGTGGAACCGGTACCTCTTATGGTACCGGATCGGGAACGAGGGCCACAAACTTAAGGCTTACTGAGTTCCAGGGGAACCTGTTGTTGGCACAGATGACGCGCCTGCAGCAACAGGTGGAAACGAGAACGGAAAACGCCAAATACCTGACCGAACTATTGGCTGATATCCCTGGTATCGAACCGGCAAAATGGTATCCGGGTACTACGCGGAGTGCCTATCACTTATATATGTTCCGCTACCTGAAAGAACATTTTCACGGCCTGAGCCGCGGTAAATTTGTAGAAGCCCTGAATGCAGAGGGAATTCCGTGTGACCCCGGATATGGGCAGATGAACCGCGATGCATATGTGACCGGGCTGGCCTCAAATCCGCACTATCTGCGTATTTATGGAGAGAAAACCATGAAAGAGTGGCTGGACCGTAATCAATGTCCGCAGAACGATACGTTAACAAGAGAACAGTCGCTGTGGTTTTTTCAGACTATGTTACTTGGAACGCGGGAAAACATGGAACAGATCGCTGAAGCGATACGGAAAATCCAAAAGTACGCGAAGCAAATTGCGAAGGCTTAAAAAAAGGAGAATACATGGATTTGAGAGTTACGGAAAGCCCGTCTGTGTACAGGCATCTGGAAAAGAAATCAGTTGACGAGCTTGTCGAGTTGATCAATCAAGAAGATCAGTCGGTTGCCGTTCAGATAAAGCAGGTCTTGCCGCAGCTTAGCCGGCTGATCAAGGCGATTGTGGAAAAAATTAGCGGCGGCGGCCGGTTATTCTACGTAGGTGCTGGTAGTGGCGGCCGGCTTTCCGTGCTGGATGTCATTGAGCTTCCAACCACCTATGGGCTGCCCAAGGGGATATTCAACGTGATTTTAGCGGGAGGGATCGATCGGCTGGCAGATGCGTTGGAAGAAAAGGAAGACGACACCAGAGAGGCATGGGAAAAATTGCAAGCGGCGAACGTAACTACGCAGGACATCGTAATCGGCATTTCGGCAAGTGGTACTACTCCATTTGTATTGGCCGCCCTGTATCAATGCAGGCAACGCAGTATTCCCACAGGCTGCATTGTCAGCAATCCCGATTCTCCTATCGCGGCCGCTTCAGATTTTCCCGTAGAAGTCATTACCGGGCCGGAATTTGTCACCGGTAGCACACGCATGAAATGCGGTACGGCACAGAAGATGATTTTTGATATGATCAGCACCACCACGATGATCCAATTGGGGAGGGTCGAGGACAACAGCATGGTCAACGTTGCATTGATTAATGATAAAATCACCGACCGGGCTGTACGGATGCTGATGGAAAAAGCCGGTATTTCCGACTATGAGGAGGCAAAAATGGTGCTGTTGAAATATGGCAGCGTAAAACAAGCAATGGAACATGTGTCGAGAAATGTATAGGCGTATCATTTTGCTTGCCGGGTTATTTGCGATGCCTTGGCTGGCATTTACGCAGTATGAATATCGGGTTGGTAAGGGCCAGGCATCGATCGAACCCAATCGACCTATTCTTTCCGTTGCACTTGCCGGCTACGGTGCACCCCGCGAAGGACGTTTTTCCCTCGAATGGAAAACGTGCGCAAACCTGGGTAAGGCAGACGATGCCGCAATTGTGGCAGACAGGCTATACCTACTGCGCGAAGGTACGATTTGGCAGGTCGATTTGAATGAATTGGAAGGTGGGCCAAAGGCCTTGAAGCAAGCCGAATGCATCAGCCAGATTACGGGAAGTAACAACAGTTTGTTGGCATTGACAGCCGATAATGAATTGCTGGAAGCTACACGATCCCGTCAGGACGAGTTGCATTGGAGACGCAGGGGTATGCTGGAACAAACTCCGAAGGCCTTATCCCATTGGAAGGACCACTGGGTCTTATTGGATGCTACGGGAATGCTTTGGACGGCAAAGGAGGGCGGTGGTCGGCTAATGTGGGATACCCTGGTGAAATGCGATGATGTGATCGATGTCATGGCGGATCGGGAAAACCTTTACGTACTCACCGCCAAGCAGGAAATCCTGCGGTATGATGGACCGGACGGCTGGCTGCGGGTAGCAATCCGCAACGGGATCACCTATGATCAGGACATGCAGTTGGTGATGGCGTCCGGCGAAGGTTTCTGGGCAATGGATCGTGCAGGTGTGCTATACAAAGGACAGCACAACAGCACGCGCCAGCTTGCGGTGAATGCGCTGTTGATCAAAAAGGGAAAAGATCGGGTTGCTATTCTGGGGGCGGACGTCTGCGGGTTTGATGCTAGCTTTGTGGATGCCCTGAAGCAGGATATCCAGCGAATATTCGGGATAGCGCCTAATGCGGTGATGGTGAATGCATCGCATACGCATTATGCTCCCGTTACGCAATACTGGCATACCTGGGGGCCACATTGCCAAAAGCCCGACAGTACCTATCTTTATACGGTAGTGAAATCCGGTATCCTGGATGCTATGCGCCAGGCGACCGAAACCCTGCAACCTGCAAACCTGTATGTCGGAAAATCTGAGGTTGATATCGGGCATAATCGGAACCTACCCGGGACGGACTTGCCCTACGACAAAGCGCTTGATGTGATCCGCGTAGATTACGAAAACCTGGATAAAGACGATATTATATTTTTGGCGGGGTGCCACCCGGTATTTCAAAATGCGGGGCGGGAAGGTGTAACCATCAGTCCGAATTACCCCGGTGTTGCCCGGGAAATGCTGCTACACCATTCGAAAGTGCGGTCTGCCATGTTTCTGCAAGGCTGTGGTGGTGATATTAACCCTGTCGATGCCGATCATCGGGTGACGGCTAAAAAAGTGGTTTCCGCTGTGACCGATGTGCTTGATCGGAGCCAAATGCAGCCGATCCAAGGGGGTATTACTTTTTATTTGGATACCGTAAAGTTTGACAGCCGCCCATGGCCGGAAGATAAAATCAGGGAGTTCCGGACGGCCAATGAAGGGAAAGAAGGGGACGTCGGGGCGGAAAAGAATGTCCGGTGGGCCGATCTGATGCTGCAATATATCGAAAACGACGAAATGCCTGCAACCATGCCTGTATTTGTCCAAACCCTTAATATCGGCAATTGGAAACTGGTGGGGATTTCCCGGGAAACGACCACTGAATATGGCTTGGGTGTAAAGGCGCTCTGGCCGGACAAATTGGTCACTGTGGCCGGTTATTGCAACGACGTGTCCAGCTATCTGCCAACCAGCAGGCACATCAAGGCTGGAGTTTATGAAGGATATGATTCATTTTTTTGGTATGGACAGCCGAATATATTTCCCGAAAATGTCTATGAAACGATCATCGAGTCAATTAAATTAAAAAATCGGTAATACTAATCGGTAATACTAAATGAAGCGATTTATCCAGCCGTTGATTATTATCGGCGCCTTATTTTTTATCTTCGGATTTATCACCTGGTTAAGCTCAGTGCTGATCCCGTATCTTCAGATTGCTTGCGAACTAAATAACTTTCAATCCTATTTGGTCGCTTTTGCATTTTATATTTCCTATTTCGTGATGGCGGTGCCATCCGGATGGTTGCTGAAGTTTACCGGATTCAAAAAAGGAATGTCCATAGGTCTGCTCGCCGTGGCGGCAGGTTCCCTTATTTTTGTGCCAGCGGCTATTTACCGGTCTTATCCGGTGTTCCTTTTTGGTTTGTTTATTCAGGGTGCTGGGCTGGCTATCTTGCAAACGGCATCCAACCCGTATGTCACGATTCTTGGGCCGATAGACAGCGCGGCCAGGCGAATCAGTATCATGGGGATCTGCAATGGCATCGCAGGCATTCTCGCGCCAGCAATTCTGGGTGCCGTTGTATTGGATAATGCCGACAACATAAAAGACCAATTACTTTCCTTAACCGATTCTGAGAAGGCGGTGGTATTAAACGAACTGGCAGGAAAGGTCATTGTTCCTTACTTGGTTATCACCGGTATGTTGTTATTGCTTTCGTTATGGGTTTACCGTTCTGGTTTGCCGGAAATCGATGAATCGGCGTTAGAAACGGAGACGGATGGAACAGACATAGGAGAAAAAGCCAGTGTTTTTCAATTCCCTCAGTTGCTTTTCGGCGTGCTTACCCTTTTTGTATACACAGGTGTTGAGGTCATTGCGGGCAACACGATTATTAGTTACGGAGCTTTTCTGGGTATTCCATTGTCCACGGCAAAATTTTTCACCTCTTTTACGCTTGTCGGCATGTTGATAGGTTACCTGATTGGTATCGTCTGCATACCGAGATTCGTAAGCCAGCGTGATGCGCTCAAATGTTCAGCCGGACTGGGGATCCTCTTCGGCCTGTCTGCTTTGTTTACCGAAGGTGTGACATCTGTGGTTTTCATTGCCTTACTGGGGTTGGCCAATTCGCTGATTTGGCCATCGGTGTGGCCGCTGGCTATTGATGGGCTGGGGAAATTCACCAAGATCGGATCTTCCTTGCTGGTGATGGCTATTTCCGGTGCCGCGGTTATTCCCCTATTTTATGGTTGGCTTGCCGATCGGTTGGATGCCCAACAAGCCTATTGGCTGGTCATTCCCTGTTACCTGATTGTCGGCTGGTATGCGGCATTCGGCTACCGGTTTGGTGCAAAAATGAAAGGAGTGCATCGATCGTGATTTTAGTTGCAGACAGCGGGTCGACCAAAACCGATTGGGGCATAATTTCCGACGATGGTTCGACGAGGTATTTTTCTACATCCGGTTATAATCCCTTCTTTATGGGTGCCGATTCAATTGGAGAAGCCATGGCAGATGAAATTGGGGCTTACCTTGACCCAACGGAAGTCCGCCAAGTCTTTTTCTACGGTGCGGGATGCCAAGGAGCGCAAATTTCTAATATGGAACGGGCGTTGCGGCAGGTTTTTACGGAAGCTGCCGCAATACAGGTGTCCGTGGATTTGCTTGCTGCTGCAAAAGCATTGCTCGGCGATGGTCCGGGGTTCGCAGCTATTTTAGGCACGGGTACCAATACGTGTTTATACGATGGTAGTGGGATCACATTCCATATCGATTCGTTGGGTTTTTTACTGGGCGATGAAGGCAGTGGGGCCGCTATCGGCAAACGTATATTGATGGATTTCTTGCGGAACCAAATGGACGGTGTAGTGCGCCGTGCGTTCGAACGTATGCACACACTGGATGAAGCAACCCTCTTGGAGCGGGTGTATGCCTCAACGCATCCGAATCGCTATTGCGCTTCATTTACACGTTTTTTGGATGAACCCGAAGCGGCGGGAGACTACCGCAAACGTATCGTGGGAGAAGCTTTTCAGGATTTCTTCGGAAAATTGGTTTGCTTATATCCGGGGTATCGATCGCTGACATTTAATTGTGTGGGATCGATCGGATATCATTTCAGCGACCTGTTAAAAATAGCCGCGGAAAACCGTGGAATGAAAGTGGGGTTGATTCTGCCCAAGGTAATTGAGAAACTTACTTTTTATCATCATTTACATTAATTTTTCTTTTTATGAATCGGTTTTTTACATTTATTTTATTCAGTATACTATCTTACTTGCTGGCGTCATGCGCATCCAATGGCGGGAAAAATGACACTTGGATACCCTTGTTTGACGGCAAGTCGCTGGCGGGTTGGCATGGGTTCAATAAGGCAGGACCTGTAGACAATTGGGTTGTGGAGGATGGCGTATTGACCTGTCTCGGAAAGACAGGTGGCAGCGATGTCGGTGGTGACATCGTCACGGAAAGGGAATTCGGAAATTTTGAACTTGAATGGGAATGGAAAATAGCACCCGGAGGAAACGGAGGATTGATGTATCATGTTGTTGAATCGCCCAAATACAAGGCACCTTACGAAACCGGGCCGGAGTACCAGCTGATTGACGATATCGGTTTTCCAGGTAAATTGGAAGATTGGCAGAAAGCCGGTGCAAACTACGCCATGAACCCGGCTGACACCGCAAAGAAGCAGCTGAATCCGGTCGGGGAGTGGAATTCAAGTAAAATTGTCTATCACAACGGGCATGTCGAACATTGGCTTAATGGACAGAAGATCGTTGAGTTTGAAGAGGGGACTGAAGCGTGGAGTAACGAAAAGAAAGCTGGGAAATGGAAGGATTACCCCGATTATAAGCTCGTAGACAAAGGGAAAATTGCCTTACAAGACCACGGTGACCGGGCATGGTTCCGTAATATGCGCATCCGGGAATTGAAATAAAGGTATTGCTGTGGCCCTTATGTGAAATTGCAAACGTTTGGTTTGGAATTATATTCCGAAGTGCGTAGCTTCACCCCTGATTTGTTAAATATATCATGGGAAATCAATCCAAGTTTGCAGAAAAAGTAGTAGCCTCCTATAATCCCAAGGGGGCTTTTATTTTTTTGGGCGCCGGCCTGCTGGATGGCGAAGTTATCGCTGCCGCAAAGGTAAATCTTGCGCTGAAGATGATGAACCGGCACGGCCTGATTGCCGGTGCCACAGGTACCGGTAAAACACGTACATTGCAGCTGATCGCTGAGCAGCTTTCTGATGCGGGTGTACCGGTTTTCCTGCTCGACGTCAAAGGCGATCTCTCGGGTCTGCATCAGCCGGGCGAATCCAATCCAGCGCTGGTGGAGCGAGGAGAAGCCCTGGAGTGGCCTTTTGTTCCCTCGGGATTTCCTGTTGAGTTGTTTTCGCTAAGTGGCAAAGTGGGAAATCCTATGCGGCTCACGGTGGAGGATTTCGGTCCCGTTATGCTGGGGCGTATCCTGGAATTGAACGATACACAAACGGGCGTACTGGCCGCTGTATTCAAATATGCCGACGATACTAAATTGCCATTGGTTGATTTTGCCGACCTGAAAAAGCTGATCTCATACCTCACAGATGGACCGGGAGCGGCAGAAATCAAGGATAGCTATGGGCGTATCAGTAGCAGCACCGTCGGTACCATATTGCGTAAACTGGTCGCTTTGGAACAGCAAGGAGTGTCCGATATCTTCGGGGAAAAAGAGTTTGACATAAATGACTTGTTTGGAAGGGTGGATGGCAGGGGTGTCATCAGCCTGCTGAATATTTCGGATATTCAGGATCAACCGATCCTGTTTTCCACGTTTCTGTTGAGTCTGTTGGCGCAGTTGTTCAAAAGCTTACCCGAGGTGGGCGATTTGGATAAGCCCAAACTGGTGTTCTTTTTTGAGGAAGCCCACCTGTTGTTTAAGGATGCGCCCAAGGCATTTCTCATACAGGTTGAACAGATTGTCAGGTTAATCCGCTCCAAAGGGGTCGGTGTGTTTTTCTGTACCCAGGCACCCACCGATATTCCGGAGAGTGTATTGGGGCAATTGGGCAACCGTGTGCAGCATGCATTGCGTGCCTTTACGCCCAACGATGCGGAAGCGTTGCGGAAGACCGTTAAAACGTATCCGCATTCTGAATTTTACGAGATAGACCGGGTACTTACCTCACTCGGTACGGGACAAGCGCTTATCACGGTGCTTAATGACAAAGGGATACCTACTGAAGTGGTTGCCACCCATCTCATACCGCCACGTGCAGTAATGGGCCCCGTCGATGATCCAACCTATCAGCAATTGGTGAAGGCCTCGTCCATGTATACCAAGTACCATGACTCCGTGGACAGGAGAAGTGCAGCCGAGATTTTAGCGGAAAAAATACAAATCCAAACCGAGCGGGTTGAAAAAGAGGAATCCGAACAGCAGCGTTCCAAAAGCAAGGGAGGCCGGAAAAGTACGCGTCAAACACCCTTGGAGGCTGCACAGAAAGCTGCAACCACTACCCTGGCAAGAGAGGGTACTAAATTGCTTGCAAGACTTGCCAATGGACTCCTGGCGGCGATGTTCAGAAAAAGGAGGTAGAGGCGCTGTTAAAATGGTATATTTCCTCTATAAAATTGTCTCTCGGCGGCAGAGGAGAGATCGACAAATCCGCTTTTTATTCAACGCAATTATATTGCATATAAAAGCGAATTTATCTAAGTTTGGCACAAACTGATTATTCTTACACATAAAAAGCGATAAATTAAAATGAGTAAACCCACGTTGTTAATCCTTGCGGCCGGAATGGCAAGCCGCTACGGAAGCATGAAGCAGATAGATCCTTTCGGGCCAAATGGCGAAACCATCATTGATTATTCAATTTATGATGCCATAAGGGCCGGATTTGGAAAAGTAAGTTTCATTATCCGGGAAGAATTTGCCGAAAAATTTAAAGAGATCTTTGAACCGAAGTTGGCCGGTAAAATCGAGACAGATTATGTGTATCAAAGCTATGATCTGACACCTTTCGGTATTGATCGGCAAATTGAACGCTCGAAACCCTGGGGTACGGCACATGCCGTGCTTTCTGCACGCAACCAGATACATGAGCCGTTTTGCGTGATCAATGCAGATGATTTCTATGGATATGAAGCGTTTGAAAAGATGGCAAAATTCCTAACCGACGAGGTTGCTGATGACAAGTTTTCTTTGATGGGATACCAAATAGATAAAACTTTATCTGATTATGGGTCGGTATCGAGGGGAGTGTGTAAAGTGGATGACCAGGGTAACATGACGGAAATCAATGAGCGTTTGAAAGTTTACTTTAAAGAGGTAGACGGAGAAAAGCGTATTTTCTTTGAGGAGGATGGCGTGGAGACAGAACTACCCAGAAGCAGCCGGGTATCTATGAATTTCTGGGGTTTTACACCTGCTATTTTTGGCGTGAGTGAGGAACTTTTCAAAGCGTTTGTGCCTGCCAATGAAGATAATCCAAAATCAGAATTTTTAATTCCCAAAGTGGCCGATGAACTCATCCAGCAGGGGAAAGCTACATTTAAAGTACTGCCTACGTCGCAGAAGTGGTTTGGTGTGACATACCCAGAAGATAAGCCCATTGTGCAGGAAAACATTGCCCGTTTAGTGAAAGACGGGATATATCCGGAGAAATTGTTTTAAAAGAACAATCAAGTAAAAAACCCTCGTGGAATCGCTCCGCGAGGGTTTCTTTGTAACGCGTACCTCGTATTTCTTACCTCGTACCTCGTACTTCGTACTTAAAACCTACTTCTTATCGTTGTCCTTCACTTCTTCGTATTCCACGTCGGTCACATCATCTCCGGCATTGGCAGTCGATTGACCTGCATCCTCTCCGGCTTGTCCATTGGCCGATGCTTCTTGGGAAGCTTTGTACATATCTTCAGAAGCGGCATTCCAAGCTGTCTGTAATTCGGCTTGAGCGGCGTCGATAGCGGTGAAATCTTTTGCTGCATACGCATCTTTCAGTTTCTTCAAGCCATCTTCGATAGGAGCCTTTTTGTCAGCACCGATCTTATCGCCGTATTCTTTCAGCTGCTTCTCGGTAGAGAAGATCAACGCGTCGGCTGCATTCAGCTTGTCGATTTCTTCTTTTGCTTTCTTGTCAGCTTCTGCATTGGCTTCTGCTTCCTGCTTCATTTTCTTGATTTCATCGTCGGTCAGCCCAGAAGATGCTTCAATACGGATTTTTTGTTCCTTGCCGGTTGCTTTGTCCTTCGCGGAAACATGCAGGATACCGTTTGCGTCGATGTCGAACGTGACCTCGATTTGCGGTACGCCGCGCGGAGCAGGCGGAATGCCGTCCAGGTGGAATCGTCCAATGGTACGGTTTTGGGAAGCCATAGGCCGTTCACCCTGCAGGATGTGTATTTCCACAGAAGGCTGGTTGTCCGATGCCGTGGAGAATACTTCCGATTTCTTGGTCGGAATGGTCGTATTTGCTTCGATCAGTTTGGTCATTACGCCACCCATCGTTTCGATACCCAATGAAAGCGGGGTTACGTCAAGCAGCAGCACGTCTTTCACTTCGCCCGTGAGAACGCCGCCTTGGATAGCAGCACCCAAAGCAACCACTTCGTCCGGATTCACACCTTTAGAAGGCTCTTTTCCGAAGAATTTCTTCACGGCTTCCTGAATGGCCGGGATACGCGTAGAACCACCCACTAGAATGATTTCATCGATATCGGAAGGTGAATAACCCGCATTTTTCAACGCTGATCTACAAGGGTCGATTGTCCGCTTGATCAGGTTGTCTGCCAGTTGTTCAAACTTCGCACGGCTCAATGTACGGACCAAGTGCTTGGGGCCGGTCTGATCTGCTGTAATGTACGGCAGGTTAATTTCAGTGGATGACGAACTGGAAAGTTCTATTTTGGCTTTCTCTGCCGCTTCTTTCAACCGTTGCAACGCCATCGGATCCTTACTCAGGTCAAAACCGTTGTTATCGTTCTTGAACTCGTCGTTTAACCAATCGATGATAACTTGGTCGAAGTCGTCCCCACCCAGGTGAGTGTCGCCATCGGTTGATTTTACTTCAAATACTCCGTCACCCAATTCCAATATGGAGACGTCGTGCGTACCACCACCGCAGTCAAATACCGCGATTTTCATGTCCTTATTGGATTTATCCAATCCATAGGCCAAGGCAGCCGCAGTAGGTTCGTTGATGATCCGTTTTACATTCAGCCCTGCAATCTCGCCAGCCTCTTTGGTGGCCTGACGTTGGGCATCGTTAAAGTAAGCGGGTACGGTAATAACCGCTTCGGTTACTTCATGGCCAAGGAAATCTTCTGCAGTTTTTTTCATTTTCTGTAAAATCATTGCGGAAATTTCCTGAGGGGTGTATTTACGGTCGTCGATCTCCACGCGCGGCGTGTTGTTATCGCCTTTCACGATCGCATAAGGTACCCGTTTTGCCTCTTTGAGTGCTTCGTCATAGTTGGTACCCATAAACCGCTTGATCGAGTAAACAGTTTTTTTCGGATTGGTAATGGCTTGGCGCTTCGCTGGGTCCCCCACTTTGCGCTCGCCATTCTCTACGAATGCCACAATCGAAGGTGTCGTGCGTTTTCCTTCGTTGTTGGTGATGACTACCGGCTCATTCCCCTCCATCACAGCTACGCAAGAGTTGGTAGTTCCTAAGTCAATTCCAATAATTTTTGCCATATCTATATTTCCTTTTCTACGTTGATGATTAAAATCAATTGCTTTAATCAATGTAACAAGCCTTGTGCCAATCACCCCTTCGGTGCCAATTATCGCCTGAGGGCTAAAAAAACGTCATTACCGGTGACCTGATCATGACAATGTGTCATTTGGTGAGACATCAGATATGAGACGTGAGATATGAGACATTCCGTTTTCATTTTTTTATTTTTGACTTTTCAATTTTTACTTTTACACCATGCATATTGAACAATTGCGCGATTACTGCCTTAGCAAACCCGGTGTAACTGAGAGCTGCCCCTTCGGGCCGGATACGCTGGTATTTAAGGTTGCGGATAAAATGTTTCTCTTAACCGGTTTAGACGGACAACCGCTGGTGTTTAGCGCAAAATGCGACCCGGAGTCTGCCATCGAATTGCGTGAGCGTTATCCACATGCGGTGCGGGGAGCTTATCACATGAATAAACGGCATTGGAATGAGGTGGTTTGCAATGGGGAACTGAATGATCAGCTGCTAATCAGGCTGATTGACCATAGCTACGAATTAGTCGTGATGGGCCTGCCAAAATTGTTGCGTGAGCGCCTCTTAAACAACCTTATTTGACACTCAGCCGACTGTTATATGGGCGGGGACACTATCTTTGCATCCGACTAAAAATGCATCATATGGATTTTCATCGGTATTTACTGGTATTTGAAGACATATTACACGCTTCGCCTCCTTCTGCTCCCTACGACAACGCTGCGTATCTTGACTATGCTAAACTTAATTGGTCGAGGATGAGCCGATGGTTGAAAAAAGGGGTGTTGAGCGAAGTGGTGGTGGAAACGGTTCGTCGTATCAACGCACCTCAACACTGGCTGGTGATCACAGAGCCATGGTGTGGTGACGCTGCACATACCTTGCCGTTTATTCAATTGATCGCCCAGCAAAACACGCATATTTCAGTGGAATACGAGTTGCGCGATTCTCCACCTTTCCGCATCGAGAAGTACCTGACCAATGGCAGCAAGTCGATCCCCAAATTGATCATACGTGATGGAAAGGGGAATGATCTGGCAACTTGGGGGCCACGGCCCGCAGCTTGCCAGCAACTCTATGATCAGCTGAAGGTAGAAGGTGCAGATTTTGAAACGCAAAAAGTGGCGCTGCAAAATTGGTATAACGCAGATAAAGGTCAGTCGCTGCAACAGGAACTTTGCGAGCTGATTGCTGAGGTCGTCTCCCATTGATTTTTATCCATGGGATTTTATTCTTTTTATTTGTCGTAGTGAAGCTATTTTACTAATTTTGTTAGTAAAATAGTAAATGAATGCAAATAGAAGAAAAGCTGAATATACTGGCCGATGCGGCCAAATACGACGTTTCATGTGCGTCTAGTGGGGGAACCCGCAAAAATAGCGGAAAAGGATTGGGCAATAGCCATCAATCCGGGATTTGCCACAGCTACACGGAAGACGGCCGCTGTGTGTCGTTGTTGAAGATTTTACTGACCAATCACTGCATTTACGACTGTGCATTCTGTGTGTCACGCCGCAGTAACGACATCCGCCGGGCGGCCTTCAAGGTACAGGAGGTAGTCGATCTAACCATTAATTTTTACCGGCGGAATTACATTGAAGGGCTTTTCCTGAGTTCGGGCATTTTCAAGAATGCCGATTACACCATGGAGCGCCTCTTGCAGATCGTCAAGAAACTCCGCACGGAAGAACGGTTTCACGGTTACATTCATTTAAAGACCATTCCCGGTGCAAGCGAGCAATTGGTCAGGGAAGCTGGCCTGTATGCCGACCGGATGAGCATCAACCTGGAGCTGCCCACGGAAGCGGGGCTGAAACAGCTGGCGCCGGAAAAGTCGCACGAGGAGGTGAAAAAGCCGCTCGACTGGGTGAATAAATCGATGATCCAGCTGAATGGGGAACGCCAACTGATGCGGCGCGTGCCGACATTCGTGCCCGCCGGGCAGAGCACGCAACTGGTGGTGGGAGCCACGGCAGAAAGTGATAAAGACATTCTGTACACTGCCGATCGTTTTTACCGGGACTATGGGTTAAAGCGTGTGTACTATTCCGGCTATATTCCGGTCAGTGAAGACCACCGGTTGCCAGCGATCGGTAGCCATCCGCCGTTACTGCGGGAAAATCGCTTATACCAAACGGACTGGCTGATGCGGTTTTATGGTTTCGAGGTGTCGGAACTGCTCAATGACGACCATCCCTTTCTGGATACGGCCATCGATCCCAAACTGAGCTGGGCGCTCCGTTGTCCGCAGGTGTTTCCCATAGACGTCAATACCGCGGAATACCGGATGATTTTGAGGGTTCCCGGAATCGGTGTCGGATCCGCACAGAAAATCGTACAGGCACGGAAATTCGGTAAACTGCGTTTCGATCAGTTGCGGAAAATCGGGGTGGCGCTCAACCGGGCCCGCCATTTTATCTGGTGTGCCGACAGCGTTCTGTCCTTACGTGAACCCTCACCGATGGAGATCAGGCAACGTATCCTCGCCTCGCAGGCGTACCGGTTTTCCCCCACGCAACTGAGCTTGTTTTAGCATATGGAAACGTATGTATTTGATGGTTCGTTAACCGGGTTACTTTCGGCGGTCTTCATCGCCTACGAGCGGAGATCGGATGCCGTGAAGGTGGTGAGTCAAGATCGGTACCAGCCGGATCTGCTTGGGGGTGGGATAAAGATAGATGCAGATTCCCGGCAGGCTGACCGGGTTTGGAAGGGATTGGCCAAACGTGTGGGGGCGGCGGGGTTGAACACGTTCTACGCTGCTTTCCTTGGTGAGGATGCGCAGGGCTACCAATCCCTGTTTGACTTGTCAAGGGCTGTTTTTGACCGTGGCGGTGACATCATGGAAGACTTTGGCAATGTGCAGTTGCTCTTCGTTTCGCAATTGGCCCGCAAGGTACACCGCGAAAAACACCGGATGGAAGCGTTTGTTCGTTTCCAGAAGACAGCGGACGGCCTGTTTACGTCATTCGTAGCCCCCGATTACAACGTATTGCCACTGATCCGGAGGCATTTTACCGACCGGTATGCCGACCAGCGCTGGCTCATTTACGACAGCAAGCGTAAATACGGACTTTATTACGACGGAGACAGCACCGCCGAAGTGGAGATCGAGTTTTCCGGGCCGACAGGTAAGATGCGCACCTCCTCATTGCCGGAAAATGTGCTGGCAGAAGATGAGGGATTGTATCAGCGCCTTTGGAAGGGATATTTTAACCATACCAACATTGCCGCTCGCAAGAATACCAAGCTCCACATCCGCCACATTCCCAAACGGTATTGGCGCTACCTGACGGAGAAATCCGATCTACATCTTTAAACCGATCTCGCGCAGTCGCTCGTCGAGGTATTCGCCGGCGGTGACGTCCGCATACGCTTTTGGATGTCCGGCATCGATGCAGGAATCCAACGCCGCCAGGCTCATGTCGGCTTTGGGATGCAGGAAAAAGGGTACGGAAAAACGCGAGATTTTCATCATCTCCCTTGGCGGATTGACCACCCGGTGGGTGGTGGATTTCAGCTTGTTGTTGGTAAGGCGTTGCAGCATATCCCCCACATTGACCACGATGTCTTCGCCGTGGGCCTTCACCGGGTACCAGGTGCCGTCGCGGGTGAGGACTTCCAACCCATCCGCACTGGCGCCGATGAGCAACGTGATGAGGTTGATGTCTTCATGCGCCCCTGCACGAACGGCGTCTTCGGGCAGGCTGTCGGGATCATCAATCGGAAAGTAGTGGATGGCCCGCAGAATGGAATTGCCCTGTATGACTTTTTCTTCGAAATACGTTTCCTCCAAGCAGAGGTACGCCGCAATGGCTTTGAGTAATTCGCGCCCCGCTGTTTCCAGTCGTCGGTATACTTCACCCGTCACCTCATCGAAGCTTGGTAATTCGTCTACCACCGGATTTTCGTCCTGTCCACGCTGCCAAAATTCCTTCAGGTCAGGCACATTGGCATCCTTCGCCTTTTCCTTGCCTTTTGAGGTGTATCCGCGCTGGCCGGCGAGGCCTGGGATTTCGTATTTCAGCTTGGTCGACTCCGGCAATGCAAAAAAGGCTTTTACCGTTTCGTATAGCAAATCAATCAACGTTTTGTCCATACCGTGATTGGCAATGGTAACGAAGCCGGTCTCATTGAACGCCTTGCCGATGGCCTGCGAAAATTGATGGCGCTGCTGGGCGGTACCTTGGGTGTAATCGTTTAGGTCGAGCCTGGGAATATTTATGATGGACATACTATGGTTTTTTTAGGTAAAGATAAGGGTTTTTGACGATTTTCAAGACACATTCGGGTGAAGACTCACTACATCGCCGATAACAATAATAGCTGGATGCGACAGGTTTTGACTGCTCGCTATTGCCGGCAAATCCGACACCTGACATCGCACTTGTTTCTGATGGGGTAGTGTGGCATGTTGGATGATGGCTGCGGGTGTCTGTCCTTTCCCGCCCCTGAGGTAAATGCGGGCTATTTCAGTAAGCTTGTTCATTCCCATGTAAATGACCACGGTTGCCCGGCTTTGTATGGCCAATTGCAGATCGGAAGAAAAACTGCCATTTTCTTTCGTACCGGTAAGCACCCAAATGCCCTCACTGGTCCCGCGATGCGTCAGTGGAATATGATGGTACCCGCAACCCTGCATGCTGCTGATGCCCGGGATATACTCTGCTATTATACCGTGCTCTTCGGCATAACACAATTCCTCAAACCCCCTTCCGAAAATATAGGGATCGCCACCCTTCAACCGCACAACCCGGGAAAATCGGTGGCAATACCAACTAATAAGCGCATGTATCTCTTCCTGCTGAATGTGGTTTTGGTAAGGTTTTTTGCCGACATATACCTTGATGCAACGTTTGGGGGTTAAATTCAATAGATTTTCGTTGGTTAAATGGTCGTAAAGCACGACATCTGCTGATTTTAGCGTTTTATGTGCTTTTATTGTTAACAATTCTGGGTCTCCAGGTCCTGATCCGACGATATATAGCATATTTTTTTTGTGTTAGTGTTATTTTTTAAAAAAAATCAAAAAAATAATTCATTATATATTTATATTTCAATTGATTTTAAAATTTCATTTATTATTTTATTAAAATTTCATGTTTTTATATATAAATACAATTAAAATATATCAAAAATATTAAAAATATATGATATAAATCATGTATTATTTGAAATTTACAAAATTTATAATGTATTTTAGCGGAAATAAATCATGTTTTTGTGATTTGTATATAAAATATTTGATATTATGGATAAAAAAACAATTGTAGTTATAGGAAATGGGATGGTTGGTCATCGGTTTTGTGAAAAAATAGTGGGAAAAACTGATAAATTTAATATAATGGTATTTGGGGATGAGCCTAGACGGGCATATGATCGGGTTCATTTGAGTGATTACGTCAAAAAAAAGGATGTAGATGATCTTTATTTGTGTAAAAGCGATTGGTACGTCCGGCAAAACATAAAATTATACCTAAATGACCCGGTTAAAAGTATCAACAGAACGACTAAAACTATTCAATCGTCAAATGGGGTAGTAATTGAATATGACTTTTTGGTGTTGGCCACAGGTTCTAAAGCATTTGTGCCAAATATCCCGGGCGTAGAAAAAGAAGGCGTTTTTGTATATCGGACCATCGAGGATCTGGATCTGATCAAATCGTATTCGGTATCGGTGCATCAGGGAGTGGTACTGGGTGGTGGATTACTGGGTTTGGAGGCTGCAAAAGCAATGATGGATCTCGGCATACCTTCGGTAGCGGTTATTGAGGCAGCGCCACGGTTAATGCCCCGGCAGATCGACCGGGGAGGAAGTGAAATATTGCGTCGTCGCCTTGAGCAATTTGGGTTGTCGGTATATGCGGATAGGCGGGCTTATCGTATCGAAGGGGACGGAAGTATCCGGGAATTGCGTTTTGACGATGGCTCCGTGATAAAGGCTGATATGCTGATCATCTCTGCGGGTATCTGCCCGCGGGATGAACTGGCGCGGGAATGTGGTATTGACGTGGGGGAACGCGGTGGGATTGTTGTGGATGAATACATGCAAACGAGTGACCCATCGGTATTTGCTATCGGTGAATGCGCCTTGTTTGAGGATACGATCTACGGTTTGGTAGCTCCGGGATACGAGATGGCGGATGTTGCAGCCGCGCGGATCTGTGAAGAAGGCAAAATATTCCGACGCTTTGATATGAGTACCCGGTTGAAGCTGGTTGGTGTTGAGGTGGCTAGTTTCGGCGATCCCTTTATGGAAGCACCTTATGCACGTACCATTGTCTTTGAAGACAAAAACGATGGGATTTATAAGCGGTTGAACGTCAGTAACGACGGCAAATACCTGTTGGGAGGTATCCTCGTAGGCGATGCCCGGGATTACAACCTGCTGTTGCAAACGGTCAACAACCGGCTTGAACTTCCTGATTCACCCGGCGATCTGATTATGCATACCAAGGAGCCGACCGGCACTGCTGACGGTGCGGGCCTGTCAGCCCTGCCAGACAATGCATTGATATGCAGTTGTGAAGGGGTGACGAAAGGGGAGATTTGCCGGGCGGTGATGGAAGCGGGATGCGAAAACGCAGATTCGGTGAGGCAATGCACCAAAGCCGGTTCGGGCTGTGGCGGTTGTATGCCTATGGTGAAGGATTTGGTGGCCGCTGCCATGAAGCAGCAGGGTAAATACATCCGCAATGTGATTTGCGAACACTTTTCGCTCAGCCGCCAGGAGCTCTATGACCTGATTAAAATACATCGCTTGGAGAGTTACGATGAAGTGTTGGATGCGCTTGGTCATGGCGATGGGTGTGAGGTCTGTAAGCCGTTGATATCATCGTTGCTGGCCAGTATATGGAATGATATGATCCTTCGTAAGGGTAATGACACCGCGCAGGACAGCAACGATCGATTTCTGGCCAATATCCAAAAAGGAGGGACTTATTCCGTTGTACCGCGTATTCCGGGCGGTGAAATCACACCGGACAAATTGGTTGTTATCGGCGAGGTAGCGAAAAAATATGGGTTGTATACGAAAATAACGGGTGCGCAGCGCGTCGATATGTTTGGGGCCTACCTAGATGACCTACCCCTGATCTGGGAAGAATTGATTGCCGCCGGATTTGAGAGCGGGCATGCGTATGGGAAGGCCTTGCGTACAGTGAAGAGCTGTGTAGGAAGTACGTGGTGCCGCTTTGGGTTGCATGATAGTGTATCATTCGCCATCCAGATCGAAGAACGGTACCGCGGGCTGCGGGCGCCACATAAGATTAAATCAGCCGTGAGCGGTTGCATCCGGGAATGTGCAGAGGCCCAAAGCAAGGATTTTGGAATCATTGCCACGGAAAAGGGATGGAACCTCTATGTCTGTGGCAATGGCGGCGGCAAACCCCAGCACGCGCTGCTTCTCGCGGCTGATGTGGATAGCGAAACCTGTATCCGTTACATCGACCGTTTCCTGATGTTTTACATCCGGACGGCCGATCCGCTGACACGGACCGCCACGTGGCTCAATAAGATGGAGGGCGGTATAGAATACCTGCGTAATGTGGTGGTGAACGATAGCTTGGGGATGGCTGCTCAATGGGAAGCCGAAATGGAGGACAGAGCCAGGGACTATCGATGCGAATGGAAGGCGGCCGTAGAAGATCCGGAGATCAGGAAGCGGTTCAGTCATTTTGTCAACGCTCCCGGAGAAAAAGATCCGACGGTAAAGTTTGAAGAAATGCGCGGGCAGAAACGAGCTGCGGACTGGACACTGGTATAGATGCATCAACGACACTTACAATAATTAAAACATATGGAAACAATAGCAACAACAGAATGGTTGGCAGCATGCCGCGTGGAAGATGCGGTGAAAAACGGTGGGGTTTGTGTAAGACACGGGAACGAGCAGATCGCCTTATTCTATTTCACCCGGCGCAACGAATGGTATGCTACCCAAAACGAATGCCCGCACCGGCGACAAATGGCGTTGAGCCGGGGTATGCTTGGTTCGGTCGGTGAAGAGCCTAAAATCGCTTGTCCGTTTCACAAGAAGACCTTTTCCTTGTCTTCCGGTGAATGTCTTTCGGGCGGTGAATGCGCGATTAAGACCTATCCCGTAAAAGTCGAAAACGGATTGGTGTATATCGGGTTGGATGACTGAGTTGAATACTTTCTTTTGCATAATTTAAATAAAACTGTATGGACTACATCAATCCCAAAGAAGTGGCAGGAGCCATGATGACTGCTGCCGTTAACAAATCCATGCTATCCGTCAAGGATTTATTGATCCGCGGAGCATTATCGGGCGCATTGCTGGCCATTTCGGTCACCCTCGCGAACCTGGCCACCTCGCAGACCTCCTTGAGCCTGATCGGTGCATTCGTTTTTCCGGTGGGTTTTGTCATTATTGTCATCCTTGGCCTTGAACTTGTGACGGGCAGCTTTGCACTTGTACCGCTTGCGTGGTTTGAAAAGAAAATTACCGGCCTCGCGATGTTGAAAAACCTGTTTTGGGTTTTTGCGGGTAACTTGATTGGCAGCGTATTGTTCGCGGTCATGTTTTGGGCAGCATCCAGTGATACCGGGCAGTCGGCCCAGTTGGGTGCAATCGAACAATTGTTGGTCAGCGCAAGCGAGAAAAAAACCATCGGTTATGTACAGCAGGGGGGTGCAGGACTCTTTTCGGCTTTTATAAAGGCTATTTTGTGTAACTGGATGGTTTGTATGGGGGTAGTGATGTCGATGACTTCCAAATCGACGTTGGGGAAAATATTAGCAGCAGGCATTCCCATTTTTATCTTTTTTGCACTGGGGTATGAGCATGCCGTTGTCAATATGTTTGTGATTCCAGCGGGGATGATGTTCGGTGCGCAGGTGTCGTTTGCCGATTGGTGGCTGTACAATCAGTTGATTGTGACGGCGGGCAATATTGTTGGCGGCCTGTTATTTACCGGCATGGCTATTTATTATACACATAGCAAAAAAGAAGATCCTCTACCTTCCGTTAACTAAACAAATCAGAACAATGAAACAAATGGGAAAAGCTGTCCTTTGGGGTGGCATGGTCATCTTTATGCTTCAAGGAACCGTCCTTGGCCAGGAAGCAAAACTAAAAGCCGCGATTTTTGAAGGTGTTTTAGTAGGCGGGTA